>Ga0180218_1000056_pt1 | contig 221831 bp, 204 predicted proteins | sample eDN3rd37CKraftBY_FD_151334 | JGI IMG/M metagenome (GOLD analysis project Ga0180218, IMG submission 151334) | Enriched backyard soil microbial communities from Emeryville, California, USA - eDNA 3rd pass 37_C Kraft BY (version 2) (version 2) | ecosystem: Environmental > Terrestrial > Soil >... | reverse complement strand
GAGCCTGCTGTTCGGCCCGATCCAGCAGCTGTCGCAGGTGTTCGACGGCTATCAGCAGGCCCGCGTCGGGCTGCGCCGCATCGGCGACCTGCTGCGCACCGAGAGTTCGCTGGAGGCCGGTCCGCCCGGCTCGGTGCCGGTGACCGGGCACCTGCGCGGCGACGTGCATCTCGACGACGTCGGTTTCCGGTACGCCGGCGCCGAGACCGACGCGCTCACCGACGTCGAACTGCACATCCCGGCGGGTACGACGGTCGCGCTCGTCGGCCGCACCGGCGCCGGCAAGTCCACCGTGGTCAAGCTCCTCGCCCGCTTCTATGATCCGACCTCCGGTTCGGTGCGCGTCGACGGGGTCGACCTGCGCGACTATCGGCTCGCCGACTACCGCGGCCGGCTCGGTGTCGTGCCGCAGGAGGCCCACCTGTTCACGGGCACCGTCGCGAGCAACATCGCGTACGGCCGTCCCGACGCGGACCGCGCCGACATCGAGGCCGCGGCCCGCGCGGTCGGTGCGCTGGGCATGATCGCGACCCTGTCGGGCGGAATGCACCATCCGGTCGGCGAACGCGGCCAGGGTCTGTCCGCGGGCCAGCGGCAGCTGGTCGCGCTGGCCCGCGCCGAACTCGTCGATCCCGACCTGCTGCTTCTCGACGAGGCGACCGCGACCCTCGATCCGGGCACCGAACGGGCCGTTCTCGAGGCCGGCGAGAAGGTCGCGCGTTCCCGGACCGCCGTGGTGGTCGCGCATCGGCTGGGAACCGCGGCCCGCGCCGACCGCGTCGTGGTGGTCGACGGGGGGCGGATCGTCGAAACCGGGCCGCACGCGGAGCTGCGTTACGCGGGCGGCGTATACCAGACCCTCTGTGATGCGGCCGAAACCCGCGCAGGGAATAATCGGTCGTCGAGAACCGTCATCGATGGAGACCCCGTCGAAGTCGAAGCACAAATTGTGAGGTAGATCTCGCCGCATGTTCGATCAATTACGATCGCCGCACGCACGGGATAGCCTCATGAATACAGGCGCTCCGATCGGGTACCGAAGAAAGAAACGAGGCGAACAACTGCCGTGAGCAGCAGCTCTACATCACAGTTCGGTCAGAACCAGTGGTTGGTTGACGAGATGTACCAGCGCTTTCAGGACGATCCTTCGTCCGTGGACGCGAGTTGGCACGAATTCCTGACAGATTATTCCCCCGAAACAGCGGTCGCAGGTGGTGCAAACGGCATCGAGACCGCCACCGCTACCGCTCCGACCGCCACTGCGACGGCTCCCGCCCCGACGCCCGCACCGGCTCCCGCACCGAAGGCAGCACCCGCTCCGAAGGCCGCGGCTCCGGCCGCCGCGCCGGCGAAGCCCGCAGCTGCTGCCCCGAAGCCGGCTGCACCCTCTTCCGACAAGGCCGCCGCCGAGGAGAAGAAGGTTCTCCGCGGTGCCGCTGCCGCTGTCGCGAAGAACATGAACGCCTCGCTCTCGATCCCCACCGCCACCAGCGTTCGCGCCATCCCTGCGAAGCTGATGTTCGACAACCGGATCGTCATCAACAACCACCTCGCCCGTACCCGGGGCGGCAAGGTCTCGTTCACGCATCTGCTCGGTTACGCCCTGGTCCAGGCGGTCAAGGCGTTCCCGAACATGAACAACCACTACGCCGAGATCGACGGCAAGCCGAACCTGGTGACGCCGGCGCACACCAACCTCGGTCTCGCGATCGACCTGCCGGGCAAGAACGGACAACGTTCGCTCGTGGTCGCCGCGATCAAGAACTGCGAAACCATGAATTTCGCACAGTTCTACTCGGCGTACGAGGACATCGTCCGCCGCGCCCGCGACGGTAAGCTCACCGGTGACGACTTCTCCGGTGTGACGATCTCGCTGACCAACCCCGGCGGCATCGGCACCGTGCACTCGGTGCCGCGCCTGATGGCCGGTCAGGGCGCCATCATCGGCGCCGGCGCGATGGAGTACCCGGCCGAGTTCCAGGGTGCTTCCGACGAGCGCATCGCGGAACTGGGCGTCGGCAAGCTGCTGACCCTCACCTCGACCTACGACCACCGGGTCATCCAGGGCGCCGAGTCCGGCGAGTTCCTCAAGACCGTTCACGAGCTGCTGATCTCCGACGATTTCTACGACGAGATCTTCCACACCCTCCACATCCCTTACGAGCCGGTCCGCTGGCGCAAGGACGTGCCGGAGGGCGCGGTCGACAAGAGCACCCGCGTGCTCGAGCTGATCGCGGCGTACCGCAGCCGCGGCCACCTCATGGCCGACACCGACCCGCTGCAGTTCGTCAAGGACAAGTTCCGCTCGCACCCGGACCTCGACGTCACCACGCACGACCTGACCCTGTGGGACCTCGACCGCGAGTTCAACGTCGGCGGCTTCCACGGCCAGCAGCGCATGAAGCTGCGCGACGTGCTGTCGGTGCTGCGTGACGCATACTGCCGCCACGTCGGCATCGAGTACACGCACATCCTCGAGCCGGAGCAGCAGCAGTGGCTGCAGGAGCGGGTCGAGGCGCATCACGTCAAGCCGACGGTCGCGCAGCAGAAGTACATCCTGAGCCGCCTCAACGCCGCCGAGGCGTTCGAGACGTTCCTCCAGACCAAGTACGTCGGCCAGAAGCGGTTCTCGCTCGAGGGCGCCGAGTCGGTCATCCCGATGATGGACTCGATCATCGACCAGGCCGCCGAGCACCAGCTCGACGAGGTCGCCATCGCGATGCCGCACCGCGGTCGCCTCAACGTGCTCGCCAACATCGTCGGCAAGCCGTACTCGAAGATCTTCACCGAGTTCGAGGGCAACCTGAACCCGGCCGCCGCGCACGGCTCCGGCGACGTGAAGTACCACCTCGGCGCCGAGGGCACCTACATCCAGATGTTCGGCGAGAACGACATCAAGGTCTCGCTGACCGCGAACCCGTCGCACCTCGAAGCCGTGAACCCGGTCCTCGAGGGCCTGGTCCGCGCCAAGCAGGACATCCTCGACAAGGGTGAGGACGGATTCACCGTCCTGCCGCTGCTGCTGCACGGCGACGCCGCGTTCGCCGGTCAGGGTGTCGTCGCCGAGACGCTGAATCTGGCGCTGCTGCGCGGGTACCGCACCGGCGGCACCGTGCACATCGTCGTCAACAACCAGGTCGGCTTCACGACCGCGCCGGAACACTCGCGGTCGTCGGAGTACTGCACCGACGTCGCGAAGATGATCGGCGCGCCGATCTTCCACGTCAACGGCGACGATCCGGAGGCGTGCGTCTGGGTTGCGCAGCTCGCCGTGGACTTCCGCGAGAAGTTCCACAAGGACGTCGTGATCGACATGATCTGCTACCGCCGCCGCGGCCACAACGAGGGCGACGACCCGTCGATGACGCAGCCGGCCATGTACGACGTGATCGACACCAAGCGCAGCGTCCGCAAGAGCTACACCGAGGCCCTCATCGGCCGCGGCGACATCTCGCTCAAGGAAGCGGAAGACGCCCTGCGGGACTACCAGGGCCAGCTGGAACGCGTGTTCAACGAGGTCCGCGAGCTCGAGAAGTACAAGCCGGAACCGTCGGAGTCGGTCGAGCTGGACCAGACGCCGGCGCCGCGCCTGACCACCGCCGTGGACAAGTCGGTGCTCGAGCGCATCGGTGACCAGTTCGCGAACGTTCCCGAGGGCTTCAACGTGCACCCGCGCGTCAAGCCGGTCATCGAGAAGCGCCGCGAGATGGCGCGCGAGGGCAACATCGACTGGGCCTTCGCGGAACTGCTCGCGTTCGGTTCGCTCGCCGAGCAGGGCGCGCTGGTGCGCCTGGCCGGTCAGGACTCGCGCCGCGGCACGTTCACGCAGCGTCACTCGGTGCTCATCGACCGCAAGACGGGCGACGAGTACAACCCGCTCGCCACGCTGGCCGCGCAGGCCGGCAACGGTGGTCGCTTCATGGTGTACGACTCGGCGCTGACCGAGTTCGCGGGCCTGGGCTTCGAGTACGGCTACTCGGTGGGCAACCCCGACGCGCTGGTGCTGTGGGAGGCGCAGTTCGGCGACTTCGTCAACGGTGCGCAGTCGATCATCGACGAGTTCATCTCGTCCGGTGAGGCCAAGTGGGGCCAGCTCTCCGACGTCGTGATGCTGCTGCCGCACGGCCACGAGGGGCAGGGCCCGGACCACACGTCCGGCCGTATCGAGCGCTGGCTGCAGCTGTGCGCCGAGGGTTCGATGACCGTGGCGGTTCCGTCGACTCCGGCCAGCTACTTCCACCTGCTGCGTCGTCACCACCTCGACGGCATCCGCCGCCCGCTCGTGGTGTTCACGCCGAAGTCGATGCTCCGCAACAAGGCCGCGGTCAGCAACGTCGAGGACTTCACCCAGGGCAAGTTCCGCTCGCTGCTGGAAGAGGTCCCCTACGAGAACGGCACCGCCGACCGCACCAAGGCGACCCGCATCCTGCTGACCTCCGGCAAGCTCTACTGGGAGCTGCTCGCGAAGAAGCAGAAGGAGAACCGCGAGGACATCGCGATCGTCCGCATCGAGCAGCTGTACCCGGTGCCGCGTCGTCGCATCGCCGAGACTCTCGACCAGTACCCGAACGCCACCGAGTTCTTCTGGGTGCAGGAAGAGCCGGCGAACCAGGGCGCGTGGCCGTTCCTGGGCCTGGCGCTGCCGGAACTGCTGCCGGAGAAGCTCACCGGCATCAAGCGGGTGTCGCGTCGTTCGATGTCCGCGCCGTCGTCGGGCTCGAGCAAGGTCCACGCGGTCGAGCAGCAGGAGATCATCGAGAAGGCGTTCGCGCGGTAACCCGCACCTTCTCGCCACACCCCGCCTTTCTTCGAAAGACGGTTCTCATGCGAGCCGGGTCGTGCCTGCCCTTCGGGGCGGGCCGGCCCGGTTCGCGCCGTTCTGCGGCCTGCCCTCTGCGGCCTGCGCTCCCCCTCCGACCCCCTCCCCCTGGTGAGCGAATGTATCGTTCGGTCGATCCAAGGAGACGAGGGATACATTCGCTCGAAACACCCGGGGTGGGACGGCTACGACGGGGAGGCACCCGCCGGCGCCCCGGCGACCATGACCACCGCGGGCAGGGCGCCGACCGCGAGCTCGATGAACTCCTCGCGGGTGATCTGCGGATCGCGCAGCCATTCGATGGTGGTGTCCTCGACGAACGCGATCCATCCGCGCACCGCGAGATGCACGGCGGGGGTCACCTCGATCCCCAGCATCGGCAGGTGTGCGGCGGTGCGCTCGACCATCGCGGTCCGGGTTTGTTCGAAGACCTCGGTCATGTCGGGGTCGCTGCTGGCGGCCCCGCGCAGCATGGACACGTAGGTGTCGCGGCGTTCGGTCACGTAGTCGACGTAGGCGACCAGGGTGCCGCGCAACATCGCGATCGGATCGAGACTCTCGTCCGGGGCGGTGCGTTCGAGCATGTCGCGGCTGATGTGCCGGACGATCTCGACGTGGAACTCGTGTTTGCTCGAGAAGTAGTGGAACAGCAGGCCCCGGGACACCCCGGCCTGATCGGCGATGTCGTCGACGGAGATGTGTTCGAGCGGCCGCTCCGACAGCATCTGCACACCCAGATCGATCAACTGCGCACGGCGCTGGTCCGGGCTGAGCCGGGTGCGTTTGGGGCCGGAGTTCTTCACAAGTGCCATGCAAGCACCTCTGTTGAATTAGAGTCAACAATGCTATTGACCATCCCTCAATAGGGACCTACGCTCGGATACATGAGTCTTCCGGTTACAGATATCTCCGCTGCCGGCGCCGCCGTGCGGCAGGTCGAGACCTTGATCATCGGCAGCGGGTTCGCCGGACTCGGGGCCGCCATCCGCCTCACCCGCGCCGGTAAGGACTTCCTCGTCCTCGAACGCGGCACCGAGGTCGGCGGCACGTGGCGCGACAACACCTATCCGGGTGCCGCGTGCGACGTGCCGTCGAATCTCTACTCGTACTCCTTCGCCCTCAACCCGGACTGGACCCGCTCGTTCTCGCCGCAGTCGGAGATCCAGCGCTACATCACCGGGGTCGCCGACAAGTACGACGTGCGGCGCCGCACGGTGTTCGGGTGCGACGTGCTCGGCGCGCGCTGGAACCCCGCGACCTTCCGCTGGGACGTGCACACCACCACCGGTGACTACAGCGCGAAGGTGCTCGTCTCCGCCGTGGGTGCGCTGTGCGAGCCGTCGCTGCCGGACATCCCCGGCATCGACAGCTTCGACGGCGAGATCTTCCATTCGGCACGCTGGAACCACGACGCCGACCTGACCGGCAAACGGGTCGCGGTGATCGGCACCGGCGCCTCCGCGATCCAGATCGTGCCCGCGATCGCCGGCCGCGTCGAATACCTGGACGTGTACCAGCGCACCGCGCCGTGGATCCTGCCCCGCGCGGATCGCGAGTACACGACCGTCGAACATCTCGCGTTCAAGTACGTGCCGGGCGCCCAGCGACTGTCGCGCGCCCTGCAGTACCTCACCCGCGAGACGCAGGTGGTGGGCCTGGCCAAGGCCCCGATCTTCATGAAACCGCTGGAGTTCGCGGCCCGCCGGCACCTGCGCCGGCAGATCCCCGATCCGGAACTGCGCCGCAAGGTCACTCCGAATTTCCGGATCGGCTGCAAGCGCATGCTGATCTCCAACAACTACTACCCCGCGCTGACCCGCCCGAACGTGGACCTCGTCACCGACGGCATCGCCGAGGTGCGTCCCGACGCCGTCGTCACCCGCGACGGCACGGTCCGGAAGGTCGACGCGATCGTCGTCGCGACCGGCTTCCACGTCACGGACTCCCCGACCTTCGCAGGCATCGTCGGCAAGGACGGCCGCTCGCTGGCAGAGGTGTTCGACGAGACCGGCATGCAGGGTTACAAGGGCAGCGCGGTCGCGGGCTTCCCCAACCTGTTCTTCCTCGTCGGCCCGAACACCGGCCTGGGCCACACCTCGATGGTGTACATGATCGAATCGCAGCTCAACTACGTCGTCGACGCGGTCGAAACCCTCGACCGGCACCGCATCGGGACGATCGAGGTCCGGCAGGAAGCCCAGGACGAGTACAACCGCAAGCTGCAGGCCGCGCTGAAGAACAGCGTGTGGAACAACGGCGGTTGCGCGAGCTGGTACCTCGACAAGCACGGCAACAATACCACCCTGTGGCCCGGCTTCACGTTCGAATTCCGGCGCCTGACCAAGAAATTCGATCTCGACGCGTATCGTGGCGTCGCGGCCGCGGACCTCGTCCCACCGGCCGCAGCGATCGACCCCGCGGTGACCACCACCGAGCAGACCGAGCGCAGCAGCGGAAAGGCGGCAGTGCGATGAGTGAATTCGCAGGCAGGGTCGCCGTCGTCACCGGCGCCGGCTCGGGCATCGGCCGGGCACTGGCCGTGGCGCTCGCCGCGAAGGGCGCGCGGCTCGCCCTGTCCGACGTGGACACCGTGGGCCTGGCCGAAACCGTCCGGCGGGCAGAGAATCTCGGCGCCGAGGTCCACTCCACCCATCTCGACGTCACCCAGCGCGAGGCGGTCTTCGCGTACGCCGACGCGGTGCTCGAACGGTTCGGCACGGTGAACCAGGTCTACAACAACGCGGGCATCGCATACCACGGCGAGTTCGAACGCACCGAGTTCAAGGACATCGAACGCATCATGGACGTCGACTTCTGGGGCGTCGTCAACGTCAGCAAGGCGTTCCTGCCGCACCTGATCGCGTCCGGCGACGGCCATCTGATCAACGTCTCGTCGCTCTTCGGCCTGCTCTCGATCCCCGGCCAAAGCGCTTACAACGCAGCGAAATTCGCGGTCCGCGGATTCACCGAGTCGCTGCGGCAGGAGATGCTGATCGCCGGCCACCCGGTGCGGGTCACGTGCGTGCATCCGGGCGGCATCAAGACCGCGATCGCCCGCAACGCGACCGTGCCCGACGGTGTCGACCAGGCGAGCTTCGCCCAGTTCTTCGACAGCAAGCTCGCCCGCACCTCCCCGGAGGACGCCGCGAAGACCATCGTCGACGGCGTACGGAAGAACCGCGCCCGGGTGCTCATCGGCGGTGACGCGAAACTGCTCGACGCGTGGGTGCGGCTGCTCGGACCGTCCTACCAACGAGTGGTCGCGAACATCGCCGGCCGCGTGCTGCCGAAGGGGTAGATACCGACATGCCACAGTTCCCGCTGCCGCTCGTGCGCGCGGCCCTGCGTCCGATGTACCGGCTCGTGCTGAGCCCGCGGCTGTCGTATCCGATGCAACGACGGCTGCTCGGGCTGGCGGCACCGATCCAGACGTTGCCGAAGGGCACGGTGGTCCGGAAGATCACCCTCGCCGGCCGTCCCGCCGAACGGATCACGGTCGGTGCGACCGAGCGGCGCACCGCGGTGCTGTACCTGCACGGCGGTGCGTTCACGACCTGCTCCCCGGCCACGCACCGGTCGCTCGCCGCGCACCTGGCCGCAGCGACCGCGTCGGCCGTGTACGTCCTGGACTACCGTCTCGCCCCGGAGCATCCGTATCCGGCGGCGCTCGACGACGCGGTCGCCGCGTATCTCGAGCTCGTCACCGAACACGGTGTGGACGCCGCGAGCACACCGATCGCCGGGGACTCCGCGGGTGGCGGTCTGGCGGTCGCGGCGGCCCTGCGGCTTGCGGACCGGCACGGGGTGACGCCCGCCGCGCTGGGCCTGCTGTCGCCGTGGGTGGATCCGGGCTCGCGCGCGGTGCCGTTCGACCGTGACACCGTGCTCTCGACCGGATGGCTGTTCCCGTCCGCCGAGGCGTATCTCGGCGACGGCGACCCGGCCGATCCGGGATACGCGCCGATGCATGCCGACCCGCGCCCGCTGCCGCCGACGCTGATCCACGTCGGCACGACCGAGGTCTTCTACCCGCAGGTCACCGAGTTCGCGCGGCGGTTGCGGGCGGCCGGTGTCGACGTGCAGGTCACCGAACAGCCGCGGCTGTGGCACGTCGCCCACCTGCAGGCGTCGCTGGTCCGCGAGGCCGCCGACGCGATCGTCGACCTGGGTGAGTTCCTGCGCTCACACATGCTCGCCGAGCCACGCGTCCGCGACGGCGGCTGAGTCCTCGCCGTCGTCCACCCGGGCGCGCATCTCGGCGAGGTCTGCGGTGGTGAGTTCTCCGGCGATCACACTCAGCGCATCGAGCTGACGTTCCCCGAACACGTCCCGCCGGAACAACGGGACGACGTTCTGGGCCGCGAACACCGGTGGCTGCGCGTCCTCGGCGGTCGCGTCATCACCGGGCGCGCGGTCCGGGGCGTCGGCCAGTGCGACGAGGCCGGCATCGACGAGCGCGGGTGAGGCCGTCGTGAGGGCGCCGAGCGCGCCGCGATCGGTCGCCGCGCGCACGGCGTCTGCGTCGGCGACCTGCTCGACGGCGGCGGGCACGCAGCCCGCGGCGGCGAGCGCCTCGAGGCCCCCGGTCGCGGCGAAGCCCGGCGTCGCCGCGACCGTGAGTTCCGCGCAGCGGCCGGTGATCTCGTCGACGCCCGTGACACCCAGCGCGGCCGCCGTCGCGTCGCTCAGCACGAGAACGGCGCGGTCCTGGGCGGTCGCGTAGTCGGCGACCGTCAGGTCGGTGGGCAGTGCCCGGCCGAGCGCGGTGAACACGTCCTCGGCGTCCGTCTGCGGTGCGGACGGGTCGAAGTGGCGCAGTAGCCGGCCCGTGTAGCCGGGGACGAGCGTGACCTCGGCGGCGTCCAGCGCGGCGAGGTCGCCCGGATCGCGGACCGTCACGTCGATCCCGGTGCGACGCAACGCTCCCGCATAGAGCTGGGCGAGCAGCTCGCCGTCGGTCCCGGTTCCCGTGCCGACGACCACGCCGGACGGTCCGGGGGCCTCGTCGAGGACCGGAGACGCGCACCCGGCGACCGCCGCGGCCGCGATCGCCGCCGTTGCGGCCAGGGTTCTTCCCGACCGTGTCGTGCGCTTCGAGTTCGTGGTCACCGTGCCATCCTCGCGCACCGTCCGCAACGCCGAACGCCCCGGTCCGGAAGCCTTGGTGCGGGCTCCGTCCGGGGCGTGCGGTGCGATGCCGCTAGTCGGTGACACCCTCGGCCTTCGCCGCGGCCGCGACGGCCTCGGCGACGGCGGGTGCGACGCGCGGATCGAGCGGGCTCGGAACGATCTTGTCCACCGCCAACTCATCGCCGACAACCGAGAGGATGGCCTCGGCGGCAGCGAGCTTCATGCCCTCGGTGATGCGGCGGGCACCGGCGTCGAGGGCGCCCTTGAACACACCGGGGAAGGCCAGCACGTTGTTGATCTGGTTCGGGAAGTCGCTGCGGCCGGTCGCGACGATTGCGACGTGCTTGCTCGCGACCTCCGGGTGGATCTCCGGGTCCGGGTTCGACAGCGCGAACACGATCGCGTCGTCGGCCATGGTCGCAACGATCTCCTCGGGCACGGTGCCGGCGGAGACACCGACGAACACGTCGGCTCCGTCGAGGGCCTCGATGAGCCCGCCGTGGCGACCGGCCGGGTTGGTGCGCTCGGCGAGGTCGGCCTTGATCGGGCCGAGCTCGGTGCGCTCACGCGAGACGATGCCCTTGGAGTCGAGCACGACGACGTCGGTGGCACCGGCGGCGAGCAGGATGTTGGTGCACGCGACACCGGCGGCACCGGCGCCGGAGACGACGATGCGCAGGTCCGCGATGTTGCGGTTCTGGACCTTGACGGCGCCCATGAGCGCGGCGAGCACCACGATGGCGGTGCCGTGCTGGTCGTCGTGCATGACCGGGCAGTCGAGGGCCTCGACGACGCGCTTCTCGATCTCGAAGCAACGCGGGGCCGAGATGTCCTCGAGGTTCACGGCGCCGAAGCTCGGACGCAGCCGGATCAGGGTCTCGACGATCTCGTCGGGGTCCTTGGTGTCGAGAACGAGCGGGATCGAGTTCAGGCCCGCGAACTTCTTGAACAGCGCGGACTTGCCCTCCATCACCGGCAGCGAGGCGCGCGGCCCGATGTCTCCGAGACCGAGCACGGCGGTGCCGTCGCTGACGACGACCACCAGGCGGTCGGTCCAGGTGTAGCGGGCGGCGAGGGTCTCGTCGGCGGCGATCGCGCGGCTGACCTGCGCGACACCCGGGGTGTACGCGATCGACAGGTCGCGCTGGTTCTCGAGCGGCGACGTGAGCTCGACGGACAGCTTGCCGTCGATGTGCGCGTCGAAGATCTCTTCGTTGGTCAGTTCGACCTTGCTGGGCGTTGGTGCGTCGGACACGATAGACACGATGACACTCCTGCTGGTTCCGTGACCACCCAGGTCGCGGTTACTGCGAAGTAGCTGCGACGATTTACCATTCGTTCGCAGGTGCTTCGCCAAGGACAAATTCTGTGAAGCATCCGGGCGCGATCACGATTACCGCTGTACTACGCTGTACGACTTCCGGAGCGTGATGGCGCCGTGGCTGGTGAGCCCTGGCGACGAGCCCTTGTACAGGGGTCTGCCATCGTCCGGCATCGGGGGGTATCTCCGGCGCCGGATTGGACGCAAGTTTGCCACCTTCACAACGGAACAATCAAATCGCCACACATTGCGAAGCTCTCACTTTTCGAGCGTCCCACCTGTGAGTTTCGACGAAACCGGGGGTCTTGTCCACGTAACGGACGAATTACTCACGGGTAGCAGGGAAGATACGGGGCGTCATCCCCACCACTGCGTGAACATCAGGAAAGCCGCAGTGACAAACACCACAGCGGAACCGGGTAGAGCGGACAGCCCGCGACGGCGATCCGCGGATATCTGAGCCGCGATCACGACGATCGCGGCCACCACGTGAGCCGCCACGGATTCGACGCCCGGCCCCGGCACTCCCCGATTCCCGGCGAGGTACTGGGCGCCGCCCACGACCAAGGCGAGTATCACGACCGCGCCGCACACCAGTCCGGACAGCGTCCGCACCGCGCGCACGGCGACGTTGTCCCGCCGGCCGGCACGATCGAACACCTCCGTCGGCGAATCCGACGCGTCGTAGTACTGATGGTCGTAGTACTCATTGTCGTAGTACTCGGTGTCGTCATTGCCCGCGGCGTAGTACCGATCGTCGTAGTCGTCCCCGTACGACTCGCGGCCCCGCCGACCCCACGCACTCATCCGACGACCACCTCGACACCCGAGGTCCGTGCGATCAGTTCCTCGAGCGCCGCCGGGTGCGTCGTGAATCGGCCGATGCCGATGTCCTTGTTCGCGCCGTGGTAGTCCGACGACCCGGTGACGAACAGCCCGAGGTTCGCCGCCATGTCCCGCATCAGCCGCACGTCCGCGGCGTCGTGATCGGGATGCTCGGCCTCGAGCCCGCCGAGCCCGTGGTCGACGAGTTCCTCGACGTGGTCGAGCGCCAGCAACCTGCCGCGCGCCCGCGCGCGGGCGTGCGCGAGCACCGTCACTCCCCCGGCCGCCGTCACCATGCGCACCGCATCCTCGAGGGCGGTGTCGTCCTTGGGCACGTAGTAGCGGCCCCGCGGCGACAGCAGATCGGTGAAGGCCGCACCGACCGTCGGAACCACCCCGGCCTCGACCAGCGCCCGCGCGAGGTGGGGGCGTCCCGCCACGGGCCCCGCCGCCTCGACGACGCTCTCCGGATCCGGCAGCAGGCCGTCCTCGGCCATCCGGTACGCCATCGCACGGATCCGCCCGACCCGCTCGGTACGGAGTCGTTCCCGTTCCGCTGCGAACACCGGGTCGGCTGGATCGAACAGGTACGCGAGCAGATGCACCGCGACCGGATGCCCGTCCTCACCGCGGCCGGTGCACGACATCTCCATCCCGCGCACCAGCGTCATCCGGGACGGCAGCGCCGCGACCGCCTCGTCCCAGCCCGCGGTCGTGTCGTGATCGGTAAGCGCAACGACGTCCAGCCCCGCCGTCGCGGCGGCACGGACCAGGTCCGCCGGCGTGTCCGTTCCGTCGGAGGCCGTCGAATGGGAATGCAGATCGATGCGCACCCCTCCAGTTTGTCAGGCGCCGGCCGCACACAGCTCGAGGCAACGCCCCGGGCGGCGTCCGCGGGCGGGTTAGCATGGCCGGGCCGAGCTGCCGCGCGGAAGGGAACCGATGCCGAACCTGCCGTCCCGCCGCGACGCCGACTCCCGAGCCGTCCCCGTCCCCGCCGAAGAGGCCGTCGTCGACTGCGCGGTCTACATCGACGGCAGGCGCCTGCCCGGCCGGTACACGCACTCGGACGCGCTCGCCGAGGTGCGCAGCCGCGGCGAGGGCTTCGTCTGGCTGGGACTGCACGAACCCGACGAACACCAGATGACGAGCGTCGCCCGGACGTTCGGCCTGCACGAGCTGATGGTCGAGGACGCGGTGCACGCGCACCAGCGGCCCAAGCTCGAGCGGTACGACGACGTGCTGTTCCTGGTGCTGCGCACCGTCAACTACGTCGAGCACGAATCGGTGACGACCACCAACGAGATCGTCGAGACCGGCGAGATCATGATCTTCACCGGCCCCGACTTCGTGGTGAGCGTGCGGCACGGCGACCATTCCGGGCTGTCCGACGTCCGGCACCGGCTGGAGCAGTCACCCGGCCGGCTCGCGCTCGGGCCCGCGTCGGTGCTGCACGCCGTCGCCGACTACGTGGTGGACAGCTATCTGGCGGTGACCACCCTGGTCGAGCCGGACGTCGACGACCTCGAGGAACTCGTGTTCACGCCCAGCACCCGCATCGCCGTCGAACAGATCTATCTGCTCAAGCGCGAGATCGTGGAACTGCGCCGCGCGGTGGTCCCGCTCGCCACGCCGCTGCAGCAGCTCACCCGAGGACAGGGCCACCCGATCCCGAAGGACGTGCGCCGCTACTTCCGGGACGTCGCCGACCACCACACCACCGTCGCCGAACGCATCGCGACGTTCGACGAAACGCTCAGCACCCTGCTCGACGCCGCGATCGCGAAGGTCACCGTGCAACAGAACACCGACATGCGGCGCATCTCGGCGTGGGTCGCGATCGCGGCCGTCCCGACGATGATCGCCGGCATCTACGGCATGAACTTCGACCGGATGCCCGAACTGCACTGGGAATACGGCTACTACCTGGTCGTCGGGGTGATCGTGGTGAGCACCGTCGCCCTGTTCCTGACGTTCCGGCGCAACAAGTGGCTGTGAGAACAGCACTTCTCGACCGTTCCTCCACGGTGCCCGCGGACCGGCGGGATCGTGTGCGCCTGGTCCTCGGGGTCGGGTTCGCGCTCGTCGTGGTGCAGGTGGCGATCCGCGCGGCCGTCGCCGCGGTCGGCGAACTCTACTGGGACGACCTGATCCTGATCGGCCGCGCGGGAACCTATCCGCTGTGGTCCGCGGAGCTGCTGCTGCACGACCACGACGGCCATCTCATGCCGGGCGCATTCGCCGCGGCCGCGCTCGCCGACGCGGTGGCGCCCCTGCAGTGGTGGCCCGCCGCGGTGTCGCTGGTGGTCGGGCAGGCGGTGGCGTCGCTCGCGGTGCTGCGGGTGTTGTGGCTGTTGCTCGGCCCACGCCGGGTCCTGTGGGGACCGCTGCTGTTCTACCTGTTCGCACCGCTGACGCTGCCGGCGTTCGCGTGGTGGGCGGCGGGACTCAACGCGCTGCCGTTGCAGGCGGCGCTGGCGTGGGTCGCGGGGGACGCGCTGCTGCTGGCCCGCACCGGCCGGCGCCGCTACGCGGTGTCCGCGACCGTGGTCACCGCGATCGCCCTGCTGTTCTTCGAGAAGTCGATCCTGGTGCCGTTCGTCGCGTTCGCGACCGTCGCGCTCGCGTACCGGGTCGACGGGCGCGCCCGGCCGGTGCGGCTCGCGGCGCGACGCGGGCGGGTGCTGTGGATCGCCTCGGCGGCGCTGCTCACCGGGTGGGCCGCGTGTTATCTCACGTTCGTCGAATCCCGTTTCGGGATACCCGATCTCGCGATGGTGTCCGGGCTGACGCATCACGGGCTGTCGTACGGGTTGGTGCCGACGTTGCTCGGCGGACCATGGCAGTGGGAACGCTGGAACCCGAGCCCGCCGTGGGCGACGCCGCCGATCGTGCTGGTCGTCGTGAGCTGGGCGGCGGTGATCGCGGCGCTGGTGTGGAGCGTGCGGCGACGCCGGCGGACGGGATGGGTGTGGGCCGCGGCCGCCGCCTACGTGCTCGCCTCCCTGGCGGCGATGATCAGCACCCGGTTCGGTGCCGAGACCACCTACGAACTGGCGCAGACCCTGCGCTACTTCGCGGACTCGGCAGTGATCGGTGCGATCGCGGCCGCCCTGGTGCTGCGCGCTCCCGCACGGGGTGCACCGGCCCGCATCTCCCCTGTCGTCGCGGCGATCTGCGCGGTCGCGTTCACGGCCGGTTCGCTGTGGTCGACGGTGACGTTCACGCGGAGCTGGGTGGACAATCCGACCGGCGACTATCTCGCCACCGCCCGGGTCGCGCTCACCGCCCACCCGGACGTGCCGATCCTGGACCACCCGGTGTCGGTGTGGGTGCTGCTTCCGGTCACGCATCCGCACAATCTCATCGGATCGGTGTTCTCCGCGCTGCCCGGTCGCGCCGAGATCACCGACAGCGCCGAGAATCCGGCCGTGCTGGACGACTCCGGCGCGCTCGTCGAAGGAGCCCTGTTCGCCGTGCGGTGGGTGCCGCCGGGACCCGAGCCGGACTGCGGGTACCTGCTCTCGCCCGGCACGACCGTCGCGCTGCCGCTGGACGGCCCGATGATGGAACTGGACTGGACCGTGCAGCTGAACTATTTCGCGTCGCAGCCCGGGCGGATCGAGGTCGGGTTCCCGGGCGCCGACCCCACGCAGGTTCCGGTCGGGTCCGGTCCGGGCACCGTCTACGTCCGGGTGCCGGGCGGTGGGAACGGCCTGCAGATGCGCTCTCCCGCGACCGGACCGACCGTGTGTTTCGGCGGCGGTCCGGTCGGGGTGATCACGCCGAAATAACCGGATTCGGTCGGCCCGGCCGCGCCCGGCGTCAGCCGGCCCACCCGGCGGCACGCACCGCGGCGACGGCACCGCCGTCGACGAGCAGATCGGTGCCGGTGACGAAACCGGCCTGCGGATCGAGGAGGAACGCGACCGCGGCGGCGATGTCGTCGGGCGTGCCGAGGCGACCGGTCGCGGACATCTCGACCATCGCGCGCATGTTCGCGCCGGACTCGCCGGCGAGTTCCTCCTGGCCCATCGGGGTGGAGATGACGCCGGGGCTGATCGAGTTGATGCGGGCACCCCGCGCGCCCCACGCGGCGGCCGCCGCCTGCACGCGCAGAGCGTTCGCGCGCTTGGCGACCACGTAGGCCATCGCGGGATGCCCCAGCGTTTCCGGTGCGAGGAACGGCAGGTCGAGCAGTTCGCCGGTCGGGGTGGTCGCGAGCGCCTTCTCCTGGTCGGCGGGCAGCCCGCCGGACATGTGCCCCGCCATGCTGGCGATGACGACGCCCGCACCGCCGGACGCGACGACGCGCGCGAACTCGTCGAGGACCAGGGCGACACCGAGCAGGTCGACGCGCAGGATGGCCTCGGTGGGCGCCTGCACGGGCGAGAGCCCCGCGGTGTGCGCGATGTGGGTGACGCGCCCGAGTCCGGCGGCGGCGTCCGCGAGGGCGACGACCGAATCGCGTTCGGAGACATCGACTGTCCGTTCGGTGACGTCGTGGCCCTCGCCGCGCAGTGTCGCAGTCGCTGCCGCGAGCGTGGTCTCGTCGAAATCGGCGAGCAGCACCTTCCGGCCGCTGCCGAGGCGGCGGGCGATCGCCAGTCCCATGCCGCCTACGCCGATGACGACGACGACGTCCTTGTCCATCCGTGCCTCCCGTGGTGATCGGATGGACGCGACTGTAGAGCAGGAGCGACCCGGATCACATCACGCAGCAGGAGTGGATCGCGTCACATCCGTGGCTGGCCCCGGTTCGGGTCGCGCACGTCGATGCCGGCTTCGGTCCACGCGTCGCGCAGCGCACCGGCGCCGCGCAACCGCTTCCACGCGGCCTCGGTGCCGGTGAGCGGAACGGCGTCGAAGAACCGGACCGGATCGGCGGGTTCGGGCAGCTCCAGGTCGGGAATGTCGCTGGGTCCGAGCAGCACCGCGGTGAACGGCGCGTTCTCCCACAGTGGTTCACCGAGATCGAGCAGTGCGTCGTCGGTCAGGACGACACCTTCGACGGCGGGCAGCGCCGCGAGGATCGCGAGGGTGCGGTGAACACCGGCGGTGATGCCCTCCGCATTCCGCAGGCTCAGAACCAGCTCGGCGCGGGGGCCCCGGGTGGGATCGGCGACCATCGCCGTGGGATCGCCCATGGGATGCCGCGAACAGCCGAGCGTGACGAACCGGGTGACCCCGGAGTCCGTCGACCGGAACCGCAGCACCTCGATGGGTTCGAGACCCAGGAACGTCACCGATGCCGATTCCGGGTCGGCACCGGACGCACCGGCGACATGCTCGGTGAGGTGGGCACGGACTGCAGGGAGTACAGCGTCGGTCACCCCTGCAATGTACGCCGCGCGCGGCATTCGTCCCGGGTGGCGGGTCAGCGGTCGTCGTCGACGAATCGCACCCGGTGGTCGGCGGTCGCCGGGGCCGCGAAGTCCAGCAGCCGCAGCCCTTCCGCTTCGAGCGCGGACCGGTTCGCGGCCGTGAGCCTGCGCCACGGTGTGATATCCAGTGCCGCAGCCTGTTTCGTGATCCTCAGGTCGGCGATACCCGCGACGGTCCCGCCGACGAGTACGGCCGGCTTGACGATGCCTTTCTGCGTCATGATGCGGCGCCGGTTCTCGTCCGAGATCAGCCGCGACCGGTCGGCATGCGAGAGCAGCACGTTGTCGTAGGGCGCGAGGATGCGCGCCGGGGCGGGGGTCGCGGGATCGGGGCGCGGTGCGTCGGGCAGGTCGAACAGTTCGACGCCGCGCTCGTCGCGGAAGACCTCGAGCCGCGGCCGCAGCCGCTCGAAGACCTCGTCGAGCCGGGTGAGCCCGCACCACGCCTGCGCGTCCCGCACGCTCGCGGGCCCGAACGCCCCGAGGTAGCGCAGCAGCAGCGACTCCGGGTCCGGTGCGACCGGCGGGTGACCGGTCCACTCGTCGAGCACGGCCAGCCGCGGCTGCCCGGACCTGCCCCACAGACCGCGCGGCGGCACCTGCACCATCGGCACGAGTCCGCGTACCCCGTGCGCGAGGGCTTTCGGGTCGCGGCCCGGGAATCGTTCGGCGAGCAGCGGTTGCAGTTCCTGCTGACTGCGCGGCACGTCGCGGACCAGTTCGCGTCCGGCGGCGGCGAGCGCGTCCCGATCCACCCCTACCAGCGCGGCGGCGTAGGCGGTGTTGGTGTCCAGGTCGCGGTCGAGCAGCGGCTGCACCCACGGACGCAGCGCGGTCGCGTCTGCCGCCGAGACCGCGAAGATCGTGCCGCGCATGAGGACGATCCGCACGACCGCGCGGGCGGCGAGGAGGTCGGAGAGGGACTCGGGTGCGAATCGCCGGATCCGGCTCCACAACGCGAGATAGGGCGGGAGGGGTGCCTGCGCCTGCAGACCCAGCAGGTGCTCGATCATCGGCAGCGGCCCGAGGTCGCTGCGGCGCAGCAGGTGCTGGCGCGCGAGGGTCGCGCGGCCGAGTTCACGGTTCGTGAGGGTGCGGGGCGTCACCGACCCACCTTCGCACCCCGGTGTCCCGCGTGCCGGTCGCTCGCACGCTGTCGTGGTTCGTCACTGCTACGGTCGGCGGATGGCGAGATCGGACACGTTGCGTACCAGACTGTTGCTACCCGCACTGTGTCTCATCGTCACCACCGTCGCCGTGATGCAGACGGTCGTGGTGCCCATCGTCGGCACCATCCGCGCGCAACTCGGCGTGAGCACCACCGCCTCCGGCTGGCTGCTCACCGCGAACCTCCTGGCCGCAGCGGTCGCGACCCCGGTTCTCGGGCGGCTCGCCGACCTGCGCGGCAAACGCTCGATCCTCCTCGGAATCCTGTGGGTGGTGCTGGCCGGGTCTCTGCTGTGCGCCGTCACCGATTCGTTCGCGCTGCTCGTCGTCGGCCGCGTGCTCCAGGGCGCGTCGTTCGCGTTGTTCCCCGTGGGCATCGCGGTGCTCCGCGACGAGATCGCCCCGGATCGGCTCGTCGGCGCGATGGGACTGCTGTCCGGAACGATGGGCGTCGGCGGGGCGATCGGCATGGTTCTCACCGGCACGACCGTGTCGGGCGACACCGATTACCGGCGGGTGTTCTGGCTGTTGGTGCTGTTCAACCTGGCCGGGCTGGTGATGACGTTCGCCGTCGTCCCGAAGCGCACTGCCGCGGCGCACGGCCGGATCGACTGGGCCGGGGCGGTAATGCTGTCGATCGGACTGGCCCTCGCGCTGCTGGCGCTGTCGGAGGGCGGCACGTGGGGCTGGGGTTCACCGGCGACGCTGCTGTGCGCGGCCGGCGGCCTGATCGTGCTCGCCGGCTGGTTCGCGTTCGAACGGCACGTCGACGAACCGCTCGTCCCGCCGCGCATGCTCACCCACCGGCCCGTGCTCGTGCTGCACCTGGCGGCACTGCTCGTCGGGGTCTCGATGTTCGTGAACTTCCTCGCGACGTCGTACTTCGTCCAGACACCGCCGGCCGCGGGCTACGGATTCGGCGCGACGGTGCTCGAGGCGACCACCGTGTACATGCTGCCGGGCGCGCTGGTCGGGGTGATCGCCGCGGCACTGGCGGGCCGTCTGGTTCATCGCTTTACCGCCAAGTTGGTCCTCGGGGTGTCCTGCGTGATCGGCACGGCCGGGTTCGTGCTCATCGCCGTGCTGCACGACCGGAGCTGGCACATCATCGTCTCGGGCATCCTCGTCTCGGTCTTCGTCAGCCTCGCCTACGCGGCGCTGCCCGCGCTGCTCGTCGCGGAGGTCCGGCCCGACGAGACCGGTGTCGCCAACAGCATCAACTCGATCGCCCGGACCGTCGGCAGTTCCCTGAGCAGCGCGCTGGTCACCACGCTGCTCGCGACGCTCGTCGGCGCGGGCGGATTCGCGAAGCAGTCCGCCTTCGTCGCCGCGTTCGGGCTCGCTGCGGTCGCCGCGACCGCCGCCGCGGTCCTGGTGTTCGTCACGGTGCGGGCGCCCTCGCGGCCGCTCACCGACGTCGAGGAGGACGAGGTCGAGGCGACGGCGCTGGCCGCGGAATGGGCCGTGGTCGACGGGCTCGCCGGCGGCCGGGTCCCTACTACCGGCAGAACCGATCTCGCGGGTACGCCGGAGCACCCGTAACGGGAATTCCCCGTGTAGGTCCGGCCCCGATCACCACGGGGCGTGATACAGCACGCTCGACACGAGGGCAGCGACCGCGAGGGCGAGGAACGTCAGGACGTTCGCGAGCCGCCCCGGATCGTGGTCGCGCACCCGTATGTGGGCGCCGACGGCGGCGAGGAAGTACAGCACGAGAGCGACCGCCGTGACCCCGCCGAGCACGGGGACCGCGAATCCCACGATCAGCCCGAGCGCACCCGCCCCCAGGAGCGCCCCCAGTCGCGGCACCCACGAGCGGGGCAGCTCCACGACGTCGGCTGCGGCCACGACGAGCCGGTGCCGAACCAGGCTCAGCGTGGCGGCACTCGCCATCGCGACGGCGGCCAGGACGGTGATTGCGATGTATGCGGTGTCCATGAGCTTCTCCGTCCGATAGTCCTGTCGTCTGTTCGACGATTCGGACGCCCGGATCGTGACTCCCGCATCGGGCTCGTCCCCATCCACGACGCGTTTCGGAATCCGCCCCCGCTGCAGCGTGGGCGGATTCGCATTCACCGCGTCGATCGTCGGAGCTTCGGTCACTCACCCCGCAGACGGCTGACCGCTGCATTCGCCGCCGAGGCCGCGCGCTCGGCCTCCTTCGCGTCCTGCGCCGCGGCTTTGGCGGCACTGCGCGCGAACTCGCGCTGCTCTTCGGCGTGCTGGAGTTGTTCGCGCAGCTCCCGCACCCGCGTCTCGTGGCGAGTGAGTTCCTGCTCGGCTCGTTCGGTCGCGGCGCGGGCCTCGACGACCGCCGCGTGGGCGTCTTCCGCGTCGGCGATCGCGCGTTTCAGTTCGGCCGCGCGGGCCTTCTCCTTCTCCTTCTCGGCGGCGCGCGCCTGCTCGTCCTCGGACTCCTCGGTCGCGGTGTCCTTCGCCCGATCGCGGACGACGTGCAGCGGAGCCGCACCGGTGTCTCCGAATCCGCTGTATTCGAGCGAGGTTTCGAGCCGCCCGGCACGCACCCGTTCCTCGATGTCCGGGTCGGCGAGAGCGGCGTTGAGGGTCTGCCCGACCTCACGCAGCGCCGCCTCGCTCACCCGGCGTCCGCGCGCGACGGCCAGACGGCCCGCCTCCCGTTCGAGCGCCCCGACCGCGTGCCGACGCTGGTTCGACAGCTTGCGCAGATCGCTGCCGGACAGGCGGCGTTGGGCCTTGCGCAGGGCCTCGCCGAGGTCGAGCAGCGCGGCGAGTTCGTCGGCGCGGTCGCGGGCGAGCAGATTCACCAGCCACGCCGCGACCGTCGGTTTGCGCAGCCTGCCGATCGCCGCTGCCGTGTCCCGATCGCCTGCCTTGCGGGCCTGCGCGACGTATTCGTCCCTGGCCGCGACGAAGTCGTTCGGGTCGAGGCCGTACAGCTCGTCGGCGATCTCCTCGGGATCCACGTCTGCGTCCGCCACCGCGTCACCGGAACTCGTCGACGTGGGCGTGCGCCCACTGGGCGAAGGTCGTGGCCGGTCGGCCGATAACGTCCTCGACGGTCCGCGTGACCTGCTGCGGACGACCGATCATGGATGCTCTGCCGTCGAGATACCAGCCCGCGTACTCCCCCATCGACCGTTTCAGCAACGTCTCCGCCTCTTCGCGGCTCACCTCGCGGAACGGCACCTCACGGCCGAGCGCCCGGCCGATCTCGCGGACGATGTCGGGGTGGCTGAGCGACTCGGGGCCGGTCAGCTCGTAGGTGCGGCCCGCATGGGCGTCGTCGAGCAGTGCCCGGGCAGCGACCGCCGCGATGTCCTCGAGGGCGATCGGGGCGGTCGCCGCCGTCGGGTACGCACCGCGCACCTCGCCGGTGGTGCGGATCTGTTCCGCCCAGATCAGGGCGTTCGACATGAACTCCCCCGGCTCGAGATGCGTGCAGGCCAGTCCGGATCGTTCGACGTCGGCCTCGATGCCGTGCCAATCCGAGCCTTCCCCGCCGGTCAGCGTCACGATCCTGCGCACACCGGCGTCCCGGGCCAGCTGCGCGACCGCACCGGCCACGGCCGGCACCGGCGCCAGGTAGAGGACGTCGACGCCGTCGAACACACCGTCCAGCGACTCCGGCCGGCCCACGAATCCCTTCGCGACCTCGACCCCATCGGGCAGCGCGGCACGAACCGGGTTCACCGTCAGCGCCCGGATCGGGGGAACGGACCGTTCGGTCCCGGCGCGCACGAGCTCGTCGACGACCAACCGCCCCACATTGCCCGTGGCTCCGGTCACGAGGATCGTCATGGGGCGAGACTACGTCGATCCCGCCGCGCAGGGAGCCGGTCCAGGGCGTGTCTCCTGATCCCTCTCGGATGCACCTGGCGATTGGGCGACTGGTGCGCCGAAATGGGGATTGGGAGACATGCCCTAAATGGCCAGCTTGGCGAGCAGGTCGCGGGCCCGTTCGGCGCTCTTCGGTTCGCACAGCACGTCGTAGCGGCCGGCGACCAGCTGCATCGTCGACGAGAAGTCCCGCTGGCCGCGTGTCGCGGCATACGGGATGGTCGCCGAAATCAGACCGAACACGATGCCACCGACCAGGCCGACGAGCAGCGGACCGAGGAAATCGGTCGAGAAGATTCCCAGCAGGAGACCGAAGAACAGGCCGAGCCAGGCACCCGACACGATTCCCCCGCCGATCACCTTCGGCCACGTCAACCGGCCGGTGACACGCTCGACCTGCATGAGGTCGACACCGACGATCGTGACGTCCTGAACCGAGAAGTTCTGATCGGACAGGTAGTCGACGGCGTGCTGGGCCTCGGCGTAGGTCGCGTACGACCCGACCGGCCAACCACTCGGCGGGGTCGGCAGACCCGGGGCGGGTCGGCCGGGCTGTCCGAGAGGGTTCGTCATGGGCATGAACTCCTTTTCGCGGGGCGACGCGCACGTCGCTTCGCAGTCGGGGGCAGCGCACAGCTCCGGCTGTGCGCACGTGTCCATTCTGCCCGGTTGACGACTCCCGCGTGGCTACTGCGGCGGGTCGAACACCGTGGTGCGCGTCATGCCCGCCGCGCGGCCCTTCGCGGAGATCACCAGAGCCATCTTCCGGCTGGCCTCGTCGATCATCTCGTCCCCGAGCATCGCCGCGCCGCGCGCGCCGCCGGCGGCCGAGGTGTGCCACTCGTAGGCGTCGAGGATCATCTCGGCCTTGTCGTAGTCCTCCTGCCGGGGGCTGAAGACCTCGTTGGCCGCGTCGATCTGGCTCGGGTGCAGCACCCACTTGCCGTCGAAACCGAGGGCGGCGGTGCGCTGCGCCGACCGGCGGAACGCCTCGACGTCGCGAATCTGCAGGTAGGGACCGTCGATGGCCTGCAGCCCGTGGGCGCGGGCGGCCATGAGGATCGTCATCAGGATGTGGTGGTAGGCGTCCCCGCGGTCGTACCCGTCGGGCTGTTCGCCGACGACGAGGGTGCGCATGTTGATGCTGGCCATGAAGTCGGCGGGACCGAACACGAGCGTCTGGACGCGCGGGCTGGCCGTCGCGATCTCGTTGATGTTGGTCAGGCCGATGGCGTTCTCGATCTGCGGTTCGATACCGATCGCGCCGACCTCGAGGCCGTGCGCCTTCTCCACCTGCGTGAGCAGCAGATCCAGGGCCTTGACGTGGCTCGCGTCGGGCACCTTGGGCAGCAGGATCGCGTCGAGGTGCGCGCCCGCGCCGCCGACGACGGACGTGACGTCGAGGTAGGTGGCGTCGGTGGTCCAGTCGTTGACGCGCACGACCTTGAGCTGCTCGCCCCAGCCGCCCTCGTTGAGCGCGTCGACGATGTTCGTGCGGGCCTCTTCCTTCGCCAGCGGCGACACCGCGTCCTCGAGGTCCAGGAAGATCTCGTCGGCGGGCAGGCCCTTCGCCTTCTCGATCATCTTCCGGCTGCTTCCGGGGACGGCGAGTACGGATCGACGCGGCTTGTACGAGAACGACATGAGCTGGACGGACCTCCCGTTTGCAGTTTCGGCGCCCCCACGCCCTGACCCGGCCATCATGTCAGCAGTGACCGAACCCTGAACGACCACCCGTCTGTGGCGTGGATTTCACGGCGGGGGCGCGGGTCCGGGCGGTGCGGCGTGACCGGCGGGGGCCGCTCTTATGCTTGGCTGGTCCGGCACCGAATTCGTGGGGAGTGACCACTTGGCAGCAGTGAGCAAGGTGTTCGCGGCCAGGCTTGCGGGCCTGGTCGTTCTCGGACCCGACGGCGAATCGATCGGTCGCGTCCGCGACGTCGTGCTCACCATCCGGATGGGACGCCAGCAGCCGCGTGTCATCGGCCTCGTCGTCGAGCTGCCCACCCGGAGGCGGATCTTCGTGCCGATGCTGCGCGTCACCGCGATCGAGCCGGGCGCGGTGACCCTCACGACCGGAAACGTCAGTCTGCGCCGATTCAAACAGCGCCCGACCGAGATCCTCGCCCTCGCCCAGGTGCTCGATTCGAAGGTCCGGGTCGACGACCCGGAACTGCCCGAGCTCGCCGGGGTCGACGCGGTCGTCGTGGATCTCGGCATCGAGCTGACCCGCACCCGCGACTGGCTCGTCACGCGCGTCGCGGTACGGCAGCACCGGGGCCGGCTCGCCCGGCGCTCGGCGATCCACGTCGTGCGGTGGCAGCACATCTCCGGGCTCACCGCGGCAACGCTGGCCATGCCCGGCCAGGGCGTCTCGCAACTGCTGCTGCAGTTCGAGGACATGCGCCCGGCGGACGTCGCGCTGGCGCTGCGGGAACTGCCCGAGAAGAGGCGCAACGAGGTCGCGGTCGCGCTGGACGACGAACGCCTCGCCGACGTCGTGCAGGAGTTGCCCGCCGACGACCAGACCGAGCTGCTCACCAGCCTCGGTGTCGATCGCGCCGCCGACGTGCTCGAGGCGATGGACCCGGACGACGCGGCCGACCTGCTCGGTGAGCTCCCCGAAACCGAAGCCGAATCGCTGCTGCAGTTGATGGACCCCGAGGATTCGGAGCCGGTGCGCCGCCTGCTCGAGCACTCGCCCGACACCGCCGGTGGTCTGATGACCCCGGAGCCGGTCGTGCTCACCCCGGCCACGACGGTTGCGGAGGCGCTGGCGCGGGCACGCAACCCGGACCTGACACCGGCGCTGGCGTCGATGCTGTTCGTCGTTCGGCCCCCCACCGCGACCCCCACGGGCCGCTACCTCGGCTGCGTGCACCTGCAGCAGTTGCTGCGCGAACCGCCCGCGAGCCTGGTCGGCGGCATCGTCGACAACGACCTGCCCCGGCTCGATCCCGGCGATTCCCTGACGGCCGTCACCCGGTACTTCGCGACCTACAACCTGGTGTGCGGTCCGGTGGTCGACGACGAACAGCATCTGCTCGGCGCGGTGACGGTCGACGACGTGCTCGATCACCTGCTGCCCGAGGACTGGCGTGAAGAGGAGACCGACGATGAGTGACCGCACCACTCTGGCCAGCCAGCGTCTCGACACGCCGCGGTCGTCCCGGTTCCGGCTCAACTTCGACGCGGAGGCCGTCGGCCGGGTCAGCGAGTCGATCGCGCGCTTCCTCGGGACCGGCCGCTATCTGCTGATCCAGACGATCATCGTCGTGGTGTGGATCTCCCTGAACATCCTCGCGGTGGACCTGAAGTGGGATCCGTACCCGTTCATCCTGCTCAACCTGGCGTTCTCGACCCAGGCGGCGTACGCGGCACCGTTGATCCTGCTGGCACAGAACCGTCAGGAGAACCGCGACCGGGTCTCGCTGGAGGAGGACCGCGCGCGGGCCGAGCAGACGAAGGCGGATACCGAGTTCCTCGCACGGGAACTCGCCGCCCTGCGGCTCGCGGTCGGCGAGGTCGCGACCCGCGACTATCTGCGCCGCGAACTGGACGACCTGCGTGCCCTGCTCGTCGACACCGAGGACGAGTCCGCCCGGTCCGGGAGCCAGGCGAAGGCGCGCAGCGCGCGGCGCTGACGCCACCCGGTGCGCGGCGCTGACGTCATCCCGAGCGAGCACTCGGCTCGACTGTTCTGTAATCTCCGTCACAGACATGCCGGGTCGGGCGGCGTGGGGGTCCGAGTTCGTGGCTGTGCAGGAAGTGCTGTGCAGGACATGTGAGGGGTGGTCGTGTGCGGTGGCAGGGTCTGATCGCGGTGCCGGTGATTCTCGCGGCGGGATATGCGGCCGCCTCGTCGTCGGCAGCACCGTTGACCGAACCGGCTGCCGCGGCCGAGGAAGCCGTGACGACCACGGCCGGGGCCGTGGGGATCGTCCCGGGCACTCCCGCGCCGGGTACCCCGCCACGCGGCCCGGCGGCCGCCCCCGCGGGCATTCCCACCGACCCGCTGGCGCAGTTCCCACCCGATGTCACGGTCCCACCCGGCCAGCCGTCCCCCGTGCTCGCGGCGGAGGGCCCCCTCGCGGTGCCCGAACTCGTCTACTACGCGTATCGCGCTGCGGAGATGCAGTTGCAGATCGACACGCCCGGGTGCGGGCTGCCGTGGAATCTGCTCGCGGCGGTCGGGCGGCTCGAATCCGGGCACGCCGAGGGCGGCCGTACCGATGTGCTCGGCACACTGAGCACCCCGAAGGTGTCGCCGAACGGTGAACTCGGCCCGATGCAGCTGCCGGCGGCGGTGTGGGAGCAGTACGCGGTGGACGGCAACGCCGACGGACGCACCGATCCGCAGAACGTGTTCGACCAGTCCCTCGCGGCGGGTCACTGGATGTGCGCGAACGAGGCGAACCTGCGGGAGCCGGAGGGCCGCGCCCGGGCGATCGCACTGTTCGACCCCCGCCCGGAATACCGGGTGAACGTCGAGGCGTGGTCGGCTGCGTACGAGAAGGGTGCGGCCACGTCGCCGGGCGTGATCACCCCGCCGCCGATGCCCACGACCACCGTCCGGCCGGTTCCCGACGCCGCGGATGTCGCGGCCCCCGAGCCGGTGGCACCACAGCCGGTCGCATCCCAGCCGGTCGTCGTGGAGGAGCCGGCCGCCGAGCCCGCCCCGGCCGAAGCCGCGCCTGCTCCGGAGGCTCCGGCTCCCGCTCCCCCGGCCCTGCCGGAAATCCCCTGCCTGGTTCCCGCGCTCTGCCAGCAGTAGCGGTGTGTCTTTGTGGCGGCCCCAGCCGCCATAAAGGCACACGGGCGCGCAGCGCACCCTGTTACATCACGTTTGAATAACGGAACAATCTCAGCCCGTGTTATCGTCGGTCGGCCAGATAACGGAGGCATCTCGAAAGGGTGCCCGAGGGAAGGTAGCGAGTGGGCCGGCACAACAAAGTTACGACCTCCAAGTTGCGACGAAATTCCGTCATCGCAGTAACAGGACTCGTACCGGTAGGCCTGGTCACCGCGGCCGCCGCCACCGCGGGCGCGACCTCGAAGAGCTTCCTCGGTATCCACCAGACCGCCGGCTCCGCCGAGGCCGAAACCGCTGCCGCCGACACGACTCCCGCCGAGGTCGTCCGGTCCGTCGCGCCGGTCGCCGACCTGATGGTCGCGCCGGAACCCGCCGCCGCACCCGCCCCGAAGGCCGCGCCGGCACCCGAACCGGAACCGGCCGCACCCGTCGTCCGGCAGCAGGGGCCGCTCGGGATCCCCGCGGTGAACTTCGCCGCCTACCAGAACGCCGAACGCATCCTCGCTGCCGAGAACCCCGGCTGCGGCATGTACTGGACGCTGCTCGCGGGCATCGGCCGTGTCGAATCGGGCCACGCCAACGGCGGACGCGCCTCCGACGACGGCAAGCTCTTCGATCCCGTCATCGGGCTTCCCCTCAACGGCAGCCTGCCCGGCCAGGCCACCATCTACGACACCGACGGCGGCGCCCTCGACGGCGACACCGTCTACGACCGCGCGGTCGGCCCGATGCAGTTCATCCCCACCACCTGGAACCAGTACGCGGGCGACGGCAACGGCGACGGCGTCGCCGATCCGCAGAACCTGTTCGACTCCACCCTGACGACCGCCAAGTACCTGTGCGACGGCGGCCTCGACATGCGCAACGTCGCACAGGCCACCAAGGCCATCCACCGCTACAACAATTCGATGGCCTACGTCGCGAACGTCCTGGCCTGGTCCGCGGCCTATTCGACCGGCATCGAGCCCAGCCCCGTCGACCTGCCGCGCATCCACTGATCCGTACCCGCCTACGATGGGCGCCATGGCAGTGAGTGAATCCGAAATCCGCAGTGCCCTCTCCCGGGTGCAGGATCCGGAGATCCGCAAACCCATCACCGAACTCGGGATGGTCAAGAGCATCGACATCGACGCCGACGGAAACGTCGCCGTCGCCGTCTACCTCACCACCGCCGGGTGCCCGCTGCGCACCGAGATCACCGAACGCGTCACCAAGGCCGTCGCCGACGTCGCCGGGGTCGGTGCCGTCGACGTGACCCTCGACGTGATGAACGACGAACAGCGCACCGAACTGCGCAAGTCGCTGCGCGGGGACTCCACCGAACCGGTCATCCCGTTCGCCCAGCCCGGATCGCTGACCCGCGTCTACGCGGTCGCGTCCGGCAAGGGCGGGGTCGGCAAGTCGTCGGTCACGGTCAACCTCGCGGCCGCGATGGCCGCGCGCGGTCTGTCCGTGGGCGTCCTCGACGCCGACATCTACGGTCACTCGATCCCGCGCATGCTCGGCACCGACGCCAAGCCCACGCAGGTCGAGCGCATGATCATGCCGCCGATCGCGCACGACGTGAAGATGATCTCCATCGCCCAGTTCACGCAGGGCAACACTCCGGTCGTGTGGCGCGGGCCGATGCTGCACCGCGCGCTGCAGCAGTTCCTCGCCGACGTGTTCTGGGGCGACCTGGACGTGCTGCTGCTCGACCTGCCGCCCGGCACCGGTGACGTCGCGATCTCCGTGGCCCAGTTGATCCCGGGCGCCGAGATCCTCGTCGTCACCACCCCGCAGCAGGCCGCTGCGGAGGTCGCCGAGCGGGCCGGGTCGATCGCGCTGCAGACCCGTCAGCGCATCGCCGGTGTCGTGGAGAACATGTCGTGGCTCGAACTGCCCGACGGCACCCGCATGGACGTCTTCGGCACCGGCGGCGGCCAGGCCGTCTCCGAACGGCTCACCCGCGCGGTCGGCGCGCAGGTCCCCCTGCTGGGGCAGATTCCGCTCGACCCGGCGATCCGGGAGGCCGGCGACGCCGGAACCCCGATCGTGCTCAGTGCCCCGGATTCCGCCGCCGGAACGGCGCTGCGCGAGATCGCCGAGAAGCTCGCGGTGCGGCGCCGCGGCCTGGCCGGCATGTCGCTGGGTATCGACACCACCCGTCACCTCTGAGCGTCACGGCCGGGCCCCATACCGGGGCTCAGCCGGCGCCGACACCCGATTCACCCCGTCGCCGCGCCTCCTCGAGCCGCCGGATCAGGGTCGCCGCGTCGAACGGTCCGGTGTGCCGGAGCAGATCCTCCCCGGACACGCCCAGATAGAACGTGGGGGTCTGGGTGATCTCGCCGACCTCGGCGTCGACGGCATCGTCGACGACCCGCAACCGCGTGGCACCGGTCCGCAACGTCTCCTCGAAACGCTCCAGGTCCACACCCAACTCGGCCGCGTAGCCGTAGATGTCGTCCTCGCCGAGGCGGTCGGCGTGCGCGAACAGCTGATCGTGCATCTCCCAGAACAGGTCCTGCTCCGCCGCGGCCTCGCTGGCCTCGGCGGCGAACCGCGCGTTCGGGTGCGCCTCGTCGCGCGGAAGGTGCCGGAACACGTACCGCACCGCGTCCCCGAAATGCGCGTGCACGTCTCGGATGCTACCGGTGGCCCGGCTGCAGAACGGGCATTCGAAGTCGCCGTACTCCACGAGCGTCAGCGGCGCGTCGACCGGGCCGCGGATGTGGTCCCGCCCCACCTCGACCGGGCGCGGCAGGAACCGGCTCGTCACCGGGACCGGGCCGCGCCGCCGGTCGTCGATGCGGAACAGCACCCACCCCACCACGGTGGAGACGACGGCGGCGGCGAGCACCGCGACCCGCGCGTCGTTCGCGAGGGTCGGCGACGGGATCGCCAGATCCACGATGAACAGGGAGATGGTGAACCCGATCCCGGCGAGCGCGCCGCCACCGGCGATCTGCGACAGCGTCAGCCCCGGCGGCAGCGCCCCCGGACGCATGCGGGTGAACAGCGCGACCGCGCCGGTGATGCCGACGAACTTGCCGACCACCAGACCGAGCAGGATGCCCCACGCGAGCGACGACCGCACCGCGGCACCGACCGCCTCCGCGCTCAGCACCACCCCGGCGTTCGCCAACGCGAACACGGGTACGACGAGAAACGACGTGTAGGGGCCGTAGAGCCGCAGCAGGCGCTCGTTGACGGACACCGCGCGGAGCACACCCAGCTGTGCCGCCCGCGCATAGTCCGAGTTCGGTGACTGCCGGAACGCACGGGCGAGTTCCCCGGCCCTCTCGACCTCGCTGCGCCGGGGTGGATACACCGGAAGTATCAGCGCGATCAACACCCCGGACAGAGTCGGGTGGACACCGGACTCGTAGAACGCCACCCAGGTGGCCGCCGCCACCAGGAAGTACACGACGCCGCGCCAGACCGCGAGGCGACGCAGCAACGCGATCCCCAGCAGCCCGATCGCGCCGAACACGAGAGGCCCGACCCGCAGATCGTCGGTGTAGAACAACGCGATCACGCCGAGCGCCCCGATGTCGTCGGCGACCGCGAGGGTGAGCAGGAAGATCCGCAGCCGGGCCGGGCACCGCGGGCCGACCAGCGCGAGCGCGCCCATGACGAACGCCGTGTCCGTGGAGATCACGACACCCCACGCTCCGGCCGCCTCACCGCTCGGGTTGAGCAGCAGGAACAGCACGACCGGCACCGCCAGCCCGGCGACCGCCGCGACGACCGGGACCGCGGCCCGGGTCCGATCGGTGAGCTCGCCGATGGTCAGCTCACGCTTGACCTCGAGCCCCACGACGAAGAAGAACAACGTCATCAGCGCGTCGTTGACCCAGTGCTGCAGGTCCATGCCGATGCCGTAGTCGCCGATCTGCACGGTCAGCGGCAGATGCCAGAACGCCTCGTAGGAGTCGCCGAGGTTCGCCCAGATCAGCGCCGCCACGGTCGCCGCGAGCAGAAACGCCGCCGACGCCGAATCCTCGTCGGTGATCTCGCGGATGCCGGCGAGCCGGGCCGCGAGACGGCCGCGCCGCACAGGGGTTCGGACCTCCTGTGCTGCCACGGCTATCCGATCAGATCCCGCGCGCTCAGGTCGCGTCGGTGTCGATCGGGGGCAGCTCCCCCGCTCCGAGCGGTTTCGCCGCCGGCGGTTTCGGTGCCGGCTTGTCGAAGTTGCCGGTGAGGATCGAATCGTCGCCGTCGAGCAGATGCTTGGTGATGACGGCCTTCGGGGTCATGCCCCGCAGTTCGTTCAGCTCGGACAGCGGCTTGCGCAGGTCCTCGAACTCCGGTCCGAGTTCGTCCTTGAGCTGCTGGCGGGCGCCGGACGCGTAGTCGCGCACCTGACGCAGCGACTTCGTCACCCAGGAGACCGCGCCGGGCAGCCGCTCGGGTCCCAGGACCACGAGCGCCGCCACGAGGAGCACCATGAACTCGCCCCAACCGATGTTGCCGAACACCGTTCCAGAGTACGTGGTCGGATACCGGGGCGTGCGGTTGACGTGCGCAGATCACAACCGGTGCCCGAGAGGCTCCCGGCCGGTCAGTCCGATTCGGGGGTCACCTGCACGTCGACGAGACGGCCGCTGCGCACGAGCTGGACGGTCACCGGTTCCCCGATCCGCTGCTCGTGAACCGCCACGACCAGCTCGTCCGCGCTGGTCACCGTGCGGTCGCCGACCTTGACGATCACGTCGCCCTCGACGATCCCGGCACGCTGGGCCGGGCTGTCGGCCTGCACGTTCGCGACCTCCGCCCCACTTGCGGCGTCGTTGACGACCGTGCGGGCGTTCACCCCGATCTCCGGGTGGTGCATCTCCCCGCTGCGGATCAGTTCCTGGGCCACCTGCGTGACCGTGTCGATGGGAATCGCGAAGCCGAGCCCGACCGAACCGCCGGTCTCCGTCTTGATCGCCGAGTTGATGCCGATCACGCGACCTTCCGCGTCGACGAGCGGACCACCGGAGTTGCCGGGGTTGATGGACGCATCGGTCTGCACGGCGTCGATCACGGCGTCGGTGTCGGTGCCCTGCCCGCCCAGGCGCATCGGCCGATGCAGGGCGCTGACGATGCCGCGCGTGACGGTCTTGCTCAGGCCGAGCGGCGAGCCGACCGCGATGACGTCCTCACCGACCTGCACGTCGGCGGACCGTCCCAGTTCGGCGACCGTCAGGTTGTCGACGTCCTCGACCGCGAGCACCGCGAGGTCGGTGTGGATGTCGCGGCCGACGATCGAGGCGGGCACCTTGGTGCCGTCGTTGAAGGTCACCTGGATCTTCGCGTCGGGGCTGCTCGCCGCCATCGACACGACGTGGTTGTTGGTGACGATGTACCCGGCGCCGTCGATCACGACCCCGGAACCGGTGCCGGCCTCGTCGCCGAGCGTCACCTGGATCGACACGACCGCCGGGAGCACCGCGTCGGCGACCCGCGCGACCTGCCCGGTGGGCAGTTCGTCGTCGCCGGCGATCTGCGAGAGCGAGACACCGCGGCTGGTCAGGGATCCGTTGTCGGCGGTCACCAGCGCGACGATCAAGCCGCCCACCATGCCGATCGCGACGGCGACCGCCGCGAGGGTCGCGAGAGCGCGCGGTTCGACGCGACGGTCGAACAGCACCTCCCGCAGGGTCAGTTTCCGTCCGGGCGGCAGAACCTGCTCACCCGCCTGCTGCGCGGCGGGTCCGAGCCGTACCGGGGTCGACGGATCGCGCCAGGGATCGGGTTCGGGGGCCTCGTTTCCGGCATCGGCGCCGGGTGCGGCGGGCGGTCGCTGCAGGGTTTCGGTGGCGTCGTCGGGCCGGCCGAACGCCTCGGCGAGGACCGGGTCGGCGGGCGGGACGTGCGCTACCGGGGGTTCGGCGGCGCGGGCGCGGGCGGCGTCGGTGAACGATCCGGCCGTTCCCGAGGGCCGGCCGAAGACCCGCGCGGCGGCGGGGTCGACCGCGGGCCGGTACACCGGGCGCGGTTCCAGGCGTGGCGCATCCGCCGGACGTTCGATCGCCGGGGACGCGGCGGCGGGGCCTGCCGGCTCACCGTCGGTGGCTTGCCACCCGGACTGCTGCACTGATTCCGCTTCCGCCGTCACGCGTGTCCGTCTCCCCCGTCGTGGTCACTCACGGTGCCCAGTATCACCGATGGGGCCCGGTATCTCCGACGGGCCCGCGTATTCGGGTGGGGCAGCATGTTCAGGTAGATCAGCGTATCCGGGTGGGTCAGCGGCGCCGGCGGATGGACCAGCGGCGTGCCCCCGGCCACATCTGTTCCAGCCCGGGCAACAGCGACTGCGGTGCCTGCGCGGGGGAATCCTGGAGATGGGTGGGGATGTTGCTGAGCGCACCGAGCAGGGAACTCGGCATCTGCGGTGCCCGACGGGCGGCGTTGCGCAGCGCGTGACGTGCCTGCTGCTGGGCCTCCACCTCGGCTGCGCACTCGGGGCACATCGCCAGGTGCTGGGACGCCCGCAGGTACGCGTTCATCCGCAGTTCGCCGTCGACGTACGCCGCGACGGCTTCGCTGGCGAGATGCTCAGTGGAGCCGAACTGTCGGGGCGGGAACCCCATAGTCATCAGACCCTCCTGGCGGCTACCCCGCACGGACTCGACCGGACTCGTTCTCCGCATTCTGACGGAGATGCTCGCGCAGTGCCTGGCGACCCCGGTGGATGCGGCTGCGCACCGTGCCGAGTTTGACGCCGAGCGTGGCACCGATCTCCTCGTACGAGAGTCCTTCGATGTCACACAGCACCACAGCCGCACGATACTCCGGCGCCAGCGAATCGAGCGCGGACTGCAGGTCTGCGTCGAGACGGGCGTCGTGGTAGATCTCCTCCGGGTTCGGCCCCTCGGCGGGAACCCGGTCGTAGTCCTCGGGCAACGCTTCCATGCGGATGCGGTTGCGGCGGCGCACCATGTCCAGGAACAGGTTCGTGGTGATGCGGTGGAGCCAGCCCTCGAACGTGCCGGGCTGGTAGTTCTGGAGGGACCGGAACACGCGGATGAACGTGTCCTGGGTGAGGTCTTCGGCGTCCTGCGCGTTGCCGGACAGCCGGTAGGCCAGCCGGTACACGCGGTCGCCGTGTTCGCGGACCAATTCGTCCCACGACGGCATCGCCCCACGATCGCCCGTGGCGTCGAAGACCGCCGTGCCGCTCAGCTCGGCGACCGCGTCACCGTCGGTGCTGCCGTCGAACACGTCGGAACCGGTGAGGGCCCCGCCGGAGGCGGTTAGGGCACGAGTAACGCTCGTGGGGGTATCGACCATGTGGATCGCTGGATCCTCCTCTTCGGGACCGCCGATCGAGAACTGTCACGTACCCTGTCGAACGCTCGGGGCGGCCGGATTGTTCCCCGACCCGTGTGACATCCGTCGACCGTTGCAGCGCGGTCTGCGCCGCGCAGTCTGCTCTGCGTGTGGCTACACCCTCCCCTTTCCCCATGTGCCACCCCTATGAGTAACCTGAGGCGGAGCTGAGAATTCATCCCCCGGGTCGTGCGCGCCTGCCTGCGCGGACGCGATCTCGACGCTAGCCTCGACCCGTGCAGACCAATGCCGAACGGATTCTGGCCCACGCCGAGAACGTCGTCGTCGAGGACGAGCTGCTCGTCGCGGCGCGCGAACGTGCCCTCGACCTGGGCGCCGATCCGATCCCGCCCTCCGTCGGCGCCGCGCTCGCCCTTTTCGCCCGGATGCTCGACGCGAAGACCGTCGTCGAGATCGGGACCGGCGCCGGTGTCAGTGGACTGTGGCTGCTGCACGGCCTGCGCGAGGACGGCGTGCTGACCACGATCGACAGCGAGCCGGAGCATCAGCGGGCCGCGAAGGAGGCGTTCCGCGATGCCGGGATCGCGGCCTCGCGCACCCGGCTCATCAACGGACGCGCCCTCGACGTGCTGCCGCGGCTGGCCGACTCCGGCTACGACCTGATCTTCGTCGACGCAACCCCCGCCGACCACCCGCACTACGTGCGCGAGGGTGTGCGTCTGCTGCGCCCCGGTGGGGTCCTGGTCCTGCACAACGCGCTGCTCGGCGGACGGGTCACCGACCCGAGCGAACGGGACGCGACCGTCCTGTCGGTCCGGGACGCGGCCCGCGCGGTCTCGGCGGACGACCGCCTCTCCCCGGTGGTGCTGCCCCTCGGCGACGGGCTGCTGTGCGCGGTGCGGATCAGCTGATCCGGGACTGCTCCGTCAGATCCACACACCCTTGCCGATGGCGACGACCCCGCCGTTGCTGACCGCGAACCTCTGACGGTCGCGTTCGAGATCGACACCGATGATCTCGCCGTCGCCCACCACGACGTTCTTGTCGAGGATCGCGCGACGCACCACCGCGCCCTTGCCGATGCGCACGCCCGGCATCAGAACGCTGCCCTCCACGGTCGCTCCGTCCTCGACCATGACGTTCGAGCTGAGCACCGAGTTGCGGACGGTCGCGGCGGACAGGATGCTGCCCGCCCCGACGATCGATTCCTGCGCGAGTCCGCCCTGCACGAACTTCGCGGGCGGCAGGTTCTCGGCGGCGCCGCGGATCGGCCAGCGCTTGTTGTAGAGGTTGAAGATCGGGTGCACGGACACCAGGTCCATGTGGGCGTCGTAGAAGGCGTCCAGCGTCCCCACGTCCCGCCAATAGGCACGGTCGCGTTCGGTGGCGCCGGGCACGACGTTGTCGTTGAAGTCGTAGACGTGGGCAGCACCCTGGGCGACCAGCGCCGGGATGATGTCGCCGCCCATGTCGTGGTCGGAATCGGAATTCTCGGAGTCCGCCCGCAACGCCTCCACCAGCACCTTGGTGGTGAACACGTAGTTGCCCATCGACGCGAACGTCACGTTCGGGTCGTCGGGAGTTCCGGGCGGGTGCGCGGGCTTCTCCAGGAACTGGGTGATGCGGCCCTGTTCGTCGCTGTCGATGCAACCGAACGCGTACGCTTCGCTGCGCGGCACCCGGATCCCGGCGACGGTGACGCCCGCACCGGATTCGATGTGCTGGCGCACCATCTGCTCCGGATCCATGCGGTAGACGTGGTCCGCGCCGAACACGACGATGTACTCGGGATCCTCGTCGTACACCAGGTTCAGAGACTGCAGGATCGCGTCGGCGCTGCCGGTGTACCAGCGCGGACCGAGCCGCTGCTGCGCGGGAACCGGCGTGATGTATTCGCCGGTGAATCCGGACAGCCGCCACGTCTGGGAGATGTGACGGTCCAACGAGTGGGACTTGTACTGCGTCAGCACGCAGATGCGCAGGTAGCCCGCGTTCACCAGGTTGCTCAGCACGAAGTCGATCAGACGGTATGCGCCGCCGAACGGCACGGCAGGCTTGGCGCGGTCGGCCGTCAGCGGGTACAGGCGTTTGCCCTCGCCGCCGGCGAGCACGATTCCAAGCACATGTGGCTGGCTCCTCACACAGTCAACCTATCCGCCACCCCACAACGCCGCCAGCGATGCGCAACATCGACACGCAGAGGTGACCCCGGTAGCCGGAACATCGCGAGCCGGATAGTTTGAGCGGGTGCGGGTGGCAATGATGACGCGGGAGTACCCGCCCGAGGTCTACGGCGGAGCCGGAGTGCACGTCACCGAGCTCGTGGCGCAGCTGCGACGGCTCTGCGACGTGGACGTGCACTGTATGGGTGCGCCCCGCGAGGGCGCGTTCGTCCACGACCCGGATCCGGCGCTCGCCGGCGCGAATGCCGCGCTGACGACGCTGTCGGCCGAGCTGCGGATGGCGCACGCGGCGAGCGGCGTCGACGTGGTGCACTCGCACACCTGGTATTCCGGCCTGGCCGGGCACCTGGCGGCCGAACTGTACGACGTGCCCCACGTGCTCACCGCCCACTCGCTCGAACCGCGGCGGCCGTGGAAGGCCGAGCAGCTCGGCGGCGGTTACCGCATCTCGTCGTGGTCCGAACGCAACGCCGTGCAGTACGCCGACGCGATCATCGCGGTCAGCGCCGGGATGCGGCTCGACGTCCTCGACGCGTACCCGTTCGTCGATCCGGCGAAGGTGCACGTGGTCCGCAACGGAATCGACACCGGGGTGTGGCATCCGGGACCGGCGGAAGGGCCCGAATCGGCGCTCGACCGGCTCGGAGTCGATCCGGACCGGCCGATGGTCGCGTTCGTCGGCCGCATCACCCGGCAGAAGGGTGTCGGCCACCTGATCGCGGCGGCGCACCATCTCGACCCGGACATCCAGCTGGTGCTGTGCGCGGGCGCTCCGGACACCCCCGAGATCGCCGCCGAGACCGAACGCGCGGTCGCGGAACTGCAGGAGCGGCGCGGCGGCGTGTTCTGGGTCCAGGAGATGCTGCCCACCGAATCGGTCCGCGAGATCCTCTCGGCGGCACGGGTGTTCGTGTGCCCCTCCGTGTACGAGCCGCTCGGGATCGTGAATCTCGAGGCGATGGCCTGCGAAACCGCCGTGGTCGCGTCCGACGTCGGCGGTATCCCGGAGGTCGTCCAGGACGGCATCACGGGACGTCTCGTGCACTACAACTCGTACGAACCGCAGACCTACGAGCGTGCGCTCGCCGCGGCGGTGGACGAAATCGCGCTCGACGCGGATCTCGCCGCCCGGATGGGCCATGCCGGGCGCGATCGCGCGGTCGCCGAGTTCTCGTGGGCGCAGATCGCCCGGCAGACGCTCGCGGTCTACCAGGACGTCGCCGCGCGCCGGTGAGCCGGTAGGCGCGGTCCAGTGATGCGCCGGCAGGCGCGGTTCAGTCCCGCCGGGTCCACACCGAGACGGTGACGGCCGCCGTCACCGTGAACGGCTCGGGCAGCTCCGCCAGCAGCGCCGCGCGGCGATCCGCCGTGACGTGATGGGCGGACGGTCCCATTCCCGCGAGCAGGGCGAGCTCGTCGTGGCCCAGGGCCATCGCGAATCGGAGCTCGCGGCGGTCCGTGCGGTCGAAGGCCCCGGACAGGGCCGCCCCGAGGCGTTCGGTCTTGCGGTCGTCGACCTGCACCATGCCGGGTAGCGCGACCAGTTCCTGCAGGTGCTCGGTCGTCGGGGTGACGACGACGAGCCGCCCGCCGGGTTCGAGCACCCGATGGGTCTCCTCGGCGTTGCGCGGCGCGAAGATCGACAGGACGTGACTGAGCGACCCGGTGCGCACCGGCAGCTGCCGCCACACGTCGGCGAGCACGGCACCGACGCGAGGATGGCTGCGGGCGATGCGGCGCACCGCGGGTTTGGAGACGTCGAGGCCGATGCCGCGCGAGTCCGGCAGCGCGTCGAGCACGGTGGCGAGGTACTGGCCTGTGCCCGCACCCACTTCGAGGATGCGCGCCGCCGGGGGATTGTCGCCGGCCGGCGGAGTCTCGGCGCACGCCCGGGCGACGGCGTCGCGGATGGGGTCGTAGTGTCCGGCACCGAGGAAGTCTCCCCGCGCGGCGATCATCTCGGCGGTGTCCCCGGTGAAGCGGGTCGCGGCGCCGGTGAGGAGCGTGACGTAGCCCTGTTTCGCGACGTCGAAGTTGTGTCCGCTCTCGCACAGCAGGGCGGAGTCGTCGAGGTCCATGCCGAGTCCGCACTGCGGGCACGCGAGCAGATCGGTCACCGCGTCGAGCACCGGTGCTCCTCACAGATGGGGTCGTGGAACGAGTCCGGGCCCCGCGCATCGAGGAGCGCAGGGCCCGGATCGTCCGAAATCGGACAGATCAGCTGGTAACACTCTTGAGTTCGTCACCGAGGGCAGCAGCCTCTTCCGGCGTGAGCTCGACGACCAGACGTCCGCCTCCCTCGAGTGGAACCCTCATGACGATTCCTCGTCCCTCTTTGGTTGCTTCGAGGGGACCGTCCCCGGTCCGGGGCTTCATGGCCGCCATCCTCTGCTCCCTCCAAATCTGCGCTCAACGACTGAGCGCCTGGGTTACCGTTGTGCCCGGACAGTTTATCGGCGGGCTCGCCTTCCCATTCTTCCCTATCCGGGCATGGACCGGGTAGCTGACTCCTTGGTCACATCACATTTTTTGGTCAAGCGTCCATTTGGACCCAGCAGTCCGCGACGTGATCGTCGACCATTCCGGTGGCCTGCATCAGCGCATACGCCGTGGTCGGGCCGACGAATCGGAAGCCGTGGCGCTTGAGCTCGCGGGCCATGGCGGTGGATTCCGGGGTGACGGCGGGGATCTGCGCGACCGTCGCGATCCGCGCCGGGCGGCGCGGTGGCGCGAACGACCACAGCAGCGTGTCGAGGTCCGTGTCGGCCAGATCCAGCACAGCGCGGGCGTTGGCGATCACAGCGTCGATCTTGCGCCGGTTCCGGACGATTCGGGCGTCGGCGAGCAGGCGGTCGACGTCGGCGTCGCCGAACCGGGCGACCGCCTCGACGTCGAAACCGGCGAAAGCCTCTCGGAACGCCTCCCGCTTGCGCAGGATCGTCAGCCACGACAACCCGGACTGGAACGCCTCGAGGCAGAGGCGTTCGAACAGTTCGTCGCGGCCGTGCAGCTCCCGGCCCCACTCGGTGTCGTGGTAGTCGCGGTACAGGGTGGAGCCGGGCGTGTCGACCGCCCACGGGCACCGCACCCGGCCGTCGCCGCTCACCGCTTCTCCCCCGGACCGGGCTCCGAGTCCCAGGCTTCGCCCGTTTCGGCGTCCCCTGTTTCGGTGCGCGCGGCTTCGGTGCGCGCGGGTTCGGTGCGCGTGGCTTCGGCGCGCGCCGCCTCGGCACGGGCGACGACGGCGTCGGTCGCGATCGCTTCGGTCTCCGCGTCGGCATCGGCCTCGTGCGCGAACTCCTCCGCCGGACCCTCGTCCGTGTCGGCGTCGGTATCGGCGGGCTCGAAATCCTCGAATTCCCCGGTCTCGAACTCCCCTGTCTCGAGTTCTCCCACCTCGAAGTACCGCTCGCCGCCGTCGGAGGCGACCGGTACCCCGGCGCGCTCGTATTCGGCGACGCGGGCCCGCAGCCCGTCGATCTCCCGGGCCAGCCGGTCCAGCGCCCAGTCCACCTCGGACGTCTTGTAGCCCCGGACCACCTGCTGGAACCGCAGATTGTGCACGTCGACGCCGGTGACGTCGGTGGCGGGCAGCACGGTCGCCGTGGTCCCCGGGGGGATCGGCGCCAGGGCCTCTCCGCGGCCGAACACGGCACTCGCGGCGGCGAACAACGCCGCGCCGACGACCACCATGACGACGACGTACAGCAGAACCGTCAGCATGACCCGATCTTGGCACGGGCCGCCGACATCAGCTCCCGGGCCTACCGATCAAGGTGTTCATCGGCGGCCGGTCGGTCAGCTCGACGTGGCGCTCGACCGGCACGAACGAGTCCCCGTCGACGAGGAACTGGGTCAGCGGCGCCCCGGAGTCGGGGATGCCGCAGCGACGCAGCATCGTGCCGATGATCTGCCGGCTCATGAGCCCGAGATCCGCCAGCGGCCGGTTCCGGTGCTTACGGACACCGAGGTTGACCTGCGCGATGGCGCCGAGCCCGAGCCGATCGTAGGTGTCCAGGAGCAAACCGATCTCGACACCGTAACTGGGCGCGAACGGCACCGCGGTCAGCAGTTCGCGGGTCCCCGCGTACTCGCCGCCGAGCGGCTGCAGCACGCACGTGAGTTCGGGACGCAACGCCGCCAGCAGCGGACGCGCCACCAGCTCGGTCACGCGACCGCCGCCGTTCGCGTCCTCGGTGCCGCTCACCCGCAGCGGGCGCCGGTAGTAGCCCTTGACCAGGTGCACGCCGTCGCCGAGCAGCAGCGGGCCGAGCAGTTTCGGCACGAACGCCGGGTCCGGCTTGATCAGATCGGAGTCGACGAACACGATCAGGTCGCCGGTGGTGGCGGCGAGCGAGCGCCACAGCACCTCGCCCTTGCCGGGCACCGGGTCGATGCCCGGCACCGCCTCCTCACGGGTCAGGACCTGCGCACCGGCGGCGCGTGCGCGTTCGGCGGTGGCGTCGGTCGATCCGGAATCCAGCACGATCAGTTCGTCGACGAGGCCGCCGAGGAGCGGGTGGATCGTGTCCACGACGGCTCCGACGGTCTTCTCCTCGTTCAACGCCGGCAGCACCACCGAGACGGTGCGTCCGGCCTTGGCGCGCTCGAGTTCGGCGACCGTCCAGCTCGGTTGGTCCCAGCTGTTCGTCTCGCCCCATCCTCGGGCCGGGGCGTCCGTTCCGACGCGGACCGGGGCGCTCATGCCAGCCCCCGGGTCGTGCGTGCGGGCGGGCGGGTGCCCGCGATGGCAGCGACCATGTCGACGACCCGGCGGGTCGCTGCGACCTCGTGAACCCGGAACATTCGCGCGCCTGCCGCGGCGGCCAGTGCTGTCGCTGCCAATGTGCCCTCCAACCGGTCGGCGAGTTCCACTCCCAGAGTCTCCCCGACGAAGTCCTTGTTGCTCAGCGCCATCAGCACCGGCCACCCGGTATTTACGAGAACGTCCACCCGACGCAACAACTCGAGCCCGTGATAGGTGTTTTTTCCGAAATCGTGGGTCGGGTCGATGAGGATCGAGTCCGCCGCGACCCCGGCCCGGGCGGCGTTCTCGGCCGCGGCCACCACCTCGGCGGTCACCTGCCCGACGATGTCGGCATAGCGCACCCGGTGCGGGCGGGTGCGCGGCACCGCGCCGCCGGTGTGCGAGCAGACGATGCCGGCACCGAGTTCGGCGGCGACCGAGACCAGGTCCGGATCGGCTCCCGCCCAGGTGTCGTTGATCAGGTCCGCGCCCTCGGCGACCGCGCGGCGCGCCACGTCCGAGCGCCACGTGTCGACGCTGATGATCACCTCGGGGTAGCGCGCCCGTATCGCGGCGACGAACGGCACCACGCGCCGGGTCTCCTCGGCGTTGTCGACCACCTCACCCGGTCCCGCCTTGACCCCGCCGATGTCGATGAGGTCGGCGCCCTCGGCGACGGCACGGTCGACCGCGGCCAGGGCCGCCTCGTCGGTGAACGTGGCGCCACGGTCGTAGAACGAGTCGGGGGTCCGGTTGACGATGGCCATCACCAGCGCCCGGTCGGTCGCGACGGGTCGTCCGCACAGCGTCGGCAGCGGACCACCCGGTGCCTGCGCCGGGGCGCCGGAGGCCGGACGGGCGCCCTCGGGCACGGGGTCAGCGCAGCGACTCGGGTGGTCGCCGGAGGTGGCAGGGCCGATCATGAGCCCATCCTGACACGCACCCCGAACACGCGGAGCCGAGGACCGGGCGCCGCGGCGGGGACCGGCGGTCTCCGGAGCCGCGTCCGGTGTCAGCGCGTCGAAGGCAGCTCTCCTCGCGCAACGGCCTCGACGTACCCGTCGTAGGCGGGCCGGTAGCCACCGGACCGGCCCTCGAGGACGTACAGCGGGTCGTCGCCGGTCTTCGAGAATCCCTCGTCGCGCAGCTCCACCTTGCGGCTCTTGAACGTGCTGGTGTGTTCGAGTTCGTCGACGATCCGCACGAAGAGCGGCACCGCGTACGGCGGCAGCGACGCGAACAGGTCCCGGGCGAGCCGCACGCCGTCGAGCTCGGCGTCCGGATGCAACGTCACGGCGGCCATGCCGGCGCGGCCGTCGGCGCCCGGGACCTCGACGCCGTAGACCACGGCCTCGGAGATCGCGTCGTGCGCGGAGAGCGCGCCTTCGACCTCGGTGGTCGCGACGTTCTCACCCTTCCACCGGAAGGTGTCGCCGAGCCGGTCGACGAACGCGACGTGCATGTAACCCTGGCTGCGCACGAGGTCGCCGGTGTCGAACCAGGTGTCGCCGTCGGCGAATCCGTTGCGCACCAGCTTCGCTTCGGTGGCCTCGGGGTCGGTGTAGCCGTCGAACGGCGCCCGGTCGGTGACCTTGGCCAGCAGCAGGCCCACCTCGCCTGTGCGGACGCGGCGCAGTCGGCCGTCCGCGCCGCGGCGGGCCTTGCCGGTGTCCTGGTCGTATTCGACGACCGCGTACGACAGGGGGCACACCCCGGCGGTGTGCGTCTGGTTGAGGGCGTTGATGAAGGCGATGTTGCATTCGCTGGCGCCGTAGAACTCGGCGACCCGGTCGATGCCGAACCGCTCGGTGAACTCGGTCCACAGTTCGGGGCGCAGCCCGTTGCCGACGACGAGCCGGATGCCGTTGTCGTGGTCGTCGGGGCGCGGCGGCTGGTTGAGCAGGTAGCGGCAGATCTCGCCGATGTAGATGAAGGCGGTCGCGCCGTTGCGCTTCGCGTCCGCCCAGAATCCCGACGCCGAGAACTTGCGGCCGAGCGCGAGGGTCGCGCCGGAAGCCAGCACCGACGACAGCGCGACCGTCAGGGCGTTGTTGTGGTACAGCGGCAGACAGCAGTACAGGGTGTCGTCGCGGCGCAACCGGACGCCGAGGCTGCCGAGCCCGGACATCGACTTCAGCCAGCGGAAGTGGGTCATCCGGCTGGCCTTGGGCAGGCCGGTCGTGCCGGACGTGAAGATGTAGTACGCGGTGTGACGGGCGTGCAGCCGCTCGGTGACCGCGGGGTTCGCGGAGTCGGCGTCGGCGGCCAGTGCGTCGAGTTCCCCGACCCGCAGCGGGGACGTGCCGAGGGCTGCCGGATCGATCGACGCCAGGGCGTCCTCGCATTCCTCGCCGACGATCAGGATGCGGCTGTCGATCAGACCGAGGCTGTGCGCGAGGACGTCGCCGCGCTGGTTGTGGTTGAGCATGCCCGCGGCGGCACCGAGTTTGACGGCGGCGAGGGTGATCAGCAGCGCCTCGGGCCGGTTCTTCATGAGGATCCCGACGACGTCACCGGTCTGTACCCCACGCTGCGCCAGGACGCTCGCGTAGCGGTTGACCTGGGCGTTGGCATCCCCGTAGCTGATCGAGTCGCCTTCGAATCGCAGGAACGGGCGGTCCGGCCGGCGCTCGGCGACACGCTGGAAGACCAGACCGATCGATTCCCGGGCGTCGGGACGGCGGGTCATACCCAGCGCACCGCGCAGCAGGCTGGGCAGGTCCGGCAGCATCGCCGGAAGCTGACCGGCAAGGCCCAACAGGGAAACGGTCGATTTGTGCTCGGTGGTCACTGGCATCCTCTCGGAAGGTCTGCACACAGCGTCGAAGAACAGCGTCGAAGAACAGCGTCGACCACTAACCTACTCGAGGGTAAGCACGCTGGCGAGGGTTCGGGGTGCGCTAGCTCACAACACCGATCGCACAGCGATCCAGGGCGTCCGCGACCTCCGCGGTGACCTGGAGTCCGTCCAGTGCTCGCTGCGCGACGAATCCCGTGCCGACCATCGAGCGGAGCCACTCGAGCAGCCCGGTGTAGTGCCCGACCGGGTCGAGCAGCACCACCGGCTTGTCGTGCATGCCCAGGTACCCGGCCGTCCACGTCTCGAACAGTTCCTCGAGGGTGCCGATACCGCCGGGCAACGCGATGAACGCGTGCGCCCGATCCTCCATCACCTGTTTGCGTTCGCGCATGGTCTCGGTGACGATCAGCTCGTCGGCGTCGACGTCGGCGACCTCGCGATGGACCAGCGCTTTCGGGATCACGCCCACGGTGTGCGCGCCGGCGGCGCGGGCCGCCTCGGCGACCGCGCCCATCATCGACACGTTGCCGCCACCGGACACGAGCTGCCAGCCTCGCCGGCCGATCTCGGTCCCCACCGCCGCGGCCAGCTCCAGATACGACCCGTCGACCGGCCCGGACGCGCAGTACACGCACACCGACAACGCGATCGGCTGCCCGTTCACCGCGCCCGGTACCGGCGCTCCGTTCACCACGACGTGTTCTCCTCGTACAGCGTGTCCGCCTCTTCCCCACGGTGGGCCTCGACGATGATGCGGACCGCCTCCTCGACGCTGTCGGTGACCGACAGCAGTTCCAGATCGCCGGGCGAGATCTTGCCGGCGCGCACCATGACGGTGCGGATCCAATCGAGCAGTCCCGACCAGTACTCGGTGCCGAGCAGCACGATCGGGAACCGGGTGATCTTGTGGGTCTGCACAAGGGTCACGGCCTCGAACAGCTCGTCGAGCGTCCCGAATCCGCCGGGCAGACAGATGAACGCCTGCGAGTACTTGACGAACATCGTCTTGCGGGCGAAGAAGTACCGGAAGTTCAGGCCCAGATCGACCCATTCGTTGAGGGCCTGCTCGAACGGCAGCTCGATGCCGAGTCCGATGGAGAACCCACCGGATTCGCTCGCGCCGCGGTTCGCGGCCTCCATCGCACCCGGCCCGCCACCGGTGACCACCGCGTATCCCGCCTCGACCAGTGCCGCACCGAGTTTGCGCCCGAGCGCGTACTCGGGATCGTCCTCCGGGGTGCGTGCGGAACCGAACACCGCGACCGCACGCGGGACCTCGGCGAGCGCGCCGAAGCCCTCGATGAACTCGCTCTGGATGCGAAGGACCCGCCACGGATCGGTGTGCACCCAGTCCGTGGGTCCGCGACGGTCCAGCAGACGCTGGTCCATCGTCGTCGTCTCGACCGCGCGGTCGCCGCGCAACTGCACGGGACCGCGCTGAACGATCTTGGCGCGGGACTTGCGCCGGCCGGATTCGGTGTCTGACATGGGGTTCACGCTATCGGGAGAGGTAGTCGCGCAGCACCGCGGCCACTTCGGTGATCTGCCCGACCGGGACGTGCTCGTCACGTTTGTGCGCGAGATTCGGATCGCCCGGCCCGTAGTTCACGGCGGGGATGCCCAGCGCGGCGAACCGCGAGACGTCGGTCCAGCCGTACTTGGCGCGGAACCGGCCGCCCGCGGCCTCGACCAGCGCGGCCGCCGCCGGATCCGACAGGCCCGGGAGAGCACCGGGCGAGGCGTCGGTGAGTTCGAAGGTGATGTCGAGTCCGTCGAAGACCTCCCGCACGTGGGCGACGGCCTGGTCGACGGTGCGGTCAGGCGCGAACCGGAAGTTGACGTCGACGTCGGCGGCGTCGGGCACCACGTTGCCGGCGACACCACCGGTGATACGCACGGCCGACAGCCCTTCCCGGTACACGCAGCCGTCGATGTCCACCGACCGCGCCTCGTACCGCGACAGCCGCTCGAGCACCGGGGCGAGACGGTGGATCGCGTTGTCCCCCAACCACGACCGGGCCGAGTGCGCCCGAACCCCGGACGTGGACAGCCGCGCCCGCAGCGTGCCCTGGCAGCCCGCCTCGATCTGTCCGGCCGTCGGCTCGCCGAGGATCGCGACGTCCGCGGCCAGCCAGTCCGGCAGTTCCTTCTCGATCCGGCCGAGACCGTTGAACTCGGCGGCGATCTCCTCGCAGTCGTAGAACACGAGGGTCAGGTCGTGCGCGGGGTCCGCGACCGTCGCCGCCAGGTGCAGGAACACCGCGTCGCCCGACTTCATGTCGACGGTGCCGCATCCCCACAGCAGATCGCCGTCGCGGCGGGACGGGACGTTGTCGGCGATAGGCACCGTGTCCAGGTGCCCGGCGAGCATCACCCGGCTGCCCAGACCCCGATTCGTGCGGGCGAGCACGGCATTGCCGCAGCGCACGATCTCGAAGCCGGAGGTCTGTTCGCGCAGCGCGGTCTCGACCGCATCGGCGATCACGGCCTCGTCGTGCGACACGCTGGGAATGTCCACCAGCGCAGCGGTCAACTCGACGGGATCGGCGTGCAGGTCCAGGCGTGGTACGGGCATAGGTGCACGATACGGAACGCGGGTTTTTCACAGGGCAGGCGCAGCCGGGCAATGCCCTCGCGTAATCTTCTCGACCGTGAGTGCACTCGGAGCATCGGCAGTAGGCATCGCGAACATCGCGGCGGACGGCACCGTCCTCGACACCTGGTACCCGGCCCCCACGCTGGGCGAATACGGCGAGACGGGCACGCAGCGGCTCGAGGGCACCGACATCCCGTCGGACCTGGCGCTGCTCGCCGGCACCGACGAGGCCCGCGAGGTCTCCCAGGTCGTGGTGCGCACGATGATCGCCGACCTGTCCCAGGCTCCCGTCGACGCGCACGACGTGTACCTGCGCCTGCACCTTCTTTCGCACCGCCTGGTGAAGCCGCACGGCCAGAACCTGGATGGCATCTTCGGTCTGCTCGCCAACGTCGTGTGGACCAACTTCGGCCCGTGCGCCGTCGAGAACTTCGAAACCGTTCGTTCGCGCCTGCGCATCCGCGGTCACGTCACCGTCTTCGGGGTCGACAAGTTCCCGCGCATGGTCGACTACGTCGTGCCGTCGGGTGTGCGCATCGCCGACGCCGACCGCGTCCGGCTGGGCGCGCACCTCGCGTCGGGCACCACCGTCATGCACGAGGGCTTCGTGAACTTCAACGCCGGCACGCTCGGCAGCTCGATGGTCGAGGGTCGCATCTCCGGTGGCGTGGTCGTCGACGACGGCTCCGACATCGGTGGCGGCGCGTCCATCATGGGCACCCTCTCCGGCGGCGGCAAGGAAGTCATCTCGATCGGCAAGCGCTGCCTGCTCGGCGCCAACGCCGGTGTCGGCATCTCGCTCGGCGACGACTGCATAGTCGAAGCCGGCCTGTACATCACCGCGGGCACCAAGGTCACCGGACCGGACGGAACCGTCGTCAAGGCCAAGGAACTCAGCGGCGCGTCGAACCTGCTGCTGCGCCGCAACTCGGTCAGCGGGGCCGTCGAGGTCGTCCCCAACAAGGGCACCGGCGTCGAACTGAACGCCGCCCTGCACGCCAACGACTGAGCCCGGCGCGCATCCGAACAGAGCTACACCCGAACAGAGCAGAGCAGTGACCGAAGCCGGACGACCCCACACCGAGATCGAGGATCTGGGCACCGGCCTGAAGGTCCGGCACCTGACGATGATGGGACTCGGTTCCGCCATCGGCGCGGGCCTGTTCCTGGGGTCCGGCGTCGGCATCGCCGCCGCCGGACCCGCGGTCATCGTCTCGTACATTCTCGCGGGCATCATGATCATCTTCGTGATGCGGATGCTCGGTGAGATGGGTGCCGCGCTGCCCGCCAGCGGTTCGTTCTCCCACTACGCGCGCATCGGCATCGGCGAGTGGGCCGGCTTCACGATGGGCTGGCTCTACTGGTTCATGCTGATCATGGTGCTCGGCGTCGAGATCACCGGCGCCTCGAGCATTGTCAACTCGTGGATCCCCGCGGTGCCGCAGTGGGTGATCGCGCTGGTGTTCGTCACGTTCTTCGCGGTCGTCAACCTCGCGAAGGTCGCGAACTTCGGGGAATTCGAATTCTGGTTCGCCGCACTGAAGGTCGCGGTGATCGTCGCGTTCCTCGTCATCGGTGTGCTGCTGGTGTTCGGCCTGTTGCCCGGGACCGAACCGGTCGGGACGACGCATCTGTTCGGTGACGGCGACGGCTTCGCGCCGAACGGCATCGCGGGTATCGCCGCGGGTCTGCTCGCGGTCGCGTTCGCATTCGGCGGCATCGAGATCGTCACCATCGCGGCCGCCGAATCCCGGGACCCGGAACGAGCCATCGCGACCGCGGTGCGCACCGTCGTCTGGCGCATCAGCATGTTCTACCTGGGGTCCATCGCGATCATGGTGCTGGTGCTGCCGTGGACCGTCGCGGGCAGCACCGACGATTCGCCGTTCGTGTCCGTGCTCGACGTCGCAGGCATCCCGTACGTCTCCGGATTCATGGAACTGGTCGTCGTGGTGGCGCTCCTGTCGGCCTTCAACGCGAACGTCTACGGAACGTCCCGGATGGCGTTCGCCCTCTCCCGCGGCGGCGACGGTCCCGCCGCCCTGAGCAAGCTCTCGCACACCGGGGTGCCGCGCAACGCGGTGCTGCTGTCGGTGTTCTTCGGGTTCGTCAGCGTGCTGCTGAACTGGCTGCTGCCCGACACCCTGCTCGGGATCCTGCTCAATGCGGTCGGCTCGGCGCTGCTGGCGATCTGGATCTTCGTCGTCGTCGCGCAGTTGCGCCTGCGTCCGCGATTCGAGCGCGAAGGCGTCCTCACGGTCCGCATGTGGGCGTTCCCCTACCTGAGCTGGTTCACCCTGGCGATGCTCGGCGCGTTCATCGTGCTGATGCTGTTCGACGACGCCGCCCGCATCCAGTTGCTGTCGACGCTCGTGCTGTTCCTGGTGATCGCCGGGATCGGCTTCGTGTGGCAGCGCCGCACCCGGCAGCACCCGACCCGGCAGGCGCAGTAGCCGGCCGATCGAACCTCGCTAGCGGGTGCGGTCCACGAGGGCGCTGACGAAGATCGCCGAGATGTCGGCAGGGTCCTGCGCGATGTAGCTCGTTCCGCCGGTGGCGTGGGCGATCGCCGCGAGCGCATCCGCATCGGCGTCGTCCGTGATGCCGACCGTGACGATCACGACCGGCCGGGCCGGATTCTGCTCGCGCTCGAGGGTCGCGACCAGATCCTCCCGGCCGATGCCGCCCGATTCGTCGTCCCCACCGTCGGTCAGGACGATGACGCTGTTGATCGCGCGCGGGTCGTAGGTGGCCTGCATCTGCCGGAACGCTGCGAGTGTCGTGTCGTAGAGGGCCGCGCGATCGCCCGCCGCTGCCGCCGCCTCGGCCGCCACAGTGGTGCTGAGCGTGTTCATCAGATCCCGCTGCAGGTGCCCGTCCACCATGGTGTCGAGCCGCCGGATGGGCAGCAGTTCGCGGTGGCCCTGCCCGTCCCCGCCGAGATCGTCGGCGAACACCCACAGGCCGGCCTGCACGCTGCCCGAGAACATCGCCGTGGCGGAGCGGGCAGCCTGCTCGGTGAGTTGCAGGCGCGTGGCGCCGCCGACCGGCGTGTTCATCGACGCAGAGACGTCGACGGCGACGAGCGTGCGGATCGGCAGGGCCAGTACCGCCCACGCCTGCAGCGCTTCCTGAGCGATGCTCTCGTCGTGCAGGGTCATCGCGGTGATCTCACCGACCCCGGCTCCCTCGGGCAGGGCCCGCCCGGCGGGATCGCGGAACCCGTGGGCGACGAAGACGTCCCGCGCCCACTGCGTCGAGAAGATGTCCGCCAGCATCCGTCCCGCCTCGGTCGCGTCGCGGTGCCGCTCCGGGCCCGGCGCCGTCACCACCAGCGAGTAGTCGAGCAGAATGCTGCCGTTGTCGGGCACCTTCGCTTCGAGCACCGCGCCCCCGAGTGCGTCACCGCCGTCGGTGTTGTACCGGTGGAACTGCTGTTCGGTGGCGACACCGACCCCGCCCTCCGACGCGATCAGGTCGAGCAGGACCCCACCGGTCGGTGGCTCGTCCGGCCGGGCGTTCTCGCGCTGCGCGAGGGGTGCCATCGCGGTGCGCACGGTGCCGATCGCGACCGGATCGTTCTCGGTTTCGGCGAGCGCCGCCCGGATCGGCGCCGCGGCTACACCCGTGCGCAGCGGATTGCCCGGACGCAGGTCCTTCAGGGCGAGGGCGGCCCGCCAGGTGGCCACCTCGGGGACCTGCCCGGGCCGTCCGACCAGGACCGCCGGCGTCGTCGCGATCGGCGTGAGGACGGTCTGCACCGGACCCGACGCCATCGCCGACGCGCGGGTGGCCCACCAGCCCGAATCCGTAATCCACAGGTCGGGTGCGCCCTCCCCGGTTCCGAGCAGGCCCGCAACGTCACCGGGTTCGGCGACCGAGACGGTGAAGCGTGTACATCCGGTGTCGGCACGGGCGAGTACCTCTTCGACCGCGTCCTCGATTCCGGGCGCCACCGCGAGGGTGTATTCGTCGACGACTTCGCACCGGTCCCGCCAGGCCCGGACCGCTCCCGCCACACCGGCGCCCAGTCCGACAAACAGTGCGACGACCAGCAGGTACGCCGCGGCCCTCCGTGTCGGGCGACGCTTCCGCTCGCCGGGCGGCACCGCCATACGACTCCTCCCCTGACCGATGATCCGGCCGACCTCCGGGTATTACCCCCATATGACGCCGGTCACACCTTATCGGTCATGAGATGCAATCGTTACAGCATCGTGAGACCCCCGGCGTGTTCCGGCACGACACCCTCCAACCGCCGAGCCACGATCGCGGCCTGCAACTGCCGCAACCCGGACGGCCGGGTCGGGTCGTACCCGGTCAACTGCGCGATGCGCTTGAGCCGGTAGTCGACGGTGTTGGCGTGCACGTGGAGCGTGCGGGCGGTGAGCTGGCGGCTCAGGTCGTGGGCGATGTGCGTCTCGAGCGTCTCGATGAGCTCCGGCGTGTCGTCGAGCGGTTCGAGGACCCGGGCGAGGTACTCGCGCGCCGGGCCGGGCCGGGTGAGCTGGTACTCGAGCGCCAGGTCCTGCATGCGGTACACCCCCGGCGCGCGGCCGAGCTGACGAACCAGATCGAGCAGTTCGTGGGCCTGCTGCGCTCCGGTCGGCACCTCGGAGACCGTCGCGTGGACCACCACGATCGTCACCGACACCCCGGCGACCGTCTCGATGCGCTCGCGCAGCATCGCGATCGAGTCGTCGCTGCGGGCGCCCGCGAGCAACACCGTGCCGCCTTCCGGACCGAGCAGCGCCAGCTGCCGCCCCTCGCAGGCCGCTTCCAGTTCGACCTCGACGCGACGGAGGGTGCGGCGGGCGACGACGTCCTGCCGCACGTGCGGATTGCGGGTGTCGGGATGGCGGGCCAGCGCCAGACCCAGCACCGTGTACCCGTCGGCCAGCTCGAGCCCGGACCGCCGCGCGACCGCGGCGGCGTCCTGGCCGCTCAGCAGGGCGGTGACCAGTTCCTGCGCGGCGACGTCCCGTTCCCGCTTGATCGCGTCGAGTTCGGCGACGAAACCGGTGGTGGCGGCGACGGTGACGCGCTCGAGCAGCGCCATCCACAGCCGGGACGCGGCGGCGATGGACTCGATGTCGCCCTCACCTGCGCGTTCGGTCACCAGTTCCCAGCCGAGGCGGATTCCCTCGTGGTAGATGCGCAGCATGTATTCGAGCCGGAAACCGGCGCGCGCCCACTGCGCGGCGCTGCTGCGCAGCTCGGCCAGGTCGGCGTCCGACGGCAGCTCACCCGCGTCGAGCAGGTGGATCGCGATGCGCAGGCATCGGACGGTGACCTCGGTGACGTCACCGCGCAGCGACTCCCCCGGCCGCAACGAGCACGGCGCGACGTGGTCGGCGAAGTGCGCGACGAGTTTGCGGGCCACCGCCGGCAGATCACGAAGCGGTACCGACGCCGGCTTTCCGTCGACGACGAATGCGGGCTCCCCACCCCCCGGAACCATCGGATGCACGTGATCTGTCCGCACGTGATCGGTCACAGACATGTTTCAACCCCCCAATGAGTAGACGCACCTACTGTGCAGAAAACAATCCGCCTTCGGGGGCGGAATGCGCAACCCCAAGTCACAGATTTCTCGCGAACTCCGCCCGGCGGGGCCCATCCACCCCGCCGGCGGCTCCTATCCGAGCAGCAGCTTCTTCTGCACCTTCCCCATCGCGTTGCGGGGAAGGTCCTGCACCACCCGCACCTCCCGGGGACGTTTGTGCACCGAAAGCTGCTGTGCCACAAGGTTGACGAGTTCTTCCTCGTCGACCTCCGGACCGCCCGGACGCGGCACGACGAACGCGACGATGCGCTGCCCCAGATCGTCGTCGGGCACTCCGACGACGGCGACCTCCCGCACCGCGGGATGCCCGAGGAGGACGGTTTCGATCTCCCCCGCACCCACCCGGAACCCGCCGGACTTGATCAGGTCGGTCGATTCGCGGCCGACGATCCGGTGGAATCCGCCGGGATCGATCACGGCGACGTCACCGGTGACGAACCAGCCGTCGTCGGTCCGTGATTCCGCGGTCGCGTCCGGGCGGTTGAGATAGCCGTCGAACAGCATCGGCCCGCGAACCTGCAGCACACCGATACTCTCGCCGTCGTGCGGCATGTCGGCGCCGTGTTCGTCCCGCAGCCGGGTCTCCACGCCGCGCACCGGTGTGCCGACCCACCCCGGCCGGCGTTCCCCGTCGGCGCGGGTGCTCAGCGTCAGCATGGTCTCGCTCATCCCGTACCGCTCGATCGGCGTGAGGCCGGTCAGCTCGCGCAGCCGCTCGAACACCGGCACCGGCAGCGGGGCACTCCCGGACACCAGCAGCCGCGCGCCCCTCAGCGCCCGCGCCGACGCCTCGTCCTCGACGACCCGCGACCACACCGTCGGCACCCCGAAGTACAGCGTGCCCCGGGCCTCGGCGTACGCCTGCGGTGTCGGCTTGCCGGTGTGGATCAGCCGGCTGCCCACCCGCAGGGGCCCGAGGACACCGAGGATCAGGCCGTGCACGTGGAACAGGGGAAGCCCGTGCACCAGGATGTCGCGGCTCGTCCAGTCCCACGCCTCGGCGAGCGCATCGATGCCCGCGGCGATCGCGCGGCGGCTCAGCAGCACACCCTTCGGGGCTCCCGTCGTGCCCGAGGTGTAGAGCACGAACGCGATGCGCGCCGGATCCGGTTCGGGCAACGCGTGCCAGTCCCGCGCGTGCAGTCGCACCGCGATCACCGGCAGTTGCGGGACGGCGTCGTCCGATTCGGGTGCCGCTCCCAGCCAGGCCTGGGCGCCGGAATCGTTCAGGATGTGCGCCCGCTCGGCCGGACCGGAATCCGGCGGCACCGGAACGACGGTGACACCCGCGAGCAGCGCGCCGACGACCGCGACGATCGTCGACGCCGTCGGGGTCGCGAGCACCGCGACCCGCTCGGCCCGCGCGACGCGCGCCGCAACGGCGGTCGCGGCACCGAGGAGATCGCTCCGGGACAGGGTGTGCCCGTCGATCCGGACGGCGTCGGGCACGTCGTCGCCGCGCGCGACGGCGAGGGGATTCAGTGAGGACAGGAGTGCAGACACGGCATCACCTTCCCACAGACCGCATCCTCAGGTCCCGACCGCCGCGGCCGACACCGGTCGGGTCGGCGGCATCACGGTGCCGAGGACCGCGCCGAGCAGCATGCCGCACAGCACCGCCACACCGTGTGCGTCGTCGATCAACAGCAGCAACGCGCCGATCGCGAGAATCGCCAGGGACACAGCCAGTTCGAGGCGGCGGGCACCCATCGACAACCAGAGTCCGGCGGTCGCCGCGGCCAGGGCGAATGCCGCCGCGGAACAGCCGGCACCGGCGGACGGCGACACGAACGAGGTGAACAATCCCCACATCAGCTGTCCGCCGGCGAACAAGGCGAGCGCACGGCCCGGTCCCCACACGCGCACACCCGCGACCGCGAGCACGGCGAGCAGCACCAGGTTCGCCACGATGGCGGCCGCTCCCCCGTCCTGGACGAGCACCGACGTGCCGATCCGCCACCATTCGCCGTCGTTGCGGATCTGCACCGGGTTGCGCCGGAACATCTCGTCGAGCGCGGGCACGGCGACCCGCAGCAGGGACGGCACGGCCACTATCAGCCACAGCACGGTCGCGGCGAGGGGCGGGGGCCACAGGAACGTCCCGAGGTCGCGGGCACGGGCCCAGCGAAGCGCAAGCAGCGTCGCCAGCACGGCGAACAGGACATACAACACCGCCGATCGCGGATCGTCGCCCGATGTGCTCACGGACGCCAATCTACCTGCGTACGACCGGTTTCTCGGGTTACCGAGCCCGATCAGCCGAGTCGGGACGCGGCCGCGGCGATCCTCTCGTCCGTCGCGGTCAGCGCGATCCGCACGTGCTGCACACCACCGGGACCGTAGAACTCGCCCGGTGCCACCAGGATTCCGCGTTCGGCGAACCAGTCGACGGTCGCGCGGCACTCCTCGCCGCGCGTCGCCCACAGGTAGAGCCCGGCCTCGGAATGGTCGACGGTGAAGCCGGCGCCGCGGATCGCTGCGAGCAGCACCTCGCGCCGCGCGCGGTACCGCTCGCGCTGGATGTTCTCGTGCTCGTCGTCGAGCAGCGCCGCGGTCATCGCGGACTGGATGGGCAGCGGCAGCATCATGCCGGAGTGCTTGCGCACCTCGAGCAGGTCCGCGACCAGTTCGGCGTCACCGGTGACGAACCCGGCGCGGTAGCTGGCGAGGTTCGAGGTCTTCGACAGCGAGTGCACGGCCAGCAGGCCGGTGTGGTCGCCGTCGCACACGCTCGGGTGCAGGATCGACAGCGCTTCGCCTTCCCAGGTCAGCCCCAGGTAGCACTCGTCGGACACGACGACGGCGCCGCGGCTGCGGGCCCAGTCGACGACCTTGCGCAGGTGCTCGAGGCCGAGCACCTTGCCGGTCGGGTTCGACGGGGAGTTCACGAACACCAGCGCCGCGCCCTCGGGGCCGAGTCGGTTGAGGCCGTCGGCGCGGATCAGCCGCGCGCCGGCGAGCAGACCGCCGACCTCGTAGGTCGGGTAGGCCAGTTCGGGGATGACGACGAGATCGTCGGCGCCGAGACCGAGCAGGGTCGGCAGCCACGCGATCATTTCCTTGGTACCGATCGCCGGCAGGATCGACGACTCGGCGAGGCCGGTGATGCCGTAACGGCGTGCGAGCGCGCCGACGGCGGCGGACCGCAGTTCGGCGGTGCCGTGGGTCGTGGGATAGCCCGGCTCCTCCGCGACCGCGACGAGTGCCTCGCGGATCACCGGGGCGACCGGATCGACGGGGGTTCCGACCGAGAGGTTGACGATCCCGTCGGGATGCGCCGACGCCTTCTCCTTGGCGTCGGTCAGCGAGTCCCAGGGGAAGTCCGGCAGTGATTTCGCCACCGAACGACGTGCACGTGTGGTCACCGTGGAGGTCAACTCATTCCTCGCCCATGGGAGGAAGCGCCTTGACGAACGGCGGGTCGTAGTCGACCTTGCCGAGCTTGGCAGCGCCACCGGGGGAACCCAGATCGTCGAAGAAGTCGACGTTCGCCTTCACGTAGGCGGACCACTCGTCCGGCACGTCGTCCTCGTAGAAGATCGCCTCGACGGGGCAGACCGGCTCGCACGCACCGCAGTCGACGCACTCGTCGGGGTGGATGTACAGCATGCGACCGCCCTCGTAGATGCAGTCGACGGGGCATTCCTCGATACATGCCTTGTCCATCACGTCCACGCACGGCTCCGCAATCGTGTACGTCACTGCTGTTCTACCTGCCTTTCACTATGCCCGCCGACCTGCGCGGTCCCGCCCGAATCGGCCACCCGCGGCGACCGACGCCGTTCAGTATCCCCCGCCGGGCGGGGACCCCGACGAATTAGGGTGCCCTGACCTGCTGGAGGACCGGTGCGGATGTCCCGGCCGCCGCCGTCAGGCGACGGTCACCCCGATGTCGCGACGCGCGTACGCGGTAGTGCGCTGACGGGCCGGACGGCCGATGCCCTCGGCGATCGCGACCAGCTCGGCGACGGTCTTCTCCGATCCGTGCTGCGATCCCGCCATCCGGGAGATGGTCTCCTCCATCAGGGTGCCGCCCAGGTCGTTGGCGCCACCCTGCAGCATCGCCTGCGTCCCGGCGACCCCGAGCTTGACCCAGCTGGTCTGGATGTTGTCGATCCGCCCGTGCAGCATGATCCGCGCCAGCGCGTGCGCGGCGCGGTTGTCGCGCATCGTCGGACCCGGCCGGGACGCGCCCGCGAGGTACAGCGGCGACGACTGGTGCACGAACGGCAGCAGCACGAATTCGGTGAAACCACCTGTGCGGTCCTGGATTCCGCGCAGCACGTTCAGGTGTCCGACCCAGTGGTGCGGCTGGTCGACGTGCCCGTACATCATCGTCGAGCTCGACCGCAGCCCCACCTCGTGCGCGGTCGTCACGACGTCGATCCACTCGGCGGTGGGCAGCTTGCCCTTGGTGAGCACCCAGCGCACCTCGTCGTCGAGGATCTCGGCGGCGGTGCCCGGGATGGTGTCCAGGCCGGCCTCGCGCAGTTCGATCAGCCAGTCGCGGGTGGAGATGCCGCTGCGCGCGACGCCGTTGGCGATCTCCATCGGCGAGAACGCGTGCACGTGCATCGTCGGGACCCGCTCCTTGACCGCGCGCACCAGGTCCGCGTAGCCGGTGACCGGCAGTTCCGGATCGATGCCACCCTGCATGCACACCTCGGTGGCACCGGCGACGTGCGCCTCCCACGCCCGGTCCGCGACTTCGCTCGTGGACAGGGTGAACGCGTCGGCGTCGCCCTTGCGCTGCGCGAACGCGCAGAACCGGCAGCCGGTGTAGCAGATGTTGGTGAAGTTGATGTTCCGGTTCACCACGTACGTCACGTCGTCGCCGACGGTGTCGCGGCGCAGGGCGTCGGCGAGGGCGACGACCGCCTCGAGACCCGGACCGTCGGCGGTCGCCAGCGCCAGGTATTCGGCGTCGGAGCAGCCGGCGGGGTCGCGTTCCGCCGAACGCAGGGCCGCCAGCACATCGGTGTCGACCCGCACGGGAGCGCTCGCACCGAGGGCGAGGACCTGCTCGCGGACGGTTTCCCAGTCACCGAAGGCGCTGCCCAGGTCGGAGCGGTGCTCGGTGTTGCGGCCGGTGACGTCGATGTCGGAGTTCAGGTCGATGCGTCCGGACGACTCCCAGTCGATGTCCGGTTCCTGCCAGGGCAGCCCGGACGGGATCACGTCGGCGGCGAGCCCGGTCTGCGGGTCGGACAGCGCCCGCACGTGGGCCGCGATCCGCGGGTCGATCCACGGCTGACCGGCCAGCACGTACTGCGGTTGCGCGGCGATCCGTTCGGTGAGGGTGAATCCGGCGTCCGCGCTGATCTGCGCGAGCGTGTCCAGGTTCGGCCACGGCCGCTCGGGGTTGACGTGGTCGGGGGTCAGCGGCGAGACGCCACCCCAGTCGTCGACGCCGGCGGCGAGCAAGGCGCGGCACTCGTCGTGCGAAACGAGGTTCGGGGGCGCCTGGATGCGCATGCCGGGGCCGAGCACCAGGCGGGCCACGGCGATCGCGGCCCGGAACTCGTCGAGATCGGCGTCGTCGTGACCCCGCATGGCGGTGTCGTCCTTGGCCCGGAAGTTCTGCACGATGACTTCCTGGATGTGACCGAACGCCTTGTGCGACTTGCGGATCGCGGCGATCGACTCGGCCCGTTCGGTGAACGTCTCGCCGATGCCGACGAGGATGCCGGTGGTGAACGGCACCGAGAGCCGTCCGGCGTCGGTGAGCACCCGCAGACGCACCTGCGGGTCCTTGTCCGGGCTGCCGTGGTGGCACTGCCCCTTCTCGGTGAACAACCGCTCGGAGGTCGTCTCGAGCATCATGCCCATCGACGGCGCGACCGGCTTGAGCCGGGAGATCTCCGCCCAGCTCATCACGCCCGGGTTCAGGTGCGGCAGCAGGCCGGTCTCCTCGAGCACCCGGATCGCCATCGCCCGCACGTAGTCGAGGGTCGAATCGTAGCCGCGCTCGTCGAGCCACTGCCGGGCCTCGGGCCACCGGTCCTCGGGCCGGTCACCGAGCGTGAACAGCGCTTCCTTGCAGCCGAGTTCGGCGCCCTGCCGCGCGATCTCCAGGATCTCGTCGGGTTCGAGGTACATACCCCGACCCTCCGCCCGCAGCTTGCCGGGCACGGTGACGAACGTGCAGTAGTGGCACTTGTCCCGGCACAGCCGGGTGATCGGCACGAACACCTTCCGCGAATACGTGACGGTGCCGGGACGTCCCTCCGCGGCCAGACCCGCATCCCGCACCCGCGCCGCGGACGCGCACAGGTCCTCGAGATCCGCGCCGCGGGCCTGCAGCAGGACGGCGGCCTCGTCGACATTGAGCGTCACGCCGTCGCGGGCCCGGCGCAACGCTCGCCTCATCCCCGGCACAGCCTGCGCCTCGGTCCGCCCGGCGGCGCCGGGTCGGACCGAGGGCATGGGAAGGTTCGTGACGGGAGCGTCGTCGTCAGTGGAGCGGGTCATTGGGCGATCATGCGCCACGACTCCGACGCGTGCCACCTCCGGGTGCTCACTCCCTGGGATAGTCCTCGTCTTCGGGGACGGACAGGCTCTGCTCGACGGCGTCACCGGGATCGACCTCGAGCGGAACCTGGTCGGGCACCACGTCCTCCGCGGCTTCGTCGTCGTATGCGTCCGTGACCTGCTCGATCCGATCGGCCTCGGGCAGTCCGGCGAATTCGTCGGGGCGCGCTGATCCAGGCATCACAATCCTCCTCGTCTCGACGTTTCGACCAGGCGGCCCGCGTGCCGGACCGGCCGGTACAACCGAGCCTATCGGCTGCGTGCGCTCCCGGCTCGTGATCTTCTCCCACCTGCGTGTTCACTCGGGGTCGGGAGACTCGTGGGCCGGATCCGACCGAGTCGCGCAATACTCGGGAGCGACCGGCGCGGCGACGAGGAGCACGAATTGACACGGGATTCCGAACTGGGCAGACCCGACGCCCGGACCGTTCCACCGACACCGGTGGTGATGGACGATCCCGCGTGGCGGCCGAGCCCGAAGGCCCGGTTGCTGTGGGCCGTGAACGCCGCGCTGCTGTGGATCCCGATCGTCGCCGCCCAGATCGTGTGGGCGATCGTCGACGCCGGTCACGGCCCGTGGCACGTCGCGGCCGCGGTCGCGACGCTTGTGCTCGCCGCCGCGCACATCGGCCTCGTGCCGGTGTGGCGGTACCGGGTGCACCGCTGGGAGATCAGCGACACCGCCGTCTACACCCGGTCGGGATGGTTCACGCAGGAACGCCGCATCGCGCCGATCTCCCGGATCCAGACCGTCGACACCGAGCGCGGCCCGATCGACCGGTGGCTGGGACTGGCGACGGTCACCGTCACCACCGCGTCGTCGGCGGGAGCCGTGGAGATCGCCGCCCTCGACGTCGCGGTCGCCGACGCCACCGCGGCGCGTCTCACCGAGATCGCCGGACGCAACGGGATCGACGCGACGTGAGCATCGAATCCGTCCCCCCGGAATCGGAGAGCCCGGCCGCGCTCGCCGCCGAGGCCGAGCAGCCGTGGCTGCGGCTGGACCCGCGGATGCTGCTGGTCCACCCCGTGCAGGAGATCCTGCGGCTGCTGCCGGTGCTCGCGGTGTCGGTGATCGTCGGCAGCAGCAGCGGCAACCACGGCTGGGGTCTGGCGGTCGCCGGGCTGCTCGTCGTCGTCGGTGTGCTGCGGTGGTTCACCACCACCTACCGGATCGGCCCGGTGCACGTCGAGCTGCGACGCGGTCTGCTGCAGCGGCAGGTGTTGTCGATTCCGCGCAGCCGCATCCGTTCGGTGGATGTCGACCGCCGCGTCATGCATCGCCTCCTCGGGCTCGCCTCGGTGCGGATCGGCACCGGTCAGGCCACCTCCGGCGGCCGCGACCGCAACCGGTTCGAACTCGACGGGCTCGCGATCGGCGCGGTGCCGGCACTGCGCGAGGCGCTGCTGTCCGGCCACCCCGTCCCGGACGGCCGTCCCGACAAGGCCCCCGCAGCCGCCCCCACCGAGATCGAACTCGCCCGCCTGCAACCGTCCTGGGTGCGCTACGCGCCGTTCTCCACGACCGGGCTCGTCGCGGTCGCGGCGGTCGCGGGTGTGGTGTTCCAGTACGGGCTCGGGGAACGCCTCGCCGAGTCCGGCACCGTGCAACGCGGCATCTCGTGGGTCACCACGGCCGGTCCGGTGATCGCGGTCGCGGTGGGAGCGGTGGCGTTGCTGGCCGTCGCGAGTGCCGCGGCGTGCGTGCGGTACCTGCTGCTCTACGGGAACCTGCTCGTCACCGACGACGGCCGCACCCTGCGCATCGGCCACGGGCTGCTGCGGGTTCGGCACACCACCCTGGACCGGGCGCGGCTGCGCGGCGCGGTGCTGCGCGAACCACTCGCCCTGCGGATCGCGGGCGGTGCCCGGCTCGACGCGATCATGACCGGTGTCGCGGCCGAGCGCGGCGAATCGTCGCTGTTGCTGCCCGCGGCCCCGGCCGCCGAGGCGCATCGCGTCGCGACGGCGGTGGTGCGCGACCCGGCACTGCCGACGACACCGCTGCGGTCGCACGGTGCCGCGGCGCGCCGGCGCCGCTACACCCGGGCCGTCCTGCCCGTCGTCGCCGTGCTCGCGGTCGCGGCCGTCGCCACGGCGGTCACCGGCCGGACGGTTCCGCTGTCCGTGTGGGTCGGCGCCGGTCTGCTGATTCCGGTCGCGGCCGGGCTCGCCTGGGACCGGTTTCGCAGCCTCGGGCACGCCGTCCTCCCCGGGTGGCTGATCACCCGCAGCGGATCGCTGGATCGGCAGCGGGTGTGCCTCGAAGCCGACGGAATCATCGGCTGGACCGTGCGGCAGACGTTCTTCCAGCGGCGTGCCGGGGTCGCCACGGTCATCGCCGCGACGCCCGCCGGGGTCGGGCACTACGAGATCCTGGATGTGCCGGTGGGGCAGGCATGGGCGCTGGTCGAGGCGGTCACCCCGGGCGCCGGCGACGTGTGGGCGAACCGATGACCCGGCCACCCGACGAGACGCCGCACACCCTCGCCGAGATGGACGAGCAGCTGGTGCACTGCCGGGCCTGCCCTCGGCTGGTGGCGTGGCGCGAGCAGGTGGCACGCGACAAACGTGCCGCGTTCCGCGACGAGACGTACTGGGGCCGCCCGGTGCCGGGTTTCGGCCCGGCCGACGCGGCGCTGCTCATCGTGGGTCTGGCACCGGCCGCGCACGGCGGCAATCGCACCGGCCGGATGTTCACCGGCGACCGGGCCGGAGATTTCCTGTACGCCGCGATGTACGACGCGGGGCTGGCGTCGCAGCCGACGGCGACGCACCGCGGCGACGGTCTCGTCCTGCGGGGCACCCGGATCACGGCGCCGGTGCACTGCGCTCCGCCCGCGAACCGTCCGACGACCGTCGAGCGCGACACGTGCCGTCACTGGCTGGACCTCGAACTGAAATTGCTGACCCCGACGCTGCGCTCGGTGATCGTGCTCGGCGGTTTCGGCTGGCAGGCGCTGCTGCCGGTGCTCGCCGACGCCGGCTGGGCGATCCCGCGGCCGCGTCCGCGGTTCGGGCACGGCGCGCACGTCGAGCTACCGGGGGCGTCCCCGGACCGGGCACCACTGCACCTGTTCGGGTGCTATCACGTCAGCCAGCAGAACACCTTCACCGGGCGGTTGACCCGGTCGATGCTGGCCGACGTGCTCATTTCTGCGGCGGAGACTGCCGGACTGCGTTCGTGATGGCGTTGATGCGCGCGCTGAAGAGGTACAGGCCGGCCGGGCCGAGCGCCGCGATCGGCAGCAGCAGGATCCGCCAGTCCGCGACCGCGAGCTGATCGGCGCCCGGGCCACCGACCAGGCACAACAGGAACCCGACGGTCCAGGCCACGAGCGGCCACGTGGCCTTGCCCAGCGATCCGGTCTCGGTGCGCACCGCCATCACCAGCAGCAGGTTCACGACCGCGGCGAGCAGGATGGAGATCGGGAACGGCACCGAGCCGATGTACATGCCCAGGAACAGCACGGACAACACGGCACAGATCAGGCCGTCGACGACGAGCAACGCCACGACCCCGGTCCGGGGTGGGACGTCGGCGGGAACGGAGGCGTCGGATGGTGCGGTGGCGGGATCGACCGTCATGGTTTCGATAGTGCGCCAACGTGCCCCCGATGCGCACATCGGGGGCACGGTTCCGGAGCGGTCCGGATCAGGGAACCGGCGGATAGCCGAGCATCGTCAGCAGCTGGCTCTGCTGATCTGCGAAGTCGTACAACGCGTGGTAGTAGTCGGCGCGGATCTGATCGGCGTAGGGCCGCAACGAATCGACGAACGCGACGATCTGATTCTGGACGGACCAGTTGTACATCCGCATCCCCCCGGGCTCGGCACCGACCGGACAGTGACTGTGAGCAGAATCACTCCTGCTCGGCAGCGCCAGCCTACGTCAGGCCCGCGAAGAGGTCACGCTCTCGGCCGGAGTCGTCGACGTCCCCGAGCGCGCCCCGCACGAGCACGAAGTGCTCCTCGGCGAAGACCGGCTGGGCGATCAGGTTCGACAGCGCGAACGCGGCGCCGCCGGGCGCGACGATCACCTGGGTGGCGTGCGCGGCCATCGCCGCCCGCTTCGCGTCGAGCACTCCGCCGACGTCCACCGCGGTGGTCACCCGCTCGTCGGGCACGCTCGGCAGGTCGCCGGCGTCGGGCACGGCCCACTCGGCGGGGATGTCGCCGAGCGCGGCGAGTCCGTCCCGCAGCGCGCTCTCCTCGGTGACGGTCCAGTACAGCTTCGGGGTCGACCACGGCTCCCCCGCCTCCGGATACGCGTCGGTGGCGGCCGCCTCGATCGCGGCGGTCACGCGCTCGTGCACGGCGATGTGATCGGGATGGCCGTAGCCGCCGACCGGGTCGTACGTGACGACGACGTGCGGGCGCAGTTCCCGGATCACGGCGACGAGCGTCGACACCGCTTCGTCGTGGTCCGCGTTGACCCAGGCCCGGGGGTTCTCCGCCGACGGGGTCCCGGCCATGCCGGAGTCGCGCCAGCGTCCGGCGCGCTCGAGGAAGCGGGGCGCGGCGACGCCGAGCGCGGCGAGCGCCCGGGTCAGTTCCAGGATGCGGTAGCCGCCGAGCTGATCGGCACGATCGGCGACGAGTTCGGCCCAGTCGTCGCCGATGACCTCGCCTTCCTCGCCGAGCGTGCAGGTCAGGACGGTGACTTCGGCGCCCTCTGCCACGTAGCGGGCGATGGTCCCGCCGGTGGTGAGGGTTTCGTCGTCGGGATGGGCATGCACGAGCAGCAGCCGCCGGGCAGCGTCGGTCACGGGGTCGTCCTCCACCAGTTGGGGGCGTCGGCGACGACACCCGCGGGTACCGCACCGGCCAGCGATACGCCGTCGATTCCGGGGCCGGCCGCGACGACCGTGCGGTCCTGCACGATCGGCAGGTTCACGGCGAGGTCCCACAGCTTCGGCTGCGCGTTCGTCAGGATCTCGTGGACGTCACCGTTCCCGCGGATCGCGGCGTCGAGGTCGGCGGTCAGCGACGGGTCGCACACCGAGCTCAGATTGCTCGGGGCCTCGAGCTGCGCGATCACCGCGTCCTCCTCGACGACCTCGGTCTCGGGGGAGGGCTCGTCGGCCGGGGTCGGGGCCGGGGCGGTCGGTGCCGGGTCGGAGTCGGTGGTTTCCTGCGGAGGCGTGCCGACCACATCGGACGGAGGCGTGCCGACCACGGGGGGCGGAACCGGCAGGCACCCGAATCTCGACAGCGCGGCCGTCGCCGGATCGTTTCCGGCCCGCATCCAGCCGACGACGGCGTGCACCCGGCCTTCGACGAGCGCGTCGCCGTACAGCTCGTCGGCCGGCAGCGCGGTGACGGTCGCGCGGATGCCGGCCCCGCGCAGCAGATCGGCGGCGGTCCGCGCGACCGCGAGAGGCACCCCGGCGTCCTCGACGACACCGATCACCAGGGTCAACGGCGCGCCGTCGCGGACGAGCAGTCCTTCGGTTTCGGTCTCGGGCGCCGGCGCCGGAGTGGTTGCGGGTGCCGCCGTCGCCACGGGCGCGCCGGACGCACCGTCCGGAACGTCGACCGGAGCCGGCGGCGGCGCCGGCAGGTATCCGGCCTCGGCGAGCAGGCCGAGGGCCTGTTCGCGGGAGGGTCGCGGAGGCATCGACGGCGCATAGCCGGGATCCGAGGGAGCGAGCACCTGGGCACGAGCGGGAACGACCGCAGATTCGGTTCCCGCCGCGACGGTGGCGAGCAGGTCCGGGTCGAGCAGACCCAGCACGCCGCGGCGCACGCGCGGATCGGCGAATTCCGGGGTCCGCGCGTTCAGGGTGAGATCGAGTGTGCGCGGCTGCAATTGGGTGCCGGCCCGGACGCCGGGAACCGCACCGAGCTGGGCGAGCAGGGCCGATCCGCCGCGCACCTGCGCGACCTGCACGTCGCCGGTGCGCATCGAGTCGGTCAGCTGGGAATCGGTGCCGCCGCGGCGCAGCAGGATCTCGTCCGGCCGGGCGGGCAGCCCCCAGAAGCGGTCGTTGCGTTCGAGCAGGATCTCACCGCGGCCGCGGTCCACCGAGTCGACGGAGAATCGGCCACCGGACACCGGGATCGACTCGGCCAATCCGGTGACGAAGCCGCCGGGCGTGTCCTTGACCAGGTGGGCGGGCAGCAGATCGGAGAACAGTTCACGCCACGCCGGGTACGGCTCACGCAGGGTCACGGTGACGGTCTTGCCGCCCCCGGAGGACGCGACGCCCTCGATCAGCCGGTACCCGGACGGGTCCACGACCCCGGGCTGGGTGATCATCTGCTGCCACAGGTAGCGGAAGTCCTCGGCGGCGATCGGCGCACTGTCCGACCACTGGGCGTCGGTGCGCAACTGGTAGGTGATCGTGAACGGGTTCTCCGAGGTGACCTCGGCCGACACGAGCACCGACTCGTCGGGAACACGGTCCACCAGCGCCGGGTTCGCGGGGTTCGGCACGGTCCGGAACGCACTCGGCAGCACCAGTTCGGCGACGGCGTTGCCGACCGGCGATTGGTCCGCGAGCAGGTGCGGATTGAATCCGGCGCCGATGTCGTCGATGGCGACGACGACGGTGTTGCGCTGCGGCGCGGGCGCCGGGGTCTGGGTCGGCTCGGTCTGCTCGATCGGCGGGGGCGGAGAGGCCGTGCACGCCGCCAACCCCGTGACCAGAGCGGTGATTCCGGCCATCACCAGTGGCCGGCACCGTCTCCGGACGCGCGAACGCAACAACCGAGCCTCCCCTCCGTCGGACAACGGCTCGGGTGGCGGCCCCGGAACGAATCGGGGCCACCACCCGGACTGCTACTTGTTCCGGGCCTTCTCGCGCGAACGCGCGCGGGCACGGTCGGTCGCGGACAGGTGCACCTTGCGCACGCGGACCGCCTCCGGCGTGACCTCGACGCACTCGTCGACGGCACAGAACTCGAGCGCGGCCTCGAGGGTGAGCTCGATCGGCTTGGCGAGGGTCTCCATGACGTCGGCGGTCGAAGAGCGCATGTTGGTGAGCTTCTTCTCGCGGGTGACGTTGATGTCGAGGTCCTCGGCACGCGGATTGATGCCGACCACGTGGCCTTCGTAGGTGTCGCTGCCGGGCTCGACGAAGAACGTTCCGCGGTCGGCGAGCTGGATCATCGCGAACGGGGTGACCGAGCCGGAACGGTCGGAGACGAGCGAACCGGTGTGGCGGGCACGGATCTCACCGGCCCACGGCGCGTAGCCGTGGAAGATCGCGTTGGAGATGCCGGTGCCGCGGGTCTCGGTGAGGAAGTCGGTGCGGAACCCGATCAGGCCACGGGACGGGATGATGAATTCCATACGGACCCAGCCGGTCCCGTGGTTCGTCATCTGGACCATCTTGCCCTTGCGGTTCGCGAGGAGCTGCGTGATCGCACCGAGGTGTTCCTCGGGGCTGTCGATGGTCAGCTCCTCGTAGGGCTCGTGCAGCTTGCCGTCGACGGTCCGGGTGACCACCTGCGGCTTGCCGACGGTCAGCTCGAAGCCCTCGCGGCGCATCTGCTCGACGAGGATGGCGAGGGCGAGCTCGCCGCGGCCCTGCACCTCCCACGCGTCCGGGCGTCCGATGTCGAGGACGCGCAGCGACACGTTGCCGACGAGCTCGGAATCGAGGCGGGACTTGACCATGCGGGCGGTGAGCTTGTGGCCCTGCACGCGGCCGACCAGCGGCGACGTGTTGGTGCCGATGACCATCGAGATGGCCGGCTCGTCGACCGTGATGGTGGGCAGCGCCACCGGGTTCTCGGTGTCGGCGAGGGTGTCGCCGATCATGATGTCGGGGATGCCGGCGACGGCGACGATGTCGCCCGCGACGGCCTCGTCACCCGGCTGGCGTTCGACACCGATCGTCTTGAGCAGCTCGGTGATCTTGACGTTCTTGACGCCGTCGGCGTGCATCCACGCGACGGTGTCACCCTTGCGGAGCTTGCCGTTGTGGATGCGCAGCAGCGCGAGGCGGCCGAGGAACTCGGACGCGTCGAGGTTTGTGACGTGCGCCTGGAGCGGAGCCTCGGGGTTGCCCTTCGGGGCGGGGATGCACTCGAGCAGGACCTCGAAGAGCTCGTCGAGGTTCTCGGCGTCGGGAACCTGGCCGTTCTCCGGCTGCTTCCGGCTGGCCTTGCCCTCGCGGCCGGAGGCGTAGAGGACGGGCAGCTCGAGCGCGAGTTCGGCGGCTTCGGCGGCCTCGTCGTCGAGGTCGGAGGCGAGGTCGAGCAGCAGCGTCTGGCTCTCCTCGACGACCTCCGCGATCCGGGCGTCGGGGCGGTCGGTCTTGTTGACGACCAGGATCACCGGCAGCGACGCGGCGAGCGCCTTGCGCAGCACGAAGCGGGTCTGCGGCAGCGGGCCCTCGGAGGCGTCGACGAGCAGCACGACACCGTCGACCATCGACAGGCCGCGCTCGACCTCACCACCGAAGTCGGCGTGGCCGGGGGTGTCGATGACGTTGATGACCGTCACGGAACCGTCCTGGTGGTGACGGTGCACGGCGGTGTTCTTCGCGAGGATGGTGATGCCCTTCTCGCGCTCGAGGTCGCCGGAGTCCATGACCCGGTCGACGAGTTCCGCACGTTCGGCGAAGGCGCCCGACTGGCGCAGCATGGCGTCGACGAGGGTGGTCTTTCCGTGGTCGACGTGCGCGACGATGGCGACGTTCCGAAAATCAGCGGTGCTCACGCGATGGCTCTCCTGGCTGTAGTCCGGCCACACGGCACTGGACCCGGTCGGCACCTCGCCCGTACGGCGTTTCGTCTCGGTGGCCGCGACGCGAATGCGAGACACCCGACGTGACCGTGAACCGGCCCGCGCAGGCACTGCGGCCTTGTATATCTTACAGGCCGCCGAACCGTGTCCGCGCCGATGGACCGCGGTTACCCCAGCTCAGCCCGCCCGACGTGATGTTCGCCACGCCTATTCGCCGTCGGGTGTGGCGCCGTCGAACCATCCGTCGCACCGCACGGCACTGTTCTTGCGGGCGGCGTAGTGATCGAAGAACACCGTCGACATCAGTTCGCGGCGGCTGGTGACCCCGGCCTTGGCGAACACCGATTTGAGGTGGTCCTGCACGGTGTACGGCGACATGTGCAGACGCCGCGCGATCTCCGCGGTGCTGTCGCCGCGGAGCACCCGTTCGACGACCTCGCCTTCGCGCCCGGTCAATCCGAATGCGGCCACCACCAGCGGAAACACCGCCGCGGCGCCGGCCTGCTCGATCGTCACCGCGATCCGCGTGCCCTCACCGCGACCGGCCAGCGGCGACGCGTGCACGACGAGCCACTCCCCCGTCCGCGAGCGCACGGTGAGGCGGGGCACCGAGCCGGTCCGGCCGGCCTGCAGCGAGCGTGCGGCCGCGACGGTCGACGTGAGCGCGGGCGGCGGATCCGCCCACAGCGAGCCGCCGAGTTCCTCGACGCGCTGCTCGGCGCCGGGTGTGGCCATCTCCACTTCGCCGTGGGCATCGAAGACCACCACGGCGGGCCCGTCGAGCGGTTCCGTCCACTCCGCCCTGGCCTCGGCGGTGGTGGCGATCAGTCCGGCCCGGACGCCGCGCGCCAGCAGCCCGGACACGCTCTGCACGAAGTCGGCTTCGGCCGGGCTGAAACCGCTGGATTCGGGGGCCCGGTAGACGGCCATCCCGCCCCAGGTCCTGCGGCCGGCCTTCATCGCGGCACGCAACTCGTGCCCGAATCCGAAGTGGGGTTCGATGAGGTCGCGGAACCGGGAGCTGCGGTACGGGTCGCCCGCGGTCTCGTCGTGCAGGATGCTCACGCCCACGTCGCGGCGGGCGAGATCGGTGAACAGACTCACCCGGTCCTCCACGTATTCGTGGTACGCGAAGAGTTCCTCGCACGGATCCTCGATCCCGACCTTGATCGAGCTGGTGACCAGGGTGGTCGACGGATCGATGGTGGCGAAGCACACCCCTTCGAACGGCACCGCCCTTTCCAGGATGTCGAGCGCTTCCATCCCGAACGCGTCCCACGGAAGTCCGGCGCGGGACAAGGATTCGATGCCGGCGCGGGCAGCCTCGGCGCGGAACGTTCTCACCTGAAAAGTGTGCAGGACGCACCCGATCTTGGTACACCCCAGAATTCTGGGGGTCGCGATTCCCCGCACTTCGGGGATTTTTCCGCCGGCCGGACACGGACACGCTTCTCCGCATGACGACAACATCGACGACCGTCCCGCGGATCCCGTTCCCCGACCTCGCCGCCCGCATCGACGGCGCGCTGATCCTGCCCACCGACGACGAGTTCCCGCACGCCGCTCAGGCCTGGAACCTGGCGGTTCCGCAGCGTCCGCGCGCGGTGCTGCACGCCCGGACCGCGGCCGACGTGGTGCACGCCGTGCGCTTCGCGATCGAGCACCGGCTGCCGGTGACCGCGCAGCCCGGCGGGCACGGCGCCACGACCGCGCTCGACGAGGCGCTGCTGATCCGCACCTCCGCCCTGGACGACATCTGGATCGATGCCGACGCCCGGGTCGCGCGGGTCGGCGCGGGCGTCAAGTGGGGGCAGTTGCAGTCCGCGCTCGACGGCACCGGCCTCACCGGAATGCTCGGTTCGAGTCCCGACGTCACGGTCGTGGGGTTCTGCCTCAGCGGTGGCCTGTCCTGGTTCGGTCGCGCCCACGGCACCGGGGCCGCCTCGCTCCGGGCGGTGGAACTGGTCGACGCGGCCGGAACGCACCGCTGGGTGGACGATTCCACCGACGCATCGCTGATGTGGGCGTTGCGCGGCGGCGGAGGCGAGTTCGGAATCGTCACGGCCGTGGAGATCGCGCTGGTGCCGGCACCGGAACTGGCCGGGGGGCGCCTGCTCTTCCCGGTCGAGGATGCCCCGCGCGTCTGGCGGGCGTTCGCCGAGGTCACGACGGTGGCGCCGCGGGAGCTGACGCTGTTCGCGTCCGTGCTGCACTTTCCGCCGATCCCGGAGCTGCCCGAGGAGATCCGCGGGCGGTCGTTCTGCGCGGTGGACGCGGTGCTGCTGGGGGGCACCGCGGCCCTGGAGGCGCTGCTCCGCCCGATCGCCGGGGCCGGGACGGTGCTGCGCAGCACGATCGGTCCGCTGCGGCCGAGCACGATCGGCGACGTGTGCGAGGAACCGGTCGATCCGTCGCCCGCGCTGACCGGATCCGGGTCACTGGTCTCGCTGGACGACGAGGTGCTCACCGCGCTGCTGGACCGTGTGTCCGACCCCGCGTGCGGACTGATGCAGGCCCAGGTCCGGCATCTCGGTGGCGCCTTCCGGGACGATCCCGCGCGACCGGCGGCGTGCGGGCGGGTCGAGGCCGAGTACATGGCGATGATGCTGGCGATGGCGCCGGTCCCGGAGGTTATCGAGCCGGCGCAGGCGGCGATCGACGCGGCCCTCGACGTCCTGAAGCCGTGGCACGGCGGCCCGCTGCCCCTGTCGATGCTCGGTCACCACGACGGCGCCGACATCGCGTTCGCACCCGACACGCTGCGCCGCCTGCGCGACGTCAAGGAATCGACGGATCCGCGGTGCCTCGTGCGCGGAAATTTCCCGGTGCACGGCTCTCCCGCAATTCGGTAAGGGAATGCTAACCTGCCTTCCACGGTCGGGAGCACGTCCGTGGAAGGCAGGATGGGGACGCGAATGGGCAAGGTCAAGGTGAGCAAGATTGCGCGTCTCACCCCGAAGAAGAAGTGCTGCCGTAAGAAGACCCGCTGCATCAAGTGCCCGGTCGTGATCATGCGGATGAAGAAGCTCGAGGGCGAGGACCTCAGCAAGAAGGAACTCGAGAAGCGGCTGAAGAAGGCCCGCGCGGCCTGAGCCCGGAACCGGTCCGCGCGGGTTCTGCACTCCGGGTTCTAGGACCTCCGCAGCAGGTGTTCCTGCAGGTCCGGTAGCCATTCCCGGTCGTTCGGCACCAGCGGCAGCATCGCCAGTTCCGCCGCATCGACCCACCGCAGCGCGGAGTGTTCGAGCGGGGCGGGGACTCCGTCCACCAGTTCGACGCGGTAGGCGCACAGCATCCGGCCGTCCGGCAGAGGTACCGCCGCTCCGATGCGTTCGCCCCCGGAGACGTCGACGCCGAGTTCCTCTCGCAGTTCGCGGCGCAGCGCGTCCTCGACGGTTTCGCCGGGTTCGACCTTGCCGCCGGGCAGTTCCCACAGGCCCGCGAGTTCCGCGGGTCCGGTGCGTTGCGCGAGCAGCAGCCGCCCGTTGCGGAACAGCGCGGCCGCCACCACTTCACCCGGGCCGTCGGTCATGCTCCTCCTGTCGTTGCAGTCCTGTGCTGCGTCGTCCCAGAATGAGTCATGGCCGACCTTCTCTCCGACGCCGAGATCGACGCCGCCCTCGCCGAACTCCCGGGCTGGTCCCGGAAGGGGAATTCTCTGGTGAGGACCATCGAATCAGCAACCTTCCCGGACGCGATCGCCCTGGTCACCCGTGTGGCCGAGGCCGCCGAGGTGATGAATCACCATCCCGACATCGACATCCGGTGGCGCAAGGTGACGTACACGCTCTCGACGCACTCCGCGGGCGGGATCACGGCGTCGGATCCGGCTCTCGCCCGCCGGATCGACTCCCTGGCGGGACAGTAACCGGATCCGCCGGCGGCTGCGTCCGCCCCGCGTGGACGATCCACGCGTAGACCGCGAGCGCGCCGATCACGTTCGCGGCGCCGAGCCACGACAGGACCGCGGGGCGCGAGATGTCCCAGATGGAGTCCTGGGCCCAGCCGAGCAGCCACGGCACGCCGACGAGGGTCGTGACCGTCCAGCACGCCGCGATCACGCGGGTTCCGCGGCGCGCGGCGAGCGGGCCGTACACGAGCCACACGAGCATCGGCACGACCCACACCCAGTGGTGGGCCCACGAGATCGGCGAGACGAGCAGTCCGAACAGCTCGACGACGACGAGCGTGCCGAGGCGGTCGTCGGGGCCCAGTGCCCGCCACGCCGCGTAGGCGAGGGCCGCCGAGAGCGCGACCGCGATCAGCCACAGCGGTCCGGTACCGACGTCGTGACCGACGATGCGGCTGAGCGCCCCGCGCAGCGACTGGTTCCACACCGATCCGACGGGTCCGATCCGGTCGGCGTCGCCGAAGAACGTCGTGAAGTACTTGCGGCCCTGTTCGCCGAGGACCAGCACGCTCACCGCGACGGTCGCGAAGAACACGACGGCGGAGAACACGGCGGCGGACCATCGCCGGCGCGCGACGAGATACAGCCCCGCGATCGCGGGGGTCAGCTTGATGCCGGCCAGGAGCCCGACGAGGCCGCCGGAGATCCACCAGCGGCTGCTGCGGGCGGCGATCATGATGCCCAGCACCAGGAAGACGTTGACCTGCCCGTAGTCGAGGGTCATCCGGACCGGTTCGGTCCACACGCCGATCGCCGTCCACACCAGCGCGACCGCCGTCCACCGGGTGTTGCGGGCGTCGGCGCCGACGAGCAGCTCGAGCGCGATACGCACGATGCCGAACAGCGCGGCGACCGTGAGCAGCTGCCATACGAGGCCCACGAAACCGAACGGCAGGTAGTGCAGGGGGAAGAACACCAGCGCGGCGAACGGCGGGTAGGTGAACGGCAGCGGAAAGTCGGGGGTGTCTCGCGAATACGTGAAGTCGTAGAGATCGCCCTGCAGCAGGCTCGCCGCGCCCTCGACGTAGACGTGCAGGTCGACGAGGTTCAGGCCGTTGGGGGTGAGAAAGGCCCACAGCAGCCGGGCCACGACGGACACGAGCAGCAGCGCCGCGCACCACCACAGACGCTGCGAATCGTGACTGCGCTGGAGGCGGGCGGATCGTGGCACTGGGGTGCAGCCCTCCCGTGGTCGTAGGCCCGGGCGCATCCGTAAGAGCACTGCGCATCCGAGGGCCCCCGGCTCGCCCGAGGACCGGAGATACACAGTATCGGCTCGCGGGTACCGCCCGGAAAACGCTGGTCCCAGGAGTAACAGTTTTATCTCCAACCCCAGCAGCAACACCCGGTTGGGGTTACGGTCTACCGGATACCACCATTCGGAAGACACGGTAGCTACACTCCCGGCAGGTCCTGCCATCGGCGCAAATCAAGCGCCACGGCTTGTACCGGACGGGGGGCCTACATAGAGTGTCTCCTCGAGCCGTCAGCTCCCGCGGCCCGTAACGGACCGCCGGGGGCTTCAACGACAAGGATGGGGAACAGTGCTTCGTACTCGAGGAATGCGACGGGCGCTCATCACGTGCGCACTCGCCGCCACCGCGGGACTGATCGTGCCCACGCACGCGGTCGCGCAACCGCTTCCACCGGCCCCGGTCATTCCCGATCTGGCCCAGATCACGAGTGCCCTGCCCTTCCAGGTGCCTGCGGATCTGTCCATCGAGACGCTCACGAACCTGCTCGCGAACCAGGTCGCCAACCCCGAGGAGATCGAGGCGCTCGCCTCCCTCGCCCCGGCCATCATCGGTGCCGCTGCGGGCCCCTCCGATATCGCGGACGACGGCAAGAACGACCTGCTCGCACAGGCCAAGGAGCTGCTCGAGAACTCCGAGCTGCCCGAGTCGATCAAGTCCACGCTGCAGCGGGTCATCACGTTCCTGGACGGCAGCGGTGGCGGCGGTCCGGACATCCCGGATCCGAACAGCGTCGTGATCACCCAGTTCCTGTACCCGACCCTCGGTGAGGGCTGCATCAGCGACACCGCCGACTCGGTCGGCACCGCGCTGGCCGTCGCCGGACCGTCGAAGCTGCCGCCTCCGGGACCGGGCGCCGGCCAGACCGGTTTCGTGTTCACCGCGCTGGGCACCGCTCCGCTCGCCGAGAAGCAGGAGAGCCCGCTCACCGTGAGCTGGATCAACGTCTCCAACGGCCGGACCGGCTCCCAGCCGCTCACCGGTGAAGCCAAGATCAACCCGGACGGCCCGGCCACGCTCAGCGCGATCGCCGACACCGGCTCGGGCAATGTCGTCGCGGTGATCTCGGGCGGTATCACCACCCAGAAGCCGGACGCCGAGCCGCGCTCGTGCTCCTTCCTGCCGACCATCGGCCTGGTGACGGTGCGCTGACGCGCAACACCGTGTCGTTCGAGACCGCCGGGGCACTCGCCCCGGCGGTCTCGTCGTTTCGCGTATCCGTCCGGGCGACCGTCGGCACGTGGTAGACCGGGGCATGGCCGAATTCCCGTCCCGTGCCGGAAAGCAGTGCCGGAGCGACCGCTCCCGGTCGATCCGCTCGATCGCATCGCACCGCTCGATCCTGTCGATCCGGTCCGAAGGCTCGATCCTCTCGATCGGCTCCGCCTATTCGATCCTGTCGATCGGCAGTGTCGGCTCGATCCTGTCCATCGGATCCGTCGGCTCCGCGGGGTCGGCCCTGTCGTCGCTGTCGTTCGGCAGCCTCGGATCCGCGCTGTCCGGGCTGTCCCGGTGGTCCCTGCTGTCGTGGCGCGGCGACCACGACGCCCCCGACGCCGAGCATCCCTCGCTGGTGGTCACCGCCGCCGAGGAGGACCCGGCGCAGCACTGCCAGAGTTGAGTGCCCCGCGGCTCTACCCGGCCTCTAACCCGCGCTGAGGGACCACTGCCCGTAGTCCTCGGTGAGCACGTGGTTGACGTCGATGCCGATACCGTCGATCGTCTTCTGCCCCGGAATCTGGTGCAGGTTCGCCAGCGGATGCACGTACCCCTTGGGGGTGCCCCAATCGTGCTGCCAGTAGAAGGAACCGAGCTGCGCGACGACGGCGAGGTCGATCGTCGGCGAGTTCGCGTAGACCCCGGTGTTCTCGCGGCCGACCACGGACTGCCAGCCCAGCAGATACGGCGCGATCAGGGTGGCGAATTCGAGCGGCGTCGGATTGTCGTCGATCGACGCGTAGATCGGACGGTCGTCGGGACCACCGGCTGCCCGGTGCAGTTCGAGGCCGCGGGTCGCGTGCTCGACGCCGGCGTCGAAGCCGCCTCGCCAATCGGCGGTGTCCGCCTTGCCGAACTGGTAGCAGGACACGACCTCGAGCCCGCTGTCGGTCAGGTCCGTCGCCTCGTCCTCGGTCAGCGGCTTGGCCAGCATCCACTCCGCACCGGGCCGCCGATCCGAGACGTACCGGATCGCACCGATGTGCCCGGCCGCGCGGATCGACTGCGGGGACGGCACATCCGCCGAATAGTCGACGATCGTGCCCAGGACCTCCCGGCCCTGCGCGACGCCGGGCGCGGTCACGGCGGACAGCCACACCGCTCCCGAGCCGATCGCCGCGTATCGGAACAGTTCCCGACGAGAAATACTCATCGCACCTCGCTTCAGCCGGTTCGGTCGAGAAGATCACCGCCCCCGAGGTCCGGGGTGGGCACCATCGGGTATTGCACCACACCCCCCAGCCGTCACAGGGGTAACACGCGAAACCGAGGTGCCGGCTGTCGCCCGGCTATCGGCCGGCGAGATCCGCGAAGTAGGCCGGCACCAGCGCGACGTCCTCGACCGTCCGCACCGTGGTGCGCACGCCGAGCCCGTGTTCCTTGAGCAGGTCGCACAGGCCGTCGCCGTCGATCAGGTCGATCGGCGGTGCGCCGTGCCGGTGTGCCTCCGCGCGGGCGTCGTCGGTGAACGAACCGGTGGAGACGAGCAGCCCCTTGTCGCCGCGACCCACCATTGCGGCGCGGAACTCGCGGACGACGTCGGCGCCGGCCCGCTCGGGGCCGCGCACGAACCGGAAGAAGACGGAGAAGCTGAGCAGCGAGACCCGCAGCACACCGGTGCCCTCGACGGCGGCGTCCGCGTCGTCGGGTTCGCTGTCCGGCACGGAACCGGGCGCGGGGATCGTCAGGGTCGTGAATCCGGCGGCGCGCAGCACCGAGGTGACCATCCGGGCGAAGCCGTCGGCGGGCAGTTCGGCGATCGCGGCCAGGACCGGTTCGCGCCAGAGTTCGGGATCCTCGGGTGCCGCCACGAGCGGAACGACCTGAGCGCCCGACGACGCGTTGCGGACCAGCCGCTTGCGGCGCTTCTCCGCGGTGTACGCCACCTGCATGGGCTTGATCTCGGATTCGCGCACCGCCCGTCCCCGGTCGGTCACGCTCCAGACACCGCGGCGGGTGTTCGAGAGCAGGCCCATGCCCTTGAGATAGGTGCGTGCCCACGCCACCCGGTATTCGATCTCGGTACCGGGACCGTCGCCGTGCAGCACGGTGCGCACCGCCTCGGGCAGGCCGGCACGGTCGATCACTTCGCTGTCGATGTCCTCGATGACGCCGGACCCGCCGAGGGCGATGACCGCCTGCAGGGTGGGCCACAACAGATCCGTGTACGGCGGCAGGGCGACCTCGTCACCGGCCGAACTTTCGGCAGAGGTTCCGACCACGTTCCGGCGCTGCACACCTTCCCCAATCGCGTGCGGGTTGTCTCCGCACCGCTCTCGATCCTGCACGTCGGAATTACCCTAGCGGATCGCCCGAGCACAGCGGCGCACGCACACGCTCCCACCGCGTGGGACGACCCGCCGCGAGCGGGCATCGGCGTGCGATAGTGACCCGGACCACGCCGGGTCACCGGCGAGTGGCGGTGTTCGAGACGGGGTGGGTCACGGCATGGGATGGAGTCACAGCGAACTCGAGGATGCGTTCGCGCTGTACCAGCAGGCGTCCGCGGATGCGCGGCGGACCGGCGACTGGGGACTGTTCGCGGACCGGTTCACCGAGGACGCCCGCTACTACGAGCACGCGTACGGCCGGTTCGAGGGCCGCATCGCGATCCGCGAGTGGGTGATCCGCACGATGGGCGCGTTCCCCGGCAACCGGATGACCGCGTTCCCCGCGACCTGGTCGGTGATCGACGCCGACCGCGGGTGGGTGATCGCCGAGATCGACAACCCGATGGAGGATCCGGGCGACGGCTCGCACCACGCGGCCGCGAACATCACGATCCTGCACTACGGCGGCGACGGGTTGTGGTGCTACGAGGAGGACGCCTACAACCCGATGAACTTCCTGCGCATGGCCCAGGGCTGGTGCCGCGCCGCGGAGGCGGCGGGCACCCTGCCCGAGGACGCCCGCATCTGGTGGAACCGATACGGACGCTGAGCCCTCAGTTCCGTACGTCCGCGATGAGCTCGTGCTGCTCGACCGCGCTCGGGGCCTGCATGCCGGGCGCGTTCGGGTCGGAATGGGAGGCGCGGAACGAGTCCGACTTCAGCCACGCGAGGAAGTCCTCGCGGGTGTCGAACTCCATCGTCGAGACGTAGGGGGCGTCGTCGCCGACGGGACGCTGCAGCGTCGTCCGGTGCAGACCCGGGACGCCGGCGAGCGTGGTGTTCATGCTCTCGACGAAGACCTTCTCGAACGCTTCGGCGGTCTCGGCCGGGACCGGGATGCGGTTGGTGACGATGAACATTGATGCTCCTTGTTTCCGTTCGGGCGGGCCCTCCGAGGCCGCCGCGGCACATCATATCGACATCGTGTCGACAAATGTCGAGCCGGATCGCCCTCGTCCGCGCTTCCCGTTGACTACGATCAGGTCCGTGGCCCGTCCGACACCGATCGACATGGCTCACCACCCGCATCTGAGCGGACTGTTCGCTCCCCAGCGGGAGGAGGTCGACGTCCGCGGCCTCGAGATCGTCGGCGAACTCCCCGACGATCTGCACGGCAGTTATCTGCGCAACGGGCCCGATCCGCGCTTCGATCCGATCGGCAGCTACGTCTACCCCATCGACGGCGACGGCATGGTGCACCGAGTCGAATTGACCGACGGTACAGCGCGATACACGAACCGGTTCGTCCGGACACCGAATGTGCTCGCCGAGGAGAAGGCCGGCCGCGCCTTGTGGTCGGGACTGACCGATCCCTACTTTCCGCCTGCCGAGGAGGTCGGCCCCGACCTGGCGAACACGATCCGGGAACTCCCGGACATCAACGTGATCCGGCACGGCGGCCGGTTGCTCGCGCTGGCGGAGGCCGCTCCCCCCTACGCGTTGGGTTCCGACCTCGAGACGCTCGGGCGCGAAACCTTCGACGGCGCCCTGCCGGTCGGACTCACCGCGCACCCCAAGGTCGATCCCCGCACCGGCGAGATGGTGTCGTTCTGCTACGTGCTGGACGCGCCGTACCTGACCTGGTCGGTGATCGGCGCCGACGGCACGGTGACGCGCGGCCCGACACCGGTCGACGGTGCCGATCGCCCGTTGATGATCCACGACATGGCTCTCACCGAGCGGTACGTCGTCCTGATCCTGGCGCCGTTCGTGTTCGAGCTGGGCCGGATCTTCACGGGAGCCTCGCCGCTGGATTGGCAGCCCGAACTGGGTGTGCGGATCGCACTGATTCCTCGCGACGGCAGCGCAATCCAGTGGCACACGACCAACGCGTTCTGGGTGTGGCACACCGCCAACGCCTTCGACCTACCCGACGGCTCGGTTGCCGTCGACTACGTCGAGTGGCAGTACCCGGGTGGGCTCGTCGACTCCGCCGATCCCAACCCGAGTGCCCTGCGCCGTGCGGTGATCGGACGCAACGGGATCACCCGGACGACGCTGCACGAGCGCAACATCGAATTCCCCCGTGTGGACGACCGCCGGCTCACCGAGACCCATCGGGTCGTGGCCACGGTCGGCGAATCCGGCGCGACCGAGCTGCCGCCGGGTGATGCGGACGCACTGTTCTGGTTCGACGTCGCCGCCGGCACCGAGTCCGTGTGGCTCGGCGGATCGCTGGCGCCGGGCGAACCCGCCTACCTGCCGAGCAGCAACGGCGGACCCGGATACTGGGGTACCATCGCCACCGATCGCAACGATCTGACCAGCTGGTTCCTCGTCTTCCCGGCGGAGGATCCCGCGTCGGGTCCGCTCACGCGGGTGCGGCTGCCGATCCGGGTTCCCGCGGGTCTGCACGGGGCGTGGATTCCAGCTTCCTGACACCGCCTACGGTGGTCGCGTGGGATTCACACGCGCAGAACTCGAGTCGTTTCGCGACGCCGTCGTCCCCGATCTGATCGGGCCCGGATGCCGGTTGCTGTTCGTCGGGATCAATCCGGGTCTGTGGACGGCGGCGACCGGCGCGCATTTCGCGCGCCCCGGAAACCGGTTCTATCCCGCGCTGCTGCGCGCCGGGATCATCACGCGCCCGATCGATCCCGGCGCGGGGATGAGCCCGGAGGACCGGCAGCATCTGCTCGACCGCGGTGTCGGGATCACCAACCTGGTACCGCGCGCGACCGCCCGCGCCGACGAACTGACCACCGCCGAACTGCGCGCGGGTGCCGAACGGCTCGCCGCCGTCGTCGCCGAGTTCACGCCACGGGTGGTCGCAGTCGCCGGAATCACCGCCTACCGCACCGCTTTCGGACGGCGTAAGGCTGTGACGGGCCTGCAGGACGAGACGATCGGCGGCGTCCCGCTGTGGGTGGTGCCGAACCCGAGCGGACTCAACGCCCACGACACGGTCGACTCGCTCGCCACCGCCTACGCCGAGCCGGCGCTCCGCGCCGGTGTGCCTTTGTGGCGGCCAGGGGCGCCACAAAGGCACACCGGCGACTAGCGGACCTTGGCCAGGTAGTCACTGGCGCGGTAGCCCGGCCCGACCCCCTCGACGAGGATCGCGGAGCCGTCGGAGTGCTCGGTGCGCAGCGGCAGGATCGCCTGGTACGCGGGCGATTCGTACCAGGTACGGGCATGCTCGGCGTCCGGGAACTCGATGACGATGAGATGTCCGGGCCACGTTCCTTCCACGACCACCGGATCGGTGCCGTGGACGAGGAACCGGCCCCCGAATTCGTCGAGGGTCGCGTCGATCTCCTGGAGGTAGCGCACGATCTCCGGTCCGAAATCGACCGAGCGCAGGTGGGCGACGGCGTATGCGGTCATTTTCTTCTCCCGTGGTTCGTTGGCCGGTGGGTACACAGACGAGACTCCCGGTCGCGGCGACACGAATCGATTACCTGTGAGGTAATGGCAGCCCTTCCCGGCCTCCCCTACCGTCGAATACATGACAACCGTGCAGCAGGAATCGGCCGGCGCGCTGCTGCGGCACTGGCGGGAACGTCGCGGGCTGAGCCAGCTCGCCCTCGCCAACCTCGCGGGGGTGTCGGCGCGGCACCTCAGTTTCGTCGAGACCGGCCGGTCGAAGCCGTCGCGCAGGATGCTGCTCGCACTCGGCGAACACCTGGATCTTCCGCTGCGGGAACGCAACGCGCTGTTGCTCGCAGCGGGTCTGGCCCCGGCATATCCGGAGCATCGGCTCGGCGACGTGCCGATGGCCGCCGTGTCCGACGCGATCGGCCGGATCCTGACGTCGCACATGCCGTTTCCGGCGCTGGTGGTGGATCGGCACTGGACGATGATCGACGCGAACGACGCCGTCACCGGACTCCTCGCAGCCTGCGCACCGGCCCTCGTCGAGCCCCCGGTGAACGTGCTGCGGTTGACGCTGCATCCCGAGGGGCTCGCCCCGCTGATCTCGAATCTGGGCCAATGGCGGGCGCATCTGCTGGCACGACTGCGGCACCAGATCGGGGCGACCGGCGACCCCGAGCTGATGCGCCTGCACGCCGAACTCGAGGGCTACCCCGGGGACGGGACCGCGGAGGCCGGGCACGCGGACGCCGGTGACAGCGCAGCGCTCGTGGTACCGCTGCGGTTGCGGGTCGGCGACGTCGAGTTGTCGCTGCTGAGTACCACCACACTGTTCGGAACCCCGCTCGATGTGACGGTGTCGGAACTGGCGATCGAGGCGTTCTATCCCGCCGACGACGCGACCGCCCATGTGCTGCTCGGCAAGTGAACCGGTCGGCACCGAACCGCTCTCGTGTCGCGCCGCCGCGCGGTAACGTCGAAACGGCCCCATCATCGTGAAACCGGATCCGGAGGACACCGATCATGAGCACTGCAAAGTGGTGGGTTCTGGACGGACGCAACAACGGTTTCGTCCTCGAGGAACGACCGAGCGGCGACATCGTCGTCGTCAATACGACGACGTCCGAGGAGCACGTTCTGCACGGCTACGTGTGGAAGCACTCGCACGTGTTCGGTGTGCAGATCCAGAGCGAGGGCCCGCCCCCGTACGGGCGATGGGTGGAGAACCCGGAAGACTGAATTCTCGACAACCGGATCTCACGGAATGATCCGGAGCGCATAGCGCTCCCCTGTCCTGCTGTCGACGAGTGCCGCCGCATCCACGACCGCGGCGACGGGCAGCACGTCGTAGATCGCGGCGGCAAGTCGCGGCAGGTCGGTCAACCGTGTGCGCGGACTCAGCGTGCAGTGGGGCATCCAGACGTCGGGACGGTAGTGCTTGTGCAGGTCCGCACCGGTGGCGACGACCGCGTCGACGACGCGGCGCTGCCGCTGGAGCAGGTCTGCGGTGGGTGCCGGCGCCAGCCAAATGCGCCCGCGCCGGAAGGTGCCGAGCGCGTCGAAGTGCAGGACCATGGGACCTCCGTCCGCCAGCGTCTCGACAGCGGCCGCGACCTCGTCGACGACGAAGGTCCGCAGCACCGCATAGGACAGGTGCGGGACGTGACGGCGGTGGGTGTGCGTGAGCAGCGTGGGAATGTCGAGGTCCTCGAGCCTGTCCCACAGGCGGCGCAACGCGCGTTCGGTTTCCCTGTCGAAGAGCAGGCACACCGCGAGAGCCATCAGCCGAGACGTTCGGCTCGCGCGTACAGATACCGCTGCTGGGGCAGGCTCGTGGCGCGTCGCGCGGCCTCGCCGTATTCCGCCCGGGCTGCCGCCTCGTCGCCCAGCATCTCGAGCAGATGCGCCCGCACCGCATGGAACCGCCGGCCGTCCGCGACACGGTCGTCAGCAGCGAGCCGCGCGAGGAGGTCGAGCCCATCCTCGGGACCGCGTGCCATCGCGACGGCGACGGCGTGATTGAGCGCGACGACGGGGTTGTCCGACATCCGCAGCAGCAGTTCGTAGAGCCGCACGATCTGCGGCCAGTCCGTCTCCTCCGCACGAGACGCACGATCGTGCACCGCGGCGATCGCGGCCTGGAGCTGGTACGGGCCGGCTTCGCGGCGGCGAAGTGCCCCAGAACGAAGTGCCCCGGCAACCAGTGCCGTGCCCTCGGCGACGGCGTCGCGATCCCACAGCGAGCGGTCCTGCGCGTCCAGCGGGATCAACGCTCCGTCGGCGGACACCCGCGCGCCGCGCCGCGCGTCCGTCAGAAGCATCAATGCCAGCAGTCCCGCCACCTCGGGGTCGGACGGGAGCACCCTGTGGACGATGCGGGCCAGCCGGATCGCCTCCGACGACAGGTCGTGGCGGACGAGGTCCGTGCCCGAGGTCGCGGCGTAGCCCTCCGTGAAGATCAGGTACAGCACGTGCAGCACCGCTGCGAGTCGCTCGGCGTATCCGTCGGCCGCGGGCATCCGGAACGGCTCGCCGCTGTCCTCGATACGTTTCTTCGCGCGGCTGATCCGGCGGGCCGTCGTGTCCTCGGAGGTCAGGAACGCCCGCGCGATCTCCGCGGTGGTCAGGCCGCCGACGGCCCGCAACGCGAGCGCGACCTGGGATGCGGGCGTCAGCGACGGGTGGCAGCACAGGAACAGCAGCACGAGCGTGTCGTCGGAGGGGACGTCCGCATCCGCCGCGGGTGCTCGCCATCGATCGGACGGTGTCCATTGCGTGACGACATCCTCGCGGCGCCGCCGCGCCTGCTCGCTGCGCAGCAGGTCGGTCAACCGTCGTGATGCGACGGTGACGAGCCACGCCCCCGGATCGTCCGGAAGCCCCGAGCGCGGCCATCCGGTCGCGGCCGCCAGCAGCGCTTCCTGCACCGCGTCCTCGGCCAGGTCGAAGCGCCCGTAACGCCGGACGACCGCACCGAGGACGCGCGGCGCTTCGTTGCGCAGCACGTCCTCGAGCGCGGTGTCGTGCATGTCTACGGTTCGGGTTCCGGGGGCACGCCTTCGTCGATGGGACGGACGTCGGCGTAGGCGGCGGCACGGACATGCGGCGGCGCCGGGCACTCGGCGAGCCGGAGCGCGATCTCGGTGGCGCGGTCGAAGCTGTCGCACTCGACGATCCAGTAACCGGCGAGCACTTCCTCGGACTCGGCGTACGGCCCGTCGGTCACGAGCGCGCCGGGCCCGACGCGCCGGGTGTGGACGGGCGCGGCCAGTCCCCGGGTCTCGACGAGTTCGCCGGAGGCCTCGAGTTCGGCATTGAACTTGGTCATGAACTCGGCCATGGCCGCGAAGTCCTCCTGCGACCATGCGGGCGTCCCCGTGCTCTTGCCCGCCATGCCGTCGTAGTCCTGCTGGGTCCCGTAACTCTGGATCATGAATTTCATGGCCGTTCCTCCTCCGTGGCACCCCGGATGGGTGCTGCATCGGATACGTCGGAGCCGGTGACCCCGTCCGGACACAGTCCTGAAGAGAAATTATCGGCGAATGCGGGAGACTTCGGTGCCGATCAGGCCACGGTCACGTGCCACACCAGCGCGGCCGCGAGCGCACCGACGCCGTTGAGCGACCAGTGCAGCGCGATCGGGGCGAGGATGCTGCCGCTGCGACGACGCAGCCAGGTGAAGACGAATCCGGCGGCCGCGGTCGCGACGACGGCGCCCGCGATGCCGAGGACCTGCCCCCACACGCCACCGCCGAGCACTGCGCTCAGGCCCGCGTTCCCGGAGGTGAGGCCGAGCGACGACGCGATGTGCCACAGGCCGAACAGCAGCGAGCCGGCGGCGAAGACGCCGCGGGCGCCCCACGCGCGTTCGAGCGCGCCGTGCAGGACGCCGCGGAAGGCGAGTTCTTCCGGGATCACCGTCTGCAGCGGAATCACGATCATCGATGCGACGAGGGCACCGGAGATGGTCGCGTACCGCTCGGACAGGAAGAACTGCCGGGTGAACGGCAGCGCGATACCGACGGCGACGACGCCGACGACGAGCCCGATGGCCCCGAGCGAGTAGAGCGTCCCGCGCTTCCAGTGCCGGGGCGACAGTCCGAGTTCCGACCAGCGCATTCCGCGGTGCCGCATCATCGCGACGAGCACGAGCGCGGCGATGGGCACGGTCGCGATGGACGCCCACACGGTGGTGAAGTGGGCCACCATGTTGGTGGCGACGAGCACGGCGACGACGACGAGAACGTCGAGCCACGCGTGAGCGCGGTGGAGGCGTACGAGACCCGCGGCGACTCCGCCGGGCATATTCGCGAGAAGCATCCCCTCCAGTGTACGGATCGCGGGCCCGTCGCGGCATGACGCACATCACTGCAACGGGGTACCACCCGTCACCGAGAGCCGGAAAACCGCAGGTGACGCACGTCACTTCGCGATCGGGAATCGTCTGGGTCACACGCCCCGTTGTCAAGGTCTTGCGTCGTCGCCGCTAGCCTGTTAGCCGAACCCAGCCCCTCTCCAGGAGAAATCATGGCCGACTTCCTCTACGAGGACCTGCTGCCCATCGGGGAAGACCCCACCGAATACCGGCTGCTGACCAGTGAGGGGGTGTCCACCGTCGAAGGACCCGACGGCCGCACCTTCCTGAAGGTCGAACCCGAGGCTCTCCGCCTGCTCACCGAGACCGCGCTGCACGATATTTCCCACTACCTGCGCACGGATCACCTGAAGCAGCTCGCCAGCATCCTCGAGGACCCGGAAGCGTCGAACAACGACAAGTTCGTGGCCCTGGATCTCCTGAAGAACGCGAACATCGCCGCGGCCGGCGTGCTCCCGATGTGCCAGGACACCGGCACCGCCATCGTCATGGGCAAGCGCGGCCAGCACGTGCTCACCCCCGGCGACGACGAGGAGTCGATCGCGCGCGGCGTGTACGACGCGTACACGAAGCTGAACCTGCGCTACTCGCAGAACGCTCCCCTGACCATGTGGGACGAGAAGAACACGGGCAACAACCTGCCCGCCCAGATCGAGCTGTACGCGGACACCGCGAAGGGCCACGAGAACTCCTACAAGTTCCTGTTCATGGCCAAGGGCGGCGGATCGGCCAACAAGTCGTACCTGTACCAGGAGACGAAGGCCATCCTGAATCCGGACTCGATGATGCAGTTCCTCGAGGCCAAGATCCGCTCGCTCGGCACCGCCGCGTGCCCGCCGTACCACCTCGCGATCGTCGTCGGTGGCACGTCCGCCGAGTTCGCGCTCAAGACCGCGAAGTACGCGTCGGCGCACTACCTGGACGAGCTGCCCACCGAGGGCGCGATCACCGGCCGCGGCTTCCGCGACCACGAGCTCGAGAAGAAGGTCTTCGAGCTCACCCAGAAGATCGGCATCGGCGCGCAGTTCGGCGGCAAGTACTTCTGCCACGACGTCCGCGTGATCCGCCTCCCCCGCCACGGCGCGTCGCTGCCCGTCGCGATCGCCGTGTCCTGCTCGGCGGACCGCCAGGCGAAGGCGAAGATCACCCCCGAGGGCGTGTTCCTCGAGCAGCTCGAATTCAACCCGGGCCGGTTCCTGCCGGAGATCACCGACGAGCGCCTCGATGCCGAGACCGACGGCGTGTCCGGCACCGGCAAGGGTGCCGCCGTCAAGATCGATCTGACCCGGCCGATGCCGGAGATCCTGGCCGAGCTGTCCAAGCACCCGGTCAAGACCCGGCTGTCGCTGACCGGACCGCTGGTCGTCGCCCGCGACATCGCGCACGCCAAGATCAAGGAACGGCTCGACGCCGGCGAGGAGATGCCGCAGTACCTGCGCGACCACCCGGTCTACTACGCGGGTCCGGCCAAGACCCCCGACGGCCTGGCGTCCGGCTCGTTCGGCCCGACCACGGCGGGTCGCATGGACTCGTACGTCGAGCAGTTCCAGGCCGCGGGTGGCTCGATGGTGATGCTCGCGAAGGGCAACCGCTCCAAGCAGGTCACCGACGCGTGCGAGAAGCACGGCGGCTTCTACCTCGGCTCGATCGGCGGCCCGGCCGCCCGCCTGGCGCTGGACTGCATCAAGAGCGTCGAGGTCGTCGAGTACGAGGAACTCGGCATGGAGGCGGTCTGGAAGATCGAGGTCGAGGACTTCCCGGCCTTCATCGTCGTCGACGACAAGGGCAACGACTTCTTCGCCGGTACCGGCGAGGTCACGCTGACGATCGGTAAGCGCCCCGGCCTCTGATCGGTTGCACCCCAACGCATCCGCGGACCGTTTCGGTTCGCGGATGCGTTGTTTCGTCTGCGGCCGTCAGGCGCAGGCCGCGCACGGCTCGGTGCGGGAGAGCACCGCGGGTGCCTGCGCGACCACGTCCTGCAGGAACCGCACGACGGTGGCCGCCGAGGCGGGTTCTCCGGGCTTCAGCACCGCGCACAGGGCCCGGCAGACGTCGGGGTCGAGCGCGGGTTCGGCCCGGAAGTTGGTGCCGAGCGCGAGCGTGAGCGGTCCCGGAAGCCGGGGCGAGCGGATCTCGAGTGCCGCGCCCGCGTGCCCGTCGGTCAGGCAGACGTCGAAGCGCGCGACGTCGGCGTCGTGCTCGAAACGGACGGTCCGCACGCGGTTGTGACGCATCTGCCGGTACAGGGGTCGCAACCCGCCGAGGACCAGGGGGCGGATCGTGACCGAGTTCCTCTGGACGTTCATAATTTGGAATTATTCCAGATTATGTCGAGGGCCGGCAACCGTCCCTCACAGCACTGCCGCTCCCGCCACCTGCTTCACCGAGGCATTGATCCGATTCCAGACGTTGATCGTCGCGATCTGCACGATCAGCGCCGCGAGCTGCTCCTCGGTGTAGAGATCGGCGGCCGCGTCCCACACCTCGTCGGGAACCGGGTCCGGCCGGTCCGCGAGCCGGGTGACCGCCTCGGTCAGCGCCAGCGCCGCGCGTTCCTCGTCCGTGAAGTACGGGGATTCGCGCCAGGCGGCCACCGCGAACAGCCGCTCGGCCGTCTCGCCGTCCTTCAACGCGAGCCGCGGGTGCAGATCGACACACACGCCGCAGCCGTTGATCTGACTGGCCCGCAGGTGCATCAGATGCAACGTCTTCACGGGAATGTCGACGTCGTCGGTGGACTGTCCGAGCGCGTGGATCGCCTGCATCGCCGCGGGCAGGACCATCACCGGGTTCTTCATCCGAGCCTGCATCGGTTCGCTCCTTGTCACATCGGGTTGTTCCGGTTCGTCACTACATCGACGGAGCAGGGCGGAAGGATGTGACAGATGAGCGACGAGGATTTCCTGGCGCGGCAGTTCGAGACCCACCGAACCCACCTGTGGTCCGTCGCCTTCCGCATGCTGGGCTCCGGGGCGGACGCCGACGACGCACTGCAGGAAACGTGGCTGCGGCTGAGCCGTTCCGACACCAGTGAAGTCGCCAACCTCGCCGGCTGGCTGACCACCGTCGTGAGCCGTGTATGCCTGGATCAGTTGCGGGCCCGCCGATCACGATCCGAGGTCTCCCTCGACGATCCCGATCACCCCCGGGAGCCCGCACTCCCCCAGCCTGCAACCGGGCCGGAACACGAAGCGGTCCTTGCCGATTCCGTCGGAGTCGCGATGCTCGTCGTCCTCGACACCCTCAGCCCGGCGGAACGGCTCGCGTTCGTGCTGCACGACATGTTCGGTGTGCCGTTCGACGAGATCGCCCCGATCGTCGACCGGGCCCCGGCCGCGACCCGGCAGCTCGCCAGCCGCGCGCGACGCCGGGTCCAGGGCGCGACCCTCACCCCATCGGACCTGTCGCGTCGCCGGCAGGTCGTCGACGCGTTCCTCGCCGCCTCCCGGGAAGGCCGGTTCGACGACCTGCTGACGCTGCTCGACCCCGAGGTGCGCCTGCACGCCGACGACGCCGCGGTCGCCGCCGCGCACCACGCCGCCGCGGCCGGGGCGCCCCTGCTCGAACGCGAACTGGTCGGGGCCAAGGCGGTGGCCACCGCGTTCTCCGGACGCGCCCGGAAGGCGCAGACCGTCCTCGTCGACGGCATGCCCGGCGCGGCCTGGGCACCCGGCGGCATCCCGCGGTCCGTGTTCGTCTTCACCATCGACGACGGCCGGGTCGCAGCGATCGACGTGGTGGTCGATCCCGAGGAGATCGCCGCGCTCGACATCGTGTTCGTCGACAACTGACGTCGCCGCGTCCCCCTACCTTTTCCGAGCGAGCGGTACATTCGATCGATCGAAGGAGACGAGCGATACATTCGCTCGGACGCGCGGAGCGCACACCGCCGACGGTCAGGCGTCGAGCACGGTCCCCGCCCGCTCCGGCAGGGTGTAGGCCGCGACCGCGGCGACGGCGAACGCGGCCGCGAACACCCCGAACACGAGCCCGTTCCCGCCGTGCAGCAGCCACGGCACCATGAGCGGCGCGAGGATCGACGCGATCCGGCCGAACGCCGCGGCGGCGCCGGTGCCGGCCCCGCGCACCGACGTCGGATACAGCTCCGGCCCGATCGCATACAACGCGCCCCACGCGCCGAGGTTGAAGAACGACAGCATCATTCCCGCCGCGACGATCGTGGTCGGAGTGTCCGCGAGCCCGAACAGTCCCGCCGCGACCGCCGAGCCGACGAGGAACGTCGCGAGGGTCGCGCGGCGGCCCCACACTTCGATCAGCCAGGCCGCGACCGCGTAGCCGGGTAGCTGCGCGAGCGTGATGATCAGGGTGTATTCGAACGACTTGACCAGGTCGAAGCCCTGATTGACGAGCAGGCTGGGCAGCCAGATGAACGCGCCGTAGTACGACAGGTTGATGCCGAACCACACGATCCACAGTGCCGCGGTGCGCGCCCGCAACCGCGGGGACCAGATGGATTCCGCGACGACGGGTGTCGGCTCCACAACCGGTTCGTCGATCGGGGGCGTGGCGACGGCGACGCCCGCCGACCGCTCGAATGCCCGTACCGCGGATTCGGCCTCGGCGAATCGACCCTTCCGCTCGAGGAACCGCACCGATTCGGGAAGGCCCAACCGCACCACGACGGCGTACAACGTCGGGACGACACCGGCGAGCAGTGCCCAGCGCCAGCCGTCGTCGTTGATCGGCACGACGAAGTAGCCGATCAGCGCGGCCATGATCCAGCCGACCGCCCAGAACGCTTCGAGCGCCACCACCACGCGACCCCGCACCTTGCGCGGCGCGTACTCGCTGACCAGCGTCGATGCGACCGGAAGTTCCGCCCCCAATCCGAGTCCGACGACGAACCGCAGCACCAGCAGCACCGCGACCGATCCGGCCAGCGCCGACGCACCGGTCGCCAGGCCGTAGACGAGCAGCGTGGTCGCGAACACCTGCCGGCGTCCGATGCGGTCGGCGAGCAGCCCGCCGAGCGCCGCCCCGACGGCCATGCCGACGAACCCGATCGAGCCGATCCACGAGAGCTGGGTGCTGCTGAGGTTCCATTGCACGGCGAGGGCGGCCATCACGAACGAGATGAGCCCGACGTCCATCGCGTCGAGCGCCCAGCCGATGCCGGAGCCGAGCACCAGCCTGGTGTGTCTGCGGGTGAACGGCAGTTCGTCGAGCCGCTGGGCGCGCGTGGTCATGAAGCGCAACGTACCGGCCGGGCCGCTCGGTTCGCAGTGAGCGACGCGATGGGGTTTCGCACACCCGGGAGGCCGTCAGGAAGGCATCGACTGCCCACGCAACGCCTCTGCCCCCTCCCCGCTCAGACGCGACAGTGCCGCGCGCCGGCCGGTGAGCAGCAGCAGAATCGCGGAGATCGGTCCGCGCACCTCCGGACCCTCGCCGACCGACCAGTCGACATCGGTTGCGATGAAGCGGAATCCGTCGAGCGGAACAGACTCGAAGACCCGGCTCTTGCTCGTTCCACGCGAGGACCAGACCCGATCCGCCGCGGTGGCCGCCGCCGCGGTCGGCATCGGGAGGTCCCGCTGCAGCGGCACCGCGATGTCCTGGCTGTGGACGAGGATGTCGATCAGTGCCTCGAGCTCGGTGAGGCCGATGTTGTGCCGGCGCGAGCCGATCGTGGCCCGGATGTCCGCGACCAGCCGTTCGGGCGGTGACGAGGCGCGGCTGCGGGCGGATTCGCGGATCATCGTGTTGACACTGCCGGGATGCCGCAGCGCCATCCGGATCGCCTGACCGAGCGTGATCTGCTGCAGCGTCAGGTGGGCGGCGACGTCGCGCACGGTCCAGCCCTCGCACAACGACGGGTGCGACCACTCGTCGTCGGAAAGCTGTTCGAGCAGGTCGGCCGTGCGTCGACGTTGGTCGTCGATCGCGTCCCACACCTCGTCGGAGTCCATCCGGCCACCCCGTTTCCTGTCCTCCCGCACGACACCCGGCCCGGATGACACCCGGCACGTTCAGCCGCGCGCCGCCTCCTCGAGCACCGGCACCTCGATCTTGTGCATCTTCATCAGCGCGTCGCTGACCCGCTGCACGACTCCCAGATCCGGGTCGGACATCAGTTCCCCGAGCCTGCGCGGCACCACCTGCCAGGACACCCCGAACCTGTCCTTCAGCCATCCGCACTGCGATTCCTCGCCGCCGTCGGCGGTGAGGGCGTCCCAGTAGTGGTCCACCTCGTCCTGGTCGGCGCAGTCGATCGCGAACGACACGGCCTCGTTGAACCGGAACTGGGGACCGCCGTTGAGCCCGCTGAACCGGGTGCCGTCGAGTTCGAACTCGACGGTCAGGGCGGTGCCCGCCGGAACCGGTGAGTCCTCGGGATAGGGGGTGACCTTCAGAATGCGCGAATTGGGGAACACCGTGATGTAGTACTCGGCTGCTTCCTGCGCGTTCATGTCGAACCACAGCCACGGGGTGATCGCGGGCATCGGTTTCTCCTCGTCTCGGGTTTCCATCGTCGCCTACACAGACCCCCCGGCGCGGGAAAACTCATCGGTCGACGAGCTCGGCCGGGTAGAAGAACTCGCCGATCAGGCTCCGCTCCCACCACTCACCCGTCGCACGCCGCTGCGCGCGGGTGGTGAACCGGTACCGGTACAGGCGGGCGCGCACGAAGCGCGGCGGTTCGTCCGGGAACGGGTTGTGCCGCAGCAGCTTCAGAACGTGCTTGTCGTTGCTGAGCAGTTTCGCCATGAGCTGTGGGAACCAGGCGGCCGCGTAGTCCCGGGAGATCCCGGCGAACCACATGAGCCAGTCCAGCCTCAGATGGTAGGGCGCGAACTGGCGGGGTCGGCGCCGCAGGTCGCCCGGCTTGCCCTTGAATTCGTATTCCTTCCATTCCGTGTCGGGGCCGATCGTCGCATCGGAGGTGCCTTCGACGACGACCTCGCGTCGCACCCGCGTCACGCTGCCGAACGCGCCGTAGGTGTTGACGAAATGCCACTTGTTGAAGCTGGCGTTCATCTTCTGCTTGCCCGACGCCATGTTCCGGATCGGCTGGTAGCTCAGCACCACCACCACGGCGGCCAGGGCCAATGCGGCCGCAGTGAAGGCCGCTGGTGTGTCCTTGTGGCCGCCGGGGGCGCCGAAAGGCAACACCAGGTCATAGGCCGTATTCGGTATCACGGACAACCCAAGGATGATCGCCATCCAGTTCAACCACGAGAAGTTGCCGCTGGCCACCAGCCACAACTGGGTGACGATCATGATCCCGGCGGCGATCCAGGCGACCGGTTGCGGCAGGAACAACCCGAACGGCACGACGAGCTGCGTGAAGTGGTTGCCGAGAACCTCCACCTTGTGCAGCGGTCGCGGCAGGCGATGGAAGTACCAGCTGAACGGGCCGGGCATCGGCTGGGTCTCGTGGTGGTAGTACAGGCACGTCAGGTCCCGCCAGCAGCGGTCGCCGCGCATCTTGATCAGACCCGCTCCGAACTCGAGGCGGAACAGCAGCCACCGCAGCAGGATCAGCACGACGAACGGCGGCGCGATCTCCGCATTGCCCAGGAAGATCGCGAGCACACCCGCTTCGAGCAGCAACGATTCCCAGCCGAACGAGTACCACACCTGCCCCACGTTGACGATGGACAGGTACAGCGCCCACAGGACGAACCACACGAGCATCGTCAACGGCAGCGGCAGCAGGTCCGTGACCCCGAGGACCGTGGCGGCGGCGAGCACCGTCCCGGTCGCCGCGACCGCGGCGTAGAACCGGTCCGAATAGTGCCAATGGAACAGGCTCGGCGACCGCCGGAACGGCACCGCCCGCACGAAGTCCGGGATGGGGAGCAGCCCATCGGACCCGAGCAGCGCCCGGAACTGGTTGAACGCCCCCAGGAACGCGACGAAGTACAGGGCCGCGAGTCCCCGTGTGAAGAACAGCCGGCCCCACGTGTAACCGTCCGCATCGAACCAGTCCACCGCCCTCACCGATTCCGAGGATCCCACCGCTGCGACGCTTTGGAAACCCGCGCCTCCCGGAGAGGGCACCGTCGTCCGTCCGGAGCGAATATCGGTCCCCACCGCCCGGACGCGGCTACCGTCGGACTGTGCGTGTGTCCCGGATCGTCGCCGTGTCGGACGCCGTGGGTGCCACCCGCTCACGGCGGGAGAAGGTCGCGCTGCTGCGGGAGCTGCTCGCCGACCTGGACCCGGACGAGGTGGAACCGGTCGTCGCGTGGCTGTCGGGCGAGGTGCGGCAGGGCCGGATCGGCGTCGGGTGGCGCACCCTCACCGGCCTGCAGATCGACCCGGCACCCGAGCCGACCCTCTCGGTCGGTGACGTCGACGCGACCTTCACCACCCTCGCCGCGACTACCGGCGCGGGCTCCACGGAACGCCGCCGCACGCTGCTGACCTCCTTGTTCGGTGCCGCGACCGCGGAAGAGCAGCAGTTCCTGGTCCGCCTGCTCACCGGAGATCTGCGGCAGGGCGCGCTCGAAGGGGTGATGACCGACGCCGTCGCCGCGGCCTCGTCGGTACCGGTCGAGGCGGCGCGCCGCGCGTTCATGTTGTCGGGCCGCCTCCCCGCGACCGCGGCGGCCGCGCTCGCGGGCGGTGTGGAGGCGCTGGGCGTGTTCCGGCTCGAGGTAGGACGGCCGGTCCGGCCGATGCTCGCGTCCCCCGCCGGGTCGCTCGCCGAGGCGCTCACCCAGCTCGGCCCGGCGGTGAGCGTCGAGTACAAACTCGACGGCGCCCGCATCCAGGTGCACCGGCACGGCGACGACGTCCGCGTCTACACCCGCACGTTGCGCGACATCACGTCGAGCGTGCCCGAGCTCGTCGAACTGGTTGCGGCGCTGCCGTGTTCGAGTGTCGTGCTCGACGGCGAAACCCTGGCACTCACCGACAGCGGACGACCGCGCCCGTTCCAGGAGACGATGAGCCGGTTCGGCGCGGCGAGCGCCCACGACCTGCTGCTGCACCCGTACTTCTTCGACTGCCTGCATCTGGACGGCACCGATCTGCTCGACGCCCCGCTCACGGACCGGATCGCCGCCCTCGACACGGTCGCAGCACCGTACCGGATCCCGTCCCTGATCGAGCCCGATCCGGACGCGGCAGCAGCGCACTTCGACGCTGCCCTGGCCGACGGCCACGAGGGTGTGATGGTCAAGTCCCTCACCGACCCGTACGCGGCCGGACGGCGTGGCCGCACCTGGCTCAAGGTCAAACCCGAACACACCCTGGACCTGGTGGTACTCGGCGCCGAGTGGGGCTACGGCCGGCGCACCGGATTCCTGTCGAACCTGCATCTGGGCGCCCGCGACCCCGACGGCGGCGAACCGATCATGGTGGGCAAGACGTTCAAGGGTCTGACCGACGAGCTGCTGCGCTGGCAGACCGAGGAGTTTCCGCGCCGCGAACGTACCCGCGACGCGCACACCGTCTACCTGCGTCCCGAGCTGGTCGTCGAGATCGAGCTCGACGGGGTGCAGATCAGCCCGCGCTATCCCGGCGGGGTGGCCCTGCGGTTCGCGCGGGTGCTGCGGTACCGGCCGGACAAGGACGCCGCCGACGCGGACACCATCGACGCGGTGCGCGCGCTGCTGCCTTCCCGGTAAACGACCTGCCGCCCACGGGTCGCGGCTACCGTCGTCGATGTGTGTGCGCCCCGAGAGGAGAACCCGTGACCGAAATCGCCGCCTCCCCCGCCGCAGGCCCCGGCCGGGAACGTCAGGGTGTCGTCTACCGCGACGGGGCGCTCGGCCGCCGGCCCGCGGCCCCGACGAACTTCGCCGATCTGGAGCGCGCCGCGCGCCGGGCCAGTTCGAAGCGTGCCTGGGCGTACGTCGCGGGAGGTGCCGGTGAGGGCCGGACGATGCGCAACAACCGTCGCGCGTTCGACCGGTGGGCGATCGTGCCGCGCATGGCGCACGGCGTCACCGAACGGAATCTCGGCACCACGGTGGTGAACACCGCGTTGTCGTCGCCTCTGCTGCTCGCGCCCGTCGGTGCGGGCGCGTTGATGGCCCCCGACAGCGACCTGGCGATCGCGCGGGCCGCCGCGGCGACAGGGGTGCCGTACATCTTCTCCAACCAGGGCTGCACGCCGATGGAGGACTGCGCCGCCGCGATGGGCGACGCACCGCGGTGGTTCCAGCTGTACTGGAGCTCGGACGAGGACCTCGTCGACAGCCTGCTGCACCGGGCCGAGACGATCGGCGCGGAGGCCGTCGTCGTCACCCTCGACACGACCGTGCTGGGGTGGCGTCCGCAGGATCTGAATCTCGGTTCGCTGCCGTTCGCGCGTGGCGAGGGCATCGCCCAGTACACGTCCGATCCGCGTTTCCGCGATATCGTGCGGCGGCGGATCGACGCGGCACGCGAGACGGTCGCGGAGCGGCCCGACATCACGTGGGGTGCGATCCGCACGCTGCTGGCGATGACCCGGAACCATCCGGGCCGGTTCCTCGACAACCTGCGCTCCCCCGTGCCGCGTGCCGCCGCGGAAACGTTCCTCGAGATCTACTCCAATCCGGGCCTGAGCTGGGATCATCTGGCGACGCTGCGCGACCGCACCCGGTTGCCGGTGGTGCTCAAGGGGATTCTGCATCCCGACGATGCGCGCCGCGCCGTCGATCTCGGTGTGGACGCGATCGTGGTGTCGAATCACGGCGGCCGCCAGATCGACGGTTCGCTCGCCTCGCTCGATGCGCTCCTCGACATCCGGGCCGCGGTCGGGCGGGGACCGACTCTCCTGCTGGACAGCGGAATCCGAAGCGGCGCAGACGTATTCGTCGCGCTCGCGCTCGGCGCCGACGCGGTGCTGCTCGGCCGGCCCTACATGTACGGGCTGGCGCTCGCGGGGCAGCGCGGGGTCGAGGAGGTGATCCGCAACGTGATCGCCGAGTTCGACCTCACCATGGCGCTGACGGGTGCGCGGTCGGTCGACGAGATCGACGAACGGTTCGTGCGCCCCAATCCGTCGGCGTGAGCCAGGTCTTCGCGACGGTCAGCTCTCGGTGAGGAGAGTGCGACGCAACCCGCTCGCGCGCAGCACCTGGCGTCCCACTCCGGCGCGCACGGCGGCCTCGGTGCCGATGATGCGCACGCGTTTCCGGGCGCGGGTGATGGCGGTGTACAGCAACTCCCGCGTCAGCAGCGACGACGTCTCGTCGGGCAGCACCACCGACACGGTGTCGTACTGGCTGCCCTGGCTGCGGTGGATGGTCATGGCATACACCGTCTGCACCGCCGACAGGTGACTCGGATGCAGCAGGAACGGGTCCTTGCCGCGCGCGAACGCCGCGACCAGCGCGTCGTCCTCACGGCGCACCACGACCCCGGTGTCGCCGTTGTAGATGCGCAGGTCGTGGTCGTTCGCGGTGACCATGAGCGGCTGCCCCGGATACCAGCGATCGGGGTCGAGGCGACGCCCGGAGGACGCCCCGATCCATTCCATCGCCTGCCGCGTCCAGTGCTGCACGCCGTACGGGCCGTCGCGGTGCGCGCACAGCAGCCGGTGCGTCTCGAATCGGGCCAGCGCAGTGTGGGCGTCCCCCGCGACCGCCGCCGCGGTGACCTCCTCGGCGGAGCGGACCACGTCGTCGTGCAGGGCGGTCAGGTCGCCGGGGGCGTGGAAGGTCACCTCGGGCACGCCGCTGAGCAGGATGCGCATCGTCTCGTCGTCGTCACCGTCGCGCACCGCGACCGCGAGCCGGGCGATGTCCCCACCGAACCGCCTGCCGCGGCTGAGGCGAACCACGCTGCCGCGCAGTCGTTCCCGCTCGCCGGCTCCGAAGGCGGTTTCGGCCGGATCGTCGGTGACGGCGGTCAGGTCGCGGGCGGCGATGTTCACGAACACGGGGTTCGGTGTGCCGGTGACGGGCCGCGCCACCAGATCCGCGAGGACCGCACCGGCGTCGACGGACGTGAGCTGGTCCGGGTCGCCGACGAGCACGAGCCTCGTGTCGGGGCGGACCGCTTCGAGCAGGCAGCTCATCATCGTCAGCGACACCATGGAGGTTTCGTCGACGACGATCGCGTCGAACGGCAGGTGGTTGCCGGCGTGGTAGCGGAAGCGGGTGCGTCCCCGCTGCCAGCCGAGCATGCGGTGCAACGTCATGGCGGTGACGTCGGGTGCGAGCCCGAGCGGCCCGGCCTGGTCGCGCACCGATTCCTGCAGCCGTGCCGCGGCCTTGCCGGTCGGGGCCGCCAGACCGATCCGCACGCCGGGCCCGTGCAGCGAGGTGAGCAGCGCGAGGATCCGCGCGACGGTGTGCGTCTTGCCGGTGCCGGGTCCACCGGCGATGACGGTGGTCCAGTGGGTGGCGGCGAGCGCGGCGGCCACTCGCTGACGGTCCGGTGCCGACGACGGCCGGGACGGGTCTGCCGGGTCACGGAACAGTTCGTCGAGCCGCCGCACCAGCAGGTCCTCGTCGACGTCCGGGTAGTCGCGGGATCGCGCATCCAGCGCCCGCCGCACGGTCTGCTCCTGCCGGAAGTAGCGGTCCAGGTACAGCAGCGGCCCCGCGTCGGTCTCGACGAGCCGCAGCGGGCGCAAGGGCCCGGTCGGGGATCCGGTGATCAGGGGGCTGCGCCGCAGGGCCGCGATCACGGCGTCGTCGTCCGGCCAGGGCAGCGTGGCCGGGTCCACCTCGGCGTTCTCGTCGACGCCGACGTCCCGCAACCGGGTCAGGTCCAGGCACACGGACCCGGACCGCACGGCCCGCACGGCCAGCGCGGTGGCCAGGTGCACGTCTTCGTCGGGTTCGGCGCCGAGGCTCGCCAGTCGCAGCGCGACGTGGACGTCGGCGGCGGCGAGCACCCCGGCCTCGTTGAACGCGCGCAGGGCGCCTTTGCCGCGCTGGGCCACCAGGATATCGATCACGGTTGGGCCTTTCCGGCGAGCAGGTCGGACAGTTCGGTGACGAGGGCGGCCGGGGGCGTCCAGTCGAACACGCCGACTCCCGTCGGCGTATCCGGCCCGACCATGCCGCGCACGAACAGATACTGCGCTCCCCCGAGGTGCACGGCCGGATCGTAGCCGGGCAGTCGCCACCGCAGATACCGGTGCAGCGCAACCGAATACAGCAGCGCCTGCATCGGATAGTGGGCGCGCAGCATCTCCGCGGCCATACGGTCGCGGGTGTAGTGCTCGGTGGTCAGCACCTCGTCGGGTGCGAGCCGGTTCGTCTTGTAGTCGACGATGACGTAACGACCGCCCCGCTCACCGGACACCCGCAGCACCGCGTCGATACTGCCCGTGAGGTAGCCGCGCAACGGAATGGGCTCGAGGGTCCGCACCAGCTCCGCGTAGGGCCGCATCGGGTCGTCGGCGGGCAGGTGCCGGCGCAGCAGCGCACCGACCGCGTCGAGCGTCACGATCGTCGAGACCGGATTGTCGCCGCCGGCGAGCGGCAGTTCGAAGTCCAGTTCCGCCAACCGATCCGACGGCGCGATCCCGGCGAGGGTCGTGCCGAGGGCACCGAGCGGGGTGTGCAGCACCGGCGTCAGGGCCGCGGCCAGCGCCGCCGGATCGACGTCCGAATGCTGCGCGACGATCACCTCGCGGCATCGATCGAGCAGTTCGGCGTCGAGGTCGGCGGCGGCGGTGTCCACGACCTCGAGGACGGCGTGCACGAGGGTGCCGAACACGGTGCCGCCGGGCAACCCGTTCATCGGCGACTCGATGCCGGCGACGCCCGGCACCGGTTCCGGTCCACCGGTCGGCAGCGGCGGCTCCTCCGGCTCGTCGTCCTTGTCCGGCGTCTCGACTTCGCTTGCCACACCGGGATGTTCGTGTGCGGAGGCGGTCAGCGCCGAATAGGATGTGCGACGCCAGTATTCGTCGAGTGTCCGGTCGAACCGGGCGGCGGCGAGGGCGTCGTCGCGATCCCGCTCGGGGCTCCACGTCGGCACCGCGATCGGGCCGGGCGCGACCGGTTCGGTCACGATCAGCCCGCCGGATCGCTCGGCCCACGCCGCGAACTGCTCGGCGACGACCGCATCGGCGGGGATCTTCACGTTCGGCACGAGATCGGCGGTGCCGTCGACGCGACCGGCGAGCATGCGGTGCAGCGGCGACGACCCGGTGCCGAAGGACGGCGCCCACCACAGCGCGAGATGGCTGCGTGCGCGGGTCAGCGCAACGTAGAGCAGGCGCAGTTCCTCCCCGGCCGCCTCCTCGTCGTGCCGGGCGCGGCGCTGCCCGTATCCGGGACTGCCCTCGCCGCCGACGTCGAGGATGCGGCGGCCGTCCTCGTGCAGCAGCAACGGATCGGGATTGGGGTGTTTCGCCGAGTCCCACCCGAACGGCACGTACACGACCGGGAATTCGAGCCCCTTGCTGCCGTGCACGGTGAGGATCTGCACGGCCGCGGCGTCGCTGTCGAGGCGGCGGCTGCGGTCGGTGCTCCCGGGACGCGGATCCAGCATGCGCTCCTCGAGCCACCGGGTCAGTGCCGCCGGGCCCAGGAACTCCTCGGCGGCAACACGATCGAGCAACTGCGCGATGTGCCGCACGTCGGTCAGGGCACGTTCGCCGGACACGGTCGCGAGCAGCCGCGCTTCGAGCCGGCTCAGCGTCGCGAGCTGTTCGAACAACGCCGCGAACCCGGACCGGGCGAACACCGCGGCCAGTTCGCGCAGCATGCTGCCGACCTCGGCGACCAGCTCGTCGCCGCGGGTGTCGACGTCGTCGACGGTGTATCCGAGCAGCGGGGTCAGCGCGGCCAGTCGCACCCGGTCGGATCGGTGCGGCTGTTCGATCGCCTGCAGCACCCACAGCCAGTCCTGCGCGGCCGGGGTCGCGAACACGCTGGTGCCCCCGGCCAGCACGCACGGCACGCCGGTGCGCACGAGCGCGTCGTACACCAGCGACACCTGGGTGTGGGTGCGCACCAGCACCGCGATGTCGCCCGGTTCGATGCGGCGCGGGCCGTGACCGTGATCGATGGCGGCGCCGCTGTCGAGCAAGCGGACGATGTCCGCGGCGACGTCGCGCGCGACCCGGGACCGCAGCGCACCGACCGCGGGGAAGCCGGAACTGCCGTACGGTCCGGCGCCGGTCCGCGGCAGGTAACGCAACCGGATCGGGGGTGCCCCGGTCAGACGCGTGGACGGTCGCGCAGCATCGACCGGGTGCACGACGATCCGCGAATCCCCCAGGGCGGCACCGCCGTACAGCTGCCTCAGCGCCGCGAGCAGGTTGCCGTCGCTGCGCCAGTTGGTCGTCAGCTCCAGGTGACAGTCGGCGACCGCGACGGCCTCGAGGTAGCTGAGGACCTCGGCCCCACGGAACGCGTAGATCGCCTGCTTGGGATCGCCGACGAGCACGAGGGTGGTGTGACCGTGGAAGGCGCGGCGCAGGATCTCCCACTGCTTCGGGTCGGTGTCCTGGAATTCGTCGACGAGCACCACCGCGAACCGCGACCGGATCCGCCGGCATGCCGCCTCGCCGTGGTCCGGGTCGCCGAGTACCCGGTGCAGCAACGCGAGCTGGTCGTCGAAGTCGCGCACGCCCGCCGCGCGTTTGCGGCGTTCGACCTCGGTGCGCACCGCGCGGGCGAAGGCGACCCGCTCCCCCGCCGGTGTGCCCTCGGCGCCCTCCGGGACGAGATCGGCCTGCGGATCGAAGATCGCGGCGCGGGCGGCGGCGGTCGCCTCGGCGAGACCGATCGGCGGGCTCGGGATCCGGCCGTAGGTGCGCAGATACAGATCCGCGACGACCTCGGTGGTCAGGTCGTCGACGTCCTCGACGAGCACCACGTCGGGTTCGCGTTCCCCGGCGATGCCGAGTTCGTCGAGCATGCGCTGGCAGAAGCCGTGGGTGGTGGCGATGGTGGTGGAGTCGAAATCCGACAGGGCCTGACGCAGCCGGGTGCGGTGCGCAGCGACGTCGCCCTCGGCGAGATACCGGATCAGCTCGTCGGCGCTGCGCCGCGCACTGTCCGGGTCGGCGAGCGCCGCCGCGACGGTCGCGAACCGTTCGCGGGTGCGTTCGCGCAGTTCCTGGGTGGCGGCGCGGCTGAACGTCACGAGCAGCAGGTCCGACAGGTCGGCGTGGCCCTCGGCGACGAACCGGGTCGCCAGGCCGACGATCGCGTAGGTCTTGCCGGTGCCGGCGCTGGCCTCGAGCACGGTGGTGCCGCGCGGCAGCGGGCCGAGCAGATCGAACGCCGTCGCCGGCGAGGTCGGCGCCGTCATCACGGCCTCCCCTGGGTTTCCGAGGCCAGCAACGGTTCCCACAGCCGCCGGGCGAGCACTCCGAAGCGGCTCGGGTCGTCGTACCAGGCGCGTTCGTCGTCGAGCGGCGGGGCGGTGGTCAACGCGTTCAGGCTCACTCCCGTTCCGTACAGGTAGGTCAGGTTCCGGTCCTTGCCGTCGCCGAACGCGCCGCCGAACTCCTTGGCGGCGGATTCGAGGGCCATCTCGACCGAGTCGCCGCGGTACCGCCGGTTCGCGTATTCGGCGGAGGCACAGGTGGTGATCGGCAGCGGCGTGTGCAGTCCGCGATCGCGCAGGCTCACCAGCCGCAGCAGCTGATCGCGCGCATCGGCGGGCGCGATGAGGGTGGAACGCCAGGCGGGGGTGCGGAAGCGACCGCGGCCGGTGGTGACCGCCTGCCACGTGCCGGGCCGGCCGGACGCGGCGACGGCGAGCAGGTGGACCCACGCCGTCATGCGCTGTTTCGGAGCCAGGCGCGAGAAGGTGCTTCGCGCGATCGTCGTGCCGTGGATGCCGCCGACGGTGCCGGTGAGGCGGCGGCCGTCGCCGAGGTCGACGACGACGTCGGCGGTGCCGGCGGCCCCGGCGTGCACCGGCCCGCACGTCGCGACGAGTTCCTCGACGGTGCGGGTGACGTCAGCGAGAACCTGCTCGCCCAGCGCGGCCGGAGGCAGGGTCCCCCGACGCCATTCGGCGGCGCGGAAGTCGGCGGGATCCACACCGGCCAGGCGTGCCTCGAGCATGCGTTCGCCGAGGTCCCAGCGGGCCAGGCCGTCGAGTTCGATGTCGAGAGCGTCGGCGATGTCCTCGTCGAGTTCGGGGATGCGCAGTCCCAGTCGCTGCCGCAGGAAACCCTGGGTCGGGTGCGTGAGGAAGGCGACGAGTTCGGCGAGGTCCACGTCGCCGTCGGCGCCGCGCGGAGCCAGCGACGCACACGCCGCCCCGACCGATCGGGGTGGTTCGGGATCGGGTCGCGCCGCGGCCCGGGCGCCGGCGAGGGCAGCGGTGTCGAAACTGAACGGCGCATCGGCACGGAAGTTGCGGGCATCGAAGGGCTGCAACGGATGCCGCCTCACCACCTTGTGCGGTTCGCTTCCCGTCATGACGGCGACGACATCGCGCAATTCGCTCAGCGGCACGGCGGGCGGCCGGTGTGCACCGGTGACGGGATCGGCGCCGGTGTGGAACAGCAGGACACGGTCGCGGGCGGACATCAGCGCGTCGAGCAGCAACTGCCGATCCTCGCTGCGCGGATCACGTTCTCCCACAACGGGATCGAGTGCGGTGACGTCGTCGCCGTCGATGTGGGTGCCGCGCGGGAAGTGCTCGTCGTCGAGCCCGAGCAGCACCACGACCCGATGCGGCACCGACCGCATCGGGACCATCGTGCAGACGGTGAGCTCACCGGTACGGAAGTTCGCCCGCGTCGGCCGGCCCGCGAGCCGGCTCGCGAGCATGGCCCGCACGTCGGGCAGACGCAGTTGCGCGTCACCGCTGTGCTCGACGGCGGCGGCCAGTTCGCGGTGCGCCTGGGTGATCTGCCAACCGTCGGCCGGGGCGACATCGGTGAGCAGGTCGACGGCACGGGCCAGGTCCGCGGCCCACCGGGTCGCGGGCTTGGGACCACGGAGGCTGTGCAGCACCGAATGCAGCCGGTCGATGTACTCGGCGAATCTCCCGGCGCGGTCGATGTCGTTGCTGTCCACGTCGTCGAACGGCAGTGCAAGCGAAAGCCATTCGCTCTGCGACTCGTCGGCAGCGACGCCGAGCAGGAGCCGGTCGAGTGCGGTGCCGAACGTGTTCTGCGGGAAGTCGGCGAGACCGACCGCCGCGCGCTGTCCCTTGGCCAGGCCCCAGCGCGCACCGGTCGCCACGGTCCATTCCTGCAGGCGCTCGAGGTCGTCGTCGGTGAAGCGGAGCCGCCTGCGCACCGGCGGCGCCGCGGCCAGGTCGAGGACCTGACTGGCGGTGACACGGGCGTCGGCGAGGTCGAGCAGCGTCGCGACGACGGCGAGCACCGGGTTGGTGCGGCGCAGGGCGCGGTCGGCGACACGCACCCGGAGGCCGTGACCCGGATGACCGTCGACGCCCTGCCCGAACGCGGCGTGGACCAGCGGGGCGTACGTCTCGACGTCGGGGCACATGACGATCACGTCGCGCGGTTCGAGCGTCGGGTCGTCGCGGAACAGGTGCAGCAGCGATTCGCGCAACACCTCGACCTGCCGGGTCGGTCCGTGGCACGCGTGGATCTGGACGGTGCCGTCGGCGGAGGCGGAACCGGCGACCGGGGCGCGGCCGGCGCGGATGTCGGCCTGCAGCCGGCCGAGCAGCGTGCCGGCAGGCTCGTCCGAAGAGTGGTGGACGTCGACGGCGCCGAGGACGCTCAGGCGCATCTGGAACTCGCGGACGTCGCGGGCCAGAGCGGCGAGCAGCGGATGCCGGACCGCGAGGGCGCTGTCGTCGTCCGCGCGCCGCAGCCGCGGCGGGATCTCGGCGAGTGCCTGCCACATCGCCGGGCTCGGGTGCGGCAGCCACAGGTGCACGTCGCGGCCGGCGCCGAGCGCGGACAGGACCGCGAGCTGCACCGTCGTGAGCCGGGTGGGTCCGAACAGCGACAGTCGTTCGGGCAGGTCGACGACGTCCGGTTCGGCGCGCAGCCGCGCGCAGGCGGCGTCGAGTCGCTGGGCGGGACTGTCGCTGCCGATGCGCTCGCGCAGGCGGCGCCACAGTTCGGGCTGCCAGAGCAGGTGCTCGTCGAGCGGCGCGCCGGTGCCGTCCGTGTCGCGGCCGTCGGCCCAGTCCAGGAGCATCTGCGGTCGCTGGGCACCGTAGCTGCGCATGAGGTCGGCCAGGTGCGCGGCGGTCGCGTACCGGCGGCCGGTGCGGAAGTCGTCGGTGCCGTACCCGAGGTGCCGGGACAGCACCGCGCACCACGGCTCGCCGACGCACTCGTCGATAACGGCGAGCAGTGCCCACAGCACGCGGGACGGATGCCAGGGATCGTCGTCGGCGGTGGTCCCGGAGGCCGCGGACAGCGCTTCGTCGACGAGTCGCGCGGGTGACGGGAAGTCGATGTTGGCCGCGACCCCGTCACCACCGGTCGTGCCGAGCGCGGTGGACAACCGCTGGGTGAGCCACCGTTCCATGCCGCGGGCGGGGACAGCCACGACCTCCCGCGCGAACGGATCGGCGGGCGGCGTCGCGAGCAGTGCGGCGAGGGTGTCGGCGAGGGTGTCGGCGCGCTCGGCGCGGTGCAGCGTCAGCACGCGTGTCCTCCTCGACGTCGTCCGGTGTTCCTCCTGCGGTCTATCACACCGGTCGGACATCGAGCACCGTCGCGCGACCCCCGGGCGAGGGCGGCGCGACGAGTGGTTCAGCGGGTGAGCCAGGCGGCGAGCGCGTCGCGGTCGTTCTCGACGATCCGGCCGATCATCTTCGCGGCCAGACCTTCGATCTGCCGGCCGACGATCGGGATCTTCACGGTGACCTCGCCGCGCACGGCGAGGACGGTTCCGTCCGCGGCGGGCCGCAGATGCGAGGTGCCCCGGAAGTCGACGGGGATGCCGCTGGCACCGCCGACGACGAGGCCGGTCGCGCCGTCGGCGCCGAGGGCGCCCCAGTGGTCGGTGCGTTCCATGATCATCGGGCCGCGCACGACGCCACGGACGAGCGCGGGCATGTCGGCCGGTTCGGTCCGTTCGGTCACGACGACGAGCAGCGTGCCGGGACCGTCCGGGTTCTCGATCCGCACGGTCGCGGTGGGACTGGCAGCGACGCGGTCACGCCAGTACCGCTCGTCGGTCAGCGCGGCGTGCACGTCGCGGGCCGGATGGTCGAGGACTGCCGTGAACTCGAATTTCTTCGGCACCGTTCGGACGGTACTGCGTTCCGGCGGTCGCGTCAGGGGAACGGGAGCGCGGGCCCACTACGCGAAGGAGAGGCCGTGGCGCTCGAGGTCTTCGCGCAGGATGCGAACGGCCTTGGGTCCCATGCCGTGCAGCGCGAGCAGGTCCCGTTCGGTGTACCGCGTGAGGTCCTCGAGGGTCGCGACGCCGATGCCGTCGAGCGCGCGCTGCGCGGGTGCGGAGGTCTTGGGCAACGGGTGTCCGGTCACGCGAACCAGTCTCGCCCGGTTTCGCCGGGAACGCAGCGGTTGGGTGCAACGCACCTCTGCCGGTGGCGCAAAGACCGCGCGTCGGGGGGGCACCGGCGACCGAGACGACGTCGCCGGGGACCAGGTGGACGCGGGGGTTCCGGGCGGGCAGGTCGTTGATCCGGACCAGGCCCTCCATGAGCAGGGCCGCGGCTTCACCGGCGGATCCGGCGAGACCGCTGTCCTGCAGAAAGCCGAACAGGGAGTCGGGAACGAGTGTCGGCATGCCGTCAGCGTGCCCGGTGTGCGCGTCGGGGCGGTCACCTACGCGGAACCATCGGGTGAACGATCCGCGAATACGGGTTGACTCCCCCCATTCCCGGTGCAACACTTAACCAAATGGTTCAGCATTCGGATCTGGATTCGACGTTCGCGGCACTGGCCGACCCCACCCGCCGCGGAATCCTCGAACACCTGGCGAACGGCCCCGCGTCGATCAGCGACCTGGCCGCGCGATTCGAGATGAGCCTGCCCGGCATCACCAAACACATCCGACTCCTGGAGGAGGCCGGCCTGGTACTGACGGAGAAGAAGGGCCGTGTGCGGTACTGCACCCTCGGCGCCAACCCACTCGACCACGTAGCGGCATGGATCCGCGGCCACCGGAAGTCGATCGAAGACCGCATGGATCGTCTCGCCGCATTCCTCGACGAAACCAAGGAGCCATCATGACCACCCCCGATCCCACTGTCACAGACACCACTCTCACCGTCACCAACCCCGGCGACCGCGTGATCCACATCGAACGCGTCTTCGACGCCCCGCTCGACCGGGTCTGGGCCGCCCATTCCGAACCCGACCTGCTCGTCCGATGGTGGGGCCGGGGGAACCGGCTCGACGTCGAGAAGTTCGAATTCGAACGCGGCGGACACTGGCGGTTCGTCGAGCACGCCGACGGCGAAACCCATGGATTCGAAGGACGATTCCGCGAGATCACCCCGAAGGAACGCATCGTCCAGACCTTCGAGTGGGACGGCATGCCCGGATACGTGTCGATCGACACCGCGACGTTCGTCGACCTCGGCGACGGTCGCACGAAGCTCGTCACCGAGAGCCTGTTCCACACCACCGAGGAACGCGACGGCATGCTGCAGTCCGGCATGGAGTCCGGTTTGAGCGCGAGTTACGTCGCACTGGATCGCCTGCTGGCGGCGTGACACCCGGACACCACACCCCCGCGTGACCCCCCGCGTGACACCGGCTCGGAGACTTCGGTCACCATGTCCGCATGAAACACGGGGGTGTGGCTGTTCTGTTGGGGGTCTTCGCGGTGACGGCGGGAACCGGATGCACGGTCGTCGTGCCCGGAATTCCCTCCGCCTCGGCCGAGGAGCCGACGTTCCCTGTCTCCGCCCCGCACGCGACCGCACCCGAGTCCGAGCTCGCATCGTCCCGGGCTCCGGGCATGTCCTCCCCGGTCCGATCCACCGTCGATGCCGAGAACTACCTGACCGCGCCGGGTGTCTACCACTTCACGAGCGCCAGCGGGAAGTTCGCGTGCATGATCTCCACGGAGGAACCGACGCTCGCCGGCTGCCACGGACCCATGCCGGCGACCGCACCGAAGGTGCCCGGCAGCGGCGCACCCGACGTCCTGGTACCGCCGAACTCGGTGTCCGTCACCGCCGACGGACCGGCCGCGTTCACGAGTGTGGGCGACACGCGGTTCCACGGTCCCGGAGCCGGCGTGCAGCCGCTGCCCTACGGTCACCGCCTCGACGCCGCCGGATTCACGTGCACCGTCGATCCCGTCACGGGCGTCACCTGCGCGGCACGCCTGCACGGATTCACCGTGTCGGACAGCGCATTCGACCTCTGGTAGTGCGCACGGCTCCGGCGCCGCGACGTCACCCGGCGGAGGCCTGCTCCGCGGCCCACTCGGCGACCCTCCGGACGCTCTCCTCCTCGGACAGGTCCTCGACGCGCGTCATGATCGACCAGCGCACCCCGAACGGGTCGCGGATCGAGGCGTAGCGGTCGCCGGAGACGAACGTGGCCAGCGGTTCACGGATGGCGGCACCGGCACGCTCGGCCCGCAGCACCACCTCGTCGACGTTCGAGCAGTACAGCCCGAGCGAATAGCAGTCGGCGTCCCCCTGCGGCGCCGCGACGAGCCCGTAGTCCGGATTGGGTTCGCCGAGTTGCATTCGCCCACAGCCGAAGTCGAGGTCGGCATGGACAACGATTCCCCCGATCTCGGTGACGTCGACGACGCGGGCACCGAACACCGAGCGGTAGAACTCGATGGCGTCGCGGGCCGACGGCACCGCGATGAACGGGGTCAGGCTGGTGGATCCGTGCGGGATACCGTCGGTCGTGTGGTCGCCGGTGACACCGGCTCCGGTCATGGTGTTCTCGTTCATGCCCCGACGCTAGGACCGGACCGTCGGGGGTGGCTTGTAGATTCGCGACAGCACACGAGAAGGGATCCGGCGTGACGACCAGCGACCGACGCGGGGTCCTGTATCCCGCGCGCCTGCCCACGTTCCATCGCGAACCGCCGCCGCGCGAACTCACAGGCCTGGTGCGGTGGTTCTGGATTCCGGAATGGCAGCTCGCCCCGGGCCGAACCTCGCGGCAGGAGGTCCTGTCCTTCCCCGCCTCGAATCTCACCGTCGGAGCCGATGGGGTGACCCTGTCCGGTCCGACGACGCGACGGTCGCACCGCGACCTGACCGGCACCGGCTGGGCGGTCGGTGCGCTGCTGCGCCCCGCCGCTGTCCCGGCGCTCGTCGGCGACCCCCGCGCGGCACGCGACCGGCAGGTCCCGTTCGAGGCAACCGAGCTGCACCGCGCCGTGACGGCGGCGATGTCGCCCGATGGTGACGGCGCCGCCCGGCGGGCTCGCGCGACCGCGGCGTACTCCGCGTGGCTCCTCGACCGTGTCGGCCCACCCGACGCCGAGGGTGAACTGGCCAACGCGATGGAGGACGCGATCGCCGCCGATCTCGGACCGACCCGTGTCGACGACCTGGCACAGACGCTGGGGATCTCCGTGCGCAGCGTGCAGCGCCTCGCGCTGCGGCACGTCGGGGTGACACCGCTGGCGATGATCCGCCGTTACCGGCTGCAGGAGGCCGCCCAGCGCCTGCGCGACGACCCGGCGATTCCGATCGGGCAGGTCGCCGCCGAACTCGGGTACGCCGACCAGGCACACCTGTGCGCGGACTTCCGGCGCGTGCTCGGTTTCACCCCGAGCACGTACCGCGACCGCGCCGGCCCCGGCGACGACCCGTCCCACCCCGCACCGACCGGGTGAGCGATCGGATCCGGTCCGGAGCCCGGACTCAGAAGTTGCCGCGTGCGGCCTGCTCCCGCTCGATCGCCTCGAACAGCGCCTTGAAGTTGCCCTTGCCGAAGCCGAGCGATCCGTGCCGCTCGATCAGTTCGAAGAACACCGTCGGGCGGTCGCCGATGGGCTTCGTGAAGATCTGCAGCAGGTAGCCGTCCTCGTCGCGGTCGACCAGAATGCCGCGCTTCTTCAGCTCCTCGATCGGCACCCGGACCTTGCCGATACGGGCACGCAGCTCCGGATCGTCGTAGTACGCATCGGGAGTCGCGAGGAACTCCACGCCCTCCTCACGCAGCCGGTCGACCGCGGTGAGGATGTCGTTGGTGGCCAGGGCGAGGTGCTGCGCACCCGGTCCGCGGTAGAAGTCGAGGTACTCGTCGATCTGCGAACGCTTCTTCGCGATCGCGGGCTCGTTGAGCGGGAACTTCACGCGGTGGTTGCCGTTGCACACCACCTTGCTCATGAGAGCCGAGTAGTCGGTCGCGATGTCGTCGCCGATGAACTCCGCCATGTTCGTGAAACCCATGACGCGGTTGTAGAAGTCGACCCACTCGTCCATGCGTCCGAGTTCGACGTTGCCGACGACGTGATCGAGCGCCTGGAAGATCCGCTTCGGCGCGCCCTCGCGCTTGCGGTAGGTCGAGGTGCGCTCGACGTAGCCGGGCAGGTACGGACCGTTGTAGCGCGACCGGTCGACCAGCGTGTGCCGTGTGTCGCCGTAGGTCGCGATGGCACCGATGCGGACGGTGCCGTTCTCGTCGCTCAGCTCGTAGGGCTCCTCGAGGACGGTCGCTCCCTGGCGCCGGGCGTGCTCGATGCACTTGTCGACATCCGGGACCTGCAGCGCGATGTCGACCACGCCGTCACCGTGCAGGCGGTGGTGCTCGATCAGCGGGCTGTCCGGATCCACCGCGCCCTTGATCACGAATCGCACGGCGCCGCTGCGCAGTACGTAGGCGTGGTGGTCGCGGTTGCCGGTGGTGGGTCCGGAATAGGCGACGAGTTCCATGCCGTAGGCCGACTGGAAGTAGTGCGCCGTCTGCGTCGCGTTGCCGACCACCCACACCACAGCGTCCCAGCCGCTCACGGGGAACGGATCCCGTTCGCTGTCGTACTCCACCAGACCGACGAGGCGCTGGAGCTCCTCGGCGTCGAGCTGAGCGAGTCGTTCGCTGTCGGTCAGGGTGTATTCCAGAGTCATCGCTGCAACCTCCTGCCGCTCACTGCGGCACAGTCGTTGTGTCGTGTGTCACCAGGAGAAACCCACCCGCCGGTGGGACGCAACGTCGCCTTCGGGAACTGGTCCGACTGACTCGAATTCGCTGGAATCCTGACGTTCACCTATACAATCAGGCTAGTTTTCGGCGTCCGATGGGAAGGAAGCGCGATGCGCGAGCCCGTGCAGCTGGACGAATTGGATTTCGCTCTTCTCGAGGCCCTGCACGCCGACCCGAAGGTCGGCGCGCTCGAGCTGTCCCGTCGCCTGAAGGTCGCGCGCGCCACCGTCTCGGCACGCCTGCGGCGCCTCGAGGACACCGGGGTGATCGCCGGCTACGAACCCCGGATCAACCTCGCCGCAGCAGGTTTCGAGGTCCAGGCGTTCGTGACGATGGAGATCGTGCAGGGCGCTCTCGAAGACGTCACGGAGGTCCTCGAACGCATCCCGGGGGTGCTCGAAGCGTTCGCCACCACCGGCGCGGGCGACGTCCTGTGCCGCATCGGGGCCGAATCGCATCTCGGCCTCCAGCAGACCCTCATCGAACTGAACCGCTCGTCGATCGTCGCGCGCTCGACGAGCGTGATGGTGCTGTCGGAGGTCGTGCACTACCGGGCGATGCCGCTGCTCCGCACCCTCCAGCCCGAACGATCCGCGAAAGCACCCGCGTACCGGCGCTGAGCCGATCACGTCCACAATCCCGTTCCGACTAGCCGGATTGCACAGAAAAAAGCGCTTCGGGCATCCGGACCCTCCGCACGCTGCACAGTTCTCCGAGGCACAGTTGCGCGGCATTTGTTACTGCCGTCACAGTCGTTCGCCATGAAGAACCTGCTGACCCGATTCGAAGAAAAAGCCCCCGAGATCGTCTTCGAGTGGCACGACACCGAGACCACCGCCCGGGGCTGGGTCGTCATCAACTCGCTGCGGGGCGGCGCAGCGGGCGGCGGCACCCGCATGCGCCGCGGTCTCGACCGGCGCGAGGTGGAGTCGCTGGCGAAGACCATGGAGATCAAGTTCACCGTCTCCGGACCCGCGATCGGTGGCGCCAAGTCCGGCATCGATTTCGATCCGTCCGACCCGCGCAAGGAAGGCGTGCTGCGCCGTTGGTTCGCGGCGGTCACTCCCCTGCTGCAGGCGTACTACGGCACCGGCGGCGACCTCAACGTCGACGAGATGAACGAGGTCGTTCCGCTCACCGAGGCCAACGGCCTGTGGCACCCGCAGGAAGGCGTCGTCAACGGTCACTTCGGCAAGGACGAGCGCCAGCGGATCCAGCGGGTGGGCCAGCTGCGGCTCGGCGTCGCGAAGGTCGTCGAGGACGCGCGGTTCACCCCCACCACCAGCACGAAATACACTGTCGCCGATCTGATCACCGGTTACGGCGTCGCCGAGTCGGTCCGTCACCACCAGCTCGTCTACCGGGGCAGCGACCTGGCGGGCAAGCGCGTGGTGGTGCAGGGCTGGGGCAACGTCGGCGCCGCCGCTGCCTACTATCTCGCCCAGGCCGGCGCGTCGATCGTGGGCATCATCGACCGCGACGGCGGCATCCTCGAGCCCGAGGGGCTCTCCTTCGACGAGGTCCGCACCCTGCTGCTCGAGCGCGACGGCAACGCCCTGCGCAGCGACCGCATGCTCCCCTTCGACGAGGTGAACGCCCGCATCTGGGATCTCGGAGCCGAGATCTTCCTGCCCTGCGCCGCAAGCCGACTCGTCACCCGCGAGCAGGTCGACCGCATGGTCGCTGCGGGACTCGAGTCGATCGCCTCGGGCGCGAACGTCCCGTTCGCCGACGACGAGATCTTCTACGGCCCCACCTACGAGCACGCCGACAAGTCCGTCGCCGTGATCCCCGACTTCATCGCCAACTGCGGCATGGCCCGCGCCTTCGCCCAGCTCATGGAAGGCGACGTGGAGGTCTCCGACGCCGCGATCTTCGGTGATGTGTCCACCACCATCGAGACTGCCCTGCGTCGGTGCCACGACCGTTCGGCCGAGCTCACCGGACTCGCCGCGACGGCCTTCGAGATCGCACTCGACCAGCTGGTTCCGGCCGGGGAGCGCATCGATGACTGAAACCCTGGCTCCCGCGACCACGACCGGTGCCCAGAGCACCGCCGGTCTGCATCGCGCGATGAGGCCCCGCCAGCTCGTCATGATGAGCCTCGGCGGCGCCATCGGGGCCGGCCTGTTCGTCGGGTCGGGGGCGGGCATCGCCGTCGCCGGCCCGGCGATCCTGATCTCGTTCCTCGTCGCGGCCGTTCTCGTCGTGTTCGTGATGCGCATGATGGGTGAGATGGCTGCGGCCAACCCCGCCAGCGGCGCCTTCTCAGAACACACCGAGAACGCCCTGGGTCCCGTCGCGGGCCGGACCATCGGGTGGTTGTACTGGGTGCAGGTCATCATCGTGATCGCCGCGGAGGCCACCGGCGCTGCCGCGATCACCGCGGTGGCACTGCCCGGGATCCCCCAGTGGGCGTCCGCGCTGTTCTACATGGTCGCGCTGACGGGCGTGAACCTCGTCGGCGTGCGCCGCTTCGGCGAGGTCGAATTCTGGTTCGCCGCAATCAAGATCGCCGCGATCCTCGGGTTCCTGGTGATCGGTGTCGCGATGATCGCCGGGTGGATGCCCACGTTCGAGACGACCGGCTTCGCGAACCTCACGGCGCACGGCGGGTTCGCCCCCACCGGTATCGCCGGTATCGCCGCCGGCCTGCTCATCGTGGTGTTCGCGTTCGGTGGCACCGAGATCATCGCGATCGCCGCCGCGGAGACCGCCGATCCCCGTCGTAACGTGGGCCGCGCGGTGCGCACCCTGGTGTGGCGCATCCTCGTGTTCTACATCGGGTCGGTGCTCGTGATGGTGACGATCCTGCCGTGGACCTCCGAGGACCTCGCGACCGGTCCGTTCGTCGCCGTGCTGCAGGCCGGGGCCGTCCCGGGTGCCGCCGCGGTGATGACCGTGATCGTCGTGGTCGCGCTGCTCTCGTCGCTCAACGCGATGCTGTTCAGCGCGTCCCGGATGATCTTCTCGCTGTCGCACCGAGGATCGGCGCATCCCGTCTTCGGGCGACTGTCGTCCAACGGCGTTCCCCGCAATGCGGTGCTCGCTTCGGTGGCGTTCGGCTTCGTCACGGTCGGGCTGAACTTTCTCTACCCCGACCGGGTGCTGCCGCTGCTCCTCAACGCCGTCGGCTCCACGATCCTGGTGCTGTGGACGTTCGTCGCGGTCTCGCACATCGTGCTCCGTCGTCGCGCACGACGCAACGGCACCGAGGATGCACTGCCGCTGAAGATGTGGGGCTTCCCGTACCTGTCGTACGCGACGCTCGGCCTGCTCGCCGGCATCGCGGTGCTCGCGCTGTTCGACACCGCCGCGCGCACACAGCTGCTCGCGACCGGCGCTCTGACCGCAACGATCGCCGGTACCTGCACGGTGCTGGCGCGGCGACGCGCTGCGGCCGAAAAGGTTCAGGAGCACCAACCGTAAGGACGCGTGATCACCTTTACCAAGTGACCGGCGGGGTCGAGGAACCAGGTTCCTCGACCCCGCCGTTTCTGTTGATGATGACTTTCGGGCCGCTTCCCGGTCGATACAGGAGAACGGATCCATTCGACCCTGGGAGAGATCATGACCCAGCAGACCGCCCGTGCCCTACCTCCGATCGTCGACCGGCAGACCTGGCGGGAAGCGCTCGACGACCTGCGCAGACGGGAGAAGGCCGCCACCCGTGAACTCGACGCCATCGCGGCGCAGCGCCGCAGGCTGCCGATGGTCGAACTGCCCGATTACACGCTGATCGGCCCGGACGGCCCGATTCGCCTCGTCGACGTGTTCCAGGGCCGCTCGCAGCTCATCGTCTACCACCACATGTGGTCCGACGGCGCGGAGTGGCAGTGCGGCGGATGCACGAGCCTCTCCACGCAGTGGACCCGGCTGGACATCCTCGACAACTACGACGCCCGCATGGTCATCGTCACCAACGGTCCCATCGACGAGGCACTGGCCTACAAGGCCAAGGTCGGCAACAGGATGGACTGGTACTCGTCCTCGGAGAGTTCGTTCGGCGCCGACGTCGACGCGCCGCCCGGCGGCGACTTCGCAGTCAACGTGTTCCTCCGCGACGGCGACAAGGTCTACCGCACCTGGCACACCACCGGCCGCGGCACCGAACAGCTCAGCTACACCTTCGCCCTGCTCGACATCCTGCCGTGGGGCCGGCAGGAGGAATGGCAGGACTCCCCCGAGGGATGGCCGCAATCGCCCACCTACTCCAAGTGGCTCGACTCCCCCGACGTGGCGCGGCTCTACGGTCCGGGCACAGACGCCCGGTAAGGTTCGCCGCGTAGCGGCGCCGCTCCCCCACGTGGAGGTGAGTCCGAATCACTTTCCGACACAATCCAATCGAACTGATCGAACTAATCGGCGAGATTTCGGCTGCCGATCCGGCCGGTTCCGTCCCGCAGGGGGCTCGGCTCCACCGAAGCGACATCGTCCCGCCCCGGTGAGACCTTCAGCGGGCGTACAGCCGCCGCCGGTCCATCGCTCCACAACCTCGCGGCCTTGCGGCGGTATCTCCGGCCGAAGGTCTGCATGAGAACGAAGCGCGGGACGGCGGGGATGACGTGCAGGATCACATCGCGGTCCTCCGGGGTGGCGCCGTCGACGATCCAGGGTCCTTCGGCTCCCAGCTCGACGATGCCCTTCGGTTTGACGAAGTACTCGTTCTCGACGGCGAGGTACTCGGCTGTGGTGAGGGTGGCGCCGACGACCGGCATCATCTCGAGTTCTTCACGCCGAAGGTGCGGCAACAGGACCTCGTTGAGCCCGGCCAGCGCGCCGAGCAACCGTTCCCGCGCGCCCGCATCTACGCGGTAGGCCCGGGCAGCTTCCTCCAGAGCGGTGATCGCGGGCGCGATCCGCCGATGGTCGGTCGCCATCTCGTCGAGCAGTGCACTCGCGGAGGGATTCCTGGCCCGGATCAGCGGCCACAGTCCGGCATCCTCGGCGGTGTGGTGCAAGTGCAGGGCACGCATCATCCACACGATGTGGTCGGCGAGCTCTCGTCGGCGTCGCTCGTCGGGTGGTGATTCGGACACCAGTACCAGCGGGTTCGTTCCAGATCGCGACGCAGAGCGCTGTGGACGATCCCCATGTTTCGGGTATCGGCGGGCTCATGACGCTCCATGTCCATGGCCCTCTCCTTCCCTTCGTCCGCTCAGCCCCTCGAATTCATGGAAGCCTTCTGCCGCACAACGGATTACGACTCTTGTGCAAAGGCTCGACAGATTGCTCCGATGCTCAGGGATGCGGTGGCGGAGTTCGCGGTGGCGGACCTGATACATTGAGTTCAATCAGGTTGTACCCAAATTATCGGAGCGGTGATGGCCGAAGTCAAGAGGCGATACGACTCCTCCGGCAGGCAGGAACAGGCCCGCGCGCGACGTCGCGCCGTGGTCGTGGCCGCGAAAGAGTTGTTCGAACGCGACGGCTTTCGGGCCACCACCCTCGCCGGGATCGCGGACCGGGCGGGTGTCTCGGTCAAAGGCCTGTACAAGAGTTTCGGCAGCAAGGCGGCGCTGGCGAAAGCGGTCTTCGACTTCGTGATCGCCGGTGACGACGAACCGGTGCCGGTCGCCGAACGTCCGGAGCAGCAGGCGATGTTCGCCGAACCGGACGTGCGCCGCAAGATCGAGATATTCGTCCACGCCCTGGCCCGCCGGCAGCAACGATCGGCGAAGGTGCAGATCCTCATTCGCGACGGACGGCACGTGGACGACTCGCTCACCCCGGTGTGGCGGCAACTGAGCGAGGAGGGACTGACCGCAGCGACGATGCTCGGGGGGCACTTCCTGGCCACCGGACAGCTTCGTGCCGGCGTCGACCTCGACGAGGTTCGCGATGTTCTGTGGAACTATCTGGCGATCGACACCTACGAGCGACTGGTCCTCGAACGGGGTTGGACACTCGACCGGTATGCGGACTGGGTGGCGCGAACGGTCGTGGCCGCGCTCTGCCCACCGTGATCAGAGCACGTGCGGAATCAGCCGCCACGTGCGGGCGATGTAGCGGCGGTAGGGGTCGCCGAGCGCGTCGACGAGCATGCGTTCCTCCGCCGGTATCCGCACCACATAGGCGGCGGCCAGCGCGAGCACCGTGAGGGGCGCCAGCCAATTCGTATATGCGAGAGTGAATCCCAGCGCACAGATCAGCGCTCCCGTGTACGACGGATGCCGGATCCGCGCGTACGGCCCGGTGTCGATCACCCGCTGACCCGCGACCGTCTGCAGTTCGAAGGTGAACGCCGCACCGAGTTCCCGCACCGCGCGCAGCCGGAATCCCTGCCCCGCCAACGCAATCGCCAGTCCGGCAACGAAAAGGAGCAGCGGCGCGGTGGTGATCGTCGTTTCCGTGACGGTCAGGCTCAGAACGGGACCGCCGACATAGACGGCGACGAGGCCCAGCCCGACGGCGACACCGGTTCCGCGGCCGACCGGGTTCGTCGCGGACGGCGGATGCCTCCGCCCGATGAGAACCTCGGAGACGATCCACGCTGCCAGCGCCACGACCAGGGCGATCCCGGCCAGGGGCTCGGCGGCGAACAGCGGAGCGGTCACGGTCCGAGTATCCCGCCGCGCCCGGATCGGGCGCCCGCGAACCCTCGCGAACCACCCGGAGAGGACCGGCCCGGTCGGTACCATCGGATTCGTGCCCGCCCCGGAACACATGCACGCGGCCTACGTCGAATCGCTCGGCGGCGTCGACGCGATTCGCTACGGCCTGTTGCCCGTTCCGCGATGCGGCCCCGGTGATGTGCTCCTGCGGGTCGAGGCGGTCGCGGTCGACAACGTCGACACCTTCGTCCGGTCCGGACGATTCCGAACCGAGGTGACGTTCCCGTTCGTGATCGGACGTGACGTCGTCGGCACCGTCGTCGACCGGGGCGCCGACGTGACGGCCCCGAACATCGGCGACCGCGTGTGGTGCAACAGCCTGGGGCACGACGGCCGGCAGGGCCCGACCTCGGAATACACGACCGCTCCGGTCGAACGGGTGTATTCGCTGCCCGAAGGGGTGGATCCGGTCGTCGCGGTCGCGGTCGCGCACCCCGCGGCGACCGCGCATCTCGCCCTGTACACCCATGCCGGTCTGCGGGCGGTCGACACGGTGTTCGTCGCCGGCGGCGCCGGGCATGTGGGCTCGGCGTTGACCGCCATGGCTGCACGCTCCGGTGCGAGCGTCCTGGCGTCGGCGCGCGCGCAGGACCACGAATGGTGCCGTTCGGCGGGCGCGGCGCAGGTGTTCGACTATGCAGCTCCCGACCTGATCGAACAACTGTGCGCCGCCGCTCCGAACGGTGTCGACGTGCTCGTCGACACGTCCGGCCGGCTCGATCTCTCCGACGCCCTGGAGCTGCTCGCGCTGCGTGGCCGGATCGTGGTGATGGCCGGGATGGACCGGAAACTCGAGTGCCGGGCAGGCGATCTGTACCCCCGCGACCGCAGTCTGCTCGGCTTCGCGATCAGCAACGCCACCACCGACGAGCTGGCCGAAGCCGCACGGCACGTCACCACGTTGCTCGCCGACGGGGTGCTGCGCCCCCGGCACATCGAGGAGCTACCGCTGAGCGCCGCCGGCGAGGCCCACCGCCGCCTCGAGGCCGGAGAGGCGCGCGGCACCCGCCTGGTGCTGCGTCCCGACAACTGAACGGGAGGCCGACGCGATGGACATCGGAAACGGCCGGGTAGTGATCGAGTGGGAGGGCGGCCGCACCGTCGTGGACGCGCCCGACCAGGTGCGGATCGGCCGGGACGAGGCAATGGACATCACGATCGCCGATCCGATGGTCTCCCGCGAGCATGCCCGCGTGCTGTGGGACGACGGCTGGTACGTCACGGACTCGGACAGCAAGAACGGCACGTTCGTCGACGGCCACCGCGTGGATCGGATCGCGGTGACCGACTCCGTCGTGGTGCGCTGCGGCGGTCCCTTCACCGCGCCGTCGCTGAAGATCAGCGTGGCCGACCCGTCCGCGACACGGACCCGGAAGGGCATGATCGAGCAGTGGCGGACGATGCGCGCCGACGATATGCGGCCCGCACCGCGCCGCAAGCGACGCCCCCTGGAAGCCGGCGCACGTTCGATCGGACGCGACCGGACCTGCGACATCGTCGTGAACGACGTCCTCGTCTCCCGCGTCCATGCGGCGTTGCACACCGGCCCGTCGGGCCTCGAGATCGAGGATCTGGGCAGCGTCAACGGCACGTACGTCGACGGGAAAGCGGTGACCCGCACACCCCTGCGCGACGGCGACGTCGTCACCATCGGCAACACCGATCTGGTGGTGCACGGCGATCGCCTCGTGCCACGGCAGGAGGAGCCGTCACCCACGGTCGGGCTGCGTGTGCACGGCGTCGGTCTGACGATCTCCGGTGGGCAGCGACTTCTGGACGACGTCAGCCTGTCCGCCCCGCTCGGCACGCTCACCGCCGTGATCGGCCCGTCCGGGGCGGGCAAGTCGACGGTCGCGAGGATCATTTCCGGAACCACCGGCCCGACCGACGGTGTCGTCGAATTCGAGGGCCACGACGTGCATTCGGAGTACGAGGCGTTGCGGTCGCGGATCGGACTCGTCCCGCAGGACGACGTGGTGCACCGACAGCTCACCGTGCGGCAGGCACTCGGCTATGCGGCGGAACTGCGGCTGCCGCCGGACACGACGCGTTCGGACCGGGACGAGGCCATTGCGAATGTGCTGGCGGAGCTGCAGCTCACCGAGCACGCCGACACCCGTGTCGATCATCTGTCCGGCGGGCAGCGCAAGCGGGCGTCGGTGGCCCTGGAGCTGCTCACCGGTCCGTCACTGCTGATCCTCGACGAGCCCACGTCCGGGCTGGACCCGGCCCTGGACCGGCAGATCATGGCCACCCTGCGGCGCCTCGCGGACCTGGGCCGGGTGATCCTGGTGATCACGCATTCGCTGTCCTATCTGGAGATGTGCGATCAGGTGCTGCTCCTGGCACCAGGCGGCAAGACCGCCTACGTCGGCCCGCCCGCGCAGGTGGGTTCGGCGCTGGGCAGTACCGACTGGGCGGAGATCTTCGCCCGGGTCGCGGCCGAACCCGACGCCGTGTACGCCGATCACCTGGCGCGCAGCACCCTGGTCGAGCAGCCACCGGCGACCGAGCCCGGTCCGCTGCCGCAACCGGCCCAGACGTCGCGGACGAAGCAGCTCGGCACGGTGGCGCGGCGGCAGCTGCGACTGATCCGCGCGGACCGCGGATATCTGATCTTCCTGTCGGTGCTGCCGTTCGTCCTCGGTGGCCTGACCATTCTCGTGCCGGGCGACGACGGTTTCGGATTCCCGTCCCCCGGCGAAGAACCCGGAGAGCTGTCGTTCATCCTCATCCTGCTGATTCTCGGCGCCTGCTTCATGGGCCTGTCGCTGACGGTGCGCGATCTCGTCGGCGAACGGCAGATCTACTTCCGGGAACGCGCCGCGGGACTGCAATCCTCCGCTTATCTGTGGGCCAAGATCCTGGTGTTCTGTGCGGCGGCGATCGTCCAGTCCGTCGTATTGGTGCTGGTGGTCATGGCCGGCAAGGGCGCTCCGGGCCCCGGCTCCCTGATTCCGGTCGGCGCCGTGGAACTGATGGTGGACATCGCGCTGACCACGTGCTCGTGCGTCGTCCTCGGCTTGGCCCTGTCCGCGGTGGCCCGGTCGAGTGAGCAGGTCATGCCGATGCTCGTTGTGGCGGTGATGGTGCAGCTGGTGATGAGCGGGGGCCTGATCCCGATCACCGGCCGCGTCGTGCTCGAACAGTTGTCGTGGCTGTTCTCGGCACGCTGGGGATACGCCGCATCGGCCTCGACCGTCGACCTTCGAGCGAAGGATCCGACGGCCGAGGCCGATGCGCTGTGGCAGCACACCGCGTCGGCGTGGCTGCTCAACATCGGGATGCTGGTGCTGGTCGGAGTCGTGCTCGCGCTGTTCGCCTACAGTCGGCTGCGGCTGCGGGGTCGGCGCTCGGCACGTCGACGCGAACTCCGCGCTCGCGCAGGCGGCTGATCCGTGCCGCGACCGACACCCGAACAAAGGACACGGCCATGAGCTTCGACACCCCCGCGGGAACTCGTGGTGCCCGCCAGCCGTCCGGTCCCCTGTTCCGTCTGGTCAACAAACTGATGGCCGGGCGCATCCGGCGCAGTGGCCGCTTCCGCGGGAGCAATGCCCTCATCCTCACCACTGTGGGCCGCAAGACGGGGCAGGAACGTTCGACGCCGGTCAACTGGTTTCCCGGTCCGGACGGCAGCCGGCTCATCGTCGCCTCGGCCGCCGGCGCCGCCGGCAATCCCGGCTGGTACTACAACATCGCGGCCAACCCCGACAAGGTGCGCATCGAGGTCGAAGGACGCACCGTCGCCGTCGACGCCGAGCAACTTCACGACGCCGAACGAGAGCGCGCCTGGGAACAGATCGTCAGCGCGAGCCCGGGGTTCGCCGATTACGAGAAGAAGACCGACCGCGAGCTTCCCGTCATCCGACTCACCGAGCGGAACTGACCCACGATCGGCGCCGACTCTGCTTTCCCCACCAGGTCCGCTGTCGGAGACCGCAGCAGACTCGGTCCGCAGCCGCGACCGGACCGAACCTCGCGCACTCCACGCAGCCCGAAGCAGCTGAGCAGCGCGGGGGCCAGGGGCGGCGGCCGCGACCACGAGGAAGGCCGTGGAGAACCCGCTGCCGAGCGCCTCGAGCGCGCGGGGTTGCGCGGCGGCACCGGGCGCGCCCTCGGGCAGCCTACCCAGCGCGATCGGGCGGAGCCTGCGGCGGCGGGTGGGACGGCGGCGCGATCGCATCCACCTGGTCGTTGCTCACGTAGTGACTCCGTCCGGTATCCGAGGGCCCGGAATCGGCGCGCGAGACCGAGTAAAATTTCGCTCGATCGTTCCCGTTCTGCCTGCAACGGTGAGGATTGTCGATGCCGAGATCCGATCGGACCGCAGATCCCACCACCCCGGCCCGACCCCGGCGGCGGACGTCCTCCCCTGCTCCGGCGCTCACCGGTGCCGCTGCATCCGCGACCGCGACAGCCAGGGCTTCCCTCGCTCGGAGCAACCCATGACGACACCGATCGGACTCGACGACCTTCCCGGCCCCCACGGACTCCCGTGGCTCGGCAACCTGCTGGACATCGACACCCACAGCCCGATCGACGGCTTCATCGCGCTCGCCCGCGAATACGGCCCGATCTACAAGCTGTCGCTACCCATGGGAACCCGGGTGATGGTCTCCGGCGCCGATCTCGTCGACGACCTGTGCGACGACACCCGGTTCGACAAACAAGTCGGTGCCGGGCTCGGCGCCCTCCGCAACAGCGTCGCCGGATCCGGATTGTTCACCAGCGCAACCGACGACCCGTTGTGGCATCGCGCCCACAACATCCTCATGGCGCCGTTCAGCCAGCAGGCGATGCGCGACTACGTCCCGCGCATGCTGGACATCGCCGGCCAGCTGATGGACAAGTGGTCGCGTCTCAATCCCGGCGACGAGGTGAACGTCCCGGTCGACATGACCGCACTGACCCTCGACACGATCGCCCTGTGCGGGTTCGACTACCGATTCAACTCCTTCTACCGCGAGACACCGCACCCGTTCGTCGCGGCGATGGTCCGCTCACTGGCCCAGGCCCAGAAACGCGCCCGCCAGCTGCCGATTCAGCGGCGCCTGGACATCCAGGCGAAACGGCGGGCCCAGGAAGACCAGGAGTACATGCAAACCCTTGTCCAAGGGCTCATTTCGGAACGTCGCCGACGCGGAAGCGACGCCGACAATACGGACCTGCTGGGCCGCATGCTCGAGGGTGTCGATCCGAAGAGCGGTCTCGGCCTTCCCGACGAGAACATCGTCGCCCAGTGCCTGACATTCCTGATCGCCGGGCACGAGACGACCAGCGGCCTGCTCTCGTTCGCACTGTACTTCCTGGTGAAACACCCCGAGATCGCCGACCGTGCGCGGGCCGAGGTCGACGAGGTGCTCGGCGACAATCCACGGCCTACCTACGAGCAGATCCGCCGCCTCACCTACGTCACGCAGATTCTCGACGAGACGCTCCGATTGTGGCCCACCGCACCGATGTTCACGCGTGCTCCACGCCAGGACGAGATCCTCGCCGGACGCTACGCGATCCCCGCCGGCACAGGACTTTCCGTAATCATCCAAGCGTTGCACCGCGACCCGGCCGTCTGGGGCGACGACGCCGACACATTCGATCCGGACCGCTTCACCCCCGAACACAAGCAGGCACTTCCCCCGAACGCCTACAAGCCCTTCGGCACCGGGATGCGGGCCTGCATCGGACGGCAGTTCGCGATGCAGGAGGCCACGCTCGTCCTCGGAATGCTTCTGCAACGCTTCGAGTTCGAAGATCACCGCGATTACCAACTGCACACCCGGACCGCGCTCACCGTCAAACCGGACGAGTTCTACATCCGGGTCCGGCCTCGCGCGGGGCACACACTCGGCACCGCGGCGCCTGTCGCCGCTGACACCGCGCCCACCCCGGAACCTGCCGCCGAGCCGGCAGCACCCGCCACCGGGCACGGCACACCGCTGACGATCCTGTTCGGATCGAATCTCGGTACCGCCGAAGGCATTGCGAACAAACTCGCCCGGGAAGGCACCGAACGCGGATTCCGGGTGACCGTCGGCACGCTCGACGACCACATCGATGCCGCCCGTACGGCGTCGTCGCTGATCGTGGTGTGCTCGTCGTACAACGGGATGCCACCGGAGAACGCCGAACAATTCGTCGCGGCGCTGCGCGAGCCGTCGCTGCCCGACGATGCGTACTCGGCCGTGCGGTACACCGTGTTCGGCTGCGGCGACACCGACTGGGCCGCCACCTATCAGGCGGTCCCGACCCTCATCGACACGGAACTCGAACGGCACGGCGCGCAACGCATCCGCCCGCGCGGTGCGGGCGACGCGCACGGCGACTTCGACGCCCAGTACCGGCAGTGGCATTCGGAGCTGTGGTCGGACTTCGAAACAGCGCTCGATCTGCCCTCGGCAGCCGTCGCACCTCCGGACGGCGGTGGCATGTCGATCTCGATCGTCAACCGTCAGCTCGCCAATCCAGTCGTCCTGTCCTATCGAGCCGTCCCCGCCCGGGTCCGTGTGAACCGGGAACTCGTGCGCGATGGTGCCACCGTTCCCGAGCCTCGATCCACCCGGCACGTCGAGGTCGCGCTGCCCGAGGGCATGGACTATCGCGCCGGTGATCATCTGGGCGTGCTGCCGCGCAACAGCGTCGACTTGATCCGCCGGGTGATGTGGCGGTTCGGTTTGGATGCCGGGATGTACCTCACGATCGTCGCGAACCCGGGCACCCACACCCACCTGCCGGTCGACGAATCCACCCCGCTGCTGGGCATCCTCGGCAGCTGCGTCGAGCTGCAGGCCTGCGCCACCCGCTCCGACATCGAGGTGCTCGCCGAGTACACCGAGGACCCGGAACAACGCGCCGAACTGCTGGACCTCCTCGACGACGAGCAGTACCGCGACGAAGTCGCCCTGCCCAACGTGTCGGTTCTCGACCTGCTCGAGCGCTTCCCCGCCTGCACGGTGCCGTTCGAGAAGTACCTGGATCTGCTGCCACCGCTGCAGCCGCGGTACTACTCGATCTCGTCGTCGCCGGCGACCGATCCGGCGACGTGCAGCCTCACCACCGGGGTGCTGCGTGCCCCGGCTCGCGGTGATGGTCGCCCGTTCGCGGGTGTGTGCTCGAACTATCTGGCGGACATGGCGCCCAACAGCACCATCTTCGTCTTCCGCCGTCGGCCGACCATCCCGTTCTACCCGCCGTCCGATCCGAGTGTGCCGATGATCATGATCGGGGCCGGGACAGGGCTGGCACCCTTCCGCGGGTTCCTTCAGGAACGCGCGACCCAGAAGGCACGGAGTGGTTCGGTGGCCCGTTCGCTGTTGTTCTTCGGTTGCCGCTGCCCCGGATACGACGACATCTACTCCGACGAACTGGAGTCCTACGCGTCGAGCGCCGACGTCGGGGTGCACATCGCGTACTCACGGCAACCGCGCGAGGGCCGCCGGTACGCGCAGGACGAGATGCTCGCCCACCAGGACGAGATCTGGGATCTGATCGGGCAGGGCGCGTCGATCTTCGTGTGCGGCAACGCCCGCACGCTCGCTCCCGGGGTTCGTGCTGCCCTCAGCCAGATCGTGGCAGGTAAGCGCGGCTGCTCGGTCGACGAGGCGCAGACCTGGCTGTCCGGTATGCGCGCAGAACACCGCTTTCTCGAGGACATCTGGGGCGGAAGCTGAGTAACGCCGCGAGCCCCGCAATACCGGGCCCGCGCGGGTTTTGCTGCCTATACTCCCGGCATGCTGATCATCGGGATCATCCTGTTCGGATTGCTCGTCGGCGCGGTCGCACAGCTCGTCGTGGGCAAGTCCAAGTCCGGAATCGACTGGACCCTGGCGTTCGTTGCCGGTGTCGGCGGTTCGTTCGTCGGTGGCCTGATCATCAGCCTGCTCGCCGGCGACGGTCTGGCGCTGCGCCCCAGCGGCATCATCGGTTCGATCGCGGGCGCGATCATCGTGACCGCATTGTGGTCGTGGTGGAAGACGAGGTCCACGTCGCCGGTCGACTGACCATGCTGCACACCTGACCGCGCCGCACACCTGACCTGCGGATACACGATTCCGGCAGCGAGAGCGCGCTTCCGGCCGTACCGTGAACCGATGATCACCGGCGTACACACTCTGGTCTACTCCGACGACCCCGACGCGACCCGCGCGTTCTTCCGCGACATCCTCGGGTTCCTCTCCGTCGATACCGGTGGCGGCTGGCTCATCTTCCGCACCGGACCGTCCGAACTCGGCGTCCACCCGACGTCGGGCGTCCACGAAGGCGTCGAGTACTCCTCGCCGCGGCAGCATTCGATCTCGCTGATGTGTGACGACCTCGAAGCGACGATGGCCGAATTGTCCTCGAAGGGTGCACGATTCACCCGTGAGGTACGCGACGACGGCTACGGCCTCACCGTCGATGTTGCGGTACCCGGGGCCGACGACATCCTGCTGTTCCAACCGCGCTACGATCCGCCGGCCTTCCTCTGACCGGCACGGCGACGCCGATCATGCGGGCGAATGCGGTGCTCCCACACCCGGATCGATCCGCACCGGGCCGTCCGCCGTCGGCTTCACGGGGAAGTCGAAGATCGTCGTCGGAATGTACACCGTCGCACAGGAGTTGGGGATGTCGACGACCCCCGACAATCTTCCCTCGATCGGTGCCGCGCCGAGCAGCAGATATGCCTGTTCCGGGCTGTATCCGAATTTCGTGAGGTAGTCGATCGCGTGCAGGCATGCCCGCTGGTATGCCAATTGGGAATCGAGGTAGCGCTGTTCGCCGTCGAGGGTGACCGAGGTGCCGGAGAACGCGAGCCATTCCGAGAACTGCGGGTCGGTGTTGCCCGGCATGAAGATCGCATTCTCGCTCACCCCGTAGGTCTCCATGCCTCCCCGGATGAGGTCGACGCGCAGATCGATGAAGCCGCCCATCTCGATGGCCCCGCAGAACGTGATCTCGCCGTCGCCCTGGGAGAAGTGCAGGTCGCCGACCGACAGGTTCGCGCCGTCGACGAACACCGGGTAGAAGATCCGACTCCCCTTGGTGAGGTTCTTGATGTCCTGGTTGCCGCCGTTCTCGCGCGGCGGCGCGGTCCGTGCCGCCTCTGCTGCGACCCGGTCGAAATCCGCACCGGTGAGGCTGCCGAGGATCGCGCCGTCCGGCTCGGGCGGTAGTGCCAGCGGCGGCACCCGATCCGGATCCGTGGCGATCAGCGCGGCTTCGCGCGTGTTCCACGTCGAGAGCAGATCGTGCGAGGGGGCCGTCCCCATCAGCCCGGGATGCACGATGCCGGTGAACGACACGTGCGGGACGTGGCGACTCGTCGTCTTCTGTCCGGAGAAGTCCCAGATCGCCTTGTACGCGTCCGGGAATTGATCGGTGAGGAAGCCGCCGCCGTTGGGCTTGGCGAAGATCCCGGTGTAGCCCCAGCCCTGACCGGCGAGCGGGCCGGAGTCCTCCTGCGGGATCGGGCCGACGTCGAGGATGTCGACGATCAGCAGATCGCCGGGTTTCGCGCCCTCCACGGCAAACGGACCCGAGAGTGCGTGCACGGTGTGCAGCGGCGCGTTGCGGATGTCGTCGGCCGAGTCGTCGTTGTGGATCGCCCCGTCGAACCATTCCCGGCAGTGCACCCGGAACGAGTCCCCCGGCTTCACGGTCGCGACGGGCGGGATGTCGGGGTGCCAGCGGTTGTGACCGATCTTGTCCTGGTCGGTGAAGCGGCGGGTCGAATCGAGGGGGAAGATGACGTCGGGCACGAAACCTCCTTGATCGGCAACTTCAGGGGCGAGGAAGCAAGCGGTGCCGGGGATCCGTCGTAACGGGCCGCGGCGGTCGCCGCGAGCTCCCCGGCAGTGCACCCGATACGACGCCGGGTTCGGACGCCGTCCGCGCTGCCGCATCGTGTGCACGCATCGCCGCCGATCCGCCACGACCGAGGCGCGGCGCGCCGAGCAGACGCGGAGCCGATCGGGAACAACGGGGACAGGGCGCGGCCGGCCCGACCTCGCTCATCGACATCGAGAGATCGAAGGAACCGCAGTCGGCGCATCGGAATTCGTACAGCGGCATCGGCATCCGTTCTTCGCATATCCGGTGTGCCCCCGACCGTATCCGACCGATTGCGGCCGCGCCGGAGGTCGGCGAAAGTCGTAACGTCGAGGCAACCTTGCGGCTCGGGTGCTGCGACTGCCTGGCAACCCGGGCGAATCGGCGACGGCGACGTGCCCGTCGAGTCGCCCGCGGCGACGGCTCTGCCAGGATGTGCCCATGAAATCAGTGGCCCGGCTGGGCACGATCCCTGTGTCCACGATGGTGCTGCTCGCTGCCCTGTATTTCGCGCAGGGCCTGCCGTTCGGCTTCTTCACCCAGGCTCTGCCCGTGGTGCTCCGGGAGTCCGGATTCTCGTTGATCGCGATCAGCGCGACCGGAGTTTTGTTCGCACCGTGGGCGCTGAAGTTCCTGTGGGCGCCGTACGTCGACCACTACGGCACTCGACGCCGATGGCTGCTGACGCTGCAGTTGCTGTCGGCGGCGGTGACCCTCTCGATGGCGGCACTGGACCTCGAGTCGTCGCTGCGCTGGCTCCTGGTTGGGATCGCGGTCGTCAATGCGGTGTCGGCGACCCAGGACATCGCCACCGACGGGCTCGCAGTGCAGCTGCTGAGCCCTCGAGAGCGCGGTGTCGGCAACGGAATTCAGGCGGGCGCCTACCGAATCGGGATGATCGTGGGCGGCGGTGCGTTGCTGTGGCTGTTCTCCATCGCGGGATGGCGAGCGCTGTTCGTCACGATGGCCGGGCTGCTGCTTCTGACGACGATCCCCGTGTGGACGATGCCGCAGGCGTCGGTACGCAGCGTTCAGGAGCCGGCGACCCCGGTACGGCTGGCGGCCGGGTGGTGGACGCGTCTGCGCCGGCCCGGGATGATCGTCTTCATCCTGCTCATCGGCGGCTTCAAGTTCGGAGACTCGATGGGGTCGGCGATGGTCGGCCCCTTCATGTCCGACGCGGGTCTGTCCCTCGGGCAGATCGCGCTGATCAAGGGCGTCCTGTCGTCGGTCGGTGCACTCGCGGGTGCGGCACTGGGTGCGTGGATGTGCTCACGGTGGGGCCGGCGGAGGGCTCTGCTGATCGGTGGCGTGACCCAGACCGCGAGCGTGGCGCTGTATCTGGTCGCCTCGCTCGGGGTCGGCGGATTCGGATTGATCGTCTCGGCGAGCCTGGCCGAGCACGTCCTCGGCGGCGCCGCGACCGTGGCGGTGTTCACGCTCATGATGGACGCCGCCGATCGCGACCACGCGGGCAGCGACTACACGCTGATGGCGTGCGCGATCGTGGTCGTCCAGGGCATCGCCGGTTTCACGGCGGGCGCGGTCGGTGAACTGCTCGGTTATCCCGCTCTGTTCGGCACGGGTGCCGCCCTGTCGGGTCTCGGCTGCGCGGTTCTGCTCGTCGCTCTCGACCGAGGAGTGGGACCTCGTGGCGTCGGCGACGTCTGGCGAGCGCCCGAACGGACGAACGCAACCTGAACGGATTCGGCCGGACGCCCGTGAGGCGTCCGGCCGAATCCGGGTCGGGCAGGTGTCAGGCCTGCGCCTCGGCGGGTGCGCGACGCGCGCCCACGGCGTAGAGCGCCAGGCCCACGACGACCCACGTCACGAGAGTCAATGCGGCCGTTGCCCCGCCGGCCCAGTCGAAGTAGGCGGCCGAGCGGACCAGGGTTCCGGCTGCACCCGGCGGCAGGATCTGGCCGAACGTGCCGAGCCCGCTGGGCAGCCACGCCGAGGTGGTGGCGATGCCGGCCAGGGGGTTGCCGAGGAACATCATCGTCATGGCGCCGAGCGTGAATCCCTTGGCACCGAACGCCTTCTGAAGACCCGCCAGCGGAAGGGCGAGCCCTGCGATACCCAGCGTGAGGGCCGCCGCGACCGGCCACATGCTCGATTCGATGCTGCCGAACCAGTGGGTGAGCACGGCGGAAACTGCGATACCGCCGAGCGCGGCGAAGCCGATCAGGCCCGCGAGGTACCACGCATTGCTACGCGGGAAGATCTTCCGGAACGCGACGACCGGGACGATGCCGCCGAAGACGAGCGGGAACGCGAGTCCGCCGATGCCGATGCCGGTGGGATCGGACGCGGGCAGCGGAACGACGTCCTCGACCGTCACTGCGGATCCGGTCGCGCGGGCCACGGTCTGCGCGGTGCCGGTGAGCGATCCGGAGATGGCGGACGAACCGGCACTGGCGACCAGAGCGTGGACGTTGCCGCCGTCGACGACGAACCCGCCGACGACCTCGCGATTGCGGATCGCGTCGCGCAGAGCCTCGTCCGACTCGAAACGCTGCGGCTCGTATGCATCCGGGGCGGCCGCGCCGAGGGCCTGCTCGAATTGGGCGGTATCGGTTCCCACCACCCCCACCTGCAGATCGTGGGCGCCGCTCTCGAGCGACGGCAGGATGAAGACCATCAGGAGCAGAACCAGGATCACGCCGAGGCCGGCACACATGGCGAGCAGCATGGCGGCGGGGTTTCGGGTGCGTCCGGAAGCGCCCTCCTCGGCTGCCGCCGGGGACTCCGTGTCGATCTGTGTCATTCCCTCGTCCTTCTGCCCCGGTGTTGAACCGGATGAAGATCCTCCACTTATGTGGAGAATAATCCTCCGTTTAGAATGGGATGTCAAGAACGCCCGTCAGGACCGAGCGCCCGAGGAGTTACAGATGCGTTCCGATGCCGCGAAGCGTCGTCAGGCAATCGTCCGGGAGGCACGACGGTTGTTCGCCGCCCACGGCAGCGACGTCGCGTTGGAGACCATCGCCGAGGCCGCAGGCGTCGGCATCGCCACCCTGTACCGGAACTTCGAATCACGCAGCGCGCTTGCCCACGAGGTGGCGCTGGCGATCCTCGGCGACATGCAAGCAGCGGCGGCCGATGCCCTCGACGCGTTCGATGCGGCGCCCGACACCGCCTGGACGAACTACGTGCAGCGACTCGTCGAACTGGATCTCGGGGCGTTGTCGGGCGCTCTGACGGAGTACGTCGCGCACGAACTGCCGGAGTCGGTGCGCCGGGCGCAGCAAATCACGCTCGCCGGGGTCGAGGACGTGCTCGCCGCCGCCCGGTCCGCGGGCGCGGTCCGCGCGGATCTGGGTGCGCTCGAACTCGTTCTCGGGATCGGCATGATCACCCGCCCCCAGCCCGCGGCCATCCGCGCCGTCGCACCCGACCTCGTCCCCCGCCTGGTGTCGATCATGCTGGCCGGGATGCGGCCCTAACTGTCCCCTTCCAGGGTCCGTTCCAGGACATCGGCGGGCGCATAGTTCGCCCAGCCGTGCCCGGGCCAGTTGAACCATCCGGACGACGCGAGGGTTCCGCCGTCCGGATGCAGCGTCGTGCCGGTGATGAACGACGACAGTCCCGACGCGAGGAACACGACGCAGTTGGAGATGTCGTGGACATGTCCGACGCGCCCCATCGGAATCGCGATCGCCGCACTGCGCGGATCGGCCAGGGCGTGCTCCCCCGCCGCGAGCCGCTCGAGGTTCGGTGTCGGAACGAAGTCGGGCGCAACGTTGTTCACGCGGATGCGGTCCGGCGCCACCTCGACCGCGAGTGTTCGGGCGAACTGCTCGACGGCGGCCTTCGTAGCGGAGTAGACGGCGAAACCCGATGCGGCCCGGTGCGCTTCGATGGTCGAGAGGTTGACGATGCTGCCGCCGCGGCCACCGTTCTTCATCCGGCGCACCGCGAGCGAACACGCGTGCAACACGTGCGAGAGGTGTACGCCACCTCGGCCACGTTGAACAGCGAGATCGCGAACCTCGAGAAGTGCGCGGCCACTCATTTCGGCCGGCACCCGGACGCTGAGATCCTGCTCGGCCAGCCCGGTCTCGGGGTCGTTCTCGGTGCCCGGGTGCTCACCGAGTTCGGGGACGCCCCCGGTCGTTACGTCGGTGCGAAGGCACGGAAGAACTACGCCGGGACCAGCCCGATCACCCGAGCGTCCGGCAAGACGCGTGTGGTCTGCGCCCGGCACGTGCACAACGACCGGCTCGTCGACGCCCTGAACACTGCTCGGCGGTTGTCACGTGGACGGGTGCCCCGGCCGGTGCGAGTGCAGAACCTCGAGACAACGCCGAAACTCGTCCTCGTCGATCTCCCCGTGCGCGAAGCGTGTTGCCAGGATGCTCTCCGGGGTCGGTTCCGGAACAGGCGGCGGGACCGGAGGCGGTCCCACTTGCGGACCCGGACTCAATGCTCGCACCAACAGGACGATCCCCGCGATCACGAGCGCCCAGAACAGCACCATCGCGACGGTCATGAGGACATAGCCCCAGCCGCTCATGCCGTCGCCGTACCAGAACATCATCGAGATCCACTCCTCCCGCTCGGCGACGCTCCTTCGGGGCGCCGCGGGACCGTTCGTCCACTTCCATGCTCCCCGTCCACGACAATCTGTTCCGCGTCGATTTCGCGAAGACCCGCCCGAGATGGGCCGGACCGAACATGCAGCCGACCACAACGGGAACCGGTGCCCAGCGGCGTCACGGGGGTGGAACCGCCGCGGTCACCGATCCTGCGTCGCCGAGGCATCCTCCGGGTTGTTCCAGACCGCGGCAGCGCCGCTGTCACCGACCCGATAGACCTGGACGACGGATCCAACCGCGAGAACGATCCCGACGACGGCGAACCCGATCGCAAGCACCCGGGACACCTGTGTCGGTGCGGAACCCGCGCGCTTCGCCCACCACGCGCGGACCCGGGACTGGTGGATCGCCCACCACGCGAACGAGACCAGGAACAGCCCGGCCGACCAGTAGACGAGCTGGTCGCCCAGCTCGGCGTGGGTCTCCACCAGCGGATCGCGCGGCGTCCGGTGCTCGAGCCACTCGCCCGCCTGAGTTGTCAGCGGGACAAGGACGAGGGACACGAACGCAACTGTCGGCGTGATGACCCCGAGCCTGCGCCGGGCGGCCGGCCAGCATACCGACAACAGCAGGAGCAGCGCCGACAACGGAACCAGCACCACCACGAAATGCACCAGCAGCGGGTGGATCGGCATTCCGTTGAACGTTGTGGGGCCCATGCTTACTCGCCTTCGTCGAGATGTGTGCGATCGGGCGCCAGACTAGGGGCGAATTCTTGGAGCTTTCTGGGAATCGACAGGTAGTTCGAGCGTGAAGCTGGCTCCGTGACCTTCTCGCGATTCGACCAGGACCCGGCCGCCGTGAGCCTCCGCCACCTCTCGGACGAGGGCGAGGCCGATACCGTATCGGCGCGGCCCCCCGGGCCGGTCCGGTCCGTGCGCGAACCGCGTGAACAGCCGCTGCATCTGCTGAGGAGGGATGCCGATGCCGGTGTCTGTCACCGTAATTCGGGCATACTCGGCATCGGCAGCGACGCGGATGGTGACACGTCCGCCCGGCCGGACGTGAGTGACGGCATTGTCGACGAGTCCGTGCACCGCACGCCGCAGGGCCGGACGGGATCCCGACACCACTGCCGTCGCGGTGTCTCGTTCCAAGTCGACAGTGACACCGAGGGATTGCGCGTGCGCCGAGACGCTGTCGCGGATCTCTTCGCACATGTCCGCCGTGTCGACCGGTTCGCGGGCGTCCGGGCCGGACTCCAACGACGCCGAGAGCAGGAGATCCTCCACGAGCTCGGAGAGTGCTCGGGTATCGTCCACCAGCCCCTCGAGCTGCCGGGACACCTCGGACGGCTCGAGGCGGCCGGCCCGGCGCGCCAGCAGCTGCGCCCGGGTGTGCAGGACGGTGAGCGGCGCCCGCAGCTCATGGGAGGCGTCGGCGACGAATCGACGCTGCAGCGAAAGCGCCTGCGAGAGCGGCCGGATGGACCTTCGGGTCAGCAGGAAGACGACCAGCGTCGAGGCCGCGATGCCGGCGAACTCGGCGAGGGCCAGCGCCGTCAGCAGTCGATCCCGCCCGGCCTCGAACGGTTCCAGGTCGAGAAGGACGACGGCGCGTCCGTACGAGTTGTCGGCGACAAGCACCCGGAAGTGCCGGTCGCCGTCACGGAACTCGACGAAACCGTTCGGGGCATCCACCAACTCCAGGGCCCGCGGCGGGGCGCCGGGGCCGGCCTCGGTGGCTCCGTCGTGGTCCCGGAGCACGATCACCGTGCCGGGCGGAGGATCGTCGACGTCCTCGGCGGTCGCGACGATCGACCGCAGCTGAGTGTCGATCTGACGCGATTGCACGCGGCTGTCGACGAGGAACACGGCGACGCCGACAACCAGCAGAACGAGAGCGAGGGCGATCGCGGACTGCAGCGCTGCGAGCCGACCCGCGCGGCGCAGCAGGTGCTCGTCCCCGATCACCGCGGCCGGTCGCGTCGCGAGGGTCGGAGGGCGACCGCGCCGTCGTGTTCTCATCGGGAGCCGAGCCGGTATCCGACGCCGCGCACGGTTCGCACGACATCGGGTCCGAGCTTGCGACGCAGGTAGTGGACGTAGGTGTCGACGGTCCCCAGCGCACCGGCGGCACCGAACGCGGCGTCGAGGAGTTGCCCTCGCGTGAAGACCTGACCGGGAGCCGCGGCGAGCACTGCCAGCAGCGCACATTCGCTCGCCGATAGCTCGACCACCCCGTCGTCCCCGATCACCGTCCGGCTCGCGAGATCCAGTCGACGACCTGCCACCGGCAACTGTTCGGCCCCGTCGAACCGGCGACGCCGCAGAGCCCGGAGCCGGGCGAGCAGCTCGGGGATCTCGAACGGCTTGACGAGGTAGTCCTCGGCACCGGCGTCGAGTCCCTCGACGCGATCCCCGAGTGTGCCCCGGGCGGTCAGAACGAGCACCGGTGTGCCCACCCCGCGCCGCCGCAGCGCACGCAGCACCTCGATACCGTCGCGTCCCGGCAGGCCCCGGTCGAGGACGACGACGTCGTGCCGGCCGGTCAAGCCCAGCTGCAGACCGGCCTGGGCGTCACCGGCGACATCGACGCGGTAGCCCTCGTCCGTGAGCAGTTCGACGAGCAGATCCGCGAGGCGCGCGTCGTCCTCGACGAGCAGGACCGACGGGGGCGCGGCAGACGTGGACATGATTCGAGAGTGCCACTCGGCGCTCACTCGGGGCCGTACCGCCGCGGTCCGGACGTCTACAGTTCCCGCGTCAGCCCGACGTGAGTGCTGTCGTAACCGAGCCGCGCGAAGAACGTACAGACCCGCTCGCAGACCCGGTCCGCGGTGACCTGAGCGAGCGACGCCCCACGCTGTCGGCCGTGCCCGTGCGCCCACTCGAGCATCGCGGTGCCGACACCCCGGGAACGTTCGGACGGCGCCACTCTGACCCCTTCGATCTGCATCCGCGTGACACCGCCGCGGGAAAGCCCCGGAACGATGGAGAGCTGCATGGTGCCGACGATCCGATCGTCCTCGTCGCGCACCGCGGCCAGGTAGTGCGCGGAGTCCCGGGTCACCGCGTCGTACGCCTCCTCGTACCGCGCGATCTCGGCGCCTTCACGGCCGGTGTCGCCGGACAGGAGCGCGACCAGCGCCGGCACGTCCACGCGGGCGGCGCGCGTCACCCGGTACGTCCGGTCGCCGACACTCAGCCGTCCCCCGACCGATTCCCGCGCTCGTGACCGCAAGCGGGCGATGAGCGTGTCCAGCCAATTGCCGACATTCAGCCGGGCCTCGGAGGTGTCGGGGTAGCGGCAGCGCAGGTGCAAGCCGGACTCGTCGAGGATGAACCACAGCATCACGCCGTCGGTGCGGATCGTCGCGCCGACGTACTGCGCCTCCAGCCCGGTCGCGTCGACCCGGACCGGTAACCGGCGCAGATCCAGCCACGAGATCGCGAACATCCCCGGCGCCTCGGGCATCCCACCCCACGGACGCAGCACGTCCTCGAGGGGCCAAGACCCCATCCCCACCGCTTCCTTGACCGCCTCCGCGGCGGCGCGGGGCTCGGGGACGGCCGATTCCAGCACCGAATTGGTGATGAACCAGCCGACGGAGTCGTGCCACGTGGCGTCGTACCGGCTGTGCACCGGGAACACCGCCCGCAACGGAGAGCCGGCCAGCTCGAGGGTCACGTCGGTCATCGCCGCCACCACCAGGGCGAGGGTCGAGACGCCGTCGTCTTTGGCCTGCGCCCCGAAGGCAGCGCTGTCGTCGACGTCGAGCACGTCGCGCACCTCCACGCGTTCGCGATGCAGCGTCTCCTCGCCCAGCGGCAGCGGGAACCGCGGCATCACGTCGCCACTGGCCGCGAGGACCTCGGCCCAGCGGCGGCGTACGTCGTCGGGTGCGGTCGGGCGGTCGCGAAGCGCGCTGGTGTGCTCGGCGAACGCCGGTGCCGTCGGCAATGCCGGTTCACGGCCCTCGTGGACCGCTGCGAGTGCGGCGAGCAGGTCGCGGGCGAGCACCAGCATCGACCACATGTCGACGTGCGAGTGGTCGGCGGCGATCACCACCGTCGGTCCGTCCGCTGTCTCGAGCATGCACAGCCGGTGCGACGGACGGGTGTACGGCGAGCACGCGCGGTCGAGCACGTCCCGCAGGGCATCGTTGACCGCCTGGCCGGGCGCGATCGAGTGCTCGACCCACCGGCCGGGTGTGATTTCGACCTCGTACAACTTCGGCTCACCGTCGTCTCCGGGCACGAAGACCGACCGCAACGTGCCGTGCCGCGCGATCACCGCCAGCCACGCGGTCGCGAGATCGTCGGGTGACACCGGCTCGGAGAGCCTGAAGGACAAGGCCATCCAGGATCCGGCACGGTCGCCCGCACCGACGTGGCGTCCCTGGTCGAAGGAGACGGGCAGGGGTCGGCCCGGCTGTCCGGCTGTCACGTCGTAGCCGAGCAGCCGACCGAAGGGAAGGCGCAGGTGCGCGACGTTCGTGAGCCGCATGGCGGTATCCTAGGCGCCTTCCTCAGCGACGACCGACCAAGGAGCCGCCGTGCCGACCTTCAGTGTTCCGGGAGCCGAACTGGACGTGGAGCTGAGCGACGAGGGTGGCCACCCGGTTGTGCAACTCCACGGCCTCACCTCCAGCCGCCATCGCGACCGCCTGATGGATCTCGATCTCGGGCGTGGACTGAGCGGGACCCGACTCCTCAGGTACGACGCGCGCGGGCACGGCCGTTCGACCGGCCGCGCGGTGCCGGAGGACTACCGCTGGGAGGTCCTCGCCGACGACCTGCTGCGACTGCTCGACCACTGGTTCCCCGGCGAGCAGGTCCACGGCGTCGGCCCGTCGATGGGCACCGGAACACTGCTGCACGCGGCGGTCCGGGATCCGGGGCGGTTCAGTGGCCTCACCCTGATGGTGCCGGCGACCGCATGGGAAACGCGCGCGGCCAAGGCAGAGAGTTACCGGCAGAATGCCCGGGTCATCGAGGAGCAGGGACTCGACGCGTTCCTCCGAGCGGACCTGTCGCAGTCGCGTCCGCCTGCAACCGCGGGAACCCCGGAGACCGTGCCGGACGTCGCCGAGCACCTGCTTCCGTCGCTGTTCCGAGGAGCCGCGCTGAGCGACCTGCCCGACCCCGACGAGGTCGCCAAGATCGACGTTCCCGCAACGATTCTCGCCTGGATCGACGATCCCGGGCACCCGGTGTCCACGGCGGAGGCGTTGCTGGATCTTCTCCCGGACTCGACTCTGGAGGTGGCCCGCACGCCGGCCGACCTCGCCCGCTGGCCGAGCATCCTGTGCGCGGACGTGGCGCGGCAGGGGTAGCGGCGGGGCGAGTCGTCACATGCGTGGCGACTGGCGGAACTCCGGGGCCGGGGTCGGGGCACCACTGCGGAGGTCGGCGTCGGGCACATCCGGCCCCTTCCCCACGTTCTGCAGCAGCGTCTTCGCAGGGTCCCAGAACTGGCCGTTACTCGGAATGAAGAGCTGAACCTCGTCCGTCAGGCCTTCTTCCTCCAGCCACGTCTTCCCCGCGGCCTCGGTGGCACCTGCCTCGTGGAACAGGTCGCGATACGCGGGAAGCGCGATCGCGGTCGTCTCACAAACCTCGTCGAGGGTGCTCACCGCTGCGCGCAGACGCAGCCACTTGTGGCGCTTCCAACGCTTTTCGTCGGCTGCGAAGCGGTGCCGCAGTCTGGCCCCGGCGAGCGCACCGCGCAACGCCATCGACGCGACCGTCTCACGCCTCATGAACAGGTTGGTTCCGCCTTCCTCGGCACGCTGCCGCACCCACGCGACCCGGCCGCGGGTGCTGGGCATGTTCGTCTGCATGACATCCCGCCAGGTCCGGGCGGTGGACACGATCGCCGCGACGAATCCGGCCGCGGTCCCGCGAACTACGCTGTACGGCGGCACGCTGGACTGCCAGTCCTCGGGAAACCACACGTCCTGATGCTCGAATCCCCGCGGATGCCGCCCCAGGTTCAGACCGAACGTCGGCCATTCCGGCAGAGACTGGTCGAACAGGTGCACCGGGAAGTTCGAAGTGATACCGCCGTCCGACAGCCACAGTTCCTCTGCGATTTCGGTATCGGCATTCATCATCGGGGACTCGAGCGCCTTCTTCGGCTCGAACTCGAGCGGCCGACCCATATCGTCGCGCACCGTGGTCGGCTTTCGCAGCCGGTAGACGCGGACGGCCTTGAAGAGGAACGGTAGCGCCATGCTAGCCCGGACCGCGAATACGACGGGAAGGTCCCACGGCTCGGGAAGCGCACAGAGTTCGCGCCGTTCCCACTTCCCCTTCTCGCCCCAGCACTTGTACATCTGTGCATTCGACTCACCGTCGACCGACTCGGGTGCCAGCAGATCGACGACCTCCGGCGGGAAGATCGCCGCGAGATCCTTACGGTCGACATAGAACTGGCTGCCCAGCGACTCCTTCATGCTCGCGTTGTCGACGAACGGAAACAGGAACGGCCGCTGCTGCGCCAGATCGGTGGTGACCAACTGCAGATTGACGCGGCGCGCGCGGGCACGGTGTGCCAGCTTCTCCCCCCGTCTGTTCTCATCGTTTTCGTCGACGCCCCACAGGTCACCGAACGTCAACGGCCTTTCCTGCCCGGCGAGATCCCGGAGCCGAGCGTCGATCCATGCCACCAGGCGATCCCCCGAGAACAGCCCGTACTGATCCCGCGACCGGAACTTCGCGTTCATGTCCATTGCGATGACGCCCAGGAACGCCGCGGACACGAGCGCCCACAACCCGGTGAAGGCCAGTACGAGCAATGCGGCCAAGACGACTCCACCGAGATCCATGGCCGAGCGGTCCGTCGCGATCCACACGAACGCCGCTGCGGCCGCGACGCAGGCCACCAGCCCGATCACGGTCGCTACGAGCACGCCCTTCGTCGCACGCGGCTCCTCGGCACTGGTGTGGCTCTTCAGCAGCTCCTGGTAGAGCGCGGTTGCCTTCGCGTCCTTGCCGGCGATCCAGTTCTCGATCTCACGATCCAGATCCCGTTTCATGCCGCGCGCTCGTTGGAGACGGAATACACCGACCGCGCTCACGACCACCAACACGATCGTGAGGATCCCGGTCACCGACAGTCCCAACGCCGAGCCCCACCGGCCCCACGCGTCACCGGCCGCTTCGTCGACGGCCCGGCGCATCGCCACGACCAGGAGCGCGAAGGTCCCGGCGCTGATCAGCATGCCGAGGGTGCACCATCGCAATCCGAGCGCCAGCGCGGCCCGCCAGACCGCCTGGTAGCGATTGCGGCGCCGCATGATCGGCTCGAGCAACCCGAACAGCCGCCGCTCCCGGCGCTTCGCCGACTGCGCCTTGCGAGACTCCGAACTACCAGGCGCCGGCTCGTTCGGACGGAAGAGCCCTGCGAGCCGAAATTCGTCGTCCGACTTCCCTTCCGTGTCGGGCCGGGTCCCATCGAGTTGCGTCAGCCAGCGCACGACTTCTGCGACTCCTGCGAAACCGCGCTGCACGGACTCCGGCGTGGACGCCTTCGTTGGCACTTCCACCTGTTCGATCTCCCGGATGCGCCCGAGCTCCGCGGCGGCAGCTGCGGCCGCGGCGATCGCACCCGCCGACGTCCCACCGATGTTGCGCAGCCGGAACGCGCGGGCGATCTCGCACACTGCGAGCGGGTAGACGATGCCCGAGGTCGTGCCGCCGCGCATGGTGATATCCGTGCTGCGCCGACAATAGTCCCCGTACTTATCGACCTCGTCCGCGAACGTCTCCGCCGCCTCCGCGTGGCTGAGATTCAGATCAGGATTGCCCAGGTCGTTTTCGAAGTAAGTATTCGGGTTGAGATAGCCAGTCGCCGGGGGATCCGGCACGGGCGTCGGTGGCGACTCGGCCGGCTCGAGCCCCTTCGGATTCGGCTTGTCGCGCTGCCAGACCTTGCGCGACTCAGTACCGGCGAGCAATTCATCGAGTCGTTTCAGCGCCGACGACGGACCTGGCACGGCCATGGTCGCCGCCTCCTCCCTGTCGGTTCCACAACCGATCGCTATACGCTGCGCTCACCGAAAGGCTTGTCCAGAAGGCATTCTCGGATCGAGATCACACTTCCGAACCTGCCACCGCCGAGCCGGCATCAATGAAGAATTGGCCGAACCCAGATCAGAACGGCCCCAGCATATTCCGACACACCCTTGTGCCTCTTGGGCGATTTCGAACTCCCGAGAAGTGTCGAGTCCCCGCCTTTCGTGAGTAGCGCGAGCTTCGTTGCGTCTACAACCACGACCGAACTGCACGACACCGACCCATTCACATTCCGACCGGTGCAACAATGTCCCCCGACTGCGCATTCGATTCTAGGCCAGGGCCCTCGGGTTGGGCGGCGAGTTCGTGCGGTAAGCCCATCCCGACGACCATCGGCGTTGATCACCGTCTACCGGCGCCTCGGCGCGACCCGATGCGCGGCCGAACCGGCGGCCGATGAGATGATGACGGGCGTGTCCATGCCCTCACCACTACCTGTCAGGAACGGCGTCGGGCCGACGCGACTGCGCGTCCCGAACTCCGGCCCCTGGTCGACGATCGCCGAATACGTCGTCGCCAGGTTCGATCACCTCGACGCCGACGACCTGTACCGGCGGTTCGACGCCGACGAGATCGTGGGCGCCGACGGCAGTCCGATCGACCGCGATACGGAACTGGGAGCGCACCGGTTCGTCTGGTACTACCGCGATCTGCCGACCGAGGAACCGGTGCCGTTCGACGAGGAGATTCTCCACGTCGACGACGACCTCGTCGTGATCGACAAGCCGCACTTCCTGCCGACCACCCCGGGCGGGCGGTACCTGCGCGAGTCCGCGCTCGTCCGACTGCGGACCCGCCTCGACAATCCGGATCTGACGCCGATCCATCGACTCGATCGAGCAACCGCAGGTCTGGTGATGTTCTCGACTCGTCCCGAGACGCGCGGCGCCTACCAATCGCTGTTCGAGAAGCGGCAGGTCGTGAAGGTCTACGAGGCGGTGTCGGCGCTTCCGTCCGAATGGGACCCTGCCGCACCGGCGCTCGCCAGGCACGCCGTGCCCGTCGTCTACCGCAACCACATCGAGTCGCGCCGCGGCGAGCTGCGGGTCGTCGTCGACGATTCGCGAGAGCCCAACTCCGAGACGGTGATCGAGGTGCTCGGCACCGGCGTGAGCGCCTCGGGACGTGCGGTGCTGCACACGCTCCTGCGGCCGCACACCGGACGGATGCACCAACTGCGGGTGCATCTGGCGGCGCTCGGCGTCGGGATCCTGGGCGACCGTTGGTATCCCGACCTCTTGGCCGAGGAACCCGACGATTATTCCCTCCCCCTCCAATTACTGGCGCGGGAACTGGAATTCACCGATCCACTGTCAGGGGTGCCGCGACGGTTCGTCACCCGACGGACGTTGAGCGAAGCACCCGTTCCGGGACGCTGAGCCCGTCCGAAGATCGCACTCGGTCAACCGGACGGCTCCGCAGCGTCGGCGAGCCCGAACTTGGCTAGTTTCCGGTACAGCGACGACCGTGAAATGCCCAGTGCGCGAGCGGTTTCCGCCCGGTTCCCGCCGGCATCCCGCAACGCTTTGGCCACCACGTCGCGCTCGACCGCCTCGACGGCGCTCAGTTTGCGGCCCGGCCCGTGATGGCACCATTCGGGCAGGTCCTCGCGCGTGATTCGCCCGGCCGGCCGCAGCGCGACGGCGCTGCGCAGCGCATCCTCCAGCTCGTGGATGTTGCGCGGCCACGGGTAGCGCACGAGGAGGCGCATCGCGTCGGGCGTGAGCTCGCGGCTCGACGAGCCGGTGATCGTCCGAAGCACCTGCGCCACCACTCCGGGGATGTCGTCGGTGCGGTGCCGCAGCGCGGGCACGTGCACGGTTCGCTCGAGCGCGTCGAGCAACGGAGCGAGGAACTCCGGCGCCGGTTCATCCGAATCCTGCATGGTGGCGACGACGAACACGTGCTCGGGACAGGGTTTCGCCAGCGCCGCCGCCAGGGTTGCAACCACCGGTTCGGGCATGGATCGAATGTTGCGCAGTACGTACAGGGTGGGAGTCGGGGAATCGTCGGTAAGCCCCGAGAGGTCGGTACTGCCGTCGACGAGGATGCTGCGCCCGCCGGGCACCACCGAGTGGAAGATCTCGGACGCCAGCGAGGCCTTGCCCGTGCCCGGCTCGCCGGTGACCAGCACCCGCTCCCCCGTCCGCACCGCGTCCTCGATCTCGTTGCAGGTCCGGGTCCACAGGGGCGAACCGCCGGCCCGCAACTTCCCGGTTCCTGCGGCAGCCAGTCCCGCCCCATGCGAGGGCACGCGGGGCGGAGCGGTGGGCCGGACCGCGGCCGGGATCGCGGCCGCCGCAGCGGCGGATTCGGACACTTCGATCAGGTACCCGGCAGTGTCCTCGCCCGCCCGGATCCGGACGGCCCGCACCCGGACGCTGACACCGTCGGGCAGTTCGACGTGCTCGTCGATGCGGTCGCGATGGCCGATCATGTAGTCGACATGCTCGCCGACGCGGCGCTGATCTTCCGGCGCCAGGATGGCGTGGGCGAGCGGATTCGCCAGCGACATCGCGCTGCCGGTGGCCAGCAGCGCCGTCCCCCCACGTGCGTCGGCGCGGACGAACGCGTCGAACAGCGCGTGCTGACGGGCGCTGCGATCGCGAAACAGGTTCAGTTCGATCTCGGATGCTGCGCTGCGCGCCACGCTCGCCAGCAACGGGGAAGAATGCTCGGAGAGACAGCTGAGGTCGACGACACCGGCGATGTGGCCGCTGAACGGGTCGCGGATCGGGGCACCGGAACACGCGAACGGTTGGAACCGGTCGTGGAAGTGCTCGGCGCCGTCGATCTGGACTGCCTGTCCGGATTCGAGCACGGTCCCCACGCCGTTGGTGCCGATCTCGGCCTCCCGGTAGTCGAAGCCGGGCGCGAGCGAGACCCGGTCGAGGAGCCGACCGATGCCGCGGGCACCGTCGATCCTCATCAGCACCTGTGCCTTCGCGTCGGTCAGTGCGATGCTGACGGGAACGTCGACCATGTCCGCCGCGAGCCTGTCGAAAACGGACATTGCGCATTGCACCAGCCGGGATTCCCGATCCACGTCACCGACGTACCCGACGTCCCCACCGGAAGGCTCCACCCCGGCTGCCTGCGACCGCTGCCACGAGGCGGACACGAGCGGCGACACCAGGGACTCGTCCGGCTCTCCGGAATCGAGGAACCCGGCGCGGGCGACCGCCACCGTCAGCCGTCGGTCTGCGTTCTTCATCGTGTTCCTTCCACCACGTCGCAGTGATCTGCGTCACTCGAGGGTACCGGTCGGTTCCGTGCGACGCCCGGACCGAGTGTTCGGTCGGTTCCGTGCGATGCCCGGGTCCAGTGTCAGTTCGCCCCCGAGCGAACGCTCTCTCGGTCCAGGTCGGCCAGCCGGGCCAGCACTGTTTCCGGCACCGCACCCTCGGGGAGCCGGGCGAGCCGGAACGCCCCGGTCTCCGCGGGCACGGCGGCGCGGTCGCCGAGCCAGAAGTCGTCGCCGAGCACATCCCCGTCGCCTTCACCGAACGACACGCTTCGCTGGTCACGCAGCCCTAGCTCCCATCGGTAGTGCACGGCGACGTTGCCGATCGGCGCATAGGCCTCGGGGGGTACTGCAGGCACATCTCCGGCCGCGCGCTCGTCGAGCAGGACCGCCGCGACGGGCACGTCGGCGAACCCGCGCAGCCAGTCGGCCACGTACATCGCCGCGTTCTCCACCCGGTCGGCGTCGAGATCGTCCGTCGTTCCGGGGTGTGTCTGTGCCAGCCACGCACGCGGGGACGGGATCTGCAGGACGAGCGGCAGCCGTGTCGTGCCGGCCACGGTGGCAACCAGCGTCACCGCGGCCCGGCCGGCCTCCGCGTCTCCGAGCAGGGTGCGCAGCGCGTATCCGGGACGCGACCGTGCGGTCATCGCATCCTGCAGGCGGGGGTCCTCGGCGAGGATCCGATAGTAGGCACCGAGGTCGAGCAGCGTGGCGTCCGGGCGCAGCAGCCCGTGTGCCTGGTTGAACAGGTTCGACAGCGCGGTCGGGTCGCCCCAGGGAATCGGATTGCCGCGCAACAGGACCCGCTGACTGTAGTCGAGATGGTCGATGATCAAGGGGGTGCGGCGCCCCGAGGCCGGTGCAGCGAGGAACTCGGGCTTCGAAGTGGTCATCGTGGTCTCCGGGGGGTGAAGGGGTGCCCGCACGCACGTCGTGCGGGCACCCGGTGGACGGGGCGGACGGTGGTCAGGACTTGCGGTGGACCACCTCACCGTGCTTGGCCTCGAGTTCCTTCACCCGCGCGGTCAGCTCGGCGATCTTCAATTCGCGTCGGTCGGGCATCATGATGATCGGCATCTTGTCGATCGTCGTGGTGACCCGCTGTGCACCGTTGACGGTGAAGTGGGTGGCGGTCAGTTCCTCGGTGTCACCCCAGGACCCGTAGTAGAGGAGGTCCTTCGGAGGTTCGGGGGTGACGAACTGCTCGACGAACTGCGCGTAGGGAACGCCGCGGGCGATCCGGGCTCGGCGCATCGACGCACGCAGTTCGTCGGTGGCTTCGGTGTCGACGACGAACGTCTCCGGCTCGTACACGACGCCGTAGATGTCGTGCGCGACCTTCGGTGAGATGCGGTCGATCTCGAGATCCGCGACCACGTCCTCGGGGGCTCGTTCGAGCGGGTCTCCGTAGCCGCCGCCGGTGCCCTGCGAAATCATGTACAGCTCACCGTCCTTGGCGACGTCGAACTGCAGGCCCATGTGGCTGGTGGTGTACTCGGCGCCTTCGAACGGCTGCTCGTTCATCACCTTCTCGATGGACAGGTCGAAACGTTCCGGGTTGCGCCGCAGTTCGTCGTAGACGTTGACGCCCTTGACCATCGCGAGCGGATAGGTGTTGCAGCCGTAGCCACCGAACTGCCCGGTGATGGACGAGAACTTCGCACCCGAGGTGACGGTCATGAAGCCCCACAGCGGGGTGCCTTCCGCCGCCACGATCATCTCGTAGCCCATGCCACCGCGATACTTGCCGAAGCCCTGATTGTCGCGGACGATCCGCTTGCTCACCAGCTGCATGAAGGGCACCTCCTCCTCCATGACCTCCTGTTCGGCGGTGTCGGCCATCGCGCAGAACAGGGGCGATACGGCGTCCTCGCCGTCGCGGAACGCCTTCGCGCCGCCGCCCATGCCGTTGAGGTCGGCGCACAGATTCCCGACCTGATCACCGTGCTGGGTGACCCCGCCCCACAGGAAGGTGTTGATCTGGTTGAACCACGGGGCGATGACGTTGGAGAACTTCTCCGGGTTGGAGAACTGCAGCTTCGCCCAGGGGTTCTGCAACGCCGAGAACCCGCGGAACGAGGCCTGCAGGGATTGGCCCATCGGGGCGTCGTAGCCGGCGTCGGACCAGGTGTGCTCATCGGAGATGATCTCGATCGGACTCATCGCCGACGTGCAGCGCGGCAGATCCGGCCACCAGAACGCGAGGATGGCCTGCATCATCATCGACTTGACCGAGCACAGCGGCGAATTGATGGCCCGGTTGAGAATCTCGGGTCCGCTCCCGCGCAGATCGATCGTCATCTTGTCGCCCTTGACGGTGATCGCACAGGCGAGCTTGATGAGGATGTTCTCCTTGAGCGTCGAGTCCATGAACTGGTTGAACCGGACGGTGCCGTCGGGCAGCTCGCGGATCCGGCGGCGCACCTCGGCCTCGACGTCCTCGACGGTGATGCGCAGTGCAGCGACGAAGGTTTCCACTCCGACCTCGTCGATGATCGCGTCAACTCGTTCCTGGATACGTTGCACCGCACCGATCTTCACCTTCAGATCGGCGAGCTGCAGCTTCGGGTCGCGCACCGAGTGCTGCAGGAAGGTGAGCAGGTCGCGGCGCAGCTCGCCCCGTTCGACGATCTTGAACGGGCTCATCCGCAGGCCGTCGTCGAAGGGCGTCTCCGAGCCGGAGGGCATGCCGCCGGGCTCGCACGCGCCGTTCTCGCCCTCGTGGATGGTGGCCGCGATCCACGCGATGATCCGGTCGTCACGGATGATCGGCATGATCATCGACTGGTCGGTGTTGTGGACGTTGCCGAAGCGGGCGTCGTTGTGGATGAAGCCGTCGCCCGGGTGGATGCCTACGGTCGGCTCGTCCTTCCAGTACTTCATGATGTACCGGATCGGGTGGTGCAGGATCGCGGAGAACGCGATCACGCCGTGGCAGGACAGGTAGGTCACATCGCCGGCGGCGGTGTAGATAGCGGTGGTGAGGTCACCCCATTTGGCGCCGGGAGCCGCACCCATCGCCTCGCACATCTCGAAGCCCTCGTCGAGGGCGCCGGCCAGGCGTTTACGGATGCGATCCACCTCGAGCGGATCGATGCCCTTGGCGATGCATTCCTCCTCGAGCTCGCTGCGCGAGGCGATGTGGTGCGAACGCATGATCTCCCGATCGGGGCCGAGGAACAGCGTGGTCTCGTCCATGAATTCGTCGACCCATTGCTGTTCCTGCTCGTCGAGCGACGCGAGGCGTTCGGCGGCGGCGTTGGCGAGGTCGTCGTGCACTGCGGTCATGACATTGTCTCCTGGTGTTTCTGCGCTAGTCCTTGAGGAACCAGACGGCGCCCTGCGGGGAGGGTTCGAGGCGCCAGCCCGGCTCGACGAGATAGGTCGTGTTCTCGGTGGTGACGATCGCCGGGCCGGGGATCACATGCCGGGCATCGAGGGCCTTCGCGTCGTAGACCGCGGTGCTGATCGCCCGCGGGTGCCCGACGAAGTGCGCGTCCCGATGTCCGATCGGGACAGGCAGCGTTCGTTCCCCGCCATGATGCAGCGAGTCGAATTCCACCGTGTCGCCGTTGACGTACGACGCGACACGGATGGTCTGCACACGGATCCCCGCCTCGGGTGCGGCCGACCCCTCCCCGTACCGTTGCGAGTAGATGTCGGAGAAGGTGCGGATCAGGTGCAGGACGTCCCCGACCCCGTGAATCCGGTTGATGTCGAAGGACACCGCGGTCGTCACCAGCTGGTTGCCGTACCGCAGGTCCATTTCGAGGCGATGCTCGATCACGTCGTCGGTGATGCCCTGCCGACGCAGATCCTCCGCACCCTTCGCTTCCAGGGCAGCCACGATGTCGTTGAACTCCTCGTAACGGTCGTAGAGTGCTCGCGTGGTTGCGTTGTAGAGCACCACGTGCACGCCCCGTTCGTGGATGTGCAGCTGCTTCATGTTGCCGGCGCCGCACGCGGAGAACACCGACGAGAACGGCGGCGCGAGGATCCGGCGGATACCGGCGTGGTCGGCGATGCCGCACGCGTGCAGCGGGCCGTTGCCGCCGTAGGCGAGCATCGTGAAGTCCTCGGGCAGGTAACCGCGCACCCGCAGTTCCTTGGCGATGCCGATCGCCATCTGCTCGTCGACGGAACTCTTGATGACCTTGGCCACGTCGATGACGTCGAGATCCAGTTCGTCACAGAGGTTTTCCTCGATGGCGAACACCGCGCGCCTGGGGTTGAGCTTGATGAAACCGTTAGCGTAGTTGTCGGGGTCGAGGTAGCCGAGCAGCAGATCGGCGTCGGTCACCGTCGGGCGCAGTCCGCCGCGGTCGTAGCACGCCGGGCCGGGGTCCGATCCCGCGGACTCGGGTCCGAGCCGCACGGACTGGTGGATGCGGTCGTAGCTGGCGATGGAACCGCCTCCGGCGCCGAGGGTTTCGAGGTGAATCATCGGTACCGAGACCAGCCACCGGTCGATGGTGGGTTGGAAGTCGTAGTGCTTGACCCCACCTGCGGGCACCAGGCCGATGTCGAAGGAGGTGCCACCCATGTCGGTGGTGATGATGTTGCCGATGCCCGAGGACTCCGAAAGATGCTCTGCGGCACTGACTCCCGCGACAGGTCCCGAGTGGATGGTCTGCAGCGCATCGGTCGAGTTCATCTGTGCCATGCCGCCGGAGTTGTGGATGATGAGCATCGGCTTGTCGTAGCCGGAATCGCGCAGGTTGTTCGCCAGCTGGCTCATCGCGTGGAACATGATGTCGTGCAGGAAGCCGTCGACGATGGTGGAGGTGGCCCGCACGTACTCACCCTTGCGGCCGGACACCTGGTGGCCGAGCAGCACCGGGATGGCGCCGAGCTGATGCTCGGGGTACTCCTCCTGGATGATCTCCATGATCCGCAGCTCGTGCGCCGGATTCTCGGTCGAGTTGACCAGCGACACCACCAGCGCCTGGACGCCGGCGTCGACGAGTTCGCGCACCATCTCTCGTACGTTCTGTTCGACGAGCGGGATGACGATTTTGCCGGCGGAGTTGACGCGCTCCTTCACCGAGCGGATCAGGCTGCGGTGCACCAGTGGTTCGGGACGCTCGGCAGCGGGCAGATTCTGCTGCATCGACGGGTCCAGACCCTCACCGTAGCCACGGCCGCGCGAGAGCGGGATGGTGTCCTCGAAGCCGTGGGTGACGATGGCACCGACGCGGGGCCCCTTGCGCTCGATGAGCGCATTGGTACCGAGAGTGGTGGCGTACCGTACCGAATCCACCTGGGACAGCACGTCGTCGCGGTCGAGGTTGGCCCGTCGGCAGGCAAGGTCGAGGGCCTCGTTGAAGCCCTGCGCGAGGTTGTGGTGGGTGGTGAGGGCCTTGGCCTCGACGTACTTGTCGTCCCAGGCGAAGAAGCAGTCGGTGAAGGTGCCGCCGATGTCGACGGAGATGCGTTTCATGGTATCGGATTCCTTGCGGTCGAAGATGTTCAGTGCTGGTGGCGGCGGCCTTCGAACTCGCCTTCGGCGTCCTGCCCCGGTCCGTAGGTGATGACCTCTTCCGGATCGGTGCCGCGTTCGAGCCACTGGGCACGCAGGGCGTCGATGTCCCACTCCATGTCGACGGTCGGCGGATGGCCCGGCGGGACGTACTCGGTCTCGATCTGGGTTCCGCAACCCGGGCAGTAGTACTCGAGGATCCGGCAGTAGTTCGGGTCCGGTGAGAATGTGAACTCGTAGCGGTCCGGGTCGATGATCGGCTGATGGATCTCGCGCGGATCGCGGTCGTAGACGAGGGTCCCTTCCTTGTAATTGCCACGGGCGCTGCCGAATTCGTGTTGGCACACCCGGCACAGCCACAGTTCGGTGTCGAGATCGATGACCAGGTATTCGGTCATGGGAATTCGCATGTCGTGCATCCTTCGAAGCGGTGGGAGCAGGCGTCGCGCCTGTCGGTCAGTGGGTGTCGGTGAGCAGCAGGTCGCCGCCGGCGGTGACGTGGAAAGTCCAGCCGTCCTGCACCCGGGCGGTGAAGAAGGGGCCTTCGACGATGGCAGGTCCCTCGGCGGTCGCACCCGGCTGCTGCTCGGTGAGCGTGTACACCGGCACCTCGGCGCGTCCCGCGGCACCGAGCACGGTGCGGACACCGGTCGCCTGCGGGTCGCAGGGTTCGGCGAACGAGCTGTCGGGCAGGGCGATTCGATTCATTCGGCGCGTGACGACGAGGGTCAGCGCGCTGGAGGCACCGGCCACGAGTTCCACCGGCTCGCCGGGCCGGTAGGGGGTTTCGTCGACGGTGACGCCGTGCTCGTCCTCCGAGGCAACCGTCCACGACAGAGTGCACTCGTCGAGGGAATGACCCTCCTGGAACATGTCGCGTTCGGCCTTGGCGAGCAGGTCGGCGGTGGCATCGGCGAGTGTCGCGTCGCTCGTGTCCACGAGGTCGGTCTCGTAGCTCTGCCCGATGTCGGAGAATCCGATCCCGAACGCCGAGAAGACGGCGGCGAGCTTGGGGATCAGGACGGTGCGGACACCGGCATCCCGGGCAGCACCACACGCACTCATCGGACCGGCACCGCCGAACGCGGCGATCGTGGTCTCGTCGGCATCCTGGACTGCCGGGGCGATGGCACTCCCCATGGCTGTGAAGTAGGCCTGCTCCATCGCGATCAGCGCCTCGTCGAGGGTGAGGCCGAGCGGCTCGGCGACGGTCTCGCGGACGACCGCGCGGGCCCGGTCCGCATCGAGGGTGAAGCCGCCGTCGAGGTAGGTGGACGGATCGAGTACCCCGAGCAGCAGATTGACGTCGGTGATGGTGGCGGCGGTACCACCGAAACCGAAGCAGGCCGGTCCCGGTGCTGCGCCGACGCTCTCGGGGCCGACCGTGATGACACCGTCGGTGACGGCGATGACGGAGCTGCCGCCGATGCCTGCGGACTCGACGTTGGACATCGGGAAGGAGATGGGGATCCCGGCGATGGAACCTCTTCGGTCCGTGAGGATCTCGCCGCCGGTGACCGTGCCGATGTCGGTGGTCGTGCCGCCGACGTCGATCATGAGGACGTGCTTGAGGCCGTAGACTTCGGCCAGCGCCCGGGTGCCTTCCAAGCCGCCTCGCGGTCCCGACGAGTAGGTCTTGAGCGCAACCGATTTCGCTACGCGCGACGAGGCCCCGTCGTTGCGGTAGATCAGCAGTGGGTTGCGGACGCGATGGTCGCGCAGACGATGCTCGGTGTTGTACAGGAACCGTTCGATCGTCGGGTGCAGGAAGGTGTTGATCACGGCCGACCAGATGCGCCGGGACGCGGTGCGATCGGTGCTGAAGTCCCACGAGTACAGGAACGGCACCGACCCGAGCAGGTGGCGCGGGAACTTGCGCAGCAGGACCCTGCGGATCTCGCGTTCGCGGCCGTCGTTGGTGTCACCGACCGCGACGACGATGCGGGCCGCGCCGTCGGTGATGAGCCGGTTGACCTTGGCGACCAGTTCGCTGTCGAGGTCGTCGGCGGCGCTGTCGATCACCGCGACGCGGCTGCCGACGAGGTCGTCGAACAGCGCGCGCTGCTCGGGGGTGCGCCTGAGCTCGTCCACCGTGCCGGCCGAGTCGGTGAGGATGCCGACACTCGGACCCTTCCGCTCCACGAGCGCGTTCGTACCCTGCGTTGTCGAGTAGCGGATGTGTGCGGTCGAGTGCAGCAGCTCGGGCAGATTCTCCGTGCCGTAGATCTCCCGCGACACTTTGGTGAGACCGTCGAACAGGCACTGCGACAGGTCGAACGGGGTGGTGAGGGTCTTGGTGAAGCTGAAGTCGTGGCCGTCCCACGCGCAGATGTCGGTGAGGGTACCGCCATTGTCGATGTTGATCAGTCTGTCCATGGTGTCCTCGGTCCAATGCGGTGTTGCGATTCGGATGAGGAAATCCTGGGGCTGCAGACATCGTGTGAAGTGTGTCACTTGCGGACACCTTGAGTGATATACGCCCCAACCTGGGGTTTCGGTGTTCGTCCCGCACGACCGATGCGCGCGGGTGTCGGCGTGGTGGAGGGAAGTGTCCGGATGAGGGACACTTTCCGGTTCGATGGGGAGTGCAGGCGAACACGGGAACCACAGATCTCCTAGAGCTGGGGACGACCCGTTTCGGACCCGGCCCCGTAGGGGACTGCCCCACTCGAAGTGAGGGCAGTCCCTTCGGACTCTCGGTCCCTGCCGCTGATGCGTGAAACCGGAGACAGACCACCGCGACACGACAGCCGGGCCGCGGTAGTTCGCACGTGTAACATTTTCGCTCGTGCTCGTCATCCCTCAAGCTCACGGACAGGAAAGTATCGTCGACTATTCGGCGCTTCCCGGACCTGGCGGGCAACAGTCCAAGATGCCTGCGCTCGACGCACGGCAGTGGACGCTGAAGGTCGCGCTCTCGCAGCGTCCGTGGAGCTTCGTCGCCTCGGTCGGCATGGCGGTCGCTTTCATCTGCAACGGCCTGACGCCCGTCGTCGTGGGCAGGGCCGTGGATGAGGCCATCGCCACCTCGTCTGCCGGCCGACTGGGATTCTGGATCCTGGTTCTGGGTTGTCTTTTCGTGCTCGCCATCGTCGCGAACTGGATCGCGCGCTTCATGTTGATCCGCAGTCAGCAGCTGGTCAGCCATGATCTGCGCACCATGGTCACCGACCGCATCCAGGATCCACGTGGGTTCGCCGGCCGCGAGCGCACCGCAGGCGGCTTGCTGTCGATCGCATCGTCCGACACCAGCCGGGTCGGCGAGATCGTGATGATGACGGTCATGCCTGTAGCCGAGGCGGCGGCCATCGTCTACGGCGCCACCATGATGTTCACCATCAGTCCCTGGCTGAGCCTGGCCACCCTCATCGGCGGTCCGCTCCTGGCGATCGTGGCCCTCCGGGTGGCCCGCCCGCTGCAGAGTCGTTCGGTCGCACGTCAGCATGCGATTGCTCAGGCCGCGGCGACCGCCGCGGATGTGGTGCAGGGACTGCGCATCCTGAAAGGCCTGGGCGCGATCGTCACCGTCCGGGTTCGCTATGCCGAGGTCTCGGACATCGCCTATCACAAGACCATTCACGCCAATGCCGCCGAGGCGCGCCTCAACGGGGCCACAGAGGCCACCGGCGCGATCTTCGTCTCCGCCCTCGGCATCGCCGCCGGCGCGTTCGCACTCAACGGGCACATGACCATCGGCGACCTCATCACCGTCGTCGGCCTGACGCAGTTCCTCATCACTCCGATGACCATGTTCGGCAGGAACCTCGCCTCGCGATGGGCCTCGGCCGAGGCATCCGGACGGCGTATCCGCGAGGTTCTCGGGGCAGACTTCGAACACACCACTGAAATCGACGAAGCCAGGACCGCCAACTTCCTGGAGGCCCTGCCGACCGGTCTCACTGTCGTGCGCGGCACCGACCACGAGCTGATCTCCCAGCTGGAGTCGCTACCCCGGACCAGGGTGATCGTCGTCCCGCACGCGGCTGACCTGTTCGACGGCAGCGTCGCCGACAACGTCCACCCCGACCGGGCCACCGCCGAGGAAGCACTCCGCGTCGCCTGCTGCGACGACATCCCCGAGGGCCCCGACAAGCGCGTCGGCGAGAACGGACGCATGCTGTCCGGCGGTCAGCGGCAACGCGTGGCCCTGGCACGCGCCATCGCCTTCGACCCCGAGGTCCTCGTGCTGCAGGATCCGACCACCGCGGTGGACTCGGTGACGGAGCAGAACCTCGCCGAGCGGGTGTCCCGGCACCGGGCAGGCAAGATCACGCTCGTGTTCAGCGAGGCCCCGGCCTGGAACGCCGTGGCGGCCAACCACTCGAGCGTGGCGGAGCTGAAGGCGACGGCGGAGGAGCTGCTGGCGGGGGCCGCCCGATGAATCCGTCGACGAACGCGAGCCCACCCGTCAAGACCGACACCGCCCTTCGGTTCCCCCTGGCCACGCTGACGCAGGTGCGGCGCGAGGTCGCGCGTCAGCTGGGCCAAGTCCGCCATGCGAAGCTGTTGTTCCTGCTCGCCCTGGTACTGCTCGTCCTCGGCGCGTACGCCGGTGTGCTGGTGCCGCAGCTGATGGGCCGGATCGTGGACCTGGTGATGGACCGCACCCAGGGATCGCTGTGGCTGATCGGCGCAGGTCTGATTTCCGCCGCGATCGCCGGCGCGGTCGTGAACGCCTGCGGCTTCTATCTGGTGTCACGGCTGTCCGAGCGCGTGATCGCGAACCTGCGCCAGGACATGGTCGGCACCGCTCTGGGACTGCCCACCCACCGAGTCGAGGATGCAGGCGCAGGCGATCTGGTCAGCCGTTCCACCGATGACGTCGCCGAGCTGTCCGCCGCCGTCACGGAGACCGTGCCGACGCTGTCCACCTCACTGTTCACTGTCATTGCCACCGTCACGGCCCTGTTCGCGCTGGACTGGCAGTTCCTGATCATCCCGGTGATCGTCGCGCCGGTGTACTACATCGCCGCGCGCCGCTACCTCGCCAAGGCCCCCGAGCGCTATGCCGCCGAGCGCGCCGCCATGGCCGAGCGTGCCCGTCGCGTCCTGGAGTCCATCCGCGGTCGCGCGACGGTGCGTGCGTTCTCGATGGAAAACCGCGTCCACACCGAAATCGAGAACGCCTCGTGGGATGTGGTCCGCAAGGGCATCAGGGCTCGCAGCACCATGCTCGTCCTCAACGTCTGGATGCTCGGTGCCGAGTTCCTCATGCTGACGATCGCGCTGTCGGTGGGTTACCGGCTGGTGTCCACCGGTGCCCTCACCGTGGGCGCCGTGACCGGGGCGGTGCTCATGATCATCCGATTGCGTGGTCCTTTGAACACGTTCATGCGCGTGCTCGACGTCGTGCAGTCCGGGTACGCATCGCTGGCACGAATCGTGGGCGTGGTCTCCGATCCGCCGGTGCCGGTGCCCGACAGCGGCGCAGATGCTCCCCGAGGGCACGTCGAGCTGCGCAACGTCAGCTTCAGCTACGGCGGCCCCTGGGCCGTCCGCAACATCAACCTGACCATCACCCCGGGCGAGACCGTCGCCATCGTGGGCGCGTCAGGGGCCGGAAAGACAACGGTGGCAGCGCTGCTGGCGGGACTGCACATACCCGACGAGGGCGAGGTGCTCGTCGACGGACACCCCGTGTCGTCACTGTCCGACCGTGAGCGCGTCGCGCGTCTCGCCATGGTCAGCCAGGAGGTGCATGTCTTCTCCGGAACTCTGCGCCAGGACATGACCCTCGCCAAGCCCGATGCCACCGATACAGAGCTCCGTTCGGTACTCGATCTGGTACATGCCCGCTCATGGTTCGACCGGCTTCCTCAGGGGCTCGACACGGTGGTCGGCGCGCGTGGCATCCAGCTGGAGCCTGTGGCCGCTCAGCAGCTGGCGCTGGCTCGCGTTCTACTTCTCGACCCGGCCATCGTCATCATGGACGAGGCGACTGCCGAAGCCGGCTCGGCGGGGGCGGGGGCGTTGGAGGATGCCGCTGATGTGGTGACCCGTAATCGTTCGGCCCTGGTGGTGGCGCACCGCCTGGACCAGGCCTCGCGTGCCGACAACATTCTCGTCATGGACGCGGGTCAGGTCGTGGAGCAGGGCACCCACGACCAGTTGCTCGCCGCCGGCGGGATCTACCACCGTCTGTGGGCCGCTTGGACTGCCGGTCGGCGAGAGATCGGCAGCGCCGGCCGCGCTCCGGACGGAGATTCCGATCCCGACCTCGTCACTTCGGGGGTGACCACGTAGCCGCGTGCTCCATCCGGACCGGCAACTCGCCCCTCTTGCGCCGAGACCGGCCGTTGCGCGACCGCAGGCCCTAGCCTGGTCCGCATGGCCGACCCGAACGCAGAACACCTGCACCTCGAGTCCCTCGACGAGTGGCACGCGTGGCTGCGGGACAACCACGACCGGCCCCCCGGCGTCTGGATCGTGTTCTGGCGCAAGGAGTCCGGTAACACTCCCCTCGACTACGAGCAGGTCGTGCGGGAAGCACTGTGCTGGGGGTGGGTAGACGGGCACACCCGGATCATCGACGAGCACCGCCGTGGCATGTGGTTCACCCGACGCGCGCGCAACAGCGCGTGGGCCGCGTCCAACAAGGCTCGCGTGACCGAACTGATCGCCGAGGGACGAATGCAGCCGCCCGGGCAGGCCGTCGTCGACGACGCCAAGCAACGCGGTCTGTGGACGCTGCTCGACGACGCCGAGGCACTCGTCGAATCTCCGGAACTCACCGCAGCCCTCGACGCCGACCCTCGGGCGCGCACCAACTGGGACGCGTGGCCGCCGAGCGTCCGCAAATTCGCGCTCAGCCAGATCGCATTCGCGAAGCAGCCGGCGACCAAGACCAGGCGGATCGCCGGCATCGTCGAGAAGGCCGCCCGCAACGAGCGACCGTGATCGGGGCCGCGCCTACGGAACCAGGATGGTCTTGCCCGTCGTCTGCCGGCCGACCGATTCACCGGTCCGACGCGGGCTGTGTGGCACCGCAGGCGCAGGCGCCGCCGCTACGCGGTTGGTAGTCGTGCACATGACCGGTGCGGTCCTGGCTGATCCGGCAGCAGGCCTGCAACCGCTGCCGGAGGTGGGCGCGGCCTCGCTGGACGCGAGATTTCATGCCGGAGACGGAGATTCCGGCCTCGTCGGCGGCTGCGGCATGCGTGCGGGCGTCGAGATCGACCATCTTCACCGCCTCGGCCTGTTCGGCGGGCAGACCCGAGAGCATCGGCACCAGGCACGCGGCGAGTTCCTTCTGGACCGCCTCATCGGTCTCGGAACCGTCCGGCAACTGGTTGTCCGGGACGGCGTCGACAGGCAGTTCCCGGCGATGAGCCGCGGACCGGTAGTAGTCCGTGATCGCGTTGCGGGTGATCGAATACATCCACCCCAGCAGCCGATCCTGATCGCGCAGACCGTCGAGACTCCGGGCCATCCGCAGGAAGACGATCGACAGGATGTCGTCGGCGTCCTCCGGGGTCGAGACCCGGCGGGCGATGAATGCCCGCAGGTCACCCGAGAAGTCCCGCCACAGTTGCTCGAGATCGCCCGGTGCCGGTTGCAGTGTCGTCGCAGTGGGGTCCGTCGTCTCGCCCATGATCTCTGATTCCTCTCCGTCTCCAGCATCCTCGCCGCGCGGCGCTTCCGCGAGCCCCGGACGGTTGCCGTCTCGTCGAGACGGACGATCTAAAGGGCTGTCGGACGCAACCCTGCGCGGCTGCAGCGAGGCAGGCGCTGCGTCCGATTCACATGGGTCTCGTCTGTAGAGGTGTCGATGTCGATATCGGGTTCCCCGATTCGACGTACCGGTAGAAGCGCGGTGAGGAGGTGAGAGCGATGTTGACCACGCATCTGTTGTCGGGTCTGACCAGTGAAGAGGTGGACCTGATCCTGGCGGAGGAACTGCATCTGCTCGACACCGCCGAATGAGCGCTGTCGACGCCCGCCCCGGACGTATCCACTGAACGCGGTACCCCTATCCCCTTCACGGATAGGGGTACCTGCCGTGCCCGGTGTCGGGCGGCGCCGAGACGCCGGAAACCGCCCTGCCCGTACCCGCCACCGGAGCGGGAACGGCGCAGAGCGGGATCCCGGCGCTCAGCGGGCCGACGACGGCCGGATCCGGCGGATCACGATCGGGAGGGCGATGACCACGGCCCACAACCCGATCGCCGCGATCAGGGCGGTGACGGTGTCACCGCCGCTGGCGGTGCCGAGCACGTGCCCGCGCAGGGCGTCGGTGGCATGCGCGACCGGGTTGAGCGACGCCATCGCCCGCATCCAGCCGGGCATCGTCTCGAGCGGCGCGAACGCACTCGAGACGAACATCAGAGGCATCATCACCATCATTCCGGCGAACTGCACGACGTCGGGACGCCGGAGCCGGTCCCCGATCAGCCCGAACAGCGCACTCATCGCCCCGGCCAGGACCACCAGCACAATCACCGCGGAGACGGCGTCGGCGGCGGTGCCGTGGAATTCGAAACCCAGTGCCACTGCGGCGATCCCGAGCAGCACCGCCCGAGCCAGGGTGAACATCGCTTCGTTGAGGGTGCGGGCCACCCCCGGCACGCTCGGGCGCATGGGCAGAGCAGCGAACCGGTCGTGGAGGCCGTTGGTGTGATCGATCGCCGCGGACACCCCGGCGTTGGTGCCGGCCATCACGGTGGAGACGGCAAGCATCGCCGGAGTGAGGAAGTCGATGTAGCTGACTCCGGCCGGAAACTCCGCTCCGGCCGCGACGCTGCGGAACACCTGGCTGAACAGCACCAGCATCGCCATCGGCATGGTCAGCGAGAACATCAGCAATTGCGGGACGCGGGCGCTGGTGCGCAGGTTGCGTATGGTCAGGGCGGCGACCTGGCTCCCGAACGGGGAGACGGTCGGGCGGATGGTGGTCATCGGTGTGCTCCAGTGTTGTGGGCGAGGTGGGTGAAGACGTCGTCGAGACTCGGGGATGTCACATCCAGATCGGTGAGCTCGATACCTGAGCGGTGCAGGTCGGCGACCAGTGCGGTGGCGGCAGGAGCGTCGTCGACGGTGACCGACACCCGGATCCGGGCGCCGCCGTCGACCGGACGTTCGGTGTCCGGGGTGAACGGCAGCGCGCTTGCTCGAACGGCCGGGACGGTGGCGGCGAGGACCTTGCCGCCGACGATCCGCTTCAGATCGCTCGGGGTACCGCGGGCAGCGACCCGGCCACTGCGCAGGACCACGATGTGGTCGGCGAGCCGGTCGGCTTCCTCGAGGTACTGGGTGGTGAGCACCACGGTGGTACCCGCGGCGGTGAGTTCCTCGACGACCTCCCACAGCCCGGTGCGGGCGATCGGGTCCAGGCCGGTGGTCGGCTCGTCCAGGAACAGCACCGACGGGGAGCCGACGAGGCTGGCGGCCAGGTCGATTCGCCGGCGCGATCCCCCGGACAGTTCCCCGACCCGGCGGGTCGCGTACTCGTGCAACCCGAGCCTCTCGATCAGCGCGTCCGCCCGGGGGCGGGCGGTGCGACTCAGCCCGGTGAGGCGACCGATCAGCTCCAGATTCTCTCGGGCAGTGAGGAATTCGTCGAGACCGGCGTACTGACCGGTCACCCCGATGCGGCGGCGGACTGCGGTGGCGTCGGCGACGACGTCGAGACCGTCGACCTGCACTCGTCCGATGGTCGGGGTCACCAGGGTGGTCAGGGTGCGGATCAGGGTGGTCTTGCCGGCGCCGTTGTGGCCGAGCACCCCGACCGTGGTTCCGGCAGCGGCTTCCAGGTCGACGCCGTCGAGCGCCCACGTCTTGCCGTAGGCGACGTGGAGGTCTTCGACCACGACGGCCGGGGCGGTCATCGCACACCCCCGGCGGGGTCGGCGGCGGGACGGGCGGACAGTTGGGTGGTCATCGCTGGTTCCTCTCGAGCTGGCGGTGCCCCCACACGAACGTGGGGTCCGCTAGCTCAGACGAACCAATCGCTGCCCGGACGCACTGCCGCCGAGCGTTGGGGCGTCAGCGGCAGCAGTTCGGATCGAGGACGATCCGCAGTGCGTCGAGAGACTCGGTACGGGCGCGATAGAAGACGTTCATCCCTCGACGTTCGGATTCGACCATGCCGGCCTTGCGGAGCTGCCCGAGATGATGACTGACGGTGGATTCGGCCAGGTCGACACCGGCGGCGAGATCGCAGGTACACACCTCGCCGCCGTCGGCGGTGAGCAGGATGGATACGAGCTTGATGCGGACCGGATCGGCCAGTGCCTTCAATCGGAGTGCGAGCTCGAGGGCAGCGTCGTCGCTCATCGGCGCGGCCGACACCGGAGCGCAGCAGATCGGTGCACTGACGTCGATCACTGGCAGGGCTTTCGGCATGATTCGAGACTACCCAAAAGCTTGACATATATCGAAAAGGTGGCGCACCCTGTAGCCGTCATACTTCGATATATGTCTCAGAGGTGGAGGTCATCATGTCCCGCGCCCAACTCGCCCTCAATGTCGACGACCTGCAGGAAGCGGTCACGTTCTACTCGAAGCTGTTCGGTACCGAACCGGCCAAGCTCAAGCCGGGCTATGCGAACTTCGCGATCGCGGAGCCGCCGCTCAAGCTGGTGTTGCTCGAGAACCCCGGCAAGGGCGGCACCATCAACCACCTCGGGGTGGAGGTCGAATCGAGCGAGAAGGTACATGCCGAGATCGCCCGCCTGACCGGCGAGGGGCTGTTCACCGACGAGGAGATCGGCACCACTTGTTGTTTCGCCACGCAGGACAAGGTGTGGGTCACCGGTCCGGCCGGTGAGAAGTGGGAGGTGTACACCGTCCTCGCCGATTCGGAGACCTTCGGGACGAGCCCGCAGCACCTCGACGGCCCGGTCGGCGAGGGCGGCGTGTGCTGTGGCACCGCCGCCGGCACCCTGGAGGAGAGCGAGCGGCCGCAGCCTGCTGCCACCGAAAAATCCTGCTGCTGAACCACATACCGGTGTCGGCTGCCTTTCGGGCGGCCGACACCGGTGTCCTCGGCGACGCACTCCTCGGGAGCAGGACTTCGGACGCGAGGCGTTGATCGCCGGGGTGCGCCCGGTCGAAGTCCTTTCACCGAGATCAGTTGTCGAGGTCGAGGTCCAGTTCGGCGACGGCAGATCGAGCGGTGCGGCCGACGCCGAGGATCGTGGCCGAGCCGGGGCCGGTCCAGTCGCCGTAGCCGAGCAGATGCAGGCGCGGTTCCTTCAGGGAACGGGTGCCGGCGACCGGCACCGTGCCGGTGTGATCGCGCAGCCGAAGCGGTCTCAGATGCGCGAGTGCGGGCCGGAAGCCGGTGGCCCACAGCACGACGTCGGCGTGCTGCCTACGCTCACCCCAGGCGATGCCGTCGACGGTGAGCCGGTCGAACATCGGCAGCGCGGTCAGCACCCCGCGGTCGCGCGCTGCGAGGACGTCCGGGACCATCACGATGTCTCCGAGGGCGGCGATGCCACCGGGATCGGGCCGGCCGGAGGCCAGGGCGATCGCGCGGCGGGAGGCGAACTCGAACAAGGCCCGGCCGTCGACGCCATCGGGCAGAAATCGTGGTGGCCGGGTGGTGACCCAGGTGGTGGTCGCGGTGGTGGAGATCTCGGCGACGAGTTGAGCGGCGGAGTTGCCACCGCCGACGATCACCACGTCCGCCCCGGCGAACTCGGCCGGGGTGCGGTAGTCGACGGTGTGCAACTGCCGTCCGGTGAACAAGTTCGCGCCCGGGTAGCTCGGCCGGAACGGTCGCTGCCAGGTGCCGGTGGCACTGATCACCCGGCGCGCCCGCCACTGCCCGCTGTCGGTGTCGACCAGCAGATCGAGGCCGTCACGCCGGACCGCGTGCACCCGCACCGGCCGCTCGACCGGCAGGTCGTAGCGGGTTTCGTAGGCGGTGAGATAGTCCACGACATGACGTGCCGGCGGGAACCCGTCCGGCCACCGGGGCATCGGCCGGCCCGGCAGGGAAGCGAATTCCGCCGGCGAGAACAGCCGCAGCGACGGCCACATGTGCGGCCAGGCTCCACCCGGACCCCGCTGGTCGTCGAGGATCACGAAGCGGTGCCCGGCCCGGCGCAGATAGTAGCCGGCGGCCAGGCCCGCCTGGCCGCCGCCGATCACGACCACGTCGACGCTCGTCGTCATCGAAGATCCTGCAGTCAGCGCTGGGACGGCTGCGCGGTCAGTTCGGCGATGAGCGCTCCGACCTTGGCGCGGATCTCGTCGCGGATCGGGCGCACCGCGTCGATGCCCTGCCCGGCCGGGTCGTCGAGCACCCAGTCGCGGTAGGACTTGCCCGGGAACACCGGGCAGGTGTCCCCGCAGCCCATCGTGATCACCACATCCGAGGCCTGCACCGCGTCGGTGGTGAGGACCTTCGGATTCTCCTTCGAGATATCGATGCCCACTTCGGCCATCGCGGCGACGGCAGCCGGGTTGACGTGCTCGGCGGGTGCGCTTCCGGCGGATCGGACCTCGATCCGGTCCCCGGCCAGCGCAGCGAGGAATCCGGCGGCCATCTGGGAGCGGCCGGCGTTGTGGACGCAGACGAACAGCACCGAAGGCCGGGTGTTGCCGCTGGTGGTGGAGTCGGTGGTCATGACGCTGGGGATTCCTTTCCGCAGGAAGTTCGGACGGAGACGGCGCTGTCCGGTCCCGTCAGCTCGTGGCGACGGCAGCCTGGCCGGTGAAGCGTTTGCGCAGTGCGAGCGAGACATAGACCAGGGCGACGAGGACCGGCACCTCGATGAGCGGTCCGACCACCCCGGCCAAGGCCTGCCCCGAGGTCACCCCGAACGTGCCGATTGCGACCGCGATGGCCAGTTCGAAGTTGTTGCCCGCCGCGGTGAACGCCAAGGTGGTGGTGCGCTCGTAGCCGAGTCCGATCGCGGCACCGAGCAGATACCCGCCGCCCCACATCAGCGCGAAGTACGCCAGCAAGGGCAGCGCGATACGCACCACGTCCAGCGGCCGCGAGGTGATCTGCTCGCCCTGCAGCGCGAAGAGGATCACGATGGTGAACAACAGCCCGTACAGGGCCCACGGCCCGATCTTCGGCAGGAACTTGTCCTCGTACCACTGCCGGCCGTTGGCCTTCTCACCGAAGTGACGGGTGAGGAACCCCGCGATCAGTGGGATGCCGAGGAAGATCAGCACCGACTCGGCGATCTGCCACGGAGAGACGTCGAGGGTGGTCTGCTCGAGACCGAGCCACCCGGGCACCACCGACAGGTAGAACCAGCCGAGCACGGCGAACATGATCACCTGGAAGACCGAGTTGATCGCCACCAGCACGGTGGCAGCTTCGCGGTCGCCGCATGCCAGGTCGTTCCAGATGACGACCATCGCTATGCAGCGGGCCAGGCCGACGATGATCAGGCCGGTCCGGTACTCGGGTAGATCCGGGAGCATCAGCCAGGCGAGGGCGAACATGAGCGCCGGGCCGAGGATCCAGTTGAGGAGCAGGGAACCGACGAGGAGTTTGCGGTCGCCGGTGACGGTGTCGAGGCGGTCGTAGCGAACCTTCGCCAGCACCGGGTACATCATGATCAGCAGACCGAGGGCGATGGGCAGCGAGATTCCGTCGATCTCGATGAAGCTCAATGCTTCTCCGAGTCCGGGGATCATCCGTCCCAGCAGCAGGCCGGCAACGATGGCGGCGCCGATCCACACCGCCAGATACCGGTCGAGGGTCGACATCTTCCCGACCACAGCCGGGTGTTCGGTGGTCGTGGTCACGAGAGGGCCTCCTGAACGGCTTCGGTCGGGGCGCAAGCCGATCCGGGCAGTACGCCGGATTCGGTGGCCAGCACCGCGGAGAGCTGTTCGAGCACGGGCGGAATCACTCGGTAGTAGACCCAGGTCCCGCGGCGCTCGCAGTCGAGCAGCCCGGCTTCGCGCAGCACCTTCAGGTGGTGCGAGATGGTCGGCTGGGACAGGTCGAAGGCCGGGCTGATATCGCACACGCAACTCTCCCCGCCCTGGTGGCTGGCGATCAGGCTGAGCATCCGCAGCCGCACCGGATCACCGAGGGCTTTGAACATCCGGGCCAAGTCGGCGGCCCAATCCGAGGTGAGGGGCTGCCGCATCAGCGGGGAACAGCAGGCGTCGCCGCTCGGATCTGCTTGCATTGACATGGATCAATATTGACAGACGTCGAATCAACCGCCAAACTCCGGTGCGGACGTCCCATCTCGATCAGAGGCACACCATGCCGGAACCACAACCGCCGGTCGACCGCCGGGAGATCGCCGCCGACCTCGAACGTGCCCGCCGCACCCTGCACTCACTCCTCGATCACGCCTCGTCCGAGGAACTCGACCGCCGCTCGCACGGCACCCGATGGACCAACGAACAGCTGTTGTTCCACATGGTGTTCGGATACATGGTCGTTCGCCGACTGCTGGTGCTGACGCGGGTGTTCTCCCGCCTGCCCGACCCGGCGGGCCGCGGATTCGCGCGCGCCCTGAACGCGGCGACACCGGCGTTCCACGAGGTCAATTACCGGGGCTCGTGCGCGGCCGCGTTCGTCTTCGACCGCCGCCGGATGGGAAGGCACTGCGATCGCGTCATCGCGAAGCTCCAGCGCTCGCTGGCCACCGAACCCGAGACGAACATGCAGCGCAGCATGGCGTTTCCGGTGCGCTGGGACCCGTTCTTCACCGACACGATGACCGTCGAACAGCTCTACCGCTACCCGGGCCGGCACTTCGACTTCCACCGGAACCAGCTCACCCTCGACAGAAATCCCCCGCTCTGACAGGAGGGCACCGGCGTGGGGCGCCGCAATCCCGCGGCACCCCACCCCACCGAGGTCATCCGCAGCAGACGCTGCCGGCCGACGCATCCTGCTCGGCGCCGTCCTGCTCAGCGTTGTCCTGCCCGTTGCACGCGACCTCACACGCCGAGGTCGTCAGACCCTCGGGGTTGGCGGGGCTGTCGTCGGTCACCGCGTAGAACTCCCACCACCCGTTGGGCACGTCCGGTGCCTCGACGAACACCTTGTCCTGCACCGCATGGCAGCACAAATCCTGTTCGGCCACCGTCGCGGTCAGACCCACGTCCCGGAACCGCGCCAACGCGGCGGAGACGTCCTCGGATGTCGGCGATTCGACACCGATATGGTTCAGACTCTCCTGGGCACCGGGATTCTCGATCAACACCAGCTTCAGCGGAGGATCCTCGATCTCGAAGTTGGCGTATCCGTCGCGCTGCTTGTGCGGGGACACCCCGAACAGCGTCGAGTAGAACGCGGTCGCCGCCGTCACGTCTTCGACGTTGAGCGCGAGTTGAACTCGGGAGGTAGGCATCGTCGTCACCTTTCGGGAATTCGGGCACCGGCGCGAGCGTCCCCATCGGACTCTCGTCACCGTGTGCCGCCCCTACTGACGAGGCTCGTCCCGCAAGGACGCAACTCGGCCAGTGAACCGGTGGCATAGCCGCAAATGAGAAAGATAGCCGCGCGAGGCATGCATCGCGCGGCTATCTTTCTCGTCTGCGCTTGCGCGCGTCGGGGTCCTACACGTTGAAGCGGAACTCCACGACGTCGCCGTCCTGCATGATGTAGTCCTTGCCCTCCATGCGCACCTTGCCGGCGGCCTTGGCGGCGGCCATCGAACCGGCCTCGGCGAGGTCGTCGAAGGAGACGATCTCGGCCTTGATGAAGCCCCGCTCGAAGTCGGTGTGGATGACGCCGGCAGCCTGCGGAGCGGTGTCGCCCTTGTGGATCGTCCAGGCGCGAGCTTCCTTCGGGCCGGCCGTCAGGTAGGTCTGCAGACCGAGGGTGTGGAAGCCGGTGCGGGCCAGGGCATGCAGACCGGGTTCGGTCTGGCCGATCGAGTCCAGCATCTCCTGCCGGTCCTCCTCGTCCAGCTCGAGCAATTCCTGCTCGACCTTCGCGTCGAGGAACACGGCGTCGGCGGGGGCGACGGATGCGCGCAACTCGGCGACCTTCGCCTCGTCGGTGAGCACCGCCTCGTCGGCGTTGAAGACGTACAGGAACGGCTTGGTGGTCAGCAGGTGCAGCTCGCGCAGCAGGCCGAAGTCGAGCTTGTCCTTGACGCTGAACAGCGTCTTGCCCTCCTCGAGGAAGGCCTGAGCCTTGACGGCCTCCTCGTACTGGGGCTTGAGGTCCTTGTTCTTCTTCGCTTCCTTCTCGAGACGCGGCAGCGCCTTCTCGAGGGTCTGCATGTCGGCGAGGACGAGTTCGGTCTCGATGATCTCGATGTCCGAGGCCGGGTCGACGCGGCCGTCGACGTGCACGACGTCGTCGTCGGAGAACACGCGCACCACCTGGCAGATGGCGTCGGCCTCGCGGATGTTGGCGAGGAACTTGTTGCCCAGGCCGGCACCCTCGGATGCGCCCTTGACGATGCCGGCGATGTCGACGAAGGACACCGTGGCGGGCAGGATGCGCTCGGACCCGAAGATCTCGGCGAGCTTCTTCAGCCGCGGATCGGGCAACTCGACCAGGCCGACGTTCGGCTCGATGGTGGCGAACGGGTAGTTCGCGGCCAGCACATCGTTCTGGGTCAGCGCGTTGAACAGCGTCGACTTGCCGACGTTGGGAAGTCCGACGATTCCGAGAGTAAGGCTCACGGAATCAGCATTCTACGTGGTCACGCGCCGGCCCCGTCAGCCGCACGACGTGCGACGGCGACGAGCCAGTCCGCGGCGTCGTGCCAGGGGCGCAGATCCCAGGTCGCGAACCGCTGCTCGAGCACCATCCCGGAGGCGGCGAGGTCCGCGGCGAACTGCTCCGGACGGTAGACGCTGCCGGTGGTGAATCCGGCGACGAACACCCCGCCGGGCCGCAGGTGCGCGGCGATCGCGGCGAGCACCGTGCGTTCGCTGCCCGGTTCCAGGAACACCATCACGTTGCCGGCGGCGACGACCGCGTCGAACGGCTCCCCCGGCAGGTCCAGGGTCGCCAGGTCCGTGAGGTGCACGGTCAGGTCGGGATGGCGGCGGCGTGCCTCGTCGATCAGCACGGGATCGAGGTCGACGCCGGTCACCCGGTGACCGCGCCGGGCCAGTTCGGCCCCCACCCTGCCGGTGCCGCACCCGGCGTCGAGCACCCGGCTGCCGCGCGCGAGGAGGACGTCCACGAAACGCGCTTCACCGTGCAGGTCGGCGCCGGATTCCTCGAGACCGGTGAACCGTTCGATGTAGGCGCGGGAATCGTCGGCGCTGCGCTCGGTCTGCCATCGGGTGCCCATGGCACCCGAACGTACCGAGCCGGCAGTGCCTACGGGCAGGCGACCTTCACGAGCTGCGCGATGCGCGCCGCCTGGTCGTCGGTCGGTTCCACCGAGCCGTTGGTGGCGAGTTCCTGGACGGTCGCGTCGATGTCCTGCTGCGGAGCGCCGTCCTCGATCATCGGGCACGTGTCGGTGACGATCTTCTCGATCGACTCCGTTTCCCGATCCGCCGCCAGGTCCGGGTAGGCGGTGCGGAACGTACCGACGAATGCGCTGAGCTTCGCCTGGTCGATCGCTTCCCCGGCCTTCTCCGCGGCGCTCTCCGCGGCGCTCTGCACGGACGACACCGCACCCTCCGCCTGCTCGCGGACACTCGTCACGACCGCACCCAGCGACGACTGCGCCTCCTCGCTCGCCGGGGTGTTGTCCTCGTCGGAGGAACAGGCGGCGAGTGTGCATGCGACCGCGAGTGCGGCGACGGCCGCCGGAACCGACTTCCGGATCCGAGATCCCACGCTTCGTGTGCTCATGCACTCGAGGGTCCCACGCGTCCCGCGGCCGAACGCGGGAATCGTCGAATTCCGCCAGGTACACGACTCACAGCCCGGAGTTCCGCGGGGTCCGACGCGAGGCCCGTGTGCATCGGCGAACCGGACGCTCGCTCCGTTAGATTGTCGGAACGAGGCCGTCGGAAGGATCCCCGTTGAGCGAAGCGAAGTCCCCGCCCGAACTACCCGCACGTCCCCTCGATCGGGGCGCGGTCATCGGCGCCGGCGGCATCTGGCTGGCCAAGGTGTCGGCATGCGTCGTCCTGATCGCCGCGGGCGCTGTCGTCCTCGGCTGGATCATCGAGAAGATGTGGGTGGTCGTACTCCCGGTCGCCCTCGCGATCGTGGTGTCGACGGTCCTGTGGCCGCCGACCCGTGCCCTGATGAAACGCCGTGTGCCACCCGCGGCGGCCGCGTCGGTCACCCTGCTGCTGTTCTTCGCGGTCGTCGGCGGCATCATCGCCGGCATCGTGCCGTCGGTGGTGTCGCAGGCCCCGGAGCTGGGTAACAAGGCCACCGAGGGTATCCACAAGGTGGAGGACTGGATTCAGGGACCGCCGATCAACCTCCGCGACGAGCAGCTCGAGAACGCGGTCCAGGTGGTGGTGGAGAAGGTTCAGGGCAGCGCCGCGACCATCGCCAGCGGCGTGTTCTCGGGCGTCAGCACGGCCGGCTCGCTGCTGGTCACCCTCGGCCTGGTGCTGGTCCTGACGTTCTTCTTCATCAAGGACGGCCCGCGGTTCATCCCGTGGCTGCACGCCGTCGGCGGTGGGCGCGCGGGACGTCACCTCGAAGAAGTGCTCGTCCGCATGTGGGACACGCTCGGCGGGTTCATCCGCACGCAGGCGCTGGTGAGCTTCATCGATGCGTTCTTCATCGGTCTCGGCCTGGTCATCCTCGGTGTTCCGCTCGCACCCGTGCTGGCGATCATCACCTTCATCGGCGGGTTCATCCCGATCGTCGGCGCGTTCGTCGCCGGCGCCCTCGCGGTCCTCGTCGCGCTCGTGGCCAACGGCCTGACCACCGCGATCATCGTGCTGGGCATCATCATCGCGGTACAGCAGCTCGAAGGGAACGTGCTCCAGCCGGTGCTGCAATCACGGAGCATGCACCTGCACGCGGTCATCGTGCTGCTCGCGGTGACGGCCGGGTCGTCGCTGTTCGGCATCGTCGGGGCGTTCCTCGCCGTGCCGGTCGCGGCGGTCGCCGCGGTGGTGATCCGCTACATCGGCGAACAGATCGACGAACGCGTCGAAGCAGCCAACAAGGAAACCCTGGCGCTGCCCGCTCCCGGGGAGGGCTCGGCACCCGAACCGAGCTGACCGACGTGGCCGGGTTCAGCTCGCGATCTCGACCGTCGAGCCGGCCCGGCCCCGGACGACGTGCAGCCTGCTCGGGATGCGCTGCCGCATCTCGTCGACGTGGCTGACCACCCCGACGACGCGGCCACCGGCACGCAGTTCGTCGAGCACACCCATCACCGAGTCGAGGGCGTCGGCGTCGAGCGTGCCGAACCCCTCGTCGATGAACATGGTGTCGAGCACGAGCCCCCCGGATTCGGCGGCGACGACGTCGGCCAACCCGAGCGCCAACGCGAGCGACGCCTGGAACGACTCACCACCCGACAGGGTCTTCGTGGACCGGACCATCCCGGTGTACTCGTCGTGGATGTCCAGACCCAGACCGCCTCGTTTGCCGTGGCTGCCTGCGGCGTCGGAGTGCACGAATTCGTAGCGTCCACCGGACATTCGACGCAGCCGCTCGGACGCCGCCTCGGCGACCTCCTCGAGTCGCGCCGCGAGCACATACGACCGCAGCGACATCTTCCGCGAGTTCTGCCCGCCACCTGCGATCACATCCGCGAGTCCGGCCAGTTCGTTCTGCTCGGCCCGCAGGGGCGCGAGCTTCGCATCCTCCTGCTCGAGCCGGGTCGTGTACTTGTCGATGTCGGTGAGCCGCCGATCGGCCTCCGAGGCAGCGGTGAGCGCCGCGTGCAGTTCGGCGGCGGCGCGGTTCGCGGCGTCCTGCCGCGCCGCGACGTCGGCCGTCTCGTCTCCGATGAGCGCCGCGAGCTCGGGTTCGGCGAGCGTGGCGGCCGCGACCGCGCGGGCTTCCTCGGCGGCGCGGACGAGTGCGTCGATCTCGGCCAGACGCGCGTCGGATCGCACGGCGGCCAGTGCCGCGTCCAGGTCGTGGAATCCGGCGTCGACGGCGGCTTGCTCGGCGTCGCGGGCCCGCTCGTCGGCGAAGGTCCGGGCCCGGACGGCGGCCGCTCGCCGGTCGAGCAGTTCGGTGGCCGCGGCCGCGAGGGCCGCCAGCCGCGCGCGGCGGTCCACGAGCGAACCCCCGTCCCCGACCGCGGCGTGGATGCGAGCCCGGATCTCGTCGGCTTCGGCAGCGGCGACCGCGTCGGCCTGCGCGATCTCCGCGACCTCGGCCTCCGTGCCGCGCAGCCGCTCCTGCAGTTCCGCGTCGAGCCGTTCCAGGGTGTCGACCTGCGTGCGACGCCGATCGAGTTCCCCGGCCTCCGTGGCCGCCGCGTCGTGGGCCGACCTGGCGGCGTCACGTTCGGCGACGAGGTCGTCGAGCGGCCGCTCGCCGCACCGCTGGCGCAGCGCCGCAACGACTTCGGCCGCCTCGGCGACGGCAGCGGTTGCCCGGGCGAGTGCCGCCTCGGCGCGCTGCTCGGCCTCGCGGGCCGCGTCCTCGTCGGCCTTGGTGACAGTGTCCGGTGCGGGCCGCGCCGGCGCGGGATGCTCGGTGGATCCGCAGACGGCACATTCCTGCCCGTCGACGAGTTCGGCCGCCAATTCGGCTGCCATACCGGCGATTCGCCGTTCCCGCACGTCGAGCAGGACGGCCCGGGCGTCGAGATGCGCCGCACGCAGCTCCACGACGCGCTGCTCACGCTTGTCGAGTTCGGTTCTGCGCGAAGCAAGTTCGTCCGCTGCGGCGACCGCATCGGCGGCGCGGTCGCGGGTTGCGGCGAGACCCGGCAGTGCGGCCGCGGCCTGTTCCGCGGCGCGGACGGCGGCGGCAGCCTCGTCGCGGCGCACGGGCAACGCATCCCGCTGCGCGGTGAGTTGTTCGATGTCGGCGGCGAGCGTGCGACGACGCTCGTCCAGCCGGGACCGTTCGTCGTCGAGGGTCGCGACGCGACGTTGCTGCGCGATGAGATCGTCGAGCCGCACGACCTCCGCGGACCACCGCTGCTCGTGCCCGCGGATCCGATCGCGGTCGCCGTCCTCGGGCTGTTCGGGCAGTTCGTCGAGCAGCGCGCGACCGTCGTCGTCGCCGGACAGCGCGGCGAGTGCATCGGCCGCCGCCTGCAACGCTGCCGCGGCGGTCGACGCGGCGCGGCGGGATTCCTCACCGGTCACCGCGACCGGCACCGCCCGCAGCGCGGCCGCCCTCTCGGCGGCCAGCGCGGCCCGCTCGTCCGCAGTGGCGTCGAGGGCCGCGAGTTCGGACTGTGCGGCGGCGCGGCGCTCCAGGCGACGGGCCAGCGCGACCGCCTCCTCGAGTTCCGCGCGGGCGCTGCGCTCCGCGTCGCGGGCGGTGTCCAGCGCGACGATCATGCTGTCCCGGGTGTCGACGGCGTCCTCGCGCAGCTTGCGCGCCCACCCGACCGGGTCGGCGTCGGCACCGGCCTCGATCCCGGCCGCCGCGTCGACCTTCGCGCTGAGCACGTCGACCTTCTTCTGCTGTTCGGCGAGCTTCTTCGCACCGGCAGCGGCCCGCTCGCGGAACCATTTCTCGACACCGCCGAAGAGCGTCGTGTCGAACAGCCGCTCGAGCAGCGCGCCGCGTTCCTTGCTGTCGGCCCGGAGGAACTTCGCGAACTCCCCCTGGGGCAGCAGGACGACCTGGAAGAACTGAGCCGCGCTCATGCCGAGCAGTGCCCCGATCACCTCGCCGATGTCCTCGTGCCGCGACAGGTTCTGCCCCGACCCGTCCAGCCAGGTCAGCGTCGCCTTCGCCTTCTCCTTGGTCGTGCCGGTGCCGCGCAGCTTCGGGCGTTCGTATTCGGGGCTGCGCACGATCCGCAGGCGTCGGCCGGCGATGGTGGCCTCGAGCATCACCTTCGGGACGGCACCGGCGGCGGCGTGATCGGACACCAGCCGGCGCCCCTCGGCGCGCGCACCCGGCACCGTCCCGTACAGCGCGAACGCGACCGCGTCGAGGATCGAGGTCTTGCCCGCTCCGGTGCGGCCGTGCAGCAGGAACAGCCCGTCGGCGCCGAGTTCGTCGAAGTCGACCCGGACCGTGTCCGCGAACGGCCCGAACGCGGTGACCTCGAGTGCGTGCAGCCTCACGCCGACACCTCCACGACCTCGTCGGCGGCCGCGATCTTGTCCGCGCCTACGCGGTCGGCCTCGCGCAGCGCCTGTTCGATCCAGCGGGCGTCCCGCTGCGACGGCTCCGACCGCACGTCCGTCAGGAACGCGCACGCGACGTCGAGGTTGCTGCGGCCGTGCACCTTCTCCCGGTAGCTGGTTCCCGACGTCGTGTCGGGGCGGTTCCAGACGACGTGCACCGCGTGCGGGAACCGGGTCTGCAGCCGTCGCATCGCATCGAGCGGCCGAACCGCGTCGGTCAGCTCGGCCGCGACGTAGTGGTCCTCTGCAGCGGCGTGCTCGGGATCGGCGAGCAGATCCTCGAGTGTTCCGGACAGCTGGCTCAGGCCCCGCACGACGGGGAGCTCGACCCGTTCGACCGACGCCACGCCGGTCGCGTCGAGGTCGACGAGCCACACCGCCTTGCGGTGACTGCGTTCGCCGAAGGAGTACGGCAGCGGTGACCCGGAGTAACGGACGTGCTCGGCGACGGTCTGCGGGGAGTGAAGGTGCCCGAGGGCGACATAGTCCATGCCGTCGAACGCGGACGCGGACACGGTTTCGACACCGCCGACCGAGATGGACCGTTCCGAACCGGTCGCCTCCGCCCCGACAACGAACGCGTGCGCGAGCAGCACCGTCCGGCCGCCGCGGATCTCGGCGTCGGCGCGGACCCGGCCCATCGCGGCGTCGAGGATCTCCTGGTGGGAGCGGGCCTTGGGCACGCCCAGTTCGGCTCGGGTGATCTCCGGCTCGAGATAGGGGATGCCGTAGAACGCGACCGGACCGTGCTCGTCGTCGACGATCACCGGGCGGTCCACGTCGGCGACCTTGGTGATCAGGTGCAGTCCCCCCTTGGCGGCGAACGCGGCGCCGGCACCGAGCCGCACCGGCGAGTCGTGGTTGCCGGAGGTCGCGACGATGACCGCGCCCGCCTCGTGGATCGCCTCCAACCCGGCGTTGCACACCGCTACCGCGTCGGAGCTGGGGATCGACCGGTCGTACACGTCGCCGGGCACGACCACGACGTCGACGCTGCGCTCGGCGACCAGTTCGGCGATCGCGGTCAGGGCGCGCGCCTGGTCTCCCAGCAGGTCCACACCGTGGAAGGTGCGGCCGATGTGCCAGTCGGAGGTGTGCAGGATCCGCATGGCGACGACCGTAGAGGACCGCACCGACACGTCCGGTTCGGGGTGAGTGCCCCGCGCATGTCGGTCCCGTGCGGCATCATCCGCCTCATGACTGCTCTCACGGCACTCGGGCTGATCGTGGCGCTCGTTCTCGGGTTCGGGCTGGGGTGGCTGGCGCAGGCGTCGCGGATCGGCGACCGGACCGCGCGCGCCGAGGCGCAGCTCGCGGCGCTGCGGGACAACGAGACGCAGTTGCGGCAGTCGCTCGGCGCGGTCAGCGAGGACGCGGCGCGCCGGCAGTCCGGCGCGATCGGCGAGCAGGTGTCGCGGCTGGTGGGGCCGCTGCAGGAGGCGGTGGGCGCGCTGGCCCGTCAGGTCGAGCACGTCGAACGCAATCGGGTCCACGCGTATGCCGGTCTGACCGAGCAGGTTGAGGGCATGCACCGGGCGTCGCTGTCGCTGTCGCAGCAGACCCAGCAGCTCGTGACGGCGCTGCGGGCCCCGCAGATCCGCGGCCGGTGGGGTGAGATCCAGCTCGAGCGGGTGGTGGAACTGGCCGGGATGGTCCGGCACTGCGATTTCGACACGCAGGTCGCCGCCGAGGGGGTGCGACCTGATCTGCTCGTCTACCTGGCAGGCGGCAAGCAGATCGTCGTCGACGCGAAGGTCCCGTTCGCCGCGTACCTCGACGCGGCGCAGGAAGAGGACGTCGCCGAACGCGATCGGCACCTGGCACGGCATGCTCGGCAGCTGCGCACCCACATCGACCAGTTGTCCGCGAAGGCGTACTGGGAGTCGTTCGACCCGACGCCCGAATTCGTGGTGCTGTTCGTGCCGGGCGATCCGTTCCTGGACGCTGCGCTCACCGCGGACTCGGGTCTGCTGGAGTACGCGTTCGGCCGGAACGTGATCCTCGCGACACCCACGACGCTGGTGGCGTTGCTGCGCACCATCGCGCACACATGGCGGCAGGAGGCACTGTCGCGCGACGCCGCGCAGATCCACCGGCTCGGCCGCGAGTTGTATCAGCGGCTCGGCACCGTGGGCAGTCACCTCGACCGGCTCGGCGCGCAACTGGGCAAGGCGGTCGATTCGTTCAATCAGACGGTGTCGTCGATGGAGACACGTGTCGGGGTGACGGCCCGGAAGCTCAGCGAACTGGAGATCTTCGACGGCGACGTGCCCGAGGTGCGTCGGGTCGACGCGTGGCCGCGGCGCGCCACCCTGACCGAAAACCCGGATCCGGCCGGTGCCGTCGACGAAGCAATCTGAGTCGGTGGGTCTACTGTCTATGTGTGTCTGCATCCCAACGTGCTCGCCCGGCGGTGGCGCTCGACATGCGCTCGCTCGCTCCGACCATGCCCGGAGTGCCCTGGTGGGGTGCCGTCGTCATTGCCGCCGGGGCGACTCTGCTCGGTGCGTTGATCGACTCGTTCCGCGGTGACGAGCTGACGACGGTCTTCTCCGTCTTCTATGTCCTCGGATGCATCGCCGCGGTCGTCGCGGTGCAGCAGCGCGGTGTATTCACCGCGATGGCACAGCCTCCGCTGCTGCTGGTGGCGGCGATTCCCCTCGCCCAGGAGTTGCTGTTCGAATCGAGCGGCTCCGGCCTGCGGGATCTCGCGCTGAACGTGGCGTATCCGCTGGTGAACCGGTTCCCCGCGATGTTCGTTGCCACCGCGGCGGTGCTGATCATCGGTGGTGTCCGGATCTACATGGCCCAGCAGGAGACGGCGAATCGTTCCGGCGGGGCGAAGAGGTCCCGACCCGCCGCATTCAAGGGCACTGTGTCCAAGAGCCCTGCGTCCAAGAGCGCTGCATCGAAGAGCGCTGCCTCGAAGGGCGCGGCGGTGAGGAGCGCTGCGGTCAGGAGCTCGCGCCCGGCCGAGCAGAAGGCATCCGGAAGCGCGACCGCTCCCCGTCGCGAGGTCGTCGACGAACCCGGCCGGCGGCCGCGGACCGCGGCCGCACCCGCCCGCACCCGGCAGAGCGCGGAGCGTGCCCCGCAGAATCCGGCGCGGTCCCGCCGGGAGCGCGAGGCGGCCGACCCGACGAAGACGTCCGTCCGGCAGGTCGCCGACACCCGCGACAATCCGTCCGTTCAGCGGCGCCCGGCAGACGACGCCCGCGCACGGAGGTCGGAATCGGCGCCGCGCCGTGAACCGGATCCGCGCCGCCGCGAGCCGCAGCCGGAGCGGCAGGCACCGCCGCGCGCGACGCCCCGACCGCAGGTGAGCACCCCCGCCTACCCGCCGCCCGCTGTGCGTTACCGCGACCGCTACGAGGACTGAGCTGCGCTTCGCGCCGGTGTGTACTTCTGGCGGCTCCGGCCGCCACAAAGGCACACCGGCGGCGCAGCCGCCTTACCTGGCCCTGGCTGCGCGCAGCTCGCGTGGGAGTGCGAACACCAGCGTCTCGTTGGCGGTGGTGACGGTCTGCACGTCGCGGTAACCGTGTTCGGCGAGCAGATCGAGCACGCCGCGCACGAGGATCTCGGGCACCGACGCCCCCGAGGTGATGCCGACGGTCTCGACGCCGTCGAGCCAGGCCGGATCGACCTCACGCGCGTAGTCGACGAGGTGCGCGGCCTTCGCGCCTGCGCCGAGCGCCACCTCGACGAGGCGCACCGAATTCGACGAGTTGCGTGATCCGACGACGATCACCAGATCGCATTCGGGAGCCATCGCCTTCACCGCGACCTGACGGTTCTGGGTGGCGTAGCAGATGTCGTCGCTCGGCGGGTCCTGCAGCTGCGGGAACTTCTCGCGCAGCCGTTTCACGGTCTCCATGGTTTCGTCGACGCTCAGCGTGGTCTGCGAGAGCCAGATCACCTTCGATTCGTCGCGGACCCGGACGGCGTCGACGGCGTCGGGGCCGTCGACCAGTTGTACGTGATCGGGGGCCTCACCTGCGGTGCCCTCGACTTCCTCGTGGCCTTCGTGCCCGATGAGCAGAATGTCGTAGTCGTCGCGGGCGAAGCGCTTGGCTTCCTGATGGACCTTGGTCACGAGCGGGCAGGTCGCGTCGATGGTGTGCAGGTCGCGGGCGGCGGCCGCCTGGTGGACCGCCGGGGACACCCCGTGTGCGGAGAAGACCAGGACCGATCCGGGTGGAACCTGGTCGGTTTCGTCGACGAACACGACACCGCGCTCGGCAAGCGTGTCCACCACGTGCCGGTTGTGGACGATCTCTTTCCGCACGTAGATCGGGGCGCCGTGCTTCTCGAGCGCCTTCTCCACGGTCTCGACCGCGCGGTCGACCCCGGCGCAGTATCCGCGGGGTTCGGCGAGCAACACCCGCTTCCCTGCGGACGCGGTCCCCGCCGACCGTGTGATACCGACTTCGAGTGGAACAGGCGCAGACATGCCTCCAGGGTACGGGCCGATGCGGGGCGGAGCCCGCCTCGGCTTCCGTCACGGCCCACCTCGGCTACCAATCGTGGGGCTCGTGAGGCAGTCTTGGGGGCATGATCCGTCCACCGTTCATGGCTCGGGTGGCGGCCGGGGTCGCCGTCACCGCCTACGAAGAGACACTCAAGCTGCCGTCGACCGCCCTCGCGCTGCCGATGACGACGGTCAGCCAGGTCCTGCAGACGACGATGAGGATCCAGCAGTCGATGACCGCGCTCGCGATCAAGGGGGATCGTCTGTTCGAGGCGCTGGGCGCCCGAGCCGAGGAAACCCCGGAGTGGGCGGTGTTCGACGAGGACGAGGCTCCGGCACCGAACGCCGCCACCAACGGGGCGGAGCAGTCGGAGGCGCCCGGCCGGTTCGCGCTGTACTCCATGCCGCCGGCCGTCGAGACCGAAACCGCGGCCGAGAAAGCGGCCGACGCCCCGGAACCGGGTGAGAGCGCGAAACCGGCCCCGACCGCGGCGGAGACCGAGGTGCCCGGGATCGTCGAGGACCTCGACTACACCTCGCTGACCCTCGCGCAATTGCGTGCGCGCCTGCGCACCCTGTCCGTGGAGGACCTGACGGCGCTGCTCGACTACGAGAACGCGACACGGGCGCGGGCGCCGTTCGTGACGATGTTGTCGAACCGGATCACGACCACCACCACGAAGTGACCTCGGCGCATCCCACCACCCAACCGAACTCCGCGGACAATCCGTGGCCGGTACGCACCGTGTCGCAGAAGGTCGCGGGCTGGATCGATCGGCTCGGCACGATCTGGGTCGAGGGCCAGATCACCCAGATGAACGTGCGCCCCGGAACGCGCACGGCGTACCTGACCCTGCGTGATCCCTCGGTGGACATGTCCCTGTCGGTGACGTGCTCCCCGCAGCTGATCCACAGTTCGCCGGTGACGCTGGTCGAGGGCGCGCGGGTCGTGATGTTCGGGAAACTGTCGTTCTGGCCGGCGCGCGGCAGCATCTCGCTGCGTGTCACCGAGATCCGCGCGGTCGGCATCGGCGAACTGCTCGCCCGCATCGAACGGCTGCGCGCGCTGCTCGCAGCGGAAGGTCTGTTCGATCCGCGGCTCAAGCGGCCGCTGCCGTTCCTACCGGGCCGTATCGGCCTGATCACCGGCCGCGGCGGCGCCGCCGAGCACGACGTGGTGTCGGTGGCGCAGCGCCGGTGGCCCGCGGTGCGGTTCGAGATCCGCAACACCGCGGTGCAGGGCCCGACCGCGGTACCGCAGATCCTCGATGCGCTCGCCGAACTCGACGCCGACCCCGCGGTGGACGTGATCGTCCTGGCCCGCGGCGGCGGCAGTGTCGAGGATCTGCTGCCGTTCTCCGACGAGACGCTGTGCCGCGCGATCGTCGCGTGCACGACCCCGGTGGTCAGCGCGATCGGCCACGAACCCGACAGTCCGCTGTGCGATCACGTCGCCGATCTGCGGGCCGCCACCCCCACCGACGCCGCCAAACGGGTCGTGCCGGATGCCGCCGCCGAGCAGGCGCTCGTCGACGATCTGCGGGCGCGCGCCGCGTCGGCGCTGCGCAACTGGGTGCGCCGCGAGGAGCACGTGGTGGCACAGTTGCGGTCCCGGCCGGTCCTGGCCGATCCGCTGCGCGCGATCGATCAGCGTGGCGAGGAGGTCGAGCGGTTACGGCAGGCCGGTCGCCGCGACATCGATCGGGTGCTGGCGGCGCAGGCCACCACGATCGAGCATCTGCGGGCCCGGCTGGCGACGCTGGGTCCGGCCGCGACCCTCGCACGCGGCTACGCGGTAGTGCAGCGGATCGTGCCCGACGGCGACCCGGAGGTCGTCCGGTCGATCGACGAGATGCCCCCGGGAACCCAGTTGCGGGTCCGGGTCGGTGACGGTGCCGCGCGGGCCGCGGTGATGGGACGAGAGAAGTGACGACGAGGATGACGGTGTGAGTGACACGAACGCGGATGTGGCGGAGCTCGGCTACGAGAGGGCCCGCGACGAACTGGTCAACGTGGTGAAGATGCTCGAACAGGGTGGCCTGGACCTCGACGAGTCGCTGGCGCTGTGGGAGCGCGGCGAAGCGCTCGCCAAGCGGTGCGAGGAGCACCTCGCGGGTGCTCGGCAACGGGTCGAGAACGCCCTGTCGCACAGCGAGGACGACGAAGAAGACTGACCGGTCGGGGACAACCGACCGGCCCGGTCGCGACCTACGGGGTGAGCGGCTCCGCTGCGTTCGCCGCGGCAGCGATCGTGGCGAACTCGGCTTCGTCGCCGGATCCGCCGATCAGGATCCGCACGTCACCGAAGTCCGAGACCCACAGCGGCTCGCTCCCCTCCTCGGCGTACACCGTCCAGTCGCGGCCGTCGATGGTCTCGGTGCCGGTGACGAACCGGCTCGAGCCCGCGACGAACCGCACGAGCTCGTCGGTACCGGCGTTGGACTGGGTGAAGCGTACGTAGCGGCCGGACGGGGTGATGAACCCGACCGTGCTCGAGTCGCCGCCCTGCTGGCCGGTGATGATGCTGCGGCTGCCCGAGTTGGCCTGCCAGTCCTCGGGGACCTGCGGATGCCGGATGGGGAATCCCAGTTCCCTCGCGTCGTACTCGAGACCTGCATCGATGTCGAAGCTCGGCACCGGACCCGCGGTGGGACCGCCCGGGTTGAACGAGCATTGGCTTGCGATCGCAGCGATGACGAGGCACGCCAGGACGAGCGGAATGAGCGACCACGTCATGTCACGGGCGTCGTTCAGGATGCGGGGTTTCTCGGAAGCCACGCGTCCAGTCTGACAGCCTCCGCAGGAACGGGCCGCGGCCGGTCCGGGTCCCAGCCTCCGCCGCACCGGCGCTGATGAGACAATTGCAGCCTGAACCACCATCGGATTCGGCGGCCGCGCGACTCGACGGCCGTCCCTCGTGCCGGCGCACCGCGTCGACCGACAGCATCAGGAGGCAGTAGCCCATGACGGCCACCCCATCGCACCGCGAAGCTCCGGACCGCAACCTCGCCCTCGAGTTGGTCCGCGTCACGGAGGCCGCGGCGATGGCGGCAGGCCGCTGGGTCGGCCGCGGCGACAAGGAAGGCGGCGACGGTGCCGCCGTCGACGCGATGCGTCACATGGTCAGCTCGGTGTCGATGCAGGGCATCGTGGTGATCGGCGAGGGCGAGAAGGACGAAGCCCCGATGCTGTACAACGGCGAGGAGGTCGGCAACGGCGACGGCCCGCTGTGCGACGTCGCCGTCGACCCGATCGACGGCACCACGCTGATGTCGAAGGGTGCGCCGGGCGCGATCGCGGTCCTCGCGGTCGCCGAGCGCGGCGCCATGTTCGACCCGTCGGCCGTGTTCTACATGGACAAGATCGCCGTGGGTCCCGAGGCTGCCGACGTCATCGACCTGTCCGCGGGTGTCGCCGAGAATATCCGTCGCGTCGCGAAGGCCAAGAATCGCACCATCTCCGATACGACCGTCACGATCCTGGATCGTCCGCGGCACTCCGAGATCATCCGGGAGATCCGGGAGACCGGTGCGCGCATCCGCCTGATCTCCGACGGCGACGTCGCCGGTGCGATCGCGACCGCCCGCCCCGATTCCGGTGTCGACATGCTCCTGGGCATCGGCGGCACCCCGGAGGGCATCATCGCCGCGGCGGCGCTGCGCTGTATGGGTGGCGCGCTGCAGGGCAAGCTCGCCCCCAAGGACGACGCCGAGCGGCAGAAGGCCATCGACGCCGGCCACGACCTGGACCGGATCCTGACCACCGAGGAACTCGTCACCGGCGAGAACATCTTCTTCTGCGCGACCGGTGTCACCGACGGCGACCTGCTCAAGGGCGTGCGGTACTACGGCGGCGGCGCGACCACGCAGTCGATCGTCATGCGCAGCAAGTCCGGCACGGTCCGCATGATCGAGGCCTACCACCGCCTCGAGAAGCTGCACGAGTTCTCGTCGATCAACTTCACCGGTGTCGACGGCGCGCAGCCCCCGATGCCCTGACAATGCGCTTCGCGCCGGTGTGTCTTTGTGGCGGTCGGAACCGCCACTTCGACACACCGGCGGCGAAGCCGCCTCGGTGGCAAGCTGAGGTTCATGACTGAGAACAGCGAACCGCAGTTCCGCATCGAACACGACACGATGGGCGAGGTCCGGGTTCCGGTCGACGCCCTGTGGCGCGCGCAGACGCAGCGCGCCGTGGAGAACTTCCCCATCTCGGGTCGCGGTCTCGAACGCGCCCAGATCCGGGCGCTCGGCCTGCTCAAGGCGGCCTGCGCGCAGGTCAACAAGGACCTGGGGCTGCTCGACGCCGGCAAGGCGGACGCGATCATCGCCGCGGCCGGTGAGATCGCGGCCGGTGAGCACGACGACCAGTTCCCCATCGACGTCTTCCAGACCGGCTCGGGCACCAGCTCGAACATGAACGCCAACGAGGTCATCGCGTCGATCGCCGCCCGCAACGGGGTGACGGTGCATCCCAACGACGACGTCAACATGTCGCAGTCGTCGAACGACACCTTCCCCACCTCGACGCACGTCGCCGCCACCGAAGCCGCGGTGCGCGATCTGATTCCCGCGCTCGAGCATCTGCACGCCGCGCTGGCCGCGAAGGCCACCGAGTGGCGCACCGTCGTCAAGTCCGGGCGCACGCATCTGATGGACGCCGTTCCGGTGACGCTCGGGCAGGAGTTCGGGGGCTATGCCCGGCAGGTCGAGGCCGGGATCGAAAGGGTGCAGGCGTGCCTGCCGCGACTCGGAGAGCTGCCGATCGGCGGCACCGCCGTCGGCACCGGGCTGAACGCCCCCGAGGGGTTCGGGCGGCTGGTCGTCGCCGAACTCGTCGAGTCCACGGGCATCGACGAGCTGCGTCCCGCCCGCGACAGTTTCGAAGCGCAGGCCGCGCGGGACGGGCTCGTCGAGGCGTCGGGTGCGCTGCGCACGATCGCGGTGTCGCTGACGAAGATCGCGAACGACATCCGGTGGATGGGGTCCGGTCCGCTGACCGGGCTCGGCGAGATCCGGTTGCCCGACCTGCAGCCGGGCAGCTCGATCATGCCCGGCAAGGTCAATCCTGTTCTGCCCGAAGCAGTCACGCAGGTCGCGGCACAGGTCGTGGGGAACGATGCCACTGTCGCGTGGGGCGGCGCGGCCGGGGCGTTCGAGCTGAACGTGTACATCCCGGTGATGGCGCGGAACCTGCTCGAATCGATGCGCCTGCTCGCGAACGTGTCCCGGTTGTTCGCCGACCGGTGCATCACCGGGCTGGAGGCGAACGTCGAACACCTTCGGACGCTGGCGGAATCGTCGCCGTCGATCGTGACGCCGCTGAATTCGGCGATCGGATACGAGGAGGCCGCGGCGGTCGCCAAGCAGGCGTTGAAGGAGAAGAAGACGATCCGACAGACCGTCGTGGACCGGGGTCTGATCGGCGACGGCCTCAGCGAGGAGGAACTGGACCGGCGCCTCGACGTGCTCGCGATGACGAACGTCGAGCGCGACTCCTAGACGAGGACGGGTGCGGCGCACACGTCACTGCGCCGCACCCTCCGTGTCGTCGAAGAAGTGCCACGTGCCGTCCTCGTGCTGAGCCTCCATCCGCCAGCCGAGTTCGCTGTTGTCGGCTCGCTGATCGACGAACCAGGCGTGCGCGTCCTCCGCGCTCTCGATGTCGCGGGTGTCCACGACCTCGCCCTCCGGGTTGATCACTCTGTAGGTAGCCATGAGGACCGGCTTCCCGCGCCCAGGAGACGCCAAACGTCCCGGCACACCGACGGACGCTACTCGGTGACGACCTCGGTCCTGCCGTCGATGAAGGTGATGTGCCCCATCTCGAAATCGCTCTGCACACCACCGGGGATGGGATGTTCGTCGCTGGTGGGGAAGCCGAGTTCGCCGGCGGCACCACCGGCGGCCTCCCACGCGACCCGGATCTCGCCCCCCACGATGTGGGCGTCGGTGTCCGGACTCCACGCGATGACGCCGCCTTCGAATTCGCCGATGCTGCCGTCGCCTATGCTCTCCTGGCTTCCGGTCGGCGGGCCGAGCGGACCGGCCGCTCCCCCGGTCTCGTTGTACTTGTCGAGGACAGCGCCGCTGATCTCGTATTCCTGACCGTCGGGGCCGGCCACCACGGTGGTCGCGTCACCGGCGATCTCGTTCCCGGCACTCTCGGCGGCGCCCACGGCGCTCTCGGCAGCGCTCTCGACCGCGGACTGGGCGCTCTCCACCACCGACTCCGCAGCGGACTGCGCGGCCTCGGCGGCACTGGTCTCACTCTGGTAGGCGCTCTCGGAGGTGGTGTCGTTGTCGTCGCTGCAGCCCGCGACCACCAGCCCGACGGTGGCAACCGCGGCGGCGGTGGTGGCGACTCGTCGTGGGATTCCCTTCACGGCTGACTCCTCACTGCTGAACTACACGGCTGTGCACTACGCATGCGTCCCTTCGCACGCTGCCATCCCCTCGCGTGCCTCGTCGCGAATCCGCACAGACTCCTCCGAATCGTTGCAGTTCCCGGACCCGGGGGTACGCTTTCGCCGACAGGCAGGCTCGCGCGGGACTATCATCCGACCGACGGAAAGGTCGCTCATGCGTGCATTCCCTCGCTTCGCGCTCGGTGTCGTGCTCGCTCTCGCGGCCACGGCGACCGGCTGCGTCACGATCGACCCGAACGATCGCGACCGACCCCCGTCGCAGCCCTCCGAGACCGCCGATCTCGCGCCCGACCAGGTTGCGGGAGTTCCCATTCCGGACGGGCAGATCGACGACGCGATCGCGCAGCTCGACGGCCTCGCGCAGAAACTGCTCGATCACACCGGGATCCCGGGTATGGCGGTCGCGGTCGTGCACGACGGGGAAACCGTGTATGCGAAGGGTTTCGGTGTCCGCGCGGCCGGTTCCGACGAGCCGGTCGATGCCGACACGGTGTTCCAGCTCGCGTCGATGTCGAAGTCGATCGGGGCGACCGTCGTCGCCCAGCAGGTCGGTGCCGGTGTGGTCGGCTGGGACGATCCCGTGATCGAGCACCTTCCGACCTTCGCGCTCGCCGAACCGTACGTCACCGAACACGTCACCGTCGGGGACCTGTACGCACACCGTTCGGGGCTGCCCGATCACGCCGGCGACGACCTCGAGGATCTCGGCTACGATCGCGCGCAGATTCTCGAACGGCTGCGGCTGCTTCCCCTCTCGCCTTTCCGTATCACCTACGACTACACGAACTTCGGTGTGACCGCGGCAGCCCAGGCGGTCGCGGACGCGGCGGGTGCGGACTGGGCCGACCTGTCGCAGCGAGTACTGTACGAGCCGCTCGGAATGAGCTCGACCAGTTCACGATTCGACGATTTCACCGCTCGGGAGAACCGGGCGCCGGGGCACATGCTGGTCGACGGCGAGTACGTCGCGCGTGAGGTCCGCGATCCGGACGAGCAATCGCCGGCTGGCGGGATCTCCTCGTCGGTGAACGACGTGGCGAAATGGCTCACCATGCTGCTCGCCGACGGGCAGTTCGAGGGGCGCACCGTCGTCGAGGCGTCGGCGCTGCAACCCGCACTGTCCCCGCAGGTGGTGTCGCGTGCGCCCGCGACCCCGGACAGCCGCGGCGGTTTCTACGGCTACGGGTTCAACGTCGGAACGCTCGCGTCGGGACGGACCTCGGTCGGTCACGCGGGGGCGTTCGCACTCGGCGCGGCCACCGCGTTCACCGCGGTGCCGTCGGCCGACGTCGCGATCGTCACGCTCACCAACGCCGCGCCGATCGGGGTCCCCGACACGCTCAATGCCGAGTTCGTCGACCTGGTGCAGTTCGGGGAGATCCGCGAGGACTGGGCAGGGCTGTACGAGAAGGCATATTCGGCCTACGCCGACCCGAAGGGTTCGCTGGTCGGCCAGGAACCGCCCACGGATCCGGCGCCGGCGAAGCCCCTCGACCGGTACACCGGGATCTACGACAATCCGTACTTCGGACCGGCACGCATCGACCAGCGGGACGGCAGCCTCGCGCTCACGATCGGGCCGGTGGGCCAGACCTATCCGCTGACCCACTGGGACGGTGACGTGTTCACGTTCGAAGTCACCGGCGAGAACGCCCCGGACGGGACGATCTCGACCGCGACGTTCACCCCCGATGCGGTGACGTTCGAGTACTGGAATTCCGACGGCATGGGAACCTTCACACGACAGGGAGCATCATGACCACATCCGACACGACCACTTCCCAGTCCGCGATCGCGGTGGTGCGCAATTTCCTCGACGCACTGGCGGCATCCGACATCGCCACCGCGGTCGCGCTGCTCGATCCCGAAATCGCTTGGTACAACACCGGACTGCCGACGCTGCGCGGGCTCCCGAGGGTCAGCCGCACGCTCCAAGGAATGTCCCGCCCTTCGGTCGGCCTGGAGGTGGTGATGCACCACATCGCCGACGACGGGAACGGCGTGGTGCTGACCGAACGCACGGACGTGCTGCGGGTGGGCCGGGTGTCGATCGCGTTCTGGGTGTGCGGCACGTTCGAGGTGCGCGACGGACGGATCCGGGTGTGGCGCGACCACTACGACATGGCCACCTTCCTGGGAGCCACCGCGACCGGTGTCCTCCGGGCGGTGCTGCGCCGGTCGTAGAATTCTCGAGGCCGCCGAACCGTTCGGCGGTGTGAACAGGGAGCAGTACGATGAGCGACGCCGAGCGCACCCCCGGTTTCGAGGCCGGACTCGAGGTCCGCAGGGAGGTGATGGGCGACGACTTCGTCGAGCGCGCGTTCGACCGTGCCCGTGGCACGGATTCGGAGGCCTTGCAGGAGTTCGTGACCGAGCACGCGTGGGGCGCGGTGTGGACCCGTCCCGGTCTCGATCGCCGCAGCCGCAGCCTGCTCAACATCGGCATGCTCATCGCCCTCCGCGCCGAGAACGAGCTGCGCGGCCACATCCGCGGCGCCCTCCGAAACGGCCTGACGCGCACCGAGATCACCGAAGCCGTCATCCATTCGGCCGCCTACTGCGGCTCCCCCGCCGCCCTCGCCGCGATGCGCGTCACCCAGGAGGTCCTCGAGGCCGAGCTCGGCCCCGCCTGACCGACCACGAACCCGCAGGATGGGAACATCCACCCGGTGAGACCGGATGGATGTCCCATCACCCAACGGATTTCAGGCGCCGGGGGCGAATTCCTCGAGCATCTCGGTGACCAGCGCGGCGATCGGCGACCTCTCGCTGCGCGTGAGGGTCACGTGCGCGAACAGCGGGTGCCCCTTGAGTTTCTCGATGACCGCGGCGACGCCGTCGTGACGACCCACACGCAGGTTGTCGCGCTGCGCGACGTCGTGGGTGAGCACGACCCGCGAACCGGACCCCAGCCGTGAGAGCACCGTGAGCAGCACGTTGCGCTCGAGGGACTGCGCCTCGTCCACGATCACGAACGAGTCGTGCAGCGACCGGCCGCGAATATGCGTGAGCGGCAACACCTCCAGCATGCCGCGGCTGATCACTTCGTCCATCACGGCGGGGCTGGCCAGGCCGTCGAGGGTGTCGAAGACCGCCTGCGCCCACGGTCCCATCTTCTCGCTCTCGCTGCCCGGCAGGTAGCCGAGATCCTGGCCGCCGACCGCATAGAGCGGGCGGAACACCACGACCTTGCGCTGGGTGCGCCGCTCGAGCACCGCTTCCAGCCCGGCGGTCAACGCGAGCGCCGATTTGCCGGTGCCGGCCTTCCCACCGAGGGACACGATGCCGACCGAATCGTCGAGCAGAAGGTCCAGCGCCACACGTTGTTCCGCGGAACGTCCGTGCAGCCCGAAGGCCTCGCGGTCGCCGCGCACCAGCTGCACCCGCTTGTCCGGAGTCACCCGGCCCAACGCGCTCGACGCCCCACCGAGCATCCGGATTCCCGTGTGGCACGGAAGATCCCGCGCCTCGTCGAGGTCGATGACTCCCTCGGAGAACAGGGTGTCGATCACGGACCGGTCCACGTCGAGTTCGGTCATGCCCGTCCAACCGGAGATCACCACGTCCTGCGCGTGGTACTCGTCGGCGGGCAGACCCGCGGCGCCCGCCTTCACCCGCAACGGGATGTCCTTGCTGACCAGCACCACGTCCCGGCCGCCGACCGCGAGATTGAGCGCGCACGCCAGGATCCTGGAATCGTTGTCGTCGGTGCGGAACCCGGCGGGCAACACCGACGGGTCGGTGTGGTTCAGCTCCACGTGGAGGGTGCCGCCGGCGTCACCGATCGGGATCGGCTGGTCGAGACGACCGTGCTCGAGGCGCAGATCGTCGAGCAGCCGAAGCGATTCGCGTGCGAACCAGCCCAGTTCGTGATGATGCCGTTTGCCCTCGAGTTCCCCGATCACCACCAGGGGGAGCACCACCTCGTGTTCTGCGAAGCGGGTCACCGCCCACGGATCGGAGAGCAACACCGAAGTGTCCAGCACGTACGTGCGGACCGGAGACTTCTTCGCAGCGGACTTCGCGGAGCGATCGCCGGTGCGAGCGGGGACGGAGCGTGTTGCGGTCACGTGAGGCTCCTAGACCTGCGCGGCACCACGCAAGTGTCTTTCTCGGTGGGCCGGTCGTCCCGGGTGTCCGCTACGGACACGAGGGCCGGGTGCCGGCCCCTCGCACTGATTGCCTCAGCCACGACCAGGACCTCCCGTGTAACCGGCAACTGTGTCGGCTACAACGTCGACGCTAACGCCGACACGCCCCGAACGCTCGATGAGCGCGGGGCGTGTCGGTGAAGAATGCGTTAACGCAGGCGGGCGATCAGATGAGCGTCCAGTCCTCCAGGCCCTGGTACAGCGGCACATCCTGAGCCAGCTTGCTGACGCGGGCGCGCAGCGCGTCGACGTCGACGCCACCGATCAGGGTCTGCGCGATGATCTCGGCGACCTCGGTGAACTGCTCGTCGCCGAATCCGCGGGTCGCGAGGGCCGGGGTGCCGATGCGCAGGCCGGAGGTGACCATCGGCGGGCGCGGGTCGAACGGCACGGCGTTGCGGTTGACGGTGATGCCGACCTCGTGCAGCGCGTCCTCACCCTGCTGGCCGTCGAGCTCCGAGTTGCGCAGGTCCACCAGCACCAGGTGCACGTCGGTGCCACCGGTGAGCACGGAGATGCCCTTGTCGGCGACGTCCGCCTGCGACAGGCGCTCGGCGAGGATCTTCGCGCCGGAGAGCGTGCGCCGCTGACGATCCTTGAACTCCTCACCGGCGGCGATCTTCAGGGCGACGGCCTTCGCGGCGATCGCGTGCATGAGCGGTCCGCCCTGCTGGCCCGGGAACACCGCGGAGTTGATCTTCTTGGCCCACTCCTGCTTGGCCAGGATCAGACCCGAGCGGGGTCCGCCGAGGGTCTTGTGCACGGTGGTGGACACGACGTCGGCGTAGGGCACGGGCGACGGGTGCAGGCCGGCAGCGACCAGACCGGCGAAGTGCGCCATGTCGACCCACAGGTAGGCGCCGACCTCGTCCGCGATCGACCGGAACGCGGCGAAATCCTCGTGACGCGGGTACGCCGACCAGCCGGCGACGATGACCTTCGGCTTCTCCCGCAGCGCGATGTCGCGGACCTCGTCCATGTCGATACGGTGGTCTTCCTTGCTGACCCCGTAGGACGCGACGTCGTACAGCTTGCCGGAGAAGTTCAGCTTCATGCCGTGGGTGAGGTGGCCACCGTGCGCGAGGTCGAGGCCGAGGAGCTTCTCGCCCGGCGTCATCAGCGCCATGAGCACCGCGGCGTTCGCCTGGGCGCCGGAGTGCGGCTGCACGTTCGCGAACTCGGCACCGAACAGTTCCTTGGCGCGGTTGCGCGCGAGGTCCTCGACGATGTCGACGTTCTCGCAGCCGCCGTAGTAGCGGCGACCCGGGTAGCCCTCGGCGTACTTGTTGGTCAGCACGCTGCCCTGGGCCTGCAGCACGGCGCGCGGAACGAAGTTCTCCGACGCGATCATCTCGAGGGTGTCGCGCTGACGGGACAACTCACCCGCCATCGCCTGCGCGACTTCCGGGTCGAGATCGGCGAGCGAGGCAGTGTTGACGTCGGTGCCAGGCACGGTGGTCATCGAGGATTCTCCAAGCTGGGGGCGGCAGGATACGACCTCCAGTCTACGAAGCGCATCCCGAAATCAGGAACCCGGGACCCCGCCGTGATCGAGGTCACCGCAGCGAACTCGGCACCAGCGGTTCGTCGAGCAGCCTGCGGAACCGTTCGGCACGCTCGGCACCGGCCGGAACCCGCTCGAGCCAGCCGCCGAGCAGCCGGTAACCCTCCACATACGTGCTGATGTACGCGCGCCACAGCGGCGAGGACAGGAATCGCAGCGACTGCCGTGCCCGTTCCGGGGTCGACAGCGACCAACGCTGCAGGAACGCGGCGACGTCGTCGTGGCTGCGACCGCGGTCGTGCAGCAGCAGCGCGGCATCCTGACGCACCGACAGCAGGCCTGCGGACGCCTCGTGCAGCTGCTCCGCCAGTTCGCCGTCGAAACGCAGGCCGAGGTCGGCGTAGATCTCCTGAGCCCACCGGCCCCATCCCGGGCCGACGATCGCCTCGAGCGCGAGGTCGGCCAGGCCCTCCGCCATGAGGCACTGCGGGGTGTTCACCAGGAACAGCGTCTGCTCGGCCTGCCCGCCGGCGACCAGACCGGCTTCCTTGCGACAGTGTTCGGTGTGGTGACCCGGGTACGCCTCGTGCGCGATCAGGCGCGGCAGGTGCGACATGTGCTGCTCGAGGTCGGAGTTGATCGCCACGCGGGAGCGGTAGTTCCCCAGGTAGTAGTTGAAACCCGACCACGGTTTGTCGCCGACCACCTCGTATTCGATCTGCTCGGCCTCCGGCAGCGGGTACACGGCCCGAACCTTGTCGCGCAGTGCGCTGGAGAACGCCTCGACGCACTCGGCGAGGCGGTCGGCGGGCACGTTCTCGCTCTTGCGGTGAGCCTGCAGGCGTTCGGCGAGCGGTCCCGATCCGGGGAGCAGCGCGTCGAGACGACGATGCGCGTCGCGGTAGTCGTCCTCGTTGCCGGGGGCGATGCGCACGTCGAAGTACGCCTCGACCTCGTCGACGAAAGCTATGTCCTCACCTGCGAATTTGCGCGCCGAGCACTCCATGGCGCGCAGGTGCACGTCGAGGAACCGGGTGCGTTCGTCGGACAATCCGGCGCCCGCCAGTTCCGCGCGGAGCCGGTTCGCAGTGTGGGATAGGTCACGGGGATCCGGTTTCGGCGCGTTCTCCACCTGGCGACGCAGCGACGCGTCGCCGGTGTACGCGTCGACGAAGCCCTCCTCGAGCCGGTCGAAAGCGAGGCCGAGCAGCAGATATTCACGCACGAAACCGTCCGATCCCATGCTTTCGAACACTAGTCGTTCGTGCGGCGTCGCGACGGGGCCGGACACTCCGATGCGGGACCCCGGGCGGACACGCCCCTGTGGCAGCGCGCACAATTCGGTGCATGGACTTCCTTCGTCGCAAGCCGCACCCGGGCTGCACCGCCGGTTCGCTAGCCACGGAAGGACCGTGTCGATGGCACGTCTGAGCGAGCCGAGCCCGTACGTCGAGTTCGACCGCAAGCAGTGGCGGACGCTGCGCAAGGCGACGCCGCTGGTGCTCACCGAGGACGAACTCATCGGCCTGCGCGGCCTCGGCGAGCAGATCGATCTCGCGGAGGTCGCCGAGGTGTACCTGCCGCTGTCGCGGTTGATCCACCTCCAGGTCGCGGCCCGGCAGCGGTTGTTCGCCGCGACCGCGACGTTCCTCGGGGAGAAACACCCGGACCAGCAGGTGCCGTTCGTGATCGGGGTCGCCGGTTCGGTCGCCGTCGGCAAGTCCACCACCGCGCGTGTGCTGCAGGCACTGCTCGCGCGCTGGGACCACCACCCCCGGGTCGACCTGGTCACCACCGACGGATTCCTGTATCCGACCAAAGAGCTTATCCGTCGGAACATCATGCACCGCAAGGGTTTTCCCGAGAGCTACGACCGCCGGAAGCTGCTCCGTTTCGTGACGGAGGTCAAGTCCGGGGCCGCAGAGGTCGCGGCGCCGGTGTACTCGCACATCTCGTACGACGTGATTCCCGGTCAGTACCACGTGGTTCGGCAGCCGGACATCCTCATCATCGAGGGCCTCAACGTCCTGCAGACCGGTCCGCGCCTGATGGTCTCGGACCTGTTCGACTTCTCGATCTACGTCGACGCCCGCATCGAGGACATCGAAAAGTGGTACGTGGAACGGTTTCTCGCGCTCCGCAAGACATCCTTCGCGAATCCGGACGCGCACTTCCACCACTACGCGAACCTGTCCGATCGCGATGCGGTGAACGCGGCCAAGGAGATCTGGCACTCGATCAACCTGCCGAACCTGGTCGAGAACATCCTGCCGACCCGTCCGCGCGCGACGCTGGTGCTGCGCAAGGACGCCGACCACGCCATCAACCGGCTGCGGCTGCGCAAGCTCTGACCCCCGCCCTCGTGCGCGTTTTCGGTAGCGGCTGCTACCGAAAACGCGCACGGGCACGGGTGCGGCTACCGGGCGCTACGCCCCGAAACGGCGGTGCCGGGCAGCGAAATCGCGTAGGGCGCGCAGGAAGTCGACGCGACGGAATTCCGGCCAGTAGGCCTCGGTGAACCAGATCTCCGAATACGCGCTCTGCCACAGCAGGAACCCGGACAACCGCTGCTCCCCCGACGTCCGGATGACGAGGTCGGGGTCGGGCTGGCCGGAGGTGTAGAGGTGCCCGTCGACGGCGTCGACGGTGACGGACTCGATCAGTTCCTCACCGGACAGCCCGGCGGCCTGCTTCTCCCGCAGCAGCGACTGGACGGCGTCGACGATCTCCTGCCGCCCGCCGTAGCCGACGGCGACGTTGACGTGGGTGCCGGTGCGTCCTTCGGTGCGGCAGGCGGCCTCGCTGAGCCGGCGGGCCTGCTCCTCGGGCAGCAACTCCAGCGTGCCGACGATCTTGACGCTCCAGTTCTGCTCCGGCCCGGAGATCTCCTCCACGACGTCGGTGATGATCTCGATCAGGACGTCGAGTTCCTCGGGTTCGCGGCGCAGGTTCTCCGTGGACAGCAGATAAATCGTCGCGGTCTCGATGCCCGCCGCGTCGCACCAGCGGAGCAACTCGGCGATCTTGCGGGCGCCGGCACGGTGGCCGTGACTGACGTCGGTGAAACCGTTCTCCCGGGCCCAGCGACGGTTGCCGTCACACATGACAGCGACGTGCCGCGGGTGCTGAGCACCTTCGAGTTGGCGCAGCAGACGCCGTTCGTACAGCTGATACAACACCCCGCGCGCATTCACCCCGACATCACCACGGGGGTCACACTACGCCCACCGGACCCTCCGGTCGCGATGGTGGTCACACCCACACGCGGCGCGGGCGGCACAGGGGTAACGTGACATTCCAGCAAGAACCTACGGTTGCGTAGGTTACCGAGCAGTACGAAGGGGGTCGGGCCTATGGCGGTGTTCGGGATCGACGAACTGCCGGTGAAGCCGCGCCTGCGGGGATGGATCCATCTGTGGGCGTTCGCCGTCTCGGTGATCGCGGGCATCGTGCTCGTCGCCCTGGCCGCAACCATCGCCGAACCACCCGCGGGCATCGCGACCGCGATCTACAGCCTCACGGTGTGCGGGGTGTTCGGCGTCAGCGCCCTCTATCACCGGGTGCACTGGCACGATCCCCGCGCCCGCATGTGGATGAAGCGCGCCGACCACTCGATGATCTTCCTGTTCATCGCCGGCAGTTACACCCCGTTCGCGACCCTCGCCCTCCCGCCGGACACCGGCCGCACCCTCCTGATCGTGGTGTGGTCGGGCGCGGTGGCGGGTGTGGCGCTGAAGATGCTGTGGCCGACCGCTCCTCGCTGGGTCGGCGTGCCCCTGTATCTGCTGCTCGGCTGGGCGATCGTCCCGGTCGCCGGCACGGTGGTCGACACGGCCGGGCTGGTCCCGATGCTGCTCCTGCTGATCGGCGGCATCCTCTACAGCGTCGGCGCGGTGCTGTACGCGACGAAATGGCCGAACCCGTGGCCGCACACGTTCGGGCATCACGAGTTCTTCCACGCCGCCACCGTGCTCGCGGCACTGTGTCATGCGGTCGCGGTCTGGCTCGTCGTGTTCGCCTGAACCGGCCGTGTCCGCCCGAACCGGAGAACCCCGGCCGGCGAGATGTGCCGGTCGGGGTTCTGCGGAATTCGGGGCGGTTCAGGCGTCGGTCGCCTGCTCGGCGAGTTCCTTCCGTGACCGGACGGCATCGAGCGCGACGACGAACAGCAGCGACACCACACCCCACATCACGAAGGTGACCAGGTGCGACCCGACGGCGTCGCCGCCGAAGTACAGGATCGAGCGGACCGACTCCACCGCCGCCGGCATCGGCAGCACGCCGTGCAGGAACTTGAAGATCTCCGGCGTCATGTACATCGACATCGCGCCGTTCGAGGCCGGCACGCCGAGGAACATCAAGGTCCCGACCGCGGGGATGACGGCGAGCAGCCCGAACAGGCGGTGCAGCGCCAGGGTGAACATCGAGGTCGTGAACGTCGCGACGATCCCCACTCCCCACAGCGGCAGGAAGTGCCCGTCGACCGCTCCGGTGATGGGGTCGGCGATCACCCAGAGCACGGCCGGCATGAACAGCGCCCATCCGGCGGCGATGGGCAGCATGCGCCGCAGGACCATGGCGGCGGGCTGCGCACCGCCGGCCACGACGACCACCATGAAACCGGACATGATCCAGCCCATCGCGACGTAGAGCGTGACCGTGCCCATCGTGTCGGAGTCCGGCAGCGGGGCGACGTTCTCCACGGTGAGGGGCACCTGCATGCCGCCGGCCACCTGGTCGAAGACCCGCTGCACGACCTGCTGCTGGCTCATGCCGGCAGCCTCGTTGGTGATCAGGGTCGCGGTGGGCGACGCGGCGGACGGCAGGACGAAGGCCGCCACGATCGTGCGGTCCTGCACCTCGGCGCGTGCCTCGTCGAGCGAGTCGGAGGTGCGCAGGTCGAACAGACCAGCCATGTTCTGCTCGAGCCCTGCGACCACCTGGCCGGCCTGCTCGGTCGTCCCGGCGACCACGGTCACCGGCATCGCGCGCGGCGTCGGCTGGTACATCGCGCCGAGCATGATCGAGAGCATCAGCACGACCATGGCGAAGGGGAAGAACGCCAGGGTGAGGTAGCGGACCCGATCGCTTTCGGGACGCGGCCCGTTGGTGAGCGAGGGCATCGTGATCTCGGGGTCCCCCGCATCGGGGTTGCGGCGACGCTTCAGGGCGTCGACACCGAGGGTCGCGGCGAGGGCGAGCACGGCACCGAGGACCAGGACCATAAGGTGGCCACCGAGTCCTTCCCCACCGAAGTACAGGACCGACCTCAGCGACTCCCCCGCGGCCGCGGTCGGCAGGAAGCCGTGCAGGCTCGAGTAGATCGACGGCAACGAGTAGACCGACATGCCCAGGTTCGAGGCGGGGACGCCGAGAACCATGACGAAGAGCATGCCCGCCAGGACCGCCATCGGTCCGAGGATCCGGGTCAGGAACAGCTGCACCGAGCCCACGGCGAAGATGGAGAGCCAGCAGATTCCCAGCACGGTCGCGGTGTGGCCCTGGATCACGCCGAGGATCGGCCCGGCGACGAGCCACACGAGGCTGCCGATCAGGACGGACCATCCGGCGAGCAACGGCACGATGCGGCGGAACCGCAGCAACTCCGGGGAGTTGGACAGCATGATGCTCAGCGGCATGTAGCCCGCGAGCATGAGTGCCTGCGCCATGAACATGACGCCCAGGCCGGCCATGTCGTTCTCCGGCAGCGGAGCGAGGTCCCGGGCGGTGAGGTCGAGACCCTGTCCGAGGACCTGCGGGGCCAGCAGTCCGGTGACCAGCGACGACTGCGACGCTCCCGCCGCGCCCGCGGTGTAGACGGTGGCGGTGCCGGCGTCGGACAGCGAGACCGCACCGGAGACCTCACGCGCCAGCACGAGATCGCGCGCAGCCGCGTCGTCGGCGACGATCCGGACGTCGACGGCGTCCGGATCCGCGTCCTCGAGCGCACGCGCGAAGTCGTAGGCCTGCTGGGTGGGACCGGCGACCGCGATCGGCATGTCGCGCGGAGCCGGGGCGTGCATCGCGTACAGGTACCCGGTGATCATCATCCCGACCATCAGGAACGGCATCACGAAGATCGCGACGTAGCGCCCGATGTGTTCCTTACGGGCGCGGGCGAGGTCGGCCTCGGTGGGTTCGCCGCCCGGCGGGTCGTTCTTCTCGAGCGTGATGGTGTCGGTCAATTCGGGGACTCCTCGATGCCCTCCGGCGACCCGGTCGTCTCCACGGCCCGGCCCGGAAAAATACGCTGGTTGACTTAAAAAGTTACGCCGAGTGTCTTAAAGTGGCCAAGCCGAGCCGTGGTGACCTTCGTCCCACTCGGCGTCGGGGCACACTGTGACCCGAGCGAGAGAAAGCGACGGGACCAATCGTGGGCAGTTACGGCGACCAAGCACGACGAGCACTGCTCGATTCGGCGGAGGAACTGTTCGCCACCTTCGGGGTCGACGCGGTGTCGAACCGGCGCATCGCCGAACACGCGGGCAACGCGAACCACTCCGCCGTGAGCTACCACTTCGGCAGCCGGGACGAACTCGTGCGCGCCACGCTCCTCCGTTATTCCGAGGACGCCGCAGCCCGGCGCAGAGAACTCGTCGCACTGCTGGGACCCGACCCGGCACTGCGGGACCTGTTGGGCTGCTTGATCATTCCCTTCACCGATCAGCTCGCGTCGATGCCCGTCCCGAGCTGGCGGGCACGGTTCCTCCAGCAGCTCAGGACCGTGCCGTCGATGGTCGAGACCGTCGCCGCGAACACCATCGCGGACCCGATCGTGGAGGATCTCGTCCAGCGGGTCCGGGCATACGTGTCCGAGCTCCCGGACTCGGTGTACACCGGGCGTTCGTGGCTGCTGGGACGGTTGGTCATCGACGCGTGCGCCGACTACGAGGAACGGCTCGAACGAGAGGACGTGGAGCCGGACTGGACCGGGTTCGCCAACTTCCTCATCGACGCGTGCACGGGCATGCTCGAAGCCCCGGTCACCAGCGCGGGCGACTTCCTCGGCTACCGCACCACGTCCGCGTGGGCCTGATCGGTCACCCGACGGCCAGCGCGGCGCGCAGGTCCGACACCGAGATCACCGGCCGATCGCACACGAACCCGCGGCACACATAGGCCGCCGGCGCTCCGTCGACGAGGAACCGACCGGCGAACAGCGGCGACGACTCAGGTTCACCGCCCACCACGAGCGATCCGCCCGGAGCCGTCCGCCGCGCGACGTCGAGCAGCTCTCCCCCGCCGACGACGGCCACCTGGATCGGACCGCGCACCGCGGCCTCGGCGACCGTGAGCCAGTGCCCGGCCGATCGGGGTGCCCGTTCGAGCAGCAATGCGGCGGTGGCGAGCGCCGCGTCGGCGGCCTCCCGGTAGCGACCGCCGTCCTCGACCGCCGCGGACAGCGTCAGCAGCGCCTCGGTTACGAGCGCCGCGCCCGACGGGGTGGCGCCGTCGATCGGGTCGCGGGGCCGGGCGACGAGCGTCTCCGCGTCGTCGGCGGTGTCGAACCAGCTGCCCGGCTGCTCAGGGTCGGCGAAATGCGCGAGCGCGATGTCGGCCAGGTCGCGGGCCGGTGCGATCCACGACGGGTCGCCGGTCGCCTGATACAGCGCGAGCAACGCGGTGACCAGGGCTCCGTGGTCCTCGAGCACGCCGACGGGTGCGCCGACGACACCACCGAGCGACGCGCGCCGCAGCCTCCCGTCGACGAGGTGCGTCTCCAGAAGGCGACGCGCGCAGGTCGCGGCGGCGTCGATCCAGTCCGCGCGCCCGAAGGCGGCGCCGGCCTCGGCGAGTGCGGTGACGGCGAATGCGTTCCAGGCCGTGACGACCTTGTCGTCGCGTCCCGGTTGCGGCCGGGACTGCCGGGCCTCGAACAGCCGCGCGCGCACCCGCTCGGCGCGTTCGGCGTCGTCGGGGTCCGACGGCAACTGCAGCACCGACATACCGTCTTCGAACGTGCCGGCCTCGGTGACCTCGTAGAGCCGCGCGGCCCACGCGCCGTCGTCCGGGCCGAGGACCTCGATCAACTGCGCCGGTGTCCACACGTACGTCAGGCCTTCGACGCCTGCGGTGTCGGCGTCGAGGGCGGAGGCGAAGCAGCCTTCGGCGGTGCCCAGGTCCCGCAGCAGGAACCCCGCGATGCCCTCGGCGACGCGCCGCGTCGCGTCCCGCCCGGTGATGCGTGCGAGGTGGGCGTACACCCGCAGTAGCAGCGCGTTGTCGTAGAGCATCTTCTCGAAGTGCGGCACCACCCAGGCCGCGTCGACGCTGTACCGGGCGAAACCCCCGGCGAGCCGGTCGTGGATGCCGCCGCGTGCCATCGCGTCGGCCGTCCGTTCGACGACCGCGAGCGTCTCCGCCGTTCCGCTGCGTTCGTAGCTGCGCAGCAGCCCTTCGAGCAGCGCCGACGGTGGGAACTTCGGAGCGCCCCCGAACCCGCCGTGGGTGCGGTCCTCGTCGGCGGCGACCGTGCCGGCGACCACGTCGAGCAGCGCGGCGTCGACGGGCCGGGCCCCCTCCGGCAGCCCGCTGCTGCTGCGCTGCAGTTCCGCCACGATCGCACCGGCCGCGCCGGCCACGTCATCGCGGCGGGTCCGCCAGGTGTGGGTGACGGCCTGGAGCAGTTCGGTGAACGACGGCATGCCGCCACGCGCGACGTTCGGGTAGTAGGTGCCGCAATAGAACGGGGCACCGTCGGCGGTGAGGAAGCACGTCATCGGCCAGCCGCCGTGCCCCGTCGTGGCGACGGTGGCGTTCATGTACACCGCGTCCAGATCGGGTCGTTCCTCCCGGTCGACCTTGATGCACACGAAGTTCTCGTTCATGACGGCCGCGGTCGCCTCGTCCTCGAACGACTCGTGCGCCATCACGTGACACCAGTGGCATGCCGCGTAGCCGATGGACAGCAGGATCGGCACGTCGCGCTCCCGCGCCTCGGCGAGAGCCGCGTCGGTCCATTCCTGCCAGTGCACCGGGTTGTCGGCGTGCTGCTGAAGGTAGGGCGAGGTGCTGTGGCGGAGGCGGTTGGCCATGCTTCCGAGCCTGCCACGCCGGGCAGCGTGGGGCTCGTGACAAGCGAGAGCTATTTGCTCTCGGACCCCTTCTTTTCGGTCTTTTCGGTGCCCTCGATCTCGGGCGCGGTCTTCTCCGTGCCCGGCGCGGTGGCCGCGCCCCGGTCGGTGCCCTCGTCGGCGGCCTGATCGGGCTCGGGATGCTCGGGCCGGAACGTCTCGGGCAGCTTGCCGATCCGCTTGTTCATGTTCCGGATGAGCAGTGCCGTCGCGACGAGCAGGACGACGATCAGCGCCAGCCCGACCGGGGACGCCTTGCCGAACTCGGGGCCTGCGGGGTCCTGCGCCAGAACGTCCGCTGCCAGCATGCCGATCGTCATCGCACTCGTCCGTCCTCGATGCCCGCGAACAGATCCGACTCGGGGATCACCGTGTGCACGCGGGTCTTGGCCAACTCGAATTCTTCGGTCGGCCACACCTTCTGCTGAATGTCCAGGGGAATCGCGAAGAACGATCCGTTGGGGTCGATCTGCGTCGCGTGCGCGCGCAGCGCGTCGTCACGTTGCGGGAAGTAGTCGCCGCAGGTGATCTGGGTGGTCACGCGCGCCATGATGTCGCCTTGTTCGGTGCGCCAGCGGTTGAGCCATTCCTCCATCGGGAAGCGTTCACCGCGCCGTTCGTACTCGTCGCGGAACAGCTCGATGCGCCGGCGGATGAAGCCGTGCGAGTAGTACAGCTTGCGAACCTTCCACGGCTCGCCGTCCTCGGGGTGGTAGTCGGGATCGGCGGCGGCCTCGTAGGCGGCCATCGACACCTCGTGGCAGCGGATGTGGTCGGGGTGCGGGTAGCCCCCGTTCTCGTCGTAGGTGGTCATGACGTGCGGGCGGAACTCGCGGATGACCTGGACGAGCTTGCGGGTGGGTTCTTCGAGCGGAACGAGCGCGAAGCAGCCTTCGGGCAGCGGGGGCTTGGGGTCGCCCTCGGGCAGGCCGGAGTCGACGAAACCGAGCCAGCGGTGCTGCACCCCGAGGATTCGGGCGGCCTCGGCCATCTCCTCGCGGCGCACCTCTTCCATGCGCTCGCGGATGCCCGGGACGTCCATGGCCGGGTTGAGGATGTCGCCGCGTTCGCCACCGGTCAGGGTGACGACCAGGACCTCGTTCCCCTCGGCCGCGTAGCGGGCCGTTGTGGCGGCACCCTTGCTCGACTCGTCATCGGGATGGGCATGCACGGCCATGAGCCGTAGTCCGCTCACGTGTTTCCTCCACCTCGCCGTTGTGTGCTCTGTCCGACCGCGCGCCCGGCACCGCAGGCGGGGCACATCGGTCCTTCCCCTATAGTTCCACCTGACCAGTCCTCCGTCAGCCGTGGCCCCGGGCCCGCGCAGACGGGCACGAAAGCAAAGTGATGAGCAACACCACCGCGAACGACAGATACCCGGCCGGCCGCTACCCGACGGCCGGCGGTTCGTCCCGGCGCACCCGCAAGTGGGTTCTCGGTGCGATCAGTGTCGCCGTCGGTCTGGCCCTGGCGTTCGTGGTGTATCTGCAGTTCGGCCGGTCGGAGATCGAATCGGAGATCATCACCTTCGAGGTCATCGACGATTCGACCGTCGACCTCCAGTTCACGGTGACCCGCCGGGACCCCTCGCAGGAGGCGGTCTGCGTGATCCGGGCCCGGTCGAAGGACGGCCAGGAGACCGGTCGTCGCGAGGTGCTGATCCCGCCGTCCGACTCCGGAACGGTCGTCCTGAATTCGACGGTGAAGACCTCTCAGCGCCCCGGCATGGGCGACATCTACGGCTGCAGCTTCGTCGTTCCCGAATATCTGCACACGCCCTGAACGAACAGCGGCTTTCCGTCCCCGGATCCGCGTTGGTGCTAGAATAGTCGGATACACGGTTCCACCCTTTGGGGCCGTGTATTGCTGCATAGTAGGCAGTACGGCTCCGTTCACCACACCCAGTGGGGGTAACGATCAGGAGCCCATGCTGTCGTGGTCGCTGCATGTGCGCGGCCTGTCGACGGAGCCGGGGGCTCCAACCCGAAGGAAGTGATCGAGGATGACCGAGACCCAGGGCACCTGGCTGACACAGGAGTCGTACGACCGACTCAAGGCAGAACTCGACCAGCTCATCGCGAATCGTCCCATCATCGCGGCCGAGATCAACGAGCGCCGCGAAGAGGGTGATCTCAAGGAGAACGGCGGCTACCACGCCGCCCGCGAGGAACAGGGCCAGCAGGAGGCCCGGATTCGCCAGCTCCAGGAGCTGCTCAGTGCCGCGAAGGTCGGCGTTGCGCCCACCCGGTCCGGTGTCGCGCTGCCCGGATCGGTTGTCACGGTGTACTACGACGGAGACGAGAGCGACAAGGAGACGTTCCTGATCGCGACCCGTGAAGAGGGTGCGCGCAGCAACGAGATCGAGATCTACTCGCCCAATTCCCCGCTCGGCGGCGCGCTGCTCGAGGCGAAGGTCGGCGAGACCCGTGAGTACGTCCTGCCCAACGGCGGCACCATGAAGGTGACCCTCGTCAGCGCGGAGCCGTACCACGGCTGATCGGACGGCCGTGAATCCACGGCCGGTCCTGTCGAACGCCTGAGAAGGGCCCCGACCGTGCGGTCGGGGCCTTTCTCGTGTCCGGACTCAGAAGATCCTGCGGGCCTTCATGTCGGGGAAGACCGCGCCGACCCGGACGACATCCCCGGTCGTGGGCGCGTGCACCATCTGGCCGCCGCCGATGTAGATGGCGACGTGTCCCGGTCCCCCGGCCTGCCAGTTGCCGAACAGCAGGTCGCCGGGCCGGGCCTGATCCAGCGGGATCTCGGTGCCGACGTGCCATTGGGTTTCCGAGGTGCGCGGCAGCACGGTGCCGGTCGCGGCATAGACGGCGTAGGACGTGAGCCCGGAGCAGTCGAAGCCGCCGCCGGACGGACCGTTGATGTTGCCGCCGCCCCACACGTAGGGCAGGCCCAGGAAGCGGAATGCGAGGTCGACGACCTTGTTGCCGGCATCGGTGATGCCGGGCAGGCCCAGGCCCAGGAACGGCGACAGCAACCGGGAGAACGCCGCTTCGGTCGCGCGGATCTTCGCGACGTAGGGCTTGGTCTGGTTCTCGTAGTCGGGTGAGCCCGACGGCATACCGCCCGAGCGACGGACCGCGCCGATACCGGCGTTGTACGCGGCCAGTGTCAGGTCCAGGGTGTCGCCCTGCACCAGGCCGCGCTTCTTCCAGTCGTCGATGAGCTTGTAGTTGTCGCAGAGCAGCGCACCGGATGCCATCACCGGATCGGCGATGCCGAGGACGTCCGCGATCCCGTCGCCGTCGGCGTCCTTGCCGTACGCGTCCCAGGTGCCCGGCATGAACTGGCCCGGGCCTTTCGCGCCGGTCGGCGAGACCGGCGCGGCGGGCCCGTAGCGGAAGCCGTTCTCGGCCGAGTACAGGGCGGCGAGTACGGGCGCGGTGATGCCCTCGCACAGCGACCCGGCCTTCTTGAGCCACGGCGCGAAGACCGCGACGGCCCCGATCGGGGCGAGGCTCGTTCCGGGCAGGATCGCCGGGATCGACGGCAGCGTGATGCCGCCGACGGTGATTCCGGCCGGGGCCTGCGCAACCGGCCCGGTCGCGACCGCGGGCGGCGGTGTCACCGCGAACGGATTCGGTCGCGGCGCCGGAGCGGCGGGTGCCAGGCCGGGCGGGGGTCCCGCGCTTTCCGGGGGTGTCACGAGGGCTGCGGCCGCCTCGGGCGGAAGATGCGGTTCGATCGCGGCCGCCACGGAGGTCGTGGCGTCCACGACCGCCTGTTGCGCCGCCGGCCGAACTGTTTCGGGCAGCGTCGCGATCATGTCCGTTACCTGCTGGTCGACGCCGGGCGCGGACGCCTCGAACGATTCGATGACCTGTGTGACCTGGTCCTTGATCTCCGCCGGAATGTCGGCCCCCTGTACCAGGGCGCTTGCGGCCGTAGCCACTGCAACGATCACGGCCGACGCGTCGACTGACATACGCGAACTCCCCACCATCCAGATCCGGAACGACTTCACCGTACGTTGTGATGTCGATCACCGGTGTCGTTTCACCACGTTCATATCACATATATGTAAGAACGTGTTTCAATAAGTCGGCTCATGTTCGACCGCCCCCGGTACAATCCCGGTACCAGAGGTTACAGAAATTCCGCCCGGAACAGGGGCGCCCGGCCGCGAAGCGCCGCAGCGCTCAGCCCGGAATGCCGGTGACCAGCGGCGCGATCGCCTTGCGGGCCACCGAGCGTGCGACCTCGATGTCGTCGAGGTCGTAGACGGCACTGGGCAGCACGAGATAGCTGAGCGTCAGGCGGATGATCGCGTCGGCCTGGATGTCCGCGTCCGCCGCAGGCAGGACGCCCTCCGCCTGGCCGGCCACGATGCGGGCGGCGATGAACCGCCGGCCGAGTTCGAGGGGCGAGGGGTCACCGGCCGAGAGCATCGCCACCAGGGTGGCACCGTGCGCCGGATCCGAGTTCCCCGCGATGAACCGACGGCGAAAGCGCAGGCACGCGACGAAGGCCGCCTCGATGCGTTCCACCGGATCGGTGACCGTGAGGAAGGTCGTGCCGATCTCTTCGAGGAACCCGCGCAGCGCGCGCGCCAGCGCCGCCTCGAACAGCGCGTCCTTCCCGCCGAAACGGCGGAAGAGCGTCGCGCGACTGACCCCCGAGCGCGCGGCCACGTCGTCCATCGTCGCGGCCCGGGTGCCGCGCTCGGCGAGTACGGCGAGCGCGGCGTCGAACACCCCGTCGTCCGCCTCCGGCGCCGACGACACCTGCTCGATCGCGCGACCGAAAAGACTGGGTAGCGACGCACCGGGGCGGGTCATCCATCCACTATCGCACCTGAGACTATTCTGCTACCAATGATCTCATGACGAACGCGGTGGAGACACGCCCCCATCCGGAGACCACGCCCCTCGATCCGCCCCCGCTGGGTCCGGATTCCGTCGCCTGGTCGGTGTTCGGTGACCTGACGTTCGTACTCGGCGCCTCGCGGCGGCTGCTGATCGACGTGGCGCATCCGATCGTCGCGACGGGCGTGCGCGAATTCTCGGTCTTCGAATCCGACCCGTACGGGCGCGCCGAACGCACCCTCGACATGATCATGGGCGTCGTCTACGGAGAGGAGGAAGCGCTCGCCACGGCACGCCGCCTCCGGGATCTGCATCGCTCGATCAAGGGCACGAATCCCGACGGATCACGCTGGAGTTCACTGAATCCCGAAGCGTTCCACTGGGTTCACGCGAGCCTGGTGCACGGCGTGTACACCCAGCAGAAACTCCTCGGGCGCGGCTGGCGTCCCGGCGAGGTCGAGCAGTTCTACCTGGAGATGCGCCGGGTGGGCCGGCTGTACGGCGTCCGCGAGCAGGACATGCCCGCCGACTGGGCGGCCTTCTGCGCGTGGTTCGACGAGATGTCGGCGACCCGGCTGGAACGCTCGGACATCACCGACCGCGTCCTCGCGGTCGTCGGATCGCCGCAGCCTCCCCCGATTCCATTGGTGGGCAACAAGTTCCTCTGGAACTACACCTCACGGCCGATCGCCGGACGGGTCCTGACCCTGATCACCGGCGGTCTGCTGCCACCGGACCTGCGCGAGATGTTCGGCATGCGCTGGACCCGGAGCCACGAACTCGCCTTCGCCGCGCTCGCCGCGACGTCGCGCACCGTGCTGCCGCGACTGCCCCGGACCGTCCGGATGGTGCCGCAGGCGCGCCGGGCACTGCGCCGCGCGGAACGCCGCACGCACTCGCATCCCGATGCCCGGGTCGTCGACGTGCGCAGCGCCGACGGTACCCGCCTGCACGCCGAGATCCACGGACCGGACGACGCCCCGACGATCGTGCTGGCACACGGCATACTGTGTTCGACACTGTTCTGGCGCAACCAGATTCGTGATCTGAGCAGCGAGTTCCGGGTCGTCGCCTTCGACCATCGCGGGCACGGCCGCAGCGCCGCCCCGCTCGCCGGCAACTACGAACTCGACCATCTCGCCGACGATCTGCAGGCGGTGCTGACCGCGACCGTCCCGGACGGGCAGCGCGCCGTCGTCGCGGGACATTCGATGGGTGGGATCGCGGTGATGAGCTGGGCGCAGAAGTACGCGGCGGATGCGGCGTCCCGGGTGTCGGCGGTCGCGCTGGTGAACACCACGCCCGGCGACATCCTCGACCACGTGCGGTTCCTCCGCGGCCCCGAACGCACGCTAGCGCTGCGTCGCCGGTTGGCGCAGTCGGTGGCACCCGCGGCAGGTCTCCCGCTGCCGCGTCGCCTGCCGCTGCGCCGGCAACTGCTCGCCCGCGTCGCGGTCGGTGCCACCGCGGACCCGTCGGTCGCCCGCGAGGTCGACGCGATCCTCGCCGCGACCTCCGCGCGTGGACGCGGCGGCTACGGCGCACTGCTGGTGAACATGGTGACCGACGTCGACCCGGCGCACGTTCCGGTTCCGGCAGTGGTGATCTCGGGACGTCACGACCGGATCGCCCCGCCTGCGCGGTCGCAGGCGATCGCCGCGCGGCTGCAGCACCCCCTGGGTCTGCACGAACTCGACTCGGGCCACTGCGGGCCACTCGAACGCCCCGACGAGGTCACCGCGGTACTGCGGGACCTGTTGGAAACCACCCGATGAGGCGCGCGGCCAGGGCTGTGACCACGTTCGCCGCCACCGTCCTCCTCGCCGGTTCCGCCGTCGCCTCGGCGGAACCACCGTCGGGATTCGACGAATTCACCGGCGTGTGGCCCACCGCGGTCGACCCGGCGTCCTGCCGGCCGGGAGATCTGGTGGAGACCGGGATCCAGGGCGAGGTCCCGCTCGCGGACCGCACCTCCGGCCGCAGTACCGGCGGATACAACTGCAACATCGACCTGATCGGGCAGTACCAGGGCCAGGGCGCCGGTCCGATCAGCCCCACCTACGGCGACTGCGCGTACATCGCGTCGACCTTCCCCACCAATCTCCTCGGCGAGGACGCCGGTGTGCAGGTACTCGACGTCGGCGACCCGGCGCATCCGGTGCGCACGGCGGTGCTCACGGAACCGGCGATGGTCGGCGGCACCTGGGAATCGCTGAAGGTGCACGAGGGGCGCGGTCTGCTCGTCGGCACCGGCGTCGGATTGATCGAAAGCGCCGGCTACATCTCGGTGTACGACATCTCCGAGGACTGCGCACACCCCCGGTTGCTGAACACGACCACCGGTTCGCTGCCGAACATGCCGGTGCCCATCACCACCCACGAGGGCGCCTTCTCCCCCGACGGCAACACCTACTGGGCGTCCGGGATCGCTCCGGGCTGGGTCAGCGCCGTCGATCTCACCGATCCCACGCAGCCGATGGTCGTGTGGGGCGGCCTCACCGGTGTCGCCGCGCACGGCATGGGATTCACGCCGGACGGGAACACCATGTTCCTGTCGAATCTGGCCGGGATGACGATCCTCGACGTCTCGGCGGTGCAGAATCGGCCGCCGCGCACCGTGATCGGCCATCCGCTGCCGCATCTGGGTTCGAAGTTCTGGACCGACGGCCTGCTCAGCCAGCACAGCGTGTACGTCACGTACGACGGCGTGCCGCACATCTTCACCGTCGACGAAGGCGGCTCCGGCGGCGTGAAACTGTTCGACATCGCCGACCCGGCCGCCCCGCGCTGGCGCACCAGCGCGAAGCTCGCGATCAACCTGCCGGAGAACCAGAACCGCTGGGCGTCGAGCAGCGCCGCGAACGGTGCCTTCGGTTACGACGCGCACTACTGCACCGTCGACCGCCCCGACGATCCGCGCGCGATGGCGTGCGGCTGGATCCAGTCCGGCATCCGGGTGTTCGACGTGACGGACCCGGACCGGTTCCGGGAGATCGCGTACTTCAACCCGCCCGCACAGACCGGGAAGAACCTACAGTTGCCGAATTCGCTGCACGCGACGCTCGGATCGATCGCGGCCCCGCCGATCATCGGCACTCTCGCCGTCGCCCGCGCGATCCTGCAGGGCGAGACCGGAACCGACGGGATCGTCAACGAGCGCAGCCGGCTCGTCGGCGGCGACCTGTCCGCCGACTGGTGCCTCTCGCCACCGGAATTCCACGGCGACAAGCTGTATGTGACGTGCATGGACAACGGGTTCATGGCGCTGCAACTGGATCCGGCGGTGTATCCGCCGCGATGAGCACGACACGTCGCACCACGCTGGTACTCGCCGTGGCCGTACTGTGCCTGACGCTCGGTGTCGCGGTCGGACGGATCTCGTCCGGCGGCGGCACCGATCCCGGCCCCGCGACCGCGACGGTGGCGCTCACCGACGGCGACATCGCGTTCGCGCAGGCCATGTCGATGCACCATCAACAGGCGATCACCATGGTCGACATGCTCGGCCGGGACGTCGCGCCGGACGTGCGTGCGCTCGCCGCGCAGATCCGTACGTCGCAGGTGCAGGAGATCGGAATCCTCACCGGCTGGCTGGAACTCGCGGGTGCACCCGCCCAGCCGACCGGGCACGACCATGTCGGCATGCCGGGCGTCGCGACGAACGTGGAATTGACCCGCCTGCACGACGCCACCGGCCCCGAGCGTGAAATCTTGTTCCTGCAGTTGATGATTCGCCATCATCAGGGCGGGATCGACATGGCGGCGGATGTGGCGCACACGACCGCGGTGCCGGCCGTGCGCACCCGTGCGACCGCACTCGTCGACGAACAGCACCAGGAGATTTCGTTGATGGCCGTGGCGCTGGACGCGCGGGGTGCGACCGTCCTGCCGTATCCGTGACCTGTGCCGGTCGACCCGTGTCAGTCGGCCTCGTCCGAGAAGGGGTCGACCAGCGCGGCGGGGTCGAGGTCCGGGTCGTCGAGGACTTCGAGCATCGCGGCCCGCTGCTCCTCGGCGATCCGCTGGATCTCGCCGACGATCCGCCACGCGTCGCCGACGGACACGAGGCGGGTCAGCAACAGTTCCCCTGCGCCGACCTGCCGGCTCGCGACACGGTCGCTGATCTCGACGGTCTCGCCGGTGACCAGATCCCGCGCGGTCACCGACACACCCGGCTGCACCCGTTCGACCTCGTACAGTGAGCGCTTCGCCTCCAGCCACTGCCTGGCCAGGTCCAGTTCGTCCTCGGGCAGCAGGTAACCGCGCTGCTCGACGAACTCGGCGAACGCCCCGCACTCGAACAGCACCAGATCGGTGATCAGCGGATCGGCGAGCGCCTCGTTCAAGGCCTCGGCGTACTCCTCGTCGAACTCGTCGAGGTCGGCGACGCGATTCTCGGCGAGCGCGAACTGCACAACGGACCATCGCGGGAGGTCGGTGTGCATCGCGGCCTTCTGATACAGCCATGCGGCGCGCTCGGTGAGCGGGTGATCGGCCTTGCCGAGGTGGCACACCTTGTACTTGCGTCCGGAACCGCACCAGCAGCGGTCGTTGCGGCCGAGGTCGGGCCGGTCGACGGGCCGGAAGAACTGCAGTAGTTCGTACAGGGGCTCTTCGTCGCCGCCTTCGATCCGGTCGAGGAGGGTGAGGCCACGCACCGCGTCCCCGCGGTCGGATGCGAAGTGGGCGAGGTCGATCAGGCTCGGTACGAACTCGACATCGGCTCCGGCCGACTGCTCGTAGTGGCGCTCGGCATCCCGCATCCGTCCGTCGTATTCGGCGGCCCGTCCGGCGAACCAGTGCGCAGGTGCGGCAAGTTCGCGAGATCCGAAGGACAGCAACACTTCTGCCGCCTGCGCGAGCGCCGCCGGCGCAAGTTCGTGTTCGATGACCTGCCCCAGTGCCACCGCGGCGACGTACGGGTCGGCGAGATGCCGGTACAGCCCGGCGCCGTGCTCGACGAACTGCGGGTCGAGCTCGTCACCGTCCTCGATCGACTCGACGAGCCCGACGAACATCAGCACGTCCGGGACGGCTTCCCGGTCGAGGTCGAGCTCCTCGGCATAGACGGCGAGCCGCTGTTCGCGCAGGTATTCGGCGAAGTCGAAACCGCGCGGCGCGATGTCGTCCTGATGCCGGTCGAAACCGGCGGCGTCGATCCACTCGTTCAACGGAACGGCCGGTTCGGCGAATGCGGCCGGATCGGTTGCCACGAGACTCAGCAACACATCTTCGAGCAGAACCGGGAACTCGGTGTCGGCACCGATGCCGGCCGCAAGGTCGGGCCCGGCGGCGAGGTCGCCGTCGACGCGTCGCCACTGCACACGTCCGTCGGTCACGGTGAACGCCACCACGTCACCGGGGGACCACCCCGCGAACGTTCCCGGCGGGAGCAGCAGGATGTCCTCGTCCGGAATGTCACCGTCCCCGATACCCCGCTCGACGAGGCGTTCGTCTTCCGGGTCGTTGAAGACGTACTCCACGCGGTCCTCGTCCGGGTTGCCCCACAGCGCTCTCGTCGGCAGGCCGAGCTCGTCGGCGCCGGTCGCGTCGGCCGCGATCTCCGCAGCCGAGAGACGGTGGGTGAACACCCGCCCCTCGAGCAGCGTGTCCACGGCGACGTTGCGCCCGTCCGGAAGCAGGTCGAGGTACGGATGATCGAGGTCGACGACCGCGTACCCCAGTTCGTCGGCGTCACCGAATCCCTCGTCGGCGAGATGCGCGGCGAGGTCGTCGTCGGTCAGCGGTCCGTGCCGACGGAGCACATCGAGTGCGGCGTCGGTGAGGGCGTCGAGGTCTGTGCTCACAACTGTCGATCGTACGGGTCCGCCGGCCGGTCGCAGGACGCAACCGACCGGCGGACCGTGTCGTCTATCCCAGCGCCTGCTCGATGTCCGCGAGCAGGTCGGCGGCGTCCTCGATGCCCACCGACAGGCGAACCAGGTCGTCCGGCACCTCCAGCACCGAACCGGCGGTCGACGCGTGCGTCATCGCGCCCGGGTGTTCGATGAGCGATTCGACGCCGCCGAGGGATTCGGCGAGCGTGAAGATCTCGGTGCGCTTGCAGAAGTCCAGCGCAGCCTCCCGGCCGCCCGCCAGGCGCACCGAGATCATGCCGCCGAACCGGCGCATCTGCTTGGCGGCGACCTCGTGTGCGGGATGGGACTCGAGCCCCGGGTAGAGCACATGGCTCACGGCCTTGTGGCCGGACAGCAGATCGACGATCTGCTCGGCGTTGTCGCTGTGCCGCTCCATGCGCAGCGCGAGCGTCTTGATGCCGCGCAGCGTCAGGTACGCGTCGAACGGTCCGGGCACGGCACCGGCGCCGTTCTGCAGGAACCCGAACTTGTGGTCGAGTTCCTCGTCGTTCGTCACCAGCGCGCCGCCGACCACATCGGAGTGGCCGCCGATGTACTTCGTGGTCGAGTGCAGCACGATATCGGCGCCGAGCGTCAGCGGCTGCTGCAGGTACGGAGAAGCAAAAGTGTTGTCCACCACCAGCTTTGCGTCACCGGCATGCGCGACCTCGGCGATCGCGGCGATGTCGCCGATGTTGAGCAGCGGATTCGTCGGCGTCTCGAGCCACACCAGCTTGGTTTCGGGACGGATCGCCGCGCGCACCTCGTCGACATCGTTGACCGCGACCGGCGTGTACTCGATGCCCCACTGGGTGAAAACCTTGTCGATGAGACGGAACGTGCCGCCGTACGCGTCGTTGGGGATCACCAGGTGGTCGCCGGGGCGCAGCACCGACCGCAGGACGCAGTCGGTGGCGGCCATGCCGGAACCGAACGCCCGTCCGTAGGTTCCGTTTTCGAGTGCGGCGAGGTTCGCTTCGAGCGGTCGCCGCGTCGGGTTGCCGGTCCGGGCGTACTCGAATCCGCTGCGCATGTTGCCGACGCCGTCCTGTGCGAACGTCGAACTCGCGTAGATCGGCACATTGACCGCGCCGGTCTGCGGGTCGGGATCGTATCCGGCGTGGACGGCTCGGGTGGAGAATCCGTGGCTGTGCTGCTCACTCATGCGGTCCAGCCTATCGACATCGGAGACACCGCGGTCCGGTGACGTCGAAGACATCACCGGACCGCGACGTCGAAGACGTCACCGGACTGCAGTGTTCGTCCGTCAGGAACCGGCGCTGATGAAACCGAGCAGGTCGTGGCGGGTGATGACGCCGACGGGCTTGCCGTCGTCGATGACCATGAGCGCGTCGGTGTCGCCGAACGCCTTGGTCGCGGCACCGATCGACTCGCCGACACCGATCAGCGGCAGGGCCGGGCTCATGTGCTCGGCGACCGAGTCGGCGAGCTTCGCGCGGCCTTCGAACACGGCGCTGAGCAGTTCCCGTTCGCTGACGGACCCGGCGACCTCACCGGCGGTGATGGGCGGTTCCGCACCGACGACCGGCATCTGGGAGACGCCGTATTCGCGGAGGATCTCGATGGCGTCGCGCACGGTCTCCGACGGGTGGGTGTGCACCAGGTCGGGCAGGTCGCCGGACTTGGCGCGCAGCACGTCGCCGACGGTGGAATCGTCGGGCTTGCCGTCGAGCGGCGAACGCAGGAAGCCGTAGGACGCCATCCACTTGTCGTTGAAGATCTTCGACAGGTAGCCGCGGCCACCGTCCGGAAGCAGCACCACGACGAGCGCGTCGGGGCCCTCACGCTCGGCGACCTTCAGGGCGGCGACGACCGCCATGCCGCACGAACCGCCGACGAGCAGGCCTTCCTCGCGGGCGAGCCGCCGGGTCATCTCGAACGAGTCGGCGTCGGAGACGGCGATGATCTCGTCGGGGATCGACGGGTCGTATGCGCTGGGCCAGAAGTCCTCGCCGACACCTTCGACGAGGTAGGGGCGGCCGGTGCCGCCGGAGTACACCGAGCCCTCGGGGTCGGCGCCGATGACCTTGACCTTCCCGCCGGACACCTCCTTGAGGTAGCGGCCGGTGCCGGTGATGGTGCCGCCGGTGCCGACACCCGCGACGAAGTGCGTGACCTTGCCGTCGGTGTCGCGCCAGATCTCCGGGCCGGTGGTTTCGTAGTGGCTTTCCGGGCCGCCGGGGTTGGAGTACTGGTCGGGCTTCCAGCCGCCGGGCAGTTCACGGGCGAGGCGGTCGGAGACGCTGTAGTAGCTGTCCGGGTGTTCCGGCGGAACCGCGGTCGGGCACACGACGACCTCGGCGCCGTACGCCTTGAGGGTGTTGCGCTTGTCCTCGCTCACCTTGTCGGGGCAGACGAACACGCACTTGTAGCCGCGCTGCTGCGCGACGAGGGCCAGGCCGATGCCGGTGTTCCCGGAGGTCGGCTCGACGATGGTGCCGCCCGGCTTCAGCGCGCCGGACGCCTCGGCGGCGTCGATCATCTTGACCGCGATGCGGTCCTTCGAGCTGCCGCCGGGGTTGAGGTATTCCACTTTCGCCGCGACGAGCGCCGAGCCCGGCTTGACGACCGAGTTGAGCTTGACGAGGGGGGTGTTCCCGATCAGGTCGACGACGGTTTCCGCGATGCGCATGGCTCCATGTTCTCATTTCACGATGTGGTCCGGCCCGGCGGCCGTCTCGGCGGCCGGGCGGAAACACGACAGAAACACCGCTGCCCGTGCGTGTTTTCGGTAGTGGGAACTACCGAAAACACGCACGGGCAGGCGAGGTTCAGGGCAGGACTATTCGCTCTGGAAGTAGCTCAGCAGTCGCAGGATCTCGACGTACAGCCACACCAGGGTGACGGTGAGACCGAACGCGACGCCCCACGCGGCCTTCTCCGGCGCCTGGGCGCGGATCAGCTGGTCGGCGGCGTCGAAGTCCAGCAGGAAGCTGAACGCGGCGATGCCGATGCAGACGAGGCTGAAGACGATGGCGAGAGCGCCGCCGTCACGCAGGCCCAGGCCGCCGTCGATGAAGAAGCCGGCGACGAGATTGCCCAGGGCCAGGACCAGCACGCCGATCAGCGCGCCCACGATCATGCGGGTCAGTCGCGGGGTGACGCGGATCGCGCCGGTCCGGTACACGACGAGCATGCCGAAGAAGACACCGAACGTGCCGAGAACGGCCTGCGCGATGAGGGTCGATCCGCCTGCTCCACCGAACGTGATGTCGGTGAACATGAACGACAGCGCGCCGAGGAAGAAGCCTTCGGCGACGGCGTAGGCGAGGACGATCGCCGGGTTGTCCATCTTGCGGCCGAAGGTCGCGACGAGGACCAGCACCAGGCCGACCAGACCGCCGCCGATGACGAACGGCGCGGCCAGGTTCACATTGGAGTTGACCAGGAAGTAGGAGACCAGCGCCGAGACCGTCAGCACACCGAGGGTGATGCCCGTTTTGGTCACGACGTCGTCGATGGTCATCGCGCGGGTGGTCGCGGGGCGGGCCCACTGATCCTGCTGCGCGTACTGCGGCTGACCGAATTGCTGGGTGACCTGCGCGGCGCCCGCCGTCGCAGAGCCGAACGTGGCGTATCCGCCGCCCTCTTGCTTGGGCAGGTTGCGGAACACCGGGTTACTGGTGGTGCGCACCGTGCACATCCCTTCTCGTGGTCGGTTCTGTCCGTTCAACGTGCTGCGGGTCGCGGGAGTTCCCGCAGACACCGGCCCGGCACACTCGAGATCGGACGAACCGGACTCTACCGGGTTCGCACGGACCTGGTCACCGTGAACTTGCGGTTCCGTCCCGCCATGTCGGTCCGTCCGACGACCCGCCGCAGGGTTCCCCGGTAGTTGAGATGCGAGTTGTACACCGTCCACAGTTCGCCGCCGTCGCGCAGGATCCGGGCGGCGGCATCGAACATCTTCTCGGCGGCACCGGTGTGCACCGCGGCGCCGACGTGGAAGGGGGGATTGCAGACCACCAGGTCGACGGAGTCGTCGGGCAGCGTCGAGGCGGCGTCGTCGCGCAGCACCTCCACCCGGTCGGCGACGCCGTTCGCGGCGGCGGTCGCGGCGGCCGACGCGATCGCCGCCGCGGACTGGTCGGTCGCGACGACCCGCAGGTCCGGGTTCTGCCGGGCCAGGGACACCGCGAGGATCCCGGTCCCGCAGCCCAGGTCGACGGCCACCGCCGCGTCCGGACGCATACGCGGCAGGAACTCGAGGAGGAACCGGGTGCCGATGTCGAGGCGCGGACCGGCGAACGCGGCTCCGTGCGCGACGACCGTCAGGTCGATGTCGGCCAGGGTCTCGGTCACCGGATAGGTGAACGGGCCCGGGATCGGGGTGCGGGCGGTGAGCACCCGCGACTTCTGCCGTCCGCGGGAGGCCTGCACGTCGGCGAAGGAACGTCCCAGCACGTCGTTCATGGCCAGGGAGATGTGCTTGTCGCGACCACCGGCGAAGACGACGACGTCGGGGTCGGCGTGGCGGGCGATCGTCTCGGCGATCTCGGCGAGCGCGCTCAGCGACCGCGGCAGCCGCAGCAGCACCACCCGCGCGCCGGTCACCAGGGCAGCGTCGAGGCCGTGCCGGGTGTAGTGGTCGGTGAGGCCTTCGCGGTCGGCATTGGCGGCCAGTGCCCGCTCCCCCACCACCGAATCCTGATGGACACGGATACCGGTGCTGCCGTATCGCACGGCGGCACCGAGCGTGAGGGCACCGTACTGGTCGTCGACGACCACGAAGGTGCCCGCCGGCGCCGCGGCGAGCGCGGCGCCGGCTTCGTCGAGGAGCAGCCGATCGGCGGCATCCACGGCAACCAGGTTCGGCGCTTCCACGTCGGGGAAGCGCCGCAACCTGGCGAACAACTCCTGGCAGTCGATCAGCACTCGCCCTTGCCGGCGTTCTCGATGGCGCGGAGCGTGTCGGCCTTCTGGTCCTCGGAGAGGCCCTCCCAGCCCGGGAGCATCTGCTGGGCGTCGGCGACGGACTTGGCGGCCTCCGCGCGGTCCTGTCCCCAGCCCTCGAGCTGCTCGAAGTACGGCAGCATCGCGGTGCAGATCTCGTCGTAGCTCTGGCCGAGCTCGACCCCGGTGGACCCGGTGGCGCCGGAATCGCCGGCGGCGGCCGCCGCGCTGGTCGTGGTGGTGGCCGCGGTGGTGTCGCCGGCCGAGTCGGACCCCTCGTCGGAGGATCCGCACGCCGCCGCAAGCAGGACTGCACCTGCACCCAACAGCGCCGCGAGAGTCTTCTTCATCTATGTCCCACTTCTGGTCGCAGTGTCGTTTTCCGGTAGTCCCGGCGGCAACACGGTAAACGAATCCGCTGGATGGATCAGCGCCGGGCGGTACCTGACCCGACTATCCTGGAGAAACCGGGCGAGGCGGTTTGCAGCGATGGTCGAACAGAATCCGCTCGAGACGCAACGAGCACCGTTCCTCGACGTCACCGACGACGAGGACGCCAACGCGCGCGATCTGGAGGCAGTCGGGTTCGCGGACCCGCAGGAGATAGGTCGCGGAGGTTTCGGGGTCGTCTACCGCTGCCGCCAGGAGGACCTCGACCGCACGGTCGCGGTGAAGGTCCTGGCTTCCACACTCGAACCGGAGAATCTCGAACGCTTCCTCCGCGAGCAGCGCGCGATGGGCCGCCTGTCGGGACATCCGCACATCGTGACGGTGCTGCAGGCCGGCTCGACGCCGGGGGGTCAGCCCTACCTGGCGATGCACTACCACCCCCACGACTCGCTCGAAGCCCGCATCCGCCGCCACGGGCCGTTGCCGTGGCGGGACGTGCTGCGCATCGGGGTCAAGCTCGCCGGCGCTCTGGAAACCGCTCACCGGTCGGGCATCCTGCATCGCGACGTCAAGCCCGCGAACATCCTCATCACCGAGTACGGCGAGCCACAGCTGACCGATTTCGGGATCGCCCGGGTCGCAGGCGGATTCCGCACCACGTCGCGCGAGATCACCGGATCTCCGGCGTTCACCGCACCGGAGATCCTCGAGGGCAAACCGCCCGCCGCGACCTCCGACGTGTATTCGCTGTCCGCGACGCTGTTCTGCGCACTGACCGGGCACGCGGCGTTCGAGCGCCGCAAGGGCGAACGAGTGGTGGCACAGTTCGTGCGCATCACCACCGAACCGATCCCGGACCTGCGTGGCGAGGGCATCCCCGACGACGTGTGCGCGGCAATCGAGCAGGGCATGGCCACCGATCCGGACAACCGGCCGCAGACGGCGTTCGCATTCGGTGACATCCTTCGGCAGGTCGAGGAGGCGCACTCGCTCGACGTCGACGAGATGGCGTTGCCGACCCACCCCGGCCAGGCCGCCCGCCCTCCGCTCGGCTCCGCCACGCACCGAACCGGCGGAATTCCCACCGGAGCGATGCCCACCACCGGATCGCATCGGTACGGCACGTCGGGGGCGACGACACCGTCGACGGCGCCGGCGACCCGATTCCGTCCTCCCTCGACCACACGTCAGCTCGTGCCCCGCACCCGGCTGATCGATCTGCTGCGAGCCGGGCAGCGCCGCAGGCTCACGGCCATCCACGCACCTGCCGGATTCGGGAAGTCGACGTTGGCGGCGCAGTGGCGTGAGGTACTCACCGGGGAGGGCGTTCCGGTGGCGTGGCTGGCCGTCGACCATGACGACAACAACGTCGTGTGGTTCCTCACCCACGTCATCGAGGCGCTGCGTCAGGTGCGGCCGGCTCTGGCCCAGCTGTTGTCGGAGATCCTCGAAAGCCACGCGGACGACGAGGCGGAGCGGTACGTCTTCAGCGCACTCATCGACGAGCTGCACCGGCAGGACATGCGCACGGCATTGGTCATCGACGACTGGCATCGGGTGGAGTCACCGGAAACCGTTGCCGCACTGGACTTTCTTCTCGACCGAGGATGCCACCACCTGCAGATCGTGGTGACCAGCCGAAGCAGGTCCGGACTCCCCCTGAGCCGCATGCGTGTTCGCGACGAACTCGTCGAGATCGACTCCGACCAGCTGCGTTTCGACGTCACCGAATCCGATTCTTTCCTGCGGGACGTGAGCGGTCTGCGCCTGGACCACGAGGACGTCGACGGTCTCACCCGCACCACCGAAGGCTGGGCCGCGGCACTGCAGCTGGCGTCGTTGTCCCTGCGCGACAGCGACGATCCGTCGGGTCTCATCGAGCACCTGTCCGGCCGGCACCACGCGATCGGTGAGTTCCTCGCCGACAACGTCCTGTCCGCCCTCGAACCGGAAATGTACGAATTCCTGCTGGCCACTTCGATCCCCGAACGGATCAACGGCAGCCTCGCCTCCGTCCTCGCCGGCACGAAACGCGGGCAGGCGATGCTCGAGGAGGCCGAGGATCGCGATCTGTTCCTGCGCCATCTCGACGACGAGCGGATCTGGTTCGGCTACCACCACCTGTTCCTGGACTTCCTGCGGCGCCGTCTCGAACGCGACCATCCGGACCGCGTCGCGGATCTGCACCGCACGGCCGCGCGGTGGTTCGCGCGGCACCACATGCTCAGCGAGGCGGTCGACCACGCATTCGGCGCCGACGACGAGCAGTTGGCGGTGGACCTGGTCACCGCGGACGGCCTGTACCTCGCCGAGCGCTCGCACCTGACGACGCTGCTCGCGCTGCTCGACAAGCTACCGCCGCAAGCCGTGGCGAAAAGCCCTCGGCTGCAGTTGAACCTGGGGTGGGGAAACGTTCCGCTGCAACGACTCCCGCAGGCGAAACGGGCACTCGATGCCACGCGGGAAGCTCTGGCCCACAGCGACCTCCCCGAATCGGAGATCGACCTGTTCCGGATCGAGGCGGACGTGCTCGAAGCCTCGATCGAGATGCAGTCGGACCGCCCCGAGCGCATCGAGGAACTGATCCGGGAGTGCATGGAGAAGCCTGAGGACCTGCCGCCGTGGGTGGCTTCGGCCGCAGTCGATTTCGGCACCTACAGCGATCTGTACCGGTTCGATTTCGCGGCAGCCAGACGCCGGCAGGAAGAGGCCGCGCGCTACCACAAGCTGACGAAGGGCACGTTCGCGGCCGTCTACGGACAGACCCTGGCCGGTATCGCCGCAAGTGAGCAGCTCGACATCGCCGCCGCCGAAAGTCTCTTCCGTGCGGGGTTGCGCACCGCGCGCCGTGACAGCGGACCACATTCCCACTCGGCGCGTCTCACCGCGTCGATGCTCGGTGAACTACTGTACGAGCAGAACCGGATCGCGGAGGCGGAGGAACTGCTCGACGAGAGCCGGCACATGGGTGGCGAGGGCGGCACCCCCGAGTTCATGACCGCACGGTTCGTCACCGCCGCTCGGTTGAAGACGGCGCGCGGTGACCTCGAGACCGCCGTGGCACTGCTCGACGAAGGGACTCGGACCGCGGCCGATCTCGATCTGCCACGACTGCGCGCGCGGATCGACAACGAACGGGTGCGCATGGGGCTACCGATACCGGCTCCACCCGAACGACCGATGTTGGACGACAACACCGTCTTTCCCAATGGTGTCGTGGAGACGACCGCCCAGATCGAGGACTCCACCGCCATCCGATTGCTCTGGGATCGCGGCGATCCCGAGTCGCTGGAACGCGCCTGCGAGTGGGCGCATCGGTGGCACCGGCGGGTGCGCGCCCAGAACCGGCCTCGTGCGGAACTGATGGCCACGCGTCTGCTCGTCGGATGTCTGTTCGCCGCGGGACGCACCGAGGAGGCGGAGCGGAGGCTCGCCGAGGTGGTCCACATCTGCGGCGAGCGCGGCATGCTGCGGTATCTCCTCGACGGAGGTGCGAACACGATCGCCGTGCTGGAGCTTCTGCACAAGCGACTGCGCGAGAATCGGTGGCCGCCCGACTGGCCCACCGTCGACGAGGCATTCGTCGACGAAGTGGCGCGTATCGCGGGCGTCGCGAAGGGTACCGACGGGGTGTCGTGAGTTCGGCGTCCGGTTCGGGCACACTGCGAGCTGTGAGCTCCGCAGACACCGACGGGGTCCGCACGCGGTTGTGGCGCGGCGGACGGCTCGTCGACGAGAATTTTCCGCTGGCCGATGTCTCCGACCACCTCGCGGACGACTCCGCGCTGGTGTGGGTCGACCTGTGGGAACCCGACCACGAGCGGCTGCTCGCACTCGCCGAGGAGCTCGGCCTCGACCCGCACGCCGTCGAGGATTCCCTCGCGCACGGTGAACGCACCAAGGCGACCCGATATGCGACCCACACGTTCCTCACGGTCTACGCGACCAGGCTCGACTCCGGCAGCCCCGACACGGGCGACGACCTGGCCTCGCGGCTGCGGACGAGCCGCGTCTCGGCATTCGTGTTGCCACGCGGCATCGTCACGGTGTGGCGCGGCGACGCGTTCGACGTCGAGGAGCTGGTGCGCCGCTGGGACGACAACGTGGATCTGATGGTGCACGGCACGCAGGCGCTGGTGCACGGACTGCTGGACGTGATCGTCGACGGTCAGTTCGAGACGATCGAGTTGCTCGACGAGGCCATCGAGGGCCTCGAGGACGGACTGTTCGACGATCACGCGCAGACCAAGACGATCCAGCGTCGCACCTACCGGGTCCGCAAGGAACTCGTCGAACTGCGCCGCGTGGTGCTGCCGATGCGCGAGGTGGTCGCGCTGATCATGAGACACCGTGCCGAGCACGGTAATTCGGTCGAGCTCGACAGCTGGTACACGGATCTGTACGACCACGTGGTGCGGGCGACGGAGTGGACCGAATCGCTGCGCGACATGGTGACGACGGTGTTCGAGACGAATCTGTCGCTGCAGGACGCCCGGCTGAACACGGTGATGAAGAAGCTCACCGGGTGGGCGGCGATCATCGCGGTTCCGACCGCGGTCACCGGTTGGTACGGCCAGAACATCCCGTTCCCCGGTTTCGGCGGCTCGAGCGGGGTCGCGACCAGCGCAACGGTGATCGTCCTGTCCGCCGGGCTCCTGTACGTGGTGTTCAAGCGCCGCGGGTGGCTGTAGGTGCGCCTTCGGCGCCCGTGTGCCTTTGTGGCGGTCCCCGCCGCCAGAAAGGCACACGGGGCGCGGAGCGCCCACCAGGCACACCGGGCGCGGAGCGCCCCGACGTTTCACTCCCGACGTCCGGGGTAACTCCTACCCGAGCGATCACAACCCCGTGATCACACAAACCGAGGAGGACTCGTGGCCGACTTCATCGACAAGGCGAAGCACAAGGCGGAGGAGCTCGGGGGCAAGGCGAAGGAGCACACCGGCAAGGCGACCGGTGATCGCCGTCTCGAAGACGAGGGCAAGAACGACCAGGCGGCGAGCGGCCTGAAGAAGGCCGGCGACAAGGTGACCGACGCCGTCGAGGACGTGAAGGACTCGTTCAAGAAGTGACCGGATGCTCCGGCTCGGGGGCCGCGCGATCGCGCGGCCCCTGGTCGAGCCGGAAAGGCGGGTATTCGTCGCGCATCAACGCCGCGTACGCCCACACCCGGTACGCCCACCGGTTGATCCCCACCACGAGATCGAACAGGCCATCCGGGTAGCGGCCGGTGAACAGCAGCGCGATCGCGGCGATCAGCACCAGGATCCCCAGCAGCGACCCGGCGTAATACAGGGCCGGGCTGTCCAGGTCGCCGCTCACCACCCATGTCGACGAGCCGGTGACCAGCACGGTGAGGATCAGGTAGTGCGGGATGGCCAGCAGCCACCACTTGACCAGAACCAGGCCGCGTGAGAGCCGCTCGGGGTAGTCGACGTCGAAGTCTGCCGGATAGTCCGTGCGGTGCAAGGTGAACGGCGGATACCGGTCGGTGCCCAGGGCGGAATAGGTGTAGAACGACACGCGCCACCACCAGCGCATCACACCGACGTTGAAGTCGAACAGGGGACGCGGGTACCGGGCGGTGAACAGGATCGCGAAGCCCGCAATGACCGTGATCACGAAGTGCGCGATCGAGAGGAAGAACAACACGACGAAGTGCGGGATCGCCAACAGCCACTTCACGAGCCACAGCCACCGCGACGGCGCGTCGAGGTCGCCGCGCACCGTCACCGGATACGGACCCACGACAGCCACTGCGGGATGCGGCGCATGTACCGGCGGCGGCAGGTGTCTGCCGATGCCGACCGCGCCCAACACGAGAAGGGGCACGCCGATGACCAGCAGTACGAGTGCGCCGATCATGCACCACAGCGTCAGCGGACCGAGGATCGGAAGGTTCACGCCCGCAGTGAGATCCACGCGGATGCCGGGAGAGGCGTCCGCGTTCATCACGACGATCGTCCAGTTCCCTTCCTGGAAGTCCCACTGCAGTTCCTGCGTACCGGGTCCCGAGGCCGACGCGGACCAGAACGTCTGCTCCCCCGGCGGGGCGGGCTGCCCGGTGCCGGGGATCTGCCGGTATCCCGGTTGGAACGGGAAGAAGTCGAGGTCGCCGAGTTCCGTGTGCGCGACACCGGCCAGATAGCCGTCGACGTCGTCCCGCCGCGCGATGCCGAGGAACACCTCCCGGTCCGGCTCGGCCGCGGTGCCGCGCAGCATGATCCGGCCGAGATCCTCCGGCCCGAACCCCGCAGGCATGTTCTCGTCGACGACCAGCCCGATGTTCTCGGAGACCAGGGCCGCGGTGTCGGTCCGGTACTGCTCCGTCGGGGTCGTGAAGTAGCCGTTGTCGCGCTGGAATGCGTACGCCCAGCCGAGGAACGCGGTGGCGGTGAGCAACGCCAGGCCGAGCAGCGACATCAGGACGCCCACCACGAGCATGATCACTCTGCCGACCCTCATGATCGACCTCCGGTTCGACGGACACGCAGGCCCGTCAACCCTAGCGCTCCGCGAATGTGCCGAACAAGAGTGCGGCGGCGCCTCGCAGGCCCGTCAGGACACGTCGAGCTTGCCCGACAGTTGTTCGAGGCGACGCAGACTCGCGCCGTCCAGCCCCACGATCTCGGCGCTCTTGCCCCTCTCCGCGTACTTGTGCAGGACCGAATCGAAGGTCGCGACCGTCGAGGCATCCCACACCTCCGCGTCGGTGAGGTCGATCACGATGCGGTCGGGGTCGTTCGCGTAGTCGAACTGGTAGACGAGGTCGTTGCTCGACGCCCAGAACAGCTCGCCGGAGACGCGATAGGTGCGGACACCGTCCGCGTCGGCCGTCTGGATCCGGGTCATGTGCGCGACGCGTCGTGCGAACGCGACCATCGCCGTCAGCACACCCGAGACCACCCCGATCGCGAGATTGTCGGTGAGCAGCGTCACCACCACCGTCACCGCCATGACGAGGGTCTCGCTGAGCGGCATCAGTTTCAGGGTGCGTGGCGAGATGCTGTGCCAGTCGAGGGTTGTCACAGCGATCACCAGCATCACCGCGACGAGCGCGGCCATCGGGATGGCGCCGACGACCTCGCCGATGGTGACGCACAGCACCAGCAGGAACAGCCCGGCGAGGAACGTCGAGATGCGGGTCCGTGCACGACCTTCCTTGACGTTGATCATCGTCTGGCCGATCATCGCGCAGCCGCCCATACCGCCGAACAGTGCACCGGCCCAGTTCGCGACGCCCTGTCCCCACGCTTCGCGGGTCTTGTCGGAGTGGCTGTCGGTCAGGTCGTCGACGAGTTTCGCGGTCATCAACGACTCCATGAGTCCGACGAGCGCGAGCCCGACCGCGTAGGGGGCGACGATCCGCAATGTCTCGACGTTCAGCGGCACGTCGGGAATCATCCACGTCGGGAAGCCGCTGGGCAGGTCGCCCTGATCGGCAACGTCGGGCACGTCCAGGCCGAACAGCACCACGATGCCGGTGAGCACGACGATCGCGATCAGCGCTGCGGGCACAGCGGTGGTGAGCTTGGGGATGAACACGATCATCGCGATGCCGGCTGCGACGAGCGGATACACCGCCCACGGAACGTCGAACAGGTGCCGGAGCTGCGCTGTGAAGATGAGAATCGCCAGGGCGTTGACGAAGCCGATCATCACCGACCGCGGAATGAAGCGCATGAGTTTCGCGACACCTGCGACGGCCAGCAGGATCTGCACCGCACCGGCGAGCCACACCGCGGCGATGAGGTAGTCGAGTCCGTGCGACGCAACGAGCGGGGCGATCACCAGGGCGGTAGCGCCGGCCGCGGCCGACACCATCGCGGGCCGGCCACCGACGAATGCGATCGTCATCGCCATGATGCACGAGGTGTACAGCGCGACCTTCGGGTCGACACCGGCGATCACCGCGAACGACACGACCTCGGGGATCAAAGCAAGGGAGGTCACGAGACCGGCGAGGATCTCCGTGGTGAGGCGCCGGGGCGAGCGGAGGGTTTCGAGCACAGTTTGCACCCGGGAAGTCTAGGCACGGAAACACGACGAAGCCGGTCTCGTGTCCCTCTGGTGCGAATCGCCGCAACGTGTAGTGTGGACACATCGGACAGCTCGCTTCGAGTGTTCGAGGTCGGCGGCGCTCCCATGGTCCACAATCACCATCCGAGCAGCACGCGACCATCCGAAGAACCACCCTGGCACGTCTCCACCCGGTCACGGACCTTTCTCGACCCCGTGATCGCCTGTTGTACCGAGCCGTACCCGAAAGAAGGACGCTATGAGCAACGACACCGAATTCACCGGTCCGCTGTTCCTGCAGCCGAGCAACCCGGACGACGAACAGCTGCCCGAGATCACGCAGCCGCAGCCGCAGAGCGCCCCGAACTACGACGGGCTGTTCTCTTCGCGCCCCTGAGGCCTGTTCCAGGACATCCGCCGCGTACCGGTGCGGGCGAAATACTTTCCCCCAGCACCGGTTCCACGTTGTTACCGGTCGATTGCGTCACCGGTCCCCGTATTGCCGTGATGTTTCGTGCTGTCCGGCGATCACGATGGGGGCGAAGGTCGTTCCCAAGGTTCCGCCCCGCGGATCGGCGCGGACCGGCGTGATCGTCGGCTTGTCACCGCGACCGGCCGAGGACGCACTCGTCCTGCTCGCCTGCCACGGTCACCGAGCGCGCCAAATCGACACGCCCCCAACCGGAGCTGCCGTCCGGTGACGGGCCTGCTTCGCTCGGGAGTACCGACCCGCGCCATCACCGGCACAGTCGACGAGCAGGGCGAGTAGCGTCGGCACACAACGTCCCGAACGCGGGGGTTCACATGAAGCACTTCCGAATCGTCGACGAACACGGCGGGGTCATCGACGAACAGCCGTTCCGCACGGCCGACGAGGCTCACGCGTGGGCGACCACCCATCCCCGGTCGGAGCTGGGACCGTGGTCTCTCGAGGAACAGGTGGACGGTCGGTGGCAGCAGCTCGGAGGCTCCGAACCGACCTGACACCGGCCTTGACCGATCCTCGGGTCGATACCCGCCGAGGCCGCCGACGGGCACGCGGATTCGGGTAGTCGCCTACTCGTGTTTTCCGGTTCCACCGCTGCCAGGCTTCTGGCATGGACACGGAACCGTTGTCGATGACCATCGTCGGACCGCCGGCGCTGTCCGGGACCGTCCTGCAGATAGGTCCGGGACGCCAGGTCCTCGGGTGCGACGCGTGTGCCGATCTGAAGATCGACGATCCTCGGGTCGGCGCACGTCACGCCGCGATCGACCGCTTCGGCGGCCGGGTCGTCGTCGAGGATCTGGGGTCCTCCCACGGGACCTGGGTCGGCGGCGAACGTCTCCGCGGGGCTCGTGAATTGCACGACGGCGAGATCGTCACGTTCGGCCGTGTCGAGGTCCGGCTCGAGCAGGTCGACGAAGCACTCCCCCCGATCCGCGCGAATCCGCGACCCCCGCCGGCCGGTTCCGACGACCGCAACCCGGACGACGATTACGCCCAGCAGCGGGAGAGCTTCCTGCACGAGGTCAGAACGGCGAGGGCGTGGGCCCGATTCGTGTTCTGGGTCGGATTCGGAATGGTGCTCGTCGGAGTATTCGGGTGCACCTTGTTCCTCGCCAACGGAGCCGACGAGCCGGGCACCGCGTCGGTGGCGACCGCCGCGACGGACGAATTCCCCGCGTTCGGGCCGCACACCGTCCTGGGACCGGTCGGAACGCTCTTCTTCATGATCGGGTTCGTCGGCCACTTCGTGCTGATTCTCGGCTCGTTCCTGTGGATCATCGCGGCCGCGCACGTGCGGCGGGTGGACACCGACCCGCGCTATCCCTGGAATTCGCACGCCGCGCGATGAGAGACGATGCGCTACTCGAAAATTCGGGTAGCCGTGTACTCGTGTGCTCCGGACGTGCCGTTGCAAGGCTTCTGTCATGGACACGGACACACCTTCGATGACCATCCTCGGACCGCCCCCTCTCGCCGGGACCGTCCTGCGCCTCCGGCCGGGGAAGCAGGTCGTCGGGCGCAGCGCGCACGCCGATCTGCAGATCGACGATCGGCATCTCAGCGCACGGCACGCCGTGATCGACTGTCTCGGCGGTCGAGTGTTCGTCGAGGACATCGGCTCGTCGAACGGCACCTGGATCGACGGCGAGCGGATTCGGGGGATCCGCGAGCTGCACAGGGGCGAGTCGGTCACATTCGGTTGTGTCGAGGCACGACTCGCTCCGGCGGACGTAACGGCGCTGCTCCCCGGGATCGAGCCTCGCCACCCACCGCCGGTCAGGTTCGACGTGGGGAGCCAGCCAGGCCGGCCACATCAACAACGTCGGCCACAACCAATACAACAGCTACGTCCAGCAGCGCGAGAGCTTCCTGCGCGAGGTCGCTGCGTCGAGGACGCGGGCGCGGTACGTGTTCTGGATCGGGCTCACGATGGTGCTCGTCGGGGCGCTGGGATACGCCTACTTCCTCGTCGACGCCCTCGGAAGCCTGAGCACCGCGTTCGAGACGGGCATCGAACCGGAGAGTTTCCCGATCTTCGGTCCGGACACCGGTTTCGGTCCGGCCGGACTGATCTTCTTCATGATCGCGTTCATCGGTCAATTCGTGCTCGTCGTCGGGTTGATCCTGTGGATCGTCGCAGCCGCTCGTGTACGGCGAGTCGACACCGACCCCCGCTATCCGTGGAACGCACCCGCATCGAGATGAAGGGACACGTCATGGTTTTCAACATCGGCTCACAGCAGGGAGCGATCAACAACGTCGCGGGAGATCAGACGATCCATGGTGGGCAACATGTTTCGTTCACCACCGCGGAGGCGCTCGCGTCTGCCGGTGAACTGGCCCGCGCCCTGCGCGAACTGGGACTCACGGAGAGCGCACACGAAGCCGACGACGTCGAGCGGGAACTGAAGCAGCACACGCCGAACCGTGAGCGTATCGCCGCCCGGCTGACGCGAATCGCGCAGACGGTCACCGCGGTCGCAGCGGCGGGTTCCGCCGTTCACGGACCGCTGGTCGCACTCGCCCGATGGTTGGGCACGCTGGGATCCCCCGTTCTGCGGGTCCTCGGACTCTGAGCAGGAGTCCTTCGGCGACGACCGGAAATGTCGCTGCGGGGTGCCACGCGCGCACCCACCAACGATCAAGCCCCGCACGCCGATTCCTCACAGAAGCCGTGAAGACGATTGTGAAGCACAACGAGTCCTCGGGAACTCGCCGAGAGCCACTGAACCGAACAGGCGCGGTGCCCCCAGTCGGACTCGAACCGACACTCGGCGGATTTTAAG
>Ga0180218_1000055_pt1 | contig 223304 bp, 220 predicted proteins | sample eDN3rd37CKraftBY_FD_151334 | JGI IMG/M metagenome (GOLD analysis project Ga0180218, IMG submission 151334) | Enriched backyard soil microbial communities from Emeryville, California, USA - eDNA 3rd pass 37_C Kraft BY (version 2) (version 2) | ecosystem: Environmental > Terrestrial > Soil >... | reverse complement strand
GCCGGTCGGCGATGGCGGCGATGCGGGCGGGCGTCAAGGGCAGGGCGGCGGCGCGCGCGTCCACCACGACGAAGTCGTTGCCCAGGCCATGCATCTTCCGGAAGGCGATCATGCCCCGCCATATGCCCCGCCCGGGCCGGATAATGAAGGGGTGGAGGGCCCGGAAGGCAGCAGGACGCCGCTGTTCCCCTTGCCGCGGCGCGGCACGGCGGGTATAGGGCCCCTCCTTCCCGCGCGTCCGGGCCTGTAGGGCATGCCCGGCCGTGGTTCCGTGCCCGTCTCACGGCGGGTGCTCCAGACTCAGGAGACCGAAATGCCCAAGATGAAGACCAAGTCGAGCGTGAAGAAGCGCTTCACCCTCACCGCCTCGGGCATGGTGAAGGCGGGCGTCGGCAACAAGCGCCACATGCTGACCGCCAAGACCAACAAGATGAAGCGGCAGAACCGCGGGACCTTCGTGCTGGACAAGCAGGATGGCGACACGGTGAAGCAGTGGATGCCCTACGGGTCGAGCCGGTAAAGGAGAGTCTGAACCATGGCTCGTGTTAAGCGCGGCGTCACCGCCCACGCCCGTCACAAGAAGGTCCTCAAGCTCGCCAAGGGCTATGTCGGCCGTTCCTCCACGAATTACCGCCCCGCGCTGGAGCGGGTCGAGAAGGCGCTGCAATACGCCTATCGCGACCGCCGCAACAAGAAGCGCGACTTCCGCGGCCTCTGGATCCAGCGCATCAACGCGGCCGTGCGCGAGCACGGGCTGACCTACTCGAAGTTCATCGCCGGCATCAAGGCGGCGGGGATCGAGCTGGACCGCAAGGTGCTGGCCGCCATCGCCTTCGAGGACGCCGCCTCCTTTGGCGCCCTGGTCGAGAAGGCCAAGGCGGCGCTGCCGGAGGGTCAGGCCCAGGCCTGATCTCCGCCCCTTTCCGGGGCTGAAGACACCAAGCCGCCGCCGCCCGGGGGAAGCACCCTGGGCGTCCGGCGGCTTTTTTCATATCCGGGCTTCGATGGACGGGACCGAGACGATGACGGATGACCTCGCCAGCCTGCAGGCCGAAACCGAGGCCGCGCTGAACGCCGCCGGCGACCTGCGCGCGCTGGAGGCGGTGCGGGTGGGCACGCTGGGCAAAAGCGGCACCCTGACCGCACTGCTGAAGGGGCTGGGCCAGGTGCCCGCCGAGCAGCGCAAGGAGCGCGGCGCGGCGCTCAACCGGCTGAAGGGCGCGCTGGAAGCCGCTATCGAATCCCGCCGTGTGGATCTGGAGGCCGCCGCCCTGGAGGCCCGCCTCGCCGCCGAGCGGATGGACGTGACCCTGCCGCCACGGCCCTTCCCGCCAGCCGGGCCGGAGGCCGGGGCGATCCACCCGATCGGCCGCACCGTCGAGGAACTGACCGCCATCTTCGGCGCCATGGGTTTCGGCGTGGCCGAGGGCCCGGATATCGAAGGCGACTGGTTCAACTTCGGCGCCCTGAACATCCCCGACCACCACCCTGCCCGGCAGGACCACGACACCTTCTACCTGCCGGGCGGCCCGGATGGTCGTCGCCCGGTGCTGCGCACCCACACCTCGCCGGTGCAGATCCGCACCATGCTCGCGCAGGAACCGCCGATCCGCGTCATCGTTCCCGGCCGCACCTACCGCGCCGACCATGACGCCACCCACTCGCCGATGTTCCATCAGGTCGAGGGGCTGGTGATCGACCGCGGCATCACCCTGGCCCACCTGAAGGGCTGCCTGATCGACTTCCTGCGGGCCTTCTTCGGCATCTCCGACCTGCCGGTGCGCTTCCGCGCCAGCTACTTCCCCTTCACCGAGCCCTCGATGGAAGTGGATATCGGCTGGAACCGGAAGACGGGCGAACTCGGCAAGGGCGGCGACTGGCTGGAGATCCTGGGCAGCGGCATGGTCCATCCGAAGGTGCTGGCCAATTGCGGCATCGACCCGCGCGAGTGGCAGGGCTTCGCCTTCGGCATGGGGATTGAGCGCATCACCATGCTGAAGCACGGCATCCCCGACCTGCGCCCCTTCTACGAGAGCGACGTGCGCTGGCTCCGGCACTACGGCGCCCCCGTGCTCTCCCCCGCCAATCTGGTCGAAGGCGTCTGAGGCCATGAAGTTCTCTCTCAGCTGGCTGAAGCAGCATCTGGAGACCGAGGCGACCCTCGATCAGATCACCGCCGCCCTGAACACCATCGGGCTGGAGGTCGAGGATGTGGAGGACCGTGGCGCGGCGCTGGCGCCCTTCCGCATCGCCCATGTGATCGAGGCGGTGCAGCACCCGAATGCCGACCGCCTGCGCGCCTGCAAGGTCGATGTGGGCGACGGCGTGATCCGCTCCGTCGTCTGCGGCGCGCCGAATGCGCGCACCGGCATGAAGGCGGTGCTCGGCCTGCCGGGGGCTTACATCCCGGGTACCGGCATCACGCTGAAGGTCGGTGAAATCCGGGGCGTGAAGAGCGAGGCCATGATGTGCTCCGCCCGCGAGCTCGGCCTCGGCGAGGACCATGAGGGCATCATCGACCTGCCGGAGGATGCGCCGGTGGGCGTGCCCTACGCCACCTGGGCCGGGCTCGATGATCCGGTGGTGGAAATCTCCGTCACGCCGAACCGGGGCGATGCGCTCGCCATCCGCGGCATCGCGCGCGACCTCGCGGCCGCCGGGCTCGGCACGCTGAAGCCCTTCGCGCCGGCCAAAGTCGAGGGTGTCTATCCCTCGCCGCTGCGCTGGGCGGTCGAGGACCGGGAGGCCTGCCCCTGGGTGCTGGGCCGTGCCGTGCGGGGCGTGAAGAACGGGCCTTCGCCCAAATGGCTGCAGGACCGGCTGGTCTCCATCGGCCTGCGCCCGATCAACGCGCTGGTCGATATCACCAACTTCTTCACCTATGACCTTGGTCGCCCGCTGCACGTCTTCGACGTGAAGAAGGTGAAGGGCGACACGCTCTTCCTGCGCCGCGGCCGGGAGGGTGAGAGCTTCCTGGCGCTGAACGGCAAGGAGATCGCCGTCACGCCGGAGGATCTCGTCATCGCCGACAGCGAGGCGGTGGAATCGCTCGCCGGCATCATGGGCGGCGAGCATTCCGGATCGGACGAGAACACCACCGAGGTGTTCATCGAATGCGCGCTCTTTGACCCGGTGCGTGTTGCGCTCTCCGGCCGCCGGCATGACCTGCGCTCCGATGCCCGCGCCCGCTTCGAGCGCGGAATCGATCCCGCGCTGCTGCCCGCCGCGCTGGAGGCCGCCACCGCGATGGTGATCGAGCTCTGCGGCGGCGAGCCCTCCGAGGTGACCGAGGGCGGCGCCGAGCCCGCCTGGCAGCGGCAGGCCAGCCTGCGCTTCGAGCGCATCGCGGCCCTCGGCGGTGCCGAGATCGCGCCGGATGCGGCGGTCGGCATCCTGGAGCGCCTCGGCTTCGGCGTGGTGGCACGGGATGCGGAGAAGGTGACGGTTTCCGTCCCCTCCTGGCGCAATGACATCGTCAGCACCGGCGCGCTGACCCAGGCCCCCGGCCTGCCGGCCGAGAAGGCCCGGGCCGCCGCCGAGGGCTGCGCCGCCATCGAGCCGGAATGCGACCTTCTGGAGGAGGTGCTGCGCATCCACGGGCTGGACCGCATCCCGCCCGCCTCGCTGCCGGTCGCCTCGCCGGTGCCGCTGCCGGCGCTGACGCCGAAGCAGACCCGCGCCGTGCTGGCCCGCCGGGTGATGGCCGCGCGCGGCATGCTGGACTGCGTCAGCTTCGGCTTCCTCGATGGCAAGCTGGCGGCGCGCTTCGGCGAGACACCCGCGGCGCTGCGGCTCGACAACCCGATCGCCACCGATCTCGACCAGATGCGCCCGACGCCAGTGGTGAGCCTGCTGCTGGCCGCCGCACGCAACGCGGCGCGCGGCTGGCCGGATGTGGCGCTCTCCGAGCTGGGCGCGGCCTATCGGGATATCACGCCGGAGGGGCAGCAGGCGGTCGCCGCAGGCGTGCGCATCGGCGCCACCCCGCGCCACTGGGCGGCGCCTGCCCGCCCGGTGGACGCGATGGATGCCAAGGGCGACGCCCTGGCCGTGCTGGCGGCGCTCGGCGTGCCGATGGCGGCGCTCTCCGTCACTACGGATGCGCCAGGTTTCTACCATCCTGGCCGTTCCGGCGTGGTGCGGCAGGGGCCGAAGACGGTGCTGGCCACCTTCGGCGAGATCCATCCGCGGCTGCGTGAGGAGCTGGGCCTGCCCGGCGCGGCGGTCGGTTTCGAGGTCTTCCTCGACGCCGTGGCCGAGCCGAAGAAGCGCAAGAAGGGCGCGCCCGATCTGCCGGCCTTCCAGCCGCTGAAGCGCGACTTCGCCTTTCTGGTGGACGAGGCCGTGCCCGCGGAGGCCCTGCTGCGTGCCGCGCGCGGGGCCGAGCGCAACCTGATCACCGACGTCGCGCTGTTCGACCGCTATGCCGGCGACAAGCTGCCGGAGGGCAAGGTGTCGCTGGCGATCGAGGTGACGCTGCAGCCGCGCGAGCGCAGCCTGACCGATGCCGAGATCGAGGCGGTGGGGGCGAAGATCGTCGCCGCCGTCACCAAGGCGACGGGCGCGATGCTGCGGGGGTGAGGGAAAGGTCAGGAGTGTGGCTCGCGGCACCACCTCGGGCCGCCCTCCTGAAACACCCGTCTTTCGGGTGCTGACTGGCTGCTGTGCCAGCAGGGAAAGTCGCTCAACGGGGCGGCCGACCGCTTCCCGCTGGCCGTGATCATCGTCCCTCTGTGGAGGGGTACGAGGGGGCGGCGTCCCTGTCCCTCTCTTTTCCGCCCGCACGGACGGGCAAAGGTGCCGCGGGGAGCCTTGCTGCCGGCCATGCAGAGGCGATGACGAAAGACAAGGATTTCGAGATATTTCTTGCGACGGCACCGGGGCTGGAGCCCGTGCTTTGCGCCGAAGTGCGCGGCAAGGGATTCAAGCAGCCGAAGCCCGTTCCCGGCGGTGTGGTCACCAAAGGAGGCTGGCCGGAGGTCTGGCGGGCCAACCTGTGGATCCGCGGGGCCGGGCGTGTCCTGGCACGTATCGACTCGTTTCGCGTCCTTCATCTCGCGCAGCTCGATGGCCGCGCGCGCCGCGTGCCGTGGGGCAGCGTCCTGTGCCCCGATGTGCCGTTCCGGGTCGAGGCGTCCTGCACGGCATCGCGCATCTATCACAGCGGTGCCGCGGCCGAGCGGATCGAAACCGCCATCCGGGAAACCCTCGGCGCGCCCCATTCGCCGGAGGCCGAGATCGTCGTGAGGGCGCGCATCGAGCACGACATCTGCACCCTCAGTGTCGATACCTCGGGCGAGCCGCTGCACAAGCGCGGGTACAAGGAAGCCGTCAATGCGGCGCCGATGCGGGAGACCATGGCATCGCTCTTCCTGCGGCAATGCGGCTACGACGGCACCGAGCCGGTGGTCGATCCGATGTGCGGGTCGGGAACCTTCGTCATAGAGGCGGCAGAGATCGCCGCGCGGCTCAACCCGGGCCGTTCCCGTCATTTCGCCTTCGAGAAACTCGCGACCTTCGACGCGGACGCCTGGCAGCGCATGCGCGAGGTGCGGAGCAGGCGCACACCGGCGGCCCGCTTCTACGGCAGCGACCGGGATGCCGGAGCCATCGCCATGAGCCGCGCGAATGCCGAGCGCGCGGGCGTCGCCGGCTGCACCGAATTCCGCCAGAGCGCGGTCAGCGAGGTTCTTGCGCCCGCCGGGCCGCCGGGGCTTGTCATCGTCAATCCGCCCTACGGCACCCGCATCGGCGAGAGAGACAAGCTGTTCCCCTTGTACCGCGCGCTCGGGCAGGTGCTGATGAGCCGCTTCACGGGCTGGCGTGTCGGGCTCATCACGAGCGAGCCCAGGCTGGCCTATGCAACTGGCCTACCCTTTCTCCCGCCTGGTGCCCCGGTCCCGCATGGGGGGCTGCGTGTGTCCCTGTTCCAGACCGGTCTTCTGGCCTGATGCCCCGCGGGATGCGAGGCGCATCGCCAAACTGATAGAAAAAAGATGAGGGTGGTCTGGAGGGAGAATTCTTTCTCCCTCCAGCACTGCAACTCAGAACTGCGGCATCGGCGGCAGCGGGGGCATCGGCGTCTTGAACCACTTCTCATGGATGCGGTTCAGTTCGCCATTCGCGACAATCTTGGCGATGAAGTCGTTGCACCAGTCGCGCAGCGCCGTGTCCTGCTTGCGGAAGGCCATGCCGTTGGCCTGGGCGCGCAGGGTGAATTTCGGCTCGATCTGCAGGTCCGGGTAGTTTTCCTTCAGCTGGGCCAGCACGGTGTTGCTGGCGCCGATCGCCTGCACCTGGCCGGAGATGATGGACTGGGTGGTGGTGGCGTCGTCGTCGAAGCGCATGATGCGCGTCTCCTTAGGCGCCACGGCGGAGACCGCGGAATCCTGCGTGCTGGCCCGTGCCACGCCGACGCGCACGCCCTTCAGGTCCTCCGGTCCGGAGATCTTGGTGGACTTCGGCGCCAGGATATAGGTGGTCAGCGCGCTGTAGGGGTTGGAGAACAGCACCTGCTTGGAGCGTTCCTCGGTGATGCCGAAGGTCGCCACCAGCAGGTCCACCTTGTTGGTCAGCAGGAAGGGGATGCGGTTCGGCCCGGTGACCGGCACCAGCTCCAGCTTGACGCCCATCTCCTTGGCCAGCAGCGCCGCGACGTCGTCGTCATAGCCGGCGGGGTTCTGGTTGGCGTCGGTGCCGCCGAAGGGCGGGTAGTCCGTCAGCACGCCGACCATGATGGTGCCGCGCTTCTTGATCTCCTCGGGCGTCGCGGCGGCGGCGGGGCGGACCATGGCCGGCAGCAGCGCGGCGCCGAGCGCCAGCGCGCCAAGGCCGCGGCGCGAGAGGCGGTGATGGGTCATTCCTGTGTCCTCCTGGGCTTTGTGGGTCAGCGTCGGGCCACGGCAAGGCGCTGTTCCATGCGCCTGCTATAGGCCGAGAGCGGCCAGCAGATGACGAAATAGGCCAGCCCCACCAGGCCGAAGATGGTGAAGGGCTGGAACACCGCATTGTTGATCACCTGCGCCGCGCGGGTGATCTCGACGAAGCCGATGATGGAAGCGAGGGAGGTCGCCTTGATCAGCTGCACCAGGAAGCCGACGGTCGGTGGGATGGCGACGCGCAGCGCCTGCGGCAGCACGATCAGCCGCATCTGCCGCCAGTATTTCAGGCCGAGCGCGGCGGAGGCCTCCCATTGCCCCTTCGGTACCGTCTCGATGGCGCCGCGCCAGATCTCGCCCAGGAAGGCGCTGGCATGGAGGGAGAGGCCAAGCGCCGCGGCGCCCCAGGGATCGACGCTGATGCCGAAGATGCCCGGCACGAAGAAGGCCAGGAAGAGCTGCATCAGCAGCGGTGTGCCCTGGAACAGCTTGATATAGCCGAAAGCGATCCAGCGCAGGGCGGTGATGGTGCCGCTGCGCATCAGCGCCACCAGCAGCCCGCCCACCGCACCGCCGGCAAAGGCGGCGAGGGAGAGCAGCAGCGTCCAGCGCAGCGCCGCCAGGATGAACAGGATGTCGCCGGAGCCGAGGCTGCGCATGGTCCGGCTCCCTCAGCGTGACGCCGGCTGGCGCAGGAAGGCGCGCTCGATCCAGGCAAAGATCGCCCAGAACATCACCGAGAGCGCGAGATAGAGACCGGTGACGACGAAATACACCTCGAAGGAGCGGAAGGTGCGCGCCTGGATGTCGTTGGCGGCGGCGGTCAGCTCGCTCGCCGCGATGGTCGAGCAGACCGAGGAGTTCAGCATCAGCAGGATGAACTGGCTGGTCAGGGAGGGATAGATCGCCTGCAGCGCCGGCTTCAGCACGATCAGGCGGAAGATCTGCAGCGGCTTCAGGCCGAGCGCGCGGCCGGCCTCGATCTGGCCGTGATGGATGCTCTCGATGCCGGCGCGGATGATCTCGATGCCATAGGCGCTGACATTGACCACCAGCGCCAGCAGCGAGGCTTGGTCCGCCTCCAGCCGCAGCCCGATCACCGGCAGGCCGAAGAAGATGACGAAGAGCTGGATCAGGAAGGGGGTGTTGCGGATCAGCTCGATATAGGCGTCGATCAGCCAGCGCAGCGGACGCGGCCCGCTGGTCTTCGCCAGCGCGCCGAAGATCGCCACCACCAGCCCGATCGCCATGGCGGCGGCGGAGAGCCACACGGTACGCAACAGGCCGGCCATCAACTCGTCCCAGGCGTCGAAGACGGCGCTGAACTCGAAGACGTAGTTCATGGCAGGCCCATGCGCATACTTCCCTGACGCGTCCGGCCCGGCGCTTCGACGGCCGGTGCCTCGATTCTTCCCGCCGCATGGGATGCGGCAGGGCCGAGGCTGGCGCGGATCATGTCACCTGACAAGGGCGGGACGAATGACGTTCCGGACAGCTGCCGCTCAGCGGCGGCCGAACATCCGTTCGAACTCGGCCTTGCCGAAGCGCAGCCAGGTCGGCCGTCCATGCGAGCAGGTGGAGGCGCGCGGAGTGGCCTCCATCTGCCGCAGCAGGGCGGACATCTCCGCCGGGTTCAGCCGCCGCCCGGCCCGGATCGAGCCGTGGCAGGCGAGCCGCGCCACGGCGGCATCGAGCTTCCGCTCCAGGGCGGTGGTCTCCTCCCACTCGGCCAACTCGGCGCAGAGGTCGCGCAACAGGGGCGCCGGGTCGGGATTGCCGAGCAGGGCGGGAAGCGCCCGCACCAGCACCGCGCCGGCGCCGAAATCCTCCACCTCCAGGCCGAGGCGGGCCAGGGTGGGAGCGGCGTCGAGAAGGCGCTGCGTCTCCGGCCCGGGGAGTTCCACCACGGCGGGCAGCAGCAGGGGCTGGCTGCGCACGGCGCCTTCGAGAAGTTGCGCCTTCAGTGCCTCATGCGTCAGCCGCTCATGCGCGGCGTGCTGGTCCACCAGGATCAGCGCGCCATCGGGCGCTTCGGCCAGGATGTAGGTTTCCAGCAACTGCGCCACCGGGCGGCCCAGCGGGCCTTCCCCGGCGAGCTCGGGAAGCGGCGGCGGGGCAGGGGCGGGGTCCGGCCGGGGCTGCGGCATGGGTAGGCGCAGGCCGGGTTGCCAGCCGAGGGGGCGGGACGGGGCCGGTGCGGTGAGCGGCGCGGTTCCCTCGGCGAAGCCCGGGCCCGTCGGTGGCGGCGGGGCCATGGCCTCCCAATCGGCGGGCGCAGGCGGCGGGGGCGGCGCGGCGGTCGGGCCGGCACCGACAGCCAAGGCGCGGCGCAGCGCCGAGATCAGCGCTCCGCGCACCGCGCCGGCATCCCGGAAGCGCAACTCGGTCTTCATCGGGTGGACGTTCACGTCCACCAGCTCGGGCGGCAGGTCCAGGAACAGCGCTGCCACCGGATGCCGCCCGGCGGCGATGAGGTCGCGATAGGCAACGCGGAGCGCGGCGCGCAGCAGCGGATCGCGCACCGGGCGGCGATTGACGACGAGGTGCTGCTCGGCGGCGGTGGCGCGGGTCAGGGTGGGGAGCGCCGCCATGCCGTCGAGGTCGAGATCGCTCCAGGCGCCGGTCACCGGCACTGCCGCCTTGGCGAAATCCGGCCCCAGCAGGGCGGCGAGGCGGGTGGCGCGATCGGCCGGCGCCAGGCTCAGCACCGTGCGGCCCTCCACCTCCATGCGGAAGGCCACCTCGGGCCAGGCGAGCGCCAGGCGGCGCACCGCCTCGACGGCATGCCCGGCCTCGGTGGGCGGGGACTTGAGGAACTTGCGGCGCGCGGGGGTGGCGAAGAACAGGTCCCGCACCTCCACCCGGGTGCCCGGCGCGCCGGAGGCCGGGCGGATCTCGCCCTTCACGCCGCCCTCGACGGCGAGGGCATGGGCCTCGCCGCCGGGCAGGCGGCTGGTCAGCGTCAGCCGGGCGACGGCGGCGATGGAGGGCAGCGCCTCGCCGCGGAAGCCGAGCGTGGCGATGCGGAAGAGCGTCTCCTCTTCCGGCAGCTTCGAGGTGGCGTGGCGCTCCACGGCGAGGGCGAGGTCGGCGGGGGACATGCCGCTGCCGTCGTCCTCGACCAGGATGCGCGTGATGCCGCCGCCTTCCAGCGTGACGGCGATGCGCCGCGCCCCGGCATCCAGCGCGTTCTCCACCAGTTCCTTCACCGCGGCGGCGGGGCGCTCGACCACCTCGCCGGCCGCGATGCGGTCGGCCGTGGTGGCGGAAAGCAGGCGGATGCGGTCCATGCCGACCCTCTAGCGCCCGCCGGGGGCGGCGGGGAAGGGGCGCGGCGCCGCCGGGCCGGCGCGGCCCTTCCGCCGGGGCGCGCGGCGGTTGATAATCCGCCGCCCCGTTCCGCAGGAAAGCGCCCCATGTCCGCCACGGCCGAGCCCGCGCGCCCCTCGACCTCCGCCTGCTTGACCCCCGCCCAGGTGCTGATGCGGCGCCTCCATGGCGAGGATGTCTTCGCCGGCTTCACGCCGGACCTGCCGCTCGACCTGCAGGGCTGGAACAGCGACCATCCGGCCTTCGTCACCGTGTTGGAGGAGGTGCGGCCGAGCCTCGTCCTCGATCTGGGTGTCTGGAAGGGTGCCTCGGTCGTCTTCCTCTGCGACACCATGGCCCGGCTGGGCCTGCCGGGGGCGGTGATCGCCGTGGACACCTTCCTCGGCAGCCCCGAGCACTGGAACCGCGAGCGGCCGGACAACATCTTCGCCTCGCTGCGCCTGCGGCACGGGATGCCCGGGCTCTACTGGCAGTTCCTCAGCAACATGGCGCATCGCGGGCTGCAGGACCGCGTGGTGCCGCTGGCGCAGACCAGCGAGAACGCGGCGGTGATCCTGCGGCGGCTGAAGCTGGCGCCGGAGCTGATCCATATCGACGCCGCGCATGAATACGAGGCGGTGCTGCGCGATGCCCGGCTCTACTGGAGCCTGCTGGCGCCCGGCGGCGTGCTGATCGGCGACGACTATGGCTGGGGAAAGGTCGGCGAGGCGGCGGAGGCCTTCGCCGCCGAGGTGGGCCAGCCGCTCACGGTACGGGCGCCGAAATGGATCCTGCGCAAGCCGGGCAAGCGCAAGGCGGCCTGAGCCAGCCGGAAGGAAGTGGAGCCGGGGGGGGCGCCGGCAACTCGACCTCCCCCCTGTCGCCGGGGCCGGAGGACGGATTACCCTCCGCGCATGCCGTCTCCCTCTGTTACCTTTCGCCGCCTCGCTCCCGCCGATCTTTCTCTGCTGCGGAAGCTGAATGCCCTGTTTGGCGAGGCTTTCGGCGACGAGGAGACCTATGGCGGCGAGCCGCCCTCAGACGCCTACCTGAAAGGGCTGCTGGCCAAGGAGCATGTCATCATCGTCGTGGCCCTGGCGGCGGAGGAGGTGCTGGGCGGTCTGGTCGCCTATGAGCTCGACAAATTCGAGCGGCGCCGGCGCGAGGTCTATATCTACGACCTGGCCGTCGCTGCGGCGCACCGGCGGCAAGGAATCGCGACCGGGCTGATCGGGCATCTGCGCGAGATCGCCGGGCGGCGCGGCGCCTGGGTCGTCTTTGTCCAGGCCGACTACGGCGACGACCCGGCCATCGCGCTTTACGAGAAGCTGGGGTGCCGCGAGGAAGTGCTGCATTTCGACATCGGGGTCGTCGGGCCGGGGCCGGGCTAGGTCGTTCCGCTCCCTTCGGCGGAGGCGTGGTTCCCGCCACCACGCCTCCGCGGGTGGCGGTCCTGGATCGCGTGTCCCCTCTAGGCCTCCAGCCCCTGGAGCTGACGGATGCGCTGGATCAGCCCGGTGGTCGAGGGGTCATGCGCGCCGACGCGGCCATCGGGCTCCAACTCGGGCAGGATGGACTTGGCGAGCTGCTTGCCCAATTCCACGCCCCACTGGTCGAAGGCGTCTATGTCCCACAGAGCGCCGAGGCAGAAGACCTTGTGCTCGTAGAGCGCCACGAGCTGGCCAAGGGTATAGGCGTCGAGCCGGTCGAGCAGCAGCGTGGTGCTGGGCCGGTCGCCGGGGAAGAGCCGGTGCGGCAGCAGGCGCTCGATCTCGTCGGGCGGGGTGCCGGCCTTGCGCATCTCGGCCGTCACCTCCTCCGCCGTGCGGCCCCGCAGCAGCGCCTCGGCCTGGGCCAGGCCATTGGAGAGCAGCAGCCGGTGGTTCTCGGCATAGGGGTGGTTCGGGTTGGCCACCAGCACGAAATCGGCCGGCACCGGCGTGGTGCCCTGGTGCAGCAGCTGCATGAAGGAGTGCTGCGCATTGGTGCCGGGCTCGCCGAAGATCACCGGCCCGGTATCGTGCTCCACCGGCTGGCCGGCCAGCGTCACCCGCTTGCCCAGGCTCTCCATCTCCAGCTGCTGAAGGTGGGCGGGGAAGCGCGAAAGGCGGTGGTCATAGGGCAGGATGGCATGCGCCTTCAGGCCGAGGCCGTTGACGTGCCAGACCGTGATCAGCGCCAGCAGCAGCGGCAGGTTCTCTTCCGGCGGGGCGGTCAGGAAGTGCTCGTCCATCGCCCGCGCACCGGCGAGCAGCTGGGAAAAATTGTCCCAGCCGCAGCCGAGGGCGATGGAAAGCCCGATCGCCGACCACAGCGAGAAGCGCCCGCCCACCCAGTCGCGGAAGCCGAAGACGCGATCCGCCGGCACGCCGAAGGCCGCCGTCGCCTCGTGGTTGGTGGAGAGGGCCACCATGTGCCGCCGCGCGCCGACCTCGCCCAGATTCCGCTCCAGCCAGCCGCGCACCACATGCGCATTGGCCATGGTCTCGGCGGTCGTGAAGGTCTTGGAGGCGACCAGCATCAGGGTGCGGTGCGGGTTCAGCCGGGGCCGGATGGCCTCCCAGTTGTGCGCGTCGGCATTGGCCAGGTAGAGCGGCCGCATCGGCGAGCGCACCGTCCAGAGCGCGCGGCTGGCCATGAAGGGGCCGAGATCGGAGCCGCCGATGCCGATATTCACCACATCGGTGAAGGATTCGCCGGTGGCGCCGCGGATGTCGCCGGTATGGACGGCATGCACGAAGCGCTGCATCGCCGCCAGCGTCTCCTCCACTGCGCCGCTGGCATCCTCGACGGTGCCGTCGGGGTGGCGGGCGACGAAGCCGGCGCTGCGCGGGGCGCGCAGGGCCATGTGCAGCACGGCGCGGCCCTCGGTCTGGTTGACCGGCTCGCCCGCCGCCATGGCGTCGCGCCGCGCCATCACCTCGGAGGTCTTGGCAAGGTCGAGCAGCGCCGCCAGGGCCTCGGCATCCACCGAGGTCTTGGAGAAGTCCATCTGGATATCGCAGGCTTGCCGGTGGAAGCGCTGGAAGCGCTCGGGGTCGGCCGCGAACAGGGCCCGGATGGCGCCGCTGCCGGGACGGCGGGCCAGCGCGGCCACCCGGGTCCAGGCGGCCTCTCGCGCGGAAGGCGTCATGCGGTGATCTCCCCCATCATCAACTCAGAGGCTAAAGCGTGGCAGTAATCGCTTAAAGCCCCTCGGGTTGCCCTGCCACCGTGACGGAAAGCTGCGCGGGCGCCAACAGGCGGCCGGCGAGCTTCACGGCCTGCTCGCGCGTGATTGCGGCGAGGCGCTCGGGGCGGCGGGCCAGCCAGTCGAGCGGCCGGCCATTGCGCCGCATCGCCAGGAGGGTGGCGGCGATGCGGCGGCTATCGGTGAATTGCAGCGGCTGGTTGCCGGTGAGGAAGGCGACCGCCTCTTCCATCTCCGCCGCTGTCGGGCCGGACTCCGCCATGCGCTTCCACTCGGCGCGCAGCAGGGTAAGGGTTTCGCCGACGCGGGCATTGGCGGTGGCGCAGGAGCCGACCAGCACGCTCTGCCCGAAGATCACGTCGAGCCCGGCGCCGATGCCGTAGGTCAGTCCGCGCTCCTCGCGGATGCTGTGGGTGAGGCGCGCGGTGAAGCCGCCGCCGGCCAGGATGCGCAGCACGACCTGCGCCGTCTCCCAGGCCGGATCATTCACCGGGATGCCGGGCTGGCCGAACAGGATCACCGATTGCGGCGAGGCCACCGGCACCACCTGGGTGCCGAAATGGCGGAATTCCGGCAAGGGGGGCGGCTCCTCCACCCTGCCCTCCGGCAGGCCGCCGAATAACTCCGGCAGCAGCCTGGACAGTTCCCCGGCGCTGATGGCGCCGGAGGCTGTGATCAGCAGTCCCGGAGCGCGGCGCAGATGCCGGCCGAGCGCCGCGCGCATCTGCTCGATGGTAAGGGCGGCAAGGCTTTCCTCGGTGCCGCTGGAGGGCCGGCCGGCCGGATGGTCGGGGAAGCCGGCGGCCCAGAAGGCGCGCGCGCCGCGGCCCTGCGGCCCTTCCAGCGACTGCCGCACGGCAGCGATGGCGCGGGCGCGCTGGCGGGCCACGGCATCCTCGTCGAAGCGCGATGCCGTCATCGCCAGCCGGGCGAGGCGCACCGCCTTCGGCAGGGCGGGCACCAGGGCGCGGAAGCCGCCCTGGAAGCTGTCGCGGTCGGCGGAGAAATCCAGGCCGATCGCCTCGTCGCGCAGGGCATCGGCGAAGGCGAGGGCATCAAGGTCGCCGGCGCCCTCGGTCATCAGGCCGGCGGCGAGGCGGGAGGCGCCCTCCTGGCCCTTCGGGTCCAGCGCGGCGCCGCCGGGCCAGGACCAGGTGATGCTGACCACCGGCACCGAATGGTCCTCGGCCAGCCAGGCCGTCAGGCCACCGCCCTCCACCACCTGGATGGGAAGCGAGAAGCCAGTGCCGCTCATGCCGCGCCTTCCGGTAGCAGCCAGCCGATCATCGAGGGATTGGCGAGCACGGCGCGGGCGGCCTCCTCCACCTGGGCGCGGGTGACGGCGCGGATGCGGGCCGGCCAGTACTCGACGGCATCCAGCGGCAGGCCGGCGGCCAGGCCGGAGCCCAGGATGCGCGGCGCGGCGCCGAGGCTGTCCAGCGCCAGCAGCGTGCCGGCGGTGATCTGGCGGATCGAGCGCTCGACTTCGGCGTCGGTCACGCCGTCATCGAGCAGGCGCCTGATCTCGGTGGTGACCGCCTGCTCCAGCCGGTCCGTGGAGGTGTCGCGGCGCGGCGTGGCGGAGATCTCCAGCGAGCCGGTGCCGATGGCGTCGCTGTCATAGGAACAATTGGCGGAGACGGCGAGGCCACCCTGCACCAGCGCCTTGTAGAGGCGCGAGCCCTGGCCGCCGCCGAGCAGGTGGGAGAGCACCTCCAGCGGATGCGCGTGGCGGCTGGCCTCGGTGCCTGGCGGCAGGGAAGGGGCGATCCAGCCGCGCAGGAAGGCCGACTCCCGCACCGTCGCCTCGCGCCGCACTAGCCGGTCCTCCAGGGGCGCCGGCGGGGCCGGCGCACGGCCGCGATGCGCCTTGAAGTAGGGGGCGGGGCGGCCCTGGATGCCGCCGTAATCCTCCTCGGCCAGCTTCGCCACCGCATCGCGCGAGACGGCGCCGGTGACCACCAGCGTCGCATTCGCCGGCGTGTAGTAGCGATGATAGAACTCCAGCATGTCGTCGCGCGAGAGGGCGGCGATCTCCTCCGGCCAGCCGATCAGCGGCCGGCCGCGCCAGTGCTGGCGGCCCCAGAAGCTGGCGTCCCAGGCCTCGCGGAAGCGGCCGCGCGGCGTGCTTTCCACGCGCTGGCGCCGCTCCTCCAGCACCACCTGGCGCTCGGCCTCCGCCTCATCGGCGGGGAAGCGGGCGGTGGCCATGCGGTCGGCCTCCATCCCCGCCACCAGCGGCAGGCGGCTGGCCTCGACATGCTGGAAATAGGCCGTGACGTCGCGGCTGGTGAAGGCATTGTCCTGCCCGCCCTCGCGCGCCACGCGGCGGGAGAAGACGCCGGAGGGCACATGCTCGCTGCCCTTGAACATCATGTGCTCGAGGAAGTGGGCAAGGCCGGACTTGCCGGCCGGGTCCTCCCCGGCGCCGACGCTGTAGAAAACGTAATGCGCGACCACCGGTGCCCGCCGATTCTCGGCGTGCACCACCGTCAGGCCATTCGGCAAGGTCCAGAGGTTGGCGCCGAAGAGCGGCTGCTCGCCGCCCGGGGATGGCGGGGCGGCGGGAGCGGGCTCGGCCGCGCTGCGTGCGGAGGGCAGCACGGCGAGCGCAGGCAGGGCGGCCGCGGCCGAGATGGCCGCGCGGCGGGACAGGGCGCACATGTCCGCATCAGATGGGCTTTCCGCCCTGCTGGCAACAGGGGCGCTCAGAACAGCCCCTGGAACAGGCCCTGCCGGCGCCGCTGGATGATGGGGGTCTCGCCCTCCTCGACGCTGCGGCCGAGCGCGGCGTTCTCGCGCAGGCGCTGGGCCTCGCGCTCCGGGTCGAGCACGGTGCCGGGCGGCGGCTGCTCGCGCCAGAACATCAGGCGGTCCACCAGGCTGCGGTCGGCCTGCTCCAGGTGGAGGCTTTCCTCGTCCACGCGCTGGCGGATGTCCGGGGGCACGCCGCCACCGGCCTGGGCGAGCAGCGCCGCCTCGCCGGCGGAGGGTGCGGAGGAGGCACCGACACCGAAGGCCGCGCCAGGGGCCACGGTCGCCTCGCCCGCCTCGCGGCCGCGCAGCTCCTGCGGGCGCGGCGTGCCGGGGCGGGGCGGCGGCAGCTCGCCCAGTACTGGCGGCAGGGAGAGCGGCGCGCGGGTGACGACGCTGAACTCGTCCGGCGCGCTGCGGGTGAAGCCAAGCGTGCGCGCCGTGTCGGAGCCGCAGCCGGCCAGCAGCAGTGCGCTGCCCAGCGCCGCAAAGGCCAGGGAGGGGACGGCGCGGCGCGCCCGAATCCGGGTGGGAAGCTGCCTCATGGCGTTTCCTTAGCGGTGCGGCGGGAACCGAACAAGGCATCAGCGATCAGCGCCGCGACACCCAGCACGATGGCCGCATCGGCGAGATTGAAGACGTACCAGTGCCAGTTGCCGGCCCAGGCATCCGCGAAATCCACCACCGCGCCGAAGCGCAGCCGGTCGATGACATTGCCGATGGCCCCTCCGACGATGCCACCGAGCGCCACCGCCGTCAGCCGGTTCTCGGCGCGGGCGATCCAGCGCAGCAGGAAGGCCGCCACGACCAGCGCCAGCACCGCCAGCAGCAGCCGGTGCCAGAGCGCCTGCCCGGCCAGCAGGCCGAAGGTGACGCCGCGGTTCCAGACCATGGTGAGGTCGAAGCCCACGCTCCCGAGATCGAGCAGCTTCACCTGCCCGACCTCCGGCAGGCGGAGCACCTCCAGCACCCACCACTTGCTGAGCTGGTCCGCCACCAGGATGCCGGCGGCGACCGGCAGGCCGAGCTTGAGGCTCATGCGGCGGCTTCGACCACGGCCTCGCAGCGGCGGCACAGCGTCGGATGCGCCGCCGAGCGGCCGACCTCCGGCAGCACGCGCCAGCAGCGCGCGCATTTCTCGCCGGGAGCATGGGCGAAGACGGCCGCCACGCCGGGCTGGCCTTCCAGGGCGGCGGCACCCTCCGGTGGCGTGGCGTCGGAGAGCGTCAGGTCCGAGGTGATGCACAGCTCGGCCCATGTCTCGGCCGGCAGCAGGCCGAGGGACTCGGACGGCAGGTGCAGCACCGGCGCGGCCTGGAGAGAGGAGCCGATCTCGCCGGCGCCGCGTGCCTTCTCCAGCACGCCGGTGACGGCGCGGCGGATGCTGCGCACCGTTTCCCATTTGGCGGCGAGGGCGTCATCGCGCCATTCGGCCGGGATCTCGGGGAAGCCCTGGAGATGGACCGAGCCGTCCTCGGAGGGGAAGCGGGCCAGCCAGGCTTCCTCGGCGGTGAAGGGGAGGACGGGGGCGAGCCAGGTGGTCAGGCAGCGGTGCAGCGCGTCCAGCACCGTGCGCGCGGCGCGGCGACGCGGGCTATCGGCGGCGTCGCAGTAGAGGCTGTCCTTGCGGATGTCGAAATAGAAGGCGGAGAGGTCCGTGGCGCAGAAGGCGTGGATCTCGGGATAGACGCCGTTCCAGTCGTAATCCGACACCGCCTTGCGCAGCCGGCCATCCAGCTCCGAGAGGCGGTGCAGCACCCAGCGCTCCAGCTCCGGCAATTCGGCATGGGGGAGCTTCTCTCCCTCCTCGAAGCCGGCGAGGTTGCCGAGCAACCAGCGCAGCGTGTTGCGGATGCGGCGATACAGCTCCGCCTGCTGGCCCAGGATGGTCTTGCCGATGCGCAGATCGTCGGCGGTGTCGGAATTCATCACCCAGAGGCGCAGGATGTCGGCGCCGTACTGCTTCGTCACCTCCTGCGGCGCAGTGACGTTGCCGAGCGACTTCGACATCTTCCGGCCGGTCTCGTCGAGGACGAAGCCGTGCGTCAGGATGGCCTTGAAGGGCGCGTAGCCGTTGGTGCCGATGCTCTCCAGCAGGGAGGAATGGAACCAGCCGCGATGCTGGTCCGAGCCTTCCAGATAGAGGTCGGCGGGCACGGGCAGGCCGCGCGGGCGCAGCACGAAGGCATGGGTGGAGCCGGACTCGAACCAGACATCCACGATGTCCATCACCTGCTCGTAATCGTCCGGGTTGCGGTCATTGCCCAGGAAGCGGGCCGCGGCGCCGGGCTTGTACCAGGCATCCGCCCCTTCCTCGCGGAAGGCGGCGTCGATCCGCTCCAGCACCGCCGGGTCGCGCAGCACCTCGCCCGTCCGCTTCTCGACGAAGACGGCGATCGGCACGCCCCAGGCGCGCTGGCGGCTGATGCACCAGTCCGGCCGGGCGGCGACCATGGAGCCGATGCGGTTGCGCCCCTGGTCCGGGACGAAATGCGTGGCGGCGATGGCTTCGAGCGACTTGGCGCGGATGCGGTTGTCGTCATCCATCGCGATGAACCACTGCGGGGTCGCGCGGAAGATGATCGGCTTCTTGGAACGCCAGCTGTGCGGGTAGCTGTGCGTGATGAAGCCCTTGCCGGCGAGGTGGCCCATCTCCTCCAGCGCCGCCCAGACCGGCTCATGCGCCTTGAAGACATGGATACCGGTGAAGCCCGGCGCCTGCACGGTGTAGGTGCCGTCATCGGCCACGCATTCCGGCACGGGGATGCCATGGGCCCGGGTGAGGTGGAAATCGTCCTCGCCATGGGCGGGCGCCATGTGGACGAGGCCCGTACCCGCCTCGGTGGTGACGAAATTGCCCTCCAGCAGCGGCACCTCGAAGGCGTAACCGATATTGTCTCCCTGGGCCGCCTTGCTCCAGCCGCGCAGCGGATGCGCCGCGATGGCGCCGGCCAGCTCGCTGCCCTTGAAGACGCGCTTCACGCTGAAGGCGGCGAGGCCGACCTCCTTGGCGAAGGCGCCCAGCAGCGCCTCGGCGACCACGAAGCGCTGGCCGACGCGCGGCAGCGCCCCCTCCTCGACGCCGTCCACCACCAGCAGCGCGTAGTCGATCTCGGCGCCATAGGCGAGCGCGCGGTTGGCCGGGATGGTCCAGGGCGTGGTGGTCCAGATCACCGCCTCGGCGCCGATCAGGTCCGCGCTGGCCGCCTTCAGGATGGGGAAGCCGGTGTAGAGGATGGCCGACTTGTGGTCGTGGTACTCGACCTCGGCCTCGGCCAGGGCGGTCTTCTCGACCGGGCTCCACATCACCGGGCGCAGGCCGCGGTAGAGCGAGCCGTTCATCAGGAACTTGCCGATCTCGGCGGCAATGGCGGCCTCGGAGGCGAAGTCCATGGTGGCGTAGCGCCCGGCCCAGTCGCCGGCGACGCCCAGGCGCTTGAACTCCTCGCGCTGCACGTCCAGCCAATGGCTGGCATAGGCGCGGCACTCGGCGCGGAACTCCAGCACGGGGACGGAATCCTTGTCCTGCCCGCCGTGCTTGCCCTTGGGGTTGCGGTACTCCTCCTCGACCTTCCACTCGATCGGCAGGCCGTGGCAGTCCCAGCCCGGGATGTAGTCGGCGTCCTTGCCGTCCATCTGGGCGGCGCGGTTGATGACGTCCTTCAGGATCTTGTTCAGCGCGTGGCCGATGTGCAGGGCGCCGTTGGCATAGGGCGGGCCGTCATGCAGGACGAATTTTGGCCGGCCGGCCGACTGGGCGCGCAGCCTCTGCCAGAGCCCGATCCGCTCCCACCGTTCCAGCCAGGCCGGCTCGCGCTTCGGCAGGTCGCCCTTCATGGGGAAGGGGGTCTGCGGCAGGAAGACGGTGCCGCGATAGTCGCGGGCTTCGGAACGAGGGGTGTCGGAAGGCACGTCGGTCATGGAGGGGGTGTCCGTGCCGCCCTGAGGGGCGGGATTGGGGCGGGGTTCAGGCGAAGGGGTGGGAAGGCGCGTCCATGGTCCCGGCCCTCCGGCGGGGGAGGACCGGGCGGCTAATTCGCACCCTTGCGCGGAACGGCTTGCCGGACATGGGCGGGTTTTGCGGCGGCGGGCGCCGGGGGTCAAGGCGGGCGTCGTGCCGCCCGCCGCTCAGGAGGCCTCCCCGAGGCGCCGCGCGGCCAGCACCGCCTCGGCGAAGGCCTGCGGCGCCTCCTGCGGCAGGTTGTGGCCGATGCCCGGAAGCCGCCGGTGCTCATAGGGGCCGGTGAAGTGCGGCGCATCCGCCGCGCTGCCCTCGGGCCGGGCCACGCCATCCGCGCCGCCGTCCAGGCTGACCGTCGGCACGGCGATCGGCGGCTGCGCGGCGAGGCGGCGCTCGATGTCCTCCAGGGCCGGGTCGCCCGGCACCAGGCCGTAGCGATGGCGGTAGGAGTGGACCACCACGGCGACAAAGTCGGGGTTGTCGAAGGCGGCGGCGCTGCGGGCGAAGCTGGCCTCGTCGAAGCGCCATTCCGGCGACCAGAGCCGCCAGAGCAGGCGGCAGAACTCGTGCCGGTGCGCCGCCAGCCCGGCCGCCCCGCGCTCGCCGTGGAGATAGTACTGGTACCAGTAGCGGAACTCCCGCTCCGGCGCCTGCGGCTCCCCGGCGCGGGTGATGTCCTGGATATTGTAACCATCCCCGGTGACCAGCCCGGCCACCCGCTCCGGCCAGAGCGCCCCCAGGATGCAGGCGGCCCGCCCGCCCCAGTCATAGCCGGCCAGCACCGCGCGGGGGATGCCGAGCGCCTCCATCAGCGCCAGCAGGTCGGCCCCCAGCGCCGCCTGCTGGCCGGAGCGCGGCGTATCGAGGGAGAGGAAGCGCGTCGGGCCATAGCCGCGCAGCCAGGGGGTGATGACCCGCGCGCCGGCCTCCACGAGGATCGGCGCCACGGCGTCATAGGCATGCGCGTCATAGGGAAAGCCGTGCAGCAGCATAACGGGCCAGCCCTCGGGCTCCCCCTGCTCCCGGTAGGCGACGCGCAGGACCCCCGCCTCGATCTGCTTCAGCATGATGGCGCTCCCCTGACTCAATGCTGTCAAAGTGGGGTGCGTGCCGCCGGGGCGCAAAGGCCAGGGAAGGAATTCCCTTCGAACGCGCCACGTTCGACTCCCGCCTTCCTTTTGTCAGCCTGGCGCCGGACGGCGGGGTGGAGGGGCGCGGATGCACATGTCCTAAAGACGGCATTGCAGACTATGAAGACATCATACAGTCATTCGACCCGTTGCGAATGCTTGCAAACGGAGGGCGCTATAGCCGGGGTTGGACTGGCTATTATCGTCCGCAGCATTGTCGTCGTCATTGTGCTCCGATAGTTTATTATAGGTGGGTGAGTTCGAGAGAAATCGACGATGCTGCCAAAGACCGCCATTTCCTCTGTCCTACAGCTTGCCGTGGCCGGGACCCTTGCCATGATGCCGGCTGCCGTCAGAGCGGAGGAACTGTCGCTCTCCGCCAAGCGGGAATTCTGGACGGCCGATCAGCTCTACGAGGACTTCCTCGCCGACTTCGGGGGAGATCCAAAATCCTGCTACATCGACTACGCACTCAGGGAAGGTCCGCCTCCGCCGGACGGTCCCGAGACGATGGGCAGCCACTGGAAGAAGGCGATCATCGCGATCGATGCCTCCGGCTCCATGGCGGGGCGCCTCGGTGGCGAACGGAAGATGGATGCGGCCAAAACAGCGGTGCGGAGGTTTCTCGATACGGTTCCGAAGGACGCGGAGGTCGGCCTTCTGGCGTTCGGCCATCGGGGGAACAACAGCGAGAGCGGCAAGGCCGAGTCCTGCGCGGGTGTGGAGTTGCTGTCAGTGCTCGCGACGGTGGATACGAAGAGAATTTCCGGCGTGCTCGACGGTGTGCGGGCGACAGGCTGGACGCCGTTGGCAGCGGCGATAACAAAGGCGGGGGAGAGTTTCACGCCCGCGTCTGGAGCGGGCGAGCAGGTTGTCTTCGTGGTTTCCGACGGGCTGGAGACGTGTGGTGGCGATCCTGTCGCGGCCGCCCGGGCGTTGCGCGAGTCCGACGTAAAGGCGGTCGTCAACATCATCGGCTTCAACATTCCCGAAAAGGATCGCAAAGCGCTTGAGGCGGTGGCCGATGCCGGAGGCGGTGCGTTCTCCCACGTTGCGAACAGGAAGGAACTGGAAGAAAGGCTTCGTGTAAGTAACGCGAATCTGGAGGAAAAGCTCAACTATGACACCGCTGCCCTCCGGGTGAAGAACGACAACAACACCAGCGCCCTGCAGGCGTCGAACCACGCCAACACCTGCGTGCTGGACATAACGAATAACGAATCGACCAGGTTCCTGGAGATTTCCAACCGGATGACCAGGGATGGTCAGACCGACTCTGAATCCGCGCGTGAGGCGTATCGGCGGTTGAGACAGCGCCATGACGAGCTGAAGGCGGAAATGCAGGCGTTCAGCGGTCGGGCGAAGGCCGAGATGAAGGCCATCAATGACCGCATCGACGAGCAGCGCGAACGCGTCAAGTCTGCTTATGATCGGAAGTGACGAGGGCAGGGCGATAGCGGGAGTCACAGAGTATCGCGTTCGTCAAGGTTCTTGCCTGGGCGGCTCGCAGTCCACCGGCTAACAGTCCTTGGCCACGCCAGCATCCGAGACTGCTCCCCAACCATTTCGCATTACTGACCAATTGGCTAAAGTCCGCAACGGGCTCGATCAAGCCATTCACGACGTCGGTCATTGATGCCCGCGGCGGGTCGAACCCGGCCCTTCATCTTCATGTCCTGAACATGCCATTCCTTGCGGGGCCAGGAACCGCTCGGCCGGCAGTCGCGTCCGGGGCCGTTGTCAGACCACCTCGGAAAATGGCGCCGGCAACTCCTCGCGCAGTGCCGCTGCCAGGAAGCGCAACGCACGCCGCAACGCCTCCCGGTCCGCTGCCGCGCCGAGGGAGACACGCACGGCATTAGGCGGCGGATCCGCCGCGGCGACCGCGAAAGCATCGCTCGGCACCACCGCCAGGCCGCCCTGGTGTCGGAGATGGGCCACGAAGTCGAGGCGGTTCCAGCGTGACGGCAAGCGGAGCCAGAGATGCAGGCCCTCTTCATGGGCGTCGAAAGACTGTGACGGCAGGATCTCTCGCGCCATCTTCTGGCGCGCGATGCTTTCGCGCCGGATCGCCGAGGCGACCGTACCGGCGGTGCCGTCATGGATCCAGGCCGCCAAGAGGCCGGTCAGCAGCGGCGATGGCATGAGCACATTCGCGCGCAGGGCAGAGCTCAGCCGCCCGGCGCAGCGCGCGTCGGGGGCCACGAGGTAGGCCACCCGCAAGGCCGGCGAGAGCACCTTCGACACCGTCGAGAGATAGAAGCCGATGTCCGGCGCGAGCGACGCGATCGCCGGCAGTGGATGGGATGGCAGCAGGCCATAGGCGTCATCCTCGACGATCCGCAGCTCGCACCGCCGCGCCGCTTCGGCAATGGCCCGACGCCGCGCGAGCGGCATCGTCACGGTGGTCGGGTTTTGGATGGTGGGGATGCAGTACAGCGCCTTCGGCCGAAGCTCCCGGCAGGCTGCCTCCACGGCTTCGGGCACCAGTCCCTCGGCATCGGCGGTGATGCCGACGAGCCGGATCCCAAGCTGCGCGGCGGCACTCCGGATGCCGGGGTAGGTGAGCGTGTCCGTCAGCACGACATCACCCGCCGAGGCCAGGGTGCCGAGGGTGGCGAGCAGTGCGGGCTGCGCACCCGCGCAGACCAGAACCCGCTCCGGGTCCAGCTTGCCGAGAACCGGCCGCAGCCAGTCGGCCCCGGCCTGGCGCTCCTCGGCCGTGCCGGAGCCGGAGCGGTAGGTCAGGAGCTGGGACGTCTGCCCGGAGGTGAGCAGGCGCGAAAGGCCCTGCTGCAGGAGATCCTGCAAGGGGGGATCCGCGGGGAGCGGCGGCAGGTTCATGCCAAGGTCGACCGGGCCCTCCTTCGGCCTGGGCTGGGCAGGGGACAGCGTGTGCGAACGGACGAAAGTGCCGCGCCCGACCGTCGCCTGGAGCAGACCGCGCCTGCGCGCCTCGGCATAGGCGCGGGTGGCGGTGGTGAGATCGACACCGAGAGCGTCGGCTAATGCGCGGTGAGTGGGCAGCCGCTCGCCCGCCCGCAACTCCCCGGCTGTGATGGCCGCCCCGATCGCGTCCGCGATGGCGAGATAGATCGGCCCCTCCATGGCTGCGATGGAGGGGGTCCAGCCCTGCTTTCCTGGCACCTTCATGTTGCGCATGAACCTTACAATGCGTATATTCGGCGTGTCGGCCGTCGCATTGTATGTATAGAATTCCGTATTGTATGGCAAATGGCGTCGGGCCCTCGGAACGGAGAAAGCCAGTGACCGAGAAATCCAGGATTGCCCTGGGCGTCCGCCGAGGCCTGGGGCTGCGCTGCCCGCACTGCGGCGAGGGCCGCCTCTTCGGCCGCTTCCTGAAGGTGAGCGAGCACTGCGAGGCCTGCGGGGCGGACAATACCCAATTCCCGGCGGATGACGCGCCCCCTTACCTGACGCTGTTCCTCGTCGGTCACCTGATCCTGCCCTTCATGTTCTGGATGGATAAGGCATGGGCCCCGGCTATGTGGGTCATGTTCGCCATCTGGCTGCCCCTGGTTACCGTCCTCACCGTGGCCACCTTGCCCTACATGAAGGGCGCCGTCGTCGGCTTCGCCTGGGCGACGGGCGTCACGCGCGAGAGTGCACGCCAGTAGACGCCGTTCGTAGACGCCATTCACGAAAGCGCCGCGCTCCCGGAGAGACGTGCCGGCAGTCTGCGCCCGCGCCCCGCAGCCGGGAACGGCATGCGAGACGCCCTGGGCGGCCGCTCTCCATGCTCTCTGGGGCAATCCCTTCCCTCAGCCCCTGACATTTTCCCCTGGCATCTCCCGGAGGACACGCATGCTCCGTCGCCACGCATTCATGGCCCTGATGATCCTGCCTGCGCTCGCCACCGGCAGGGCAAAGGCCGCCGAACTGCCGCGCCATCCCGTTCTGACCCTGGAAGCCGCGCAAAAGGTCCTCGCCGCAGCGGAGGCCGAGGCAAGGAAGCAAGGCTGGCCCGGCGCCATTGCGGTGGCGGATGCGGGCGGTGCGCTGCTCGCGATGGTGCGCATGGACGGCTCCGGTCCGGCCGCCGCCGAGATCGCGCCGGGAAAGGCGCGAACCGCCGCCATGTTCCGGCGCCCCACCAGCGCCTTTGAGGATGCCATCAATGGCCCGCGCCCGGCTGCGGTCACGGGAGGTTTCGTGATGATGGCCGGCGGCCTGCCGCTTGTGGCGGAAGGGCAGGTGGTGGGCGCCATCGGCGTCTCCGCGGATACGCCACAGCACGACGTGACGATCGCCGAGGCAGGCCGTGCCGCGCTACCGCGCTGAGGCGGCTGCCATGCAGGGCGCCATGAATCCTCCGCGCCCCGAAGAGGAGGCTTGGGGCGTTCGATGAAAGCTGGCAGGGCGATGGTCGGCTGGGCTGCCGCTGGCTGCCTTGCCTTCGGTGGCGTGCTTGCCGCGCCGTATTGCTTCAGCCAGGGCGAGTCGCATTGGGCTGCACGGCCGGGCGCCGCTGATGCTCCGGTCATGGCGTTGCTGCCCGATGCCGATCCGGCCGCCGGCGCCCGGCTCTTTCGGCGCTGCGCGGCCTGCCACACGATCGGCGACGGCACTCCGGATCTCAGTGGCCCGAACCTCTACGGCGTCCTCGGGGCTCCAGTCGGAGGGAATCGCCGTCGCTACGCTTACACGCGCGCGCTTCGGGCCGCAGGCGGCCGGTGGGATTTCAAGCGGATGGATGCCTGGCTGAAGAACCCACAGCATTTCGCACCGGGTACAAGCATGGCGTTCCCCGGTCTTCCGGCCTCGACGGACCGGGCGGATGTCATTGCTTATCTCAACAGCCAGGGATCGAACCTGCCCTTGCCGGTGCCACCGGAGCAGAGCGCGGCCCGCTAGCGCTGACTGTCACCCAGGGTGCCGCGAGGATGTGCGGAAGCAGCGCCTGCCCGCTTCCGGCCCGTCGCGGCGGTTCCTTCCAGCGCCTTCGCCCTGGCTGCCGGATCCGCGGAAAAAGAGGAAGCCCGGAGGGGGCTTCCCCAGCCTCATCCGAGCAGCCGCCGCGCCTCCGCCGCATCCGCCGCGATCTGGGCCTTCAGAGCCTCGATCCCCGCGAATTTCCGCTCCTCTCGCAGATAGTGCAGCAGGGCGACGCCGATCTCCTGCCCGTAGAGATCCTCGCTGAAGTCGAAGAGATGGGCCTCGACCCGGCTCTCGGTGCCGGCCACGGTCGGGCGCAGGCCAATATTGGCCACACCGGGCACGAGGCGCCCGTCCGGCAACTCGGCCTGGATGGCATAGACGCCGCGCGCCGGCTCCAGATGCCGCCCGAGCGGGATATTGGCGGTGGGGAAGCCGATGGTCCGGCCGCGCTTGTCGCCGTGGCTGACCGGCCCATGGATAGCCCACGGGCGGCCGAGGGCGCGCGCGGCGCGCTCGGGGTAGCCATCCTGTAGCAGCCGGCGGATGCGGGTGGAGGAGATCGGCCCTCCTTCGTCGCTCACCGGCGGCACCACGCTCAGCCCGATGCCCAGCCGCTCGGCGCGCTCCGCCAGGAAATTCACGTCACCGCCACGGCGGTGGCCGAAGGCGAAGTCGGTGCCGCAGGCAAGATGCTTCGCCTGCAGGGCGCCATGCAGCACCCGGGTGACGAAATCCTCGGCCGACATGGCGGCGAAGGCGGCATCGAAGGGCAGGGCGACCACGTGGTTCGCTCCCGCCGCGCACAGGGCCGCCGCCTTGGCGGGCGCGAGGGTCAGGCGGAAGGGCGGATCATCGGGCCGGAAATGCTCGCGCGGGTGCGGCTCGAAGGTCAGTGCCACCCGCGTCAGCTCGGGGCGGGCGGCATGCGCGGCACGCAGCACGGCATGGTGGCCGAGATGCACGCCGTCGAAATTGCCCAACGCGACAGTGGCACCCTGTGCCTCGGGCGGGATGGAGATCATCGCCGCGCCCCGCCGTTCAGCGCTCGGCCCGCCGCGCCCATTTCTCCACGGCGACGGGCGAGAATTCCTCCAGCGCGTCCAGCGCCGCCCCGGGGTCGGCGGCGAGGGTCACCATGTCGCGGTGCTTGGGGTGCAGGAAGCCTTCCGCCACCATGTGGTCGAAGACCGCGCCCAGGCGCTCCCAATACTGCGCGGTGTTGAGGAAGACGAGCCCCTTGTCGTGGATGCCGAGCTGCGTCCAGGTGAAGGCCTCCACCGCCTCCTCCAGCGTACCGATGCCGCCGGGCAGGACGATGAAGCCATCGGCCAGGTCGGCCATCATTGCCTTGCGCTCATGCATGGTGCCGACGACCCGGAGATCGGTGATGGCGCCATGGCCCAGCTCGCGCTGCATCAGCGTCTCGGGGATGATGCCGATCACCTCGGCCCCGGCGCGCATGGCGGCATCGGCTACGATGCCCATCAGCCCGACATGGCCGCCGCCATAGACGAGGCCGAGGCCGCGCGCGGCGATGGCGCCCCCCAACTCACGAGCGGCGGCGGCATAGGCCGGGTTGAGGCCGGGGTTGGAGCCGCAGAACACACAGACACGCTTCATGCAGATCGCTTCCTGGTGGTTTCGCGGCAGCCGGGAGGCCGGTGCCGCGCAGGCCTGGCCCCGGGCAGGCGGGCCAGCGGTCGCCGAGGACGGGAGCTTGCCGGCATGCTGCGCGCTCGTCCTCCGCTCGTTTTGTCCTGGCGGCAAGGCGCCGCTTCGCAGGGCTTAACGCCGGGCGGGCGGATGGACAAGCTGAACCGGTGGCGCGACAACTCGCGGCTTCACCTGCAAGGAAGGGAGGCCCTATGCCCGTCACCGAACTCGGCACCAGCGAGCGCCTGTTGGAAGAGCTGCGCGGCTGGGTGGAGCACGAGACCCCCACCACCGACGCCGCCGCCATCGACCGGTTGATGGACAAGGCCGAGGCCGAGCTGCGGGCCGTTGGCGCCGCTGTCGAGCGCATTCCGGGCGTGGAGGGCTTCGGCGGCCATCTGCTGGCCCGCACCCCCGGCGAGGGCCGTCCGGTGCTGGTGGCCGGGCATCTCGACACGGTGTGGGATCATGGCTCCCTGGCCGGGATCAATCCCTTCCGCGTCGAGGGCGAGAAGGCCTATGGCCCCGGCATCTATGACATGAAGGCGGGCAGCTTCTTCGCCTTCCATTCGGTGCGCGAGATCCTGCGGCAGAAGGTGAAAACCCGCAGCCCCATCACCCTGCTGCTGACCTCCGACGAAGAGGTGGGCAGCCCCACCAGCCGCGCCATCATCGAGCGCGAGGCGAAGCGCGCCTGCGCCGTGCTGATCCCCGAGCCGGCAGGCGGGGCGGAGAAGTGTTGCGTCACCGCGCGCAAGGGCGTCGGCCGCTTCGTGATCAAGGTGCAGGGCAAGAGCGCCCATGCCGGCGGCAATTGGGAGGAGGGTGCCAGTGCCATCGTCACCCTGGCCCGCATCATCACCCAGATCCACGCCCTGGTGGACCTGCCCGGTGGCACCACCACCAATTGCGCGCCGGTCTGGGGCGGCACCCGGCCCAACGTCATTCCTAACGAGGCCGGCTGCGAGGTGGATTTCCGCGTCGCCACCAGCGCCGACGGGAGGCGCGTCGAGGCGGCCGTGCAGGCTATGGCCGGGCCGCAGCCGGAAGGCACCAGCGTGACCATCACCGGCGGCATGAACCGCCCTCCAATGGAGGAGAGCCCCGGCGGCCTGGCCCTCTTCGAGCAGGCGCGGGCCATCGCCGGCCGGCTCGGCTATGTGCTGCCCAAGCAGCACCGCGGCGGCGGCTCGGACGGTAACTTCACCGCCGCGCTCGGCGTGCCGACGCTGGATGGGCTCGGCTGCTCCGGCGCGGGGGCGCATGCGGAGTTCGAGCACATTCTCTGGCGTGAGCTGGCGCCGCGCTGCGGCACGCTCTGCGAGCTGCTGGAGACGTTGGGGGATTGAGGAAGGCTGGGGGAAGGAATTCCCCCAGACCCCCATCTTTTTTCTTCGAGTTCCCGCGCCTGCGGCCAAGGCTGCCCCAAACCGACAGTAAGAAGAAGGGGATCGGACGCACTGCGCCCGATGGGGAATTCATTCCCCCGACCTTCTTTCTCGTGGCCGCTGCGATGCGCTAATCCGTGCCTGAACCGTCCCGCAGGAGCGCCGCATGGCCGAGGCCAACCACCTGACCCCGCTCCTGGAGCCGATGGTGCTGCTTGCCGCAGCCGTGGTCGCGGTGCCCCTCGCCAAACGGCTCGGGCTCGGCTCTGTGCTTGGTTACATCGCCGCGGGGGTGGTGATCGGCCCCTCGGTGCTCGGGCTCTTCGGCTCGCCGGAGCGGGTGGCGGGGGTGGCCGAGCTGGGCGTGGTCCTGCTGCTCTTCGTCATCGGGCTGGAGTTGAACCTGGGCCGCCTCTGGGCCCTGCGGCGGGACATCCTGGGTCTGGGGACCGCGCAGGTGCTCGGCTGCGGCGGGCTGATCGCGCTCGGGCTGATCGCGGCCATGGGCTGGAGCGTGCCGACCGCGATTGTTGCCGGGCTGGGCCTGGCGCTCTCCTCCACCGCGCTGGTCATGCCATTGCTGGAGGAGCGCGGCGAACTGCAGGCGCCGCAGGGCCAGACCGCCTTCGCGGTGCTGCTGCTGCAGGATCTCGCCATCGTGCCGCTGCTGGCGCTCGTCGCCTTCCTCTCGCCGCAGGAGCACGTCAGCGACGGCTCGCCCTGGACGGCGGCGGCGCTGGCGCTGGCTGCGGTGGCGGCGGTGGTGCTGGTGGGGCGCTTCCTGCTGAACCCGTTCTTCAGTCTGCTGGGGCGCGCCGGCGCCCGCGAGATCATGACCGCCGCCGCGCTGCTGGTGGTGCTCGGCGCCGCGGGGGTGATGGCGCTGGTGGGCCTCTCCATGGCCATGGGCGCCTTCCTGGCCGGGCTGCTGCTGTCGGAATCCAATTACCGCCACGAGCTTGAGGCGGATATCGAGCCCTTCCGGGGCCTGTTGCTCGGGCTGTTCTTCCTCTCCGTCGGGATGAGTGTGGACCTCGGCGTCATCATGGCGCAATGGGCCATGCTGCTGCTGGGCGTGGTGCTCGTGGTCGGGCTAAAGGTGCTGGCGACGCATTGGCTCGCCCGCGCCTTTGGCCACCCGCGCGGCACCGCGCTGCGCACCGCGCTGCTGCTGTCGCAGGCCGGCGAGTTCGGCTTCGTGCTCTACGCGACGGCCGCCGCCGCCGGCGTGATGCTGCCGGCGCAGGCGAGCCTGCTAGTGGTATTGGTCACGCTCTCCATGGCGGCGACGCCGCCGCTGGTGCGCTTCGGCCCGGCCTTCCTGCGGAGCTGCGGCCAGGACATCCCGGAGGAGGATTTCTCCGACGCCAAAGGCAATGTGCTGGTGATCGGCTTCGGCCGCTTCGGCCAGTTGGTGGCGCAGGTACTGCTGCGCCATGGCGTCAGCCTGACACTCCTTGATTCCGACGTGAACCGCATCGAGGAGGCGGGACGCTTCGGCGCCCGCGTGCATTACGGCGACGGCACGCGGCTCGACGTGCTGCGCGCTGCCGGCGCCGAGCGGGTGCGGATGATCCTGGTCTGCACCGACCGGCCGGAGGTGACCAGCCGCATCGTCGGCGTGGTGCAGGAGGCCTTTCCGGGGACGCCCTGTTTCGTCCGCGCCTGGGATCGCCGGCACGCGCTGGAGCTGCTGGCACGCGGCATCGACGGGCAGGTGCGGGACACGCTGGAATCCGCCCTGGCGCTGGGGCGGGAGGCGCTGGTCGGCCTCGGCGTGCCGCGCGACACGGCGGTGGCGGTGGAGGAGGATGTGCGCCAGCGCGACCGCGAGCGGTTGAAGGCGCAGCAACTCGGCGGGCTCTTCGTCGCCTCCGACCATTACAAGGTTCGGCCCGAGCCGCTGACGCCGCTGCGGCGGGAGAAGCAGCCGGGCTGAGGCGCGGGAGGGCAAAGGCCCGGCTCTTCCTCACGGTTGCCGTGGCCGCAAGGCGATGGCGGCTGCCGTCAGCAGCAAGGCGGCCCCGGCCACCTGCCTGGTCCCCAGATCCTCGCCGAACACCAGGGCACCCACCAGCAGCGCAATCACCGGGGATACGAAGGCGTAAAGGCCGGCCCGTGCCGAGCCCCAGTTCCGCATCAGGCGAAGGTAGATCGTATAGGCGGCGAAGGTTCCGAAGATCACCATGAAGAGCAGGCTCGCGAGCGGCACGGGCTGCAGCAGCGCGGCAAAGCTCGTGCCGCCGACCGGCTCGAGGAATGCCGCAAGGAGCGCCAGGCCGGCGCCGCCGGTGAGCGCCTGCGCGCCGGTCAGCTGCATCGGCGTCGCCGCCTCCAGCAGCGGGCGCGACAGCACGGAGCCGAGGCAGTAGCTGAAGCTTCCGAGGATGATGGCCAGCACGCCCCAGAGCTCGAGCGCGCCGCCCCGTAGGGCCAGGCGATCGAGGAACAAGGCGCCAAGCCCGGCCAGGCCCAGCAGCAGCGCGATGATGTGACGCCAGGATGACTTCTCCTCGCCACGCAGCAGGGCAAGGCTGTAGAGGCCGACGACGACCATCGTGAGGTTGACCAGCCCGGCAATGCCCGAGGCCACATACTGCATGCCCCAGAGGATCAAGGCATAGGTGCCGGTGTTCACCAGCAGGCCGGTCAGCAGGACTCTCGATCCCCCGGAACTGAACAACAGCCTGGATATGCCGGGCACTACGGGCAACAGCAGCAGCGCCACGATGGCGAAGCGCAATGCGGCGAAGAAGATGGGAGGCATCGTGCTGATGCCGATCTTGGAGACGGCCCAGGTGCACCCCCAGATCAGGCTCATGAGCAGGAAGAGAGCCGTATCGGTGCGGAGACTCTGGCGCCGCTGGAGGCAGGCGGCGCCCACAGGGCTGGCGACACATCCCGACATGATGGACCCTCTCGCTTCCTTCGTGCCGGTAACGCGGAAGAGCGGGGGACGAGGCGCTCAAAAGGGTTGATGCCGGGCATCAGATTTCCTGCTGGTCGCGGGGCAATGCGCCGCGGATACGGAATGCACTTTTTCCACGTGCCCCATAGGCCGCATTCGCCGCAGGTTTGCCGCGCCGCTTCGGGCCGCGCCGCTTCGGGCCGCGGCCGCAGGGAACCGCGCAATTCCTTCCGGACGGATGCGGGGGCGGGGCAGCGCTGCCGCCCCGGCCTCTCCCACGGCCGGACCCTTCCCTGAGGCCTATTTCGCGCTGCCGAGCAGCTTGCGGAAGTCGCCGTCCAGCCTGCTGAGAGCGCTATCGATGCGTTCGCGCCGCTCTTTGCTCCAGCCCTCCTGGGCCGCCAGGTCGTTCCTCGCCTCGCTGATCATGCGCGTCATCTCGGCCGGCTGCGGGCCGCCGCCGGTGGCGCGGTTGCGCACGATGGCGACGGGATCAAGGGTGGCGCGGAACTCGGCCTCGCTCATCGGCAGGGTGCCGTTCTCCACCTGCATCTCGTGCCGCAGGGTCTCGGCGTAGATCCGCTGCGCCTCGGCATAGGGAAAGTCGCTCGGGCGGATGTCGTTCGTCTTGGCGTAGCTGACCACCTCGGAGGCGAAGTGGTGGCCGACGCGGAAGGGCAGGCGGTGCTCGCGCATCAGTACGTCGGCCAGTTCCTGGGAGGCTGTCCAGTCGTTGTTCAACTCCTCCAGCGCGCGCTCGGGGTTGATGACCAGCGCGCCCAGCACCCGGTCGAAGGAAGCCAGCATGCGGGTGGCGCTGGCGAGGACGGCGGCATTGTCCCGCACGCTCTTGGCGTCGCTCATGCCGGGCGGGATGTTGTGCGCCTGGATGACGCGGCCGAGGCCCAGGGAGACGGTGCGCGAGGCCTCGGCGCGCGTGTCGTTCAGCAGGCCGGGATTGCGCTTCTGCGGCATCGCGCTCGAGACATAGGTGTTGCCATGGCCCTCGCGCAGCAGGATCCAGGGCCGGGGCTGGGCATACTGCGTCATCACGTCTTCGATGAAGGCGCCGACATGCAGGGCCATGCTCGTGACCACCGCGCCGATTTCGACCGGCATCTCGGTGGCGAGGATCTGCGCCGCGTCGTAGGCGTTGTCGACCTGCCCGGGGAAGCCGAGATACCGGGCCATGCGGTCGCGGTTCAGCGGCCAGCTGGTGCCGTTAAGCACGGTCGTGCCCATGGGCGAGAGGTCGAGCCGCGCGAAGGCCTCGTGCAGGCGCTGGGCATCGCGCCTGAGGCCCGCGACATGACCGAGAAGGTAGTGGCCATAGCTGTTGGGCTGGGCGGCGACGCCGTTGGTGTAGTTGGGCACGATGGTCCCGGCATTCGCCTCGGCCAGCCGCAGCATGGTCCCGGTCGTCTTGCGGAGCTGCTCGGCAAGCTTCAGCAGTTCATCGCGCAGCATGGCGGCGCGGACCGTTGCGAGCATGTCCTGGCTCGAGCGGCCGGCATGCAGCAGCGTCGCCTCAACGCCGGCGGCCTCGATCAGCAGCGGCTCGAAGGTGATGACGAGGGTGGGGCGCTTGCCGCCGGGCTGGTCGCCCGCCTCCAGCACCTTTTCAAGGCCCGCGGCGATGCGGGGGGCGAGGGTAGGGTCGAGCAGGCCTTCATCGGTGTTGATCACCGCGCTGGCCTTGTTGATCTCGCCCAGCCAGAAGAATTCGTCCCGCCGCGGCGCGGTCTGGGAAAGACCGGGAAGGGCGTATCCGCACATCAGCAGCGCTCCCAGGCAGATCCTGAATCTCGACACGGCTTGCTCCTTTGCTGCGGCCGACGGAGCCCCCCGCGGGCGCATACGTCACAAGGGGCGCTGGAACGGAAGCAGGATGCGGCCGTCCCGCCAAGGAGCGATTCCGGTGGGTTGTCGAAAGCAGAGCCGGAGAGCCTGGCGTGGAGGCCGGTCCGGTGGATGCGCTGGGGGCCGCGCCTCCGCCGATCCGGACGCCGCGCCCGGCCGGCCTGCGGCGGTCGGTCAGAACTCCAGGCAGATCTTCCCGAAATGCTGGCCGGATTCCTCGTGCCGGAAGGCATCGGCGATCGCTTCCAGAGGGAAGCTGCGGTCGATCACCGGGCGCAGACCGGTAGCGTCCAGCGCGCGCACGAAATCCTGTTGGTGGCGCCGACTGCCGACGATCAGTCCTTGCAGCCGGGCCTGCTTCGCCATCAGCGCGGCGGTCGGCACCTCGCCCTTGCGGCCGGTCAATACGCCGATCAGCGAGATATGGCCGCCGACCCGAACCGCCGTGATGGACTGGGCCAGCGTGCCGGGGCCGCCGACCTCGATGATGTGGTCCACGCCGCCCCCGCCGGTCCAGTCGCGCGCGCGGCTGCCCCAGTCCTCATGCTGGCGGTAGTTGATGGTGTGGTCCGCGCCGAGGCCGCGCAGGCGCTCCAGCTTGGCGTCGGAGGAGGAGGTGGCGATCACCGTCGCGCCCATCCGCTTGGCGATCTGCAGGGCGAAGATGGAGACGCCACCGGTGCCGAGCACCAGCACGACGTCACCGGCCTTCAGCCCGCCATCCACCACCAGGGCGCGCCAGGCGGTGAGGCCGGCGGTGGTGAGCGTGGCCGCCTCGGCATGGCTGTAGCCGAGCGGGGCGCGGGTGAACCAGGTTGCCGGGCGGACGACCACCTCGCGGGCATAGCCATCCACGCCGTCGCCGGGGACGGTGGAGAAGTCGCCGACGGTGGGCGGGCCGTCCTGCCAGCCGGGGAAGAAGCAGGAGACGACCTGATCGCCGGGCGCGAAGTCGCTGATACCGTCGCCCACCGCCTCCACCACGCCGGCGCCATCGGCCATGGGGATGCGGTTGTCGGCGGTGCGCATGCGGCCGCTGACCACGCCGAGATCGTGATAGTTAAGCGAGCTGGCATGCAACCGGACGCGGATCTCGCCTGGCCCGGGCGCGCCGGGATCGGGCATGTCGATCAACTCAAGCCGGTCCAGCCCACCTGGCGCGCGCACCACGATGCCTTTCATTCGCAGCCTCCTTTCCCATCCAGTGTGACCCGCGAGGGGAAATGGGAGGGCGCGGCCATCATTGCAGGGTAGGGCGGGCCCTCACGTATCGACGATGGGGGCGAAGCCGCCATAGATCACGCGCTTGCCGTCGAAGGGCATCTCGCCGAACTCCTTCATGCGCGGGTCCGCCCTCATGCGCTCGTGCACGGCGTCGCGCACCGCCTTGCTCGGATATTCGATCCAGCTGAAGACGACGATCTCGCCATCCTCCGCCTTCACCGCCCCGCGGAAATCCGTGACCTTGCCGTCCGGTACGTCGTCGCCCCAGCATTCCACCACGCGCGTGGCGCCGAATTCCTTGAACAGCACGGCCGCCGCGGCGGCGTGCTGCCGAAAGACTTCCTTGTTGGCGGCGGGCACGGCCAGCACGAAGCCTTCCACATACTGCATGTCCGTCTCTCCCTGCTTCTTCGGGCGCCCCGTGTAGGCCGCGCTCATCTTGACAATTTTGTTGATATCAACCTATATGGGCCATGTCAAAACGGATTCCCTTCACGACGACGCTGGAAGTGCGGGATGCCTGTCTCTGCCTGCATGCGCAGCGCGCCGCCCGCGCCCTGGCCCGCCGTTTCGACGAGGCGCTGCGGCCGGTGGGGCTGACCAACGGCCAGTTCTCGCTGCTGATGGCGCTGAACCGGCCGGAACCTCCGCCGCTGCGCCCGGTGGCGGAATTGCTGGCGATGGACCGCACGACCTTGACCGCCGCGCTGAAGCCGCTGGCCCGCGACGGGCTGGTGGCCATCGAGACGGACCCGGCCGACCGCCGCAGCCGCCGCCTGCGGCTGACGGAGGCTGGGCAGGAGGTGCTGGCCCGCGCGCTGCCGATCTGGTGTGCGCTGCACGGTGCGGTGGAGGCCGACCTGGCCGCAGCGCCGGCACTGCCATCGCCCGATGCGGTGCGCGCCGCTCTCCGCGCCCTGTCCTGAAAGGGGCGGGGCTCCCCGGCCCCTTACGCCCCCATGATCTGGTGGAAGAGCGGCACCGCCGCCGCAAGCCGCTCGATCCGGGCGCATTCGCGCGGGCTATGGGCGGTGTCCATCACTTCGGGCCCCAGGATCACGCAGGGGGCGACCTCCTGCAGTTCGCTGGCATCCGTGCCGAAGGGGCGGGTTTCCGCCTTGTGGCCGGTGACGGCCTCGGCGGCGCGGACGAATGGATGGTCGGCCGGGGTTTCCGGCGGCCGGCCCTGCCGGACGACCTTCAGCGCGATCCCGGCGCGTTCGGCGGCGGCCTCGACGGCCTGCACAACCGGGGTCGGGTCGATGCTGCGGCTGTAGCGGAACTTGATGCGCGCGGTGGCCTTGGGGACGGTCACGTTCACTGCCGCACCATGGTTGTCGAGGATCAGGTTGAAGTCACTGAAGGGCGGCTCGTAGGCGGCATCGTGCAGCGTGCTGTCGGTGCGCAGGCGCTCGGAAAGGGCCTTCATCTCGACCAGGAAGGGGATCAGCGCCCAGTTGGCATTGCGCCCGATGCCGAGCGAGGAATGCGCCTGCACCCCCTCGGCCACGGCGATGAAGTCGATATTGCTGCGGTGACCGCGCACCGGGAGCAGGCCGGTCGGCTCGGCGACGATGATGCCGCGCGGCGCGGCGCGGCGGGCCAGGGCGGAGCGTTCGGCGATCGCGCGGGCGCCCTGTTTGGTGGTCTCCTCGTCGGTGGTGATCAGCAGGGTGGCGGGGAGATGCGCCGGCAGGGTGCGGGCGGCGACGATGCAGGCGGCCAGCGGCCCCTTCATGTCGGCGGCGCCGAGCCCGTGCAGCACGCCATCGGCGTCGATGCGGCCGGAGAAGGGATCGGTCTCCCAGCCGGTATCGGGCACCGTGTCCATATGGCCGGAGAGCGCGACGCCGCCGGGCGGGCCGCGATGGGCGACGATCACCTGCTTCGCCACGCCGGCGGGGTCGGTGTAGTCCAGCCGCTCCAGCTCGAAGCCCTCCAGCGCGGTGGCGATGTGATCGGCCACGGCCCGGTTGGAGACGAAGGAGCGGCTGTCCAGCCGGACCAGCTCGCTGGCGAGTCGCGCCACGGCGTCGGTGTGTTCCATGGGGGATGCCTATCCCCCGTCCCGCCCTTTGGAGCAAGCGGAGCCGGGTGCCGCCCCGCTGCGCCGGGGCGTCAGGCGATGAGGATATCCTCCGTCGTGGCGTTCAGGAACGCCACCGCGCTGCTGGCGGCGGCCGGCTGCCCGCCCGTGTCGAGCGCGGCGGCGACCAGCAGCAGGTCGCCGCCGCTCTCGCTCACCGCGAAATGGCCGGGCGAGGAAAGCTCGCCACGGATCAGGGCGTATTCGCCCTGGTTCAGGATCAGCGCCGGGGTGGACTGGGCGGGCGGCGGCTCGCCCAGTAGCACCGGCCCGGTGTGCAGCGCGCGCGTGCCCTGCGGGAAGACGTCCAGCGTCACCCGCTCGCCCGCTTCGTAGTCGGTAATGGCGCTGATCACGCCGGTGATGACGTCGCCCTGCGAGATCTGCCCGTCGAGATCTCCCTCGGCGGTGAGATAGGTGCTGCTCCAGGCGGTGAAGCTGTCCAGGCCGGCGCCGCCGGTCATGGTGATGCCGGCATCAACCTCAGGCGTCAGGCTGAAGGTGGTGCCGATGAGCTGGTCGTTGCCGCTGCCGCCATCGATCGTGGTCGCCAGGCCGGTGCCGTAGAGCGTGTCGTCTCCGTCGCCGCCGAAGCCGAAATTGTCGCGGTTGCCGGTGCCGCCGAGGCTCAGGACGTCGTTGCCGATGCCGCCATGGATGATGGTGCCGATGCTGGAGGCGTTGATGGTGTCGTCGCCCTCGTCGCCATAGACGACATTGTTGCGCCCGGGGCCGGAATCCGTGCCGACGACGTAGAAGTCGTCATTGCCCGTGCCCCCGAATGCGACGTTGCGGTCGCCGTAGATCGTGACGGAGTCGTTGCCCGCCCCAGCGAGGATGGTGTTGCCCCAGAGGCCGCCCGGTTCCGCCGTGGCGGTGATGATGTCGTCGCCACCGCGGCCCAGGACGAAGAGGAAATTGCCGGAGGCGGTGATCACGTTGGGCTCCGTGCTGCCCAGATGGAAATGGTCCGAGATATGGTCGAAGGCGGCATCGGTGACGTCGGAGACCAATTCCGTGGCGCCGGAAATCAGCTTTGCCAGTCGCATGACGAATCCTTCTCCGTAACCGCTGAGATCATGTGGCGCTCGCCCGACCCCCTGTTGGCTGCGCCACGGCCCATTCAGGCAATCCTAAGTTGTAGCCAGTAGCGCCCTGACTACACATCGGGGTGATGCCGCGCGGCGAGGCGGCTTGCCGGGCGGCGCGGGGCGCGGCAGGCTCACCGGCCATGCAAGACGCCGCCTATCTCGACCCTCGCACCGGCCGCACCTGGCCCCTTTCCGGACCCCGCTGGTGCGGTCCGGAGGGGCAACCGCTGCTGCTGACCGACCTCCCCGGCCTGACCCGCGCTGCGATCGTGACGGGGGAGCGCAGCCTCTGGCGCTACGCCGCGGCGCTGCCCTTCCAGCCTGAGGCGCGGATCAGCCTCGGGGAGGGCTGTACGCCGCTTGTGGCGGGGGAATGGGCGGGGGCGCCAGTGCGCTTCAAATGCGAGTGGTTCATGCCGAGCGGCAGCTTCAAGGACCGTGGCGCCTCGGTGATGCTCTCGCTGCTGCGGGCGCAGGGCATCACCCATGTGCTGGAGGATTCCTCCGGCAATGGTGGCGCGGCCATCGCCACCTATGCGGCGGCGGGCGGCATGAAGGCCAAGATCCTGGTGCCGAAATCGACCAGCCCGGCCAAGACGGTGCAGTCCCGCGCCGTGGGCGCGGAGATCGAGCTGATCCCCGGCAGCCGGCAGGACTGCGCCGACGCCGCGTTGGCCCAGGCCAAGGAGATCTTCTACGCCAGCCACAACTGGCATCCCTTCTTCCTGCACGGCACCAAGACACTCGCCTATGAGCTGTGGGAGGACCTGGGCTTCAAGGCGCCGGACAACGTCATCGTGCCCTGCGGCGCGGGCTCCAACGTGCTGGGCTGCGGCATCGGCTTCTCCGAGCTGCTGCGGGCCGGGGAGATCGTCCGCCTGCCGCGCATCTTCGCCGCCCAGCCGGCGTATTGCGGGCCGATCGCACGGGAATTCCTCGGCGAGGCGCCGGCCACGCTGCGCCCGACCATCGCGGAAGGCACCGCCATCGCCCAGCCGATCCGCACGCCGGAAGTGCTCTCCGTGCTGGAGGGGAGCCATGGCGGCGCGGTGCTGCTGGAGGAGAGCGAGATCGCCGAGGCGACGGCCGGGCTGGCGAAGCGTGGCCTCTATGTCGAGCCGACCAGCGCCCAGGCGGCGGCCGCCTTCGCCCGTCTGCTGGCGAGCGGAACCATCCGGCGCGAGGAGACCACCGTGGTGTTGCTGACCGGCAGCGGGCTGAAGGCCACGCAGCGCCACGCGGAGCTGCTGGGGCTCGCCCTGTGAGCAGCGCCGCCGGGAGCGCCCAGGGGAGCGCCCAGGGGAGCGCCCAGGGGAGCGCCCAGGGGAGCGCCCAGGGGAGCATGGGGCCGCGCATCGCCCTGCTGGGCTTCTCCATCGAGTGCAACCGCTTCGCCCCGGTGGCGCAACGGGAGGATTTCCGCTGCTGGCTGGAGGGCGAGGCGATCCTCGCCGATGCGCGTAGCCCCGCCCCGGTGGCCTTGGGCGAGATGCCGGGCTTCGTCGCCGCCATGGACCGCGAGGGACCCTGGCAGCCGCGCCCGATCCTGCTTGCCATGGCCGAGCCGAACGGGCCGGTGGACCACGCCGCCTTCGAGGGCATGATGGCGATTTGGCGCGCCGGGCTGGAGGCACTGCGCGGCCAGGTGGAGGGCGTCTATTGCGTGATGCACGGCGCCGGCCTGACCACGGCGCTCGATGACCCCGAAGGTGCGCTGCAGCGGCTGGTCAAGGAGGTGCTGGGGCCGGAGGTGCCGCTGGTCTGCTCCTACGACCTGCACGCCAATGTCTCTGAGGCGATGGTGGCGCAATGCGACGCCTTCGTCGGCTACCGCACCAACCCGCATGTGGACATGCGCGAGCGTGGTGCCGAATCCGCCGCGCTGCTGCGGCGGCTGCTGCGGGGGGAGCGGTTCCACCGCGCCTTTCGCCGCCTGCCGATCGTGGCGCCCACCGTCAGCCTGCTGACCGCCAAGGGACCCTTTGGCGAGGTGATCGAGTTCGGGCAGGAGCGGGCGAAGGTGCTGGGGCCGGAGAAGGTGGCGAATGTCTCGGTCATGGGCGGCTTCGCCTACGGCGACACGCCTTTCAATGGCTTCGCCATCATCGTCACCGGGCCGGACAGGCCGGCCTGCGAGGCCCTGGCCGGCGAACTGGCCAGGGATGCCTGGAGCAAGCGCGCCCGCTTCGTGGCGAAACTGACGTCGCTCAGCGAGGCGGTGCAGCGGGCGCTGACCACCGAGGTGCCGCTCGCTTTCGCCGATGTCGCCGACAATCCGGGCGGCGGGGGCGGCGGTAACACGATGTATATCCTGGAAGCCTTCCACAAGGCGGGCGTGCGGGATGCCATCTTCGGCGTGATCCACGACCCGGCGCTGGCCGCCGAGGCGCACCAGCTCGGACGGGGCGCGCGCTTCACTGCCCGCTTCAACCGCGCCACGAAGGACAGTTTCGCGCATCCTTTCGCGGCCGAAGCGGAGGTGCAGGCGCTTTCCGATGGCAAGGTGACGGGGCGGCGCGGCATCTTCGCCCGCACGGCGATGGATCTCGGCCCCACCGCGGCGCTGCGTCTGGGCGGCATCGTGGTGGTGGTGATCAGCCGGCGGACGCAATGCGCCGACCCCGCCTTCCTGGAGCATCTCGGCCTCGATATCGGCGTGGCGCGCTGCGTGGTGGTGAAGTCGCGCGGGCATTTCCGCGCCGGCTTCGACGAGTTCTTCACCCCGGGGCGGATTGTCGAGGTGGATGCGCCGGGGCTGACCTCGCCCATGCTGGACCGCTTCAACTGGACCAGGCTGCCCCGCCCGGTGCTGCCGCTAGACCCGGAGACGACCTGGAACCCGGCCTGAAGGCCCCAGATCTTCAGGGGAGTTCCCGCCTCAGGCCAGATGATCGAGCGGGAGGCGGCCTTCCGCCTTGACGGTCTGGATCGCGAAATTGCTGCGGACATCGCGGACCCCGGGCAGCTTGAGCAATGTCCTGAGCAGCAGGCGTTCATAGGCGGCGAGATCGGGCACGACGACCTGCAGGAGGAAGTCCGCCTCGCCCGACACGAGGTGGCACGAGACGATCTCGGGGACGGCCTGCACGGCGTCGCGGAACCGCTCCGCCGCCTCGTCCCGGTGGCGTTCAACCTTGATGCCGACGAAGACGGTGAGGCCCAGGCCCAGCGCGCCGCGCTCCAGCCGTGCGTGGTAGCCCGCGATGACGCCCGCCTGCTCCAGGAGCCTGACGCGCCGCAGGCAGGGCGAGGGAGAGAGCCCCACTTCCTCGGCAAGCTGGACATTGGTCAGCCGGGCCTCGCGCTGGAGCGCGGCCAGGATGCGCCTGTCGATAGCGTCCAACGCGACCCTTGGCATGAATTCACCCCATGCAAGCCCAGAGTGGCGGATCGTGCCAAATCCTTCGCATTTCCCGGCGCAACTCGCAAGGACATGCCCACGCCTTCGACCTAGCCTCCTGCCGATCACGGGGGGTCACGACATGGTCGATCTACCGGTTTTCATCGGAGCGCTTGCCGTCGCCTATCTCCTGCCGGGCCCGGATATGATCCTGCTGCTGCAAACCGGAACGGCGGATGGCCGACGCCATGCCCTCGCCGTGGCGGCGGGGCTTGCCATGGCGCGCGGCACGCATGTCGTCCTGGCAGCGCTCGGGCTCGGGGCGCTGCTCCGGACGGCACCCCTGGCCTTCGATCTCGTCCGCTTCATCGGCGCGCCCTACCTCGTCTGGTTGGGCATCGCCATTCTGCGCGCGCCCTCCCTCCTGCCGGAGGGAGGCCGCCGGCCTGAAGGGAAGGCTCCGTCCTCCTTCGGAGTGGCAATCCGGCGCGGCCTGCTGACCAACCTGCTCAATCCCAAGCCGCTGCTTTTCTGCTCGGTGCTGCTGCCCCAGTTCATCCGGCCGGCGCAGGGTAGCGTGCCGGAGCAGTTCATGCTGCTGGGGGTGATCCTCGTCGGTGTCGGGCTGGCTTTCGATGCCGCCTTTGCGTTGGCGGGCACGGCGCTCGGCCGGTGGCTGCGGTGCCATCCCCGGCTGCAGCGGCTGCAGAAATGGGGCTTCGCCGCGCTGCTGATCGGCTTCGGTCTCCGGCTGGCCTTCGCTCCCCAGCCGGCCTGATCCAGGCCGGATGATGGCCTCGGAGCGCGTCTGGCGGAGCCGGTCCTCGTGTCCTGATTCCGAAGTCCGGTGGACTTCGTCATCCGGACCCTAGCGCCACTCCTCGAGGACGAAGCTGTCCGGGCTGTCATAGCCTTGCCCCTCCGGCCGCGTCATGGCAACGCCGGAGATCTCGGTGCGGTAGCCGGCCGCCTTCATCAGCGCATAGGCGGCACGGCGCGCATGGGTCACGCTGGCCTGCACCCGCTGCGCCCCCCGCTGTGCTGCCAGCGCCTCGGCGGCGGCGAGCAACTCCCGGAAGCGCGCCTCGTCCCCCGGCCGCACGGCGGCGAACTTGATGGCCAGTGTCCCGCTGCCGGCCTCGCTGCCGGCGCCGGTGTGGCAGAGGGCAAAGCCGGTGATCTCCCCGCCCGATTGCAGCAGGATGGTGTCTCCAAGGCGCTGGTCGGCGGCGAAGCGGATCTCCCGGCCGAGATCGAGCCCTTCGAAGATCGCGCCGGTGATCCGCCGGCACGCCGCGAGCGCCGCTGCCTGCCGGTCAGGGGACTGCTGCGAGAACAACGCCGGCATCACCGCGGGCGTGCCGGGTTCCACTGGCTTGGCCATCACCGCGATGAGGTGCCGCGACAGGAAGCCGGCGCCTTCATAGAGGCGCAGGTGCCGCGGGCTGGCGGGTTGGGTGTAGAGCGCGGTGAGGCGTGCCCCCTGCGCCTCGGCCGCCGCCAGGGCAGGGGGGAGGAGCTGGCGGGCCAGGCCACCGTTCCAGCGATCTGGGCGCACGCTGAGAGGGCCGAGCACCGCTACGCTGCCCCAGTTCGCGACGATGACGCTGCCGAGGATCTCGCCCCCCGCCTCGGCGACGAGACAGCCAGCCGGGTTCGTTTGCCAGCGCGGGCGGAGAAAATCGGCGTCGCCGAGGAATTGCGTCGGGTCCGGCAGGCCGAACTCGGTGCTGAAGGCGAGGCGCATCACGCGGTCCGCCGCATCAAGGTCCTGCGCCGTCATGGGGCGGATGATCGTCTCCATGGGAATCGGGCCTCCGCTACAGGCAATGCAGCTCCTGCCGGCCGGCATCCGCGCGGCGCCGGCAGGTGATCCAGTGCGGATGTAGAACGGGTTGCTCCGGCCCGGCAATCGAAACGGCGGAGTGGCAGCCGCCCCCTGGACCGGGGCGCGTGCCTCGCTTACCGGGCGTCCGGGTATTCCCGCCCCGGCCGCGCCTTGTAGGTCGGCAGGGACCAGCCGCGCAGGATGGCCGCCGCCCGCACCAGGAAGGCGGCCGCCATGCCCGCGCAGACGGCGATGCCGCGGTCCGCCCCCAGCAGCGACAGGGCCACGAAGCCCGCCGCGCCCAGGGCGGCTGCCGTGGCATAGATCTCCTTCCGCAGGATCAGCGGCAATTCGCCGCAGACCACATCCCGCAGGGCGCCACCGAAGGTGGCGGTGATCATGCCGAGCAGGATGGCGGCCCAGGGGCTGGCGCCGTCGTTCAGCGCCGCCTCCGCGCCCAGTACGCTGAAGAGCGCCATGCCCACCGCATCGGCCCAGATCAGCGGCACGAAACGCCGCTCCAGCCGGTGCGCGGCGAAGAAGAGGGCCAGCGCCACCACGGCCACCATCAGCGCGAGGCCAGGCGTGTCGAGCCACAGGACGGGGCGACCCAGCAACACGTCCCGCACCGTGCCGCCGCCGAAGGCGGTGGTGGCGGCGATCAGCACGAAGCCCACAGGGTCGAGCTGCTTGCGCGAGGCGGTCAGCGCACCGGAGGCGGCGAAGGCGGCTGAACCGATCCAGTTCAGCGCCTCCAGCAGCAAGGCGAAGGATGAGGGCAAGCTATTCGGCGGGCAGGGGGCGGGCCGTCTTCTCCGCGAGCGCCGTGCCACGCGCGCTGCCCATGCAGAGCAGCGAAAGCGCCAGCAGCCCGGCCACCAGTGGCAGCACGAGATGCGGGTAGCCGGCATCGAGCAGCATCCCGAAGGGCACCGGCGTCAGCGCGCCGCCCAGCGGCAGGCCGGAGGAGATGAAGCCGAAGACCTTGCCGATCTGCCCGGGCGGGGCGGCATCCTTCACCATCACGTCGCGCGGGGTGCGGCTGGCGCCGAGCGCGAAACCGGCGCCGAGCGCCAGGGCGACGGCGGCATAGCCCGGCACGGGGATGATGCCGAGCATCAGCAGCAGCGTGATGGAGACCAGCGTCAGGCCGATCACGAAGGTGGCGTGCCGGGTGGAGCGGTCGGCGAACCAGCCGCCGACCAGCACGCCGCTGGTATTGCCGAGCATGTAGCCCGTCAGCGCCATCGAGCCGACCGCGACCGGGATGCCCCACATCTGGTCCAGCACGGTGATCAGGAAGGCCTGGATGCCCGAGCCGGCCATGGAGGAGAGCAGAAAGAAGGCGAAGAACAGCAGCATGGTGCGGGAGAACAGCACCGCCGCACCAATGCCCTCCTCCTTGCCCTTGGGCTTGGCCTGGTCATTCAGGATGCGGCTCTGCAACACGATCGCGCCCACCACGGGCACGCCGAGCAGGCCGAGCAGAAGCAGCGATTCGCGCCAACCGATGGCCACCGCCAGCACGGCGATCACCGGTGGGGCCAGGGCGAAGCCCAGATTGCCGGTGAGGGTGTGCATGGCGAAGGCCCGCCCCATGCGCGACTTGTTGATGCTGCCGGCGAGGATGGCGTAGTCGGCGGGATGGATGACGCTGTTGCCGATGCCGGACAGGATCGCCAGTCCCAGGATGACCCAGTAGTTCGGCGCGAAGGCCATGGCCGAGATGGAGAGCGCCATCAGCAGTGTGCCGCCGATCAGGTAAGGGCGGGCGCCGTGCCGGTCCACCAGGAAGCCGACCGGCGTCTGCAGCAGCGCCGTGACCGCGCTCATCAGCGCGACAGACAGGCCGAGCGCGGCATAGGAGACGCCGAAATCGTCGCGCCAGATCGGGAAGAGCGGCGCCAGGCACAGCATGTAGAAATGCGACAGGAAGTGACCGGTGCCGATCAGGCCAATGATGCGCCAGTCGCGGCTGGGCGGGGGATCAGCGGCGAGGCCGACAGGCGCCATGGGACGTTCCTCCTGCGAAGCAAAGCGGAACGCTGCGCCGGCCCCGGCGCGCCTGTCAAACGTCGTGGCGGCAGGGCCGGGTTGCACCGGCGGCTGCTTCCACCGGGAAGGAGGCCGGGGCGGTGTACCCGGCAAAGAGGGGCGGGCCGCCCCTCCCGTCAGGCTCAGACCTCGTCGTCGAAGCCGCTGTCGTCGAAGCCCGAATCGTCCTGGAAGCCGGAATCATCAGGCACGGCGTCATTGCCGAACTGGCCCTGCTCCGGCACGGCATCCTGCTGCGCGCCCGGATCGGTCCAGGGGCTGGCGGCCTGCACGGCCTCCTGGCCGAAGCTGCCGGCCATGTCGCCAGCGGCGGCCGTCGCCGCCTCGGCAGCACCGCCGGAGAACATGTCCATCAGCATGTTGCCGAGCACCATGCCACCGGCCACGCCGGCCGCGGTGGTGAGCGCCGAGCCAAGGAAGCCGGAGCCACGCCCGGCCTGCATCATGCCGGGGTTCATGCCATAGGGCGGCATCATCGGCTGCGGGCGGGGCGTCATCGGTACCGGGCGGTTGTTGCCGCCGCCGAACATGCCGCCGAACAGGCCCCCGCGGCTCTGCTGCTGTGCTGCCTGCGCCTGGCGCTGGGTGTTCTCCAGCTGCCATTCCAGCTCCTGGATGCGGTTCTGCGCCTGCACCAGGGCGTGCTCCTGCACGAAGGCAGTCTGCGTCAGGCGATAGCGCGCCTCGGGGTAGCGCGCGAAGAGTTCGGCGATCAGCCGGTCCGCCTCCGGATCCACCGGCGGCAGGGGCGGGCGGGACTGGGTGGCCGGCACGCTGCCGCCGCCCCAGGGGGAGGCCGATGGCTGCGGGGCAGAAACCCCCGCCATGCGCTCCACGAAGGCGGTGATGATGCGGCGTTCTTCTTCGGTCATGTCCGATCCCCGGTGGGGCCTTTCTCGAACAGGGTGTCGTCCGTCCGCGCCCGGACCGGGCGCGGCCAAGCACTTGGACTGCCGCCGCGGTGCTTTCAAGAGAAAAATTACATAACGTCCATGTTTGGCGGGTCCATAGCCCGGTGATCAGGCGCCATCCGAAAGCCCCAGCCGGCGCCACTCGATCACCGGGCAGCGGTCCATCACCGCCACCAGCCCGGCGGCGCGGGCGCGCTCGGCGGCGGCGGTGTCAATGACGCCAAGCTGCATCCAGACGGTCCTCGCGCCGAGCCGGATGGCCTCGTCCACCACCTTTCCCGCTTCCTCGCTGCGGCGGAAGATGTCCACCATCTCTAGCGGGCCAGCCTCCTCCAGGCTGGCGGCGACGGTGCTGCCGTGCAGGCGCTGGCCCGTGAGGCCCGGGTTCACCGGCGTGACGTCGAAGCCGCGCCCGACCAGGAAAGCGGTGACGCCATTCGAGGGGCGCATCGGGTTGGCCGAGGCGCCGACCACGGCGATGCGCCGCGTGTTCAGCAGCACCTTGCGGATGGTGTCATCGTCGAGGCCGTCAATCGCCATGGCGGGGCATTTCCTCAGTTGTCACGATCGCGGTGGAGGATGCGGAGGCTGTGGCGCTCCAGCTTCAGGTCGTAGAGCGTGCCATCCGCGCCACGGGCATCGTCCACTTCCCATACGCCATCGTCGAGGCTGACGGTGTTGAAGCCGGTGAAGCCCTGTCCGCGCAGGGCCTGGTCGATCGCCGCCTGCTCCTGGCCGGTGGCGTGGCGGTCGCCTTCGCTGGCGTCGATGACGGTCAGGTCGTCCGGGGTCAGGCGGATGTCGCGTGCGTCGTTATTGCCGCGGCTGGCATTGTCCACCTCCCAGAGGCCGTCATCCATCTCGATCTTGCCCCAGCCGACAAAGCCCTGCCCCCGCAGCGCCGATTCGACGCGGACCCGCTCATCCGCCGAGGGCGAACGGGCCAGCGCGCAGCTGGTGGCGAGGAGGGCGAGAACCAGGGTGGAGGCGGCGAGGCGGGGCGTCATGCGCGGCGAGCTCCTTGCGGTGAACCTGTCCTCCCCCGAACGCGGTGGGGGAGGGCAAGGTTCCGGTGCGGCTGGCCGCCTCAGTAGATCACCACGCCGCGAATGCTCTCGCCGCGCGTCATCAGGTCGAAGCCCTCGTTGATCTTCTCGAGCGGCATGGTGTGGGTGATCAGGTCGTCGATGTTGATCTTCCCGTCCATGTACCAGTCGACGATCTTCGGCACGTCAGTGCGGCCGCGGGCGCCGCCGAAGGCCGAGCCGATCCAGCGCCGGCCGGTCACGAGCTGGAAGGGGCGGGTGCTGATCTCCTTGCCCGCCTCGGCCACGCCGATGATGGTGGAGACGCCCCAGCCCTTGTGGCAGCACTCCAGCGCCTGGCGCATCAGCGTGGTGTTGCCGACGCATTCGAAGCTGTAGTCGGCGCCGCCATTGGTCAGCTCGACGAGATGGGCCACCAGGTCGCCCTTGATCTCCTTCGGGTTGACGAAGTGGGTCATGCCGAACTTGCGGGCCATCGCCTCGCGCGCCGGGTTGATGTCCACGCCGACGATCATGTTGGCGCCGACCATCTTCGCGCCCTGAATGACGTTCAGCCCGATGCCGCCGAGGCCGAAGACGACGACATTGGTGCCGGCCTCCACCTTGGCCGTGAAGATCACCGCGCCGATGCCTGTCGTGACGCCGCAGCCGATGTAGCAGACCTTGTCGAATGGCGCGTCCTCACGGATCTTCGCCACGGCGATCTCGGGCAGGACCGTGTAGTTCGAGAAGGTCGAGGTGCCCATGTAGTGGTGGATGGGCTTGCCCTGGCAGGAGAAGCGGCTGGTGCCGTCCGGCATCTGGCCGCGACCTTGGGTCACCCGGATCTTCTGGCACAGGTTGGTCTTGCGGCTGAGGCAGTACTCGCATTCCCGGCATTCCGGCGTGTAGAGCGGGATGACGTGGTCGCCCTTTCTCAGCGACTTCACCCCCGGCCCGACATCGACGACGATGCCCGCGCCCTCATGGCCGAGGATCGAGGGGAAGATGCCCTCCGGGTCGGCGCCGGAGAGGGTGTACTTATCGGTGTGGCAGAGGCCGGTGGCCTTCACCTCCACCAGCACCTCGCCCTCGCGCGGGCCCTCCAGATCGACCTCCTCGATCGAGAGCGGCTTGCCGGCTTCCCAGGCAATGGCGGCTCGGGTCTTCATCGGGGCATTCTCCTTGGAAAGCTGCGACGCCTGGCGTTCGTCGCACTTCTTGCCCGGGCGCGAAAGGTGGTCATCTTCTTCCCATGCAGATCCCCTTCCTGAGCCGCCACCCCCGCGTGGCGCTGCTCCGCCTTTCCGGCCTCATCGCCGCCCGCGGCGGCATCGGGCCGGGCGGGCCGCTGAACATCGAGACCATCGGGCCGGTGCTGGAGCGGGCCTTCACGCTGAAGCGCGCGGCGGCCGTGGTGCTGGCCATCAACTCGCCCGGCGGCTCGCCGGTGCAGTCCAGCCTGATCGCGCAGCGCATCCGCCAGCTCGCCGAGAAGCACAAGCTGCCGGTGATCGCCTGCGTGGAGGACGCCGCCGCCTCGGGCGGCTATTGGCTGGCCTGCGCGGCGGACGAGATCGTCGCCGATCCCTCCAGCATCGTCGGCTCCATCGGCGTCATCTCCGCCAGCTTCGGGGTGGAGGAACTGGCGGCGAAGCTCGGCATCGAGCGGCGGCTCGTCACGGCCGGCGACCAGAAATCCTTCCTCGACCCCTTCCGCCCGGTGCAGCCCTGGGAGCGCGAGCGGCTGGAGCAGTTGCTCGGCGCCCTGCACACCGAGTTCAAGGCCTGGGTGCGGGCGCGGCGGGGCGAGCGGCTGAAGGGGCCGCAGGCCGATCTGTTCAACGGCCGCTTCTGGACCGGGCGGGAGGCCCTGCCGCTCGGGCTGGTGGACCGGCTGGGCGATGCGCGCGGCGAGATCCGCCGGCGCTTCGGGGAAAAGGCACGGATCGTGCCCTTTGGCGCCAAGCGGCCGCCGCTGCCGCTGCGCCTGCTGCGCGGGGCGGCCGTAATGGTGGAGGAGCGGGCGGCCTGGGGGCAGCTCGGGCTCTAACCGGGGCCAGGGCGCTACCCCTGGAACCCCGCCATCTGTTTCGCCGGGAATGTGGGGGTTGGGGGAATTCAGTTCCCCAGCGGGGAGGTCGGGAGGGGCGGCGTCCCTCCCGGCGCGCCAGGGGAGAGCTGGGCCGGAACTTTCGCGCCGCCCGGGCTTTTCCTCCCGCGCGGAATCCCGGCAGCCCAGGGAGCAAGCGGATGGACATCCTGGCCTCGAACGCCGCCTACGAAGCCTTCCTGCGTGCCGAGTTGGGGCATGAGCTAGTCGAAGAAGCGCTGGCCGAGAAGCATGCGGAAATGGCCGAGGACCCCTTCAGCTTCCTCCGCGCCACCTATTTCCGTTGGGCGGAGACGGTGCTCGACCTGCACCCCGAGCTGGCCGATGCGCCCGTCTTGCTGGCGGTGGGCGACATCCACCTGGAGAATTTCGGCACCTGGCGCGACGCTGAGGGGCGGCTGGTCTGGGGTGTCAACGACTACGACGAAGCGGCCGAGATGCCCTACACGCTGGACCTGCTGCGCCTGACCACCAGCGGGCTGCTGGCCAGCCCGGAGGAGGAGGATCACCGCGAGATCGGGCCGATCGCAGAGGGGCTGCTGGACGGTTATGCGCGAGGGCTGGAGGAGCCGGCGCCGGCCCTGCTGGATCGCGAGCGCGCCTGGCTGCGCCACGCCGTCATGGTGCCCGACGCGCATCGCGACGCCTTCTGGGCCAAGCTGAAGAAGAAGCGCAAGCGCTTCGAGGTGCGCAAGCCGGGCGAGCGGCCCTTCCTCTTCACGCGCTACGAGGCGGCACTGCGTGCCGCCCTGCCGGCCCATGCGGAGGAGCCGCGCTTCTGGTACCGCAGCGCCGGGCTCGGCAGCCTCGGGCGGCCGCGCTGGGTGGCGCAGGCGAAGTGGCGCGGCGACTGGGTAATCCGCGAGGCCAAGCCGGTGCTGCCCTCGGCCTGGACGCGGCTGCACGGCCATCAGGGGCGTGCCGTGCGCTGCCTGGAGATCGCCACCGCCCGCTACCGCGCACCGGACCCCTGGTACCGCGTCACCGACGGGGTGGCGGTGCGGCGCCTTTCGCCCAACAACCGCAAGATCGAGACCGACCGGCAGGTCTCGTCGGACTGGGAGGGTGGGCCGGAGGAGACACTGGGGCGCAAGGTGCTGCTGGATGCGCCGATGCTGGACGCCATGGGGCGCGAGCTGGCGGCGATCCATCTCGGCACCGGAAATGCCGCCAAGGCGATCCGCGCCGACTTGGCGAAGCGGCCTGCCGGATGGCTGCACGATGCGGCGATGCGGGCGGCGCAGGCGGTGACGGAGGACCACCACCTCTTCGCCGCGAGGGTGCGCAGCGGTGGCGTCTGAACACAGCCGGCCGCCGGTTGGGGGCGGCGCGACGATGCGCTAGACCTGGGAAGCCGACCACAGGAGGCCATCCATGGACCAGCATTCGCCGCAGACCGACACCACCACCGACCCGCGCCTCGACCGGCTGGCCGAGATCGCCGTGCAGGTCGGGCTCGGCGGGCTCTACCCGGGGCAGGAACTGGTGATGACCGCCTCGATCGAGGCGCTGCCGCTGGTCCGGCGCATCACCGAGCAGGCCTACAAGGCCGGCGCCTCGCTGGTGACGACGCTGTTCTCCGATGACCAGTCGGCGCTGGCGCGCTACCGCCTGGCGGATGAGGCCAGCTTCGACGTGGCGCCGCGCTGGCTCTTCGAGGGCATGGCCGAGGCCTTCCGTGGCGGCGCGGCGCGGCTCGCGGTGGTGGGGGAGGACCCGAACCTGCTCGCCGGGCAGGACCCGGAGAAGATCGCCCGCGCCAACCGCGCCCGCTCGGCGGCCTATCGCCCGGCGCTGGAGCTGATCACCGCCTCGGCCATCAACTGGACGCTGGTGCCCTTCGCCTCGGCCGCCTGGGCGCGCGCTGTCTTCCCGGAACTGCCGGAGGAGGCGGCCGTGGCGAAGCTGTGGGAGGCGCTCTATGCCAGCACGCGCGTCGATCAGCCGGACCCGAAGGCTGCCTGGGCCGCGCACAACGCCGCGCTGATGGAGCGGCGCAAGATGCTGACCGAGCGGCGCTTCCGCGCGCTGCGCTTCCAGGGGCCGGGCACCGACCTGACGGTAGGGCTGGCCGACAATCATACCTGGATGGGCGGCAGCTCGAAGGCGCGCAACGGCATCACCGGCAACCCGAACATCCCGACCGAGGAGGTCTTCACCACGCCGCACGCGGCGATGACCGAGGGCACGGTGGCCGCCACCAAGCCGCTGGCGCATGGGGGCACGCTGATCCGCGACATCCGCGTGCGCTTCGCCGAGGGGAAGATCGTCGAGGCGCATGCCAGCACGGGGGAAGAGGTGCTGCAGAAGCTGATCTCGACCGACGAAGGCGCGCGGCGGCTGGGCGAGGTGGCGCTGGTGCCGCATTCCTCGCCGATCTCGCAGAGCGGGCTGCTGTTCTTCAACACGCTGTTCGACGAGAACGCGGCTAGCCATATCGCGCTGGGCCAGGCCTACAAGAAGTGCTTCGTGGATGCGGAAAGCATGACCGATGCGCAGTTCGCCGAGCGCGGCGGCAATTCCAGCCTGATCCATGTGGACTGGATGATCGGCTCGTCCGAGGTGGACCTGGACGGCATTGGCTTCGACGGCAGCGCGACGCCGCTGATGCGCAAGGGCGAGTGGGTCTGAGGCGAGGGACCGGGCGGGGCCGTACTGCGCGCGGCCGCAATGGCCACGGAGGGCGCCCAACGGGACGCCCGAGGACCGACAGAGACTGAAGGGGGGTCGGGGGAAGCTGTGCTTCCCCCGGAAGGTTCCGCCTATGGCACCGTGGCGGGCGTTACCGCAACGAAGCAGGCGATGATCTCCTGCGGGCTGTCGAAGATCAGGGCGGGGTGGGTGCCGGCCAGCGCCGCGCGGGTGGCGTAGCCCCAGGCAACGGCGCCGAAATCCATCCCCACCGCGCGGGCGGCCTCGGCGTCGCGCTGCTCGTCGCCAATATAGATGGCCTCGCGGGCGGGGATGCCGCTGCGCCGCAGGACGGCCCGCAGCTTGCGGGGCTTGCCGAAGAGCGAGGCGCTGGCGTCGTAGCAGCCGACCAGCCCGGCCAGGCGCGGGCCGAGGGTGGCGCGGATCGAGGCTTCCGAGTCGGAGCTGACGATGGCCAGCCGGACCCCGGCGCCGGACAGCCTGTCGAGCAGTTCCGGCACTTCGGGAAAGAGGGGCAGGCGGCCTGCCACGGCCTGCTTCTCCCGCCGCAGGTGGCGGATGATCCAGGGCAGCTTCCAGCCGGGCACTTCCAGGCGGCGCATGATCTCGCGCGCGCCGAGGCTGCGCAGCGCCTCGCCCTCGGCGGCGCCGACGACGCGGAAGCCGAAGCGGCGCGCCGCGTCATTCAGCGCCACCTGGAACCAGGGAAAGCTGTCGGCCAGCGTGCCGTCGAAGTCGAAGATCACCAGCCGGTAGCGCATGGGGGGCGCCGGCTCAGCCGCCGACCTGCGCGATCCAGTCGGCCAGGTTGTAGGTGTTGGAGACGCGGGCGATGCGGCCGTCCCGCACCTCGAAGAAGGCGCCGGCGGGCAGGATATAAGTCTGGCCCCGGGCCTCGGGCAGGCCCTCGTCGGTGGAGAGATAGATGCCATGCACGGTGAACTCCGCCGCGGCGCGGCGGCCGGAGGGCTCGGTCAGCACCACGATGTCGCGCAGCTCCTCGCGGTAATGCGCGTTCATCCGGGCCATGAAGGCGCGAAAGGCGGGGATGCCGGTCTCGCGCGCGCCCTGGTTGATGTCATGGGCCACATCTTCCGTCAGCAGGGCGAGCATGGCCTCCACGTCGCCAGCGTTGAACGCGTCGTAATAGGAGCGGATCAGCGTCTCCGTGGCGGCCATGGGCGGTGTGCCTTTCCTTGCCGGGGTGTGGGGCGGGTCTTATGGTGCGGCGCCCAACAGGGCCGCAAGCCCGAGACATGATGACCGGAACGCCGCAGATGAACGCCCCTTCCTCTGGCAAACCCCTCAGCTTCCAGGACATCATCCTGACTCTGCACAGGTTCTGGGCGGCGCAGGGCTGCGTGATCCTGCAGCCCTATGACATGGAGATGGGCGCCGGCACCTTCCATCCGGCGACCACGCTGCGCGCGCTTGGCCCGCAGCCCTGGCGGGCGGCCTATGTGCAGCCCTCCCGCCGGCCCTCGGACGGGCGCTACGGCGAGAACCCGAACCGGCTGCAGCATTATTACCAGTATCAGGTGATCCTGAAGCCCAGCCCGGCCGATCCGCAGGCCCTGCTGATCGAGAGCTACCGGGCGCTCGGCATCGACCCGACGCTGCATGACATCCGCTTCGTCGAGGATGACTGGGAGAGCCCGACCATCGGCGCCTGGGGGCTCGGCTGGGAGGTCTGGTGCGACGGGATGGAGGTGACGCAGTTCACCTACTTCCAGCAGGTCGGCGGCATTCCGGTGGAGAAGCCCAGTTCCGAGCTGACCTATGGGCTGGAGCGGCTGGCCATGTACATCCAGGGGGTCGAGAACGTCTATGACCTCGACTTCAACGGCCAGGGCGTCCGCTATGGCGACGTGTTCCTCCGGGCCGAGAAGGAGTACAGCGCCTTCAACTTTGAGCACGCGGACACCGCCCTGCTGTTTCAGCACTTCAAGGACGCCGAGGCGGAATGCGCCTCGCTGGTGGACAAGGCGCTGGCCCTGCCGGCCTATGACCAGTGCATCAAGGCCAGCCATGCCTTCAACCTGCTGGATGCCCGGGGTGCCATCAGCGTGACCGAGCGTGCCGCCTATATCGGCCGCGTCCGCACCCTGGCGAAGCGTTGCTGCGAAGCCTGGCTGGCGGGCCTCTGACGGCCAACCCGCACCCGCCCCGACCACCGCGCCCGATGCGCCGCCCCGGCCCCTTCTCCCGCAAGGCCCCGTGATGCCCGAACTCCTGCTCGAACTCTTCTCCGAGGAAATCCCCGCCCGCATGCAGGCGCGCGCGGCCGAGGACCTGGCGCGGCTGATGGGCGAGGCGCTGAAGGGCGCTGGCCTGCCCACCGAGGAGCTGCGCACGCTCTACGGCCCGCGCCGGCTGGCGCTGGTGGCCGAGCTGCCCGCCGGCACCGCGGCGGTGGAGGAGGAGCGGCGCGGCCCGCGGGCGGATGCGACCGGCCCGGCGCTGGAGGGCTTCCTGCGCGCCACCGGCCTGACGCGCGGGCAGCTGGAGGAGCGCGACACCGGAAAGGGTGTCTATCTCTATGCGGTCATCCGCCGGCCGGGGCGGCGGACGCCGGAGGTGCTGGCCGAGATCATCCCCGGCCTGCTGCGTCGCTTCCCCTGGCCGAAGTCGATGCGCTGGGGCGGTACCAGCAGCCTCACCTGGGTGCGGCCGCTGAAGCGCATCCTCTGCCTCTTCGACGGGGAGGTGGTATCCTTCGGCCTGGCGCAAGGCGAGGATGACGGCCATGCGCTGGTGGCCGGCGACCTGACCGAGGGCCACCGCATCCTGGCGCCCGGCGCCTTCGCGGTGAGAAATTTCTCCGACTATGCGACGCAACTCGCCGCCCGGAAGGTCATTATCGACCCCGTTGAGCGCACCAAGCTCGTGCGTGACGGTATCGCGGCGATGGCCGCGGCGGAGGGGATCGAGGTGGTGCCGGACGAGGGCCTCGTGGCCGAGGTGGCGGGGCTGGTGGAATGGCCGGTGCCGCTGCTGGGCCGCATCGACGACAGCTTCATGGACCTGCCGCCTGAGCTGATGCGCACCACCATGCGGGTGAACCAGCGCTACTTCGCGCTGCGCCGCCCGGATGGCGCGGCGGCGCCCTATTTCGCGCTGGTCTCCAACATCGCCCCGCGCGACGGCGGCAAGGCGGTGGCGGCCGGCAACGAGCGGGTGCTGCGCGCCCGCCTTTCCGATGCCCGCTTCTTCTGGGATCTCGACCGCAAGCAACGGCTGGAGGATTTCCTGCCGAAGCTGGAAGGCGTGGTCTTCCACGCGAAGCTCGGCACCCAGGGGCAGCGCGTCTCGCGGCTGGAGCGCCTGACCGCCTGGCTGGCGCCGAAGCTCGGCGCCGAGCCGGCCCTGGCCGCCCGCGCCGCGCGCCTGGCCAAGGCCGACCTGGCCAGCGGGCTGGTTGGCGAGTTCCCGGAACTGCAGGGCATCATCGGCCGCTATTACGCGCTGAAGGATGGCGAGGACCCGCGCGTGGCCGAGGCCATCGCCGCGCATTACCGCCCGCTCGGCCCGGGCGACTCGGTGCCCAGCGAGCCGATCGCCATGGCCGTGGCGCTGACCGACAAGCTGGACCAGCTGGTCGGCTTCTTCGCGGTGGATGAGCGGCCGACCGGCTCGGGCGACCCCTATGCGCTGCGCCGCGCGGCGCTCGGCATCATCCGCATCCTGCGCGAGAACGGGTTGCGGCTGGGGCTGCTGGATGTGCTGGCGGAAGCCTTCTTCGGCTATCCGCAGGCGCTCGGCACCACCGCCCAGCCGGAATTCGGCATGGCGGTGGCGCAGGAGAAGATGAAGGCTGGCTTCGAGCCGCCCGCGGGCTCCGACCACCCGCCGGTGGTCGCCGCCTTCGCCGCCGGGCTGCTCGACTTCCTGGCCGAGCGGCTGCGCGTGCAGCTGCGCGCCGAAGGCGAGCGGCATGACGTGCTGGCCGCGACGCTGGGGGCCGGCGGCGAGGACGATCTCGTCCGCCTGCTGGCCCGTGCCGCCGCGCTGCGCGCCTTCCTGGAAGGGGAGGACGGCGCCAACCTGCTGACCGCCTATCGTCGCGCCGCCAATATCCTGCGCATCGAGGACCGGAAGGACGGGCCGCACCGCGCGGAGACCGATGCCGACCTGTTCGTCGCGGAGGAGGAGAGGGCGCTCTCCGCCGCGCTGAACGCGACGCTGCCGCGGGCGCTGGCGGCGCTGCGGGCGGAGGAGGACACGGCGGCGATGTCGGCGCTGGCGGATTTGCGTGCGCCGGTGGATGCGTTCTTCGATAAGGTCGTGGTCAACGACGCGGATCCGCGGCTGCGGCGCAACCGCCTCGGCCTGCTGGCGCGCCTGCGGGCCGCCATCGACCAGGTGGCCGATTTCTCAAAGATCGAAGGCTGAAGGGGACCCGGGATGCAGAAGTGGGTGTATGGCTTCGGCGCCGGCCGCAATGACGGCAAGGCCGAAATGCGCAACCTGCTGGGTGGCAAGGGTGCCAACCTGGCCGAGATGGCCTCGATCGGGCTGCCCGTCCCGCCGGGTTTCACCATCACCACCGAGGTCTGCACCTACTACTACCAGCACGACAAGCAGTACCCAGCCGAGCTGAAGGCCCAGGTGGCCGAGGCGCTCGCCCGGATCGAGGAGGCGGTCGGGCTGAAGTTCGGCGACGAGAGCAAGCCGCTGCTCGTCTCCGTCCGCTCCGGTGCCCGTGTCTCCATGCCCGGCATGATGGACACGGTGCTGAACCTGGGCCTGAACGATCGCACGGTGGAAGGGCTGGCCGCCGCCTCCGGCGACCCGCGCTTCGCCTGGGACAGCTATCGCCGCTTCATCCAGATGTACGGCTCGGTGGTGCTCGGCGTCGATCACCACCGCTTCGAGGAAATCATCGAGGACGCCAAGCTGGACAAGGGCGTCTCCGAGGACACGCAGCTCACCGCCGGGGACTGGACGCAGGTCGTCGGCGCGTACAAGCGCATGGTGGAGGAGGTGCTGGGCACCCCCTTCCCGCAGGAGCCCGAGGCGCAGCTCTGGGGCGCTATCGGCGCGGTCTTCGGCTCCTGGATGAACCAGCGCGCCATCACCTATCGCCGCCTGCACGACATCCCGGCCGAATGGGGCACGGCAGTGAACGTGCAGGCCATGGTCTTCGGCAATATGGGGGATGACTGCGCCACCGGTGTCTGCTTCACCCGCGACCCCTCCACCGGCGAGAACGTCTTCTACGGCGAATACCTGATCAACGCCCAGGGCGAGGACGTGGTGGCCGGCATCCGCACGCCGCAGCCGATCCGCAAGGACCGCGCCAAGCCCGGCGAGCGCAGCATGGAGGAGGCGATGCCCGGCGCCTTCGCCGAGCTGATGCAGGTCCGTGAGACGCTCGAGAAGCACTACACGGACATGCAGGACATCGAGTTCACCGTGCAGCAGAACAAGCTGTACATGCTGCAGACGCGCAACGGGAAGCGCACCGCCGCCGCCAGCCTCAAGATCGCCGTGGACATGGCGCGCGAGGGGCTGATCGACGAGGCCGAGGCGGTGAAGCGCGTTGCGCCCTCCTCGCTCGACCAGCTGCTGCACCCGACGCTCGACCCGAAGGGTGCGCGCACCCTGCTCTCCAAGGGCCTGCCGGCCTCGCCGGGCGCCGCCTGCGGCGTGGTGGTCTTCTCCGCCGACGAGGCGGAGGCGCGCGCCGCCAAGGGCGAGAGCGTCATCCTGGTGCGCGTCGAGACCTCGCCCGAGGACATCCACGGCATGCATGCCGCCAAGGGCATCCTGACCACGCGCGGCGGCATGACCAGCCACGCGGCGGTGGTGGCGCGCGGCATGGGCCGGCCTTGCGTGGCGGGCGCCGGCGGCGTGGTGGTGGACTATCACAGCCAGCAGCTCTCGGCCGGCGGTAAGGTCGTGCAGGCGGGCGAGACCATCACCCTGGACGGCGCCACGGGCGAGATCTTCCTCGGTACCGTGCCGATGGTGGAGCCGCAGCTCTCCGGCGACTTCGCGACGCTGATGGGCTGGGCCGACAAGGTGCGCCGCCTGAAGGTGCGCGCCAATGCCGAGACCCCGCTCGACGCTGACACGGCGAAGAAGTTCGGAGCCGAGGGCATCGGCCTCTGCCGCACCGAGCACATGTTCTTCGATCCCGAGCGCATCGGCGCGGTGCGGCAGATGATCATGTCCGAGAGCGAGGGCGCGCGGCGCGAGGCGCTGGCCAAGCTGCTGCCCTTCCAGCGCAAGGACTTCATCGAGCTGTTCCGCATCATGGCCGGGCTGCCGGTGACGATCCGTCTGCTCGATCCGCCGCTGCACGAGTTCCTCCCCCACAAGGATGAGGATCTCGCCGAGGTGGCTGAGGGGCTGGGCGCCGATGTCGCGGCCATGAAGCGCCGGGCGCTCGATCTTTCCGAGGCGAATCCGATGCTCGGCCATCGCGGCTGCCGCCTCGGCGTGACCTATCCCGAGATCTACGAGATGCAGGCCCGCGCCATCTTCGAGGCCGCCATCGCGGTGGCCAAGGAGACCGGCAAGGCGCCGGTGCCGGAGATCATGATCCCGCTCATCGCCACGAAGCGCGAGCTGGAGATCACCCGCGCCCAGGTGGACAAGATGGCAAAGGAGGTCTTCGCCGAAGCCGGCCAGACCTTGGAGTACTTCGTCGGCACCATGATCGAGCTGCCGCGCGCGGCGCTCACCGCCGATGCCATCGCAGGCGTGGCCGATTTCTTCTCCTTCGGCACCAACGACCTGACGCAGACCACTTTCGGCCTCTCGCGCGACGATGCCGGCAAGTTCCTGCCCTACTACGTCGAAAAGGGCATCCTGCCGAAGGATCCCTTCGTCTCGATCGACCCGGAGGGTGTCGGCGCGCTGGTGCAGATCGCCACCGAGAAAGGGCGCGGGGTGAAGGGAGACCTCAAGCTCGGCATCTGCGGCGAGCATGGCGGAGACCCGGCCTCGATCCAGTTCTGCGAGAGCGTCGGGTTGGATTACGTCTCCTGCTCGCCCTACCGCGTGCCGGTGGCGCGCCTCGCGGCGGCCCAGGCGGCGCTGGCGGGCGGCGGCACGGACCGCACGGCCTGATCAGGCTCAGGCCAGGGGGCGCTGCCCCCTGGTCCCCCGCTGGGGGGACGGTGTCCCTCCAGACCCCACCAATCCACGGCCCTTCTACCGGTGGCGCGCCGGAGGGCTATGCCCTCCGGCGACTGCGAGCGCAGCACGTGCTGCCTTTTGGGCTTCGAGAACGGTTCCACGGCCCCGCCCTGTGGCCTCAGGCGCCGGCAAACGAGTGGCGGGGTTCGGGGGGACACGGTCACCCCGGCGGGAGGGGTCTGGGGAGGGCGGCGCCCTCCCCGGCTTCGGTCTCAGTTCGCCTTCTCGGGCAGCCGCATCCAGTCCGGCACCTTCGGGATCAGCGTCGCATCGCCACAGGCCAGGCGCTCGCCCTCGTTCACCGGCAGGCGGAGCAGGGCGAGGCCGAGCCCCTCCGGGTGTCCGGAGCGCATCTCGCCGACCACGGCCTCGCCGCGCAGCACCGGGGTTCCGGGGGCGGGCAGGGGGCCTTCGACCGCCACGGGCACGAGGCGGCGCTTCAGCAGCCCGCGATACCTGGTGCGCGCCGTCAGTTCCTGGCCCATGTAGCAGCCCTTGGTCCAGGAGATGCCGGCCAACTCGTCGAAGCCGGCCTCCAGCAGCACGGACTTCTCCGCTTCCAGATCGGGCGCTCCGTTCGGCAGGCCGAGGGCGAGGCGATGCCGCTCGTAGTCTCCCGCCTTGTTGTCTCCCGCTGGGCCGGGCAGGGACTGGCCGGCGGGGAGGATGGCGCGCCAGCCGGCCTCGGGCAGCCGCGGGTCGGGAGCGGTGATGGCGTCCGGCGGGGGCGCGGCCTCGCCCCAGCCGGCCCAGACGGTGAGGTCCGGGCGTTCGGCGAGGGCGACGCGGGAGCGCAGGCGGAAGCGCCCGAGGCGCTGCACCAGCATGGGGGCCTGGGCCGCCGCCACATCCAGCAGCAGGCGCTCGCCTTCCGCCAGGATGAAGAAGTCGGCAAGCCACTTGCCCTGCGGGGTCAGCAGCGCGGCCCAGACGGCGCGGCCGGGCGCCGCCTGCGTGACGTCGTTGGAGACAAGGCCCTGCAGGAAGCCGAGGCGGTCCTCGCCGCTCAGCTCCACCACAGCACGATCGGAAAGGGAGGCTATGGGCATGCAGGAGAGTTTGGCGTGCGATGCGCCGCCGACAAGTCGCTGCCCCTCGCGCCGCAACCATGCTATGCGCGCCCGCAACCATGCGCATCCTGTTCGTCACCGCCACCCGCATCGGCGATGCGGTGCTTTCCACCGGCCTGCTGGACCATCTGCTGCGAACCTATCCGCAGGCCCGGATCACGGTGGCCTGTGGGCCGGCGGCGGAGGGCGTCTTCGCGCGGATGCCGCACCGCGCCGCGACCATCGTGCTGGAAAAGCGCAGGTTCTCGCTGCACTGGCTCTCCCTCTGGGGGCAGGTGGCGCGGCAGCGCTGGGATCTGGTGGTGGATCTGCGCGGCTCGGCCCTCGCCTGGCTGGTGCCGGCGAGGGCGCGGGCGGTGATGCGTGGCGGCCGGCGCCCCGGGCACCGGCTACTGCATCTGGCACAGGTGCTGAAGCTGGCGCCGGCGCCGCGCCCGGTGGTCTGGTTCGATGAGGCCGATCGCGCGCGGGCCGAGGCGGTCCTGCCCGGGGAGGGGCCTTTCGTTGCCCTGGGGCCGAGCGCCAATTGGCCTGGCAAGGTCTGGCCGCCGGAGCGCTTCGTGGCGCTGTTCCAGGCACTGACGGCGCCCGAGGGGCCGCTGCCGGGGGCGCGGCCGGTGGTGCTGGCCGGCCCGGGTGGCACGGAGGCGGGTATGGCGGCGCCCGTGCTGCGGGCACTGCCAGGGGCGGTCGATCTGGTCGGCCGGTTGGCGCTGCCCGAGGCGGCGGCGGTGCTGGCCCGTTGCGCGCTGTTTGTCGGCAATGACTCCGGGCTGATGCATCTTTCCGCTGCCGCGGGGGCGCCGACGCTCGGCCTCTTCGGGCCGACCCAGGCCAGCGAGTATGCGCCGGTCGGCCCGCGCGCCCAGGCAGTGGTGGCGCCCGGCCCACCCGGCGCGGCGCCGATGACGGCCCTGCCCGTCGGCGCGGCGCTGGAGGCGGCCATCGCCCTGCTGCGGCGGCCGGAAGTGGCGGCGGCATGAGGCCGGGAGTGTTCCACACCCGGAGGCGCAGCATATGAAGGTGGCCCAGGTGATGGCCGGTGGCCGGGTGGGTGGCGCCGAAGCCTTCTATGAGCGTCTCACCGTGGCGCTGCACGCGGCGGGCGAGGATGTTCTGCCGGTGATCCGCAGCGACCCCGCCCGCGCCGCCCGGCTGGCGGTGCATGGGGTGACGCCGGTGCAACTCGGCTTCGGCACCTGGCTCGACCTTGCGACCCGGCTGCGGCTGCGTGCGCGGCTACACGCCTTCCGGCCGGCCGTGGTGGTGGCCTGGATGAACCGCGCTGCCAGCTTCACGCCACGTGGCCCCTGGACCCTGGTGGGCCGGCTGGGCGGCTACTACGACCTGAAATACTACCGGCACTGCGACCATCTGGTTGGCAACACGCGGGACTTGGTGGCGTGGATCGTGCGGCAGGGCTGGCCGCGCGAGCGGGCGCATTATTTGCCGAACTTCGTGACCGATATGGACGAAGTGCTGCCCGCCGACCTGGATCTGCCGCCCGGCGCCCTTCCCGGTGCGCCGCGCCTGCTGGGCCTCGGCCGGCTACACCGTAACAAAGGTTTCGACACGCTGCTGCGCGCCCTGCCGCACCTGCCCGGCGCGGTGCTGACGCTGGCCGGGGAGGGGCCGGAGCACGAGGCGCTGGTGCGGCTGGCGGGCGAGCTGGGGGTTGCCGACCGGGTGCAGTTCCTCGGCTGGCGGCAGGATTCCGGCGCGCTGCTGGCGGCCTGTGACATCTTCGTCTGCTCTTCCCGCCATGAGCCGCTGGGCAATGTGGTGCTGGAGGCCTGGAGCGCCGGCAAGCCGGTGGTGGCGGTGGCGGCGCAGGGGCCTTCCGAGCTGATCCGCGATGGCGAGACGGGCGTTCTGGTGCCGCCGGAGTCGCCCGAGGCGCTGGCGGTGGCGATCGGCGCCCTGCTGGCGGACCCGGCACGGCGCGCCGCCCTGGGCGAGGCCGGTCGTGCCGCCTATGCCGCCGGCTTCGCGGAAGGGCCGGTGCTTGCGCGCTGGCACGGCTTTCTGCGACAGGTGGCCCCACCTGCCGCTGCCGCCCCGGCGAGGTCCCTTTCTGCCGAACTGCCGGGCGGGCGGAGTTGAATCGCGCATGTGCGGCATTGCCGGCCTCATCCTGAAGCAGGGACTTGTCCCCGACGCGGCGCTCTTGCAGCGGATGACGGCGGCGCTCGCGCATCGGGGGCCTGACGGCGCCGGGCACCATGTCGCCGCCAATGTGGCACTGGCCCATACACGACTCGCCATCATCGACCTTGTCACCGGAGACCAGCCGATCTTCGCCGGGCCGGCCGCGCTGGTCGGCAATGGCGAGGTGTACAATTACCGGGAGCTGCGGGCGGAGAACGTGCTCTCCTGCTCGACGGCCAGCGACTGCGAGCCGCCGCTGCATCTGTTCCGCCGCGACGGGCTGGCCTTCGCCGACACGCTGCGCGGCATGTACGCGCTTGCCATCCACGACCGGGTGGAGCGCGAGGTGGTGCTGGCGCGCGACCCCTTCGGCATCAAACCGCTCTACACCGCCGAGGTAGCGGGGGGCATTGCCTTCGCCTCGGAGCCGCAGGCGCTGGTCGCCGCCGGGCTGGTGGCGCCGCGGGTGCGCGCCGAGGCGCGGTCCGAACTGCTGCAGATGCAGTTCACCACCGGCGCGGAGACGATCTTCGAGGGCATCCGCCGCGTGCTGCCGGGCGAGAGCATCGCCATCGCCGAGGGGCGGGTGCTGGAGCGCCACCACCGCGCCGCCCTGCCGGAGGGCGGGCCGGTTCCCGTCTCGGAGGAAGAGGCCCTAGCCCGCTTCGAGGCCGCCTTCCGCGACAGCGTGGACCTGCATCAGCGCAGCGACGTGCCCTATGGCATGTTCCTCTCCGGCGGCACCGACAGTGCGGCGGTGCTGGCGATGATGGCGCGGCTGAACGACAGTCCGGTGCGCGCCTTTACCGCCGGCTTCGACCTGCCGGGCGCGGCGGACGAGCGCGAGCGCGCCGCCACCCTGGCCCGCGCCGCCGGCGCCAAGCACCACACCGTCATGGTCGGTGAGGCGGAGGTCTGGCGGCACCTGCCCGAGATCGTCGCCGCCATGGACGACCCGGCGGCGGACTATGCCATCATTCCCACCTGGTTCCTGGCCCGCCGCGCCCGGGAGGAGGTGAAGGTGGTGCTCTCCGGCGAGGGCGGCGACGAGGTGCTGGGCGGCTATGGCCGCTACCGCGCTGCCATGCGGCCCTGGTGGCTGGGCGGCAAGGCACCGCGCACCCGGGGCGCCTTCGACCGGCTGGACGTGTTGCGCGCACCGCCCACCGGCTGGCGCGACGGCATCGCCGCTTCCGAAGCGGCCGCCGCGCTGAGCGGGCGCACCCGTCTGATGGCGGCGCAGGCGCTGGACATGGCGGACTGGCTGCCCAACGATCTGCTGCTGAAGCTCGACCGCTGCCTGATGGCGCATGGCGTGGAAGGACGCACGCCCTTCCTCGACACCGCCGTGGCCGAGGCGGTGTTCCGACTGCCGGACGGGCTGAAGGTGCGCAAGGGCATGGGCAAGTGGCTGCTGCGCGAGTGGCTGGCGCGGAACTTCCCTGCCGCCGAGCCGCACCGGCCGAAGCAGGGCTTCACCGTGCCGATCGGCGCCTGGATCGGGCATGCGGCGGAGAGGCTGGGGCCGCTGGTGGCGGCGCAACCGGGGGTGATGGAAATCGCCCGGCCGGAGAAGGTCATCGCCCTATTCAAGGCCGCCGGCGGCAAGCGCGAGGGCTTCGCAGCCTGGCACCTGCTGTTCTATGCGCTGTGGCACCGCCGGCATGTCGAGGGCGTCGTCCCGCGCGGCGAGGGGACCTTCGAGTATCTCGCGGCGCGCTGACCAGCGTGGGGCATCCGGGGGCGGCCGCCCTGCCGACATTGTGCTTAGCGAAGCCGGCGGGAATGTGGGAAGCTGCCTGATGAAAGAAATAATCAGCACCCTGCCCTGTCTGCTCACGGCATCCAGGATGCGCCTGGCAGAGCAGCTATTGCTGACGACGACCGTCTTCTGTGGCCTCTTCGCGGTGCTGCATCTTCTCGGGTTGTCCTAGTCTTCTTCAGCGTTCCTTTCCGGAGGGGGCGCCCCGTTCCTTTTTCCTCGGGAGCGCTGCCCGAACCACCCGCCACCGCCCCGCCTGTTCCGGAAGATCGAGGCGGCCATTCTGTACAGTGCGGCCGTGCCCCGGGCCTCCGGGCCCGGCTGCGGAGCGAGGTTCCCGTGATCCCCAGCAAGTTCAGCGTCGGACAGCTCGTCCAGTTCATTCCCCATCTGGGCGACGCCCACATTCCGCCGGGAACCTATACCATCACCCGTGTCATGCCGCGCGATAGCCAGGACCGCACCTACCGGGTACGGAGCTCACGCGATGGCCAGGAACGCGTGTTGCCGGAACAGCAATTGCGGGACGCTTCGGGGAAGCCTTCCAAGTAATCATCGCCCCTGAACGGGGCGTTCCGCCCCACAGCGCCGCCTCGCTTCAGCGCCTCCGGCAGGCCGGCCCCGATGAGGCGGCCCCCGGTGGGACGATTACTCCTCCACGAAGGGGTTCTTGCCACCGCGCCCGTGCAGGCGGATCGGCACGCCCGGCATGTCGAAAGCCTCGCGGAAGCTGTTCACGAGGTAGCGGCGGTAATCCTCCGGCAGATCCTCGGCGCGCGGGCCGAAGACGGCGAGGGTCGGCGGCCGGGCCTTGGGCATGGTGGCGTAGCGCAGCTTGATGCGGCGGCCCTCGACCAGCGGCGGCGCGTGGCGGGCGACGGCGGCCTCGAACCAGCGGTTCAGCTCGCCGGTGGGGATGCGGCGGTTCCAGCGCTCGACGGTCTGCCGCACGGCGGGCATCAGCCGCTCCACGCCCTTGCCGGTCATGGCCGAGAGCGCGACGACGGTAATGCCCTTGAGCTGGGCGAGGGAGGCGGTCAGCACATCCTCCAGCGCCTTGCGGGCCACCGCGCGATCCTCCACCGCGTCCCATTTGTTGTAGGCGATGACCACGGCGCGGCCCTCGCGCTCGGCGAGACGGGCGATGCGCAGGTCCTGCTCGTCCATGCCGAGGGTGGCGTCGAGCACCAGCACGGCCACCTCCGCCTCCTTCAGCGCGGCGATGGTGGCGCCCACCGACATCTGCTCCAGATGCTCGCTGATGCGGGCCTTCTTGCGCATGCCGGCGGTATCGACCAGCCGCACCTTACCGCCGGTCTCGTCGGTCCACTCCACCGCGACGGCGTCGCGGGTCAGGCCGGGCTCGGGGCCGGTGATCATCCGCTCCTCACCGAGCAGGGCGTTGAGCAGGGTGGACTTGCCGGCATTCGGGCGGCCGACGATGGCCAGCCGCAGCGGCCGGTCGCGCTCGCGCGCCTCGGGGTCCTCCTCGGCCGGCAGCATCTCCAGGGCTGTGCTGTATAGGTCGCCCATGCCCTCGCCATGTTCGGCAGAGATGGCGACCGGATCGCCAAGGCCCAGTTCGTAGGCCTCCATGGCCGCCATGCCGCCGGCGCGGCCCTCGGTCTTGTTGGCGACCAGCAGCACAGGCACGGCCTGGCGGCGCAGCCAGGCGGCGAAGGCGCGGTCGGACGGGGTGAGGCCGGCACGCGCGTCGATCACGAAGAGCACCAGATCGGCCTGCCGGATGGCGGCTTCGGAGCTGGCACGCATGCGGCCGGCGACGGTGTCGGGCGGCGCCTCCTCCAGCCCCGCCGTGTCGAGCAGCAGCACGGCGCGATGGCCGAGGCGGGCCTCGACCTCCTTGCGGTCGCGCGTGACGCCGGGGGTGTCGTCCACGATGGCGAGCTTGCGCCCGGCCAGGCGGTTGAACAGCGTGGACTTGCCGACGTTGGGCCGGCCGACAATGGCAATACGGGGGAGCATGATGCCGATGGCTTTACAGCGGAACCGGCTCGGGTGGAACAGAAACGGACGTGAAAGGCTGGGGGAATGAATTCCCCCAGGCCCCCTTCTTTTTTCTTCGAGTTTCCCGCGCGGGCGGAAAGCGCACCCCCAGACTGACAAAAAGAAGATGGGGGTTCGGGGGAATTCTTTCCCCCGATCTTCTTAGGCCGCCAGGGCCTGCCGCACCCGCCCGCCCGGGCAGCCGCCGGGCAGGGCCGCGGCGCGCCGGGCCACCGGCAGGAGGGCTTCGAGGTTCACCCCGGTCGAGATCCCCATGCGGGCGAACATCCAGGCCACGTCCTCGGTCGCGACGTTGCCGGTGGCGCCGGGAGCGAAGGGGCAGCCGCCCAGGCCGGCGATGGCCGCGTCGAAGACCCGCACGCCTGCGCTATGCGCTGCCATGATGTTGGCGAGGCCCAGCCCATAGGTGTCATGGCCATGGAAGGCCCAGCCGGCCACCTGCGGGAAGGCGCGGGCGCAGGCGGCGTGCAGTTCGGCGACATGGGCGGGGTCGGCGCGGCCGGTGGTGTCGCAGAGGGCGAATTCGGCATCGGGGCGCAGCGCCGCGAGGCGGCCGACGAGGTCCAGCGTGGTCTCCGGGGCGACGCGGCCGGTGAAGGGGCAGTCGAAAGCGGTGGCGATGTTCATGCGCAGCCGCACGCCCTCCAGTTCCGGCACCAGGGCGGTGAATTCGGCGACGGATTCCGCCGGGCTCATGCGGATGTTGCTGCGGTTGTGCGCCTCGGAGACGGAAACGACCCAGACAAGATGGCGCGCGCCGACGGCCAGGGCGCGGCGGGCATGGCGGGAATTCGGCACCAGCATCTGCGGGTCGGCGCCGGGGAGGGCCCAGGTGCCGGCCAGGATCGCCTCGGCATCGGCCATCTGCGGCACGGCGGCGCTGCCCACGAAGGCGCCGGCCTCGATGCGCGTCAGGCCGGCGGCGGCGCAGCCCGCGATGATGGCGAGCTTCTCGTCGGTGGGGATGAAGGGGTCGATCGGCTGGAAGCCGTCGCGCGGTCCGACCTCGACGATGGTGACGTCCGGCATGGTGCTGGTTCCTCCCGGACGGAAGGTGGCGCGACGCCTGCGTGCCGACCAGTGCCGGTTGCAGAGCCTTGGCATCGCGCCGCGCGATCACTCGGGGGGGCGAGGGATCGGAGAGAGGAGGGAGGGTGGTCGGGTGGCGCGCCCTCAGCGGCCCTGGCTGATGAGCGCGAAGCTGGCGCCCTGCGGATCGCGCGCCTGGAGGATCCAGTTGCCGCCCGGCACCTCGTGCGGGCCGTTCAGCACGGTACCGCCGCGCGCCTGCAGGCGCTCCGCCGCGGCGGTGACGCTATCGACGCGGAAATAGAAGGTCCAGGGGAAGGCCGGCATGCCGGGTGGGCGGGTCATCATGCCGCCGATGGTCACGCCGTGGGCGGCGAAGAGCTGATAGACCCCCATGGGGCCCATGTCGTGCGCCTCGGCCTTGGTCCAGCCGAAGAGGCGGGAATAGAAGGCGAAGCAGGCCTCGGCGTCGGCGGCCACCAATTCGTGCCAGGCGGGATGGCCGGGCTTGTCCATGGCGAAGGGGGGCGGCGGCATCGCGTCGGTCCCGCGGAACAGGACGAAGACCGTGCCCTCCGGGTCCGCGGCCACGGCGAAGCGGCCGATGCCGGGGATTTCGGCGGGCTGCCGGAGGATGGTGCCGCCGGCCTCCATCACCCGCGCCGCCATGGCATCGACGTCCTCCACGGCGATGTCGCCGATCCAGGTCGGGCGGCGCTCGCCGGGGCAGCTCGCATCCTCCGGCATCGTCATGGCGCCGGCGACTGGCATCTCGCCCGCGAGGAGCAGCGTATAGGCCATGCCGGGCTGCCCAGCATCGCGGGCGCCCCAGCCCACCACCTCGCGGTAGAAGCCGACGGCGGCTTCGGCGTCGGTGGTCATCAACTCGTACCAGACGAAAACTCCGTTCGAATCCGGCATGCTGTTTCCTCCGCTGGGCCGCATCCTTGCACGGCGCTGTCTCTTCGTGGCCTTGGCGAGTTGATATCAACCTATATGATTTGTCAAACGCCCTGGTCCTGACTTTCCGGACAACCCTTCTGGTGCGCGATGCCTGCCATTGCCGGCATGTGCAGCGCGCCGCGCTGACTCTGGTGTGCCGGTTCGGCGAGGCGCTGCGGCCGATCCGGCGGGGGTTGTCCAGAGGGGGGCGGCGCCCCCCTCTGGCCTTGGCTGATCGTTTGACCGACCTCCGGCGCAGCCCCAGACTCGCGCCCATGTCCCAGGGTGGAAGTGAAAGCCGGCTGCGGTTCGATCTGGTGACGCTCGACCTCTTCCTGGCCGTAGCGGAGGAGGGGAGCATCGCGGCGGCGGCGGCGCGGCGGCACATCGCGCCCTCGGCGGTCAGCCGGCGGCTGGCGGAGCTGGAAGCGGCGATGGACACGGCGCTGCTGCAGCGCCACGCCCGCGGCATCGCGCTGACCCCGGCGGGCGAGGCGCTGCAGCGGCATGCCCGCAGCGTCTTCGCCGTGCTGGGCCGGATGCGGGACGAGATGGGCGAGCACGCGCAGGGAGTGCGTGGGCATGTGCGGATCGCCGCCAACACCTCCTCGCTCGCCGAGTTCCTGCCGGAGGAGCTGGCGCTGTTCATGGCGCGCTGGCCGGGCATCCGCGTCGAGATGCAGGAGCTTCTGAGCCCGGAAATCGTCCGCGCCGTGCGGGACGGGCTGGCCGATGTCGGCATCATGGCGGAAAGCGTGCCGGCCGAGGGGCTAGAGAGCCTGTTCTACCGCGAGGACCAGTTGCAGGTGGTGGTGCCGCTTGGCCATCCGCTGGCCGGAGCGGAGGCGCTCGACTATGCCGAGACGCTGGGCTTCCCGCAGGTCGGGCTGGCGCGCGGATCCTCGATCCAGCGGATGCTGCTCAGCACCGCGGCGCAATGTGGACGGCCGATCGACCTGCGGGTGCATGTGAACAGTTTCGACGTGCTGCGGCGGCTGGTGCAGGTGGGGATCGGGCTGGCGGTGCTGCCGGAGGCCTGCATCCGCCCCTTCGCCGAGGCCATGGGGCTGCGCGGCATCCCGCTGCGCGACGCCTGGGCGCGGCGGCGACTGAAGCTCTGCGTGCGCGACCGCGCCACGCTGCCGGCACCGGCGCGGCTCTTCGTGCAACAGGCGGCGCGGTTGGAGAGCACACCCTCGCCGGGCATCGCGGGCGGCGATGTCTCGCCTCGCCAAACGCGAGTGGCGGGTGGGGCGGGCGCTTGGCATCCTGGCGGGCAATGAAACGGAGGATGTCCAAGCCATGCTGGTGAACCGGCGACGCCTGCTCTGTGCCACGTCCCTTTGCGCCACGTCCCTTTGCGCCACGTCTCTCGGCCTTGCCGGTGCCCTGCTGGGTGCAGCGCCGGCCGCCCACGCACAGAGCGGGACCATCACCCTGATCGTCCCGACCGCGCCGGCGGGCAGCACCGATTTCGCCGCGCGCCTGCTGGCCGACCCGCTAGCGAAGCGGCTGGGGCAGAGCGTGGTGGTCGAGAACCGCGCCGGGGCGAATGGCGCCATCGGCACCGGCGCGGTCGCGCGCGCCAAGCCGGACGGCACGACCCTGCTGGTGCAGTATTCCGGCTACCATGTCGGCACGCCGGCGATCATCCCGAATCTCGGCTATGACGTGCTGAAGGATTTCGCGCCCGTCGCGTTGCTGATGGATGCGCCGCAGGTGGTGTTCGTGCATCCCTCCGTGCCGGCCAAGACGGTCGCGGAACTGGCCGCCTATGCTAAGGCGCATCCGGGTGAGCTGAACTACGCCTCCTCCGGCAACGGCTCGATGCAGCACCTGGGCACCGAGCTATGGAAGCAGCAGGCGGGCTTCGACATGGCGCATGTGCCCTATCGCGGCACCGGCCCGGCGACGCAGGACCTGTTGGCCGGCCGGGTGCAGGTCTTCATGACCACGCCGCCGCCGCTGATGCCCTATGTGCGGGATGGTTCGCTGCGGGCGCTGGCCATCACCTCGGCGCAGCGGCATCCGGCGCTGCCCGACGTGCCGACCATGGCGGAATCCGGCCAGCCGGGCTTCGAAGTGACGGCCTGGTTCGCGGTCTTCGCCCCCGCTGGCACGCCCGAGCCGGTGCTGAAGCGGCTCACTGAGGCTGTCGACGCTGTGGTGAAAACGCCGGAGTTCCGCCGCCGCGTCGAGGAACAGGGCGGCATCGCCCATCCGATGACGCCCGAGGCGCTGGGCCAGCGCGTGGAGAAGGAGCTGGCCGAATGGACCCGCGTCGCCCGCGCCGCCAACATCAAGCCGGAGTAAGCCCATGACCGATGCGCCGCCCCGCCCCGATGCCTCGCCGCTGGCCGGCGCCGGCGCACCGCTTGCCGGGCTGCGCGTGCTGGAGCTCGGGCATTTTGTCGCCGCGCCCTTCGCCACGCGGCTGCTCGGCGACCTGGGGGCCGAGATCATCAAGGTCGAGCCGCCAGGGGGTGACCCGGTGCGGCAATGGGGGGCGCGGCACCAGGGGCATGCGCCCTGGTGGTCCGTGCATGCGCGCAACAAGCGCTGCATCGCGCTGGATCTGAAGCGGCCGGAGGCGCGGGAGATCGTGCTCGGCCTGGTGCGGCACTGCGACGCGCTGGTCGAGAACTTCCGGCCCGGCCAGCTGGAGAAGCTCGGCCTCGGCGCCGAGGCGCTGAAGGCGGTTCGGCCCGATCTCGTGATCGCCCGCATTTCCGGCTACGGGCAGGACGGACCCTATCGCGACCGAGCGGCCTTCGGTGTGATCGGCGAGGCGATCGGCGGGATCCGGTACCTGACCGACCATCCGCCGGGCACCACCGAGCTGCCGCCGGTGCGGGTCGGCGTCAGCCTGGGGGATTCGGTCGCCGGGATCTATGCCGCGCTCGGCGTGGTCGCGGCGCTGTGGCGGCGGGACCGGCGCGCGGCGCCCCAGGGGCCGGGCGCGGAGGTGGACGTGGCGCTGACCGAATCGGTGTTCAGCCTGCTGGAAGGGGCGCTGCCCGAGTATTCCACCCTTGGCACCATCCGGCAGCCTTCCGGCGGCGGCATCGCCACGGCCGCGCCGACCAACGCCTATCGTGCGCGGGATGGCGTCTGGGTGCTGATCGCCGCCAATTCCGACCCGCTGTTCCGCCGGCTGACGAAGCTGATGGGCGCGCCGGAGTTGGTCGAGGACCCCCGCTTCTCCGACAATCAGGGGCGGGTGCGGCATGTGGCGGAGCTGGACGCGCTGATCGGCGCCTGGGCTGCGCGCTTCGACGGGCGGACGCTGGAGACCATGCTGGCCGAGGCGGACATCCCCTCCACCCGCGCCTATACCGTGGCCGACTGCGCGGCGGACCCGCAGTTCCGCGCGCGAGAGATGGTGCGGGAAGTGGCGGACCCGCTGCACGGGGCGGTGCTGCATCCGGGCGTGGTGCCGCGCATCGACGGGGCGGTGCCGCCGCCGCGCTCCACCGGGCCGGAAGTGGGCGCCGATACGGCGGCCGTGCTGGGGGAACTGCTCGGCTATGGCGCGGAGAAGGTGGCGGCGCTGCAGGAGGCCGGGGTGCTTCGGGCGGCGCTCTAGAAAAAGTCCGGGGGGTCCGAGGCACTGCCTCGGACCCCCCTGGTCTTTTTTCTTACCCCCGATAGGCCGCGAGCGTGCCGTCGTCGGCCAGCAGCACCAGCGTGTCCTGTGCGACGGCGCCGGGCAGGGTGGTGCTGTCGGGCAGGCCGAGGCGGCCGGCGATGCTGCCATCGGCGGGGTTGATCAGCAGTGCCTCGCCCTTGCTGGAGGGCAGGATGATCTGCCCACCCGCCACCAACGGTGTGCCGAACTGGGCGGGCTCGTCGTTCTTCTCCTTGCCCGGCGGCGGGGCGTTCAGCTCGGCGATCCAGCGGATGCGGCCGTCCTCGCGCCCGAGGGCCACCAGGTCGCCACTGCGGCCCATGAGGAGGAGCCAGTCGCCGATCGGGACAGGGGTGGCGGTACCGCCGATCCCGCGCTCCCAGAGGCGGCGGCCGGAGCGGAGATCCACCGCCAGCGAGGTACCGCCCATGCCCATGGCATAGACGCGGCCCTCATGGATCACCGGCAGGCCGTGGACGCCGGCAATGTCGCCAAGGCCGCCCAGGCCGCGCCCCGCGAGGCTCTCGGTCCAGATCACCTGGCCGTCGTCGGGCCGCAACGCGATCAGCTCGCCGGAGGCGAAGCCGGCCACCAGGAAATCGCCATCGATCGCCGGCGCGGGCAGGCCGAGCGGCACCGCCGGGGTCGGCTGTGCGCGATAGGTCCATTGCCGCCCGCCATCCTGCGCGGAGAAGGCAATGAGCCGGTTCTCGATGGTCGGAACATAGATGCGGCCGCCGGCCACGGCAGGGGCGCCGCGCGCGGGGGCGGGCAGCTTGACCCGCCAGCGCGGCTTGCCGTCCGCGGGGTTCAGGGCCATCAGCTCGGCCATGCCGGTGGCGACATAGAGCGTGCCGTCGGCAAAGGCGCAGCCGGCGCCCACCGCGCCGGTCTCATCATCCTCCGGACGGGTATCGAAGCGCCAGCGGCGGCCACCCCGCGCCAGGTCAAAGGCGGAAATCACGCCATAGGCGTCGGCGGTGAAGACGGTGTTCTCCGCCACCACCGGGCCGCTGGTGATGCGGCGACGATAGCCGCTGCCGGTGCCGGCGGAGGCGGTCCAGGCCCGGCTCAGGCGCGGGGGCAGGGCCGAGTGACCGGGGTCGTGCGCCACATTACCGCCAGGCTGCGGCCATTCGGTGCGCGACTGCGGCGGCGGCAGGGTGAGCGGCTGGCTGGCCAGGGCCGGGTCCACCTCCAGCTCGCGTTGTGCCGTGAGCACGGAGATGCGCTCGCCGGGCAGCGGCTGCTTGGCGGTGCCAAAGATGCTGTCGATGGTGCTGCAGCCGGCCAGCATGCCGGCCCCGCCCAGCAGCGCCGCGCGCCGCGTCCAGATCGTCCTGCTCCGCATCAGACCCCCAATCCTGCCGCCAGTCGGCCCGCCCGGTCGCGCAGGCCGCGCGGGGCGGTCACGTCGCCGGCCAAAGCTTCGAGAATGCGCTTCGCCTCGGGCTTGTCGCCGCGGCGGATGGCCAGCAACCCTTGCAGCTCCCGCGCCGAGGCGCGCCAGGGATTGCTCGGCTCGGTGAGCGGCGTCAGCCGCGCCGCGAGGGCTGCCGGGTCCTGCGTGTCGATCCCGTGCAGCACCCACATCAGGCTGGCGAGGTCGCGGTAGAGCTGCGGCGCGCCGGCATCGCCGGCCACTTGGTCCCACAGCGCCAGGGCGGCCTCACGATCGCCGGTTTCGGCCTTCAGCGCGGCGGCGCGCAGGCGGGCGAGGATCTGGTAGCCCTCGGGCGCGGTGGCGGCCAGGCTGGCGAAGTTGTCGCCGGCGGCCTTCAGGTCGGCGCCGGGCGCCTCGGCCTTGCGGCTGATCTCCAGGAACAGGGCACCGGTCTGCGCCGCCTGCTGCTCCTGCCACCAGCGCCAGCCCTGCCAGCCGCCGATCCCCAGCAGCGCCAGCAGTGCGATGCCGGCCAGCAGGCCGCCGTATCGGATGCCGAGCCGCCGGGCCCGCTCGGCCCGCAGCTCCTCCTGCACTTCGTCGAAGATATCCGGCAAGGTCGGTCCCTGTGAAAAGCGGCGCGGACCATACAGGCCAAGGCGCGCCGCGTTAAGGGCAGGCGGCCGGGGCCGCCCGCCCTCCTCAGCGGAAGCGGACGGGCTGGCCTTCCGGCGTGCCCAGCACCTCGTCCTCTCGCATTACACTGCGGCCGCGGATGATGGTCATCACCGGCCAGCCGGTGCAGCGCTGGCCGGCGAAGGGGGTCCAGCCGCAGGGCGAGGCGATCCAGCTTTCCTCGATGGTGCGCTGCCGCTTCAGGTCCACCACCGTGAAGTCGGCATCGTAGCCGGCGGCGAGGCGGCCCTTGCAGACGGCGCCATAGACCCGGGCTGGGCCCGCCGCCATCAGGTCCACCAGCCGGGTGAGGGAGAGGCGGCCGGCATTCACGTGGTCCAGCATCAGCGGCACCAGGGTCTGCACGCCGGTCAGGCCGGCGGCGGTGGCCGGCCAGGGGCGCTCCTTGGCCGCACGGGAATGCGGCGCATGGTCGGAGCCGATGCAGTCCACCGTGCCGTCGCGCACCGCGGCCCAGGCGGCCTCCTGGTGGCGGGCGTCACGGATCGGCGGGTTCATCACCGCATAGCCGCCGAGGCGGTCATAGGCCTCGTCGTTCTGGCTGAGATGGTTGATCAGCACCTCGACGGTGGCGACGTCGCGGAAATCCTTGAGGTAGTCCAGCTCCTCGGCGGTGGAGACGTGCAGGATATGGGCCGGGCGGCCGGTCTCGCGCGCCAGGGCCATCAGGCGCCTCGTGCCGAGGAAGGCGCATTCCACGTCGCGCCATTCGGCATGCAGGCGGTGCGGGCCGCCAGCGGCGTAGATCGGCTTGCGCTCCTGCAGGCGGTACTCGTCCTCCGAGTGATAGCAGATGCGGCGGCGGCCGGAGCGCATCACGCGCTCCAGGCTGGCATCGTCCTCCACCAGCAGGTCGCCCGTCGAGGAGCCGGCGAAGACCTTGATGGCGCAGACATCCGGCTCCGCCTCCAGCGCCGCGAGCTCGCCGATATTCGACTTGGCGGCGCCGACATAGAAGCCGATGTCGCACCAGGACTTGCCCTTCACATAGGCCCGCTTGTTCTCCAGCGCCGCCTGGCTGGTGACGGCGGGGCTGGTGTTCGGCATGTCGAAGACGGCGGTGATGCCGCCGAGCACGGCCGCCCTGGTGCCGGTCGGGATGGTTTCCACCGCGGGGTCGCCGGGGTCGCGCAGGTGGACATGCGGGTCGATCAGGCCGGGCAGGACGTGCAGCCCGGCGCAGTCGATCACCTCCGCCGCGGCGGCCGTGCGCAGGTCGCCCAGGGCGGCGATGCGGCCGGCGCGCACGCCGATGTCGGTCTTCACCTCGCCCCAGGGGAGAACGCAGGTCCCACCGCGCAGGATGAGGTCGAAGCTGGACATGCGGGACTCCTTCGAATGGGAACGCTCCTGCGTTGTCTATGCGGATTCGCGGGCGGGGGCGAGAAGGCTGGGGGAATGAATTCCCCCAGGCCCCCTTCTTTTTTCCTCGGGTTTGGGCGCGCCCCGGTGAAGGGGTGCTGGAACCGGCAGGAAAAAGAAGGGGGTTCGGGGGAATTCTTTCCCCCGAGCTTTTGGATCTCAGCGCCGCAGCAGGCGCTCGGCGATCTGCACCGCGTTCAGCGCGGCGCCCTTCAGCAACTGGTCGCCGGCGACGAAGAGCGCCACCGTGCGGCCGGAGGGATCGCCGAGATCGGTGCGGATGCGGCCAACCAGCACATCCCCCTGACCTGAGGCCTCGGAGGGCATCGGGAAGTGGTTGGCGGCGCGGTCGTCCACCAGCCGCACGCCGGGAGCATCGGCCAGGGTGGCGCGGACCTCCTCCGGGGTGACCGGGGTCTCGAACTCGACGTTCAGGGCGATGGCATGGGCGCGCAGCACCGGCACGCGGATGCAGGTGATGCCGATCGGCAGGGCCGGGACGTCCATGATGCGGCGGGTTTCGGCGATCACCTTCAGCTCCTCGCCGTTATAGCCGCTCTCCGGGTCCACCTCGGCATTGTGGCTGAACAGGTTGAAGGCATAGGGATGCGGCAGAACCTTGGGCGTGAAGGCCTCGCCGCGCAGCGCGGCGGCGGTGGATTCGCGCAGCTCCTCCATCGCCGCGGCGCCGGCGCCGGAGGCCGCCTGGTAGGTGGCGGCGGTGACGCGGCGGATGTGGTGGCGCTGGTGCAGCGGCCAGAGCGGCACGGTGGCGATGATGGCGACGCAGTTCGGGTTGGCGATGATGCCGCGGTGCTGCGCGATGGCCGGGGCGTTCACCTCCGGCACCACGAGCGGCACATCCGGGTCCATGCGGAAGGCGGAGGAGTTGTCCACCACGACAGCGCCGGCCTTTACGGCCGCTGCGGCATAGCGCTTCGAGACGCCGCTGCCGGCTGAGAACAGGGCGACATCCACGCCGGCGAAGCTCTCCTCGCCCAGCGCCTCGACTGGCAGCTCCTGGTCGCGGAAGCGCAGGGTCTTGCCGGCGGAGCGAGGGGAGGCCAGCAGGCGCAGGCCGGAGAGCGGGAAGTTCCGCGCCTCCAGGCAGTGCAGCAACTCGACGCCGACGGCGCCGGTGGCGCCGACGATGGCCACCGTCGGCGTAGCGGGCACCACCTGGTGCGAGGCGGCCTGGGCGGGTTCTTCGAGGGTCAGCATGGGGTCTCTTCCGTGATGCCGGGAGAGACGGGGCCCTTGCGTCTGGCCTGGCCCCGTCCGTCTCCGGTGGGGCCTTCTGGTGCTTTATGCCGTGGCGATCACCGCGCAAGCACCAGAGGACGCCCCGCCGGAGCGGTCGTCTTGGTAATGCGCTTAATGATGATGGTCGCGAACATGGTGGTGATGTTGCGCGATCGGCGTGCTGCGTCAAGCTGCGGCGAGGTCGCGGCTGATCCTCCGCGGCCGGGAGAGCGGGAGGAACGGGCCCGGGGGATTCCTCTCCCTACCCACCGGCCCGGCAGGAGGCCGCATGTCCGCCGAAGTCGAGATCACCACCATCGCTGCGCGGCCGGATCTGGCGCCACTGGTCGCCGGCTGGCTGTGGGAGGCCTTCTGGCGCGAGGCCGGGCACGGCCTGGCGGAAACCCGGGCGGCGGTGGAGGCCTCAGTGGCGCAATGCGGTCCGCCGCAGACCTTCGTGCTGCTCGCGGCCGGGGAGCCGGTGGCAACCGCCAGCCTCGTCTCGGGCGATCTGGCGGCAATGCCGGAGCTAACGCCCTGGCTGGCGGGCCTCTTCGTCGTGCCCGGCGCGCGGGGGCAGGGCCACGCGCGAAGGCTGATCGTGCGGGTGGAGGCGGCGGCGCGGGAAGCCGGGTTCACCGCGATCTGGCTCTATACGGGGGAGGCCGAGGGGCTCTACGCCCGCGCCGGCTGGGAGGTCGTGGAGCGGCTGCCGCATGGGGCCGGCAACCTCACCCTGATGCGGCGGGAGTTGCCGCGAGCGGGCTGAGTGCAGCGCCGCTCTCCCGCCCGGCGCGAAACGGCTACGGAAACGCTGAGCCTCCGCCGCAGTTGTCACCCCAGATGGGAGGCTCTGCGACGGATGGGGACTGCAGCGACGGGCACCGAAAGGGGCGCCAACCTCGAATATGCGATTGGCCTTGGGCGCGCCCTGGCCGGAGCCCTGATCTTCGCCTTTCCGCTGGTGATGACCATGGAGATGTGGTGGATCGGCTTCTACATCGCGCCGCTCCGCCTGTTCGTCTTCCTGCTGCTGGGGCTCGGGCTGCTGGCCGGGCTGGCCTATTACAGCGGCTTCGAACGCTGCACCTCCGGCCTGGACGCCGTGCTGGACGGGCTGACGGCCTTCGGCGTCGGCTTTCTCGGCAGCCTGGTGGTGCTGTGGCTGCTCGGCATCCTGACCAGTGAGATGGGCTGGCGCGGCACGATCGGCATGGCGGCGGTCCAGGCCATCCCGGCCGGCATGGGCGCGGTGGCGGCGCGCAAGCAGTTCGGCGCTGGCTCGGACTCCGGCGATGGGGCTCGGGCGGGATATCCGGCGCAGCTTTTCCTGATGGGGGCGGGGGCGATCTTCCTGGCCTTCAACGTGGCGCCCACCGAGGAGATGATCCTCATCGCCTTCAAGATGAACCCGGCGCAGGTGCTGGGCCTGGCCCTGGTCTCGATCCTGCTGCTGCACCTGCTGGTCTATACGGTGGGCTTCGCCGGGCAGGAGGAATGGCCCGAGGGGGCCGGTTTCTGGAGCATCTTCTTCACCTATACGCTGGTCGGTTATGCGCTTTCGGTGCTGCTCAGCGCCTATGTGCTCTGGACCTTCGGCCGCACCGACGGCACCGAGCCTGCCCTGATCGTGATGATGGCGGTGGTGCTGGGCTTTCCCGCCGCGCTGGGCGCCGCGATCGCGCGGCTGGTGGTCTGAGGGATGGCCATGCGCAAACCGGCGCTCGAATGGATCTGCGCCGCGCTGGGCACTGTCATCGTGCTGGCGACGCTCGCGGTGGTGGCGGCGCAGATTCCTGGCGATGACGAGGCGCCGCCGGACATCCGGCTGCGGGTGGAATCGGTACGGCCGGCGGGGGAAGGCTATCTGGTGCGCTTCGAGGCCACCAATATGGCGCAATCAACCGCCGCGACGGTGGAGATCGAGGGGCGCCTGGAGGAAGGGGGGCGCTCTGTCGAGGTGAGCCGGGTGCAACTTGACTACGTGCCGCGCGGCTCGCGCCAGCGCGGCGGCCTATGGTTCACGCGCGATCCGGCGCAGTACCGGCTGAGCCTGCGGGTGCTCGGTTACCAGGAGCCCTGACAGCGGCGCGGCTCAGGTGCGGAAAAGCACCCTCTCGCCATGCCGCGCCTCCTCCGGCAGGCAGAGCGCCGCAAGGGCGGGGGCGACATCGGCGGGCTGGGCGATGCTCTTCGGGTCCTCGCCCGGCATGGCCTTGGCGCGCATCCGGGTGGCGACGACATCGGGGTCGAAGAGATTGACCCGCAGCGGCGTCTTCTCGACCTCCTGCGCCCAGGTCAGCACCAGATGCTCCATACCGGCCTTGGTGGCGCCATAGGGGCCCCAGTAAGCCTTGGGCCGCTGCGCCCGGCCGCTGGTGACGAAGACCGCGCGCCCTGCCGGCGCGGCGCGCAGCGGCGGGTCGCAGGTGCGGATCAACCGCCAGGTGGCGGTCAGGTTGACGCCCGCCACCTCGGCCCAGTCGCGCGGCTGGATATGCGCCACCGGGGTCAGGCTGCCGAGCGCGCCGGCATTGTGCACGAGAATGTCCAGCCGGCCGAAGCGCTCCACGAGGGAGGGGCCGATGGCGTCAATCTTCTCGGCATCCTTCACCAGATCGAAGGGCAGCAGGGTGGCACTGCCGCCGGCGGTGCGGATGGCGTCGTCAGTCTCCTCCAGGCCGCCCTGGGTGCGGGCCAGGAGCACGCAATGCGCGCCGCGCTGGGCCAGTTCCAGCGCCAGGGCGGCGCCGATGCCGCGGCTCGCACCGGTGACGAGGGCGACCCGACCCTCCAGCGGCCGTGCCGTCACTGGCCGTTCGCCGCCATCAGGGCGGGGGCGCGCTCGGGCTGCTCGACCAGGTCGGTCAGCGGGATAGCATAGTCGCCGGTGAAGCAGGCGTCGCAATAGCCGGGATTGGCGGCGTCGCGGCCGGGGCGGCCGAGGGCGCGGTAGAGGCCGTCCAGCGAGATGAAGGCAAGACTGTCGGCGCCGATGATGCGCGCCATCTCCTCCACGTCGTGCTTCGCGGCCAGCAGCTTCTCCCGCTCCGGCGTGTCGATGCCGTAGAAGCAGGAATGGGTGGTCGGCGGCGAGGAGATGCGCATGTGCACCTCCTTGGCCCCGGCATGGCGCACCATCTCGACGATCTTTTTCGAGGTGGTGCCGCGCACGATGGAATCATCCACCAGGATGACGCGGCGGCCCTCGATCATCGGCCGGTTGGCGGAGTGCTTCAGCTTCACGCCGAGATGGCGGATCTGGTCAGTCGGCTCGATGAAGGTGCGGCCGACATAGTGGTTGCGGATAATGCCCAGTTCGAAGGGGATGCCGGCCTCGCTGGCATAGCCCATGGCGGCGGGGACGCCGGAATCCGGCACCGGGACCACCACATCGGCCGCCACATGGCTCTCGCGCGCCAGTTCCTGGCCGATGCGCTTGCGCGTCTCGTAGACCGGCGTGCCCTCGACGACGGAGTCGGGACGGGCGAAGTAGATATACTCGAAGATGCAGAAGCGGCTCTGGCTGCGGCCGAAGGGCTTGATGCTGCGCAGCCCGTCATTGTTGATGATGACGATCTCGCCCGGCTCGACGTCGCGCACGAACTCGGCGCCGACGATGTCGAGGGCGCAGGTCTCGCTGGCCAGCACATAGGCGCCACCCTCGGGGGCGCCGAGGCGGCCGAGCACCAGCGGGCGCACGCCCAGCGGGTCACGCGCGCCGATCAGCGCACCGTCATGCAGCGCCACCAGAGAATAGGCACCCTGGACCTGCTTCAGCGCGTCGATCAACCGATCCACCACATTGCTGTAGAGGCTGATGGCGATGAGATGGACGAAGACTTCGGAATCCGTGGTGCTCTGGAACAGGCAGCCGCGCCGCACCAGGGCACGCTTGATCTGCCCCGCATTGGTCAGGTTGCCGTTATGGGCCACCGCGAGGCCGCCAAACTCGAAATCGGCGAAGAGCGGCTGCACGTTGCGCAGCGCCGTCTCGCCGGTCGTGGCATAGCGGTTGTGGCCGACGGCGGAGCGGCCCTTCAGGCCCGCCATCACCTTGGCATCGCCGAAGATGTCGCCGACGAGGCCGAGGCCACGATGGGCGTTGAAGTTGCCCTTCTCCGACAGCGCGACGATGCCCGAGGCCTCCTGGCCGCGGTGCTGCAGGGCGTGCAGGCCGAGCGCGGTGAGCGCCGCCGCATCGGTGGCGTTCCAGACGCCGAAGACGCCGCATTCCTCGTGGAAGCCGTCGTCTTCGTCCCAGGGAAGGGTGGAGGGCAGGGGCTGCATCGGCATCCTCATCACCGGCCTCGCGCCGGGGGACGCAGCAACTCGTCCATGCTGGGCATGTCGCTGCGGGGCAGGTCTGGAAGTCGCGGGCGATACTCCGGCGGAAGCTGCGCGACAAGCAGGGCCGCCGCATCCGCCACCACGGGCAAGCTCCGGGCCTCGCGCACCGGCGCCGGCCAGTGCTCCACCGAGGGCAGGAGCAACCCACCCACGATATAGGCCAGCAGGACGAGAAAAGCACCCCGTGCGAGGCCGAAGACCATGCCGAGGGCGCGGTCCAGCCCCCCGAGCACCGAGGCCCGCACCAGCCCGGCCATCCAGGCGATCAGCAGCTTCAGCACCACCAGGGTCATAATGAAGCAGAGGGCGATGGCGATCAGCTCGGCCAGCCAGGGCGGCTGCACGTAACCGGAGAGCAGCGGCACCGCGAAGGGGAAGAGATAGAGGGCGAAGATCACGGCCCCCGCCCAGGCGCCGACGCCCAGCACCTCGCGCACCAGGCCGCGGGAAAAGGCGATGAGCGCCGAGAGGGCGAGCACCGCGAGGACAATGCCGTCCACCCAGGTCATCGGCGCGAGGCTATAGCCAAGCAGAAGGCCGGAGTCACGTGGGGGGCGCGCTACTCGGCGGCCTTCGCGCGCCTGGCGGGCGGGGCGGCGGCGAGAGCGGCGACCAGGTCGGTCAGGTGGCCGATCTCCGAGACCTTCAGGCCGTCCTGCCCCGAGGCGGCACGGCCGCCGCGCGCCACGCGGCGCGGCAGAGTCGCGTTGGCGAAGCCGAGCTTGGCAGCCTCGCGCAGGCGGTTATCGGTCTGCGCCACCTGCCGGACCTCGCCGGAGAGGCCGACCTCGCCAAAGAAGACCGTGTCCGGGTCGGTCGGACGATCGGTGGCGGCGGAGACCAGCGCGGCGGCAACGGCGAGGTCGGCGGCCGGCTCGGTAATGCGCAGGCCGCCGGCGATGTTCAGATAGACGTCGTTCTGGCCGAGGCTGACCCGGCAGCGGCTTTCCAGCACCGCCATCAGCATGGCCAGCCGGCCGGAATCCCAGCCCACCACCTGCCGCCGCGGCGAGCCGCCGGAGGTGGAGGGGGAGAGCAGGGCCTGGATCTCGACCAGCACCGGCCGCGTTCCTTCCATGCCGGCGAAGACGGCGCTCCCGGAGATGTTGCCGCGCCGCTCGGCCAGAAACAGGGCGGAGGGGTTGGCGACCTCGACCAGCCCGCGGTCCGTCATCTCGAAGACGCCGATCTCGTCGGTGGCGCCGAAGCGGTTCTTCACCGCGCGCAGGATGCGGAACTGATGGCCACGATCGCCTTCGAAATAGAGTGTCGCGTCCACCATGTGCTCCAGCACGCGCGGGCCGGCGAGGGTGCCTTCCTTGGTGACGTGGCCGACCAGCACGACGGCGAAATTGCGGGCCTTGGCGAGGCGGGTCAGCTCGGCGGCGCAGGCGCGCACCTGGCTGACTGTGCCGGGGGCGGCCTCCAGGCTGTCCAGCCAGACGGTCTGGATCGAGTCGATGATGACCAGGGTGGCGTCCCGCTCCTCTTCCAGCGAGGCGGCGATGTCGCGCAGCGAGGTGGCGGAGGCGAGGCCGAGGGGACTGTCGGTGAGGCCGAGTCGCAGGGCGCGCAGCCGCACCTGATCGATCGATTCCTCGCCCGAGATGTAGAGGGCGCGGCGGCCGGCGGCGGCGATGCGGGCGGCGGCCTGCAGCAGGATGGTGGACTTGCCAATGCCGGGATCGCCGCCCACCAGCACCACCGATCCGGGCACGAAGCCGCCGCCGAGCACACGGTCCAGTTCCGCCATGCCGGTGGCGTTGCGCGGCGGCGGCGCGGCCCGGCCCTTGAGGCCGACGAACTCGATGCGCCGGCCGCCGGCGGCCTTGCCGGCCGGGCCAGGGGCGCGGGGCTCGGGCTGTTCCTCGACAATGGTGTTCCATTCACCGCAGGTGTCGCAGCGTCCCTGCCACTTGGCGGTGACGGCGCCGCAGTTCTGGCAGATGAAGCGGGCGGTGGATTTGACCATGCCTAGTATATGGAACAAACCGTGGACGAAGGGGAGTCCCTCCCTCCCGGACTGCGTGATCGCGCGCCTGGCCGGGGAGGAATTGGCCGAGGCAGGATGGAAGGGAGGAGAGAGGCAGTGGCAGACGGAAGCCACCCAAAACCTGCTCGCCCGCAGGACGAAGGCCCATTAGCGTAAGCTGGGCTGGTCAGGCGCAGGCTGGCGTGCGAAAGCTCCATCGTTTCGCTGGGCGGGGGCAGATACATTCGCGTGATCAGCGATGACGTCTGCAGCCCAGAACTTGCGAGGCGCACGAAAACCGGCTGCGATGCGTGCGACGGAACCAGACTGAACAACTTCAGGTTGCCCTGCTGTTATGACGGAGTATCCCTTCCCAGCCGCGTCGCGCGTTCGGCTGAGCCTTTCTCCAGCCAAAGCCGCTGCACAGCCCGAACGCTGCCTTTTCCGCTGGGCGGGAAAGACGCGGTGAGCGCGCCGCTTTTCGCTTCCCGCCATATCGGCCCGACCGGTCGATTCCCCCATGCCGGCTCATAGCGTGCAAGAGCCGGGCCGTCTGGAGCGGCGCGGAAAGCGGCCTGGCCTGCGGGCCTATCTGCTTGCGTTGGCTCTGATCGTGCTGATCCCCGCCCTGCTGGCGGGCGCGGTCACGGCCTGGCAACTCGGCTCCGCCTATCGGGGTGTCGCGGTGGCCGGGCTGCGCGGCACCGCGCGGGCCACTGCGGTGGCCGTCGAGCGCGAGCTGGACGTGGTTTCGGCCGCCGCCGTCAGCCTGGCGCAGTCGCCACCGCTGGCCAGGCTCGACGAAGTGGGACCCGAGGAGCTGGCCGGCCTCTATGCCCAGGCCCGTGCCGTCGGCCAGGCTTTTGGCGGCTGGGTGGTGCTGACGCGGCCGGACGGGAGCCAGATCTTCAACACACTGCGTCCCCTGGGCGCCAGCCTGCCCTCGGCGCAGGGGCGTCTGTGGATCAGCCGCGCCTTGGCCACCGGCCAGCCAGTGGTGAGCGACCCGTTCGTCGGTGGCGTCGCGGAGCGACCCATCCTGGCGGCCTTCGCCCCGATCCTGCCCTACGCCACAGCCGCCAGGGGGGTCACAGCGGAAGACCGGCGGCGCGTGCTGATCCTGGCCGTCGATCCGGCGCGGTTATCCGGGCTGCTGGCCGGGGTACAGCCGGGGGCCACCGTCTCCCTGGTGCATGTGCAGGACGGGCAGATCATCGCCCGCTCCATGGCGCCCGAGATCAAGTCCAGCCAACCAGCGCCCGATTGGCTTCGTACGGCGCTGGGCGAGGCGGAGGATGGGTTCTCCAGCGGCGCTTCCCTCGGCGGCCGGCCGATCGTGGCAGCCTTTCGGCGGCTTGACAGCGTGCCCTGGGCGGCGGTCGTGACGGCGCCGCTCGACGCCTACGAGGCCGCCTGGCGCCAGCCGCTGGAACGGCTGGCGCTCTGGGCGGCGGCCCTTCTGGCGGCGGCGCTGGGCATCGCCATGCTGCTGGGCTGGCGCCTGTTGAAACCGGTGCGCGCGCTGGCCTTCGAGGCGGAGGTGCTGGCTTCCGGCGCGCCGCCGCCACCGGTTAGCCAGCCGGGGCCGGTGGCCGAGTTCGAGGCGCTGCGCATCGGCCTGCGCCGCTCGGCGGAAATGATCCGCAGCCGCGCCGCGGCCAATGGCCGGGCGGAGGCGGCGGAGGCGGCCGCCCTGGCGCTGCGCACCGAGCGCGACCGCACGCGGCTGTATTTCGACGTCGCCGGCGTCATGCTGGTGGTGCTGGGGCCAGACGGGCTCATCCAGGGCATCAATCGTCGCGGCCTGGATGTGTTGGGCCTGTCCCGCGAGGAGGAGGCCATCGGGCGCGACTGGTTCTCGGCCTTCCTGCCGGAGCGGCTGCGCGAGACGGCCCGCGCCGGCTTCATGCGCGTCACGGCGGGGACGGCGGAGCCAGCCCATCTCCAGCACGAGACCTATGTCCTGCGTGCCGACGGGGAGGAGCGGCTCGTCTCCTGGAGCAACGCGGTGCTGCACGATGGCGCGGGGCGGCTGGTGGCGGTGGTGGCCTCCGGCGAGGATGTCACGGCGCAGCGCGGGGCGGAGGAGCGGCAGACCCTGCTGATGCGCGAGGTGGACCACCGCGCCAAGAACGTGCTGGCGGTGGTACAGTCCATCATCCGGCTTAGCCAGGTCGATAATCCCACACATTTCGCCGCAGCCGTCGAGGGGCGTGTCGGCGCGCTGGCGCGGGCCCATACCTTGCTGGCGCGTGAGAACTGGAGCGGTGGGGATCTGCGCCGGCTGATCGAGGGCGAACTGACCGCCTATCTGCGCTCGGAGCGCGTGATGATCTATGGCGCGGGCATCTGGCTGGCGCCGGAGGCGGTGCAGGCCATCGCCATGGTATCCCATGAACTGACCACCAACGCGGTGCGGCACGGGGCGCTGGCCGGCCCGGAGGGCGAGGTCGCTGTGCGCTGGACCATGCTGCCGGACGGGCGGCTGCGGCTCATCTGGAGTGAGCGCCGCGCCACGCTGCTGACCGAGCGACCGCGTCGGCGTGGCTTCGGCATGCGCATGATCGACGCCACCGTGCGCAGCCAGCTCGGCGGCAACATCAGCTTCGAATGGCGGCCGGAGGGGCTGAACTGCACCATAACGGTCGCCGCGGACCGCGTTTCGCCGCGAACCGCCATGCGAGCGCCGGAGGAGCCGGACGCGGCACTGCTACCGGCCCGGGAGGTTGGCCTCGGCCGTCCGCGGCGCGTGCTGCTGGCGGAGGATGAGCCGCTGGTGGCGATGGAACTGGAGACGCAGTTGCAGGCGCTGGGCTTCACGGTGGTCGGTCCGGCCTCGACCCTGCAGGAGGCGCTGCAACTGGTTGGCGATGATGTGGCGCTGGATGCGGCGGTGCTGGACGTCAACCTTCGCGGGCAGGCGGTCTTCCCGGTGGCCGACCTCCTGGTGCGGCGCGGCGTGCCGGTGGTCTTCGCCACCGGCTATGGGGCGCTGCCGGGGGGCTGGGCCACTGGAGGGGGGCAGGGCCGCACCGCCCTGCTGCGCAAGCCCCTGACGCGCGGAGCCCTGGCCGCGGCCCTGCGCAACCTCGCTGTGGTGCCCGGTGAGGGCGGGGCGGAGGCCGAGGGGCAGCAGCGGCGCCTGCTCTGAACCGCGGCGGAGGTGCGGGAAAGGGGAGGACGTGCTCCCTCCGCCTCAGCGCTACCTGCGAAGCTCCATCTGGATCGGGCCCTCGCGCTCGCCGCGGGCGAACTGGTCCACCATGGGGTTGCCGGTCTCGCCGAGGCGGGCGGCAGGGCCGGTCCAGACGATGCGGCCCTTGTGGATCATCGCCGCCGTCCTGCCGATGCGGCGGGCGCTGGCCATGTCATGCGTGATGGAGACAGCGGTGGCGCCGAGCCGCTGCACCACGTCCACGATCAGCCCGTCGATCACCGCGCCCATGATGGGGTCGAGGCCGGTGGTCGGCTCGTCGAAGAAGATGATGTCCGGCTCGGCCGCGATGGCACGGGCGAGGCCGACGCGCTTCTGCATGCCGCCCGACAGTTCGGAGGGGGAGAGGTCGCCCACGCTGGCGGCGAGGCCGACCTGGGCCAGCACCTCGGCCGCCTTGTCGCGCGCCTGTGCCCGGGTGATCCGCTTCTGCGCCAGGAGCTTGAAACAGACATTCTCCCAGACCGGCAGGCTGTCGAAGAGCGCGGCGTTCTGGAACAGCATGCCGATGCGGTCGTTGACGGCCTCGCGCTCCCGCCGGGACATGGCCAGCACGTTGCGACCGTCGATCTCGATGGTGCCGGCATCTGGCTGGATGAGGCCGAGGATGCACTTGATGGTGACGGACTTGCCGGAGCCAGAGCCGCCAAGGATCACGAGGCCCTCGCCGGCCGCGACGTCGAGGTCCACGCCGTCCAGCACGGTCTTGCCGCCGAAGCGCTTGGTCAGCCCCCGGAGGCGGATCTTGGGAGTGCCGCTCATGTGCCGAAGAACATCGCCGTGAGCACGTAGTCGAGCGCCAGGATCAGGATCGAGGCGGCGACCACCGCGCCGGTGGTGGCGGCGCCCACGCCCTGCGCGCCACCCCGGCTGGTGTAGCCGCACCAGCAGCCCATGAGCGCGATGACGAAGCCGAAGACGGCTGCCTTGACCAGGCCGGAGACGACGTCGCCCGTCTGCATGAAGTTCAGGGTGGAGGTCAGGTAGGAGGCGGAGGTGAAGCCGAGCTTGGTGGTGCCGATCAGCCAGCCGCCCATCACGCCCAGGATATCGGCCACCACCACCAGCAGCGGCAGGGCCACGGTGCCGGCGAGCAGGCGTGGCGCCACCAGGTACTTCATCGGGTTGGTGGAGAGGGTGGTCAGCGCGTCGATCTGGTCGGTGACGCGCATGGTGCCGATCTCGGCGGCGAAGGCGGCACCGATGCGCCCGGCCACCATCAGCCCGGCCAGCACCGGCCCCAGCTCGCGGGTGATGGAGAGCACCACGACATTGGCGATCGCGCTCTCGGCGCCGAAGCGGGAGAAGCCGGAATAGGACTGCAGCGCCAGAACCATGCCGGTGAAGACCGCTGTCAGCGCCACCACGGGCAGCGAGAAATAGGCGATCTCCAGGAAGGCGCGGCCGAGCAGGCGCGGGTAGAAGGGCGGGCGGACGAGGTGGGAGAGGCCCTCCAGCGCGAAGAGCGTGACGGCGCCCACATGGCGGCAGCCGCCCAGCACGGCCCGCCCCAGCAGGGCCAGAAGGTTCAGGAGATACTGCAAGTCAGGAATGCCGCCTCATGCCGGAAGATAGCGCCGGTGGTAGCGGGCGCCGAGGGAGGTCAGGATCTCGTAGCCGATGGTGCCGGCCAGGGCGGCGATGGCATCCGGGGTCTGCCCGGGGCCGATCAGCTCGACGCGGTCGCCCGGCGCCAAGTCCGGCACATCCGTCACATCGAGGGTGATGAGGTCCATGGAGATCCGGCCAACGAGTTGCACGGGACGGCCGGCGGCGATGGCGATGCCCCGGCCGGACAGGGCGCGAAGGTAGCCATCGGCGTAGCCGGCGGCAATGGTCGCGATCCGGCTGTCGCGCGGGGCGGTCCAGGTGGCGCCATAGCCCACCGTGGCGCCGGCGGGCACCGCGCGGATCTGCAGCACCGGGATGGTGAGGCGCAGTACCTGGCGCATCGGGTTGGGCAGGCCGGGCGTCGGGTTGATGCCGTAAAGGGCGCAGCCGGGGCGGGCGAGGTCGGAGGCGAAATCCGGCCCGAGGAAGATGCCGGCCGAATTAGCGAAGGAGCGCGGCAGGCCGGGCAGGCTGGCGCAGGCGGCGGTGAAGCGGGCGGCCTGGGCCGCGTTCAGCGGATGCCGCGGCTCGTCGGCGCAGGCCAGGTGGGTCATGACATAGCGCAGAGCGAGGCCGGAGAGGTCGCCCGCCTCCGCCAGCTCGGCGGCGCTGAGGCCGAGCCGCTCCATGCCGGTATCGACATGCAGGATGGCGCCGCGCAGGCCCGCCGCGCGGGCGGCGGCGACATCGCGGGGGGTATTCAGCACAGGCGTCAGCGCCGCGCCCGCGTCCAGGCCGGGCGGGAAGCCGCCGAGCACGGCGATCATCGGCCCATGCCCTAGGGCCTCGCGCAGCGCGAGCCCCTCGGCGAACTGGGCGACGAAGAAGTGGCGGCAGCCGGCCGCGGCCAGGGCCCGCGCGACCGGGGCCGCACCGAGGCCATAGGCATCGGCCTTCACCACCCCGGCCACCGGCCCGGACGGATGGCGGGCGTCGAGGTCGCGCCAGTTGGCGGTGATGGCGCCGAGATCGACCAGAAGCTCCCCGGCCAGGGCCTCCGCCTCACTCATGGCCGTAGGGATCGGCATGATGGGTGTCGAGGTCGCCGAAGCGGGTGAACTCGGCCTCGAAGAAGAGCGGGATGGTGCCGGTGGGGCCGTGGCGCTGCTTGGCGACGATCAGGTCGGCGCGGTTGTAGGCCTTCTCCATCCGGTCCTTCCAGCTTGCCAGGGCGGTCTCGAACTTCTCCGGACTATCGAAGTTGGTCTGCTTCGGCTCCTGCATCTTCAGGTAGTAGTCGTCGCGATAGACGAACATGACCATGTCGGCGTCCTGCTCGATCGAGCCGGATTCACGCAGATCGGCCAGTTGCGGGCGCTTGTCCTCGCGGTTCTCCACCTGGCGGGAGAGCTGGGAGAGGGCAATGACCGGGACCGACAGCTCCTTGGCGATGGCTTTCAGCCCCTGGGTGATCTGGCTGATCTCCTGCACCCGGTTCTCGGGGCGGGAGCCGGCGGCGGGGCGCATCAGCTGGAGATAGTCCACCACGATCAGGTCCAGGCCCCGGGTGCGCTTGAGGCGCCGGCAGCGGGTGCGCATGGCGGAGATGGTGATGGCGGGGGTGTCGTCGATGTAGAGCGGCAGGCGCGCCAGCTCGCGGCTGACCTCGACGAACTTGTCGAAGTCGCGCTGCTGAATCTCGCCGCGGCGGATGCGGTCGCCGGAGATGCGGGTCTCCTCGGAGAGAAGACGGGTGGCGAGCTGGTCGGCGCTCATTTCCAGCGAGAAGACGGCGCAGCCGCCCTTGGGCACAGCGCCCGGCCCGTGCTCGTCCTCGGCGGCGCGGAGGAGGGACTTGGCGGCGCCGAAGGCGATCTTGGTGGCCAGCGCCGTCTTGCCCATGCCGGGGCGGCCGGCGAGGATGATCAGGTCCGAGGGATGCAGGCCGCCGGTCTTGGCGTCGAGGTCACGCAGGCCGGAGGGCAGGCCGGAGACGCCGCCGCCATGCGCGAAGGCCTTCTCGGCCATCGAGACAGCCTCGGTCAGGGCACGGCTGAAGGTGACGAAGCCGCCTTCGGAGCCACCATCCTTGGCGAGGTCGAACAGCGCCTGCTCGGCGGCCTCCAGCTGCTCGCGCGCCTCCAGCTCGGCCTCGGCCCCGAAGGCGCGGTTGACCACCGTCTCGCCGAGGTCGATCAGCTGGCGGCGCAGCCAGGCGTCATGGATGACCTTACCGTATTCGCCGGCATTGATGATGCCGACCATGGCGGTGAGCAGCTCGGCCAGATAGGCCGTGCCGCCGACCTCGCCCAGCAGGCCGGAATGCTCGAACTCGGCGCGCAGGGTGACGGCGTCGGCGAGCTGGCCGGCCTCGATTCGCCGCTGGATGGCAGCGTAGATGCGGCCATGCGCGGCATGGGCGAAATGCTCCGCCGCCAGAAACTCGGAAACGCGCTCATAGGCCTTGTTGTTGGCCAGAAGGGCGCCCAGCAGCGCCTGCTCCGCCTGGAGGTTTGAGGGAGGGTGACGCTGCGAGAGGCCGAGCAGCCCATCACCGGGCGGAGGTACGCTGTTCATGCTCCCAGTCTAGCTCGCTCTGGCCCCTCGCGGCGAGCACCGGGCTGTGGATAACGGGGATGAATGCCGGAAGGGGCGGCACTGCCCCTTCCGTGCAACGGGTCAGGCCTTGGGGCGCAGACCGGATGAGGAGCCTTGCGGCACCGGCTCGGTCTGCTGCTCGGCCGCCTTCAGCTCGGCCTCACGCATGTAGTCGCGGGTGAGCGGGAGGGTGTCCACCTTGCGGGTGAGCTGGAGCTGCCAGTTCATGTGGCCCATGTGGCGGAAGGCCAGTTCGGAGCCGATCAGGTAGAATTCGAACATCCGGCAGAATCGCTCGTCATAGAGGCTCTGAATGGCGTCCCGGTTGGCCGCGAAGCGGCGGCGCCAGTGCGCCAGGGTCAGCGCGTAGTGCAGGCGCAGGACCTCGATGTCGGTGGCCCAGAGGCCGGATTTCTCCACGAACGGCAGCACTTCCGACAGAGCGGGGGAATAGCCGCCGGGGAAGATGTACTTGGCGATCCAGGGATTGGTGCTGCCGGGGCCATCCGAGCGACCGATGGCGTGGATCAGCGCCACACCATCCTCCTTCAGCGCGCCGCGGACGGTGCGGAAGAAGGTGCGGTAGTGGTCGATGCCGACATGCTCGAACATGCCGACGGAGACAACGCGGTCCACCGGCGCCTTCCAGTTCCGGTAGTCCATCAGCTCGAAGCGGACGCGGTCGGAGAGCCCGGCTTCGGCGGCGCGGTTGCGGGCGACCTCGAGCTGCTCGGTGGAGAGGGTGATGCCGGTGACGCGGGCGCCGTGCTCGCGCGCCAGATGCAGCGCCATGCCGCCCCAGCCGCAGCCGATGTCGAGGACGTGCAGGTCGGGCCGGTCCAGCCGCAGCTTGGCCGCGATGTGGCGCTTCTTGAGGAGCTGTGCCTCCTCCAGGGTCTCGTTCCCGGTGGGGAAATAGGCGCAGGAGTACTGGCGGTCGCGGTCGAGGAAGAGAGCGTAGAGGCGGCCGTTCAGATCATAGTGGTGCGCCACGTTGCGGCGGGCGCGGCCGGCGGGATTGAGCTGATCCACGCGGCGGCGCAGCCAGCGGACCTTCTCCATGATGCGCTCGCCGGCATGACCCTGCTCCATCCAGTTCACCACCAGCAGGTCCATCACCTCGAAGAGCGAGGAGCCGGGGAGCGGGGCGATCTCTCCGTCCATGTAACCCTCGCCGAAGGCGAGGCCTGGATTGGTCAGCAGGCGGCGCTCGGCGCGGGCGGTGCGCAGCTCGAAGCCGGCGGTCGGGCCGTCGGTGCCGCGATAGGTCCGAGTCGCCCCGTTCGGGAAGCGGACCGTCAGCGTCCCGCGCCGGATCATGCGGGACAGGATGCGATCGAACAACATGTCCGAACCTCCACCTTGAAGTTCGGCCAATCGTTCGGCGCGTCAGCTTTTCTGTCCAGTCAAGGGGTGCGGAGCGAAACCTAAACAATTCTCCATGAAGAAAGGGAGCGCCCCTGCGAGCGCTCCCTCCTTACCGTGGCCATAGTCCTGGCCGCCCTGCGGCGGCCGGCGCTTACTGCTCGGTGGCGCTACCGAGCTCGGACAGCTCGGCGGCCAGCTCGGCCTCCAGGCTCTCCTGCTCGGCCTGCTGCTGGGCCTGCAGGTCCTCGCCGCGAGACTGCTTCTCCGCCTCTTCCGGCGAGCGGGCGACGTTCACCGCCACCGGCAGATCCACTTCCGGGTGCAGCGCCACCTTCACCTGGGTGATGCCCAGGGTCTTGATCGGCTGCTCCAGGATGACCTGGCTGCGGGTGATGGTGAGGCCGGCTTCCTTGCAGGCATCGGCGATGTCGCGCGCCGAGACGGAGCCGTAGAGGGCGCCCGACTCGCCGGCCGAGCGAATGATGATGACGGAGAGCCCGTCCATCCGCTCGGCCACGCGCTCGGCTTCCTCGCGGCGCTTCAGGTTCTGCGCCTCGAGCTGGGCGCGCTCGCGCTCGAACCGGGCGAGGTTCTCCTTGTTGGCGCGGATCGCCTTGCCCTGGGGGAGCAGGAAGTTGCGGGCAAAGCCAGGGCGGACCTTCACCAGCTCGCCCATCTGGCCGAGCTTTTCGACCCGCTGCATCAGGATGACTTCGATCATCGGTGTAACCCCGATCTCACATGTTGGCGGGCGGGTTGCGGCGCCCGTACTGTTCGAGGAGGCCGAGCGCCACGAGAACCAGGGCGCCCGGCAGGCTGAAGACGAGAATCAGGACGTAGAACAGGATCAGCAGCGGCAGGCGGGCGCTGTGCCGGGCCAGCCGCGTGTGCATCGCGGCCAGACCCTGCAGCAGAAGCGGCACCACCAGCACGAGGCAGAGCGACAGCGGCAGCAGCGCTGCCGCCGGGTCGGCCAGGAGCCAGGCGACCCCCGCCAGTGCCGGCAGCGCCGGGTACCAGCGGGGCAATCGGGCCTCGCGCCAGCGCGGGGCCGGCGCCAGGGCCAGGCCACGGCGCCCCAGGAAGCCCTGGGCAGCGGCCGCATTGGCCGCCAGCGCGATGGCTAGCCACAGCGCCAGCGCTGCCGCGTTCAGCCGCACGATCTGCTCCACCGCAGCGGGGGCCACCTCGGCGCCCATCCGGTCGAGGCCGATCTGCACCGTGCCGCGCAGCACCGCCTCCAGCCCGCCATGCTCCGCCGCCAGCGCGGCGGCAAGCAGAGTGAGGGTGGCTGGCCAGAGGCCGAGCAGCGCCAGCGGCGCCGTAAGCCTGAGGCGCGGACCGGGCCGCAGCCCAAACGCCATCAGCAGCAGCACCGGCACGCCATAGAGCGCGAGCCAGAGCAGCACCGGCAGCAGACCCTGCGTGGCGGCGAACAGGGCGAGGCCGCCCACGCCGACCGCAACGCCGAGCGCCATCTTGCCGAAGCCGAGGCCGGCCAGAAACAGCGGCAGCGGCGACAGCCAGAACAGCCCGAGCCCCGCCGGCAAACCCCGGAAGGCCCAGAGCGCCGCCAGCGCCGAGACGAGCCCGCCCGCCGCCCCCGCCAGCAGGCGAGGGTCGTCGATCAGGCCGATCCTGGAGTGCTGCGCCGCCACCACGCCGATCCGTTCTCTATCCGAGGTCCCGTCCGCCGCCCGTCAGTCGTTGATGACGTAGGGCAGCAGCGCCAGGAAGCGGGCGCGCTTGATGGCATTGGCCAGCTCGCGCTGCTTCTTCCCCGACACGGCGGTGATCCGGGAGGGGACGATCTTGCCGCGCTCGCTCAGGAAGCGGCTGAGCAGGCGCACGTCCTTATAATCGATCTTCGGCGCGTTCGGGCCGGAGAAGGGGCAGGACTTGCGGCGGCGATAGAAAGGCCGGCGAGCGCCCACGGCGGGGCGGCGAGCGGCGATGTTCGGTTCGGTGGTCTCGGACATGGGGGATTACTCCTCGCCGCCGGTGTTTTCGGACTCGTCGCGCGGGCGGGCGCGGTATTCCTCGCGGTCGTCGTTGCGATCGCGGGTGCGGCCGGACGAGAAGCGGCCGGCCGGCGGGCGCGGACCGCGGAAGCCACGGTCACGCTCGCGGTCGTCGCCGCGCTTGGCGAGGATCGCCGAGGGGGCCTCGTCGATCGCCTCGACCCGCAGGGTCATGTGGCGCAACACGTCCTCGTTGAGGCCGAGCTGGCGCGCGACCTCCTGCTCGGCCGTCACGGGGCAGTCGAGGCCGAGGAGCATATAGTGCCCCTTGCGGTTCTTCTTGATGCGGTAGGCCAGGCCACGCAGGCCCCAGTACTCGCGCTTCTTCACCTCGCCGCCGGCTTCGGTGATGACGGAGGTGACCTGATCGGCGATGGACTCGACCTGCTGCTGCGTGAGGTCGTTCCGTGCGATGAGCACGGTTTCATAAAGCGGCATGGGATCTCCCTGCGGCTGTCTCAGCCCAGGCAACGCCGGCCCATGCCGGCGCGCGCAAACGGGCATAGCCGGGCGCGATGCCTCACGCGCCCGGCAGGGGAGCGCGGCGTAAACCACACTTCCCCCGCCCAATCAACCGGAATCCCGCTCCAAACCGGGTGGCGCAGGCGCTTCGGCGTTGACACCACGGGGCGCCGCCGTTACCCCGCCCGGCTTCAGAAACGGTTCATCGTTGGAAGGGCGCGCCGCCGGCCCTTCCGCCAGCCCGAGGAAAGCCAGCACCACCATGCCGATCGCCTTCGTCTTCCCAGGCCAGGGTAGCCAGGCCGTCGGCATGGGCCGCGAGCTGGCCGCCGCATTCGCGCCGGCGCGCGAGGTCTTCGAGGCGGTGGACGAGACGCTGAAACAGAACCTCTCCCGCCTGATGTTCGAGGGGCCGGCCGAGGAGCTGACGCTCACCGCCAATGCCCAGCCGGCACTGATGGCGGTCAGCCTCGCGGTGATGCGGGTGCTGGAGCAGGAGGGCGGTTTCGACCTCAAGAGCCGCGTGGCGCTGGTGGCTGGGCATTCGCTGGGCGAATACAGCGCGCTGGCGGCGGCGCAGACCTTCGACGTGCCGACCGCGGCGCAGCTGCTGCGGCTGCGTGGCGAGGCGATGCAGAAGGCGGTGCCGGCGGGTGTCGGCGCCATGGCGGCGTTGCTGGGAGCCGAGATGGCCCAGGCCCAGGAGATCTGCGCCCGCGCCGCCGAGGGTCCGGAAGGCGAGACCGAGGTGGTCGAGGCCGCCAATGACAATGGCGGCGGGCAGGTCGTGATTTCCGGCCATCGCGCGGCGGTGGAGCGGGCGGTGGCGCTGGCCAAGGAGCAGGGCATCAAGCGCGCCATGCTGCTGCCGGTCTCGGCGCCCTTCCACTGCGCGCTGATGGCGCCGGCGGCCGATGCCATGGCGGAGGCGCTGGCGCTGGCCGAGCTGCGGCCGCCGCTGGTGCCGGTGATCGCCAATGTCACCGCCGCCAAGGCGACCGATCCGGCCGAGATCCGCGAACTGCTGGTGCGGCAGGTGACGGGCACGGTGCGCTGGCGCGAATGCATCGGCACCATGCTGGAGCTGGGCTGCGACCGCTTCGTCGAGATCGGCTCCGGCAAGGTGCTGACCGGGCTGATGAAGCGGCTAGCACCCGATGCGGCGGCGAACGCGGTGGGCACGCCCGCCGAGATCGAAGCCTTCCTGAAGTCGCTGTGAGGAAGCCCGGAGAGATGTTCGGACTGGACGGCAAGGTGGCGCTGGTGACCGGCGCCACGGGCGGCATCGGGGCGGAAATCGCCCGCGCGCTGCACCGGCAGGGGGCGAAGGTGGCGCTCTCCGGCACGCGGCGCGAGGTGCTGGAGACGCTGGCGGCGGAGCTGGGCGAGGGCGCCATCGCGGTGCCGGCCGACCTCTCCGACCCGGCCGCGCCGCAGGCGCTGGTGGAGCAGGTGGAGAAGGCCTTCGGGCAGCTCGACATCCTGGTCAACAATGCCGGCTTCACCCGCGACGGGCTGGCCATGCGGATGTCCGACAAGGACTGGGCCGATGTGCTCGAGGTGGACCTCGCCGCTCCCTTCCGGCTGGCGCGGGCCGCCATGCGGGGCATGATGAAGCGCCGCAGCGGGCGGATCATCTCGATCGGCTCGATCTCCGGCATCACCGGCAATGCGGGGCAGGCGAACTATGCCGCCGCCAAGGCCGGGCTGATCGGCATGAGCAAGGCACTGGCGCAGGAGCTGGCCTCGCGCAACATCACGGTCAACGTGGTGGCGCCGGGCTTCATCCGCACGCCGATGACCGATGCGCTGAACGAGGCGCAGAAGGCGCGGCTGATGGAGCGCATCCCGCTGGGGCGGATGGGCGAGACCGCTGACATCGCGGCGGCGGTGGCCTATCTGGCTTCCGATGCGGCCGGATGGGTGACGGGCTCGACCCTCCATGTGAACGGCGGGATGGCCATGACCTGAAACGGAGGGGCCGGGTCATCTGTTCCCCGGCTTGCTTCCGTGTTAATGCCGCGCCGGCCGAGGGCGGGGAATAGGCTCCTCCCGGAACCCGGCAGCGTCTGCAAGCAGGAGAGACTCGGGCGATGAGCGATACCGCCGAGAAGGTGAAGAAGATCGTTGTCGAGCACCTCGGCGTCGAGGAAAGCAAGGTCACGCCTGAGGCGTCGTTCATCGACGACCTGGGCGCCGACAGCCTCGACACCGTTGAGCTGGTGATGGCCTTCGAGGAGGCTTTCGGCGTCGAGATTCCGGACGATGCCGCCGAGAAGATCACGACCGTGAAGGACGCGATCGACTATATCGAGGCGCAGAAGGCCGCCTGAAGGCCTTCTTTCAGCGCCTGCAGGGAGAGATAACGCGTGTTCGGTTCTCTGACGACGCCGCGGCGTGTCGTCGTCACCGGGATGGGCATTGCCTGCCCCCTCGGCGTCGGCGTAGCGCATGTGTGGCAGCGGATGCTGGCCAGCGAGAGCGGCATCGGCCCGATCACCCTCTTCGATGCCAAGGACTTGCCGGCGCGCATCGCCGGCGAGGTTCCTTCCGGTTCGAAGACTGAGGGCAAGCTCGACTTCAACGAGTGGATCCCGGTCAAGGACCAGAAGAAGATGGACCGCTTCATCCAGCTCGCGCTGGTGGCGGCCGCCGAGGCAGTCGAGGACTCGGGCTGGGTGCCGCAGACCGAGGACGATCGGAACGCCACCGGCGTGATGATCGGCTCCGGCATCGGGGGGCTGCCCGCGATCTCGGAGAATGCGCAGCTCGTCAGCGCCGGCAAGGCGCGGCGCCTGTCGCCCTTCTTCATTCCCTCGGCGCTGATCAACCTGGCCTCTGGCCATGTCTCGATCAGGTACGGCTTCAAGGGGCCGAACCATGCGGTCGTCACCGCCTGCGCGACGGGCGTGCACGCGCTCGGTGACGCGGCGCGGATGATCGCCCTGGGCGATGCCGAGGTGATGGTGGCCGGTGGCACCGAAGCGGCCATCAGCGATATCGGCATGGCCGGCTTCTGCGCCGCCCGGGCGCTGTCCACCGGCTACAACGAGGTGCCGCAGGAGGCATCCCGCCCCTGGGACGAGGGCCGCGACGGCTTCGTCATGGGCGAGGGCGCTGGCATCCTGGTGCTGGAAGAGCTGGAGCACGCCACGAAGCGCGGCGCCAAGATCTATGCCGAGGTGATCGGCTACGGCATGTCGGGCGACGCCTATCACATTACCGCACCGGCTGAGGGCCATGATGGCGCCTACCGCGCCATGAAGGCCGCCTTCAAGAATGCGGCGATCAGTCCCGACCAGGTCCAGTACGTCAATGCCCACGGCACCTCTACGCCGCTCGGTGACGACCTGGAGCTGGAGGCGGTGGAGCGGATGTTTGGCGACTCGGCGAAGGGGCTCGCTATGTCCTCCACCAAGTCGGCGATCGGGCATCTGCTCGGTGCGGCCGGTGCAGTCGAGGGCGTGTTCTCGATCCTGGCGATCCGGGACCAGGTGGCGCCGCCGACGCTGAACCTGCACAAGCCCTCGCGGGAGAGCGTGATCGACCGCGTCGCCCTGCAGCCGCAGGAGCGGAAGATCGAGGTGGCGCTGTCCAACAGCTTCGGCTTCGGCGGCACCAACGCCAGCATCCTGTTCCGCCGCGCGCCCTGAGTGCCGGCGGCCCTGGCGGGAGCGGAGCGGCTCCCGCCGGCATTCCCCGGCCCCTGAAGGGGCGGGCCTTTGACTGTCTTGCCGCATACCGGCCAGCGCAGGCCTGACGGACAAGGGCGGGACCATGCGGAAATTCCTCCTCGCGCTTCTGGTGCTGGCCTTCCTGGCGACCGGAAGCGGCATCTGGTGGGCGCGGCAGACCTGGCTGCAGCCCGGCCCCCTGGCGGAGCCGACCGCGGTCGTGATCGAGCGCGGCAGCGGTACGCAGGTGGTGGGAACGACGCTCGACGAGCGTGGCGTGATCCGCGACCCGCGCGTCTTCGCTGCCGCGGTGTGGCTGACCCGCGAGCAGGGGCCGCTGCGCGCCGGCGAATATCTTTTCCCGGCCCATGCCTCGCTGCGGCAGGTGCTGGAGGTGCTGCGCACGGCCCGGCCGGTGCAGCGGCGCGTCACGCTGGCCGAGGGCCTTACGGCACGGCAAATGGCGGCCATCCTGCAGCAGGCCGAGGGGCTGGTCGGCGATGTTCCGACCATCGACGAGGGCGAGCTGCTCCCGGAGACCTACGCTTATACCTGGGGCGATAGCCGGGCCTCCATCGTGCGTCGTGCCGCCACGGCGATGCGGGAGGTGCTCGAGAAACTGTGGAAGGAACGCGCCCCGGGGCTGCCGCTGGAGACGCCCCGCGAGGCGGTGGTGCTGGCCTCCATCGTGGAGCGGGAGACCGCCAGGCCGGAAGAGCGGGCGCGGGTGGCGGCGGTGTTCCTGAACCGCCTGAAGCGCAACATGCCGCTGCAGTCCGATCCTACGGTGGCCTATGCCGCCTCGGATGGCGGGGTGCTCGACCGGCCCCTGACCCGCGCCGATCTGGAGATGGATCACCCCTTCAACACCTATCGCAGCCGGGGGCTGCCGCCGGGGCCGATCGCCAGCCCGGGGATCGATTCCTTGCGCGCGGTGCTGCAGCCGATGGACACCGACGACCTGTATTTTGTGGCGGATGGCTCCGGCGGGCACGCCTTCGCCCGCACGCTCGACGAGCACAACCGCAACGTGGCCCGCTGGCGGGCGCTGGAGCGGCAGCGTAGCGCGCCGTAAGGCTGGGGGAATGAATTCCCCCAGGCCCCCTTCTTTTTTCTTCGAGCTTGGGCGCGCCCCGGTGAGCGGGCGCTGGAACCGACGGGGGAAAGGAGGTCGGGGGAATTCCTTCCCCTGACTTTTTTCTATGCCTGCGTCACGTCCTTCGCCGGCAATCGTGCCGCGACCACTGCCCGCAGCCCCGGCGGCAGGGCGCCGGCGAGGCGGGCCATGGCATAGGTCGGCCAGGGGAAGGCTACCCGGGTGCGGCCGGCGGCGATGCCGGCCAGGGTGCGGCGGGCGGCCTCGTCGGCGTCCATCAGGAAGGGCATGGGGAACTTGTTGACCGCCGTCATCGGTGTGCGGATGTAGCCTGGGCAGACGGCGTGCAGGCGGATGCCGCGATGCCGCTCGGTGGCGTCCGCGGCTTCGGCCCAGCGCTGCACCGCCGCCTTGCTGGCGCAATAGGCGGCGGCACCAGGCGCGGCGACGAAGGCGGCGACGGAGGCGATCACCGCCACCCGGCCGCGCACGCCATCAGGGCCGGCGGGCTGCGCGGCCATGCGGGCCATGGCGGGAAGGGCGGTGTTCAGCACGCCGGTCACATTGGTCTCGAAGATGGCGCGGACCTGCCCGGCGGGCTCCGCCACGCCGCCCGTACCGCCGGAGATGCCGGCATTGGCGATCAGCAGGTCGAGCTGGGGCATGCCCGCGATCCAGGCCTCGGCGGCCGGGGCATCGCGGACATTCAGAAGGGTTTCTGTAACGGTGGCACCGGCGCTGCGGCAGGCGGTGGAGGCCTCGGCCAGGCGGGCGGTGTCGCGCGCGGCGAGGTGCAGCGTCACGCCCGGCCGGGCGCAGGCCAGCGCCAGGGCTCGCCCGAGGCCGGAGGAGGCGCCGGTGATGGCGATCTGTGTCCAGGCCGTGTGCGCCATGGCTTGCATCCTGCCGCGGAGGGGAAGAGAAGGCCGGGCATGGCTCTCTCGTCGATGACCGGCTTCGCCCGGCACGCGGGCACCCTGCCGGACGGCACGGGTTTCGTGTGGGAACTGCGCAGCGTCAACGGGCGCGGGCTGGATGTGCGCCTGCGCCTGCCCAATGGGCTGGACCGGCTGGAGGCGCCGTTGCGCGAGGCGACGGCGGCCCGGTTCCGGCGGGGGAACATCTCCGCCACACTGACGCTGAAGCGCGAGGACCGGGCGCCGCGCCTGACGCCCGACCCGGCGGCGCTGGAGCAGGCGATCGCGCTGGTCGTGGCGGTGGCGGCGCGCATTCCCGGCTGCCCGCCGCCGCGCGCCGAGGCGGTGCTCGGCCTGCCGGGCGTGCTGCGTGCCGATTCGCCGGAGCCCCAGGAGGGCGAGGATGAGGCGCGGCATGCCGCCCTCGCGGAGGGGTTCACGGCGGCGTTGGAGGCACTGGCGGGGATGCGACGGGCGGAAGGCGAGAAGCTGGTCGGCATCCTGGGCACGCTGCTGAACGAGATCGATGGGCTGCGGGAGGCTGCGGTCGCGGAGGCGGCGAGCCAGCCCGCGGCGCACCGGGCTCGGTTGATGGCGGCACTGGCTGAGTTGCTGGAGGGGGAAAGCCGGGTGCCGGAGGAGCGGCTGGCGGTCGAGGTCGCGCTGCTGGCGCAGAAATCGGATGTGCGGGAGGAGTTGGATCGGCTGGCGGCGCATGTGGAGGCGGCGCGAGCCTTGCTTGCGGAGGAGAGCGCGGTGGGACGGCGGCTGGAATTCCTGGCCCAGGAGTTCGGTCGGGAGTCGAACACGCTGGGAGCCAAGTCGGCCAGTCTGGCATTGACCCGGATCTCCCTGGAGCTGAAGGCGGCCATTGAGCGGCTGCGTGAGCAGGCGGCGAACGTCGAATGAACCGGATGTCCCGACGCGGTCTCTGCCTCGTGCTCGCGGCGCCCTCGGGGGCGGGGAAATCCTCCGTCAGCCGGGCGCTGCTGGAGTGCGAGCCGGAGCTGAAGCTTTCGGTCAGCGCCACCACACGGGCGCCGCGACCGGGCGAGCAGGAAGGGGTGCACTACTTCTTCCGCACGGCGGAGGAGTTCGCGGCCATGGAGGCGGCCGGGGCGATGCTGGAGAGCGCCCATGTCTTCGGCCGGCGCTACGGCACGCCGCGCGCGCCGGTGGAGGAGGCGCTCGCCACTGGGCGGGACGTGCTGTTCGATATCGACTGGCAGGGGCACCGGCTGCTGCGGGCGGCGCTGCCGGGGGATGTGGTCGGTGTCTTCCTGCTGCCGCCGAGCCTCGCCGAGCTGGAACGGCGCCTGCATGGCCGGGGGCAGGATTCCGTCGAGGAGATTGCCCGCCGCATGCAGGCCGCCCGCGATGAGATCAGCCACTGGGCCGATTTTGACCATGTCCTGGTGAACCGGGACTTCCACGAGACGGTGGCGCAGGTGCGCGCCATCCTGCAGGCGGCACGGACCACGTGCAGGCGCCAGCCCTGGCTGCCGGGCTTCGTCGAAGGCCTGCTGCGCCCGTGAAAGGCTGGTAGCGGCGCGGGCTGCGCCGCTCCGGAATGGCTAAACCATGCACACGCTGCTGAATGTCGTGGCGCCGATCTTCGCCCTGATCGGGATCGGCTATGTCTCCGCCCGGCGCCGCTGGATCTCGGAGGAGGCGCTGCGGGGCATGACGGATTTCGTCTTCCACCTGGCCATGCCGGCGCTGCTGCTCAGGGGGGCCACCACGCCGCATCCGAACGGGGGCGCCACCGCCTTCGCCTTCTTCTCCGGCTGCCTGACCGCCTATGCGCTGGCGCTGCTGCTCTCCCGGCTGGTGCTGCGGATGCGGCTGGCGGAGGGTGGTACCTTCGCGCTCAACGCCGCCTTCGGCAATACCGCGATGATCGGGGTGCCGCTGGTGCTCGCCGCCTATGGGCCGACCGGCCTGTCACAGCTGCTGGCGATCATCGGGCTGCATTCCCTGATCCTGCTGCCGCTCGGCACCGTCGTGGCGGAGATCGGCCACAGCGCGCACGCGCCGCTCGCCGGCATCCTGAAGGCGACCGTGCTTTCGGTGCTGCGCAACCCAATCGTCATGGCGGTGCTGCTGGGGCTGGTGATCTCCCGGTCGGGGCTGGAACTGCCCTCCCTGGTGGGGCGCTTCCTGGATATGACGGGCATGGCGGGGCCGCCGCTGGCGCTGTTCTGCCTCGGTGCCAGCCTGATCGCTTTCGATGCGCGGCGGGACTGGCATTCGGCGCTGCTCTGCACGGCGCTGAAGCTGCTGCTGATGCCGGCGCTGGTCTGGCTGATGGGATGGGTGATCGGGCTGCCGCCTCTCCCGTTGGCGGTGGCGGTGGTGGCGGCGGGGATGCCGACCGGCGCCAACGCCTTCTTCCTGGCACGGCGCTATGCCGCGGGAGCGGACCGCTCGGGCGCGACGGTGCTGTTGTCCACCGTCTTATCGCTGGTCACGCTGGCGGTCCTGCTGGCGGTGCTGTGAAGGCAGGCCGGGGCGGGCGCCCCGGCTTCTCCCTCAGTGCAGATTGAATTGGCCCTCGACGTACCGAAATTCGGCCGGGCGGGTCAGCGCGCTGGAAGCGACTCGCACCGAGTGCAAGGGGCCTTCGATCTCGCGCTGCCAAAAGGTCAGGAAGCGGCGCAACTCCGGGAAGCCAGGCGCATGGTCGAACTTCTGCCATACGAAGCTCTGCAGCACGCCGGGGTGGTCGGGCAGGTGGTAAAGGATCTCGGCGGTGGTCAGGCGCCAGTCCGGGATGCGCACGAAGGCCTCGATATCCCGCAACAGCATGGACGATCGTCTCCGTTCTGGTCGGCGGCCCGGAGCCCGGGCCGCGCCGGTTTCCCCTTCGGCGGGGAGTCGAGCATCGCATGACGGGGCCGGAGCCTTGCAAGAAAAACCTGCAATTCCAGACCCTTAGCACTCAGTGACGAAGAGTGCTGCTGAACGCTTGACGGAAAATGGAGAGCGTCCTAGATCGTCAGCACTCGCCGGGGGTGAGTGCTAACAAGGCTTGCCCCACCGGCGGGGCAACCGTCGCTGAATGCGCCACAACACAGGGCGTCAGGAGAGGGCCATGAAGTTTCGTCCTTTGCATGACCGCGTCGTCGTTCGTCGGGTGACCGCCGAAGAGAAGACCGCGGGCGGCATCATCATTCCCGACACCGCCAAGGAGAAGCCGCAGGAAGGCGAGATCGTCGCCGTCGGCCCTGGCGCGCGCAACGAGCGCGGCGAGATCGTCGCCCTCGATGTGAAGGTCGGTGACCGCGTTCTGTTCGGCAAGTGGTCCGGCACCGAGGTGAAGATCAGCGGCGAGGAGCTGCTGATCATGAAGGAATCCGACCTGATGGGCGTGGTCGCGGCCTGAGGCCTGCGGACCCCCTGTTCTTCCCAACAGAGCTGACGAGGTAGAGAAAGATGGCTGCTAAGGACGTGAAGTTCGGCGCCAACGCCCGCGAGCGGATGATTCGCGGCGTGGACATCCTGGCCGACGCGGTGAAGGTGACGCTGGGCCCGAAGGGCCGCAACGTGGTGATCGACAAGTCCTTCGGTGCCCCGCGCATCACGAAGGATGGCGTGACGGTCGCCAAGGAAATCGAGCTGGCCGACAAGTTCGAGAACATGGGCGCGCAGATGGTGCGCGAAGTGGCCTCGAAGCAGAACGACCTGGCCGGTGACGGCACCACCACCGCGACCGTGCTGGCCCAGGCCATCGTGCGCGAGGGCGCCAAGGCCGTGGCCGCCGGCATGAACCCGATGGACCTGCGCCGCGGCGTCGACAAGGCGGTCAACGTCATTGTCGAGGAGCTGAAGGCGAAGACCCGCAAGATCACCACCTCCGCCGAGGTGGCGCAGGTCGGCACGCTGTCCGCCAACGGCGAGTCCGAGATCGGCCAGATGATCGCCGAGGCGATGGAGCGGGTCGGCAACGAGGGCGTGATCACGGTCGAAGAGGCCAAGGGCATCCAGACCGAGCTCGACGTCGTCGAGGGCATGCAGTTCGACCGCGGCTACGTCTCCCCGTATTTCATCACGAATGCGGAGAAGATGATCGCCGAGCTCGAGAACCCCTACATCCTGATCCACGAGAAGAAGCTGTCCCAGCTGCAGCCGATGCTGCCGCTGCTGGAGACGGTTGTTCAGTCGGGCCGCCCGCTGATCATCGTGGCCGAGGATGTCGAGGGCGAGGCCCTGGCCACCCTGGTGGTCAACAAGCTGCGCGGTGGCCTCAAGATCGCCGCCGTGAAGGCGCCGGGCTTCGGTGACCGCCGCAAGGCGATGCTCGAGGACATCGCGATCCTGACCGGTGGCCAGGTGATCTCCGAGGACCTCGGCATCAAGCTCGAGACCGTGACGCTCCAGATGCTGGGTCAGGCCAAGACCGTCCGCATCGAGAAGGAGAACACCACGATCGTCGATGGCGCCGGCTCCAAGGAGGACATCCAGGGCCGTGTGGAGCAGATCAAGGCGCAGATTGAGGAGACTACCTCGGACTACGACCGCGAGAAGCTGCAGGAGCGTCTGGCGAAGCTGGCCGGCGGCGTGGCCGTCATCCGCGTCGGCGGCGGCTCCGAAGTCGAGGTGAAGGAGCGCAAGGACCGCGTCGACGACGCGCTGCATGCGACCCGCGCTGCGGTCGAGGAAGGCATCGTGCCGGGTGGCGGCGTGGCGCTGCTGCGCGCGGCCGAGAAGCTGGCCGAGGTGAAGGGCGACAACCGCGACCAGGAGGTCGGCATCGAGATCGTCCGTCGCGCCATCTCCGTGCCGCTGAAGCAGATCGCCGAGAACGCCGGCAAGGACGGTGCGGTCGTCGCTGGCGAGGTGATGCGCAACAGCACCTACGAGTATGGCTATGACGCCCAGCTCGACGAGTACAAGGACCTCGTCGCGGCCGGCATCATCGACCCGACCAAGGTGGTGCGCACGGCGCTGCAGGATGCGGCTTCCGTCGCCGCGCTGCTGATCACCACCGAGGCGATGATCGCCGAGCGTCCGGAGAAGAAGGCTCCGGCCGGTGGCCCGGGCGGCGGCATGGGCGGCATGGGCGACATGGACTTCTGATCCCTAGAGGATCGGGATTTCCGGAGGGGAGCGGTCCGCAAGGGCCGCTCCCCTTTGTCATTCTGGGGCCATTCCTGGGGCCGGCGGTTTTCGTTGACAGCTTGTTAACGATCTGCACCACTATTTGGCAGCCAACCGCGTCCGCTCGCCTTGCCGTGCCTCCGGAGACCCGGTCGCCTTCAAGCCGTCCCGGGACACCGGCTGGATCCATGGCAGTGGCGCTGGTGCTTCTGCCTACGCGAACGAGGAGTGCATCGCATGGCGATTGGCACCGTGAAGTGGTTCAACGCGACGAAGGGCTTCGGCTTCATCGTTCCGCAGGACGGCGGCAAGGACGTGTTCGTCCACATCACCGCCGTGCAGAAGGCCGGGCTGCAGGGCCTGCAGGAGAACCAGAAGATCAGCTACGACGTGGCAATGGAGCGCGGCAAGGCCGCGGCCACCAACCTCAAGCCGCTCTGAGCGGCGGGCGCCGCCGGCGGCCGGGCCCCGGCGGCGAGGATCGGGCGGGAGGGGAGCGCCCTCCCGCGCCTCACACCATCTGGTAGCGCGCCTTGGCGGCGCGCTCGATGGCTCCGGCGACCAGCCGGTCGATATCCAGCCCGATGCGGAAATCCTGCAGGAAGCGCAGCTCCTCCTGAGTGGCGTCGCCATCGGCGGCGGCGACCTCGCAGGCCAGCAGGTAGGCGGTCTCGCGCAGGCGGGGGGGCAGGGCCTCCCGGATCAGCGAGCAGGCATGGTCCAGCCCATCGCTCTCGCGCAGCAGGGTGAGGCAGGATTCGGTGACGAGCTCGATTTCCTCGGCCCGGAAGCCGGTGAAGACGGGCAGTTCCTGCACCAGCCGCGACATCATGCCCAGTTCGGCGTCCGACATCTGCTGGTCGGCGGCCGACATCAGCACCATGGCGCAGACCAGGGCCTCCTGGGCCGTGAAACGGATCTTCGGGTGCTGCATCGGCTGGCTCCTTCTCCACGCAGGGGTATCCCAGCGCGGGCGGCGGTTCAACGCTCCGGCATGGGAAGGGTTGGAGACAAAAACGCGGCTGTTTGCCGGACCGTCTCGGCCAGGCCGAGCCGTTGCGGCACGACGCCCTCCGGCAGACCGGCGAGCAGGCGGGAAGGGGTGCGGGAGTCGAGCAGGACGAAGACCCCCCGGTCGTCGGCGCGGCGGATCAGGCGGCCGAAGGCCTGGCGAAGGCGGTGGCGGGCGATGGCGTCGTCATAGCCGCCGGGGCGACCGCCGGAGAGATGGATGCGGCGCTCGCGATGAAGGATGGAAGGGCGCGGCCAGGGTACGCGGTCGAAGACCAGCAGGCGGAGCGCCCGGCCGGGCACGTCCACCCCATCCCGCAGGGCATCGGTGCCGAGCAGGCAGGAATCCTCCTCGGCGCGGAAGATGTCCACCAGGGTGGCGCTGTCCATCGCGTCCACATGCTGGGCGTAAAGGGGGAGGCCGGCCTCGGCCAGGGCGGGGGCGATGCGGGCATGCACGTCGCGCAGCCGGCGGATGGCGGTGAAGAGGCCGAGCGCACCCCCGCCTGCCACCAGGAAAAGCTGCTGCATGGCCGCCGCGACCTGGCCTGGGTTTTCGCGGCTGATGTCCTCTACCACGAAGGCGCGGGTATTGGCGGCATAGTCGAAGGGGGAGGGGACGGCGGCGCGGATGGCGGGGCTGGGCAGGTGTTGCACGCCGGTGCGGGCCTCGGCCTCGCGCCAGGCGGATTCGGGGTCGCGCCGGGCGGCGTCGCGCAGCGTGGCGGAGGCGATCAGCACGCCATGGGCGGGGGCGGCGACCTGGGTGGCGAAGGGCACGGTCGGGTCGAGCCAGTGGCGGTGCAGGCCGGCATCGACGTCGCGGCCCTCGCGGCGGGAGAGGGCGAGCCAATCCACATAGGTCGGGCGCTGGCCGGGCTCGGCGGCGGGCTCACGCAACCGGGCGAGCATGGCGATCCAGGCGGCGAGCGGCATGAGCGCGCGGCGCTCAATGCTGCGGGTGGCGGTTTCCAGGCGGATGCGGGCGCCGGTTTCCAGCTCCTGCTCCGGGTCCTCCAGAAGGTCGGCCAGCAGCTTGGCCAGATGCTTCAGCGGGGCGCGCAGGCGCTCAAGGGCGTCCTCCAGCGCGGCGGCGGCCTCGGGCAGGCCCTCGTGCAAAGGGTGGAGGTCGCATTCGGCGTCGTAGAGCGGATCGGCCTCAGTGGTGCGGGCGAGGATCTGCATGCGGACGGCGCGGAGGAAGGCTTCGGCCGGGCCGGTCTGGGCCATGGCGGAGGTTGGGCGCGGATCGTCGGGCGTTTCGTCCAGGTCGGTGGCGCGCTGTTCCTCCGGTTCGGGCAGGGCGGCCCAGCGGTCCCACCAGCCGGGAGCGGGGAGGATGCGGGCATTGCGCTCGATCAGCTCCAGAGGGGGGAGTAGGGCAGGGTGATCGGTCAGCAGTTCCTCCAGGCGGCGGCGCAGGCCGCGCGCCCGGCCGCGGCCGCCTTCGCTGCCCAGGAGCCAGCGGCGCAACTCGGCCATCTCGGCGCCGGAAAGTTCGGCAGAAAAGGCGCCATCGGCGGCGTCGAAGAGATGGTGGCCCTCGTCGAAGACATAGCGCAGGGCAGGGCCGTCCTCGCCGCCGCCGAGCGCGGCCTGGACCATGACCAGCGCGTGATTGGCGACCACGAGATGGGCGCCGGCGGCGCGGCGGATCGAGTGCTCGACGAAGCAGCGCTTCCAGTGCGGGCAGGCGGAGTGGATGCACTCGCCGCGCCGGTCGGCCAGCAGGGAGATGGCGCCGGCGGGGAAGAGCTCCATCAGCCAGCCCGGGAAATCGCCACCGAGCAGGTCGCCGTCGCGCGTCGCCAGCGCCCAGCGGGCGACCAGGGCAAGGGGAACGAGGCGGCCGGGCATGGCGCCGCTGGCGGCCTCGTCATAGTTCAGCAGGCAGAGATAGTTCTCCCGGCCCTTGCGGATGACGACGCGCTGGCGGCGCTCCTCGGGCTCCGGGTAGAGGCGGGCCAGTTCCTGGTCGAGCTGGCGCTGCAGGTTGCGGGTATAGGTGGCGATCCAGACGGGGGCGCCGTTGCGCTCGGCCCAGAGGCTGGCGGGCGCGACATAGCCGAGAGTCTTGCCGGTGCCGGTGCCGGCCTCGGCCAGCACGAGTTGTGGCTCGCCGGGGGCCTCGCGGGCCGTGAAGGCGAGCGAGGCGGCGGAGGCGAAATCCGCCTGGGAGGGGCGCTGCTCGGCGCCTTCGCCCAGGATCTCGGCGAGGCGGTTGCGCGCCTCGGCGGGGGAGACGGGCAGGCTGGCGGGGGGCGGAGGTGGCGCGACCTCCTCCCATTCCGGCAGGGCGCGCCAGACCTTCAGGGCATCACGGCTCGGACGGGCGCCGGGCTGGCCCAGGGCGGCCAGCACGGATTCGGCCCAGGGCCAGTCGGCGGCGTCGCGCAGGCGGGCGGCGAGGGCGGCGGCGTCGCGGTTCAGCGGGGCCTGCCGGGCGCGGGCGAGGCGGCGCAGCAGTTCGGTGGCGATCTCGGGCAGCAGGGCGGCGGCGGATGCGGCATCGGCGGGTGGCGGCAGGTCGAGCGCCAGGGCCAGGCCGCGCGGGGTGGGGGGCGCCGCCAGGGCGGGCTGGCAGAAGGCGAAGAGTTCCAGCAGGTCCCAGGCGCCGGGGATGGTAGGGAGGTTCAGGCGCTTCGCGGTGGCTGGGGCGTGGACCAGGATGGGCGGGCCCAGCTCGCGCAGCGCGGCCGGCACCGCGCTGGCGCGCAGCGTGGACAGCTCGCCATCGGGGGTGAGCAGAACGGCGCTGCCGGGGGCAGGGGCAACCAGCGCCGGGGCATCGGGCAGCAGGAGGCGGGGAGGGAGGGCGCCGGATGCGCCCTTCATGGTCGACACGCGCGGAAACTAGGGGCAAAAGGCGAACAAGGCCAGCTTCCGGGAGGGCTTCTCTCAAAGATGACGGCCGCGCAAGGATGCAAGGGCTGACTTGCCGCTGCGGCGCGTTGACCGGGCGCCCCGGCACTGGCATGGGGCGCAACATGACCGCCGATCCATCGCTCCGCACCGTCAAGGCCTGGCCCTTCGAGGAAGCCGCCAAGGTCGCCGATCGCATCGCGCAGGCCGGGAAATCGGTGGCGCTGTTCGAGACGGGCTATGGACCCTCGGGGCTGCCGCATATCGGCACCTTCGGCGAAGTGGCGCGCACCACCTGGGTGCGGAAGGCCTTCGAGCGGATGACCGGCCTGCAGGGCAGGTTGATCGCCTTCTCGGACGATATGGACGGGCTGCGGAAGGTGCCGGACAACGTCCCCAACGGGGACATGCTGCGACAGCATCTCGGCAAGTCGCTGACGGCCATTCCCGATCCCTTCGGCACGCATGAGAGCTTCGGGCACCACAACAACGCCCGGTTGCGCGCCTTCCTCGACGCCTTCGGCTTTGAATACGAGTTCGCTTCGGCCACCGACTACTACAGATCCGGCCGCTTCGATGCGGCGCTGTTGCGGATGCTGCAGGTGCATGAAGAGGTGCGGCAGGTGATCCTGCCGACGCTGGGGCCGGACCGGCGCGCCACCTATTCGCCCTTCCTGCCCGTGCATCCGCGCTCCGGCGTAGTGATGCAGGTGCCGATGGAGGAGGTGCGGCCGCAGGACGGCACGGTGGTCTGGCGGGACCCGGAGACGGACGAGCGCTTCGAGACGCCGGTGACGGGCGGGCATGTGAAGGCGCAGTGGAAGGCCGACTGGGCGATGCGCTGGTTCGCACTGGGCGTCGATTACGAGATGTCGGGCAAGGACCTGATCGACAGCGTGCGGCTCTCCTCGCAGATCTGCCGGGTGCTGGGCAGCGAGCCGCCGGTGGGCTTCACCTATGAGCTGTTCCTCGACCAGGGCGGGCAGAAGATCTCGAAGTCCAAGGGCAACGGGCTGACCATCGAGGAATGGTTGCGCTACGCACCGCCGGAGAGCCTGGCCTATTTCATGTATCAGCAGCCCGGGCGGGCGAAGCGGCTCTATTTCGACGTCATCCCGCGCGCGACGGATGAGTATCTCACCTTCCGCGAAAAGCTGCGCGCCAACCCCGATCCCGCCAACCCGGACTGGCATATCCATGGCGGCGAGGTGCCGAACACGCCGGAGCCGCCGCTCAGCTTCGGCATGCTGATGAACCTGGCCACCGTCTCGGCGGCGGATACGCCGGAGCGGCTGTGGAAGTTCGTGCGCAACTATGCGCCGGATGCCACGCCGGAGACGCAGCCGCTGCTGGCACAACTGGTTGAGTATGCGGTCGCCTACTCGCGCGACTTCATCCTGCCGGCGCTGAAGCCGCGCGCGCCGACGGCGGAGGAACGGCCCTGCTTCATCGCCCTGATCGAACTGCTGCGCACACATCAGGCGGAGATCGAGGCGTTGCCGGCGGGGCTGCCGCAGGCGGAGCGCATCCAGACGCTGGTCTATGACGCGGGTCGGCGGGAGCCTTTCATCCAGATCCAGAAGGACGGCTCGCCAGGCGTGGCGCGCGGCTGGTTCAACGCGCTTTACCAGGTGCTGGTGGGGGCCGACCAGGGGCCGCGCTTCGGCTCGCTGGCCGCGGCCTATGGCGTGCCGGAGACGATCCGGCTGATCGAGGAGGCGCTCGCCCGGCCGCCGCAGGCGACTGTGGCGGAGACGAGCCCGGCGTGAGCGGCGTGCTCAGCGCACTGCGCCGGCACGGCCCCACCGTGTTCGGCCTGCTGCTGCTGGTGGGCGCGCTCTACGTCGTGCAACGAGAGGTACGTGACCTCTCGATGGCCGAGATCGGCGAGGCGCTGGCGGCAATGCCGGCGCGCTCGCTCTGGGTCGCCGGCGGTTGGACCTTGCTGGCCTATGCGGTGCTGACCATCTACGACCGGCTCGGTTCGGTCTATGCGGGCCGACCAGTGAGCTACCTGCGCACCTCGCTGGCCTCCTTCTGCGCCTACACCCTGGCACACAATCTTGGCTTTGCGGCGGTTTCCGGCGCGGCCGTGCGCTACCGCTTCTATGCCGCCTGGGGGCTGACCCCCTCGGAGATCGCCAAGGTCATCGCCTTCACCAGCCTGACCTTCGGGCTGGGCGGTATGGCGCTGGGCGGGCTGGTGCTGATCTTCGAGCCGGAGGTGGTGCCCTGGATCGCCAAGAACCTGCCACACTGGGCGATGCAGGGGCTGGGGGTCGCGCTGCTCGGGGTGGTCGCCAGCTACATCCTACTTTCGCGCTTCGTGCCGCATTTCACTGCCTTCGGGCATCGCATCAACCTGCCGGGCTTCCGCATGGCCTGCATGCAGACGGTGCTGGCGGGGGTGGATGTCGCGGTCACGGCGATGATCTTCTATGCGCTGCTGCCGCCTGCCGAGGGGCTGAGCTTCCTGCGCTTCGTCGGGATCTATCTCGCCGCCTATGCGGCGGGGCTGGCGGCCAATGTGCCGGGCGGGCTCGGGGTGTTCGACAGCGCGGTGCTGATCGGGCTGCAGCCCTATGTGCCGGCGCCGCAGGTGATCGGTGCGCTGCTGCTGTTCCGCTTCTTCTACTACATCATTCCGCTCTTCCTGGCGGGGGCGCTCTTCGCCGGCTTCGAACTGAACCAGCGGCGGCATCTGCTGGGCCGGCTGGGTGCCGAATCGCAGGTGACCGACGCGCTGGAAGGGCCGGCACTGGCGGGGCTCTCGGGACTGGCCGGGGTGGCGCTGCTGTTCATCGGCGCGTTGCCGGCGCGCGGCTCGCCGCTGGCCGCCTGGGCGGGGGAATGGGCGGCGCTGGCCAGCCACTTCGCCGCCTCGCTGATCGGCTCGCTGCTGCTGGTGGTGGCCTATGGCATGGTGCGGCGCCTGCGCATCGCCTGGGTCTCGGGCATCATGCTGCTGATGCTGGGCGGGGTGGTGACGCTGCTGCGCGGCGAGCCCTGGTTCGTCCCCGCCGGCTTTCTGGCTCTGGCGGGACTGCTGGCCTGCATCCGCACCGCCTTCTATCGCGATGCGCGGCTGACCGGGGAACCGCTGACGGGCAGCACGCTGGTGCCGCTGACGGCGAGCGTGGTGGCGGCCCTGATCCTGGCGCAGATCGCCTGGCGGGGGCCGGTGGCCAACAATCCCTGGTGGGCGGTGCCCTTCTCGGAGGAGACGCCACATACCCTGCGCTTCGCGGTGGGGCTCTGCGGCGTGCTGATGCTGGTCGCGGTGCTACGGCTGCTGCGGCCGGCGCGCATCCGCGTGCCGCCCTATGATCTGGCGACGCGGGCGCGGCTGGCCTCGCTTGGCGCGCGCACGCCCCGGGAGGCGGATGGCGCCATTTTCGCCGAAGGGGGAAGGGGAGCCGGCTTTGCCTTCGTCCGCCGGCCGACGGTGTGGATCGGGCTCGGAGACCCGGCGGGCGACGAGGCGGCCCGCATCGCCGCGCTGTGGCGCTTCCGCGACCTGTGCGAGCGCAACGGCGTGGCGCATGCCTTCTGGCAGGTCGGGCCGGATCTGCTGCGGGCCTATGAGGATACCGGACTGGCGGCGGTGCCACTGGGCAACGGCCGCTTCCTGGTCTGCCCGGCGGAGGGAGACCCGCAGCGTCTGCTCGAAGAGCTGACGGCGGGGCGCGGATCGCCTACTGGCTCGCCCAGACGATCCGGTGCATCCAGGTGACCTCGGAGAGATCGAAGCTGTAGCTGGGATGCGCCGGGTTGAGGCTGGCCAGCTCGATGCGCCGGGCTGACCGGCGCAGCAGCTCCTTGGCCATGACCTCGCCGCGGGTGGTGCGGACCACGACGCGGTCACCACGCCGGACGGGGGCATTGGGCGAGACGATGATGAGGTCACCGTCGCGGAAGACCGGCTCCATGCTCTCGCCTGAGATCTCCAGCGCATAGGCATTGGGATCGGTCAGTTCGGGGGTGCTGATCTCGTCCCAGCCGCCGCCGACCGGATAGCCGCCATCATCGAAGAAGCCCTCACCGCCGGCCTGGGCCAGGCCGATCAGCGGGATGCGGCGGCCCTGGGGGATGCGACCGCCGCTGTTGAGCGCGGGGGCGCCGCTGACCAGCGAGGCGAAGCTCTCCATGTCGGTGCCGGTGGCAGCCAGGATCTTGGCGATGCTCTCCGTCGAGGGCCAGCGGGCGCGCCCATCGTTACCGACGCGTTTCGAGGGGTTGAAAGCCGTCGGGTCCAGTCCCGCCTTGCGCGCGAGACCGGAGGGGGACAGGCCGTGCTCTGCCGCGAGGGCATCGACGGCACGCCAGATGTCGTCGTGACGCATGGGCGGATTATCCTAGGATGATGGTCGGAAAGCAATAGGAAGATCATCACAAATAGGTGTTGACGCCTATAAACTGAATCGCAATGATTGCTCCGCACGCAACCTACAGGCGAGATTCCCCCATGATTGCCACCCGCCGTTCCTCTGCTTCCCCCGTGCTGACCACCATGGCCAAGGTGGAACCTTTCACCACCGCCGAGGAGGCGTGGTTCTGGACCATGGCGGCCCTCGTGGCGCGCCGCGACGGCGCCCGCATCGTCGCCGGGGCAGGCCGGGTGCAGCGCCCCTGCGAGCCGGACGATGTGGTGAAGTGCCTCGATCGGCTGTACCGGCAGCGGCGAATCGACCTGGCGCATGCCCGGATCATGCGCATCTGGGGCGAGCGGGGTGAGGCGCCGAACCCGCGCTACGCCGGGGAGAAGGGCGACTGGCGTCTGTGGAACGAGGCCATGAAGCGGCTCGACTGGCCGCTGCGCATAAAGGGAATCGTGGTCGGGCCCATCATGCCGCTGCCGGCGGAAGAGGGCGTGGTGGTGTCGCTGCAGGTGCGGGGGATGGAGTGAGCGGAGCGGCGGAGCAGGGCCGGGCGGTGCCGCGCATCGCGCTGCGCCACACCCTGGCCGAGGGGGAGCAGAAGCTTTGGATCGGCTTTGGCGGGCGGGCGGACCGCTTCTGGCTGCGGCTGCTGCGGCCGGGCTTCCGGCACTGCTTCGCGGCGCTAGAGGATGCGCGGGGCTGGACGGTGGTGGAACCGCTCTCCGGCCGACTGATGGTGGCGCGGCTCGATGTCCCGGCGGGATTCGACCTGCCAGGCTTCTATCGGCGCGCTGGGTTGGCGGTGCTGGGACCATTCCAGCCGGGAGCGCCTTTCTGCGCAGATCTTCCGGGGCTGCTTCCCTACTCCTGTGTGGCGGTCTGCCGCGCGCTGCTCGGTCATGGCGCGCCTTTCGCGCTGACTCCCTGGGCCTTGTTTCGCCGGCTGCAGAAACTCATGGTTGCAGGAAAAAATTCCTTGACGGCGCCGACGACAACCGGTAAGAAGGCTGTCGTCAACGGGTGAGTTGCGCCCGCTGATATCCTCCCGATCCCCCGAACACTGCGCGGGCCCGTCCGGACTATCCGGACGGGCCCGCGGCTTTTTGGGGCGGTCGGCTTCGCCGAACCGTAAAGGAGCCGCACGCGCATGGGTGGCCTGTTCCGTGCCCCGAAGCCGGTGGTCGTGACCACGACCGAGCCGGTCGCTTCCCCGCCCGCCGGCCCGACCCCCGAGGTCGCCGAGCAGACTGCCCGGCAGCAGAATCAGGAACGCTCCCGCCGTGGCCTCGCGGGCACCATCGCGACCTCGGCGCGCGGCGTGCTGGAGCCGTTGCCGGCCGGCTTGGCGGGCGCCCGCAAGACACTGCTGGGGGATTGAGGCGGATGACCCTCTCCCCCGATACCATCCTGACGCGCCATGCTGCCGCGCAGGAGCGCCGCCGCCCCTGGGAAAGCGTGTGGCGGGAGTGCTACGACCACGTGCTGAACGGCACGCCCGGCAGTGGCGGCCCGGCCCTTTATGACGCCACCGCGCCCGATGCGGCGGAGCAGCTGGCAGCGAGCCTGCTGGCGGAACTGACCCCGCCCTGGTCGCGCTGGTTCGGTCTGGCGCCGACGGCCGCCCTGGCACAGGGCCCGGAGGCCGCCGCCGCGGCCGAGGCGCTGGAAGGGGCGGCGGAGACGCTGCAGGGGCACCTCGACCGCTCCAACTTCGCGCTGGAGATGCATCAGGCCTTTCTCGATCTAGTGGTCGCCGGTACCGGCGTGCTGCTGGTCGAGGAGGCGCCGCCCGGGGCGCTTTCGGCGCTCCGCTTCACCGCCGTGCCACTGCGCGAGGCGGTGTTGGAGGAAGGGCCGAGCGGGCGGCTCGACACCGTCTATCGCTGCGTGGCGCTGGATGCCGCGGCGATCCGGGCGCGCTACCCGGATGCGGAACTGCCGCCGAGCGTGCTGGCGAATGGCGACGAGGACGAGGCGCCGCGCCGGCACCGGGTGGTCGAGGCGGTCTGGCCGGAGCGATGCGGCAGCGGCTACCTCGCCGTGCTGGACCATGATGGCGAGGCGCTGCCGCTGGCTTTCGGCCGTTTCCTGGAGAGTCCCTTCATCGCCTTCCGCTGGATGAAGGTGCCGGGCGAGGTCTATGGCCGTGGTCCGGTGATGAAGGCGCTGCCGGACATCCGCACCGTCAACAAGGTGGTGGAGCTGGTGCTGAAGAACGCCTCCATCGCCGCCACCGGCATTTGGCAGGCGGAGGATGACGGGGTGCTGAACCCCGCCACGGTGCGGCTGGTGCCGGGCGCTATCATTCCGAAGGCGCCAGGCTCCTCCGGACTCACGCCGCTCGCCGCGCCGGGCAATTTCGATGTCTCGCAACTGGTGCTGGACGATCTGCGCGGCCGCATCCGTGCGGCACTGCTGGCTGACCGGCTGGCGGCGCCAAAGGATGCGCGGATGACGGCCACGGAAGTGCTGGAGCGCAGCGCCGAGACGGCGCGGCTGCTCGGCGCGACCTATGGCCGGCTGCAGGCGGAGCTGCTGACGCCGCTGATCGGCCGCTGCCTCAGCATCCTGCGACGCCGCGGCGAGGTGCCGCCGTTGCTGCTGGACGGGCGCGAGGTACGGCTGACCTACCAGTCCCCGCTGGCCCGCGTGCAGGGCCGCGCCGATGCGGCGAACACGCTGCTGTTCCTGCAGGCGGTGGCGGCGCTGGGCCCGCAGGCGGCGGCGCAGCTCGACCTCGCCGCCGCGACCCGACACCTGGCCCGCACGCTCGCCGCGCCGGCCGGGATCCTGAACCCCGTCGAGGAGTGACGCTCCGCATGTCCGAGAACTTGCTTGAAGCCGCGATGGCGGACGGCACCGCGCCGGCGCCGACCGAGGAGATCCCGGAGAAGTTCCGGGACCCCGAGACCGGCGCGCTGCGGGTCGAGGCGCTGCTGCGCTCCTATCGCGAGCTGGAGAAGCGCCTCTCCCAGCGCTTCGCGCCGCCCGGCCCCGATGCGCCGGAGGAGGAGCGCGCGCGGTTCCGCCGTGCCATTGGCGTGCCCGAGACGCCGGACGATTACACGGTGGAGCCGAAGCACGCGCTCTGTGGCTCCGATCCGGAGATCAACAAGCGGTTGCACGAGGCCGGCTTCAACTGCCACCAGGTGCAGCTGGTTTATGATCTCGCGGCGGAGCGGCTGCTGCCGCTGATCGCCGAGGCCGCCGCCGACTATGAGGCCCAGAAGCAGGCCACCCGGCTGGCGCAGGAGTTCGGTGGCGAGGAGCAGTTCCGCCGCCTGGCGCCGCAGATCGCCGCCTGGGGCCGCGCCAATCTGGCGCCGCCGGTCTTCGAGGCGCTCTCCACCACTGCTGAGGGCGTTCTGGCGCTGCACCGGATGATGGCGAAGAGCGAGCCCAGCCTGGCGCGCAATGCCGAGGCGACCGAGGCGCTCGATGAGCAGGCGTTGCGCAAGATGATGCGCGACCCGCGCTACTGGCGCTCGCGCGAGCCGGAATATGTCAAGCGCGTGACCGACGGCTTCAAGCGCCTGTTCGGCCAGGGCTGACGCGGCGGCGGGCCGGGCAGGCCCTGACCCGCCGCGATCCCTCCCGTTTTTCCCGTGGCGCAACCCGCATCGGCGGGCGCTGCGGCGCGCCCATCGCTCCGGCCCCCTGTGGCCAACCGAGGCGATGGGCTGATCCCCTCCCTTCATTCCGCCTCTCCTGAAGGAAATCGGCATGTCCGCTTCCATCGACCAGGTCTTCACGAAGCAGTTCCAGTCCGAGGTGCATGGCGCCTACCAGCGCCAGGGCAGCAAGCTGCGCCCGACGGTGCGCAGCAAGACCGATGTGCGCGGCGCCTCCACCGTCTTTCCGATCGTCGGCCGCGGCATCGCGGCGGCAAAGGCGCGCAACGGCGCGGTGCCGGTGATGAACCTCTCGCATTCCAATGTGGAGTGCTTCCTGCAGGACTATTATGCGGGCGAGTGGATCGATCGGCTCGACGAGCTGAAGACCAATATCGACGAGCGCCAGGTGGTGGCGAGCGCCGGTGCCTATGCGCTGGGCCGCAAGACCGATGAGCTGATCATCGCCGCGCTCGATACCGCGACCAACGAGGCTGTGGGCACGGCGCCGGGCACCGGCGACACCGATGGGCTGACCAAGGCCAAGGTGCTGATGGCCTTCGAGATGCTGGGGGCCGCGGATGTGCCGGATGATGGCAACCGCTTCGCCATCGTCGGCTGGAAGCAGTGGAGCGAACTGCTGCAGATCGAGGAGTTCGCCAATGCCCAGTATGTTGGCGACGACGATCTGCCCTGGAAGGGCACGCAGGTAAAGCGCTGGCTCGGCGCGACCTGGATGCCGCATTCCGGCCTGACCAAGAGCGGCGACCTGCGCTTCTGCTACTTCTACCACAAGACTGCCATCGGTCATGCCGTGGCGCAGGAGGTGGTGACCGACATCACCTGGCACGGCGACCGCGCGGCCTATTTCGTCAACAACATGATGAGCCAGGGCGCGGTGCTGATCGACGGCGCCGGCGTCGTGCGGATGCGCGCGGCGGAGTAGTAAGCCGGCTGGTTTGAGACGTGCGGGGGAAGGAATTCCCCCGTGCCCCCATCTTTCTTCTCTCAGTTTGGGGTGGCGCTGAAGGCGGGTGCCTGAACTGACAGAAAAAAGATGGGGGTCTGGGGGAATTCCTTCCCCCAGCCTCCTTTCCACCCTTCCGGGAGTTCCGACCGATGGCGCTGTCCGCCCTCGTCCTCTGCTCGCGCGCGCTGCTGAAGATCGGTGCCCAGCCCATCGCCTCCTTCGATGAAGGCACGGCCGAGGCGGAGGTGGCGGCGCATCTCTACCCTGCCGTGTGCGACGCGCTGCTCTCTGCGCATCCCTGGTCCTTCGCGACCGGGCAGATGGAGCTGCCGCGCCTGCTCGAAACGCCGCATGCCGATTATGCCTACGCCTTCCAGCTGCCGCCGGACTTCCTGCGGGTGCTTTCCGCCGGGGATGGCGGCCGTGGTCGGGGGTTGGACTTCCGGCTGCACGAGAACCGGCTGCATGCCAATGCACCGCAGGTGACGCTGACCTATCTGTTCCGGCCTGCGGAAAGCAGCTTTCCGGCTTTCTTCGCCTCGGCACTGGTGGCGCGGCTGGCTGCGGAGTTCTGCATTCCGCTGACCGAAAGCTCCACCCGGACCGACATGCTTCACCGGCTGGCGGACAGTGAGTTCCGCCGTGCGCGTCTGGCGGACAGCCAGCAGCAGACCGCGCGCGCACTGGAGGATTTTCCGCTGATCGCGGCGAGGGGGTGAGCGATGGCTGGGGACCGCAGCACCAAGACGAGCTTCACCGCCGGCGAGCTGAATGACCAGCTGCTCGGCCGTGGCGACCTGCGCGCCTTCGAGAACGGCGCGCGGCGGCTGCGCAATGTGTTCATCCAGCCGACTGGCGGCGTGACGCGTCGGCCGGGGCTTCGCCACGTCGCCATGTTGCCCGGAGCGGCGCGGCTCATCGCCTTCGAATTCAACACCGAGCAGACCTATCTTCTAGTGCTGACGCATCAGCGCCTGCAGGTCTTCATGGGCGACACGGAGGTGGCGAGCCTGGGCGCGCCCTGGACGAGCGGGATGCTCGACCAGATCGCCTATACGCAGAGCGCCGATACTCTGCTGCTGCTGCACCCGGAGATGCCGCCGCAGCGGGTGACGCGGAGCAGCCATACGGCCTGGAGCATCGGCCCCTGGCCCTGGGTCGCGGAGCCGTTCTACCGCTTTGCCACGCCGGACGTGACCCTCGCCGCCAGCGGCACCACGGGCAATGTGACGTTGACGGCGAGCGCCGCCATCTTCCAGACGGGGCATGCCGGCGTGCGGCTGCGACTGAATGGAAGGCACCTTCGCATTACCGCCGTGCTGTCGGGCACCAGCGCCCTTGCGGATGTGCAGGAGGCGCTGGTGGATACCGCGCCGAGCAGCGACTGGGACGAGGCGGCGCTCAGCGCGGTGCGCGGCTGGCCGGTCTGCGCCTGCTTCCACCAGGACCGCCTGGTGCTGGGTGGCTCGCGCGACCTGCCGAACCGGCTCTGGCTGTCGCGCTCGGGCGATCTCTACAACTTTGGTCTCGGGACGGGCCTGGATGACGAGGCGATCGAGTTCGGCCTGCTGTCGGATCAGGTGAATGCCATCCGCGCGGTCTTCTCGGGGCGGCATCTGCAGGTCTTCACCTCGGGGGCTGAGTGGATGGTCACCGGCGACCCGATGACGCCGGCCTCCATCCAGCTGCACCGGCAGACGCGCATCGGCTCGCCGCTGACGCGCATCATCCCGCCGGTGGACGTGGATGGCAGCACCATCTTCGTCGCGCGATCTGGGCGTGCGGTGCATGAATACGCCTATACCGACGTGCAGCAGGCCTATCAGGCGAATGACCTGGCCCTGGTGGCGCGGCACCTCGTCGCGACGCCCGTCTCCATGGCCTACGACCAGACGCGGCGGCTGCTGCACGTGGCGATGGGCGATGGCTGGCTGGCCACGCTGACGCTCTACCGCGCCGAGGAGGTCACGGCCTGGACGCGGCAGGACACCGACGGCTTCTTCCGTGCGCTGGCCGAAATCGATGGCACCGTCTGGTGCGCCGTCGAGCGGGACGGGGGAATGCGGCTGGAGCGTTTCGATGACGGACTTGCAGTGGATGCGGGGCTCACCGGCAACGATACGCTGGAGCGGACCCACTGGGGCGGGCTCGATCATTTGGCTGGCCGCAACGTGCAGGTGGTGGCAGATGGCGCACCGCGCGGCAGCGCGACCGTTGTGAATGGCGGGGTGACCATCGAGCCGGGGGCCCTCGCCGTGCAGGTGGGGCTTGGCTACAGCCATGTCATCGAGCCGCTGCCGCCGCAGCTGCTGAGTGCGGGCGGCGCGCGCAGCGGGCCGCTGCGGCTGCTTTCCGTCGGTTTCAGGCTGCTGGAGACGGCGGTCCTGACGGTGGACCTCGGGCGTGGCCCGCAGCCGGTGCCGTTCCGCCGCATGGATACGCCGATGCTGGACGCCGCCCCGCCGCGCTTCACAGGCGACGTCACGCTGCGTGCCTTCGGCTGGCGGCGCGACACCATGCTGCCGCTCTGGCGCATCGAGGGCGACACGCCTTTGCCGCTCACGCTGCTTTCCGTCACGACCGAGACGAGGATGACGAACTGATGGCCCAGCTTGCTCCCATTGCCACCCTGGTCGGCACGGGTGCCTCTCTCTATGGCACGGTGCGCCAGGGCCAGGCGCAGGCCGCCCAGGCCAAGGCACAGCAGCAGCAGGAGGCGACATCTCTAGCCGCTCGCCAGCAGCAGCTGGCCGCGCAACAGGAGGCCGAGGCGCGCAGCCGGCAGGATCAGCTGGAGCGCACTGTCGCCTCGACCCGGGCGCGCCTCGCCGCCTCGGGCGTGAGCCCCGACCAGGGCTCGGCGGCCGCGATCACCACCGGGCTGCGGCGCGATGCCGCGGAGGCAGCCGCCGACAGCAATGAAGCCTATACCGCGCGCATGTCGGCAGGGCGCTCTTCGCTGCTCAACAGTGACGGCTCGCTGACCACCTGGCTGCGCGCCGGCAACAGCTTCGGCGGCGCCCTGCGGTCCCTACTCGAATAGCGCGACCACGAGGCGGCGACCCGTCTCTTCATCACCGGCTGAGGGCATCTCCCGCGCGAAGGGGCGGGGGATGCCATTGTGCGCCTGCCTGGCCGTCCCGTTCCCCTTCCACATGAGAGATCCGCATGGCCGAGCATATCCGCATCGGCGACGTCGCGCCGCGTGTGCACTACGTGGCGGACGGCGCGCAGACCGTCTTCATCTATCCCTTCCCGATCTTCGAGAGCGCCGATCTCGAGGTCCGTCTGGACGGGCTGGTGCAGTATGACGGCTTCACCGTCACCGGGGCGGGCAGGTCGAGTGGCGGTACGGTGGTCTTCGCCGTGCCGCCGGCGGCCGGCCGGCAGTTGCTGATGCGGCGCGTTCTGCTGATCGAGCGCGTCACCGACTTCCAGCCGAATGGCGTGCTGCGCGCCAACACGCTGAACGACGAGATGGACCGGCAGGTCGCGGCGCTGCAGGAGATGCGCGAGAACCTGGCCGGCGCCATCCGGGCCGATCCTGGCGATGCGCCGGCGAGCCTGGTCCTGCCGCAGCGCGGTGGGCGCGCGAACCGGCTGCTGGGCTTCGACAGCCTCGGCAACGTGACCGCAATCCCACGCGACCCGGTGCTGATGGCGCCTTTCGGCGGGGCCATTCCCCGCACCGTGGAAGACAAGCTGGCCGAGCGCCTTTCGGCGCGCGACTTTGGCGCAACCGGCGACGGCGTCACCGATGACGGGCCGGCCTTGCAGGCGGCGATGAACGCCGCCGCCGCCGCGGGCAAGCATCTCGTCATCGGCGAGGGCAGCCACCGCACCACCATACCGCTGGTGCTGCCCGGCGCGGCAGCGGGGCTGACCATGCGCGGTAGCATTCTCTATGCCGGCCCGGGTGGCGTGACGGCCCTGACGGTGGGTGATGGTGCCGCCATGCGAAACCAGGCAAAGCTTTACCAGGGCCTCCGGGTGTTGCGCGCCACCGTCTCCGATTGGCTGGATGAACGCGACATCGGCATCCTGCTGCGCAATCTGGACGCCTCCGTGGTCGAGATCCGGCAGACCGAGGGCTTCACCATCGGCGTGCGCACGGAAGGTGTCGAGGTGGGCTTCGAGGACAGCACGCTCTATCTCGGTCGCTTCGTGAACAACCGAATCGGCCTCGACGTACACACCGCCACGGCCTCCGCGTGGAACAACTCGGTGCGCTATATCGGCGGGCACTTCGCCAACAGCTCGGCCACCAACCCAACGCGGGACCGCTTCGGCGTGCGCTTCTCCTGCGCGCCGGGCGCCTATCCGCGCCACAATGCGCATTTCTTCACCGGACCCGCCTTCGAGTTGCAGCGGCAGGGCAGCCCCGGGACGGTGGCCGCCATCCCCTTCCTGCTGGAGGCGGGGGATGAGCGCGGCATCATCGCGCGCGGCGTGCGGATGGAGCAGTGCAGCCCCTATGTCGCGCGGCATGCCGGCGGCGCGAATGACTGTCTCTACGAGGTCGTCTATGTCGGCACCTATGCCTTCACCGGTGCCGGCGTGGAATACACCGCGACGGCAACGCGGGCCGGTGGCACCGTGATCCCGCTGCACCAGGCGAGCGCCGCGCAAGGGACGCCACGGCTGGTGGCGGCGGCGGAGAATGTGCGTCGCCGCGCCTTCCGGCAGACCATCGACACGGTGGACGGGGTCGGTTTCGAGCAGATGGCGGTGCTTTCCGGCAATCCGTCCGGACCACCGACGACGCTCACCGGCTTCGCCTTTGCTGGCCTGTCGCAGTTCGCTCTGAATCCGGACAACATCGGCATTCCGACGAGCCGCGCGCTGGCTTTCGTGGTGGATTGCAGCGCCTGCAAGGAGTTCTTCATCGCCGCCGAAGGCTCGGAACTGCGGCCGGTGGTCATGCAGTTCGACACCAACGAGGCGCTGTTGGATGCCGCGAGCCCGGTGCTGTTCTCCAATATGAACGCGGCCTGGGCCGGAAGCCCCTCCTACTTCTGGGAGGGCAATGCCGATTTGGATAGCCTGGTGGGCGGGCTCGCCATCAACAAGCTGCAACGTGTCACGCTGCACGATCGCGCGCGCATCGCGGCGATCGGTGTGCGCGGCGGCAGCGCGACCGCCATCCTGAAGGCGCTGCGCCTCTACTGCTCGCCACTGCATGCGCCGACGCTGCTCTACGGCGGCAGCCGCAAATGGGGTACCCGGGAGTACAGCACGACGGACAGCGGTTGGATTGTCCCGAGCCTGGCGGCCGGCGCCAGCGCCACCCGCGACCTTGCCCTGCCGGGTGTGCGCCAGGGTGACTTCGTGCAGGCCAGCTTCGCCAAGTCGACCGGCTTCCAGAGCGGCAGCGTCGTCTTTCATGCGAGCGTCGGGGGCACGGCGGGCGCGGACCAGGTGCGGGTCACGGCACAGAACGTGAGCGGCAGCAATGTCACCGTGGATGCGGGAACGCTCTATGTCCGCGCCTTGAAGCCCAGGGTCTGAACATGGCCACGAAGCTTCATGGGTTCTGGGCGGTGGCGCCATGAGCCGGCGCGAGGTCATGGCGACGGAGGACCTGCAGCCGGCGATCCGCCGTGTGGTCGAGGACTACAACGTCTTCGTCGCGCGCGGGCCCGCGCCCGGCACGCATGACGATGCCAAGGCCTTCGCCGCGCATCATGCGGCGGCGAAGTCGGCGCTCGCACATCTGGAGCATCTGCTGAAGCTCGCCCGTGCCGCCGGCGCGGGTGAGGAAGAAACTGGCCTTGCGCAGGCCGCCGCGTTGCTGCGCCAGGCACGCGGCGCGCTGGCCGCGGAGTCTCTGAGCGAGGAGGAGTGCGAAACCGATGACGGGGCCTCCGGCTGACCTGACGGAGTTCGTCTGGATCTGGAACAACCTGGCGGGGCAGGGCACGCCGGCCGTGCACCGCCGCATCCTGCGCTGGCTGGAGGCGCGACGCGAAGCCGGCGATCGCCGCCTGCTACTGATGGCCTTCCGCGGCTGCGGCAAGTCCACTCTGGTTGGGCTCTATTGCGCTTGGCTGCTGTTCCGCTGGCCGGAGACGCGCATCCTGGTATTGGCGGCGGATCATCCGCTCGCCACCAAGATGGTCGGCACGGTGCGCCGCATCGTCGAGCGGCACCCGCTGTGCCGGCCGCTGGTGCCCGCCTCGCCGGAGGCCTGGGCGGTGGACCGCTTCACCGTCGAGCGCACGGGCGCGCTGCGCGATCCTTCAGTGCTGGCGGCGGGGCTGGGCGGCAACATCACGGGCATGCGCGCCGATGTCATCATCTGCGATGATGTCGAGGTGGCCGGCAATTGCGACACGTCCGGAAAGCGCGTGGAGCTGCGCGAGCGTCTGGCGGAGACGGAGTTCATCCTGACGCCGGGCGGCACGATCCTCTATGTCGGCACGCCGCATTGCGCCGAAAGCCTTTACCTGCACCCGGATGAAGGGGAGGCTTACCTCGCCGGGTACAGTCGGCTGCGCATTCCGCTGCTGGACGGCGCGGGGCGCAGCGCCTGGCCCGAGCGCTTCCCGGTTTCGACGGCGGCGCAGATGCGCGAGCGTGTGGGGCCGATCCATTTCGGGCGGCAGATGATGCTGCGCCCGGTGGCGAGCGGTGCGGCGCGGCTCGATCCGGCGCAGGTCATCCGCTATGAGGAGGAGACCGACTACCAGGAGGTGCAGGGGCGGCCGGTGCTGCGCCTGCTCGGGCGCCGCATGGTTTCGGGCGGCGGCTTCTGGGACCCGGCCTATGGTCGCCCCGGTGCCGGCGATGGCAGCGTGCTGGCCGCCACCTATGCGGATGCCGAGGGCAATTATTACCTGCACCGCCTGGCTTATCTGACGCATGAGCCGGGCGGGGCGGAGGACCCGGCGACACAGCAATGCCAGAAGGTGGCGCGCATCGCGCGGGACCTGCTGCTGCCGGTGCTGCGCGTGGAGACCAATGGCATCGGCCGCTTCCTGCCCGCCATGCTGCGGCGGGAACTGGCGCGCGCCGGCGTGCCCTGCGCCGTTGTCGAGCAGCACAGCCATCGGCCGAAGCAGGAACGCATCCTGACGGCGCTCGATCCGGTGCTGGCGGCGCGGCGACTGCACGCGCATGCGCAGGTGTTCCGTACGCCTTTCCCGACGGAGATGGCGGAGTGGAAGCCCGACACGCCGGGCACGCGGGACGATGCACTGGACGCGCTGGCGGGCTGCCTGCTGGCCGAACCCGTGCGCCTGCCCGGCGCGCCGCCGGCGCCGCGCGGCATCGGCTGGCGGGGGCCGGCCTAGAGCAGATCCCGATCAGGCGAAATCGCCTGATCGGGTGAGGATGCTCGTCAAAACAAAAGGCTGGAGCGAGTGACGTGAGCTGAGGCGAACGGAAACTGCTCTGGCGGTGCCCTCGCCTCGGAAATTCTCAAACTGGCTGCAGGAGCATCGAGAGCGAGATCAGGCTTATCGCGCCGGGTGAGGAGCCCGATTTCCTGCCTGACGGTGTGGCGTATCGTCGGTTGGCGGGCTGAGACGCTCAGCCGCACCGGAAGGAGGCTCCAAGTCGAAGAGCGTGAGCGGAAGCAGGGAGGCCAGGAGGCCGGAACGCCCTGCTCTCCCGTCTCAGGCGTTTTCCGCCTCGGGGTGTTCACTTTTTGTTGACGACACCCGCCCTACGGCCTAGGCTCCGCTCGTCAACGGCCGAATTGCGTCCGCTGGCCGTTTCAGGCCGCGGGCCTGCTCCTCAGCACCTCCTGCTCATGCCGCGCCTCACCTTCCGGGGTGATGCGGAAACGGCCGTCTGCCTGCTGAACTACCAGCCCCATCCCCGCCAAGCGGTGCAGGCAGGGGCCATCCTTCAGCCCGTCCGGGCGACCGAGCGCGCCGCTCAGTTCCAGCCGATGCAGGGCGGAGCGGCAGCAGGTCTCGAGGTAGGGCTCGTTCCACATCGTTCCATCGCAATCGTTTCCGGCAGGCGTCGGTGCCACCCCTCCCAGGGTGGCGCCGGCGCCTTCGTCGTTCAAGAAGGCCGAGGAGGGCCGGATGAACCCGCTCGATCTGGAACCCCAGACGCTGGCCACGGCGGTGCAGGCACCGTTGCTGGGCGTGCTGTTCTGGATGCTGCACGGGCTGCGGCGCGGCCTGCCCGACCGGATTGGCGACTGCGCCGACCCGCCGCGCCCCGAGAGCGACGCCCTGGCGCGCACACGCGACGAACTGGCGGCTTTCAAGCTGGAGGTCGCGCGCACCTATGTGCCGCTCTCGCTGATCCGCGACGTGGACCAGCGGCTGAGTCGGCAGCTCCTCCGCATCGAGGAGAAGCTGGACGCCGTCTCCCGTGCCGCCGCCGCCACGGCCGCGCTGCAATCCGCCCAGCGCGGCCGCGGCGCCGACGACCACCTCTGAACCCGCTCCCCCGAGAGAGACTGCCCCTCATGAGCCTCGCCCCCCTGGCTTCGCCCACCGCCGCCGCCGCCGAGCTCTCGCCACAGGAGATCCTCGCCATGACGCTCTGGGCGGAGGCCGGCACGCGCCCCGTCCGCGCCATCGAGGCGCTGGCCGCGATTATCATGAACCGCGTTCGCTTGGCCGAACGCGGCGCTGCCACGCATTGGGGGAAGGGGCTCGGCGCTATCTGCCGCGCGCCGTTCCAGTTCTCCTGCTGGAACCGCAACCACATCCGCCACCTGCTGATGCAGGCGATCCCGCCCGGCGACCCGGCCCTGGCCATCTGCCGCCGGATTGCCGCCCGCGCCGCCGCTGGCGCCTTGGCTGACCCGACTGGCGGCGCCACCCACGCGCATGGCGTCGAGGAACTGCCGCCCTGGGCGGTGGGCGAGGCGCCGCTGGCCGAGATCGGCGGGATGCTGTTCTATCGCCCGGCCGTCGGGTAAACCCCGGGCTCATGGAGCCCATCATCTACACCATGGTCCGGGACGCCGACTGGCGCGAGGCGCGCGCAGGCGGCGCCTATCGTGGCAGCGCGGAGGATGCGCGGGATGGCTTCCTGCACTTCTCCACCGCCGCGCAACTGCGGGAAAGCGCCGCGAAGCATCGCGCCGGCCAGCCGGATCTCTGGCTGGTGGCGGCGGATGCGGCGGCGCTCGGCCCGGCGCTCCGCTGGGAGCCCGCCAGCGGCGGCAAGCGCCCGGGGCTCTTCCCGCATCTCTACGGGCCGCTGCCGCTTTCCGCCGTGCGCTGGTCCATGCCACTGCCCCTGCAGGCGGACGGCACGCATCTTTTCCCCGACGAGATTCCCTGACCGGCAGAAAAAAGGCCAGGGGAAAGAATTCCCCCAAGGGCTTCCCCTTTGGCCCCCATCTTCCTTTTTGTCACTTTTTGTCAGTTTGGCGCCGCACGGGCCGCAGGCGTGGGAAACTCGAAGAAAAAAGAAGGGGGCCTGGGGGAATTCTTTCCCCCAGCCTTGCTTCACTCCACCCGCAGCGCGGCCCGCAATTCGAGCGCGCCGGCCGGGTCGATCATTCCCTGCAGCCGGCCGGCAGCGAGCCTGGCATAGCGCAGCAGCAGGGACTTGCGCCGCGCCGGCGGCAGCTTGTGCTCCGCCGGGTGCCGCAGCATCGCCGCATCCCCATCCTCCGCCACGATTAGTCCCACCTCCTCCGGTAGCAGCGCCTGCGGAAAATCCAGGTCCACGGCGAAGTAGAGCCGGTCGCACCAGTCCCGGTACTCGTGCCATTTGCTGTCCGACTGGAAGTCCCGCGCGCAGCTCTTCACCTCGATGGCGGTGAGGCCGCCATCCGGCTGCAAGGCCAGGATGTCGAGGCGCCGCCCGCTCGGCAGCGGCACTTCCAGCAGGGGCGCCCAGCCCAGCCGGCCGCACAGGCGAGCGGCGGCGCGACAGACGCGAAGGGTGCGTTCAGGGGGTGAAAGCTCGGACATCGGGGCGCATGTTCCCTCTCCGTTCCCTCCCACGTCAAGCCTCGGCACCCTAGAATAGATTGATGGGCGCCGAACTGCCGTTCTGGAAGACCAAGTCTCTCGCCGCCATGTCGCGCGCCGAATGGGAGAGCCTGTGCGACGGCTGCGGCCGTTGCTGCCTCCACAAGCTGCGCGACGAGGATACCGGCGAACTGGCCTGGACGGATGTTGCCTGCCGCCTGCTGGACGGGCAGACCTGCCGCTGCCGCGACTACGCCAACCGCCGCCAGCACGTCCCCGATTGCGTGAAGCTGACGCCGAAGCGCCTCGCCCGGATCGACTGGCTGCCGCCGAGCTGCGCCTACCGCCTGGTGGCCGAGGGGCGGGATCTCCCGTGGTGGCACCCGCTGATCTCCGGCCGCCCGGAGACGGTGCACGAGGCCGGCGCCTCGGTGAGCGGGCGCGTGGTCGCTGAGCGGGCGGCGCGCGACCTTGAGGATCATGTTGTGGAATGGCCGGGGGAATGGCCGGCTGCAGCGAAGAAGGAGGGCGATTCATGAGCCAAGCCGATGCCAGCCGTACGGGAATTTCCGCGGAGCCGCTGCGGTGCCGCCCGCCTGCCACCGCCACCGTGCAGATCGACAACGCCGAATTGCGTGCGACGCGCTGGGATTTTCCGCCCGGCGCGGAAACCGGCTGGCACCGTCACGGCTTCCGCTATGTCGTGGTGCCGCTCTCCCCCGGGCGGATGCTGCTCGAACTGCCGGGCGGCGCCACGATGGAAGCGGAGATCAGCACTGGCGTCTCCTATGAGCGGGCACCCGGCGCGGAGCACAACGTGGTCAATGCTGGCAGCACGCCCTTCAGCTTCGTCGAGATCGAACTGAAGGCCTTTCCCGGCTGAGGTGCTGGCCTGCGGGTGCGGGCCAGTTCACCCTTTCGGTTCTTCGGCTACAGGTGTAACCACCGTGGCTCTGCACACGGGGAAGCGGGTCATTGCGGGAAAGCTTGCAACTCAGGCCAACGGATTTCATGCGGCTGTTCGAGGCGGCGCCGCACCCCTATGTCGTGTTCGACCCGCAACTCACGATCGTCTGGGCCAACGCCGCCTATCTTTCCGTCACCGGCCGCAGAGCGGAGGACATCCTCGGCCGCAACCTGTTCGATGCCTTTCCGGGCGGACCGCATGATCCTGGCGGGGAAGGCACGCGCCAACTCCGCCAGTCGCTGGAGACGGTGGTGCAGACCCGCGCCCCCCACACCCTCGCGCTCATCCGCTACGCGATCCCGCGCGATACGCCAGACGGGATCCACTTCGAGGAGCGCTTCTGGAGCGCCACCCATACGCCGGTTTTGAACGAGGCCGGCGAAGTGGCCTACATCCTGCAGCAGACCGATGACATCACCGAGATGCAGGCGCTGCGCCGGCGCTCGCCGGGCGAGACCGCTGTCCCGGTGGGGCTTCAAGGGAGCGTCTTCCGCCGCGCGCAGGCCGTCGAGGCCGTCAATCGCGCGCTGGATGCCGAGCGGGCGCATCTGCGCCGGCTGGTGGAGCAGGCGCCGGCCTTCGCCGCCTTCCTGCGCGGCTCGCAGCATGTGTTCGAGATCGCCAACCAAGCCTATTGCCAGCTGGTCGGGCGCAATGACCTGATAGGCCGTCCGGTGCGGGAGGCGCTGCCGGAACTGGAGGGGCAGCCGTTCTTCGGCATCCTCGACCGGGTCTTCTCGACCGGCCAGGTGTTCAGCGCGCGCAGCATGCCGGCCCGTCTGCGCCGTGTGCCCGGCAACCCGCTGGCCGAACTCTTCCTCGATTTCGTCTACCAGCCGATCTTCGAGCCCGACGGAAGCGTCTCCGGCATCTTTGTGCTGGGCTATGACGTTACCGAGCAGAAGCGCACCGCGGATGAGCTGGAGCGCTACAAGGACCAGCTCGAGGATATGGTGCGCGATCGCACCCAGGCGCTGCAGGAGAGCGAGGCGGAGCGGCGACGCGCCGAGGCGGCGCTGCGCCAGTCACAGAAGATGGAGGCGATCGGCCAGCTCACCGGCGGCGTTGCGCACGACTTCAACAACCTGCTGCAGATCCTCAGCGGCAATCTGCAGATGCTGCAACGCGCGGTGATCGCGACCGAGGACAAGCGCCGGCTGGAGGCCGCCATGAACGCCGTGAGTCGCGGCGCCAAGCTGGCCTCGCAACTGCTCGCCTTCGCGCGGCGCCAGCCACTGGAGCCGCGTGCCGTCAATCTCGGCCGGCTGGTGCGCGACATGGATGATCTGCTGCGCCGCGCGCTCGGCGAGGCGGTCGAACTGGAGACGGTGATCGCCGGCGGCCTCTGGAATACCATGGCCGATCCCGACCAGGTGCAGAACGCGATCCTCAACCTTGCGGTCAATGCGCGTGACGCGATGGACGGCGCCGGCAAGCTGACCATCGAGGCCGGCAATGCCATGCTGGACGACATTTACGCGCTGCAGCATGATGAGGTTCAGCCGGGCCAGTACATCATGCTCGCCGTATCGGACACCGGCTGCGGCATGCCGCCCGAGGTGCTGGAAAAGGCCTTCGATCCCTTCTTCACCACCAAGCGGGAAGGCCATGGCACCGGGCTCGGCCTCTCGATGGTCTATGGCTTCGTCAAGCAGAGCCACGGGCACATCAAGATCTATTCCGAAGTCGGCCAGGGCACCACGGTCCGCATCTACCTGCCGCGCACGCACAGCGCGGAGGAGACCGTCACGCAACTCGCCGTGCTGCCCGTGAAGGGCGGCCGCGAGACCATCCTGGTCGTCGAGGACGATCCGGTGGTGCAGGCCACCGTGGTCGATCTGCTCACCGACCTCGGCTACACCGTGCTGAAGACCTCCGACGCGCAGAGCGCGCTGGAGCTGGTGCGAAACGGCCTCTCCATCGACCTTCTTTTCACCGATGTTGTGATGCCCGGGCCGGTGCGGGCGCCCGAACTGGCGCGGCAGGTGCAGATGCTGCAGCCGCATGCCGCCGTGCTGTTCACCTCCGGCTACACGGAGAACGCCATCGTGCATGGCGGGCGGCTCGACCCCGGGGTGAACCTGCTCTCCAAGCCCTATCGGCGCGAGGATCTGGCGCGCAAGGTGCGCCATACCCTGAACAACCGCCGCCAGGCCCTGGCCGCCGCCGCGGCTCCGCGCGTGCCGGCGCCGGCGCGCAAGCCCGCCGCCGCCACGGGCGCGCGTGTCCTGCTGGTCGAGGATGACCCACTGATCCTGATGGACAGCGAGGACATGCTGGGCAGCCTCGGCTACGCCGTGGTCAGCGCGCGCGATGCGCGCAGCGCGCTGCGCGAGCTGGAACGCAATGACTTCGATGTCCTGTTCACCGATATCGGCCTGCCCGGGCAGTCCGGCATCGAACTGGCGCAGCAGGCCCTGCAGCGCTGGCCGCATCTGCGCGTCGTCTTCGCCTCTGGCTATGGGACGCCACAGACGGGAGAGAGCACGCCGGGCGCCTTGTTCCTGACCAAGCCCTATGGCCCCCGCGAGCTGACCGAGATCATGCGCCGCGCCACCGGCGGCGTGGGCACCTGAGCCGGCCTGGGCGCGACATGGCGCCGCCGGCCGAGGAGGCGGACCGTATCCTGCTGCGCCCCACCCCGGAGGCGCCGCCCCTGCGCTGCCCCTTGCGCTGGCGCATCTCGAAGCGGGCGCGGCGTGTCTCGCTCCGTATCGACCCGGTGCGCGGCGAGGTCGTCATCACCCTTCCGCCTGGTGTCGGGCGGCGCGCCGGGCTGGCCCTGGTGCGCCGCCATGACGGCTGGGTGGTCAGCCGCCTGCGCGCCTTGGCCCCGCCCTTGCGGCTGGCCGCCGGCGTGGCGGTGCCGGTTGGCGACGTGCCCCACCTGATCCACCACGAGAGCTCCCGGCACGGTCCCGCCCTGCTGCACGACGGCCGTATCCTGGTGGGGGGCGGGGAGGAGGCGCTGCCGCGGCGCGTGCTGGCGCTGCTGCGCGCCGAAGCCTCGCTCCGCATCGCGCCGCGCGCCTGGCGCCATGCGGCCGCCCTCGGCGTCGTCCCCCGCGGCATCCGGCTGAAGGATCCCCGCAGCCGCTGGGCGAGCTGCGCCGTGGACGGCACCCTGGCCTTCTCCTGGCGGCTGGTGATGGCCCCGCCCTGGGTGCTGGACTATGTGGTGGCGCATGAGGTGGCGCATCTGCGGGAGATGAACCACTCGCCGCGCTTCTGGGCGAATCTGGCGCGGCTCACGCCGCACCGCGCCGCGGCGCATGGTTGGCTGCGGCAACACGGGCCACGGCTGCTGCGCGTCGGCTGAGCCGCGAGGGCCATCCGCCGGCCTGCCCCTCGCGCGGGCTTCCCTCGCTCCGAAGGCGCTGCCATACGGAAAGGCCGAGCCAGGAGCCCACCGCATGATCCTTCTCGTCACTGGAGCTACCGCCGGTTTCGGCGCCGCCATCGCCCGCCGCTTCGCGCAGGATGGCGCCCGCATCATCGCCGCCGGCCGCCGCGCCGATCGCCTGGAAGCCCTCGCACAGGAGCTGGGCGCCAGGCAGGTGCTGCCGCTCACCCTTGATGTGCGCGACAGCGCCGCCATCCAGGCCGCCATCGCGGGCCTACCCGCCGACTGGGCGGAGATCGACCTGCTGGTGAATAATGCCGGCCTGGCGCTGGGGCTGGAACCCGCCCAGCGCGCCAGCCTGGCGGACTGGGAGACGATGATCGACACCAACGTCAAGGGCCTGGTGGCGATGACCCATGCGGTGCTGCCCGGCATGGTGGCGCGCAACCGCGGCCACATCGTCAATATCGGTTCCACAGCGGGGGAATGGCCCTATCCCGGCGGCAATGTCTATGGCGCGACCAAGGCCTTCGTTCGCCAATTCAGCCTGAACCTGCGCTCCGATCTGTACGGGACGGCGGTGCGCGTGACCGACATCGAGCCCGGCCTGGTCGGCGGCACCGAGTTCTCCACCATCCGCTTCGGCGGCGACGCCGCCAAGGCCGCCGGCGTCTATGAGGGGACGGAGGCGCTGACGCCGGAGGATATCGCCGATGCCGTGCACTGGGTGGCCAGCCGCCCGGCGCGGGTCAATGTGAATACCTTGCAGGTGATGCCAGTCTGCCAGAGCTTCGGCCCGCTGCGCGTCCATCGCGGCTGACGCGGGTTCCCGCTCAGGCAGCCGCCGTTTGCCCGGCCGGAAGGCTCAGGGCTGAGAGCGGGCAGGGCTGACCAAGCAGGTAGCCCTGCACCTCGGCGCAGCCCTCGTCGCCCAGCGTCGTCAGCTGCGCCTCGGTTTCCACCCCTTCCGCCAAGACCGGGATGCCGAGGCCGCGCCCGATGCCGAGGACCGCGCGCAGGATGGCGCGGGCCTGCGGATCGTTCTCGATCTCCGGAATGAAGGAGCGGTCCAGCTTGATCTTGTCGAAGGGGAAGGCGCGCAGCGTCGCGAGCGAGGAATGGCCAGTGCCGAAATCGTCGATGGCGATGCTGATTCCCAGCCGCTTCATCTGCAACAATGTCTCAACCGTCCGCGCCGGGTCCTGCATCAGGGTGGATTCCGTGATCTCCAGCTCCAGCCGGGCGGCCGGCAGCCCGCTGGCCTCCAGCGCGGCGGTCACCTGGCCCGGGAGATCGGCCTGACGGAACTGCGCCGGCGAAAGGTTCACCGCCACCTTGCCCAGCCTTGGTTCCGCTACCGCCTCGGCGCAGGCGGTGCGCAACGCCCAGTCCCCCAGGGCCAGGATCAGTTCAGACTCTTCTGCGAGCGGGATGAACCGCTTGGGCAAGAGAAGGCCATGCTCGGGATGGTCCCAGCGCAGCAGCGCCTCGTGCCCCACAAGGCAGCGGCCCAGGGTGCTGGCCTGCCGCTGGTAGAACAGCCGGAGCTGGCGCCGCCCCACAGCCTGGCGCAGGTCGTCCGCCAGCCGCAGTCGCTCGCGCACCATGGCGTCCATGCCGGCCTCGTAGAAGCAGGCGGCGCCAAACTGCGTCGCCTTGGCGCGGCGCATCGCCAGATCGGCATTGGCCAGCAGCGTCTCCGCATCGGCACCGTCGCCCGGGAAAAGGGCGATGCCGATGGCGAAGGACGGCGCCCGCGGCGTCCCGCCCGCGGGCAGTGCCAGCGCCTCCAGCCGGCGGGTCAGCGCCTCGACCTCCCGGCGCTGCGCATAGGGATGCAGCAGGCCGAACTCATCGCCCCCCAACCGGGCGATCAGCCCCTGGTCCGGCCGCGCCTGCCCGAGGCGGCGCGCGAAGTCGCGCAGCATGGCGTCACCGGCGGTATGGCCGTAGAGGTCGTTGATCTCCTTGAAGCGGTTCAGGCCCAACTGGATCACCGCCAGGCTCTGGCCATTCCTGGCGGCCTCGCCGAGCGCGCGGGTCAGCTGCCGGACGAAGGAGAAGCGGTTGGGCAGTCCGGTCAGCCCGTCATGCCGTGTGAGGTAGCGCAGCCTTTGCTCCTGCGCGCGGCGTTCGCGCAGGTCGCGTACGGCGAAGACGCGTTTCCCCGGCAGGGGCGCATTGTCCCGCACGACAACTTCCACGTCGATCAGGCTGCCATCCGCACGGCTCAGGCGGGTCTCCACCCTGCCGCTCGCGGCGCCCTCGGGCAGGTCGAGCGCCGGCAGCAGATCCCCCGGCAGGCTGCGCCCCAGGAGGGCCTCGCGCGATAACCCCGTCATGGCCTGCAGGCTGGCATTGGCCTCGACGATCCGCCCGTGCCGGACCACGGCCAGCCCCTCGATGGCGCCATCGGCGAGGCGCCGCATCCGCCGTAGCCCGACCTCCTCGCTGCGATGGTCGATCAGCCAGGCGGCCGCGGCGGCTGAGGCCACCATCAGTGCCACCAGCCCCACCGCGAGGGCCAGCGGCGCCTGGTCCGCCCCGCTCGCCGGCGAGGCGAGAGGACCGGGCAGTACCAGGATCGCGCCCATGCCGGTGAAGTGCAGGCCGACAATGCCGAGGCTAAACAGCAACCCGCCCTCCAGCCAACCCCGCCAGCCCTGGAGCCGCAGCGTCCGGTGCAGGGCGGCCATGGAGAAAGCGGCCGCCAACAGCACGGAAAGGAAGACCAGCAGGGCGTCATAGGCCAGGACGCCGCCGGCGCCAAAGGCGGCCATGCCCAGGTAGTGCATGGCGCTGGAACCGAGGCCGACCAGCGCTCCGCCGAGCAGCGGTGCCCCCGGCCGGTGGCGGATGGCCAGGGTGAAGCTGACGCTGCAGGCCAGCATGGCCACGACCAGGGAGGCCAGGGTCAGCATCGGCTGGAAGCCGAGCGCCGGGCTCGCCGTATAGGCCAGCATAGCGACGAAGTGGGTGCACCAGATGGCCGAGCCGCCGCTCATGCCGGCCAGCAGGAGCCATCCTCCGCGCGACAGCCCCCGCACCTGCTTCGCGCGCCCGAGCACGCCGAGCGCGACGAGGGTGCCGGCTAGGCCGACCAGCGCAGCCAGCAGGACAAGGCGCCCATCGTGCTCCTGCATCAGGCAGGTGTAGACGCGCATCATTCGGCTCTGCCTCCTCCGCCGGGGCGCCGATGGTCCTGCAGAGGCAATGCAGGCCGGGAACCCGCAGGTCATCCTGGGTCACGCTATGCGCGACTTGCGAATGGCGGCGCCTTTTTCGAGCCGATGCAAGATCGCAACAGACACAATCCTGCAAGCCGCGGCGGCCAGGGTGTCCCAAGAATGAGACAGTCTCCGCTCCAGACTGTCAGCGCAAGGAGAGAGGCCCGACGGCAACCCGGGAGACGATCGTGACCGGAAGCCGAACACCGAATCGCCGTCAGCGGCGAAGCGAAGCCTCGGTCAGCTTGCGCAGCTCGTGCAGTGTCGCCTGCAGGGCCGTCTCGATGCCCGCAAGAGTCTCCGGGTCGCGTACTGCGTCCGGCGCCTTCATGATGTGCCGTGCCAGCGCTTCCAGGGCGCTAGCGCCGATCGACCCCGCCGCCCCGGCCAGGGCATGCGCATTGCGCCGATAACTCTCAGCATCCTCCCTCAGGGCTGCCTGCCGCATCTCCCCGGTCAGGCGGCCGAGATCGGCCTCGAAGGCGCGGACCACTTCAGCGAACACATCCGGCGGCAGCTCGGCGGCGAGCTGCGAGGCGATCTGGGAATCAAGGATACTCACAGCGCGACGGTGACAAACCCGGCGGGCCGGGTCAACGGAGGGGGCGGCGCGATTCCGGCATCCTGCTTCAGGCGGCCCGCCGCGCCCCGCGCAGCGCCAGCTGCGCCCCGATGGCGCAGCCGGCCATGGTGGCGGCGGTGCCGATTCCCGAGCCCAGCTCCAGCGCCCCCGCCACCAACGTCATCACCGCGCCCCAACCCATCTGCGCCGCGCCCACCAGCCCCGAGGCGGTCCCGGCGAGCTGCGGGCGGGCGCTGACCGCCGCCGCCACGGCATTCGGCTGGGAGACGCCATTGGCCAGCGCGACGATGGCCATCGGCAGGAAGAACAGCAGCAGCGAGGACGGCAGCACCGCCTGCACGACCACGCCGAGCAGGGCTCCCGCCGTGCTGCCGGCCAGCCCGAGATGCAGCATCCGCATCAGGCCCAGCCGTGCCGAGAAGCGGCCCGCCAGGAAGGAGCCGGCGCCGAAGGCGATCGAGATGGTCATGAAGGCGATGGCATAGGCGCGCGGCGTATGTCCCATCCCCTCCATGATGACGCGCGGCGCGCCCGCCATGAAGGCGAAGAACACTCCGGTGGTGCAGGCGGTGATGGCGACATAGCAGCGGAAGGCGCGCATCTCCGCGAGCTGCCAATAGGCCCGCGCCATGCCGCCCAGGCCGGGTAGCGGCTGCGGCGTTCCGAGCGTCTCCGGCAGGCGCAGCACCAGCAGCGCGAGCGCCACGCCGAACAGCACGCAGGCCAGCATGACAGACCGCCAGCCGAAGGCGGATGTCAGTTCCGCGCCGAGCAGCGGCGCCAGCATCGGCGCCACCGTCATGCCCATCATCACGAAGCCAAGCTTGCTGGCCGCCTGGTCGCGCGGGAACACGTCCCGGATGATGGCCCGCGACAGCACCATGCCGGCGCAGCCTCCCGCCGCCTGGGCCGCCCGCGCCACCATCAGCCAGCCGATGGTGGGCGCCAGCAACGCCGCCAGGGAGCCCAGAAGATAGATGCCGATTCCTGCCAGCAGCACCGGCCGCCGCCCGAAGCGATCGGAGAGTGGCCCATAGATGAGCTGCCCCACCGCGATGCCGATCAAGTAGATGGTCAGCGTCATCTGCGCGGTGGCGTAGGGCACCGCGAAAAGCACCGCGAGCAGCGGCAGCGAGGGGATGATGATCTGCATGCTGAAGGGGCCGAGGCCCATCAGCAGGGTCAGCAGCCAGGTCTGCGGGACGCGCCTCGCCGGTGGCAGGGTGCCAGGAGGGTGGGGGAGGTCCGGCTGGACAAGGTCGCGCGGGCTCATGCCCCACCCTATGGGCAGGATGCGCGGCAAGGCCAGCGGTGCCAGCGCGGGAGCCCTGCTCGACTTATGCGTACAGCGCAGGGCTCCGGCCACGCCCCGAAGGCTTCTACCAGCGCAGGCTCCGCAGCGCTGCCATCGGTCGCACGCCTTCGCGCTCCGCCTCGCTATCCAGCAGCGTGGGGGAGGGGTCCGGGCCGAGATGGTCGGCGGCGAGGCCTGTCAGCGCCCAGACGGCATCGACCCCCACCGCCGCCGCCCCGGCGAGGTCGGTATGCGGCGTATCGCCAATGGCGACGATGCGCCCGGCCGGCATTCCCAGGGCCGCCAGCACCGTCTCGTAGACCATGGCATCCGGCTTGCCGATTTCCATGACGTCGCCGCCCAGCTCCATGTAGCGGTCGGCGAAGGCGCCGGCGCAGATCAACCGCCGCCCGCCGACCATCACCGCGCGGTCCGGATTGGTGCAGACCATCGGCAGCTTCGCCGCGGCGCAGGCCTCCAGCATGGGCTGATAGGGCTCCACGCTCTGCCGGCCATGCTCGAAGTCGGGGCCGGTGTTGAGCACGAAATCCGCCTCCTCCGGCCGCGTGGCCAGCGGCACGTCCAGCTCCTCGATCACCGAGAGGTCGCGCTCCGGCCCGATATGGAAGGCGCGCTTCCCCAGCTTGGCGAACCAGGGATGCGTGCGGTCGCGCAGCAGCGTCCAGGCGACTTCGCCGCTGGTGACGATGCGGTCGAACAGCGCGGGCTCCAGCCCCATCTCGGCCAGCGCTGCGCCCACCGTCCAGGCGCGGCGCGGCGCGTTGGAGAGCAGCACGACGCGCTTGCCGCGCGCGCGCAGCTCCCGCAGCGCCTCCGGCACGCCAGGATAGGGCTTCTCGCCATCGTGCAGCACGCCCCAGATGTCGAGGATGAAGCCGTCATGGCTCTCGGCCAGGGGGGCAACGGATTCGAGGATCTTCATCGCGCGTCGGCTCCCACCGCGTCATGGACATGGGCGAAGCCGTCGCGCCGCAGCAGCGCGACCAGCTCCCGTTTCAGCCTCGGCACCAGGGCCGGGCCGGCATAGGCAAAGGCGGTATAGACCTGCACCAGGGCCGCGCCGGCGCGGATCTTGGCATAGGCCTGCGCGCCATTGGCGACGCCGCCACAGCCGATCAGCGTCAGCCGTCCCCGCGCCAGCCCATGGACCCGGCGCAGCAGTGCCGTCGAAGGCTCGAAGAGCGGCTGGCCGGAAAGCCCGCCCGTCTCCCTCTTCCGGGCGCCGCGCAGACTGGCGGGCCGGGCGACCGTGGTGTTGCTGACGATCAGCCCCGCCACGCCATGCGCCACGCAGGCCTCGACCAGCGCCGGTACCGCCTCATCGGCGAGGTCGGGAGCGATCTTCACCAGCACGGGCGGTTGGCGTGGCAGGCCGGCGCGTGTCGCCGCCACCGCTGCCAGGATGGCGGCTAGCCGCGCTTCGCCCTGCAGGTCGCGCAGCCCCGCCGTATTGGGCGAGGAGACATTGATGGTGACGTAATCGGCCTGCGGCGCCACCGCACGGTAGAGCGCCGGGTAGTCGCGTTCCGGATCGGCGCCTTCCTTGTTGATGCCGATATTGGCGCCGAGCACCGCCGGCAGCGGACGCCGCAGCGCCGCCAGCCGCCCCAGGAAGACCTCGACACCCGCGTTGTTGAAGCCCATCCGGTTGATGACGGCGGCGTCCTCCTCCAGCCGGAACAGGCGCGGCTGCGGATTGCCCGCCTGCGGCCGCGGCGTGGTCGTGCCCGGCTCGACGAAGCCGAAGCCCAGCCGCATCAGCGACGCCACCGCCACCGCGTCCTTGTCGAAGCCTGCCGCCAGCCCGACCGGGTTGCGGAAATCAAGGCCGAAGGCGCGTGTCGCCAGGATCGGGTCGTCCGGCGCGGGATCGGCGCCGGCGAGGCCGACGGCCAGCGCCTTCAGGGCCAGCTGGTGCGCGCGTTCGGGGTCCATGCCGCGCAGCAGCGGCATCAGGGCGGAGGCAAGGGCAGGGGTCATGTCAGGCCCGCTTGTGCCTCGCCGCGCCGCACAAGGAAAGCCGCGAATTGACGCCGCGAGCGGCGCGCCCCAGAAGCCAGGCTCAACCTTGGGGTGAGGAGGCGCGGCCTTGCGGGGTCCCGTGCTGATGCTGGCGGCGCTTGGCCTCTTTGCCGCGCTGGACGCCAACAGCAAGCTGCTGGCCGGCGCCTATCCGGTGGCGCAGGTGGTGCTGATCCGCCACATCGTGATGCTGGCCCTGCTGGCCGCGGCGCGCCTGCTGCGCCCCGGCCTCGGCGGCGAACTGGGCACACGGCACCCGGGCCTGCACCTGCTGCGCGCCATGGGCATGCTCGGCTCCGCCTTCGGCTTCTTCCAGGCGCTGCGCGAGATCCCGCTGGTCGAGGGCTATCTGGTCTATTTCACCGCCCCTTTCATCACCCTCGGCCTGGCCGCGACGGTACTGGGCGAACGCATGCCGCGCGCCACCTGGCTCTGGAGCGGCTTCGGCTTCCTTGGCGTGCTGGTGGCAATGGCGCCGGGCCTGCAGGCCGGCGGCAGCCTGTTGGCCTATGGCTATGCCCTGTTCGGCACGGTGAGCTACGCCGTGGTGCTGACCATCAACCGCAGCCTGCGCCATGAGCCCGGCGTCTCGCGCCTGATCCTATGGTCCGCCCTGCCCGGCGGGCTGGTGCTGCTGCCCTTCGCCCTTTCGCACTGGGTGCCGCCTGCCCCGGCGGACTGGCTCTTCCTCGCGCTGAACGGGCTGATCGCCGGCGCGGCGACCATCTGCCTTGCCGTGGCCTTTCGCCATGCCAGCGCGGCCCAGCTGGCGCCGCTGGAATTCTCGGCACTGCTCTGGGCGGTGCTGGCGGATGTCACGCTCTGGGGCGTGCTGCCCGCCCCGACGACACTGGCTGGCGCCGCCATCGTGGTGCTGGCCTGCGTGATGAGCCAGCGCGCGCAACGCGCCGCGGCCTGAATGGAAAAAAGATCGGGGGAAGGAATTCCCCATCGGACGCAGTGCGTCCGATCCCCATCTTCTTTTTGTCAGTTTGGTGCTGTGCTTTCCGCAAGTGCGGGAAACTCGAAGAAAAAAAGGGGGCCCGGGGGGAATTCATTCCCCCCGGCCTTGCGGCCTACCGCCGTCGCGGCCCCGCCTCGTTCAGCGCCAGGTTCTGCTGCGCCAGATCGGCGGCGGCGCTGTCCGGCGCGACGCGGATGGTTTCCTGCCAGTCCGCCCGCGCCCCGGCCGCATCGCCTTTCAACTGCCGCAGGATGCCGCGCTCCAGCAGCGCCTCGGCATGGTGCGGTTGCAGGGAAAGCGCGTGCTCAATGTCGTGCATCGCCTCATCGGTGCGATCTAGGTGCCGCAGCGCGGCGGCGCGGAACACCCAGGTATCCGGGCGGCTGCCATCCCGCGCCACGGCCTGGTCAAGATCCTGCAGCGTCTCGGCGTAACGGCCGAGCGCGGCGGCTGCCACGGCGCGGTCCACCAGGAATGAGGGATCATCCGGACGCAGGGTCAGCGCCAGGGTGCTGGCGCCATAGGCCCGCTCCGGAGCGCCCGCCATCATCCAGGCCTGCGCCGCCTGCGCGAAGACCGAGGCGCGCGCCGCTGCGCCGGCGTCGGAACTGGCCGCCAGCCGCTCCAGCCGTCCCGCCGCGCCTTCCGGGTTGCCCATCGCCAGCAGGGCGAGCGCCAGACAATGTCGTGCCCCATCGCCGCCGCCCCGTTCCTCCCATTCGCCCGCGCGCGTCATGGCGGCCTCGGGATCGGTGCGCAGCAGGGCGAGGCAGGCTTCGTATTCCGCACCGCTCGCCAGCCGTGGCGGCTCGGGCGGCAGCGGCAGGGCTTCGGAACTGTCCGGTACGGCCTGGGGAGCGGGGGCCTTCTTCCCGGCTTCGGCCGCTTGTGCCGGGCCCGGCCCCTGCAACAGGACTGTGCCGGCCGTCAGCGTCGTCAGCAGCGCGCCAGCGAAGGCGGCCGGCAGCGCATGGCGGAGAGGGGCTCGCATGGCCGGCACTCTAGCGCCGCTAGCAGGGCTGCGCCACATGGCGGGCATGATGCAGCCGATCTTGAAGTCCATGGTGGTGCTGGGCCTGGGCTATGCCGGGCAGGCGGTGGCGCGGGCCGCGCAGGAGGCCGACTTCGCCGTGGCCGGAACCCGGCGCGACCCGAGGCCGAGGGAGGGCCTCGAGGGCATTACGCTCCTGCCCTTCGCGGCGGCGGGCCCGGCCATTGCTGCCGCCACGCATCTCGTCGTCACCGCGGGGCCGGACGCGGCTGGTGCCGACCCGGTACTCGTCGCCCATGCCGGGGCGCTGCATGCGGCCACGAGGCTCCGCTGGGTCGGCTACATCTCCACCACCGGCGTCTATGGCGATCGTGGCGGCGGCTGGGTGGATGAGATGACGCCGCCGGCCCCCTCGCAGGAGCGCTCCCATCGCCGGCTCCGCGCCGAGCAGGCCTGGGCCGCGGCGCTCTCCGGCACCGGTGCGGCGCTGGACATCTTCCGCACCGCCGGCATCTATGGCCCCGGCCGCAGCGTATTGGATGATCTGCGCGCCGGGCGGGCGCGGCGAGTGGACAAGCCCGACCAGCTCTTCTCGCGCATCCATCGCGACGACATCGCCGCCGCCGTGCTCGCCGCCGCGCGGAACCCGCCGCCACCGGGCAGCCCGCCCCGCGTGCTGCACCTGGCCGATGACGAACCCGCCACCACCGCCGCCGTGACGGAGGAGGCCGCCCGACTGCTCGGGGTGGAGCCGCCCCCGCTGGTGCCCTTCGCCGAGGCCTTCGCCGCCATGTCGCCCATGGCGCGCTCCTTCTGGGCAGAGAACCGCAAGGTGGCCAATGCCGCGACCAAGGCGGCGCTCGGCCTCGCTTGGCGCTACCCGAGCTATCGTGAAGGGCTGTCCGCCATCCTGGCGGAGGAAGCATGCCAGCGTGGCGCCGATCCCGCGTGAAAACGCCGGCCGGCTGATCTATGCATCCGCGCATGGACACACGGCAGACGCTGCGGGCGCACTGCACGCAGCACCTTGAGACCATGCGCGCCGAAGGCCGCTATCGCGAGTTCGCTCGGTTGGAGAAGATCTCCGGCCGCTTCCCGGTCTATCGCTGGCACCAGCCGGGCGCGGGATCGGGCGCGGCGCGCGAGATCACCGTGTGGTCCTCCAACGACTATCTCGGCATGGGCACCCACCCCGCCGTGCAGCAGGCGGCCGTCCTGGCGATCACCGCGCATGGCGCCGGCGCCGGCGGCACGCGCAACATCTCCGGCACCTCACCGCTGCACGCCGAGCTGGAGGCCGAACTAGCCGACTGGCACGGCAAGCCCGCCGCGCTACTCTTCGGCAGCGGCTATATGGCCAACCAGGCGGCGCTGCTCGCCCTGCTGGCCGCCCTGCCGGGCATGCAGGTCTTCTCCGACGCGATGAACCATGCCTCGATGATTGACGGCATGCGCCGCAGCCCGGCCAAGCGGCACATCTGGCGCCACAATGACCTTGCCCATCTGGAGGAGCTGCTGCGCGCCGCCGATCCCGAGGCGCCGAAGATGATCGCCTTCGAGAGCGTCTACTCGATGGAAGGCGACATCGCCCCGCTGCACGCGATCTGCGACCTCGCGGAGCGCTACAACGCCATCACCTATCTCGACGAGGTGCATGCCGTCGGCCTCTACGGCCCGAGCGGCGCCGGCATCGCCGAGCGGGACGGGGCGGCGGCGCGGATCGACGTCATCGAGGGCACCCTGGCCAAGGGCATCGGCGTGGTGGGTGGCTATGTCGCCGCCGAGGCCGACCTCGTGGACTATATCCGCTCCACCGCGGGCGGGCTGATCTTCACCACCGCCCTGCCGCCCTCCAACGTGGCCGCGGCCCTGGCCAGCATCCGCCACATCCGGCGTGATGTCGCGCTGCGCGAGCGGATGACGCAGCGCGCCGCCGCCCTGAAGGCCGCGCTGGACGCCGCCGGCCTGCCGCGCCTGCCCAGCGAGAGCCATATCGTGCCGATCCCGGTGCCCAGCGCCGATCGCTGCCGCGCCATCGCCCGTCGGCTTCTGGAGGAATTCGGTCTCTACGTCACCGCCATCAACTACCCGACCGTGCCGCGCGGCACGGAACGGCTGCGACTCTGCGCTACGCCCTTCCACGATGACGCGATGATCGCCGAGCTGGTGCGGGCGCTCAGGGCGGTGCTGCAGGTGGCCGAGGCGGCATAAAAAAGTCTGGGGGAAGGAACTCCCCCAGGCCCCCATCTTTTTTCTTCGAGTTTCCCGCGCCGGCGGAAGGCGCGGCATTCATCCTCAGTCGTCGGGGCTGTTTCAGCCCCGGCGCGGGCGCGCCCCGCCAGCGCAGCAAAAACTGACAGAAAAAAGAAGAGGGGGTCCGGGGGAGAATTCATTCTCCCCCGGTTCTGCCCTCTACCGAGGTCGAGGACAGGCCGGAACTTGCCGGCTCTCTCTAACCCGCATACCCCGCCAGACGCGGCAGCCACAGCGCGATCCCGGGAAAGGCGATCAGCAGGATGGTGCCGAAGGCCAGCATCAACATGTAGGGGATGATCGAGCGGTTCACCTCGGCCAGCGGCGCCCCGGTGATCGCCTTGATGACCACGAGGTTCATCGCCACGGGCGGCGAGATCAGTGCCATTTCCAGGCTGATCGTCAGCAGCACGCCGTACCAGACCTTGTCGATGCCGAGCTGCCCCAATACCGGCAGCACCGCCGGCATGGTCAGCAGGATGATGCTGAAGCTCTCCAGCACCAGCCCGAGCAGGAAGAGCAGCACCATCATGGCGAGCAGGAAGCCGGTGCGGGAGAGGCCCCAGGCCAGCACCAGATCGGTCAGCTCCTGCGGCACCCGCAGCTTGGTCAGCATGTAGCCGTAGATGGCGGCACCGGCGATGATCATCAGCAGCATGGCGCTGGTGCGCGTCGCCTCCTGCACGCCGTCCAGCAGGTCCCGCCAAGTCATGCTGCGATAGATGAGGGCTGCGATCAGCAGGGCGTAGAGGGTGCCGGTGCCGGCTGCCTCGGTGGCGGTGAAAATGCCCATGTAGATGCCGCCCAGCACGAAGATGGGCAGCGACAGGCTCCAGCCCGCGCGCCGCAGCGCCAGCGCGGCATTCTCCGGCGGCGGGTCGTCGGCGGGCGCGACGGCGCGGCCCTCGGTGCAGAAGCAATAGATGGCGAACATCGCCGCGATCAGCAGGCCCGGCACCAGCCCGGCCAGGAACAGCGCGCCGACGCTGGTCTCCGTAACATAGGCATAGAGCACCATCGGCGCCGAGGGCGGGATCAGGATGCCCAGCGTCCCGCCGCCCGCCACCACGCCGAAGGCGCCGCGCCGGCTCATGCCGTAGCGCAGCATCTGCGGGATGGCGATCTTGCCCACCGTCAGCGCCGTGGCGACGGAGGAGCCGGAGATGGCGGCGAAGATGGTGCAGGCCGCGACGGTGGCGATGCCGACGCCGCCGCGCACCCGGCGCAGCATGGCGAAGGCGGCGCCGTAGAGGTCATCCACCACCCGCCCGCGCACCATGACATGCGCCATCAGCATGAAAAGCGGGATCGCCACCAGCAGGTAGCCGTCGAGCTGGCCGATCACCAGCTCGCCGAGGGCGGGGAGGCCACCCTCCACCCAGAGCAGCACGCCGAGCGGCAGCAGGAACAGCGCCACGAACATCGGCAGGCCGAGATAGAGCAGCACCAACAGCGCCGCGAGCAGAGCGAAGAAGGTCATGGTCGGTCCGTGCGGCGGCTTATCGGGGTCGGGCGCTCACTCGCCGCGCGCCAGGGTGTCGCGCGGCAACTCCTCGTCGCCGGTTGGCAGGTAGTCGGGCTCGCCGCCCAGCAGCAGAACGGCGGATTGCGCCAGCGACACCACCAGCAGCGCCGCCGCGCCGATCGGCAGCAGCGCCTGGATCCACCAGACGGGCACGCCCTCGATCTCGGTCATCACGCCGATCATGCGGCTGAATTCCACCGTCTCCAGGCCGGAGCGGAGCAGGATGCCGGCCACCAGCGCGACGGAAAGTGTGCCGAGCAGCCGCGCTCCACGTGAGGCGCCGCCGCGCAGCCGCCCGGTCAACACGTCCACGCCGATATGCTCGAAGCGCCGCTGCGCCTCGGGCGCTGCCAGCAGCACCAGGGCGACGACCAGCCAGCCGGCGGTCTTGTCGATCCAGGGCTGCGGCAAGCCGGCCAAGTAGCGCGCTCCCACCGAGATCGCCACCAGCACCAGGCACAGCACCGTGGCCAGCCCGGCGAAGGCGGCGGCCAGCCTGGCGACCACTGCCGCCAGGCCTGACAGGAGGCGCGCCACAGCCCTCACAGCGTGCGGATCAGGTCGATCGCGCGCTGGCCACCATCGGGGGCGAGGCGCAGGAAGGCGTCCACCACCGGCTTCTGCATGGCGGCGCTCCAGGCGGCGCTTTCCTCGGCGGTCTGGTCATGCACGGTCATGCCGCGCTTCTGCAACTCGGCCTGCGCGTCGGCGGCGGTCTTCTCGGTGAGCGGGATCTGGTCCTGCTCGGCCTGCTGGGCGGCCTTGGTGATGATCGCCTGCTGCTCCGGCTTCAACCCGGACCACCAGCGCGGGTTCACATAGACATGGGTGAAGACGCAGAACCAGGGCGCCACGGTGCCGTACTTCTGGAACTCGTAGAAGCGGCGGGAGACGGCGGCGGAGACGTCGGTCAGCCCGGCATCCAACACGCCCGACTGCAGCGCCTGCGGCACGTCGGGGCCCGGCATGGAGGAGGGGGCGGCGCCCACCGCCGTCAGCGCATGGTCGGTCAGCGCGTTGAGCCCGCGGATCTTCAGCCCCTTGAAGTCCTCGGTCTTGATGATCGGCTGGCGGTTGCTGGTGAAGATCGCCTTCCGCGTGGTGTAGAGCCACATCAGGTTGCGCACGGCGCGCTTCTGCATCAGTCCTTCCAGATAGGTCGCCGCCTCCGAGCCGGGGAACTTCTTGATCCGCTCCAGATCGGTGAAGAGATAGGGCAGGGTGAGCACGTTCATTTCCGGCAGGGTATTGCCCCACTGGAAGTTCACCGCCGCTGCTGCCTCGAAGGCGCCGCGCGCCACGGCTGGGAAGTTCTCGCCGGCGCGGGCGAGCTGCTCGGCGGGAAAGACCTGCACCTCGATCTCGCCCTTGCTGTCCGCCTTCACCCGCTCGGCGAAGGCCTGCAGGATGACGGCATGCTGGTGGCTGGGCGGGAACTGGTGCGACAGCCGCATGGTGACGGCCGGCGTCCCGCTTCCCTGGGCCGAAGCCAGGCGAGGCAGGGCGGGGGCGGCGAGGCCGGCAGCGGCGGCCAGCAGATGGCGGCGATGCATGATAGGCGGTTTCCCCGGAAGCTTTCTCGCCGCTGTCCTTGCAGCGACAGGAAAAAGCGGTCAACCGTTCCGGCAAGCTCCGGACGGCCGCAGGGTATGTTTATTTCAAGGCTCTGCCCTTCGGCGCAATCTGCCCTGGGCGAAAAGGTGGCGCCGGCCGCAGGCTGGCCGCAATGCGTCAGCATCGGGCTACAGATAGAAGGGAGAAGGGATGACGGGATGGTGGGCGCGACAGGGATTGAACCTGTGACCTTCCCCGTGTCAGGGGGACGCTCTCCCGCTGAGCTACGCGCCCATCCGGTCGGGGCGGGTCTCTATCCTGCCTGCAGGGCGAGGGCAAGAGCAGATCGGCCATGCGTCGAAAAAGCTTTGCAGTGGCCCGAGTCGTGACATCAGGCTGACGCTGTGGCTTCATCTGCCCGGATCATGGATCTTCCGATGCCGCGCCTCGCCGGGCATGACGCGCCCGGCCCGTTCCAGTTGGTGCGACCCGCCGTGCAGCGGGCGCCGCTGGTCTTTGCCTCGCCCCATTCCGGCCGGCACTACCCCGAGACCTTCCTGGCCGAATCGCGCCTCGACGCGCTGGGTGTCCGCCGTTCGGAGGACAGCTTCGTGGAGGAGCTCTTCGCCGCCGCGCCGGAACTCGGCGCCCCCCTGCTGGCGGCCAATTTCCCGCGCGCCTTCTGCGACGCCAACCGGGAGCCGTGGGAGTTGGACCCGGCGATGTTCGAAGAGCCGCTGCCAGCCTGGGTGAACAGCGCCAGCCCACGCGTCGGGGCGGGACTCGGCACCATCGCCCGTGTGGTGGCCAGCGGCGAGCCGATCTACCGCCGCCGCCTGCCCTTTCGGGAGGCGGAGGAGCGGGTGCGCTGCTGCTGGCAGCCTTATCACGCCACCCTGGCCGAGCTGATCGCCGAAACCAAGCGCCGTTTCGGCTGCTGTTTGCTGCTCGACTGCCACTCCATGCCGACGCATCCGGCGCAGATGCACAATCCGCCCGACATGGTGCTGGGCGACGCCCATGGCACCGCCTGTGCGCCGCGCGCGGTGCGGCGGGTGGAGGAACTGCTCTGGGGCATGGGCTATCGGGTCCGCCGCAACGATCCCTATGCCGGAGGTTATGTCACCCGCCACTACGGCCGCCCGCGCGAGGCGGTGCATGTGCTACAGATCGAGACCGCCCGCTCGCTCTATATGGATGAGAGCCGGATCGAGCGCCTGCCGGGCATGGCGGCGCTGCAGCGGGATTTCGCCGCGATGATCGCCTCGCTCATGGAAATGGACTGGGACTTCCTCCGCGGCTGAACCGGCCGCCCTTCCGGGCAGCGCCGGGCCGCAGACAAAAAAAAAGGCGGTGCCAGAAGCACCGCCGAGTTTAGGGAGGAAACGTCCAAGAAAGACAGTCACGCAGCGTACTGCGTGGCTGCGAGGTGGAAGATATGCGGCTGGTCGTTTGTATGCAAGTGGTTTTTCGCGGTGCAGCACAAAATCTGCCTGCGTCTGAAGCATGTCTCCATGCCGGTATTGCATAACCTCTGGGCGATTCTATCGTTTGACGACATAAACCCCGCGCGAGGCGGGGTTCTGCTTATCCGGAAGGCAATGGCCCGGCCCTGCGGCGGGCCGAGAGAGGGAAGGGCGCGCCGCCCTCCCCGGGAGTCAGGCCGCCAGTGCGTCCTCGGCCTCCAGCACGCTGGCGACCGCATGCACCACCGCGGCGATGCGCACCGCCGCCTGCACCTGCTCGCTGGTCAGGCCGCCATGCTTCACCACCTTCTCGTGGCTCTCCATGCACATGCCGCAGCCGTTGATGGCCGAGACGGCGAGCGACCAGAGCTCAAAGTCCACCTTCTCCACGCCCGGCTTGGCCATGACGTTCATGCGCAGCTTGGCCGGCATATTGCCGTAGTCGCCGCCCACAAGGTGGGTGAAGCGGTAGTAGACGTTGTTCATGCCCATGATGGCCGCCGCGGCCTTGGCCGCCGTCAGCGCCTCGGGCGAGAGCTTCGGGCCGAACTCGGCCACCAGCGCCCGGGTCACCTCGGCATTGCGGCTGGCGATCGCGCTGGCGACGAAGGTGCCGGCGAGCTGCTGCTGGTTCAGCACCGGCTCCGTCGCCAGGCTGCCGAGGTTCAGCTTCAGGTCGCGGGCATAGTCAGGCAAGCGGCCGCGCAGAGCTTCGAGCGACATGCGAAGGGATCCTCCGGTCTTGAGGGGACGATTCGGAATGGGGGGCGAGGGTGCGCTGGGCGGAACCGGCCCAGACTGTCGGCCGGCTCGGCGCAAGGCCGTGGGAAGTGGGCGGAAGGCCCGGCGGGGGATTACCCCCCGCCGGCAGATCGGGGAATCAGGCGGCCTGGAACAGCTCTTCCGGCTTCAGGGTGTCGGCGCCCTTGTTCCAGTTGCAGGGGCACAGCTCGTCGGTCTGCAGAGCGTCCAGCACGCGCAGCACTTCCTGCGGATTGCGGCCGACGTTCAGGCCGTTCACCGAGGCCCACTGGATGGTGCCCTCGGGATCCACGATGAAGGTGGCGCGGAGGGCGACGCCCTCGGCCTTGTCGAGGATGCCGAGCGCGGAGGACAGCTCGCGCTTGGTATCCGCCAGCATCGGGATCGGCAGGTCGTTGATGTCCTTGTTGTGCACGCGCCAGTTCAGGTGCACGAACTCGCTGTCCGTCGAGGCGCCATAGACCACCGCGTCGCGGTCGGCGAACTCACCGGCGAGCTTGCCGAAAGCGGCGATCTCGGTCGGGCAGATGAAGGTGAAGTCCTTCGGCCAGAAAAAGACGACCTTCCACTTGCCGGCGTCCGACTCGTTGGTGATCTGGGTAAAGGACTTGCCGGGGCCCTCCAGGCCCTCCGCGCCGCCCTTCACAGCGGCCAGATTGAACGCCGGGAACTTGTCGCCAACAGTCAGCATGTCTGGTCAACCCTTTCTGCGTGCTCGCTCAACCGGGCCCGGAATCGCTCCCGCCCGGCGACGGCTTGGTTATGGATGCTGCGATGCAAACATGCCAATGAATAGTTTTCGAAGAAACAATCGTCTGAGTCGATGACCCCGCTCCCCAGCCCGCAACAGCTCCGCTACCTCGTCGCCCTGGCTGATCTCGGCCATTTCGGCCGCGCCGCCGCCGCCTGCGCGGTGACGCAATCCACCCTGTCGGCCGGCATCATCGCGCTTGAGCGACAACTCGACAGCGCCATCCTGGAGCGTGGCCCCGGGAAGCGGCCGGTCTTCACGCCGCTGGGCCTGGAACTGGTCGGGCGCGCCCGCCGCGCCCTGGCGGCCCTGGCGGCGGTCTCGGAAACCGCGGCGGCGGCGCGCGACCCGCTCTCCGGCCCCTTGCGGCTCGGCGTCATCCCGACCATCGGCCCCTTCCTGCTGCCACGCCTGATGCCGGCGCTGCGCCGGGCCTTCCCCCGCCTGCAGCTCTGGCTGCGCGAGGACCTGACCCACCGGCTCGCCGACGACCTCGCCGCCGGTCGGCTCGATCTGTTGCTGCTGGCGCTGCCGGCCACTCTGCCGGATGCGGAGACCCTGACCGTGGCGCAGGATCCCTTTGTCGCCGCCCTGCCGCAAGGACACCGCCTAGCCGCCGAGTCGAGCCTGTCCCTCTCTGCCCTCGGAGGCGAGCGGATGCTGCTGCTGGAGGATGGCCATTGCCTGCGCGATCAGGCGCTGGCCGCCTGTGGCCTGCCCGGCGCGGGCGATTCCTTTGCCGCCACCAGCCTGCATACCCTGGTGCAGATGGTGGCCGGTGGGCTGGGCGTGACGCTACTTCCGCAACTTGCGGTGGAAGGTGGCGTTCTGTCAGGTGCCTCCGTGGTTCTGAAGCCGCTCGCGGCGCCGCAGGGGCGGGAACTCGGCCTGGCCTGGCGCGCCCGCTCGCCACGCGCCGCGGAATTCCGCGACATGGCACCCACCATTGCGCACGCCATCGCCTCGTCCGGGCGTGAGGCATCCCGCCTGGAAGGGCCGGAGCCTGTCATGGCGGAGGCGCTGCTGGAGACAAATTAGCGTGGCTTGTCTCGTTTTTTAGGATGCATTCGGACGTGGTTGTGCTTCTATCAGCCAAAAGGCGGGGAGGCATCGACATGCGCAACGAGAAGGACGACATGCGCCTCGCCCGCGCCTTGCTGCGCGGCGCCCTGCGCCGCCGGCGGGCGCTGGGGGGAGCGGGGCTTTATGGCTGGCGGATGGACCTCTATCGCGCACTCCAAACCCTGCAGCGCGGCCCCCGCTTGCTCGCCGGCACGGAATGGTTGACAGGCGACGCCCTCGCCCCTAAACGCGGCGCCTCGAAGAGGGTGCCCCATGAAGATCCGCAACAGCCTGAAGAGCGCCAAGACGCGCGACAAGAACTGCGTGCTGGTCCGCCGTCGCGGCCGTATGTACGTTCTGAACAAGAAGAACCCCCGGCTGAAGGCCCGCCAGGGCTGAGATTCGCGGTGGCCGCCTTCGCGGCCCCGCCCGGGTGATCTGACCGGAAGACGGCGCCGTGGGCTTTCCCGCGGCGCCGTTTTCGTCTGCCCGCTTGCCCGCGCCCCGCGGCGGCACCATCCTCCGCCGCAAGGACCGGCGTGAGGAGAGCGGACCATGATCGACCTGCCGAAGCCCAATCCGGCCGTGCTCGCCCGCCGCGACGCGATCCTGGCCGCGCTGCATACCTTGGTGCCTGATGGCCCCTTCGGGCAGGGCGTAATCGGCGATCCGCACCGCCTCCGCGCCTATGAGACGGACGGGCTCTCCGCCTATCGCCAGCCGCCGCTCGCCGTGGTGCTGCCCACCACTACCGAGGAGGTGGCCGCCGTGCTGCGCTATTGCCACCAGAACGGCATCCGCGTGATCCCGCGCGGGGCGGGCACCAGCCTCTCCGGTGGCGCCCTGCCGCTGGCCGACGCGGTGGTGATCGGCCTGATGCGGATGAACCGCATCCTGGAGGTGAACTACGCCGACCGCTATGCCGTGGTGGAGGCGGGCGTCACCAATCTCGGCATCACCCAGGCGGTCAGCGCCGACGGCTTCTTCTACGCCCCCGACCCGTCCAGCCAATTGGCCTGCATGATCGGCGGCAATGTCATGATGAATTCCGGCGGGGCGCATTGCCTGAAATACGGCGTCACCGCCGGGAACTTGCTGGGCGTGAAATTCGTCACCATCGAGGGCGAGGTGGTCGAGATCGGCGGCCAGCACCTTGATGCGGCGGGCTATGACTGGCTCGGGCTGATCACCGGCAGTGAGGGCCAGCTCGGCATGGTCACGGAAGTTACCGTGCGCATCCTGCGCGCCGCCGAGGGCGCGCGCGCCATGCTGGCCGCTTTCCGCGCCAACGAGGTGGCGGGGCAGGTGGTGGATGCCATCATCGGCAGCGGCATCATCCCGGTGGCGCTGGAATTCATGGACCGCCCCGCCATCCATGCCTGCGAGGCCTTCGCCCAGGCCGGCTATCCGCTGGATGCCGAGGCCATGCTGATCATCGAGGTCGAGGGCAGCACCGAGGAGCAGGACGTGCTGCTTGGCCGCCTGAAGGAGATCTGCGCCCGCTTCGACCCGATCTCGCTGCGGGTGGCCGAGACTCCGGAGGAGAGCCTCGCCATCTGGAAGGGCCGCAAGGGGGCCTTCGGTGCGGTCGGCCGCATCTCCCCCGACTATCTCTGCATGGACGGCACCATCCCGACCGGAGAGCTGCCGCACGTCCTGCGCCGCATCGGCGAGATGAGCGACAACTATGGCCTGCTGGTGGCCAATATCTTCCATGCCGGGGACGGCAACCTGCACCCGCTGATCATGTTCGACGCCAATGACCCGGAAAGCTTCCGCAAGGCCGAGGCCTTCGGCGCCGATATTCTGAAGCTCTGCGTCGAGGTCGGCGGCTGCCTGACCGGGGAGCACGGCGTCGGCGTCGAGAAGCGCGACCTGATGCCGGTGCAGTTCACCGCGGCCGAGCTGGCGCAGCAGCGCCGCATCAAATCGGCCTTTGACCCGCAATGGCTGCTGAACCCGGCCAAGGTCTTCCCGCTGGAGGGCAACCCGGCCCTGGCCTCCGCCGCATGAGCACCATGACGGAAACCCTGGCGCCCGCCGACGAGGCCGGGATCGTCGAGGCCGTGCGCGCGGCGGTGGCGGCGCGCACGCCGCTCGCCATTGAGGGGCGGGGCAGCAAGCGCGGCATGCTGCGCCCGGTGCAGGCAGGGCGCGGCCTCTCCACCGCCGGGCTGACCGGCATCACCCTCTACAAGCCGGCGGAACTGGTGCTTTCCGCCCGCGCCGGCACGCCGGTCGCCGAGATCGAGGCGGAACTGGACCGGCACAACCAGATGCTCGCCGCCGAGCCGCCCGACTTCGCCGCGCTCTTCGGCCATGACCGCCCCTCGACAATCGGCGGGATGGTGGCCACCAACCTCTCCGGCCCGCGCCGCATCGGCGCTGGCGGGGCGTTGCGCGACCAGGTGCTGGGCGTGCGCGCCGTGACCGGCCATGCGGAGGTGATCCGCTCCGGCGGCCGCGTCCACAAGAACGTCACGGGGCTCGACCTCTGCAAGCTGCTCGCCGGCAGCCATGGCACGCTGGGTATCCTCACCGAGGTCACCCTGAAGCTGCAGCCCCGCCCCGAGGCCAGCTTGACCCTCGTCATCCGCGTCGCCGACCTCGCCGCCGGGGTGGCGGTGCTCTCGGCCGGGCTGGGCAGCCCCTTCGGCGTCAGCGGTGCCGCGCTGCTGCCGCGTGGCGAGGCCACCCTCGGCCTGGAAGGGCCGGCCGCGCTGTTGCGGCTGGAGGATCTCGCGCAGTTCCTGCCGCACCGGGCGGGCCGGCTGCGGCAGGAACTCTCCGCCTTCGGCAGCGTGGAACTGGTGGAGGACGAGGCCTCCCGGGCCCTGTGGCGCGCCGTGCGGGACGCCCGCCCGCTGGCCGCCGCGCCCGAGGAAGCCATCTGGCGCCTTTCGGTGCGGCCCAGCGCCGGGCCGGATGTGGCACGGCGGCTGGAGGAGGCTTTCGGCGCCCGCCTGCTGCTGGACTGGGGCGGCGGGCTTGTCTGGGCCGCCGGCCCCGCCACCGACGCAGCCCATGCGGCGGTGATGGCGGCGGCCCGCGCCGCAGGCGGCACCTTCACCCTGTTCCGTGCCCCCGATCCGCTGCGCAGCGCCGTGCCCGTGCTGCCGGAGGAGCCGGCGCCCCTGGCCATGATCGCGCAGCGGGTGAAGGCGGCGATGGACCCGGAGGGGATTCTCAACCCCGGCCGGATGCGCGGCTGAGGCCCGGCGGCGGCTTCAGCACGCGCGGCCCTCGTCCGTCCAGGCCGCCGCGTGGCTGCCGAGCGGCATGGCTGGGCGCGCCCACCGGGCGGGTGTCTCGCTCATCTGCGCCGCGTGCCGGATGGCGCTGAGCCGCCCGAAGCCGCTTTCGCTCTCCTCCATCCAGCCGGCGACCTCCTCGGGGCCAAATTCGGGGGCGGCGAATCCGTCCGGCACGCGGCCGAGCCCGCGCAGCCAGCGCCCGGTGGCGGCCAGGGAGACGCGCACCCGCCAGGAGCCGCCTTCCTCGGCGCGCCGCAGCAGCGCCGCCATGGCGCCGAGGGCCAGGAGATAACCCGAGGCATGGTCGAGCGCCTGGCAGGGCAGCGGCCGGGGCTGATCCGGCGTGCCGGCGGCTTCCGCCTCCGCCTGGTTGAAGCCGCTGGCCGTCTGCACCAGCGAATCGAAACCGCGCCGTCGCGCCCAGGGTCCGAGATGTCCGTAAGCGGAGAGCGAGACGCAGATCAGGCCGGGCCGCAGCGCCGCCGCGGCCTCTTCCCCGAAGCCGCGGCCTTCCAGCGCGCCGGGGCGGTAGGACTGCAGGAAGATATCGGCGCCGCGCAGCAGGTCGCGCAGGCGGGCGGCCTCGGCCTCCTGTCGCAGGTCGAGCCGGGCGGTGCGCTTGCCGCGCCCCGTGTCCATGTTGAGGCTAGCGATGGAGGGCAGATGCCCGGCGCTGACATGCAGCACCTCGGCGCCATGCGCGGCGAGGCAGCGGCCCGCCACCGGCCCGGCAATGATGCGTGTCATCTCCAGCACCCGCAGCCCGGCGAGCGGCCGCGCCCCGGCCGGCGGCAGGGGCATGGGTGGCGCCTGGCCGATCCGCTCGATCAGCAGTGGCGGTTGGTCGGCCAGCGCGCGGCCCTGCGGCTGCGCATCCCAGGTGGCGAAGTCGCGCAGCATGGTGACGCAAAGCCCTGCCTCGGCGGCGGCCTCCTCGAAGGCGGCGGCCGACCAGCCCTGCAAGGCGGCGGCGACGGCCTCCCGCTGCGGCGGCAGGCCACCCAGCAGGGCCAGGATGCCGTCGCGGTGGTGGGGGAAATTGGTGTGCAGCCGCACCGCGCCGCCATCGCCGCAGCGATACAGGCCGGCCAGGGCATCCCAGGGGTCAGGCGGCGGATCGCCATCGAGGCGCAGGTAGCGCTCGCTGCGGAACTCGGCGAGGGCGTGCCGCAGAGGAACCCGCACGCGCTGCGCCGGCCCGCCGCGGCGGCGGTGGATCTCGGCGGCAGCGAGCGCGGCAGCCGCGATGCTGGCCTGTGCCGCGCGGCCGATAGGGAAAGAGGAGGGGAGGCCGGGTTCCTCGCCCGGCAGTTCGGCGCCCGCCGTAAGCGAGGCGGGCAGGCCGGCACCTTCAAGCAGGCCACGCAGGGCGGCCAGGGCGGGGCGGGTCAAGGCGCGGCTCCATCGCTGGGAGGGGCCGCAGCCTTCCACCGCCGGGCCGGGCCGGCAAGCGGTCGCTCAGCGCTGGTCGAAGCAGGCCGGGGCGCGGCGCGGTGGCTCCACGATCGGCAGCGGCGTGGCGGGGCCGACTTGCAGCAGCGCAGCCCGGCGGGCTGCTTCCCGCGGGCCGCCGGCAGCGGAGGCAAGATGCTCTGGATGCCGGGCCAGAGCGGGAGCGGGAGGGGAGGGAAGCACCATGTGATCCATCTCGGAAATCAGCCGCCATCGGCTTCGCCGCCCTTCATAAGGAGCGGGGGATGAAGGAAAGGTTCACGCCGTCCCCCTGCGCGGCGTTTTTGTCGTCATCCCTTGCGCGCCGCTTGCGCCGGCCCTGCTTCCCTTCCACCTTGCCAGGGAGGAACGGACCAGGCGATGCAGACCAATTTTACCCCGGAACAGCTTTCCGACCCGGATACGCGGGAATCCAACACCATCCTGCGCACCTGCGTGCATTGCGGCTTCTGCACCGCCACCTGCCCGACCTTCGTGCTGCTCGGCGACGAGTTGGATTCCCCGCGTGGCCGCATCTACCTGATCAAAGACATGCTGGAGAGCGGCCGACCCGCCAGCGAGGCGGAGGTGCGGCATGTGGACCGCTGCCTCTCCTGCCTCTCCTGCATGACCACCTGCCCCTCGGGCGTGCACTACATGCACCTGGTGGACCACGCCCGCCGCTACATCGAGGAGACCTATACCCGCCCCTGGCCGGAGCGCGCCCTGCGTCGCCTGCTCGGCGCCACGCTGCCCTATCCGCGCCGCTTCCGACTGGCCCTGGCGGCGGCGCGCCTCGCCCGCCCGCTGCGCGGGCTGATGCCGGGGAAGGGCATCACAGCGCGGCGGCTGCGCGCCATGCTAGACTTGGCGCCGCACCAGGCGCCCATCGCCTCAGATTCCGCCCGCCCCCAGGTCCACCCGGCACAGGGCCCCCGCCGTGGCCGCGTGGCGCTGCTGACGGGCTGCGCGCAGACGGTGCTGGCCCCCTCGATCAATGAGGCGACCATCCGGCTGCTCACGCGCATGGGGGTGGAGGTCGTGGTCACCGCCAGCCAGGGCTGCTGCGGCGCGCTGAACCACCACATGGGCCAGCACGACGCGGCCATGGCCCTGGCCCGCGCCAATATCGAGGCCTGGACGCGGGAGATCGAGGGCGAGGGGCTGGATGCCGTCGTGGTGAACGCCTCGGGCTGCGGCACCACGGTGAAGGATTATGGCTTCATGTTCCGCACCGAACTCGATCCCTGGCCTGCACGCGCCGCAGCGGTGGCGGAGCGGGCGCGGGACATCTCGGAGGTGCTGCTGCAATTCGGCTACGCGCCGACGCGCGAGGTGCCGGGGCTGACCGTCGCCTATCACGCCGCCTGCAGCCTGCAGCACGGCCAGAAAATCACCGCCGCGCCGAAGCAGTTGCTGGCCCGGGCAGGCTTCACGGTGAAGGAGCCGGCAGAGCCGCATCTCTGCTGCGGCTCGGCGGGCACCTACAACCTGCTGCAACCCGAGATCGCGGCGCAGCTCAAGGCGCGCAAGCAGCACAATCTGGCACGCACCGGCGCCACGGTGGTCGCCAGCGGCAATATCGGCTGCCTCACCCAATTGGGCGATGGCACGCTGCCGGCAGTGCACACGGTGGAATTGCTGGACTGGATGGCCGGCGGCCCGAGGCCCGAGGCTCTCCCGCCGGCCTGAGGCACCCCCGCCCCGGAGGGCAGCCGGAGGTCAGGCCGCCAGCTTGCGGGCGGCGCTGTCGCGCAGCAGCGCCGACATGGCAGCCGCTACCAGACTGGCCGCCTCCTCCGAACCGGCCTCGAGGCAGCAACGCTCGACATGGCTCATCAGGCGCAGGACGGCCTGCACGTCACGTTGCGCCTGGTTGGTCCAGAGGACCGCAGCGATCGGGGTGTCCATGGAAAATCGGCTCGGCTCAAGGTTACTGCGCGGCGCGCCGCTTACACCCTGCTGTGCCGCAGGGCCAGCCAAAAGCGCGGAACTACTGGAGGGTGATGGTGGCGGTGACAGCGTGTTGCGGGGGTTCGGCCAGCACGGCCGCGGCAAGCGCCGCATGGCGCGCGGCCTCCAGCACACCGAGGCGCCGGCACTCGGCCTCGATATAGGACAGCATGAGCAGCAGGGCTTCCTGGTCCACCTGCTTCTCGAGAGTGGCATGGGAGAGGCTGGTGGAAATCGCAGAGGCGGTCATTGTGTCCGGCCCGGAAAGACGACATGCGCGGGGATGCGCTTCATCACATTACTGTGACTATTGATTTTTTGTTCCGGGAGCAACAGTGAAATGGCGCCGGCAGCGAATGGATGTCGCAGTGTTGCATTTATGCCCATAGGCCCTGCGCGGCATTTTGGAAAGCGATTCATTATTGCGTAGCCCTCACTTCGGGGCCAGCGACCCTGTTCCACCCCTGCCTCAGCGGCGCGCGATAGGGGGCTCTGAAAGCGCCACCTCAACGATTCGTCGAAATGGCACAGGATGACATCCGCTCCGCCGTTGCAAAGATCCTTTCTGCCCCTGTCCTTCCTGACCACAAGCGCTTGATTTGCCACAAGGACGTGGCATCTCGGCCTGTGCTGTGATGCCATGGGCGAGCGGTGCCGCCGGGGCGCCGCCAATCTTTTGGAAGGGAGGCTTCTCCTATGGCACGAGTGGCACTCGTCACTGGCGGGCAACGGGGTATCGGCGCCGCCATCAGCGAGCACCTGCAGAAGGCAGGCCGCAAGGTCGTCGCCTCCTATGCGGGGAATGACGCGGCCGCCCAGGCTTTCACCGAGCGGACCGGCATCCCCTGCATCAAGTTCGACGTCTCGGACTTCGAGGCCTGCAAGGCCGCCGTCGCGAAGATCGAGGCGGAGCACGGCCCGATCGAGATCCTGGTCAACAACGCCGGCATCACCCGCGACGGCACCATGAAGCGCATGGACCGCAAGATGTGGGACGAGGTGATCGACACCAATCTCGGCTCCTGCTTCAACATGGCCAAGCTGGTCTGGGAGGGGATGACGAGCCGCAAATACGGCCGCATCGTCAACATCGGCTCGATCAACGGCCAGGCCGGCCAGTACGGCCAGGTGAACTATGCCGCCGCCAAGTCCGGCATCCACGGCTTCACCAAGGCCCTGGCGCAGGAAGGCGCGCGCTCCGGCATCACCGTCAATGCCATCGCCCCCGGCTATGTGGATACTGAGATGGTCCGCGCCGTGCCGGAGGACGTGCTGCAGAAGATCATCGGCCGCATCCCGGTGGGCCGGCTCGGCACGGCGGACGACATCGCCCGCGGCGTCTGCTTCCTGACCGCCGATGAGGCCGATTTCATCACTGGCTCCACCCTCTCCATCAATGGCGGCCAGCATATGTACTGAAGCGGCGGCCTGACTTCCGGGCCGGGGGCGCCGCGCCCCCGGCGCCGGCTCAGGAGGCGGCGGCCGCTGCCCGGTCGCCGATCGCCCGGTTGACGAGCCAGGACACCACGGCGACGATGATCGCCCCGAAGAACGCGGCCCAGAAGCCGGAAACCTGCATTCCCGGCATGGCCAAAGCCGTCAGTCCCAGCATGGCTGCGTTCACCACCAGTGTGAACAGGCCGAGCGTGATGATGTTGAGCGGCAGCGACAGCAGCATCAGCACCGGCCGGATCAGCGCATTGACGATGCCGAAGATGAGCGCCGCGATGAACAGCGTGAACGGCCCGGCGAAGCTGATCCCCTCGATCAGCATGTCGGCACACCAGAAGGCGAAGGCGGTGATGACGGTGCGGGCCAGGAAACCCATGACACGACTCCTTGACGATTCGCCGGCGCAACGCGAGGGCTCCCGCCCGGTTGCAGGATACCTGCCTTGAGCCGGGCCACGCTCGCCGGCTGTGGTGCCATTCTGCTCTGGGCCTTCCTCGGCCTCCTGGCGCGTCTGGCGGATGGCGTGCCGCCACTGCAACTGACCGCCCTGAGCATGGCGACCGGTGGCCTGCTCGGCCTTGCCGTCGTTGCCCGGCGCGGGGCGCTGGGGGCCTTGCGGCAGGGCGGGCTGGCCTGGGCGCATGGGGCAGGGGGCTTGTTCGGCTATCATGCCCTGTACTTCGCGGCCCTCGCCCTGGCCCCCGCCGTGGAGGCCAACCTGCTCAATTATCTCTGGCCGTTGCTGATCGTGCTGCTCTCCGGCCTGATCCTCGGCCTGATCCTCGGCCTGCCGCTCGGCGGGCGGAGGCTCATGGGCGTGGCGCTGGGCTTCGCCGGCTGCGCCCTGCTGATCGGCGGCGGCGCCCACTTCCCCGCCGGGGCGCTGCCCGGCTTTCTCTGCGCGGTGGCCGGGGCCGTGGTCTGGGCCACCTATTCCGTCACCGCGCGCCGCCTGGCCCAGGTACCGACCGAGGCGGTGGCGGGCTTCTGCCTCGCCAGCGCCGCCCTGGCGGGGGTGCTGCACTTCGCCTTCGAGGTGACGGTCTGGCCTGATGCCTGGCAGGCGCTGGCCATCCTGCTGCTAGGGCTGGGGCCGGTCGGCTCCGCCTTCTTCCTGTGGGACCTCGGCATGAAACGCGGCGATCCGCGCCTGCTCGGCACCTTTGCCTACGCCATTCCCGTGCTCTCCACCCTCCTGCTGGTGGCAGCCGGGGAAGGGCGGGCGGATGAACGCGTGCTGCTCGCGGCGCTGCTGGTGGCCGGGGGCGGGGTGCTGGCCTCCTGGCGTGGGGTACGCCGCTCGGTGGCATGAAAGGCTGGGGGAATGAATTCCCCCAGGCCCCCTTCTTTTTTCTTCGAGTCCCTGCGCAGGCGGCCCGCGCAGCCCCAAACTGACAAAAAAAGATGGGGGTTCGGGGGAATTCTTTCCCCCGACCTTTTTCAGCCCGTTTTCTGCCAGAGCCCGCGCACCACCTCTGCCGGCCCCTGATGCCGCGGCCCCTCATCCAGTCGCACCGTGCCTTCCAGGCATTCGAGCAGGGTCAGTTCCGGGAAGGCGGCCTCCGCATCGGCGCGGGTCCAGAGTAGTGCCGGGTCCTTGGGTCCGCCGCTGCGGCGGCCACCCTGCGCGATGGTGAAGCCTTCCAGCAGCAACAGCCCGCCGGGCGCCAGGGCACGCTGCGCCGCGGCGGCCACCCGGGCGCGATCGGCCGGTGGCATATGGACGAAGACCCAGGCGATCAGGTCGAATCGCGCCTCCGGCCAGTCCCAGCGGGTGAGGTCGGCCACCACCGTCTCCAGCGGCACGCCGCGCTCGGCCGCGAAGGCGGCGGCGCGGGCCATGCCGGCGGCGGACCAGTCCACCGCCATCACCGTCAGGCCCTGTTCAGCCAGCCAGACGCCGTTGCGCCCCTCCCCATCACCCAAGGCCAGGGCGCGCATCCCGGGCCGCAGCCAGGGTGCCAGACTATGCAGGTAGCGGTTCGGCGCCTGCCCGAAGATCCAGGCGCCGGCCTCGTAGCGGGCATCCCAAGCGGCGGCTTCGCTCATAGCGCGGGCTCCCAGCCGGGCGGCGCCAGGGTGAAGCCGGCGAAGTCGAAGGCCGGGCTGACGGTGCAGCCGACCAGGGTCCAGGCGCCCAGGCTTTCCGCGGCTTGCCAGTCACCCGCCGGCACCACGGCGAAGGGCGCCTCGCCCCGGCCCAGGTCCGGGCCGAGCCGGTGCTCGCGCGGCGCCCTCCCTTCGGCGGCGATGCGGAGCCGCAGCGGGGCGCCGGCATACCAGTGCCAGGCCTCGGCGGCATCCACCCGGTGCCAATGGCTCCGCTCGCCGGCGGCGAGCAGGAAATAGATCGCCGTGCCCGTCCCGCGCCCGCCTTCCGCCGGCCGATCGCGCCAGATCTCGCGGTAATGCCCGCCCTCGGGATGCGGGGCGAGGCCGAGCGCCTCGATTACCGTGGCGGCGGGCAGGGAAGGGTCGCGCAGGTCGGGCACGGCGCGGCGCCGTCAGGCCGGCGGCGGCGCGGTGCGGGTCAGCGCCGGATGGGCGGAAACCTCCGTGTACCAGGCGGCAAGCTTCGGGTGCGACTCGCGCCAGGGCTCGTTGCCGAAGCGGAAGTCCAGGTAGCCCAGCGCGCAGGCGACGGCGATGGCGCCGATGTCGGCGAGGCCCTGCGGCGGCGCCTTCTCCAGCGCGTCGAGCGCCCGCGCCACGGCGGCCTGCTGACGGGACTGGAAGGCGGTGCGCCCCTCGTCCTGCGCCAGACCCATGCTCATCCGACGGGCGACGGCGGCGTCCATCATGCCGTCGGCGAGAGCCTGCATCACCAGCGCCGGAACCCGCGCCGCGCCGGCGGGGAAGAGGGGTGCGGCGTCCCCGAGCCCGTCGAGGTACTCGCAGATCACCGGGCTGTCGTAAATCGCCTGGCCCTCGTCGGTCATCAGGCAGGGCACCTTGGAGAGCGGATTGCTCGCCAGCAGCCCTTCCGGGCTGGTGTGCGGATTGGTGGGGATCAACTCGATCCGGTTCGCCAGGCCGCGCAGTAGCGCGCAGGCCATGACCTTGCGGACGAAGGGGCTGGAGGGCGAGTGGAACAGCTTCATCGGGTGCTTCCCTGGTGGCGGTTCAGCGGAAATTGTCCTTGGCGGTGCGGATGCGCCCCAGGGCCTCGGCCGATTCGGCGCGGAGGAAGGGGTTGGTCTCCAGCTCCTGCCCCAGTGTCACCGGCAGGGTGGGCTGGCCGGCGGCGCGTGCCGCCTCCACCTCGCGGGCGCGCGCCTTCAGTGCGGCATTGTCCGGCTCCACCGTCAGGGCGAAGCGCGCGTTGCTGGCGGTGTATTCATGGCCGCAGCAGACCAGCGTCTCCGGCGGCAGCGCCTTCAGCAGCGAGAGCGCGTTGAACATGTCCTGGGCCGTGCCTTCCAGCAGCCGGCCGCAGCCGAGGGAGAAGAGCGTGTCGCCGCAGAGCAGCACATGGCCCTCCGGGAAGTGGTAGGCGATATGGCCGATGGTATGGCCCGGGCTGTCAATGACCTTGCCCTCGCTGTTGCCCACCCGCACCGTGTCACCCGGCTTCACCGCCTGATCCAGCTTCGGCAGCCGGTGCGCATCCGCGGCGGCGCCGATCACCTTCGCGCCATAGCGCGCGCGGATCTCCTCCACGCCGTCGATGTGATCCGCATGGTGGTGGGTGAGCAGGATGATGTCGCAGCGGCCGCCACCGGCCTCGATCGCCTCGATCACCGGCCGCGCCTCGCCGGGGTCACAGATGGCCACGGTTCCGGTAGGAGTGTCGCGCAGCAGCCAGGCATAATTGTCGGACAGGCAGGGTACGGCCTGGACGGTGACGGCCATCGCGGTTCTCCTTCTCGCGGCCCCAAGAGGGCATGTCAGCAAGGGCGTGTCAGGCTTCGAACAGGGACCTATATCGAGCTTATGAACCCAGAGGTCCACGGGCACCGGGATTTCTATGCCTCCCCCACGGGGCTGGTCGCGGCGCGGCTGCTGCGCGAGCGCCTGCTGCGGCTATGGCCGGAACTGCCCAAGCGGGAAATCCTCGGCCTCGGCCATGCCGCCCCTTATCTGCGGCTCTGGCGGGAGGGGGCGGCGCGAATCATCTGCGCCAGCCTGCCCGAGTCGGATGTGGTGTCCTGGCCACCGAGCGCCCCCGGCCTCAGCCTGCGGGTCGAGGACGAGGCGCTGCCCTTCCCCGATCTCAGCTTCGACAACGTCCTGCTGGTGCACGGACTGGAGCACACGGAGAACGCGCGGCGCATGCTGCGCGAGGTCTGGCGCGTGCTGAAGGACGATGGGCGGCTGCTGGTGGTGGCGCCCAACCGGCGTGGTATGTGGGCGCATCTGGAAAGCACGCCCTTCGGCCAGGGACGGCCCTATTCCCCGGGCCAGCTCGGCCGCCTGCTGGAGCGCAACCTGTTCAGCGTGGCGCGGCGCGACCAAGCGCTGTTCATGCCGCCCTTTCAGTCCCGCCTGATGCTGCGCGGCGCCGGCATCTGGGAGGCCGCCGGCCGGCTGCTGGTGCCGCGCTTCGCCGGGGTGGTGATGGTGGAGGCCCGCAAGGAGCTTTACGGCGTCATACCCAAGGCGGCCGCGCGAGTGCCGGGCCGGCGCGTGCGAGTCGTCGAGGGCGCCTGGGCGAGCCGCCGTGATCACTCCGTCAGGACCGAGGCCTTCCGGAAGCGGGAGGGTGAGCCGGCCTGGACCCGCCCGGCGCAGGTGCCGGGAAGCTAGCCGATCACCGCCCGCACGACCCGCACCCGCTCTTCCACCGAGGCCCGCGGGAGCGGGACCAGCTCGTAGCCCAGGCGGGAATAGACCTCGGCCATCGCCGCATGGGTGGCCTCGGCCTCCTCGGCCGACTGCTTCCGTTCGGCGTCGCGGGCGAAGATCTCCGGCCAGAACGGGGCGATGAAGACGCGGCGATTGTAGCGGAAGCGCTGGGCCGCGCGCTCCATATGCGATGGCACCGGCAGGCCCGAGAGCCGGAGATAGCCGATCACGTCGGGAATGCCGCGATCGAACAGCACGGGGCCGGCAAGCCTCTGCGCCGCACGATGGGACCGCATGTCCCAACTCAGCATCAGCTCGGCGAAAGCAAGGCGGTCAGACCAGGGCAGCGCCGTGCCGCCGATCGCCACCTGATCCTGGATGATCGCCCGCCCCGCCTCGGGCATGTGGGAAAGCCCGCCTGCCGCCAGGGCCTCGATCAATGTGCTCTTCCCGGAGCCGGGGCCGCCGGTAAGGACGAAAAGCCGGTCGTCATCGGCCAAGAGACAGGTCTCCTTTCCTTGGCTGTCTTGCAGCGGCTGCCTCGTACGGCCCGCCTGATCCAGTGCTCCCGATGGAGCAGCCGGGGCGCGTGACGGACCTCGCGGCCGCCGCGCGCCTTCAGTGTCCGGCCTCGGCGGGCGCTGTCTCCCGCGGGGCGGGCTCCCGCCGCCGGGGCGGCATGTGGACGGCGAGCCAGAGCGTTTCCCCGGCCGGGTCCGTCCAGGCGACTCGGTGGCGGCAGAAGGCGGGCAGGATGGCGTAGTCTCCCGGCTCCAGCCGCTGTTCCGTGCCATCCGGGAAGGCGAGCACGGCGGCGCCGGAGAGGAGGAGCACGAACTCGTCCCAATCCTGCTCGTACCAGAAGCCCGGCGGGCTGGCAGCGCCGCGCGAGAGGATCCGCTCGACCCGGGCGCCGCCCGGCGCCCTCAGCAGGTCATGGAAGCACTCCTCCCCGGCGCCGGGACGTGGCCCGCTCTCTGCCAGGCGCCCGAAGGAGGGAACCGCGGTCGGATCCATTCGCATCGTCTCCCGCTCGGTGCCGCCCTGGTCCGATACGAACATCCTCCGTTCACCGGGAGGAATGGGTGACGGCCTCGATCTTGTTGCCGTCCGGGTCGCGGACGAAGGCCGCATAGTAGTTCGCGTTGTATTCGGGCCGGAGGCCGGGCGCGCCGTCCTCGCTGCCGCCATGGGTCAGGGCGGTGCGATGGAAGTCCTGCACCATCGCCCTCTCCCCCACCGCGAAGGCGACATGGACGCCGTTTCCCGGCGAGGCCGGCCGCCCGTCCACCGGGGTGACGAGGCTGAAAAGGATCTCGCCGGTGCCGTAATGCACGGCGTCCTCGTCCTGCCGGATCAGGCGGAACCCGATCACCGCCAGAACCGGATCGTAGAAGGCGCGGGCACGCCCGACGTCGTTGGTGCCGAGCGAGATGTGGTGGATCACGGACAGCCTCCTGTCTGTGGCAGCGGGGTGAAGAGGGCAGCAGGGGCGCCGGGCCGGCCCGCCTCGGCCGCAGTTTAGGACGCTGGGGCAAGAATGCGCGACGCCGCGTCATGGAAGGCGCCCCGCCGCCCGGCCTAGCCTGGGCCTGCCCTTCACTCAGGGAAAGGGGATGGTCATGCGCACGGAAGCTGTGGCGGCGTTCCGGCAGTCGCTCCGGGGCCCACTGATCGGCCGGGATGACCCCGGCTATGCCGAGGCCTGCAAGCTCTACAACGGCATGATCCACAGGCGCCCGCTGCTGATCGCGCGCTGCGCCGATGTGGCAGATGTGATGACGGCGGTCCGCTTCGCCCGCGAGAACGAGCTGCTCGTCGCCATCCGGGGCGGTGGCCATAACGGCCCCGGGCTCGGCAGTTGCGACGACGGGCTGGTCGTCGACCTATCGCTGATGAAGGGGGTGCGGGTCGATCCGGCGACGCGCAGCGTCCGCGTCGGGCCGGGCTGTACCCAGGGCGACATGGACCACGCCACCCATGCCTTCGGCCTGGCGGTGCCCGCCGGCATCGTCTCGACCACCGGCATCGCCGGCCTGGCACTGGGCGGCGGCACGGGCTACCTCACGCGGAAATTCGGCCTGACCATCGATAACCTGCTTGAGGCCGATGTGGTGTTGGCCGATGGCCGCTTCGTCACCGCCAGCGAGGCGCAGAACCAGGACCTGTACTGGGCACTGCGCGGCGGCGGCGGCAATTTCGGCGTCGTCACCAGCTTTCTGTTCCGGGCCCATCCGGTCAGCACGGTCTATGCCGGGCCGATCTTTTGGGACCAGGCCCAGGCCGGCGAGATCATGCGCTGGTATCGCGACTTCCTGCCGGAGGCGCCGCCCGAGCTCTGCGCCGTGCTGGGCCTCAAGACCGTTCCCTCCACCCCGCCCTTCCCGCAGGAGATCTGGGGACGGCGCATCTGCGCCCTGATCTGCTGCTATGTCGGCCGGGCGGAGGAGGGCGAGCAGGCCCTGCGGCCGATCCGCGCCGAGCTGCCCCCGCCGATCTTCGAGCATCTGGGCGAGATGCCCTTCCCGATGCTGCAAAGCCTTTTCGACCCGCTGCTGCCGAGCGGCCTGCAATGGTACTGGAAGGGCGACTTCGTCCGCGAGCTCAGCGACGCCGCCATCGAGGAGCACCTGCGCCACGCCGCCGAGACGCCGAGCGAGCTGTCCCTGGTGCACCTCTACCCGATCGACCAGGCGGTGCGGCAGGTGGACAAGGCCGCGACACCCTGGGGCGCGCGGGATGCCACCTGGTCCATGGTGATCGCCGGCATCGACCCCGATCCGGCGAAGGCGGAAGCGCTGAAGGCCTGGGGCCGGGGCTACTGGCAGGCCGTCCACCCGCACAACCCCGGCGGCGGCTACGTCAACTTCATGTACGACGACGAGGCCGCGGGCCGGATCCAGGCCGCCTATGGCGACAACTATGCGCGGCTGGTGGCGGTGAAGCGCGCCTACGACCCCGGGAACTTCTTCCGGGTGAACCAGAACATCAGCCCCGCGGCCTGAGTATCCGGCGGCGCCCGCGCCCTACCTCCTGCCCTTGGGGGGGGCGCCGGCGCCCTGGTGGCACCGTCCTCCTCCTGCCGGCCGCGCGCAGCGCGAGCGGCGCCACACGCGCCCATGATTGGCCTTCCGCCGGTGGCCGGCGGCATGGTTCCGCACGGCCCCGCCCAAGGCGGGGCAGGGAGGAACGAACATGGACCTGCATCATATCATGCCGCCCCGGCGCGCCTTCATCGGTGGCGCGCTGGGCACGCTGGCGGCCGCGCCGGCCATCGCCCAGCGTGACTATGGACCGGGCGCCCCTCCGGCGCGCTACCCGGACCCCGACATCCTCGTGCTCGACCCGAAGCGCTTCAAGGCCAAGCTCGGCAATGCGGCGATCCGCCGCCTGCACACCGGCATGGGCTGGGCGGAAGGGCCGGCCTGGCACGCCAATGGCCGCTTCCTCGTCTGGTCGGACATCCCGAACAATGTCTGCCTGCGCATGACGGCGGAGGACGAGCATGTCTCGCCGCGCTTCCGCAGCCCCTCCGGCTTCACCAACGGCAATACCTTCGACCGCGAGGGCCGGCAGATCTCCTGCCGCCACCTGCAGCGGGACGTGGTGCGCTACGAGCCGGACGGGCGGGTGACGGTGCTGGCCGCCAAGGGATCGGACGGCGAGTTCAACGCGCCCAACGACGTGGTGGTGCACCCGGAGGACGGCAGCATCTGGTTCACCGATCCCGGCTACGGCGCCCTGGTGGACTACGAGGGCCACCGCTACGACACCGGCAGCCCGCGCCCCTTCATCAAGGAGGCGGTCTACCGCGTCGACGGCCAGTCGGGCGAGGTGACCAAGGTGGCGGACCAGCCCTTCAAGCCGAACGGCCTCTGCTTCAGCCCGGATTACCGCATCCTCTACGTCGCCGATACCGGCACCAGCCATTACCCGGAGGCCCGCAACGTTATCTGGGCCTATGACGTGGAGGGCGGCACCCTGCGCAACCCGCGCAGCTTCGCCGACATGACGCTGGACGGGAAATCGGGCCTAGCGGATGGCATCCGCTGCGACACCGAGGGGAATATCTGGTCCTCGGCCGGCTGGGTGGGGGAAGGCTATGACGGGGTGCACGTCTTTGCCCCCGATGGCGCGCGCATCGGCCAGATCCGCCTGCCCGAGATCTGCAGCAACGTCTGCTTCGGCGGCACGCGGCGGAACCTGCTGTTCATGACCGCCAGCCAGTCGCTCTACATGGTGCCGGTCGAGGCGCGCGGGGCGCATTTCTGCTGAGGAGAAACGGGGGCACTGCCCCCGTGCTTCGCGGGGTGCTGCCGGAGAAGTGCCTCCGCCCGCCATCCATTACGAAGCAACGGGCGGATGGCGCCGCGTGGGGCACCGCGCCAAGTTCCGGGCCTCACGAGGAGAGCCCGATGACCCGCTTCCGCTGCATTCCCATCCCCAGCGAAACCGCCGCGCGCTGGCGTGCCACCGGCCAGGACGATCGCGGCCAGGCGCTGCACCGGCGCGTGGTGGACGGGCCGGGCTTCCCCTGTCGGCACTGCCTGCGCCTGGGTGAGCCCGGGGAGGTGATGCTGCTCGGCAGTTATGCCCTGCCGCATCCCCAGGGCGTCTATTGGACGCCGAGCCCGATCTTCCTGCATGAGCGCGACTGCGCCCGTTTCGAGGCCGAGGACGAGATCGCCCCGATCGTGCTGGCTAATGCCATCGTCTCGGTGCGCGCCTATGACGAGGCGGAGATGTGCCTCTACGACCTCGGCGCCATTTCGGCCGGGGCGGAGGTGGCGCCGTTGCTGGAGCGTGCGCTGGCCGATCCGCGCACGCGCCACGTCAACATCCACACCGCGCGCCCCGGCTGCCTGTTGGCTGCGGTAGAGAAATTGCCTCGCTGATCGCGGGGGCCAGGGGACAGGGTCCCGCCGGCGGGGTGCAGGGGCGGAGCCCCTGCGCCTTCCGCCTCAGGCCGCCTCGACGCACATAGCGACGCCCATGCCGCCGCCGATGCACAGCGTGGCCAGGCCCTTCTTCGCGCCGCGCGCCTTCATCCCATAGAGCAGGGTGGTCAGCACGCGGGCGCCGGAGGCACCGATCGGGTGGCCGAGGGCGATGGCGCCGCCATTGACGTTCACCTTCGAGGTGTCCCAGCCCAGGTCCTTGTTCACCGCGCAGGCCTGGGCCGCGAAGGCCTCGTTGGCCTCGATCAGGTCGAGGTCCTGGATGTTCCAGCCCGCCTTCTGCAGCGCCTTGCGGCTGGCGGGGATCGGACCGGTGCCCATGATGGAGGGATCGACGCCCGCGGTGGCCCAGGAAGCGATGCGCGCCAGAGGCGTCAGGCCGCGCCTGGCGGCTTCGGCGGCGGACATCACGACCAGGGCGGCGGCGCCGTCATTGATGCCGCTGGCATTGCCGGCGGTGACGCTGCCCGTCTTGGAGAAGGCCGGGCGCAGCTTGGCCAGGATCTCGCGGGTGGTGTCGGGCTTCGGATACTCGTCGTTCTCCACGACCACCTCGCCCTTGCGGCCCTTCACGGTCACCGGGGCGATCTCGTCCTTGAAGCGGCCCTCGCGCATCGCGGCACCCGCCTTGTGCTGCGAGTTGAAGGCGAACTCATCCTGCTCGTCGCGGCTGATCTGATACTTCTCGGCCACATTCTCGGCGGTGTTGCCCATGTGGTAGCCGTTGAAGGCATCCCACAGCCCGTCGCGGATCATGGTGTCGACCATCTGGAAGTCGCCCATCTTCACGCCGGCGCGCAGGTTGGCGCAGTGCGGCGCCTGGGTCATGCTCTCCTGCCCACCGGCGACGACGATATTGGCGTCCCCCGTCGCGATCTGCTGCGCGGCCAGCGCCACGGCGCGCAGGCCGGAGCCGCAGAGCTGGTTGATGCCGAAGGCGGTGCGCTCGACCGGGATGCCGGCGCCGACCGACGCCTGGCGGGCGGGGTTCTGCCCGGCGCCGGCGGTGAGGATCTGGCCGAGGATCACCTCGTCCACCTCGGCAGCCTCGATGCCGGCGCGGGCAAGGGCGGCCTTGATGGCGGCCTCGCCCAGTACATGGGCGGGCAGGCTGGCGAAAGCGCCGTTGAAGGCGCCGACAGGCGTGCGCGCGGCGGCGGCAATGACGATATCGGTCATGAGGCTGGTACTCCCTCGTTGTCTTCGCTGCGGACAGCGGCCTTTGCTCGGCTCCACTCTGCGCCTCGCGGAGGCTGCCCTACAAGCCTGCCAGCCACTGGCGCAATGGCCGCCACAGCACAGCCTCGGCGCGGCTGCCCGCCGCCATGCCGATATGCCCGGCGGCGACCATCTCCACATGCCCGCCGGGCAGCCGTTCCGCCAAAGCCAAGGCGGAGGCGGGCGGCACGATGCGGTCGGCGCGCGGCACGGCAGTGAAGGCGGGCATTGTGAGCGCGGCCGGCTCCACGGTGGCCCCCGCCACCCGCCACCGTCCCTGACCAGGATCATTGCGGCCGTACCAGCCGCCCAGCGTCTCCCGCGCCACGGGGGCGGCAAGGGGGATGCCGTCATTCAGCCAGTCCTCCAGCGCGACGAAGTGGCGCGCGCGCGGGCTGGCGGAGTCCATGGCGGCGAAGGCGCGGAACTTGGCGGCGATCCCCCACGGGTCGCGCGCGGCGAAGAGCGTCTGGATCACGTCCACCGGCAGCGCGCTGCCGGCCTGCATCACCGGCTCCAGGCCGGGTAGCAGGGCGGCGAGCGCCCGGGCGTGGTCCGCCTCACCGGGCTCGCCGGCATGGAAGTCCCAGGGCGTGGCCAGCAGCGCCAGCCCGCGAAGCCGCTCGGGCCGGCGCAGCGCCGCGGCCAAAGTGAGCAGCCCGCCCATGCAGTAGCCGAGCAGCGCCACCGGCCCGAGCGGCGCCAGAGCGGGGGCGTCCAGGGTCCGCTCCAACCGCCCGGCGATGTAGTCGGTGAGGGTGAAGCGCCGCTCGGCCTCCCCCGGCCACCCCCAATCGAGCAGCAGCACCCGCTGCCCCTGCGCGGCGAACCAGCGCAGCATGGAATGCTCTGGCAGCAGGTCGAGCACATAGGCGCGGTTGACCAGGGAGGGCACCACCAGCAGCGGCGGGCCCTCGCCGCCATAGTCCAGCAGGCGGGAGCCGCCCTCCTGCCAGAGCACCGGCAGGTCGGGCGGCTGCCGTGACCAGGGATGGCGGCGATAGGCGGCAATCCCGGCGATCAGCGCGCGGTCCTGCCGCGCCAGGCGGCGCAGCACGGCAGCACGGAAGCGCTCAGGCGGATGGCCGGCGGCGGCGAGGGCGCCGGAGATCCGGCGCATCTCGGCCTGTCCTGCCTTCGAGATCGGCCAGGCGCCGCTCCAGCTCGGCGATGCGGGCGAGAAGGGCTGCGCGCTCGCCGGGGCCGAATTCCTCTCCGGATGCGGCTCCGCCGGCGGCAGGTTCAGCGTGGCGGCCAGGCCGCGCATCAGCGCCAGATTCAGGTGCAGCGGCAGCGGGCGTGGGCCGCGACGGTGCATCGGTGCGGTCACGCGGAGCCTCCGCAGGCGGGACGGGGAAAGGGAAGGGGGCGCCGAAGCCGGGCCAGCCCTCCGGGCGGAAGGGGCGAGGCGCGGAAAGGACGCGCATCCAGGCGGCAGCCAGCGCCGCCCAGGCCGACCAACTCTCGGCCATCTCGCGATCCACCGTCAGGGCCGCGACCTCGCTCTGCCACAAGGCGATCCAGTCCTCTGCCAGCCGCTCCAGCGCCGCTGCGGTGCCGGGTGGATCGCCCTGTGGATCGCCCTCGGGGGAATTCTCGCGTGCCGCCATTCCGTTCCCTGCCCGCTTCGCGCCACGGCCCGCCGCGGCGCTTGCGGAACATAGCCCTGCCGCCGCCCGCGAAAAGGGCGGCCATGCCATCAGCGTATTCGCCCTCAGGGCGCCGTGCTAGCCTCGCCCCTGTCACGCAGCGGGACGGGAGGGTGCCATGACCGAGCAGGCCGCACAGAGAAAGAACGACGAACAGCCAAAGCCAACAGTCGTTATTAAAAAATATGCCAATCGCCGCCTCTACAACACAGAAGCCTCATCCTATGTGACTCTCGAGGACCTGGCCGGGATGGTGCGCGAAGGGCGCGACTTCGTCGTCTACGACGCCAAGTCGGGCGACGACATCACGCGCAGCGTGCTGACCCAGATCATCGTCGAGGAAGAGGCCAAGGGCCGCAACCTGCTGCCCATCCCCTTTCTGCGACAGTTGATCGGTTTCTACGGCGACAGCCTGCAGTCCCTGGTGCCGCGCTATCTGGAATTCGCCATGGGAAGCTTCGCGCGGCAGCAGGAGCAGATGCGTGTCTCCGTGGAACAGACGATGGGCAGCTTCAACCCGCTCGTCCGGCTGGAGGAAATGAGCAAGCAGAACATGGCGATGATGGAGCGCGCCATGTCGCTGTTCAGCCCTTTCCGCCGTGAGGAGGCCAATCCCGCAGCGCCTCATTCGGCGGATTCAGAGGAGGTTGCAGCCTTGAAAGAAGAAATTCGCCTTTTACGCGAACAGATGGCGGAAAGACAATCTGAACCAAATAGGTGACATTTCGGCTGCGCTGCTTATTGGATTTGGTGCCCCTCACATAGTTTTTAAGAATTTAGAAATGAAATGCGATAAACACGGCCGCGCGGCCTCGTATTTTGGGGTTCGTGCAATTTTTCATCCTGACAGGTAGAGAATGGCCGATACCGACATGGGCGGCGTCTCTCCCGGCGAGGAGCCGGGAGAAACCACCACGCAGCGCGCCAAATTGGCCGACCGTCACGTTGGCGCTCGCATCCGCGAGCGCCGACTGATGCTCGGCCTGTCGCAGCAACAACTCGCCAGCATGATTGGCGTGACCTACCAGCAGGCCCACAAATACGAACGGGGCCTGAACCGCATCTCGGCCGGGCGCTTGTTCGAGATCGCCCTTGTGCTCGGGGTGCCGGTGTCCTGGTTCTTCGAGGGGCTGCAGGAGAGCGGGGCGAGCCAGCCCCTGGGCGTGCGGCAGCGCATGTGCCTGGAACTGGCCCGCAACTTCTCCCTGATCAACAACGAGAAGCATCAGGAAGCACTCAGCCAGATGGCGCGCGCCCTGGCGGCGCAGTCGCAGGGCCGCTCCATCGACTGAGATCTCGGCTGCCGAGGGGGGGCCGCGGACACGCCGCGGGAACCCGGCGACAGCCATCCGGGCCTTGCCTGTGCCCCGGAAGCCATCCTGATGGCGCTCCGGAGTTACGCGCCTCGCCCGGCCGTGCCTTCCGCCGGCCTTCGGGCTGGCTTTTCCGGCGATCGATCCCGCTGGAACCGTGCTTATCGGGACAGCGCCTCTGGTTCAGTGGCGCATGCCGGGTCGCGCCGGCTTTCCCGATGCCCGGCAGATTTCATCGGGCCGGCAGCGCAGCCGGATAGGTTGAAACGATGAGCCGGGGGAAGAATCCCCCAAGCTCTGTCCTTTCTTAGAAGCCGCGGGGTGGCGCCAGCCGTCAGGCCGGCATCGGGTCGCAAGCCTCGACCGCCGGTCCCGCCGCCTCGATCGCCGCCCCCGCTTCCAGCAGGAGATCCTCCCGGTACCGGCCGGCGATGAGCTGCACGCCCACCGGGCTGTCGCCGACCTGGCCGGTGGTGACGGTCAGTCCCGGCAGGCCCATCAGCGGCAGCCCGACCTGGACGAGCTGCGCCTCGATCACCCGCTGGAAAGCGGCGGGCGACTCGACATCGAGCTGGTCAGGGAAAGGCAGCTCAGCCGAAACCGGCAGCAGCAGCACCGGGTAGTCCTTCAGGAAGAGCTGCCACTGGCGCGTGAAGCCGGCACGGGCCTGCAGCGCGTCCTGGAAGCCATTCAGGTCGGGGGAGGGGGCCAGCCTCTCCATCTGCGCCAGGACGAAATTGGCATCCGGATCGCCTTCGCGTGCAAAGGCAGTGTTCATGCCGCGTCGCGATTCGGCGAGCCAGAGCTGCGCCTGCAACCGCGCCGGTTCGCGCAGCGGCGGGCAGGCCGTCTCGACGATGCTCCAGCCCTTGGCCTGCAGCCGCAGGGCCGCGTCGCGCAGCGCCGCCTCCACCTCGGGCGTGGTGGCGAGCCCTTCCGGGCGGACGCAGAGCGCGGCGCGCTTCGGCATCGGTGGGCCTTCCAGCGGCGCCGGCACCCACCAGGGGTCGCGCAGGTCCTCCACCGCCATCGCCTTCAACGCCAGCCGCAGATCGGCAATGGAGCGCGCCAGCGGACCGGAGACGGCCATGAGCTGCGCGCCGATCGCGCGTTCGGGTCCCGAGCGGTTCCAGGCGGCGATGCGGCCGAGGGTGGGCCGCAGCCCATGCACGCCGCAGGCATAGGCGGGATAGCGGATCGAGCCGCCGATATCGGTGCCATGCGCGATGGCGCCGATGCCGGCCGCCACCGCCGCCGCCGCGCCGCCGGAGGAGCCACCCGGAGTCAGCTTCGGGTTGCGCGGGTTCTTGGTGTGGCCATGCAGCGAATTGCGGGTGAACCAGCGCAGCGAGAAGGCGGGGGTATTGGTCCGCCCGACCACCACCGCGCCGGCGCGCTTCAGGTTGGCGACCACCGGATTGTCCTCGGTGGCGATCAGGTCCTGCTGGATGCGCAGCCCATTGGTGGTGGCGAAGCCGGCCTGGTCGGCATTGACCTTGATGGTGACGGGGACGCCCGCCAGCGGCCCCACCGCCTCGCCACGGGCCAGGGCGGCATCCACCGCCTCGGCGGCGGCCAGCGCCTGCTCTGGCATTTCCTGCACCACGGCGTTGATCGCCGGGTTCACGGCGGCGAGGCGGTCCAGCGCCGCCTGCGCCACCTCCCGCGCCGAAATCTCCCGGGCCGCCACCCGCGCCGCGATCTCGCTGGCCTGCAGACGCCAAAGCTCGGTCATGCCGTTCTTCTCCGCTGTCCTGTCAGCCGCGGAGTGTCGCGCCAGCGCGTGGGAGAGGGCAAGCCACCCTCCCTTCCATGCTTCAGGTGGCGCTGGTCGCCGGGCCCGCCAGCGCGCGCAGGGCGGCGAGCATGGCGGGATCGTCCCAGGCGGCGGCGCCCTCCAGCCGCGCCACTTCCTGGCCCTGCCGGTTCACGATGACGCTGGTCGGCAGGCCCCGCGCGCCCAGCGCCCGCGCCGCCGCGCCGCGCGGGTCGAGCCAGAGGCCGAGATTCTTCACCTCCGTGCGGGCAAAGAAGGCTTCCACCTGCGGCTTGCCGCCCCGGTCAGAGGAGAGCGCCAGCACCTTCCATCCCTCGCCGGCGAGGGCGGCCTGGGCACGGTCCAGCGCCGGCATCTCGGCGACACAGGGCGGGCACCAGGTGGCCCAGAGATTGATCAGCAGCGGATGCCCGGCGAAATCCGCCACCGTCTTCTCGGTGCCCTCGGCGTCGGTGAAGGTGAAGGCGGGGAGCGGCTGCGGGCTGGAGCGGGACAGCTTGCCCAGGCCCTCCGCGGCGGCGATGGCCTGCGACCCCTTCGCAATCCCTTGCCGTGCCGGAAGCGGCGTGGTTAGGGTCGCCCCCGCCGCGGAGAGCGAGAGCAGGAAGCGGCGTCCGAGCAACACGAGGCAGATCCTTCCTTGTCCAGTCAGCAGCGAAGCCAGGGCAACCAGCAGTGGGGCGGGCGCTACAGCGCCGGACCCTCCGCGATCATGGAGGCCATCAATGCCTCCATCGGTTTCGACCGCAAGATGTGGCGCCAGGACATCCGCGGAAGCCTCGCCCATGCCGCCATGCTGCGCCATGTGGGGATCATCTCCGCCGATGACGAGGCCGCGATCAAGGAAGGCCTGACCGCCATTGGCGAGGAGATCGAGGCCGGCAGCTTCCCCTTCAGCGAGGCGCTGGAGGACATCCACATGAACATCGAGGCGCGGCTGACCGAGCGCATCGGCGAGGCCGGCAAGCGCCTGCACACCGCGCGCAGCCGCAACGACCAGGTGGCGCTCGACGTCCGCCTCTGGGTGCGCGATGCCATCGACGGGCTGGACGGACAGATCGCCGACGTCATGCGGGCGCTGACCGACCGTGCCGACGAGCATGCCGCGACGGTGATGCCGGGCTTCACCCACCTGCAGCCGGCGCAGCCGACCACCCTCGGCCATCACCTGCTGGCCTATGTCGAGATGCTCGGGCGCGACCGCTCCCGCCTCGGCGACTGCCGCGCCCGGATGAACGAGAGCCCGCTCGGCTCGGCGGCGCTCTGCGGCACCGGCTTCAACATCGACCGCCACATGACCGCCGCGGCGCTCGGCTTCGACGGGCCGATGCGCAACAGCCTGGACGCCGTGGCCTCGCGCGACTTCGCGCTGGAGTTCCTCTCGGCCGCGGCCATCTGCGCCACGCATCTCTCCCGCTTCGCCGAGGAGATGGTGCTCTGGACCAACCCGTATTTTGGCTTCGTTGCGCTGTCCGATGCCTATACCACCGGCTCCTCGATCATGCCGCAGAAGCGCAACCCGGATGCCGCCGAGCTGGTGCGCGCCAAGACCGGCCGCATCTCCGGCGCGCTGGTCGGCCTGCTGACGGTGATGAAGGGCCTGCCGCTGACCTATGGCAAGGACATGCAGGAGGACAAGGAAGGCATCTTCGACGCCGCCGAGACCCTGGCCCTGGCGCTGGCCGCCACCGCCGGCATGGTACGCGACATGAAGCCCGACGTGGCCCGCCTGCGCGAGGCCGCCGGCGCCGGCTTCTCCACTGCGACGGACCTCGCCGACTGGCTGGTGCGCGAACTGCGCCTGCCCTTCCGCGACGCGCACCACGTCACCGGCCGTCTGGTCGCTAAGGCCGAGGCGAAGGGGGTGGATCTCGCCGGGCTGTCGCTCGAGGACATGCAGGTGGAGGAGCCGCGCATCCATTCCGGCGTGTTCCAGGTGCTGAGCGTCGAGGCCTCGGTGGCCTCGCGCACCTCCTATGGCGGCACAGCGCCGGTGAATGTGCGGCGCATGGCCGCCGAGTGGCGGGAGCGCCTGGCATGAAGCGTGGCATCGCGGCACTGCTGGTCCTCGCCCTGGCGCTGGCCGCCTGCGGGCGCACCGGCCCGGTGCGACCCCCCGGCCCACCGGACCAGGTCACCTATCCCCGCACCTACCCGAGCCGGTGAGCAGGCCCGCTGGGGAGGCCAGAGGGGGGCGCCGCGATGCGCCCCCGCGTGCTCATCCGCCCTCGTCGGCCAGCTCATCCCGCACCTGGCCATAGGCGAGCAGGGCGAAGAGCGCCGCGCCGCCGATGATGTTGCCCAAGAGCCAGGGCAGGAGGTGGATTCCCAGCCCCTCCAGCACCCCCAGCCGCCCCACGAACATGAGCAGGAACAGCTCCACCGAGCCGGCGACCACATGGGAAAGCTGGAACAGGGCGATCAGGTAGGTCAGCAGGGTCACGACCCAGAAGCGCGCGGCCTCGGCCAGCGGCAGCAGCCAGACCAGAAGGGCCATCATCCAGCCGGCGAAGATGGCGCGCATGAAGCCTGCCCCGATCTCGCGCTCGACCACATGCGCTGAGACAGCGAGCGCCCCCTCGCGGACAAAGGGCGGCAGGATCCCCTCGATTGACAGCACCGCCGCGAAGATCGCGGTGCCCGCCATATTGGCCAGGAACACCACGGCCCAGTTCCGGCCCAGCGCCGCCAGCACCTTGCGGGTCGGATCGGCGAGGACAGGCAGCATCGCGCTCAGCGTGATCTCGGTGAAGAGCTGCTGCCGGGCCAGGATGACGATCAGAAAGCCGACCGTATAGCCGAAGCTCTCGACCAGCGGCCGCCAGGGTGCGTCGGGCAGCAGCGCGTGCAGCGTGCCCTGGGCGGTCAGGGAAAGACTGATGGAAAGCCCCGCCGCCAGCCCCGACCACCAGAGGCTGCGCCAGGGGCGGCCCAGCTCCTCCACCCCCTCGCGCCGCACCACCTCGTAGATCGCGACGGGCCGGAGCTTGCTGTACTCCTGGATCTCCTCCTCTTCCTCGGCGCTGACCGGGCCGCCGCCGGATTCGATCTCGTCCTCGGTCTTGCCGTTGCGGGGCAGGCCGCCGGAGGAGGGCTCGTGCTGGGTCGTGGAGCGGGGCGACTGCATGGCTGCTGCAAGCACGACCGCGGGGGCGCGGTTTCAGTCGTTGAGCCGGAATTGCGCGGCTGGTGCCCGGCGGGCCGCCCCGCGAGTGCCAGAGCAGCAGGCCCTCGCTCTGGCCCCCAGGACTGGCCCCCAGGGCGCGAAGCCCTGTCGCAGCGCCTCCAGCAGGGCTCGGGCGGTCTTGGGCGCCGCCATGGAGGAGCGGCGCTTCGCCGATTTCGACCCGCTCGGCTGGTAGGGCAGGCCCCGCATCCGCGCCGCTTTCCAGCGGCCGCTCGGCGCATCACAATGATGCCATGGCCGCTCCGCTTCCCGCCGCCCTCGAGGGCGCCGACCCGACCTTCGCCGACCTCATCGCCGCCCGCTCGGCGCTGTCCGCCCATGCCCAGGACGGGCTGCTGGTGGAGGAGGTGCCGCTCGCCCGCATCGCGCGCGAGGTTGGCACGCCCACCTGGGTCTATTCCGCCGGCACGCTGCGCCGCCGCTTCCGCGCGCTGCGCGCCGCGCTCGACGGCGCCGGGCTGAGGGCCAGTATCCACTACGCCGCCAAGGCCAATGACAACCAGGCCGTGCTGCGCGTGCTCGCCGCCGAGGGGGCGGGGGCCGACATCGTCAGCGCCGGCGAACTGCGCGCGACCCTCGCTGCCGGCATCCCCGCCGGGGCCACGGTCTTTTCCGGCGTTGGCAAGCAGGCGGACGAGATCCGCCTCGCGCTGCGCGAGGGCATCTTCCAGATCAATGCCGAGAGCGCGGAGGAGATCGAGATGCTCTCCGCCATCGCGGTGGAGATGGGCGTGCGGGCGCCGGTGGCGCTGCGCGTGAACCCGGACGTGGACGCCCGCACCCACGCCAAGATCACTACCGGCAAGGCCGAGAACAAGTTCGGCATCGCCTTCGAGGACACCCCCGCCCTCTACGCCCGCATGGCCGCGCTGCCCGGCATCCGGCCGATCGGCATTGCGACCCATATCGGCAGCCAGATCACCGAGGGCGTCTCCGCCTATCGCGCTGCCTACGCCCGGCTGGCCGAGATGGTGCGCGGCCTCCGTGCCGCCAGCCTGCCCATCGAGCGGGTGGATTGCGGCGGCGGCCTCGGCATTCCCTATCGCGACGAGGTGCCGCCGCCGCCCGAGGCGCTGGCCGGTGCGATCAAGGCGACGCTGGGCGATCTCGGCCTGCCTGTCATGCTGGAGCCGGGCCGCTGGATCGCCGGGCCGGCCGGTGTGCTGCTGGCCTCCATCGTGCTGCAGAAGCAGGGCAGGGCGCGCCGCTTCCTGGTGGCTGATGCCGCCATGAACGACCTGATCCGCCCGGCCATGTACGAGGCCTGGCACGGCATCCTGCCGGTCTCGCCTACGGCTCTGGTGGCGCCGCTCTCCCCGGCGGATGTGGTCGGCCCGGTCTGCGAGACGGGTGACACCTTCGCGCGCGGCCGCGGATTGCCCTCGCTCCCCCCGGGGGAATTGATCGCATTCCTCGATGCAGGTGCCTATGGTGCGGTCATGAGCAGCACCTACAACGCCCGCCCGCTGGCGGCCGAAGTGCTGGTGGATGGCGCCCGCTTCGCCGTTGTGCGGCCCCGACAGACGCCTGAGGACCTGCTGGCGCATCAGCGCCTGCCGGAATGGCTCGCTCCCGCCGGAAAGGCGGCCCCCCCGGCATGACCGAGCGGCGCGCTCCGCTGGCCCGGCGCCTTGCGCGGGGGCTGCGGCTCGCGCGCCTCGCGCTCGGCTGGGAAACGCTGTGGCCCCGGCTCTGGCCGGCGTCCGGCGTCATCGGTCTCTTCCTGCTGGCCGCCTGGTCCGGCCTGTTCCTCATCCTGCCGCCCTGGCTGCACCTGCTGGTGCTGGCGGGCTTCGTCCTGGCGCTCGGGGCTGCGCTCTGGCGCGGTTTCCGGGGCTTCGCCTGGCCGGGCGAGGCCGCCGCCGAGCGCCGGCTGGAAGCGGCTTCCGGCCTGCGGCACCGCCCCCTCTCTGCCCTGCGTGACCATGCGCTCACCGAGGATCCGGCCAGCTTGGCGCTGTGGCGCGCGCATCAGGCCCGGGCGCTGAAGGGGCTGCGCCGGCTGCGCGTCGGCGCGCCACGGCCGAACCTCGCCGCACGTGATCCGCACGCGCTGCGCGCCGGGCTCCTGGTCGCGCTCTGCGCCGCGCTGGTCTTCGCCGGTGGCGAGGCGGGCGAGCGCCTGCGCCGCGCCCTCTGGCCCAGCCTGCATGCCGCGCCCATCGGTGCCGCGCTGCGGCTGGAAGCCTGGGTGACGCCGCCCGCCTACACCGGCGCCGCGCCCATTTTCCTCGACCGCGCCGGCGGCGCGCTGACGGTGCCGCAAGGCAGCACCTTGCAGGTCGCGCTTTCCGGCGGCAGTGGCGGCACGCCCGAGCTGCGGATGGACGACCACGCGACCGCGCTGCGCAGCCTGGACGCCGGTTCCTTCGCCATCGAGACGGCGCTGACCCGCGGCGCCCGTATCACCCTGCGCCGCGACGGGCAGGATCTGGCCGCCTGGAGCTTCAGCGTACAGGCCGACGCGCCGCCGACCGCCGCCTTCACCGAGGCGCCGGGGCAGGCACCGCGCGGGCTGGCCCTGCGGCTTCCCTGGCGGGCCGATGACGACTGGGGCGTAAGCGCGGCGCAGGCCGAGATCCGCCTCGCCGCGCGCCCGCATGCCGAGGCGCTGCTGCTGGACCTGCCGCTCTCCGGCGGCGAGCCGCGCGCCCGCCGCGGCACCGCGCAGCCCGACCTCTCGGCGCATCCCTGGGCCGGGCTGCCGGTGCGGGTGCTCATCCTGGCGCGCGACGGCGCCGGGCAGGAGGGCCGCTCGGAAGTGCGCGAGCTGGTCCTGCCGGAGCGCGCCTTCAACCATCCGGTGGCGCGGGCCCTGGTGGCTCTGCGCAAGTCGCTCTCGCTCGACCCCCTGGCGCGCGACGCGGTGCGGCGCGGCCTGGATGATCTGGCCAGCCGTCCGGATGCCTTCGAGAACGACATCGCCACCTTCCTCGCTCTGCGCGTCGCCCGCTTCCGTCTGATGCGCGACCGCCGCCCCGAGGCTGTCGGGGAGGTGCAGGCGCTGATGTGGGACACCGCCGTGGCGCTGGAGGAGGGGCTGGCCGACCGCACCGCGCAGGCCCTGGCCGAGGCGCGCGAGGCCCTGCGCGAGGCCCTGGCGGAGGCCGAGCGCCAGCCGCCCAATGCCGAGCAGCGGGCGGAGCTGGAACGCCGCGTGCAGGAGCTGCGCGAGGCCGTGCAGCGGCACATGGAGGCGCTCGCCGAACGGATGCGCCAGCAGGGCCTAGAGCCGATGCCCTTTGACCCCTCGCAGCAGGCGATGGGCCAGCAGGAGCTGGAGCGCCGCATGCAGGAGATGCAGGACGCTGCGCGCGAGGGCCGCACCGATCGCCTGGAGCAGGAGCTGGCGCAGCTGGAGCAGATGCTCGAGGCGCTCCAGCAGGGGCGTGTTATGGCGCGGCCCGAAGGCGGCCGGAACAGCAGCCAGCGCCAGCAGCAGCGCCAGCGCGGCGAGCAGCAGATGGGCGCCGTGCAGGACATGGTGCAGCGGCAAGGGCAGCTGCTCGACCGCAGCCAGCAACGCGATGAGACGCGGGAGCAGCAATCCACCGAGCGGCGCCCCGGCATGCCCTCCGGACGGCCGCAGCCGGGCCAGCCGCCGCCGGCCTCGCCGCAGGCGCAACGCGAGGCGAACGAGCAGGCGCAGCGTGACGCGCGCGGCCAGCGCGCCCTTCGCCGCGCCCTGGGCGAGCTGATGCAGCAATTCGGCGATCTCACGGGTGAGATCCCCGAGGCGCTTGGCCGCGCCGATCAGGCGATGCGGCAGGCGCAGGAGGCGCTCGGCCAGGGCCGCGATGCCAGCCCGCACCAGCAGGAGGCGATCCGCGAGCTGCAGGAGGGCGGGCGGCAGATGGCCCAGGCGATGCAGCAGCAGTTCGGCCAGGGCGAAGGCCAGGGGCAGGGCGAGGGCCAGGACAATGCCGGCCAGGCGCAGGGCGGAGAGGGGCAGGACCGCCTCGGCAGCCAGGCGCAGGGCCGCGATCCGCTCGGCCGCCCAACGCGCGATGCGCCGGGCGCCAGCGACCATGGCAGCGACACCCAGGTGCCGGAAGAGGCCGAGATGCTGCGCAGCCGCCGCATCCAGGAGGAGCTGCGCCGCCGCGGCGCCGAGCGCGAGCGCCCGCCCACTGAGCTGGACTATATCGACCGCTTGCTCAGGCAGTACTGAGCCGGGGCTGCCAGGAAGCGGCGGGGAGGGATGCCCCGCGCCGCTCCCGCCTCAGCGGCCCCAGTCCAGCGCCGGGAGCCGCACCACCGGGATGCGCGCCGCCATCAGGGTGCGGTCCTGCAGCGTTACTGGCACCTCCAGCTGGGGCGGGCCGCCGGCCGGGTCGGGCCGGACCAGCAGCGGCAGGACGCCGCGCGCCAGGGAGGCTGCGCGGGGTGCCAGCAGCCTGGCCTCGGCCAGCGCGTCCACCGCCTGGGTGGCGCCGGCGACGCGCAGCGTACCGGCGCCAACCGGCTGAAGCGCCGCGTCCAGCGCCAGCGTGGCGGCCGCGCTGGCGGCCACCTCTCCCCAGTGCAGGGTTAGTTCCCGCACCTCCAGCGTGCCTCCGCCGTCGCGCCAGGCGGCCGCACCACGCGCCGGAGGGGCGCGGTCCGGCAGTGGCCCGGTCAGCGCCGCCTTGAGGCTGGCCGTCTCCACCTGCCGCCCCAGCGGCAGGGCCCAGGGCAGGGTGATGCCGCGCAGGTCGAGGGCGAGGCTCAAGGCGGCATCGCCCGCCGAGGCGCCGCCCTGGCCTTGCAGTTGTGCCGAAGCCCCGGCCACCGTAACGACCCCGGCGGGCAGTGCGAGGCGGAGCTGATCGGCCTCGATTTCGGCGGCCTCGGGCGGGGCATCCGGGGGCAAAGGCACCCTGGCCGTCAGGCGTTCCGCCTCGAAGGGGAAGTCACGCCCGTTCAGCAGCAGGTGTTGCGGCCCCTCGGCCTCCACCAGCAGCACCTGCAAGTGCGGCGGCACGATCCGCAGCCGGATGGTCTCCACCTGCCAAGCGAGCGGCACGGGCGCGCTCCCCGGCGGTGCGGTGAGGCGCAACTGCGGCAGGGTGAGGGTGGCGGAGAGCGGCCATCCGCCCCGCCGGGCCGGCTCGTGCTGCACCTGCCAGCCCTGGGCGCGCCGCAACGCCGCCCAGCGCTGGAAGCCTTCCTCCAGCCGGCCGGCCACCACGGTCCAGAGCACGGCATGGCCGGCGCCCAGCAGCGCCAGCAGGACGGCAAGCCCGAGCAGGAGCCGCAGGGGACGGAACCCGCGGCGGCGCGGGGCTTCTGGCTTTCGGTTCATCGCGCTTCGCGGTATAGGGCGGAAGGCCGCCAGCGGAAACGCCATGCTTCTGTTGCGCGGCCGCCCTGTTTCCACCTTACCGGGCCCGGACCTTCCTTCCGCTTCCAGCCAGCGGCGGGGCGGCGCGTGCCTTCGCCATCCGCATGACTCCGCCCGCCCTCACCAGCCTGCTCGACCCTGACGGCCATCTCTATGTCTTTGGCTACGGATCCCTGATCTGGAAGCCGGGCTTCGCCTATGATGGCGTGCATCCGGCGCGTCTGCACGGCTTCCACCGGCGCTTCTGCCTCTGGTCGCGCGAGTATCGCGGCACGCCGGACTGCCCTGGCCTGGTGCTGGGCCTGGATCGGGGCGGCTCCTGCCGCGGCTTGGCCTTCCGCGTGCCGGCCGCCGAAGCCGCGGGGGTGCTGGCCTATCTCGACGAACGGGAGATGATCGGTGACCACTACGAGCGGCGGCGCATGCCGCTGCGCCTGCTGGACACGGGAGCGGTGCGTCAGGCCGTGACCTTCATCGCCAACCGGCGCGGCCGGGCCTATTGCGCCGAGATGACCCCGGAGCGCGCGGCGGCCGCTATCGCCCTGGGCTGTGGGCGGATGGGCCCAAACCGCGAGTATCTTCTCAATACGGTGACCTATCTGCGCCAGCTCGGCCTTCGCGATACCGGTCTGGATTGCATTGCCGCCCTGCTGCCGGAGCTTCAGACGCACTGAGGGACTCCCGAGTCGCACGAGCCTTCCCAAGGGCACGCACAACTTTTCCGCAGGGTTATCCACAGGTCTTGCTGTGACCGCTTCGGCACAGGCCAAGCGAGAATGCACGCGCCTCTTCTAGCGTCGGAGCGGTTTATTAGATTTGCAAGTTATTTCAAGGGCTTGATGGAAATTTTCGGCGCTGCAAGCAGAGGCCGGGAGCGCCGTCAGGGCAGGAAAGCCAAGCCCGCCAGAGGCTTGCGATGCATCACTGGATGCTCTCTGAAGAACGCCCTACAACTTGCCCCACAGAATTATCCACAGGTATTGCGGTTGCACAGGGGCCACCGGCCGCCACGACGAGCCGATCTGTTTCCGTTTCGATGGCCGCCTCCAATTGCCGCAGAAGTTGTGCGCGCGGCAGGCCGGGCGGCAGCGGCGGCAGGATCGCGACGGTGATCACGCCGGGCTGTTTGGCGAAGGCGCGGCGCCCCCATCGCAGGCCGCTATCGGTGGCGGCGGGCACCACCGAGGCACCGCTCGCCGCCGCCAGCGCCACGACGCCGGGCTGGTAGGGCACGCGCGTACCGGGTGCGGTGCGAGTGCCCTCGGGGAAGATGACGATCTGGTCGCCCGCCGCCAGGGCCTCACCGGCCTGCCGCACCATGGCCTTCAGCGCCGCCGCGCCGCCGCGCCGATCCACCGCGACCGCGCCGTAGTGCCGCGCCAGCCAGCCCCAGGCAGGGATGCGCAGCAGCTCCCGCTTCAGCACATAGACGGGCTCCGGCAACAGCGCGAGCCAGACAATGGTGTCATAGGCCGACTGGTGCTTGGCAGCGATCACCGCCGGCCCGGCCGGCAGATTCTCCCGCCCGGTGACGCGCAGCCCGATGCCGCAGACCACGCGCAGCAGCCACAGCATCAGCCGGGCCCAGCCCTGGACGTAACGGCGCAGGACGCGGCGGGGAAAGGGCAGCAGCAGCACCCCGGCCAGGCAGCCAAGGCCGGTCAGCCCGAAGAACAGCAGGTTGAACAGTGCCGAGCGCAGCAGGATCAGGCCCGAGGGCTTCACGAGGGCGGTTTCTCCGGTGTTATCGCCGACAGGCCGAACATCGCCCCGATCAGCTTCAGGTACTCGCGGACCAGCAGCGTCAGGCGTGGCCCCTCCGTCTGCACCGGGTACGGGATCAGCACCACTCCCGGCAGGGTGCGGCGCAGTTCCAGCAGGGCGCGGGGCATATGGAAGGCGGCCGTGACAACGCGCAGGGACCTGATCTGCCGCGCCCTCGCCCAATGCGCAATCTCCTTTCCGTTGCCCCGCGTGCTGGTCGCGGTATGGCCGAGCGTGGTGCGCGCCGCCAGGATCTCGGCCGGCAGGCCGGCGGTCCGCGCCAAATCCTCCAGATCGGTCACGGGAGCCACGCCGGAGATGATCAGCCAATGCGTCTTGCCCTGCGCCAGCAGGCGCATTCCCGCCTCCACCCGTTGCGGGCCGCCGGTCAGCACCGCGACGCCGTCGGTCGGGCGCAGTGGATATTCGGGGCGCGCGCGGCTTTGCCCGGCGAAGAGCGCGAAGCCGCCCAGCAGCATCAGCGCCAGGACGGCCGGGGCCAGCCACAGCCGGCTGGCCGGGCCATGGCGGCTGCCATCGGGCAGGCTCATGGCAGGCGGCGCAACCAGCGGCGGACGCTGACCTGCGCCGTCGCCCAGCCGATGGCACCGGCCACCGGCGGCAGCAGCACGAGATCCAGCCAGGGCAGGGAGGACCAGGGCTGGATCATGCCCCCCGCCAGCGGCGCGGCGACGCCAGAAAGTGCGGCGAGCGTCGGCACCGCCAGGGCTGCGCCGGCCAGCGCGCCGCTCGCTGCCAGCAGGCCGATCCGCCGCGCGAAGCGGCCGGCGATGTAGTCCTGCGTGGCGCCGAGATCGTGCAGGATCTCGATGGCCTGTCGCCGGGCGGCGAGGCCCGCCCGCGTGGCGACTGCTACCACCGCCACCGCCACGCCGACCACCAGCACCAGCACCGCCAGCGCCACGCCTTGCACGCTGCGCGCCAGCGCGGCCAGCCGGGCCACCCAGATGCCGTGCGACTCCACCTCGGCGCCAGGCACCGCCTCGCTCAGGCGCCGGGCGATCGGCTCGGGGTCGATGGCGGGGTTCACCAGCCGCAGCTCCAGCACGGAGGGCAGCGGCAAGGCCGGCACCTCGCCCAGCCAGGGCCGCAGCAACTCGCGCATCCGGTCGGGGCTGACCGCCTCGGCGCTGGCCACCTCCGGCATCTCGCGCAGCAGGATCAGCGCCTGATCCATGCGGCCGGCCTGCTCGGGCGGGATCTGCACCGTGACCGCCGCCGCGGCGCCCTGCTGCCAGCGTTCCTTCAGCGCCGCGGCACCATGTGTGCCGGCCAGCGCCAGCGCGGCGAGCAGCGCCATGGCGGCCACCAGCCCGGGCAGCAGCCGGTCGGAGAGGGCGCGCCGGAGGCCCAGCGGGTCGCGCGCGTAGCGGCTGCGGCGCTCAGCCATATTGCACCACCCGGCCCTGATCCAGCACCAGCGCGGGCGCGGCGAACTGCGCCACGAGATCCTCGCTGTGGGTGGCCACCACGACGGTGGTGCCCAGCCGGTTCATCTGCGTCAGCAAGGCGAGCAGGCGCCGCGCCTGATGCGAATCGAGGTTGCCGGTCGGCTCGTCGGCCACCAGTAGAGCCGGCCGCGTCACCACCGCGCGGGCGATGGCGATGCGCTGCTGCTCGCCGCCCGAGAGCTGCTCCGGCAGCGCCAGCTCCTTTCCCTGCAACCCGACCCAGCGCAGCATCTCCGTCACGTCCGGCCGCAGGCTGGCCTCGGAGCGGCCGGCGAGTCGCAGCGGCAGCGCCACATTGTCGAAGGCGGAGAGATAGGGCAGCAGCCGGAAATCCTGGAACACCACGCCGATCCGCCGCCGCAGCGCTGGCAGGGCGGCGCGGCGCTCGCGGCGCACCCGCTCGCCCAGCACCTCCAGCTCGCCGCGCGTTGGCAGCAGGGCGAGGTGCAGCAAGCGCAGCAGCGAGGATTTGCCGGCGCCCGAGGCGCCCAGCAACCAGGTGAAGCTGCCCTCGGGCAGCGTGAAGGTCAGGTCGGCCAGGGCCTCCGGACCCATCCCTCCGTCGGGCGAGGGGTAACGCAGGCCGACCGCGGTGAAGCGCACCATGCGGCAGGGGAATGCCACGCTCTGGCGCGGGCCGCCACCCGGGGCGCTGTGACGAAGGCTTGCAGGGCCGCCGCCACCCCGGCATAGCGGGGCCATGCGCATCGAATGTCCGGGCTGCGGCGCCGCCTATGAGGTGCGGGAGGAGCTGCTTCCGCCCGGCCGCCCGGTGCGTTGCACGCGCTGCGGCCGGAGCTGGGTGCCCCTTGAGGCTCCGGCGCCAGCCGGAAGTGGTGCCGCCCCGGTGGAAAGGCCGGTGGAGGCTGAGGCGCCGGTGCGCCGGCGGCCCATTCCCTTGCGGGTGCGGAGCCGCCTGGCGGCTCCCGCCGCGCAGGAGGAACCGGCGCCAGGCCTACGGACGCCCACCGATTCGCCGCGGGAGGAGAGGGAGCTCGTGGCTCCCCTGCTGGCCTGGGCGGCTTCGCTGCTGGTAGTGGCCGGCGCCGTCGTCGCGCTCTGGGTGTGGCGGGCCGAGCTGATGGCCGCTTGGCCTCCGGCCGCCCGGCTGTTCCAGGCGCTTGGCGGCGGCTGAGCCGCCGTCTCAGCCGTAGAAGACCCCGTCCGAACGGCCTTCGGCATAGCCATATTCGATGAAGTGCCGTGCCGCCGCCGCCTCGTCCGTGCCGAAGGCCGCCGTCAGGTCGGCATAGCGGGCGAGATAGGCCACAGCGTCGAAATGATTCGGCTCCCGCTGTTCGATAACGCCGTAGTGGAAATAGTGCCAGATCCCCGCCTCGGCATCGGTGCCCAGCGCCTTGATCAGGTCGGGGTAGCCGGCGATGTAGTCCAGGCCGTTCAGCTTCCAGTCCGCATTCGGGTCTTGGAAGGCGTTGATATAGGCCGCGCCGGTCTGCGGATTGGTGCCGTCCGAAAGCAGGCCCTGATAGTTGTCGTTGGAATCCCAGCGCGACTGGAAGAGCACGTCATGTGTGTCGAACCAGTACTTCATCGCCTTGACGTAGGGTTCCGCGTTGTCGGTCATGACGCCCCATTCGGAATAGGACGTCGGCTTGTCCCGCGCGGCGGCGAAGTCCTGGTGCCACTGCAGGCCGTACTGCTCGTTCAGCACGAGGTCCCAGGCGTGGTAGGGATCGTTGCCGAAGAATTCCGTCTTCCAGTAGGCGTCCATCCCGATGATGTCGACGTAGTTGTCGCCGGGATAGGCGCTGGCCGGGTCCATGCTGCCTGCCCAGGCCTCGTTTACGTTCCACTCGAAGACGAAGCGGTCCGAGACGCTGCGGAAGGTGTCCACCAGCTGCTGGAAGGCACCGATATAGTCCTGCTGATGGTCGATTGCCGACCATGGGAACCAGTCGCCGTTGAACTCCCAGCCCGGGCGGATGTTGATGGGGTGGCCTTCGATGCCGGTGTCCTTGATCGCCTCGGCGGCCTGTCGGTAGTAGTCGTTGTAGGTGCCCTTGGCGGCCTCGGCCAGGCTGGTCCCATTGACCACGAGCGGCACGGACCAGTTCACGTCGGTGCCAACGTCCTTCCACAGCTCGCCCGCTCCCCAGGTGGCGCCGTAGAGGAAGTCGTCCCAGCTCTGGTAGCCGATCATCGCGTGAACATTGTCGGCCGGCCGGTCCAGCCAGTTTTCGAAGCGGTCGAGGGCGGCACGATCATTGCCGACATACACGCCAAGGAGCGTCATCCAGGTTCATCCCTACATCTTGCGGCCGTAGCGGGGCGCCTTTGTTCGGGGTTGGGCAGAACAATCAAGGCAAAATCGCCCAGCAGGCATGGCAAGTCTGCGCGAGTTGTGTCCTGGCGTATTTCTTGCGGATTAGTTGTGTGGTAGTGGGTGCTTAACTGAGAGTAAAAAAATCCAACAGCCAGACGGACCCGATTCCCGCCAGGATCGAGGCGCTGAGATTTCCGGTGCGCCACTGCACCAGCACCACCACGGCTGTTCCCAGCACGCCCACCGGCCCGATCCGCGTCAGCGCCAGGGCGACATAGGCCATGAAGATCGGCCCCGGCAGGTGGCGCAGCATCGCTTCCAGGAAGGGCGGCGGCCGTGTCGCCCGCAGCACCGCATAGCCACCGGCACGGCACAGGTAACTGACGGCGGCCATGCCCAGGATGGCCAGCAGTACGTCGGTCCTCATCGTGCGGCGCGGATGTCCACCCAGGCGGCCAGGGCGGCGCCCGCCAGCGCGCCGCCGAGCAGCGGCAACGGCTGCGGCAGGCCGAGATGTTGCGTTGCCACGGCGAGGGCGGCGGCCAGCGTCCAGGGCAGCAGGTCCTGCCGCGCGCCGCGCCAGAGCGGCACCAGCAGCGCCGCAAAGGCCGCCACGCCGCCGAAGAACAGCGGGTGCCCGGGCGGCAGGCGCACCGCCCCACCGAGCAGGTGTCCGGCCGCGACTGAGACGATCCAGCCGGCATAGAGCACCAGCGCGGTGCCCAGCAGATAGCCGGCATCCCGGCCGCCGGAGCGGATCTCGGCCATACTCATGGCGAAGGAATGATCCACCAGCGTTCCCAGTGTGCCCCAGAGCCTCCAGCCGCGCAGCCGGTCCAGCCAGGGGGCCAGCGCCGCGCCCATTGGCGCCATGCGGATATTGACCACCGCCGCCGCCAGGGTGGCGGCCAGGACCGGCGCCGGATCGGTCCAGAGCTCCAGGGCCAACAGCTGCGCGGCCCCGGCGAAGACCAGGGCTGACATGGTCAGGCACTCGGCCAGCGACAGCCCGCGGCCGATCGAGACCACCCCGACCACCAGGCCGAAGGGCAGCAGGCCGATCAGCATCGGCGTGGCGGCGCGGGCACCGCGCGCCACGCCGGCGCGGGTGAAGCGGACCGGACTGCCCCCCGCCCCGCCTGGCGCCCCGCTGGGCGCCTCAGCCACGGCGGGACGCCAGCAGGCGTTCCTCCGCCTCGGCGAAGTCCATGTCGAGCGCGCGCTCGGCGATGTCGCGCGCGAAACCGGCCCGGGCCAGGGCGGCGAGCGCCTTCATCCGCGCTTCCGGGGGAGGGGGCTCGCCCGGGTCCTGCGCGGCAAAGGGGCCAGCGCGGCGGCGGCGCAGATGGTTCAGCGCGGCCGCCAACTCGTCGGGCGGGGATTCCTCCAGGATGGCGGCGGCGGTGTCCGCGCCCACGCCCTTGGCTGCCAGATGTGCCGTGATGGCGCGCTGCGAGCGCCCGGCGCGGTTCAGCCGGCGGGCGCGGGCGGCAGCGAAGGCGGCATCGTCCACCGCGCCGGCGGCGGCGAGGCCGCGGGCGACCTCCGCCGCGGCGGCGCGGGCAGCGATTATGGCGGCGGCGATCTGGTCGGTGGGCTGGCCCTCGGCTTCGGCGCGCCGCGCCCAGCGGTCGATCCGGCGGTTCAGCACGCGCAGCAGCCCGACCTCGGTGGCGGCGAAGCGGGCGAGGTGGGCCAGCGCGGCCTCGCGCAGCCGCGCCGCATCGGGCGCCTTGCCCGCCGGCCGCGCATCCTGCCGCTTTCGCTCCATGGCGCCATTCTGCCACGCAGCGCGCGGGCTGCCCATCCCGCCCTCGACGCCAGCCGCGGGGAGGCGCAAAATGGCCTGCCCCATGCCAATCGCGGAGGATCCATGGCGGTTGAAACCTGGATCGCATTCCTCGCCGCAGCCTCGGTGATGCTGCTGATCCCGGGGCCGACCATCCTGCTGGTCATCGGGCAGTCGCTGGGCGGCGGGCGGCGCGCGGCGCTGCCGCTGGTGGCCGGCGTGGCCGCCGGGGACCTCGTGGCGATGACCCTTTCCCTCGCCGGCCTCGGTGCGCTGCTTTCGGCCTCGGCGACGCTGTTCACGGCGTTCAAATGGGTCGGGGCGGCCTATCTGGTCTATCTCGGGTTGCGGCTCTGGCGGGCGCCGGTGGAGCCCGGCATGGCGCCGCCACTGACGGCGCGCGCCGCCTGGCAGCAGGCCTTCATCGTCACCGCCCTGAACCCGAAATCGGTCGCCTTCTTCGTCGCCTTCGTGCCGCAGTTCCTCGACCCGGCGCGACCTTTCCTGCCGCAGGCGGCCGTCCTGGTGGCGAGCTTCGTGCTGCTCGCGGCCCTGAACGCGCTGCTCTACGCCCTGGCTGCCGGGCGGCTCTCGGGGGCTGTGCGGCGGCCTGGTGTGCGGCGGGCGCTGAACCGGGTTGGTGGGGGCGTGCTGATCGGCGCCGGGCTGGCCACCGCCACACTGCGGCGCGCGGGGTGAGCACCATGGTCCACTCGCCCCAGTTCACTGCGACGACCCGCGACATCCGCGTCTCCGTCCGCGCCTTCTACCTGGCCGACCAGTCGCAGCCGGAGCAGTCGCATTTCGTCTGGGCCTATCGCGTCACCATCGAGAATCTGGGCAGCCGCACGGTGCAGTTGCTGAAGCGGAGCTGGCAGATCACCGACGGGCTCGGGCGCGAGCAGCGGGTGCACGGCCCCGGCGTGGTGGGTGAGCAGCCGGTGCTGGAAGCGGGGGAAAGCTTCGAGTACACCTCCGGCACGCCGCTCTCGACGCCCTCGGGCTTCATGCGCGGTACCTACCACATGATCGAGCGCGACAGCGGCGAAGCCTTCGACGTCGCCATTCCTGCCTTCAGCCTCGACAGCCCGCACCAGGCCGGCATGGTGCATTGAAAGGACGTCGCCCGAGCCTTGCGCAATCGGGCATTGCAATGCCGCACGCACAGGCACAAGTGGTGCCGCATCGATCGCGCGGACCATGGAGCGGAAGGCCCAGAGTGAACATCACCATCCCGCCGGCGCAGAAGCTGGCCGAGTCCAGCCTCACCGAGGGCCGCCCCAGCCGCGCCGAAGCCGAAGCCGCCGTCCGCACCCTGCTGCTCTGGGCCGGTGATGACCCCGAGCGCGAGGGCCTGCTCGACACGCCTGCCCGCGTCGTCCGCGCCTATGAGGAGTTCTTCTCCGGCTATCAGGAGGACCCGGTGCAGATCCTGGCCCGCTCCTTCGAGGAGACGGAGGGCTATGACGAGATGGTGGTGCTGCGCGACATCCGCCTGGAGAGTCATTGCGAGCACCACATGGTCCCCATTATCGGCCGGGCGCATGTGGCCTACCTGCCCGCTGGCCGCGTGGTCGGCATCTCCAAGCTGGCGCGGGTGGTGGAGGCCTATGCCCGCCGCCTGCAGATCCAGGAGAAGCTGACGGCGCAGATCGCCAACAGCATCGACGAGGTGCTGAAGCCGCGCGGCGTGGCGGTGGTGATCGAGGCGGCGCATCAGTGCATGACCACCCGCGGCGTGCACCAGCCCGGCGTCAGCATGATCACCAGCCGGATGCTCGGCGAATTCCGCACGGATTCCGGGCTGCGGCGCGAATTCCTGGCGATGGTGAACAGCGGGCGGCCGGTGCCGGAGGCCTGAACAGGCGCGGAGAGCGATCTTCCGGGTTGACGGCCAGCGCAACGCCAGGCTGGCAAAAGGAAGTTGGGAGTCCGGGGGATTGTCCGAAGCAGTGTCTCGGACAGTCTCCCGGACTTTTTCTTACCCGAGTGCCTCCGCCTCGACTTCCAGCACGAAGCGCGGATCGGCCAGGCCCGCCACGATCATCAGCGTGCTGCAGGGCGCGTGCTCGCCGAAGGCCACGTCGCGCTCGGCGCGCCAGACCGGCAGCAGGGCGCGGTCGGTCAGCAGGACGGTGACCTTCACGACATTCTCCGGGCGCATGCCATGCGCCGCCAGCACGGCGACGAGATTGTGCAGGGCCTGCCGGACCTGCTCCTCCGGTGCCTCCAGCACCGTGCCGTCGGGCAGCACGCCGATCTGGCCGCTGATGATCAGCCGGCGCGCGCCGCCCTCGATCAGCGCCGCCTGGGAATAGCGGGCCGCCGGGCGATGCACGCCAGACGGGTTCGAGAAAGTGACCTGCGCCATGGCTCAGCCCGCCGGCTGGCTCAGGTTTTCCTGCTGCACCGGGCCGGGCAGCGGGGCGGTCGGCGGGCCGGACATGATCCAGTCCCTCAGGTTGCGGCGCAACTGGAACTCGAACTCCACGTTCAGGTCGTCCATCGCTTGGCGCACGATCTGATCGGCAGCGCGGGCCCGGCTGGCGGGCCCTTCGTCGATTACCGTGGCATTGCGGCGCACCTCGGCCTCGGAGAAGCCCACGCGCCGCCCGTCATCGCCCAGGATCTCGACCCGGACGCGGATGTACACCGCCAGCCGCTCGGTGCGCTGGGAGAACATGCCGCCCGGCTCCGCCACCTCGCGGGTCAGGCTGGCGGCATCCACCATGAAGCGGGCATGGCCGCTGGTGCCGACCGCGACCAGGCGCTCCCGCCCCATGCGCAGGGCCTGCGTGAGCGGGGAGAGCGGCGCGGGCGGATCGACCCGGAAGGCCGGCGCCGCGGGCGGCTCCAGCACCTCGATATCGAGGACGTTCAGCCGCAGCGGCGTGAGGTGGGCATAGCCCGGCGGCGGCTGCAGGGCAGGCTGGGCATCGCCGCCGGCGCAGGCAGCCGCCAGCAACGGCAGCAGCAGGAGCGCCCCCCGGCGCGTGGTCGGCATCATTCCTCGCTGTTCTCCCTTGGCCGGCTCTGGCTCGGGGATGGTCCCCGGGCCGGAAGCGCCGGCGCGATGACACGAACAGCCTGGCCGGGGCTCGCCACGGACAGGCGGAGGCGGATCTAGAGCAGATCCCGATCAGGCGGAATCGCCTGATCGGGTGAAGATGCTCGTAGAAACAATATCCTGGAGCGTTATCCGTGAGCCAATGCGAACGGACAACGCTCTGGAGCAGATCCCACCCGGGTGGAATCACCGGAGTGGGTGCAGCGGCCCGGACGGACAGGTGCCTGGGGCCTTTCCCACCGCTCGCCGCGGAGGGAAAGGGTTCCGGCGCAGGCCCGCCCGGGCGGAAGCAGACGGTAGCCGGAGACGATCGCAAAACAAAGGCCGGTGCGCGGCGCACCGGCCCGGAAGGGTCAGGACGCCGCCTGCACCTCGGACCGCTCGAAGCGGAAGGCGACGTTGCAGAACTCGCAGGTCATGGTGATGGTACCATCCTCCGCCATGTGGTCGAGGTCGTCGCTGCCGAAGCCGGAGAGCACGGAAGCCAGCCGGGCGCGGGAGCAGCGGCAGCCATAGGAGAGCGGGCGCGGCCGGCTCAGCGCCAGCCCCTCGGCATGGAACAGCCGGTGGAGCAGCCGCTCCGGTGCCAGCCCGTCATCCAGCAGCTCGGCCTCGGTGATGGTGCCGGCGAGCGCCAGGGCGGTCTCCCAGGCGTCGTCCTGCGCAGCGCCATCCAACTCCGGGCCGATGCCGCCCTCGCCGGCGATGCGCTCCAGGATCAGCGCCGTGGCGCGCCAGCCGGCCGGCGTCTCGCCCGCGGCCAGCCAGACGCGGCTGTCAAGCTGCTCGGAGGTGGCGAAGTAATGGCCGGTCATCTCCGCCAGGGTGCTGCCCTCGATGGCGACGATGCCCTGGTAGCGATCCATTTCCGGCCCCTGGTCGCAGGTGAAAGCCAGATATCCCTTGCCCAGCAGCGTGTCGGCACCGGGGCGCTCCTCCGCCGGCAGATTCTCGGCGGTGGCACGGATATAGCCGCGCAGGCCGCCGGCCTCGGTGCAATCGGCCAGCAGCATGCCGACCGGGCCGTCGCCCTTGGCCTGGAGGCTGAAGCTACCCTGGAACTTGAGCGCCGCGGCCAGCCCGGCGGTCAGTGCCAGCGCCTGCCCGAGCAAGGCGGTGACGGTCGGCGGGTTGTCGTGGCGGGTCAGCAGCGCATCGGCCAGCGGGCCGAGCCGCACCAGCCGCCCACGCACCGGCTTCCGGGCGAGGTGGAAGGGCTGCACTCCGCGCGGTACCGTCAGATGCGGCACCGGCGGCCTGTCATGATTGAGGAAGTCGGGGGTAGCGGAGGGTTCGGTCGGATCGGTCACGCGGCAGGCCCGGAATGATGCAAAACGCCTAGATAGGGCGCCGGGCGCCGCTCTGCGACCGTTTGCAGGCCAGCCTTGCCGAAGCGCGAGGGCTGGAGGGGCGCCGGCCTTCTCAAGCGGTCCCCTGCGTTTCCATCAAATGCCCGACGATGCGCTGCTGCACCGGCCGCAGATGATTGCCGAGGCGCAGCGCGAGGTTGCGCAGCACCCGAGCGGGCAGGGTGGCTTCGCCATAGATCAGAGCGGTGGCGTTGGTGGCGAGGTAGAGTGGCCGCGTCGCCTGCCGGTGGGCATGGGCATAGCGCCGCAGCACGGCGGGCGCGGCGAAATCGGCCCCGCGTGCCAGCGCCGCGCGGATCTCGCGCGCCAGCACCGCTTGGCCACGCAGGCCGAAATTGAAACCATGCGCCGTGACGGGATGCATGCCGACCGCCGCATCGCCGAGCAGCACGGCGCGGGTGGTGGCGAAGCGCTCGGCATAGACCGAGACCAGCGGGTAGACGTGGCGCGTGCTGACCAGCTCCATGGCGCCGAGGCGCTGGCGGTAGCGGCGGGCGACCTCCGGGCCCACCTCGGCCTCTGGCATGGCCTCCAGCGCCGCCATCTCCTCCGGCCCAAGGGTGATGACGGCGGAGGACATGTTGCCATTCAGTGGCAGCATGGCGATGGTCTGCCCATAGTCGAACCATTCGGTGGCGACGCCATGGTGCGGGGCGGTGTGCCGCAGTCGGCAGACCATCATGCGCTTGTCGAAATCCCGCATCTCGGCGCCGATGCCGAGAGCCTGGCGCAGACCGGAGAAGCGGCTGTCGGCGGCGACGAGCAGCTTCGACTGCACGGTCTCACCGCTGGCGAGGCGCAGCCGAGCGCCGTCCACATCGGTTTCCGCCGCCTCGACGCCGGTGCCGGCCAGCAGCCGCAGATCGGGGGAGGCGGTGGCAACGCGATAGAGGGCGCGGCGGATGCAGTGGTTGGAAACCAGCCGGCCCAGCTCCGCCTCCGGCCGGCCGCGCGTGTCGAAGCGCAGCGCATAGCCCGAGCCGCCGTTCAGCACCCGCGCCTCGCGCAGCGGCGAGATGTTCTCGGGCGGCAGATGCGCCCAGGCGCCCAGTTCCCGCAGGATGGCCTGCGAGGCATGGGTGAGGGCGATCTCGCGCCCGTCGAAGGGCGCCTCGGCGAGCAGGGCTTCCGGCTGCCGCTCCACCACCGTGACTTTGAGGCCGGTGCCGGAAAGGGAGGCGGCCAGCGCGAGCCCGGCCGGCCCGCCGCCCACGATCGCGACGTCACACTGCATGATGGCTGCCTGCCTCCTGCGTCCTTGCCGGGATAGGTAGGCCCGGAACGGCATTTGGCAAAGCGGTGGGCCGGAAGGATGACGGGGCAGCAGGAAAAAAGAAGGCCGGGGCACCTGTCCCCGGCCTTCCGATGTCCTGCGTCCCGGCGATGCGGCGGCAGGGCCGGTTCAGAGATCGCCCAAGGCCCAGAGCAGCACGCCCTTCTGCGCGTGCAGCCGGTTCTCCGCCTCGTCGAAGACCACGCTCTGCGGACCCTCGATCACCTCCTCGGTGATCTCCTCGCCGCGATGGGCGGGGAGGCAATGCATCACCAGCGCATCCGGCGCCGCGTGCTTCAGCAGCGCCGCGTTGAGCTGGTAGGGGGCGAGCAGGTTGTGCCGCGCGCTCGGCCCGCCATCCTTCTCGTCCGACATACTGACCCAGGTGTCGGTGACGATGCAGGCCGCATCCTTCACCGCCGCCACCGGGTCGGAGGTCAGCTCGATCTGGGCGCCCTCGCGCCGCGCCCAATCCACCAGCTGGGCCGGCGGCGCCAGTTCCGGCGGGGTGGCGAGGCGAAGCGTGAAGCCGAAGCGCGCCGCCGCCTGGATGAAGCTCTGCGCCACGTTATTGCCGTCGCCCGTCCAGGCCACGACCTTGCCGGCGATCGGGCCGCGATGCTCCTCGAAGGTGAGGACATCGGCCATCAGCTGGCAGGGGTGGGAGACGTCGGTCAGGCCGTTGATCACCGGCACGGTGGCATATTGCGCCAGCTCGCGCAGCTTCGAGACGCTGTCGGTGCGCAGCATGATGGCGTCCACGTAGCGCGAGAGCACGCGCGCCGTGTCGGCGGGGGACTCGCCGCGGCCGAGCTGCATGTCCTTGGCCGAGAGCACCACCGCATGACCGCCGAGCTGGCGGATGCCCACCTCGAAGGAAACCCGGGTGCGGGTCGAAGGCTTTTCGAAGATCAGCGCAATGCTCTTGCCGGCCAGCGGCTGGCCCTCGACCTTGCCGCCCTTCGCCCGGGCGGCGAGATCGAGCATCCGCCGCAGCGTCGGCGTGTCGAAGTCCGACAGTTCGAGGAAGTGGCGGGGGGCCTTCGCCGCCCCGCCCGCCGTCCTGAGAGCGGCGCTCACTTCGCCGGCGCCTTGGCCTTCGCCGGCGCCATGCGCAGCGCCGCGCGGTCGAGCATGGCCAGCGCCTGATCCACTTCGGCCTCGGTGATGATCAGCGGCGGCGCGACGCGCAGCACGTTCTGCCCGGCGGCGACGGTCAGCAGGCCCTCCTCCACGGCGGCCGCCTGCATCTCGGTGTTCGAGACCTCCGGCGTCAGCTGCAGGCCGAGCAGCAGCCCGGCGCCGCGCACGCTGGTCGCCACCGTGGGGTGACGCGCGGCGAGGTCCTGCATCCCCTTCCAGAGATAGCGCGCCACGCGGTCCACCTGGTCGAGGAAGCCCGGCGCCAGGATGACGTCCAGCACGGCATTGCCGGCGGCACAGGCCAGCGGGTTGCCGCCATAGGTGGTGCCGTGGGTGCCCGGCTTCAGGTACTGCGCGACCTTCTCCTTGGCCAGGATGGCGCCCAGCGGGAAGCCGCCGCCGATACCCTTGGCCGAGGACATCACATCCGGCTCGATGCCGGCCCACTGATGCGCCCAGAGCTTGCCGCTGCGGCCCATGCCGGTCTGCACCTCGTCCAGTGCCAGCAGCAGGCCGTATTCGTCGCAGACGGCGCGCAGCTCCTTCAGGAAGCGCAGATCGGCCGGGCGCACACCGCCCTCGCCCTGGATCGGCTCCAGCATGATCGCGGCGGTATTGGGCCCGATGGCGTCACGCACCGCGTTCATGTTGCCGAAGGGCACATGGTCGAAGCCCTCGACCACCGGCCCGAAGCCGGCGAGGTACTTCTCGTTGCCAGTGGCCGCCAGGGTGGCGAGGGTGCGGCCGTGGAAGGCGCCCTCGAAGCAGATGAAGCGGAACTTCTCCGGGTGGCCGGTCTCCGCGAAGTGCTTGCGGACAGCCTTCATCATGCCTTCGTTCGCCTCGGCGCCCGAGTTGCAGAAGAAGACGCTGTCGGCGAAGGAGGTCTCCACCAGCCGGGCGGCGAGGCGCTCGGCCTGCGGCACCCGGTAGAGATTGGAGGTGTGCATCACCTTCGCCGCCTGCTCCGCAATGGTCTTCACCAGGTGCGGATGGGCGTGGCCAATGGAGCTGGTGGCGATGCCGCTGCCGAAGTCCAGGAATCGTCGTCCGTCCACCGTCCACAGCCAGGCGCCCTCGCCCCGCTCGAAAGCGAGGTCGGCACGGTTGTAGGTCGGCATCAGGGCGGGGATCACGCTGATCATTCTCCGTGGTTCCGCGGGCCGCGCCCGTCGCGCGGCCTTCGGCGGAAGGCGTGACAGTGCCGCAAAGGCCAGGCGCGGTCAAAGGCACAGGCGGGCAAATCCGCCCTTCTGTCATGCCGCCCCGGGCTGGCGGGCATTCCTGCACCGCAACCGCGCTGCGCCCCGGCGGTTCCTTCCGGCAGGCGGCGCCCCGCGCCCCACCGCATCAGGAGGAGGAATCCATGCCCCGCACGCCGACCACCCGCCTGCTGCCGCTCGCGGCCGCCGGGCTGCTCGCCTGGAGCGGCGGCGCGCTGGCGCAGGACCAGCGGCCGGCACAGCCGCAGCATGAGGGATCGCAGAGCCAGCAGACGCTGCAGAACAATTCCGCGACGCGGGCGCTGGACCGCGCGGCGGGTACCAATGTCTCGGGCGCCTATCCCAGCCAGGCCGACGGCACCCCGGAGAACCCGCCCGGCACGGCGGCCACGCGGGCGCTGGACCGCGCCGCCGGGACGAATACCTCCGGTGCCTATCCCGGCAACGAGGGCAAGAAGGGCGACAGCAGCGATCCGCCCGGCACCGCCGCCGGCCGTGCGATGGACCGTGCCGCCGGGACGAACACCTCTGGCGCCTATCCCAACCAGTCGGACGGCACCGCCGCCAACCCGCCCGGCACGGCGGCGGGGCGGGCCATGGACCGCGCCAACGAGAAGGCGGACGGGAGCCGGAGCGAGGAAATGCCGAAGCGGGAGGAGACGCCCCCGGGCACACGGCCAGACCAGCGCTCAGACAGCGGCCGGCTGCTGCTGGCGCAGAACGCCCTCGGCACGGAGCCGGGGGTGACCGATCGCGGCGCGAAGCTGAGCGGCCCCGAGGCGCAGGGCGGCACCGGCAACAATAGCGGCCGCGTGCCCGGCCCGCGCACCGGCACGGCCGGCAATACGGCCAGCCAGCCGGCGCCGCAGCGCGAGCAGCCGGCCTCGCCTTCCAGCAAGACCACCGAGGCGCCGAGCCTCGGCACGGAGGAGGTGGCCCCGCCCGGCGCCAATCCGAGCCGGCAGGAGCGCCCGAGCAGCGCCAACTGAGGCGAGTGTCCTGCCCGCGAAGTTCGCTGCACCTGCGGCGAACGAAGCGGATCAGCAGGCGGAGTCAGGACAATCGGGGCCGGCACCATCCGTGCCGGCTCGTTCTCAGAGGCCGCGCAGCCGCGCGGCGAGGGTGGCCGCGTAGTGGTCCGTCATGCCGGCGACGAAATCGACGGCGCAGCGGATCGTCTCGCTGGGGGAGAAGTCCGGCTTCGGGTGGTAGTCCTGCATCAGCGACAGTGCCTGGCGCGGCCGCAGCGCCAGCCTCTCGCCCTGGCCCTGCGCATAGGCGAGGCAGGCCTCCAGGAAGACTGTCAGCGTCTTCTCCAGCACGTCGCGGGCGCCAATCTCGAACTCCACCTTGCGCGGGTGCATGTAGAGCGTGTCGCGGTTGGTCTCGGCGAGCTTGCGGAAGGCTTCGCGCACCTCGGGCTCGCAAAGGTCCATCAGCCCTTCGCCGGCCCGCATCTCACCGGCCAGCAGCCGGTCGCGATGGGCGCAGAAGCTGTCCTTCACCGTGTTGATCAGCCGCCCCGCGGCCAGGGAGCGCAGCAGCGCCACCTTCTGCGGCACGCTTTCCTCGGCCTCCAGCCGCTCGCGCGTGACCTCGGCCAGTGGCGCCACCAGCGCCTCGTAGGTCCGGTAGGGGACGATCTGCAGCTCGACCGCATCCTCGAGGTCGGCGAGGCCATAGGTGATGTCGTCCGCCGCCTCCATCAGCCAGACGGCCGGATGGCGGGGCAGGGGGCCCTCCATGCCGCAGGCGGCCAGCACAGCCTCGAAGCCCGCGCGCTCGGTGGCGAAGTGGTTGAACTTCACGCCCGGCACCCCGCCCTTGGCGGCGCGCGGGTCGGTAGCATCCCAGGGATATTTGATGAAGGCGCCGAGGCTGGCGAAGGTCACCTTCAGCCCGCCACGGTCGCGGTAGCCATCGGCCCGGGTCAGGATACGGAAGCCCTGGGCATTGCCGTCGAAGAAGCGCAGGTCGTCATCCAGCTCCAGGCCGCTGGGCCGCCCTGTCCGCTCCAGCCACTCGCCCATGAAGGTGGCGATGACCTCCTCCCCGGCATGGCCGAAGGGCGGGTTGCCGATGTCATGCGCCAGGCAGACGGCCTGCACGAGATAGCCGAGGTCGTCCGGCGTGCGGCCGGCAACGGCCAGCTCCGTCCTCAGCTCCGACCCGACCGCGAAGCCGATGGAGCGCCCGACCGAGGCGACTTCCAGCGTGTGCAGCAGCCGGTTGCGCACATGCGCATTGGCCACCATCGGATGGACCTGCGTCTTCTGCTGCAGCCGGCGGAAGGGGCGGCTGAAGACGATGCGGTCCTGGTCGATCTGGAAGGGGTTGCGGTTCGGGTTGGGGCGCGCCGGCGAGGCAGGGAAGCGCCCGGTGTTGAACAGCGCCGCCCAGTCCATGGCGCGGGGGCTCAGCCCCGGATCCGCGCCACGGTGGCGGTGGTCGAATTGCCCGGCAGCAGTGCGGCCAGCTTCACCACGCCGCCCCAGTCCTGCAGCAGCTCGCCGCCCACCACCTGGTCCACCGTGTAGTCGGCGCCCTTCACCAGCACGTCGGGGCGGAGCAGGCGGATCAGCTCGACCGGCGTGTCCTCCTCGAAGATCGTCACCAGGTCCACGGTGGCGAGGGAGGCGAGCACGGCGGCGCGCGCTGCTTCGGGCTGGATCGGGCGCGTCGGGCCCTTCAGCCGGGCGACGGAGGAATCGGCATTCACCCCCACCACCAGACGGTCGCACCAGGAGCGTGCCTGCTCCAGCAGGTGCACATGGCCGGGGTGCAGCAGGTCGAAGCAGCCATTGGTGAAGCCGACGCGGTAGCCGCGCTGGCGCCAGCGCTCCACCTGCTCGGCCGCGGCGGCGCGGCGCACCACCTTGCGCAGGGCGCCGCGCTCGGGCGTCAGCGCTTCCAGCAGATCGGCCTCCCGCGCCACGGCGGTGCCGACCTTGCCGACCACGATACCACCCGCGATGTTGGCCAGCCGCGCCGCCAGCGGCAGCGGCAGCCCGGCCGCGGCACCGGCCGCCATGACGGCCACCACCGTGTCGCCGGCGCCGGAGACGTCCTGCACCTCCGGCGCCTCGGCCGGGAAGTGGTGCAACTCGTCACCGTCCAGCAGGGTCATGCCGTCCTCGCTGCGGGTGACCAGCACGGCGCCGAAGCCGTGCCGCTCCTGCAGGCTGCGGGCGGCGGCGATGATGTCCGCCTCGGTCTCCACAGGCATGCCGGAGGCCAGCGCCAGCTCGGCGAGGTTCGGCGTGATGATGTCGGCCCCGGCATAGCGGGAGAAGTCACGCCCCTTGGGGTCCACCAGCACGCGGCGGCCGGCGGCCTTGGCGGCGGCGATCAGCCGCTGCGGCATGTCGCTGGCCAGCACGCCCTTCCGGTAGTCGGAGAGCACCATGATGCTGGTGGCCGCCACGGTGTCGGTGGCGATGCGCAGCAGGCGGTCGGCCAGGCGCTCGTGGATCGGCCGGATGATCTCGTGGTCGGCCCGCAGCATCTGCTGGCCATTGGCGATGAAGCGCGTCTTGGTGGTGGTGGCGCGGCCGCCCTGCACCAGCAGCCAGGGCTCGACGCCCGGCTGGCCGCCGATCAGCCCGGTCAGGTCGCTGCCGGCCTGGTCGTCGCCCACCACGGACAGGAAGGCGACCGCCGTGCCCAGCGCCGTCAGGTTCCGCACCACATTGCCGGCGCCGCCCGGCATGGCCAGTTCCCGCTCCACCGCCAGCACCGGCACCGGCGCCTCGGGGCTGATGCGGTTCACATGGCCATAGACGTAGCGGTCGAGCATGGCGTCGCCCACCACCAGCACGGTGGCGCGCTTGAGTTGCCGCACCGCCTCGACCAGGTCGGGGTTGATGGCGGGCGGCGTGGTGGCGTGCTGCGACGCGCCGCCCGCCGGCGACACGGGGCTGGCGGAGGAGGCGTCGGAGGGGCCGGGCGAAGCAGCCGGAGGGGGCACGGGGCCTTGCATCGGCATGGTGCCTAGCGCAGCCTTGCCGGCGGGCGCAAGGCGCCCCGCTCGCCGGGAGCGGCTCAGGCGCGCAGGAAGCGCAACCGCTCCCCCTCCAGGACCAGGCCGGTGAGTGGCCCGCCGCCGACGGCGCCGGTGTCGATCCCGATGCGGTTGCTGCGCAGCTCCGGCGCCCGGCAGGGGGTGTGCCCGTGCACCACCACCATGGGCAGCGGGCGCGGCCAGGAGAGAAAGGGCTCGCGGATCCAGAGCAGGTCCTGGCTGCGCTGCGCCTCCAGCGGCCGGCGGGGGTCGATTCCGGCATGCACGAAGAGGTAGTTGCCGGCCTCCCAGCGCAGCACCGTCCGCTCCAGCAGGGCGCGATGCGCCGGCGGCAGGGAAAGGCTGGCATCCACCGCGCCGTAGCTGGCCAGGGTGGCGTCGCCGCCATTCCACAGCCAGAGATCCTCCGCCGCCGTGCCCGGGCCGGCCGCCAGCGCCTCCAGCATCATCGCCTCATGATTGCCGCGCAGCAGGACCAACTCCGCACCGGGAATGGGGGAGGGGCCGCAGAGCCGCTCCAGCACGGCGGCGCTGTCCGGGCCGCGGTCGATATAGTCGCCGAGATGCACGATGGCGCAGCGACCGGCCGGCTGAGCCGCCCAGTCGGCCGCGATGGCCTCATGCAGCGCCCCGAGTCGGCCGGCGCAGCCATGCACGTCACCGATGGCATAGACCCTGAGCCCGGGGGGCAGGTAACCCGGTGCCGCTATCTGCATGTCCCTGGCATCCCCGAGCCGAAGACGGCTGCGCACCCATCGCGCGGCATTCCTCACGACCATTATACAACAACGCGCGAACTGCGGAGTTAGCGCATTGTCATAGCACGCCCGCTTGTGCGGCCTCGTGCCGGCCCTGCCTGAAGTGGCGGGGAGGACTGCCGGGGCGGGAACAGGGGGAGGCGGGCGGCATCAGGTTGCTCCGGGGCGAAAGGACGATGGCAGCGCCAAAACTATCCCTTCGGGCGGCCACGGTGCGTCACCGCGCCGTGATGGCAGGGCGGCAGGGCAACCGCGCCCTTCGGCGGGGCGTTTTCCGCAGAGGCCGGCGTGTCATGGCCGGCCGCATCCGCCGCAGCACAGGAGAGGGTCCATGAAGCGCTGGAGCAAGCCCCGCATCGTCGAGATCCGCACCGGCATGGAGATCAACTCCTACGCCACCGCCGAATGACGCTGGCGGGGGATGCGCTTCATCGTCCTGGGCTCGGCGGCCGGCGGCGGGTTCCCGCAATGGAACTGCGCCTGCCGGAACTGCTGTCTCGTCCGGGAAGGTGATCCGCGCCTCCGGCCGCGCACCCAGTCCTCCCTGGCGGTGGAACTCGCGGATGGAGGCTGGCTCCTGGTGAACGCCTCGCCGGACGTGCTCCGGCAGATCGCCGCGACGCCCGAGCTACAGCCGCGCCACGCGCCGCGCGACAGCCCGATCCGTGCCGTACTGCTGACCAGCGGCGAGGTGGACCACGTGGCCGGGCTGCTATCGCTGCGCGAGCGCCAGCCGCTGCGGCTGCGCGCCACCCCCCGTGTGCTGCGCATCCTGGAGCGGAACAGCATCTTCGGCGCGCTGGATCGTCACCTTGTGCCGCGCGAGGCCTTGCTGCTGGACGAGGAATGGGTCCTGCCGGGATTGCGGCTGCGCCTCTTCCCTGTTCCCGGCAAGGCGCCTCTCTATCTGGAGCACGAGGCGGCGGCCGAGGAGGACACCGTGGCCGTCGAGTTCACCAGCCCCGAAGGCCGACGCGCCTATTATATTCCCGGTTGCCATCAGGTGACGCCCGAGTTGCGCAGCCGGATCGAGGGTGCCGCGCTGCTGCTCTTCGACGGAACCGTCTGGACCGATGACGAGCTGTCTGAGGCCGGGGTCGGCGAGAAGACCGGGCGCCGCATGGGCCACCAGCCGCTCTCGGGCACGGACGGCTCCCTGGCCGCGCTGGCCTGGCTCGGGATCGGGCATCGCGTGCTCGTGCATATCAACAACACCAACCCGCTGCTGCTGGAGGGCTCGGAGGCGCGGCAGCACGCCGAGGCCGCCGGCTGGGAGGTGGCGGAGGATGGCATGGAATTGACATGGTGAGCCGCCCGCTCTCACCCGACGAACTGGAAGCCGCGCTGCGGCGGATCGGCGCCGAACGCTATCACAACCTGCACCCGTTCCACCGCCTGCTGCATGGCGGCAAGCTCAACCGGGGGCAGGTGCAGGCCTGGGCGCTGAACCGCTACTATTACCAGAGCCGCATTCCGCTGAAGGACGCCGCCTTCCTTTCCCGTGTCGAGGACCCGGCGCTGCGTCGCGAATGGCGCCGGCGGCTGGAGGACCATGACGGCACCGAGCCCGGCACCGGCGGTATCGCCCGCTGGCTGGTGCTGACCGACGGACTCGGCCTGAACCGCGCCGATGTCGAGGCAGGGCGCGGCATCCTGCCGGCGACGCGCTTCGCTGTGGATGCCTATGTGCGCTACGTCCGCGACATGCCACTGCTGCAGGCCGTCGCCTCCTCGCTGACCGAGCTGTTCTCGCCCGGCATCATCTCCGAGCGCGTCGAGGGCATGCTGCGGCATTACGATTTCATCAGCGAGCGCACGCTGCAGTATTTCAGCCACCGCCTGGAGCAGGCGCCGCGTGATTCCGACTTCGCGCTGGATTTCGTCAAGCGCGAGGCGCGGACGCCGGAGCAGCAGGAGCAGGTGCTCGATGCGCTGCGCTTCAAATGCGACGTGCTCTGGGCGCAGCTTGACGCGCTGCACCACGCCTATGTCACGCCGGGGCTGATCCCGCCCGGCGGCTTCCGCCCGGAATGAGCGCGGCGCCCAGCCTCGCGCCGCAGGTGCGCCTGCGGCACGACGCGGCGCGCGGCCAGTGGGTGCTGCTGGCGCCGGAACGCGTGGTGGTGCTGGATGAGATCGCGCATGCCATCCTCAGCCGCGTGGATGGCCAGACCAGAATCGAGGCAATCGTCGCCGCGCTGGCGCGGGAATACGACGCAGCGGAAGCCGAGATCGCCACCGATGTGCGCGAGGCACTGGAGGATCTGCACCGTAAGGGGCTGGTGCGGCTGTGAGCGCGATCCCGCCGCCCATCGGGCTCCTGGCGGAGCTGACGCATCGCTGCCCGCTCGGCTGTCCTTATTGCTCGAATCCCGTGGCACTGGAGAAGCGCGGCGACGAGCTGGACACCGCCACATGGCAGCGGGTGATGCGCGAGGCGGCGGCGCTCGGCGTGCTGCAACTCCATCTCTCCGGTGGCGAGCCGACTGCGCGGCGCGATCTCGAAGACATCCTCGCCACGGCGGCGGAGGCGGGACTCTACAGCAACCTGATCACATCAGGCGTGCTGCTGGACCGCGCGCGGCTGCAGACGCTGGCGGCGGCGGGTCTGAACCATGTTCAGCTCAGCATCCAGCACGCCGAGGCGGAGGCCGCCGACCGCATCGCGCATTTCCGGGGCGCACATGCGCGCAAGCTGGCCCTCGCCGAGCAGGTGCGCGAGGCCGGGCTGGCGCTGACCATCAACGCCGTGCTGCACCGGGGCAATCTCGATGCGGTGGCGGAGATCATCGCGCTGGCCGAGCAACTCGGCGCCGGGCGGCTGGAAATCGCGCACACGCAGTACCACGGGTGGGCGCTGCGCAACCGCGCGGCCCTGATGCCTGAAGCCGCGCAGGTCGAGGACTCCCGCCGCGTCGTCGCCGAGGCCCGGCAAAGGCTGGAAGGGCGCATGGTGATCGACTTCGTGGCGCCCGACTATCACGCCACCCGTCCAAAGGCCTGCATGGGGGGCTGGGGGCGGCGCTTCCTGAACATCTCGCCCAGCGGCGCCGTGCTGCCCTGCCATGCCGCCGAGACCATCCCCGGCCTGCGCTTCGACCGCGTGACGGAGCGCAGCCTGGAGGCGATCTGGTACGGCTCCGAGGCCTTCAACTGCTTTCGGGGCACGGCGTGGATGCCGGAACCCTGCCGAAGCTGCGACCGGCGCGAGATCGACTGGGGCGGCTGCCGCTGCCAGGCCCTGGCGCTGACCGGGGATGCGGCGCGGGCCGATCCGGTCTGCGCGCTTTCGCCGGATCATGGGGTTATGGCGGCGGTGACGGCGGAGCCGGCGGGCGAAGCACTCGCCTGGCGGCGGTGAAAGGACGGGGGCGCTGCTCCTGACCCCGCCGAGGACGCCGTGCCCCCTCCGCCATGAGAGGGCATGGCCTTCCGGTGCCGCGACGAACCGCTGAGGGCCGGGCGGGTTGAGCAAAGACGGCGGGTAGCGCGGCTGTCCAGTTGGCGCGAGGCACGAGGGCATCACATGAGACATCCCAGATTTGCAAAGGCCGTCAATGCAGGCATCGGTCGGGTCGAGGCCGCTGCCTCACTCGACGCGCCGAGCTACGCGGTCGAGACCGCGATTGCGCGACCGGCGCAGATCGCGGGACGCCCCGCCGAGACGATCGGGGATGCCCTGCACGGCAATTGGTACGGTCACCCCATCCACCCGATGCTGGTCACCATCCCGATCGGGACCTGGACTCTGGCCTTTGGGCTCGACCTTCTGGCGGCGCTCGGGGTCCGGCCAAGGGGAGCGGCACGCGCCGCCGACCTTGCGCTGAAGGCGGGCGCCGCCGGTGCCGTCGCCGCAGCGGCCGCCGGCCTGGCGGACTGGCAGCACACCAATGGCCGCGACCGCCGGATCGGCATGACCCATGCGCTCGTCAACAGCACCGCGCTTGTCCTCAATCTCACCTCGATCGCTCTCCGCGCGCGCGGGCGCGGCCGCGAGGGAAGGCTGGCCAGCGCCGCCGGCTGGGCCTGCATGTTCGTGGGCGGCTATCTCGGCGGGCATATGGTCTATCGCCGCCGGCTTGGTGTTGACCACGCGGATCGCAGCCCGGAGCCCCGCGACTTCAAGCCCGTGCTGCCGCTTGCCGAACTGGAGGAAAGCCAGCCGCGGCGGGTCGAGGTCTGGGACGCCGAAACCCGGCAGGCCATCGGCATCGTCCTGGTCAGGCACAAGGGGCGCGTGCATGCCATGGGCGTGCGCTGTTCCCATATGGGCGGCCCCTTGGACCAAGGCTGGCTGCTCGGAGACACGCTGGTCTGCCCCTGGCATGGGTCGAGATACGACCTGGAAACGGGGTGGCCGACCAGCGGCCCCTCAACCTGTCCACAGCCCCGCTACGAGGTCCGCCTGAGGGATGGCACCATCGAGATCCGGCGGGAGCAGGAGCCGGGCGACGAGGTTGTCAGGGCCGCCGACCTTGCCGTTGCTGAGTCGATCGGGGCAGATGGCACGCGCCCGGGCAGGAAAGCCGACGAAGTGCTGATCGAGCACCACCAGCTGATCCGCCGGCTGTTCGAAGCCATCCAGGCCACCCCGCGCCATGACCCGCAACGCCGCGACCTGATGCGGACCCTCGCCTCCGAGCTCGAGATCCATGAGCATATCGAGGATCATATCTTCTACCCGGCGGTCCACCCGGTCAGCGAGGATGTCGCCATCGCGCATTCCGAGCATCGCCAACTGGCCGATCTGCTGGCGATGACGCTGAAGCTGAACACGGCGAGTCCCGAGTTCGAGGAGCATCTGCGGGCGCTGTACGCGGCCGTGGACCACCATGCGGGGTCGGAGGAGCGATCCATGTTCCGGGAGGCCCAGCGGCTCGGCGAAGCCCGCTTGCGCGTACTCGGGCAGGCGCTGGACAGGATGCTCGAGGAGCAAAGGACGTCGCGCTTCCAGCGGGCCTTCCGCGACCTCAAGGTCCGGCTGCTCGAAGGGATATAGGGGGGGATCGCTCCCCGGGAAAACGAAAGGCGGGGTCCGGGGTGACAGTGCCATTCCCGTGGGCACCCCGGCGGGGGCTCAGGGGGCGGCGCCCCCTGGCCTTTCGGGCCTGTCAGACCCGTTCCAGCACCATGGCGATGCCCTGGCCGACGCCGATGCACATCGTCACCAGGGCGTAGCGCGCCTCGCGGTGGTGCAGTTCCGCCACCGCCGTCTGCACCAGCCGGGCGCCGGACATGCCGAGCGGGTGACCCAGGGCGATGGCGCCGCCATTCGGGTTCACATGCTCGGCGTCATCCGGCAGGCCAAGGTCGCGCGTCACGGCCAGGGCCTGGGCGGCGAAGGCCTCGTTCAGCTCGATGACGTCGATGTCGTCGAGGCTGAGCCCGGCCTTGTCCAGCACCTTGCGGGTGGCCGGCGCCGGGCCGAAGCCCATGATGCGCGGCGGCACGCCGGCGGTGGCGGTGGCCACAACGCGGGCGCGCGGCGTCAGGCCATGGCGGGCCGCGGCCTCCTCGCTGGCCAGGATGATGGCGCAGGCCCCGTCATTGACGCCGGAGGCATTGCCGGCCGTGACGCTGCCGCCTTCCTTGCGGAAGGGGGTGGGCAGGCGGGCGAGGGCCTCCAGCGTGGTCTCCGGGCGCGGGTGCTCGTCCTGCGTGACGATGACCGGGTCGCCCTTGCGGCGACGGATCTCGACGGGGACGATCTCCTCGGCGAAGCGGCCGTTCTCCATCGCCCGCCTGGCGCGCTGCTGCGAGCGGAAGGCGAAGGCGTCCTGGTCGGCGCGCGAGACCTGGAAATCCTGCGCGACGTTCTCCGCCGTCTCCGGCATGGAATCGACGCCGTACTGCGCCTTCATCAGCGGATTGACGAAGCGCCAGCCGATGGTGGTGTCGAAGATCTCGGCCTGGCGGCCGAAGGCCTCGGCGCTCTTGCCCATGACGAAGGGCGCGCGGGTCATGCTCTCGACACCGCCGGCCAGCATCAGATCGGCCTCGCCGGCCTTGATGGCGCGCGCGGCGATGCCGGTGGCGTCCATGCCGGAGCCGCAGAGGCGGTTCACCGTGCTGCCGGGGATGCTGTCGGGCAGACCGGCGAGCAGCGAGGCCATGCGGGCGACGTTGCGGTTGTCCTCGCCCGCCTGGTTGGCGCAGCCGAAGATGACGTCGTCCAGCGCGGCCCAGTCGAGGTTGGGGTGGCGCGCCATCAGGGCACGGATCGGCACCGCCGCAAGGTCATCGGCGCGGACGGCGGCGAGGGCGCCGGCATAGCGGCCGATCGGGGTGCGGGCGGCGTCGCAGACAAAGGCGTCACGCATCACGCGGCCTCCGTCATGCGCAGCTTCGCGCCGGTCTTCGCCTGCAGCTCGTCAAAGCTGAGGCCGGGCGCCATCTCCACCACCTCGAAGCCACGCGGCGTGACGTCGATCACGGCGAGATTGGTATAGACGCGGCGCACCGAGCGCATCGCCGTCAGGGGGTAAGTGCAGGATTCCACCAGGCGCGGGCGGCCGTCCTTCGTGGTGTGCTCCATGACCACCCAGAGGCGCTTGGCGCCGGCGGCGAGGTCCATGGCGCCGCCGACAGCCGGGGCGGTGTCGTTGGCCGAGGTCGCCCAGTTGGCGATGTCCCCGTTCTGCGCCACCTCGAAGGCGCCGAGCACGCAGAGGTCCAGATGGCCGCCGCGGATCATGGCGAAGCTGTCGGCGTGGTGGACATAGGCGCCGCCGCGCCGCAGCGTGACCTGCTGCTTGCCGGCATTGATCAGCCAGGCATCGGCGTCATCCGGGCCGGGGGCGGGACCCATGCCGAGCACGCCGTTCTCGGAGTGGAAGACCACCTCGCGCTCCAGCGGCACATAATCGGCCACCATGGTGGGAATGCCGATGCCGAGGTTGACGTACCAGCCCTCGGGGATGTCCTGCGCCACGCGCCGCGCCATGTCCTTGCGCGACAGCGGGGTGAAGCTCGTCTCGCTCATGCGGATGTCCTTCCTCAGCCTGCGGCCAGCGGCACGCGGATGACCCGGCTTACGAAGATGCCCGGCGTCACGACGGCCTCCGGGTCCAGCGTGCCGAGCGGTTCCACCTCGTCCACCTGGGCGATGGTCAGCTTTGCGGCCATGGCCATCACTGGGTTGAAGTTGCGGCCGCTGCGGCGATAGGTGAGGTTGCCCCAGCGGTCGGCGTGATGCGCCTGGATCAGCGCCACGTCGCCCTGGAGGGCCTTCTCCAGCACGCAGGGGGTGCCGTTGAACTCGGCGGTGGGCTTGCCCTCGGTCAGCAGGGTGCCGTAGCCGGTCGGCGTGTAGAAGGCGGGGACGCCGGCGCCCGCCGCCCGCATCCGCTCGGCCAGGGTGCCCTGCGGCACGATCTCCAGCTCCAGCTTGCCGGCCTTGTACAGCTCCTCGAACACCACCGAGCCGGCGGAGCGGGGGAAGGAGCAGATGATCTTGCGGACCCGGCCCAGCTCCATCAGCCTGGCCAGGCCGACGCGCCCGGTGCCGGCATTGTTGGCCACCACCGTCAGGTCCGTGGCGCCCTGCTCGATCAGCGCCTCGATCAGCGCGTCCGGCTGGCCGACCGAGCCGAAACCGCCCACCAGCACCGTGGAGCCGTCGGCGATGCCCTGCATGGCCTCCGCCATATCCCGGACGATCTTGTTGATCATGCGGCCTGTCCCTGCTCGGGCATGGGTTCCTCCGTCATTGCATGCGCGTCGCGGCGCGGGGCGCCACAGTAGGTCCGGCCGGGCGGATGCCGCAATGGCGGGCGGCGCGCCCCTCCCCGCCGGCGAAACAGCGCGGAAGCTGCGGCGTTATCGGGGCATCCGGGGGTGCCGGCGGGGTACGGCGCGCGCCCCACAGCACGGGCGGGCCGACCGGCCGCCCGGTGCCGCCACTGCCCGGGCCCGGCAACCGCATGGAGACCACCCCCGACATGGCAGCCTCCCCTTCCACCCCGCCGCGCGGCACGCGGAGCTTGGTCAACGCCATCATGGCAGCCCTGGAGGCCCTGCCCGAGGTGAACCGCAAGGCCGCCTTTCGGCATGCCACCATGGCCGTGCGGGAGAAGCTGATCGCCCAGTCCGAGAAGGCGAAGGCCGCCTCGCGGCGGGCGCCGGCGGTGCCAGGTGCCAAGCGGCGGGCCGCCGTCGCGGCGATCCGCGGCAGCAGCGGCCCGAAGCTTCCGCCGCGCCCCCGGGTCTCCCTTCCGCCGGCCGGCACCGCGCAGCGGCGGCCACGCCGAGGGCCGGTGCTGCTGCGGGGAGAGACGGCCAGCCGCGAGTGAGGCCGCCTGTGCAAGCGAGGGATGGGGGTGCTCGATATCGATAGGCGGGACCAGGGATTCCTCCGCGCAGCACGCGCGAGGTCGCCGTTGGGTATGAAAAACTCGTTCCCGTATCATCGTGTTTAGAGATTCGTGATCCCTTCATGGGAAACCGCACGGGGGCTGGCTTGTTTCTCGCGCAGGTAAGGCAGCAGAGGAGAGATGCTGATGGCCGTGATCATGGGCACCGAGGGTCCCGACCGCCTGGTTTCGCCGGATGCCAACGTCGATGACACCATCAACGCGCTGGGCGGCGATGACTTCATCGAGGCGCGGGGCGGCACCGATCTCATCGCGCCCGGTGCCGGCAACGACCATATCGAAGGTGGTGATGGCCGCGACACCATCCTGCTTCCGGGCAACCTGGACAGTTTCCAGTTCTTCCGGCACGACAATGAAGGGGTGATCCGCGGCCCGGAGGGGGTGGATACCCTGCTCGATGTCGAGGCGGTGCGGACTGATGCCAGCGGCACCCGTGACCTCGACAGCGTGCCCGAGTTCCTCGGCTACGCCTATCTCGCCTCCTACAACGATCTTGCCGCGGCCTTCGGCGCGAATGAAGGCGCTGCCTGGACGCACTTCAAGACCTATGGCGCGCTCGAGGGCCGGGATATCACCTTCGATGGCACCAGCTATCTCGCCGCCAACCCGGACGTGCTGGGCAGCCCGGAGTTTGGCGCGAACGTCAATGAAGGTGCGGCGCGACACTACCTGCAGTACGGTATGGCGGAAGGCCGCAACACGGACTTCGATGGCGTGGCCTATGTCGCCAGCTATGGCGACCTGATCGGCGCCTTCCGGGGCGCGGGTAGCGAGGCGGCGATCGACGCCGCTGGCACGCAGCACTTCGTGCAGTTCGGCTTCCTGGAGAACCGCCAGCCGGACCTGTTCAACGAAGCGACCTATGCCGCCGCCAACCCGGATCTCGCGGCTGCTGGCCTGGTCACCGAGGATCAGCTTGCGATGCACTGGATCCAGTTCGGCATCGATGAGGGCCGTCCGGGTGCTTACGACCCCGTGATCGCCTGAGCCTGCGGCCAGCGCGGGTTCCGCTTGGGGACGGGGAGGGCTTGGCCCTCCCCGTTTCCATTTGGTCGCGGTGGCGCGCAGCCGTGAATCCGCCGCTCCTGTGCCCTGACCGGAGGCGATGCTAAGCCGGCGGAAAACCACGAAAGAGGAAAGGAAGGGCCATGCCCTCCACCGCCGCCACGCGACCGCCCGAGGACACCAGCCTCGCCGGCTTTTTCCGCGACATGACACCACCCGAGCGCAAGACCTTCTGGGCCTGCTTCTTCGGGTGGGCGCTCGACGCGATGGACTTCATGATCTACCCGCTGGTGATCGGCACGATCATCGCGATGTGGCAGGTGGATCGTGGCGCGGCGGGCCTCGCGGTGACGGTGACGCTGTTGTTCTCGGCCTTCGGTGGCTGGGTCGCCGGCTATCTGTCCGACCGCTTCGGGCGGGTGCGCACGCTGCAGATCACCATCATCTGGTTCTCCGCCTTCACCCTGCTCTGCGCCCTGGCGCAGGACTTCACGCAGCTCATCATCCTGCGCGCACTGCTCGGGCTCGGCTTCGGAGGCGAATGGGCGGCCGGCGCCATCCTGATCGGCGAGACCATCCGCCCCGCCTATCGCGGCCGCGCCGTCGGCTCCGTGCAGTCGGGTTGGGCCTTCGGCTGGGGCATCGCGGTGCTGCTGCAGGCGGTCACCTTCAGTCTCGCCCCACCCGAGATGGCCTGGCGCATCATGTTCGCGCTCGGCGCCGTCCCGGCGCTGCTGGTGTTCTTCCTGCGCCGCCACGTGGCGGAGCCGGATGTCGCCGCGCGTGCGCGGGCGAGCACGACAGGCGAGCGGCCTTCGATCTGGGAGATCTTCGCGCCCAAAATCCTCGGCACGACGATCCTTGCCGCGCTACTCGGCACCGGTGCGCAGGGCGGCTACTATGCCGTCACGACTTGGTTGCCGACCTATCTGCGCGTGGATCGCGGCCTGACGGTGCTCAACTCGACGAGCTACCTGGCAGTGCTGATCGCCGGCAGCTTCACCGGCTACATCGTCGGCGCCTGGCTGGCCGACCGGATCGGCCGGCGCATGCTGTTCATCTCCTTCGCCGTGCTCGCCTCGGTGCTGGTGCTGGCATACACGGAGATGCCGCTGTCGGACGGCGTGATGCTCGTGCTCGGCTTCCCGCTCGGCTTTTGCGCGTCGGCTTATTTCTCCGGCTTGGGCGCCTTTTTCACCGAACTGTTCCCGACGCGGCTGCGCGGCTCCGGCCAGGGTTTTGCCTATAATTTCGGCCGTGGCATCGGCGCGCTCTTCCCGACGCTGGTCGGTTATCTCTCGGCCAGCATGTCGCTGGCGACGGCGATCGCGATCTTCGCCATCCTCGCCTATGGCCTGATGCTGGTGGCGGCGCTGCTGCTGCCGGAAACCCGAGGAAAGGTGCTCGAAGCCCATGACTGACCTCTCCGCTGGGCCCCGCGATGCCACCGCGCTCTGCCCGGGCCCCGACCCGGAGCCGCACGGCCCCACCCGCTTCAGGCTGCCCACCGGCGGGGTGGACACGCATGCGCATGTCATCGGCCTGCCGCCGGACTGGCCCCTGGTGCCGAACCGCAGCTACACCCCGCCGGAAGCCACGCCGGACGCCTACCTCGCCATGCTGGACGCCACCGGCATGACCTATGGCGTCTTGGTGCAGGTGAGCGTGCATGGCACCGACAACCGCCTGATGGTGCAGACGCTGCGCGCCAATCCACAGCGGCTGCGCGGCGTGGCGGTGGTCGCGCTGGGCCGCCCTGACAGCGAGTACCGTGCACTGAAGGAGGCCGGCGTCACCGGTCTGCGCGTCAACGTGCTGTTCGGCGGCGGCGTCAGCATGGACGATCTCGAATCCTACGGCGATCTGTGCCGCGAATATGGCTGGCACCTGCAGTTTCTGCTCGACGCGCGGGAATTGCCGCAACTCGCGCCGCGCTTCGCGCGCCTGCCGGTGCCCTTCGTGGTGGATCATATGGGCCATTTCCCTGCTGCCGAAGGCGTGCAGCTCCCGGGATTCCAGACGCTGCTCGGCATGGTGCGGGACGGCGCCTGGGTGAAGCTTTCCGGCGCCTATCGCCTGAGTGATGCGGCGCCGGCCTATGCCGACACCATGCCGCTCGCCCGTGCCCTGGTAAAGGCGGCGCCGGACCGCTGCGTCTGGGGCTCGGACTGGCCACATGTGGCGAACTGGGGGGCGATGCCGAATGTCGGCGACCTGCTCGACCTGCTGGCCGACTGGGTGCCGGACGAAGCGGCGCGCCACCGCGTTCTGGTGGAGAACCCGGCCCGCCTCTACGGCTTCCCGCCCATGGCCCGCTGACTCCAACAGGCAGGAAAAAGAAGGGGGTTCGGGGGAATTCATTCCCCCGACCTTGTTCTCCGCAGCTCTGGGCAAATCCGCCCTTGCCCTCTAATCCCGCTGCATGACCCCTGATGCCGCGATCCGGGCCGAGGGCCTGACCAAGCGCTATGGCGAGACCACCGCCGTGGATGCGCTGAGCTTCACCCTGCCGCGCGGCGCCACCTGGGGCCTGCTGGGCGGCAATGGCGCCGGCAAGAGCACGACCATCGCCATGCTGCTGGGCATCCTGGTGCCGAGCGAGGGGCATGTGACGGTGCTGGGCCATGACATGGCGCGGGACCGTTTCGCCGCGCTGGCGCGCATGAACTTCTCCTCGCCCTATGTCGCGCTGCCGCACCGGCTCACTGTGGCGGAGAACCTGCGCGTCTATGCCCATCTCTACGACGTGCCGCGTGCCGGCGCGCGCATCGCCGAACTGGCCGAAGCGCTGCAACTGGGCGAGATCCTGAACCGCCCGGCCGGCCAGCTCTCGGCGGGGCAGAAGACGCGGGTGGCGCTGGCCAAGGCGCTGGTGAACCGCCCCGAACTGCTGCTGCTGGACGAGCCCACCGCCAGCCTGGACCCCGATACGGGCGATTGGGTCCGCTCCTGGCTGGAGCGCTACCGGGCCGAGACCGGCTGCGCCATCCTGCTGGCCAGCCACAACATGGCCGAGGTGGAGCGGCTCTGCGGCCATGTGCTGATGATGAAGCGCGGCCGGCTGGTGGCCGAGGGCAGCCCCGCCGCGCTGGTGGCGCGCTTCGGGCGGGACAACCTGGAGGACGTGTTCCTCGACATCGCGCGGGATCGCAGGGCGCTCGGGAAGGAAAGGGCATGAGGGCCTCGCTGCGGCGCATCTGGGGCCTGGTCTACCGGCACCTCGCCCTCTACCGGCGCTCCTGGCCGCGCCTGCTGGAGCTGATGTACTGGCCGGTGCTGCAGATGCTGGTCTGGGGCTTCGTCACGGCCTATCTGGCTGGGGTACAGCAGAACACCGCCAGCGTGGCCGCCGGGGTGCTGCTCGGCGGCGTGCTGCTCTGGGAGGTGGCGCTGCGCAGCCAGATGGGCTTCGCCATCTCCTTCCTGGAGGAGATCTGGAGCCGCAACCTCGGCCATGTCTTCGTCAGTCCGCTGCGGCCCGGCGAACTGGTGGCCGGGCTGGTGGTCATGGCGACGCTTCGCATGCTGGTCGGCGTGCTGCCGGCGGTGGGGCTGGCCTGGCTGCTCTACGGCTTCGGGCTCTTCGCGCTCGGGCCGGTGGTGGTGCTGTTCTTCGCCGCGCTGATGATGATGGGCTGGGCGGTGGCGCTCGGCGTCACGGCCGTGATCCTGCGGCACGGCGCGGGGGCGGAGCCGCTGGCTTGGTCGGTGCTGTTCGGCCTGACGCCCTTCGCCTGCGTCTTCTACCCGCTCAGCACCCTGCCGGCGGCGCTGCAATGGGTGGCCCAGGCTATCCCCGCGGCGCATGTCTTCGAGGGCATGCGCGCCGCCTTGCTGCAAGGGCGGGTGGATCTCTGGCATCTCGGCGCCGCCTTCCTGCTGGATGCGCTCTGGCTCGGGCTGCTGGGCCGCGTCTTTCTCGCGCAGTTCGAGGCGGCGCGGCGCAGCGGCGCCCTGCTCAATATCGGCGAATAGGCGCTCAGCTGTGCCAGACGGCGTCCAGGTCAGGTCAGCCGCCGCTGCGTAGCGCCAGGGTGAGGGCCACCGCCAGCTCCGACTGCAAGACGAGGCTTGGCTCCCTCATGGGGAGCGGTGAGGTCGCGGGTCCCCCAGGTTAATGCCGGAGGGGGTGGGTAGGCTGAGCTGCAGGGCAACCTCGGAGGCTAGGTGGGCCAGCGGCGCATGTGCGGGAAGCTCCTGTCAGGCCGGGAGGCGCGGCGGGTCCGGGAGGCCCGGCGCGCTCTGCGCAGCATCGCCATCCAGGCTTGAACGAGGCGTGAAAATCGCCTCGCCGGCGGCAGGATTTTCGCTCCGAGCAGAAAGGCGCTACAGCAGCGGGCGTGAACCCGACCCGCTTCTTCCTGATCCGCCACGCGATCGTCGAGCCCTCGGCGCGCGTGATGATGTATGGCGACATGGATGTCGCCGTCTGCGCCCTGGCCATGGCACAGGAATCCGCCGCCTACCGCTGGCTGGCGCAACGCCTGCCGCGAAAGGCGCACTGGTTCCATACCCCGCTCAGCCGGACCCGGACGACGGCCGCGGCGATTGTCGCCGCAGGCTATCCCGAGCCGGAGATGACGGTGGAGCCGCGCTTCGCCGAGCAGCATCTCGGCGAGTGGCAGGGCCTCAGCTACGACACGCTGGCCGAGTTGCTGAGGGATCCGCCGCACCCGTTCTGGCCGCATGGCGCCTTCGAGCGGCCGCCCGGCGGCGAGAGCCTGCAGGACGTCATCGACCGCATCGGCCCGGCGCTGGAGGAAATGGTCGAGCAGCGGACGGGCGAGGACCTGGTCATCGTGGCGCATGGCGGCTCGATCCGCGCCGCCGTGGCGCATGCGCTGAAGCTCGATCCGCATCAGGCCTTCCAGCTCTCGGTGAAGAACCTGTCGCTGACGCGGCTGGAGAACCATGCCGGGCACTGGCGCGTCGCCTCGATCAACGAGGAGCCGCCGGCGGCGAGTAGCGCCTGAGGGTAGGGGAAGGTTATTCCCCAGCCTCTCGCCGCAAGTTGGGCTTGCCACGACGCGGCCAAGAGGTCATTCCTTCGCAAAGGCTTGGCGGAGGACCCTCATGCGGAAATTCATCTTCGCTGCGACGCTTCTCGCCACGGCGGCGCTCGGGGCGGTGGTGACCGCGCGCCCGGCCGTGGCCCAGGTTGAGCAGCAGGCCCTGGTGGACCGCTCCACCCTCGCCATGCAGGAAATGCTCGGGGCCGCTGACGGGCCCAATGCCGCGCATTTCAACGATGCCGTCACCCTGCTGCGCCGGGCGCGCGCGGTGATGATCTGCCCCCGCGTGTTCCGCGCCGGCTTCATCCTGGGCGGGCAGGGTGGCTCCTGCGTGCTGCTGGCGCGCGACGGCGCCGGTTCCTGGTCCTCGCCCGCCTTCTATGGCCTGGGCAGCGGCAGCATCGGCTTCCAGATCGGCGTGCAGGACGCCATGGTCATGATGGTGATCCTGACCGACAAGGGCCTGTCCGCCCTGATGGACAGCCAGTTCAAGATCGGCGCTGATGCCTCCATCGCGGTCGCGACCATCGGCGGCGGCATCGCCGGGGCGACCACGGCGGCAGTGGGTGCCGATATCGTCACTTTCGCCAAGACGCGCGGCCTCTTCGCCGGCATCGCGCTCGACGGCTCACTGCTGAGCGGCCGCAGCGACTGGAACCGCGCCTATTACGGCCAGAGCTATGGTGCGCGGCAGATCGTGGTGGACATGGCGGCGCATAATCCGGGCGCCGACCCGCTGCGGGCCGTGCTGATGCGCTACGGGGCGCCCGGCGCGCAGGCGCAGCAGCCGGCGGCGCAGCAGCCCTATGCACCGCAGCAGCAGGGCTACGCGCCGCAACAGGGCTATGGCCAGCAACAGAGCTATGCGCCCCAGCAGGGCTATCAGCCGCCCCCGGGCTATACCTCGGGTGGCGGTGTGCAGTCAGAGCCGCTGCGCTGAGGCGAGGCCGCGAGAAAGGACTAAGGCCAGGGAGAGCCCCCTCCCGGGCCTTTTTCCATGGCAGAGTGCCCTAGACGCCCGCGTCCAGCCCCGCACGCAGCCGCCGACCCTCATCACTGGCGGGGTCGATCAGCCCTTCCCGCAGGAAGAGGTCGATCAGCACCAGATTGACGTTGAACTTGAACTCGTCGCTATCGCGCACCGCCTCCAGCACGCGGCGGGCGGGCCAGAGCTCGAAATGCTCCACCTCGTCGTCATGCGGGGTGGGGGTGAAGCCCTCGGGTAGCTCCAGGTCGAAGACGTGCAGCACGTCCCGCCGCAGGCCCTCGTCATTGCGCATGATGTAGGAAACCCGCCCCGCCGGCCGTGCCTGGCCCGCCAGCTCGGGGGGCAATCCGGCCTCCTCGCCGCCTTCCTTGATCAGCGTCTCCTGCGGCGTCAGCCCGGCGGGGGTGCCGCCGGCCACCATGTTGTCCCACTGGCCCGGCGCCACCGCCTTGTCCTTCGCGCGCTTGCCCAGCCAGATGTGCAGCCCGTCCGCCCGGCGCACCAGTCCGTTCAGGTGCGCCCCCTGGGAGATGATGCCGAAAGGCGGGATGGCGGCGCGGTCGAGCCGGGCCAGCACCGTGCCGTGGGGGGCCGCGCGCACGTCGAACAGCTCGCCGCGCAGCTTGAAGAAGCCGGCCTTCTCCAGCCCCCGCGCCGCGGATTCCAGCACCCGCTCGCGCGCCGCCGCGCCGCGCAGCCCGGCCGGCAGCGAGACGCCGTCCCCGTCGAAGTGGAAGTCGCGCGGGCGGAAGGCCAGCCAGCGGGCCAGTTCCGGCCCCAACCAGCCGACCTGCTCCGCGCCGATGCGGAACGGCACCAGCCCGGCGGGGGAGGGCACGTTGTTGCAGGCGGCGATGTGGCGGGCGAGGTCCTTCATGCCCCTGTTCTTGGCCCCGCACGGCGCGCCGGGCAATGGCCCGGCCGGGTTTTGCCGCCGGCCTGCGTTGTCAGCCCGCGTTGCCGTCGTCATCTAACCGGCTGACGCTGTGGAGAAACGCCTCTTGCCCCCCGCCTCATCTTTCGGCCCCGCCGCGACCACATCGCAGCGCGGCCATTTCCAGACCCTGCTGACCCTGGCCCCCTATCTCTGGCCGCGCGGCGAGACCGGCCTGCGCGTCCGCGTCGTTATCGCCCTGGTGCTGATGGTGCTGGCCAAGGCGGCGAATGTGCTGGTGCCCATCGCCTATGCCCGCGCGGTGGACGCGCTCGGCCCGAAGGAGGGCGCGGCGGCACTCGCGACGGCCCCGGTGGCGCTGGTGCTCGGCTACGGCCTGCTGCGCATCACCAGCTCCTGGTTCGGTGAGCTGCGCGATGCTGTCTTCACCCGCGTGCAGGCACGGGCGGGGCGGGTGATCGCCCTGCAGGTCTTCCGCCACCTGCACGCCCTTTCGCTGCGCTTCCACCTGGACCGGCAGACCGGCGGCGTGTCCCGCGTCATCGAGCGCGGCACGCGGGGCATCAACTTCGTCCTCGACTTCATGCTGTTCAACATCATCCCCACCCTGATCGAGATCCTGCTGGTGGCCGGGATCCTGTGGGGGTTGTTCGACATCTCCTTCGCTGCGGTGACGCTCGCCACGATCGGCCTCTACATCGCCTTTACGCTGATCTTCACCGACTGGCGCCTGCGCTTCCGTCGCGCCATGAACGCGATGGACCAGGAGGCCAATACCAAGGCTATCGACAGTCTGCTGAACTACGAAACTGTCAAGTATTTCAACAATGAGAAGCACGAGGAGCGGCGCTACGACGCCACCCTGGCGCGCTACGAGCAGGCCTATACCCGCTCCGAGGTGACGCTGAACTACCTCAACATGGGGCAGTCGGCGATCATCGCCATCGGTTTGACGGCAGTGATGCTGATGGCGGCCTATGGCGTCGCTGGCGGCCGCATGACGGTGGGCGACTTCGTGCTGGTGAACACCTATCTCATCCAGCTTTACCTGCCGCTCAACTTCTTGGGCTTCGTCTATCGCGAGATGAAGCAGGGGCTGGTGGACATGGAGGCCATGTTCACCCTGATGCGCGAGCACCAGGAGGTGGCCGACGCGCCGGACGCCAGGCCGCTCGCCGCCGGCCCCGGCGCCGTGGCCTTCCAGGATGTGCGCTTCGGCTACCGGTCCAACCGCATCATTCTGAAAGGCGTTTCCTTCGAAGTGCCGGCCGGGCGGACGCTTGCCATCGTCGGACCGACGGGGGCGGGCAAATCCACCATCTCCCGCCTGCTGTTCCGCTTCTACGACGTGCAGGGCGGGCGCATCCTGCTGGACGGGCAGGATATCCGCAGTGTGACCCAGGCCAGCCTGCGTGCCGCCATCGGCGTGGTGCCGCAGGACACGGTGCTGTTCAACGACACCATCCGCTACAACATCGCCTATGGCCGCCCGGACGCCTCCGAGGCGGAGGTCGTCGAGGCCGCCAAGCTCGCCCAAGTGCATGATTTCGTGATGCGGCTGCCGGAAGGCTATGACACGATGGTCGGCGAGCGTGGGTTGAAGCTCTCCGGCGGCGAGAAGCAGCGCGTGGCGATCGCGCGGACCATCCTGAAGGACCCGCGCGTGCTGATCCTGGACGAGGCGACCAGCGCCCTCGACACCCGTACCGAGCAGGAGATCCAGGCGGCGCTGCGGGGTGTCTCGGCGGGCCGAACCACCCTGGTGATCGCGCACCGGCTTTCCACGGTCGTGGACGCCGACGAAATCCTGGTGCTGCAGGACGGCCAGGTGGCCGAGCGCGGCAGCCATCGGGCGCTCCTGGCGGAGGACGGGCTCTATGCCCAGATGTGGCGTCGGCAGTCCGAGGCGGTGGCCGCCGCCGAGGCCGCCGCGGCGGCGCAGGAGGCCGCGGCCGCCGCCGGCGTGGCGGCGGAGGAGGGTCGGCGACAGCCCGCGTATGACCCGCGTGGCTGATCCGCACGGGGGAGGCCTTTTGCTGGGCCGCTGACGTGACTATGTGACCGGACCGTATCAGGAGGGCACCAGATGCAACTCGATCCGCAGGGGGTGGCCCCGGAAGATCTCAGCCATGCCGGTTCCGTGGTGGATAAGGCGATCGAATACATGATCGAACAGAAGATCGCGCCGATCTCGGTCGCCTCCGCCCTACTGGGCGGCGCGCTGGGACTGATGGCCCGCAGCATGGAGGACCGCGCCATCGCCAATGTGTTGCGCAGCGCGCTGGCCTCGGTCGAATCCGGCGAGTTGCACGAAATGCGGCACGGGCCAGCCTCCGGCCGCGAGGGGCTCTGAGAGAAAATCCGAGAGGTCCGAGGCACTGCCTCGGCCTCCCCGACCTTTTCCGGGCTTTGCCCGGCCGCCGAATCCTTGACTCTCGCGGGGGGGCGGGCCATACGCCCCGTCTGTTTTTCATTCTGGGTGTGCGGTCGCTGCCGCGGCCCCGGTTCCATCTTGAAGGGTAGCACCATGGCTCGCCGTTGCGGCATCACCGGCAAGGGCGTGCTGACGGGCAACAACGTCAGCCACGCCAACAACAAGACGCGTCGCCGGTTCCTCCCGAACCTGCAGGAGACCTCGTTCTTCTCCGACGTGCTCGGCACCTCCGTGCAGATCCGCCTCTCCACCAACGGCATCCGCACCGTGGAGCACAATGGCGGCCTGGACTCCTTCCTGCTCGGCACCGCCGACCGCAAGCTGCCGCAGGAGGCCCTGGTGCTGAAGCGCCGCATCCAGAAGGCCCAGGTGAAGCGGGCCGCTGCCGCCAGCGCCGCCTGAGACGGGCGGGCGCCCCGGAAACGGGGCGAAGACTGTAGAAAAAGTGAGACGCGCCGTGCTCCGCATGGCGCGTTTTTTTACGTTCCGTTAAGGGGCGTCCCGCAGCATGAGCGTATGGCACATCTAACGCTCGTTCTCGCGCTGACGAACGCCGTCACGCTCCTGGCCCTGGTCTTCTGCCTCGCCTCTTGCCGGCGCCGGGCCCAGCGCCGCGCCGCGGCCGCCGCGACGGAACTCGCCAGCCGCAACCGACAGCTCGACCTTTTTGCCTCCGAGCTCCAGTCCCTCGGCCTGGCCATGATGGGGCAGGCCGCCGCCGCGCCGGGCCGCAGCGTGGAAGGGCATGGCCACGCCGTGCTGTGCCTGGCCGCCGACGTGCGTGACGCCGCGGCTCTCGCCGCCGGTCCGCGCGTGCTGAAGGAGGAGCGGCTTTCCCTGCTGCCCCTCGTGCAGGAAGCACGGGATCAGGTCGCGCTCGCCCTGGCGCCGAGCTGGCGCCAGTGGCGGCTGGCGCCCGAACTGCAGGATGCCACCCTGCTGGCCGACCGCCGGGCCTTGCGGGGCGCCCTGGTCCAGGTGCTGACCCGCGCCGTGCGCCACACCCGGGACGGCGACCCGATCGAGTTGCGGCTGCTGCGCGCGGACGAGACGGTGGCCATCGTGGTCGAGGACGAAGGCGCCGGGCTCGCCGCTGAGGATCTCGCCGCCACGGGCCTGAGCCGCGGCACGCGGGGCCTGGGGCTGGGATTGCTGGTGGCGCGCCAGCTCCTGCAGGCGCATGGCGGCGCTCTGACGGTGGAAGCGGTCAAGGGCATTGGCGCCCGCACTTGGCTGACACTGCCGCGCCAGCGCCTGCTGGAGGCGGCACAGGCCGCCCCCCCGACTATCGCCTCGCCGACTATCGCAGCGTGAAGAGCAGCAGCAGGCCGCGCTGGAAGAACATCTCGTTGTCATCCGCCATGACCGCCACCCAGTCACGCCCGGCATGGCGGAAGCAGGAGACGCCCTCCCAGTTCTCGTGCGGCAGGTCCAGCAGCAGCGGCTCCGGCTGGAGGATGCTCTCCGGCGCCGGGTCGGCCAGCTGCGCTGCGGGAATGCGCTGCAGCCGGCCACTGAACCCCCCCTCCCACAACTTGAAGCGCCGCTCGACCACCAGCGCGCCGCCATCCGGCAAGGGGCAGACATCGGTCGGGACGAAGCCATGGG